>Ga0070738_10000037_pt1 | contig 399015 bp, 390 predicted proteins | sample Coa_R2_2_FD_66446 | JGI IMG/M metagenome (GOLD analysis project Ga0070738, IMG submission 66446) | Surface soil microbial communities from Centralia Pennsylvania, which are recovering from an underground coalmine fire - Coalmine... | ecosystem: Environmental > Terrestrial > Soil >... | reverse complement strand
ACCGGGCTCGCCTCCAGCAGCGCCACGATCTCAGGATCGGCGAGATAGATCTGCACCCGCATCCCAAGCTCGGCCACCCTCGGCGCGAGCTTGAGCAGCCAGCACCGCCCGCGCGGCAGCAGCGAGGCCGGCACCGCACGCCGGGGCTGCGCCGCCCCCGCCACCTCCGCCGCCTCGGCCGGCGCGGCGCGCGGGCGTGGCGGCATGAGCTTCCCCGCCGCCCTCTTCACGATCAGCGCCTGGAAGGTCCGCATCATCAGCCCGAGCCGGTTCCAGATTACCAGAACCAACCCCGGCGGCATGGTGCGGTGCGCCTCGGCCACGTTGCGGCGCAGATCCTCGAACAGGACCCGCGTCCATTCGATCAGCCGCTCAGGCGAGGAGGCAGCAGCCAGCTCCATCCGCCCAGTAAAGCATGGGAGTGGTTTAAAATTCGTTAGCGGGCACACCGAAGCGTCCGGTGAATGCAGGGTCGCCAGCGCGAGCGGCTACCCCCTCCCGCAGGGAGAGGGGATTATCCCGCCCGCAGCGGTATCGCTCAGGCGCGCCGGCGAGCGCCTACGCCCGGCGCGCGCTTTCCAGGGAAATCACGTTGCTCCCGTGCAGCGCGCGGCCGATGCTGGCGGCCAGCTCCTGCTGCTTGTAGGGCTTAGGGAGCCGGAGGATCTCCGCATCCGGGCTTTCGGGCAGGTCGGCATAGCCGCTTGCCAGGATCACCGGAATCGCCGGCCAGTTCCGCCGGATGGTGCGGGCGAGCTCCAGCCCGGTCGAGTCCGGCATGACGTGATCGGTGATGACGAGATCGACCTTTGCCCCCACCCGCAACAAATCGAGCGCCCGCGCCGCCGAGGAGGCCTCGAGCACGATGTGCCCCAAATCCTCCAGCATCGCCGCGGTACTGGACAGGATCAGCGGATCGTCATCGACAATCAGCACGCGGCAGGCAGGCGCGGCCGGGTCGGTCGGCGCCTCGGCCGGCTCCCCGGCGGTGGCCGCCTCGTGGTCCACCGGCAGCCATAGCCGCACCACGGTGCCCTCGCCGGGCCGGCTCGCGATCCGCATGGCGCCGCCGGATTGCACCGCAAGCCCATGCACCATCGAGAGCCCAAGCCCGGTGCCCTTGCCCACCCCCTTCGTGGTGAAGAACGGCTCGGTGGCCCGCCGCAACGTCGTCTCGTCCATCCCGTGCCCGTTATCGGCGATGGAGACGCACACGAACTCGCCGGGCGGCAGCCCGCCCTGCACGTCGAGTTCGCGCTCATAGCTCGCGCGCACCTCCAGCCGCCCTCCGTCCGGCATCGCATCGCGCGCGTTGATCGCCAGGTTGAGCAGGGCAAGCTCCAGTTGGTGCGGATCGACGCGTACCGCCGGCAGGCTCGGTTGCAGCGCCACCGTCACCTCGACCACGGGGCCCACGGAGCGGCGCAGCATGTCGCTGAAATCCTCGACCAGCGCGCCCAGGTTGACGGACGTCGGCTTCAGCTCCTGGCGGCGGGCGAAGGCCAGCATCCGCTTGGTCAGGATCGCCCCGCGCTCCGCGCCCTCGATCGCGCCGTTCACCAGGCGCAAGAGCGGCGAATCGGCCGGCAGGCGCTTTTTCAGCAGCGTCAGGTTGCCGAGCACCGCCATCAGCAAATTGTTGAAATCGTGCGCCACCCCGCCGGTCAACTGGCCGAGGCTCTCCATCTTCTGCATCTCGTGCACTTGCGCGAGCGCCGTCTCGCGCTCGCGCGTGCGCTGCTCCACGCGCCGCTCCAGCTCGGCGTTCGCCTCGGCGAGCTCCGCCGTCCGCGCCGCCACGCGGCTCTCGAGTTCGGCGTTGAGCTGCTCGAGCTGGCGGGTCTTGCGGTAGAGCTCGGCGAACAACTTCACCTTCGCCCGCAGCAGCTCCGGCACCACCGGCACCGCTACGTAATCCACCGCGCCGGCCTTGTAGCCCCTCAGTGCGTCGAGGTCGGTCATGTGGATGGCGGAGACGAAGATGATCGCCGTGCGCTCGAAACGCGGGTGCTCGCGGATCATGCGCGCCAGCTCGAACCCGTCGAGCTCCGGCATCGAGACGTCGGTCAGCACCACTGCGACGTCGTTGCGCAGGAGATGCGCCAGCGCCTCGCGCGCCGAACCCGCCTTGATCAGATTCTCGCCCAGTTCCTCAAGAATCACCTCGTAGCTCAATAGCTTCGCCGGCTGGTCGTCCACCAGCAGGATGTTCACCTTCTCGTCGGACGTCATGAAAACGTCCTCCTTCACCGGTGCAGCCAAATACGCAGCGCCGACAGCAGCTGATCGGTGTTCACGGGCTTCGCGAGGTAGTCGGAGGCACCCGCTTGCAGGCATTTCTCGCGATCGCCCTGCATCGCCTTCGCCGTCAGCGCGATGATCGGCAGCCGGCGGAAGCCGCTATTGGCGCGGATCTCCCGCATCGTCTCATAGCCGTCCATTTCCGGCATCATGATGTCCATCAGCACGATCGCGACGTCCGGCGTGCTCTCAAGGGTCGCGATCGCCTCGCGCCCGGTGGTCGCGGTCAGCACCTTCATGCCGCGCCGCTCGAGCACGCTCGAGAGCGCGAAGATGTTGCGCGGATCGTCGTCCACCAGCAGCACGCGCCGCCCGACCAGGTTCTCGTCGGAACTGTGCAGCCGCTCCAGCATCCGCTGCTTCTCGGGCGGCATTTCGGCCACCACCCGGTGCAGGAACAGCGCCGTCTCGTCCAGCAGGCGCTCGGGGCTTTCGACGCCCTTTACCACCACGCTGCGAGCCATCGTGTGCAGTTGCGCGTCCTCCTCGGGCGACAATTCGCGCCCGGTGAACACCACCACGGGCGTGTCGCTAAGCGCGGCATCGGCGCGCATCCGCTCCAGCACGTCGAAGCCGGACATGTCGGGCAGCCGCAGGTCAAGCACGACGCAATCCGGCGCATCCCGCCGCATCGCCTCGAGCGCCTCCTGCCCGGTCTCCACCTCCAGGATGTCCACGTCGTTGTCGCGCAGCAATTCGGTCACGCCGAGCCGCTCCGCCGGATCGTCTTCGACGAGCAGCAGCCGCTTGCGCCGCTTCGGCTGCGCGAATCCGGTGATGCGCTCCAGCGCGTCGCGCAAACTCTCGGCCGTGGCCGGCTTGGTGATGAACGAGAACGCGCCGCACGAGAGCCCGTGCCGGCGATCCTCATCCAAGGTGACGATCTGGACCGGGATGTGCCGTGTCGCCGGATCGCGCTTGAGCTGGCTCAGCACGGTCCAGCCGAGCATGTCCGGCAGGAACACATCGAGCGAGACCGCCATCGGGCGATACCGCCGCGCCAGCGCCAGCGCCTCCGCGCCGCGGCTCGCCACCAATACTTTCAGCCCGTGATCATACGCGAGATCGACGATGATTCGCGCATAATGCGGATCGTCCTCGACGATCAGCAGCACCGCGTCAGAGGGCTCGATGTTCGCCCGGTCGTCCGGCACGTGCTCGATCTGATTCTCCGGCAGCCGCAGCCGCGCCGGCATTTCGCCGTGCGCCTCGGGCGCCCGCACCGGCGCCGCGCTGCCCATCAGCAGCCGCGCCGGCGTGGTCGGCCCCACATAGTTCAGCGGCAGGAACAAGGTGAACGTGCTGCCGATGCCCGGGATGCTGCGAAGCTGGATTTCGCCGCCCAGCAAATGCGCGAGCTCGCGCGAGATGGCGAGCCCCAGCCCGGTGCCGCCATATTTGCGGCTGGTACTGGCGTCGGCCTGCTGAAACGCCTCGAAGATGATGCGCTGCTTTTCGGGCGGGATCCCGATGCCGGTATCCGTGACCTCGAAGGCGACCACCACCGGCGATTGCCGGAGCACCGGATGATCCTGCGTCCAACCCTCGTTCGCCCGCGCGATCCTCAGGCGCACGCCGCCATGCTCGGTGAACTTGAAGGCGTTGGAGAGCAGGTTCTTGAGCACCTGTTGCACGCGCTTGCTGTCGGTGGTGATCGTCCGCAAGGCAGGATCGACATCGACCTCGAACGACAGTCCGCGTGTTTCCGCCTCGTGGCGGAACGGTCGCGTGACGGTCTCCTGCAAGCCGGAAAGCACGATTTCCTCCGCCTCCACCGATACGGTGCCGGACTCGATCTTGGAAAGATCGAGAATGTCGCTGATCAGGTTGAGCAGGTCGGTTCCCGCCGCGTGGATCGTTCGCGCGAACTCCACCTGCCGCGGCGACAAATTGCCCTCCGGGTTCTCGCCGAGCTGCTGGCCGAGGATCAGGATCGAGTTGAGCGGCGTCCGTAGCTCGTGCGACATGTTGGCCAGGAACTCGGACTTGTATTTGGAGGTCAGCGCCAGTTCTGTCGCCTTCTCCTCCAGTGCCCGGCGCGCCTGCTCGATCTCCTGGTTCTTGCGTTCCACCTCCACGTTGCGCTCGGCGAGCTGCTGCGCTTTGAGCTCAAGTTGCTCGTTGGTCTGTTGCAGCTCGCGTTGCTGCATCTGCAATTCGGTCGCGAGCTGCTGGGACTGCTTGAGCAGCCCCTCGGTCTGCATCGTCGCCTCGATGCTGTTCAGCACGATGCCGATGCCGCCGGTGAGCTGTTCGAGGAAGGCTTTTTGCAGATCGGTGAAGGTGCCGACCGAGGCCAGCTCGATCACCGCCTTCACCTGGCCCTCGAACAGCACCGGCATCACGAACAGGCTGCGCGGGTGAACCTTGAGCAGCCCGGAACGCACCGGCACCGCGTCCTTGGGTACGTCCTGGATCAGCCGGCGGCGCCCGTCGGCCGCTACCTGCCCGATCAGCCCTTCGCCGAAGGCGAGCCGGTCGGCATGGCCCTCGGTGCCACCGTCCGCGTACGCCGACAAAAGCCTCAGGCCCGCGCCCGCCTCCGGCGACGCTTCGGTTTCGACCAGGTAGATCACGCCGTTCTGCGCCTCGACCAGCGGCGCGAGTTCCGACAACAACATGCGCCCGACGGTGGCGAGGTCGCGCTGGCCCTGGAGCATGTTGGTGAAGCGCGCGAGGTTGGTCTTGAGCCAGTCCTGCTCGGTGTTGCGCTCCGTCGTCAGACGGAGATTGTCGATCATTGTGTTGAGGTTGTCCTTGAGCTCGGCCACCTCGCCCCGCGCCTCGACCTGGATCGAGCGCGTGAGATCGCCCTTCGTCACCGCCGTCGCCACCTCGGCGATCGCGCGCACCTGGGTCGTCAAATTCGCCGCCAGCAGGTTCACGTTGCCCGTCAGGTCCTTCCAGGTGCCGGCCGCGCCCGGCACGTTCGCCTGCCCGCCGAGCCGCCCTTCGACGCCCACCTCGCGCGCCACCGTCGTCACCTGGTCGGCGAAGGTGGCGAGCGTGTTCGTCATGTTGTTGATCGTCTCGGCGAGCGCAGCGACCTCGCCCTTGGAGGTCATCGTCAGGTTCTGCTTGAGATCGCCGTTGGCGACCGCGGTGACGACCTTCACGATGCCGCGCACCTGATCGGTCAGGTTGGCCGCCATCACGTTCACCGTGTCGGTCAGATCCTTCCAGGTGCCCGCTACGCCCGGCACCACCGCCTGCCCGCCGAGCTTGCCCTCGGTGCCGACCTCGCGGGCGACGCGCGTGACCTCCGAGGCGAAGGCATTGAGCTGATCGACCATCGTGTTGATGGTGTTCTTGAGTTCGAGGATTTCGCCCTTCACGTCCACGGTGATCTTGCGCGACAGGTCGCCGCGCGCCACCGCCGTCGTCACCTCGGCGATGTTGCGAACCTGGGTCGTCAGGTTCGCCGCCAGCAGGTTCACGTTGTCGGTCAGATCCTTCCAGGTGCCCGCTACGCCCGGCACCACCGCCTGCCCGCCGAGCCTTCCCTCGGTGCCGACCTCGCGCGCGACGCGCGTCACTTCGGCGGCGAAGGAGCGCAACTGCTCGACCATCGTGTTGAGTGTCTCCTTGAGCAGCAGGATTTCGCCGCGCACGTCGACGGTGATTTTCTTGGAAAGATCGCCGTTGGCGATCGCGGTCGCCACCTCGGCGATGTTCCGCACCTGGCCGGTCAGGTTCGAGGCCATGAAATTGACGTTGTCGGTCAGGTCCTTCCACGTGCCGCCGACGCCCGGCACCAGCGCCTGCCCGCCGAGCTTGCCCTCGGTGCCGACCTCGCGCGCCACGCGCGTCACTTCCGAGGCGAAGGCGTTGAGCTGATCGACCATCGTGTTGATGGTGTTTTTCAGCTCCAGGATCTCGCCCTTGACGTCCACGGTGATCTTGCGCGACAGGTCGCCGCGCGCCACCGCCGTCGTCACCTCGGCGATGTTGCGCACCTGCGCTGTCAGGTTGTCCGCCATCGAGTTGACGTTGTCCGTGAGGTCCTTCCAGGTGCCCGCCACGCCCGGCACCTGCGCCTGCCCGCCGAGCTTGCCCTCGGTGCCGACCTCGCGCGCGACGCGCGTGACTTCGCCCGCGAAGCGGTTGAGCTGATCGACCATCGTGTTGAGCGTTTCCTTCAATTGAAGGATTTCGCCGCGCACATCGACGGTGATCTTGCGGGATAGGTCGCCGTTGGCGATCGCGGTCGCCACCTCGGCGATGTTGCGGACCTGCGCCGTCAGGTTGCCCGCCATCGAGTTCACGCTGTCGGTCAAGTCCTTCCAGGTACCGGCGACACCCGGCACCTGCGCCTGCCCGCCGAGGCGGCCTTCCGTGCCTACCTCGCGTGCCACGCGCGTCACTTCCGAGGCGAAGGCGTTGAGCTGATCGACCATCGTGTTGATGGTGTCCTTCAGCTCCAGGATTTCGCCCCGCACATAGACGGTGATCTTGCGGGACAGGTCGCCGCGCGCCACCGCCGTCGTCACCTGCGCGATGTTGCGGACCTGGTCGGTCAGGTTGCCGCACATCGCGTTCACGCTGTCCGTCAAGTCTTTCCAGGTGCCGGCGACACCCGGCACAATCGCCTGCCCGCCGAGCTTGCCTTCGGTGCCCACCTCGCGCGCCACGCGCGTCACTTCGGAGGCGAAGGATCGAAGCTGATCGACCATCGTGTTGATGGCCTCCTTCAGCAGCAGGATCTCGCCGCGCACATCGACGGTGATCTTCTTCGACAGGTCGCCGTTCGCCACCGCGATCGTCACGTCGGCGATGTTGCGGACCTGCGCCGTCAGGTTGCTCGCCATCGAGTTGACGGATTCGGTCAGGTCTTTCCACACGCCGGTGACTTCGCGCACTTGCGCCTGGCCGCCGAGCTTGCCGTCGGTGCCGACCTCGCGCGCGACGCGCGTCACCTCCGAGGTGAACACGCTGAGCTGCTTGATCATCGTGTTGACGATGGTGGCGGAGCGCAGAAACTCGCCCTCGAGCTGCCGTCCGTCCACCTCCAGCGGCACGGTTTGCAAGAGGTCGCCCTTCGCCACCGCACTGATGGCGCGCGTCACCTGCGTGGTCGGCCACAGCAGATCGTCGATTAGATTGTTGACCGACGATTCCATGTCGCCCCAGGCGCCGTTCGAGAAGGCGAAGCGCACGCGCTGGCGGGTGCGGCCCTCGCGTCCGACGACTTGCCCGACCAGCTCGAGCTGTTCGGCCATGCGCTCGTTGGCGGCGACGATCTCGTTGAACCGGTCGGCGATGCGCCCGGCGGTGCCGGCCTGGTTGATCGGCAGCCGCACGGAAAAGTCGCCGCTCCGCACGCGCTCGAGCGCGAGCAGCAGATCGTCGGCGCCGAATCCCGCGCCGTTGCGGCTCGCCGCCGTCTCGCGGGCGATCGAAACTTCCGGCGCAGCCGCGCCGTTGGTCGTCGTCGCGCCGTCGTGGACGGGATCCATGCGCAGCTCCTGGTGCTTGGTCTCAGTGATTCCGGCCAGTATCATATCTCCGCCATGTTCGCGTAAGGTGGAACGACGGCTCGGAATCACCGGTCTCACAGGTTGTTGAAGCCGCAACCTCGCAGGTCTTGGCGAAAACGCACTCGTTGCTCGGTCGCCCGAGCAGCAGGCTCATCAGGTCCTTAGCCGGTGCTCAAGAACCAGCTCCGCCGGTCCCGGTCGCTGTCTCTCGCCGAATGGACGCGCCGATCCCGTGTTCGGTCATCGTTTTTGCGACCGCAGCGACGGTCGCCGCCGGCAATCACGGCGTCAGGAGAGTCAAGCGTTGCGGCGCTTGAGGATCACACCATGCGGCGGGATACGATCGGAGGGAGTGGGATTCGAACCCACGGTACGCTGTTAACGCACACACGCTTTCCAAGCGTGCGCCTTAAGCCGCTCGGCCATCCCTCCAGGCACGGAACCGTATAGCGCGGCAGCGCCCTAGGCGTCCATCTTCAACGCCGCCAGGAACGCCGACTGCGGGATCTCCACCTTGCCGAACTGGCGCATCCGCTTCTTGCCTTCCTTCTGCTTCTCCAGCAGCTTGCGCTTGCGGGTGATGTCGCCGCCATAGCACTTCGCCGTCACGTCCTTCGACAGCGCGCTCAGCGTCTCGCGCGCAATGATGCGCCCGCCGATCGCCGCCTGGATCGCGATCTTGAACAACTGGCGCGGGATCAGCTCCTTCAGCTTGGCGCAGATCGCCCGCCCTCGGCTCTCCGCCGCCGCGCGGTGCGCGATGAAGCTCAGCGCGTCCACCGGCTCGCCATTCACCAGGATCGAAATGCGCACCAGATCGCCCGGCGCGTAGCCGTCCATCTGATAGTCGAAGCTCGCATAGCCGCGGCTGACCGACTTCAGCCGGTCGTAAAAATCGAACACCACCTCGTTCAAGGGCAGCCGGTACACCGCCATCGCCCGGTTGCCGACGTAAGTCAGGTCCGCCTGCTCGCCGCGCCGCTCGTTGCAGAGCTGCAAAACCGCGCCCAGATAGTCGTCCGGCACCATGATCGTGGCCTTGATCCACGGCTCCTCGATATGGTCGATCACGCTGCCGTCCGGCATGTCGGCCGGGTTGTGCAGCTCCTGCATCGTGCCGTTGGTGCGATACAGGTGGTACACCACCGACGGCGCGGTCGCGATCAGGTCGAGATCGAATTCACGCGCCAGCCGCTCCTGGATGATCTCCAGGTGCAGAAGGCCCAGGAACCCGCAGCGGAAGCCGAAGCCGAGCGCGGCCGAGGTCTCCGGCTCGTAGTGGAAGCTCGCATCGTTCAGTTGCAGCTTGGCGAGGCTGTCGCGCAACTTCTCGAAATCATCCGAGTCGACCGGATAGAGCCCGCACCACACCACCGGCACCGAAGGCTTGAAGCCGGGCAGCGGCTCGGCGGCGGGGCGGCGGTCGTCGGTGATGGTGTCGCCGATCCGGCAGTCGGCCACCGTCTTGATGGCGGCCGTCACGTAGCCGATCTCGCCCGGCCCGAGATCATCCACCGGGACTTGCTTGGGCGAAAACACGCCCACCTGCTCGATCGCGTGCACGGCACCCGTGGACATCATGCGGATCTTCTGCCCGCGCCGCAGCCGCCCGTCCTTGACGCGCACCAGGATCATCACGCCGAGATACGGGTCGTACCAGCTATCCACGAGCAGCGCCTTGAGCGGCGCCTCGGCGTCGCCCCGCGGCGGCGGCAGGCGCGTGACCAGCGCCTCCAGCACGCCCTCGATATTCAGCCCGGTCTTGGCGCTGATCTCGATCGCATCGGACGCATCGAGCCCGATCACGTCCTCGATCTGCTGCTTCACCCGCTCGGGCTCGGCGGCCGGCAAGTCGATCTTGTTGAGCACCGGCACGATTTCGTGCCCGGCCTCGATCGCCTGATAGACGTTCGCCAGCGTCTGCGCCTCCACGCCTTGGCTCGCATCGACGACCAGAAGCGAGCCCTCGCAGGCGGCGAGGCTGCGGCTCACCTCGTAGGCGAAGTCCACGTGGCCGGGCGTGTCCATCAGGTTCAGCTCGTAAACCTGCCCGTCCTTGGCGGGGTAGATCAGCCGCACGGTCTGCGCCTTGATGGTGATGCCGCGTTCGCGCTCGAGCTCCATGCTGTCGAGCACCTGGTTGGTCATCTCGCGGTCGGACAGGGCGCCAGTGGCCTCGATCAGCCGGTCGGCCAGGGTGGACTTGCCGTGGTCGATATGGGCGATGATCGCGAAATTGCGGATATGGTCGAGGGGCGTGTCGGTCATGAACTCGCTCGGGTGGCGCCGGCGCCACGGGGCGCAGTCGGGCCAGAGATAGGCGGTTTGGCGCGTCATGTCAGCCGATTGCCGGGATTGCAGCGGCGGACCGTGCCGACTACATTCGCGTAGTACGCCCGGAGGCTACGCAGATGGGGGCGCCGATCTCCGTCCGATTGGACGATAATGTCCGCGACGAACTCGCGGCGGTGGCGCGCGCGCGGCATCGGGCTTGCCACGTTGCTTCGCGAGCTCGCGGCGAAGGCGGCGCATGAGGCATGGCGCGCCCGGGTCCGGGCGGAAAGCGAGGCGGTCGGGCGCTACGTCGCCTCCTCGCCGGAGGCGCGGGCTTTCTACGCGGATTGGGGAACGCCGACCACCAATGTCGGATGAGCCGCTGTCACTCGCCGCCGGTCAGATCGTGCTGGCGGACTGGCGCGGCGATGCGCTTCCCAGGGAGCCAGGCAAGCTGAGGCCGGCGGTGGTCGTCGAGGATGACGCCCTGTTTGGCCCGCATTACCCGAATGCGATCCTGGTTCCCCTGACCGAGGACACCGGGCTGATCATGCCCTCGCTCGCGGTCGCGATCGAGCCGACCTCGGAGAACGGCTGCCGCAAGCCCTGTTGGGCGGCAGCGCATCTGCTGGTCGCCACCTCGAAACAGCGGATCCGGCCGACTGCATCGCGCGTCACGGAGGAGCAGCTGTCGCGAATTCGCCGCCGCGTCGCCTCCTGCATCGCCGCTGAGCCGCGGCGCGTAGCGCCGGAGGAGGCATGAGCGACCGCACCCAAGTCCCGCCCGGCCTTACCCGTGACCGGCCGATCCGGCGGGGCCGCGCGGCGCTGCTGGTGATCGACGTGCAGCACGGCACGGTCGGGCCGGGGACAAAGGAGGCGCAGCCCGCTTTCCATGCGGCGGCGACTGGGCGCGCGATCCCCAACATCGCCCGGCTGCTCGCCGCCTTCCGCGCCGCACGGCTGGAGGTGATCTTCACCGTGATCGAGAACCTCACCGCAGACGGGCGCGACCGCAGCCTCGACTACAAGCTCTCCGGCATCTCGGTCGCCAAGGGCTCGTGGGAGGCGCGGATGCCGGACGCGGTCGCGCCGCAGCGCGACGAACTCGTGCTGCCGAAGACCTCGTCCTCGGTGTTCAACTCCACCGTGCTCGATTATGTGCTGCGGAACATCGGCATAGAGGATGTGTTCGTGACCGGCTTCCTGACCGACCAGTGTGTCGATCACGCGATCAAGGACGGCGCGGACCGCGGCTTCTACATGAGCTGCGTGCACGATGCGTGCGCCGCCGAAAGCCCCGCGCGGCATGAGGCGGCGCTCGATTGCTTCCGCGGCTATTGCCGGATGCTCTCCACCGATGAGGCGCTCCGCTTGGTGGCCGCGGTTCAGTAAATCTCGAAATACCGCTCGCAGAGCTCGATGGGATCGAGCCCCGCCACATGCGCCACCTCGGACCGCTTGTGGCGCAGATATGCCTCCAGGAACATCGGACCGAACCACTCGCGCACCGCGCCGCTCGCCGCCATCCTGTCCAATGCTTCCGGAAGCGACCGCGGCAGGGAAGGCGCGGCCGACCCGGCGGCAGGAAGATGCAGGCTCCGCGCGAGCCCGTCGGCGCCCGCGAACAGCACCGCGCCGAGCGCGAGATAGGGGCTGGCGGCGGCGTCGCAGACGCGGAACTCCATGTTGAACTGCCGCGCCGCCTCGGCCGCGTCGGCGGCGGCGAACACGGGGCAGACGCGCAGCGCCGCGCCCCGGTCCTGGCGCACCATATCGACCGCAGTCGGTGCCCAGCGGTTGGGCGTGAGCCGCAAGTACGAAACCGGCGAGGGCGCGGTGATCGCGGCGATGGCCGGCAAATGGTGCAGCACGCCGGCGGCGAAGTGTGCCGCCGCCGCGCCGAGCCCGAGCGGGCCGGCCGGGTCGTGCGTCACGGGGCGGCCTTCCGCGTCCCACAGGCTCAGGTGGATATGCACGCCGTTTCCCACGCCCTCGGGGCGCGGCATCGGCGAAAAGACCGCCCGATGGCCGAGCCGGTGCGCCGCCGCCCGCGCCATCTCGCGCGTGATCACCGCGCGGTCGGCGGCGCGCAGCGCCGGGGCGGGCGCGACCGTGACCTCGAACTGCCGCGCGCCGTATTCGGCGAGGAACGTATCGGGCTGCACCCCTGCCTCGCGCAGCGCGGCGACGAAGCTCTCGCCGAAGATGCCCTGGCGGCGGAACGCGCCGAGCGCATAGGCATCGCCCGGCCGGTCCTCGTTGCCTGTGAAAACGAATTCCTGCTCGAAGGCGGCGATCACGCTGAGTCCGCCCGCCGTCGCCACGGCGCTTATAGCGCGGCGCAGGAACGCGCGCGGGCAGCACTCCCAGGGAGAGCCGTCGGTGTTGCAGATGTCGCCCAGGAAGAAATGCTCGATCGCCGAGCCGTCGTTGAAATCGACCCGCACCTCGGCTTCCGGATCTGGCACGATCATCAGATCCCCGCCGGTGCCGAAGGGCGTATCGAGGATCGGCCCGAAGGCGGTCTGCATCAGGTTGGAATGCGTCCAGCCGACGCCCTTAAGCCGCCGCGCCTCCAGCGCGCGGGCGGGAAACCCCTTGCCGCGCACATGGCCCGCGATGTCGCAGGTGCCGACGAAGACCAGTTCCTCGCGCAGCATGGCACCCCTCCCGCCTCAAGCGAGGTCAGGCTAACGCGGCGGTGGGGATCGGCGCCACGGGCCGGGAAAACCCGTCCCTCCGAAGGGATCGCTGTGGGAGCCGAGCCGGACCAGCGCCAGCGTGTCTTCATCAGGACGGCAGTGGATCAGCAGAAGATCGGGGCCAATGTGGCACTCGCCCTAGCCCTCCCATGTGCCCGATAATCCGTGGTCGCGAGCCGACGCCGGGGCGCCTCCGCATTCAGTTCGGCAAACAACGTTTCCACCTCGCGCGCACGCTGGCCCTTGCCGAAGCGGAGTTCCTCTATCGCCTGGCGGATTTCGGCACTCAGAACCCGCCGCAACTCGAAGGGAAGCGCGCGCTCGCCGACGATCCGCACCAGCATCATGCGGATCGCATCGGAAATCGTCAGGCCCGTCGCACGGAGCACGTCGGTCGCCTGCTTTTCGCGGTCGCCGGAAATCCGGGCACGCACAACGTGAGCGAGCCTCGGGCCCGACCTACCGCAGCGCCGCCCCGGTCGCCTTCGCCACCGCCGCCACCACCTTCGCCGCCGCCGCCTCGATCTCGGCATCCGTCAGCGTCCGCTCGCGCGGCTGGAACGTCACTTCGATCGCGAGCGACTTCTTGTCGGCCGGCACCTTCTCGCCCTGATAGGCATCGAACAGCACCACTCCTGTAATCAGCGCGCGCTCCGCGCCGCGCGCCGCGCGCAGCAGCGCCTCGGCCGGCACCGCCGCATCGACCAGGAAGGCAAAATCCCGCCGCACCGGCTGGAACGCGGGCAGGTCGGGCGGGCCGCGCCTGCGGCGCTTCGGCTCGGCGATCGCGTCGAGATAAAGTTCGAACGCCGCCATCGGCCCGGGCACATCCAAGGCCGCGAGCACCGAAGGGTGCAGCTCGCCAAAGGTGCCGAGCACCGTCTTCGGCCCCTGCCGCACGGTCCCCGAGCGCCCCGGATGATAGAACCGAGGCGCTTCCGCGCTGACCGTCAGCGCCTCCATCGGCACCGGCAGGGCGGCGAGCGCGGCATAAAGATCGGTCTTGGCGTCGGTCCAATCCACCGGGCGCGCCGGCTCAATCCAGCTTCGCGGCATGCTACCCGCGCGCAAACCGGCGGCGACGTGCCGCTGCCCGTCCGCGGCGAAAGCCGGGCCGATCTCGAACAGCCCGAGGTCGGGATAGCCGCGTGCCGCGTTGCGCGCCGCGGCGAGCGCGAGTGTGGCCACCGCGCTCGGGCGGAGCTGATCGAGATCGGCGGCGATCGGATTGGTGAGCCGCAGCTCGGGCGGCGTGCCGCCGAACAGCCGCGCCGCCTCCTGCGCCATAAAGCTGAATGTCACGCACTCCGCCAAGCCCTGCGCGGCAAGCGTGCGGCGGGCGAGCGCGGCGCGGGTCTGCGCCGGGGTCAGGGTCGGCAGCGGCACGGGTGCTGCGCGCGGCAGCGAGACGGGCGGCACCGAGTCGAGGCCGCGCAGGCGCAGCACCTCCTCGATCAGGTCGCACTCGGGCTCGATCACGGCGCAGCCCTCGGCGGCGCGGCGCGCCGCATCGTCCCGCATGTCACGGCCCTGATCGAGCACGAGCGGCGCGGCGACGTCGTTGCGCCAGGAAGGAACCGCCACGGTCACGCTCTCCGCGTCGCGGCGCTCCACCGCGAAGCCGAGCCGCTCCAGGCCGGCGACGGCCTCCTCGGCCGGCACCTCGGCACCGCCGAATTGCGCGAGCCGCGCGAAGCGCAGCGTGGCCGAGCGCCGCCAGTCCGGCGCCGTGCCGGCCGCCACCACAGTGCCGGGCTCGCCGCCGCACAGATCGAGGATCATCGAGGTCGCGTGTTCCAGCGCGGGGGCCATCAGCGCGGTGTCGATGCCGCGCTCGAAGCGTTGTCGCGCGTCGGACACGATCTGCTGGCGCCGGCCGGTGAGCGCGACGCGCACCGGATCGAACAGCGCGCATTCCACGAACACCTCGGTCGTGGTTTCATCGCATCCCGTGCTCTCGCCGCCCATCAGCCCGGCGAGCGAGATGGTGCCCGATGCATCGGCGATGGCGCAGTCCTCGGGGCCGAGCGTGTAGTCCTTGCCGTTCAGCGCGCGGAAACTCTCGCCAGCGCCGCGGCGCATGATCAACGTGTCCCCGCGCACCTTGCGCGCGTCGAACACATGCAGCGGCCGGCCGAGGTCGATCGTGAAGAAGTTGGTGATGTCAACCAGCGCATTGATGGGCCGCAAGCCGATCGAAATCAGCCGCTCGGCAAGCCAGCGCGGGCTCGGGCTGTTGCGGACGCCGCGCACCGTTCGGCCCAGTACAAAGGGACAGAACTCGGGATAATCGACGCGCCAGCGCAGGCCGCCGTCGAAGGCGGGCGGCACCTTCGGCGGCGCATATGGCAGCAGCGTGCCGATGCCGGCGGCGGCGAGGTCGCGGGCGATGCCGCGCACCGAGAAGCAGTCGCCGCGATTGGGCGTGACGGCGACATCGAACAGAGGATCGTCGAGCCCCGCCCAGGCGGCGTAGGACGCGCCGACCGGCGCATCCGCCGGCAGATCGACGATCCCCGTATGGTCGTCGCCGAGCCCCATCTCGCGCGAAGAGAGCAGCATCCCCGCGCTGCGCACGCCGCGGATCTCGCCCACCTTCAGCGTGATGCCGGTGCCTGGGATGAAGCTGCCCGGGGGCGCGAACACGCTCTTCATGCCGGCGCGCGCGTTCGGTGCGCCGCACACGACCGAGACTGTCCCCTGTCCGGTGTTCACCGTGCAGACGCGCAGACGGTCCGCATTCGGGTGCTGCACCGCCTCCGTCACCTCGGCGATCACGAAGCCCCCGAGCGCCGCGCCGCGATTTTCCAGTGACTCGAGCTCCAGCCCGATGCGGGTCAGCGTCGCGCCGATCTGTTCGGGCGCGGCATCGGTATCGAGATGCGTCCGCAGCCAGGAGAGCGTGAACTTCATCGCTCACACCGCCTCATGCAAGAGCGCGGGCGCGAGCGGATTGAAGCCATAGTGGCGCAGCCAGCGAATGTCCGATTCATAGAACGGTCGCAGGTCGGGGATGCCGTGCTTCAGCATCGTCACGCGCTCGATGCCCATGCCGAAGGCGAATCCCTGCCATTCGCGCGGGTCGATGCCGACATTGGCGAGCACACGCGGATGCACCATGCCGCTGCCGAGGATCTCCAGCCAGTCGGAGCCCTTGCCGAGCTCGCCTGATTTCCGGTCCCAGCCGATATCGACCTCCATGCTGGGCTCGGTGAACGGGAAGTAGCTGGCGCGGAAGCGCACCGGCAGGTCGGCGATGCCGAAGAAGGCGCGCAGGAAGTCAATCAGACAGCCCTTCAGATGCCCGAGCGTGATGTCGCGGCCGAGCGCCAGACCTTCGAGCTGGTGGAACATCGGCGAGTGGGTGGCGTCGTGGTCGGCGCGGTACGTGCGGCCAGGCACGATCACGCGCAGAGGCAGCGTGCGCTCCAGCATGGCGCGGATCTGCACGGGCGAGGTGTGCGTCCGCAGCACCGGCGGCGGCAGATTGCCGCGCGGGGGCAGATAGAACGTGTCTTGGTCGTCGCGCGCCGGATGATGCGCGGGGATGTTGAGGGCGGAGAAATTGTGCCAGTCGGTCTCGACGTCCGGGCCTTCAGCGATTTCGAAGCCCATGGCGCCGAAGATCGCCGCCATCTCCTCCATCGTGCGGCTGATCGGGTGAATCAGGCCCGCAGGGCGCGGGCGCGGCGGCAGCGTGGTGTCGGCGCGCTCGGCGGCAAGCCGCGCGTCGAGTTCGGCCCGCTGGAGCACGACGCGCCGCGCCTCGATCGCCTCGGTGAGTTCGTCGCGCAGCTGATTCAGCGCCGCGCCGCGCTCGCGCCGCTGCTCGGGGGGGGCCTTGCCCAGCTCCTTGAGCAGGGTCGTCAGCCGCCCGTTGCGCCCGAGCACGGCGACGCGCACCGCATCCCAGGCGCGCAGGTCTGTCGCGGTCGCGAGCGCGGCGTCGGTTTCGGCTTTGAGGGCCAGGAGGTCGTCGGTCATGGTTCTGGCCCGACAATCGTTGCCGACCGCTGGACCGCGACGGAGCGATGGGGATTTGGACAGGTAGAGCGCAGGCCGTCGATGTGTTCGCTCAATGATGGAGGGGTCGGACGCCACATAGGGTCGAGAATGAAGTCGATCCCCTCGCGCCGCGCCAGCTTGGCGGCAGGAACGCAATCGGCGTCGCCGGCCACGGGCACGATCTGATCCACCTGCCGCTTGTACGCCAGTGACGCGATATCGATGCCGATCGTCATATCGACGCCCTTCTGGCGTACGTCGTACGTGAAGTCATCATCGGCAAGACCCGCGAAATCCGCCCCTTCGGACGGATGCCCGGGCCGAAGTGCCGTCTTGCGAAGGCGGCGAAGCGCATCGTGCAGGGCGGAGCGGAAAGCGGCGGTTGGCGTGCGCGCGAAGTCGATTGCACGATTCGAGATCGGGTAGTGCGCTTTCTTTTGCAATGGCGGGCAATCATAGAAGAAAAGACGATGGAACTGGCGTCAACCGCTCTCATGGCTGATGGCCATCTGGAACAGCGTCGCGGCGACCACGCTCGCGTCCCGGCTGTCCCGGTCACGATAAGCGTGCGGAAACCGACGGAGGGAAAAACCTCCATCGACCATAATGGCGGTCGCCACCCGAACCCCCGGCATAAAACGAGCCCTCGGGCTCGGCCTTCCTGGGATGACCCGGGGGGTGCCCGGTGGGAAGGCGTACTGCCGAGGGCGGATGCGGAAGATATGGCCAGCCGTGGCCGGCCTGTAAAGGGCGTCGGCGCCTCAGCCCAGCGCCGCCTGCGCCTTCTTCACGATCTCGGCGAAGCTTGCCGCGTCGTCATAGGCGATCGCCGCCAGCACCTTGCGGTCGATCTCGATGCCGGCCTTGTTCAGCCCGTCGATGAAGCGGCTGTAGGTCAGCCCGTGCTCGCGCGCGGCGGCGTTGATGCGTTGAATCCACAGCGCGCGGAAATCCCGCTTCTTGTTGCGCCGGTCGCGATAGGCGTATTGCAGCGACTTCTCGAGCCGCTCCTTCGCCGCGCGATATGTGGTGGAGGTGCGCCCGTAGAAGCCCTTCGATGCCTTCAGGACCTTCTTGTGGCGTGCGTGCGTCGTCGTGCCGCGCTTCACTCGTGCCATGCCCGATCTCCCTCAATCCAGCCCGTAGGGCGCCCATTGCTTCACGGTGCGCGCGTCCATCGGCGTCAGCACCTGCATGCGGCGGTTGGAGCGTTTGGCCTTCTGGGTGCGGTTGATCAGGCCGTGGCGCTTGGCGCCGGGGCCGGCCTTCACTTTCCCGGTCGCGGTGATCTTGAACCGCTTCTTGACCGAGGACTTGGTCTTCGCCTTGGGCATTTCGTTCTCCTTCTTGCTGATGCCCGCCGCCTTGGGCGCAGGCGTCGCGGCCGGGCATGCCCTTGGGGCCCGGGCGCGCGATCAAGGGCGCGCGGTATAGCGGCGGGGCGGCGGCGCGTAAAGCGGGGCCGCTCAGGAGGGCGCGCCCGGCCCCCGATGCAGCTCGCCCGCGCGCACCGAGGCGATGGCATTGTTCAGGATGGCGATGATCGCCTCGTCACTCATCCCGTGCGAGAGCACCGCGAGCGCCCCGCCCAGCAGCGCCGAGGCGATCGCCACCTCCCCGATATGCTGGCCGGCCATGTACTCGATCGCCTTGTCCACCACGGAACCAGCATGGGAGAGCTCGGCCGGCGGTGGGGTGGGGATGTCGTCGGGGGTCGCCATGGCAGCCTCCTTCACGCAATGGCCGCGCCGGCAAGCGCCGCCGGCGGCGGCTCCGGCGGCAATTCGGGATCGCTGTCGTCCTGCCCGGCGGCCTGCAGCGCCCACATCCGCGCATAGAGGCCTCCTGCCGCCAGCAGCGAGAGATGCGTGCCCTGCTCGGCCACGCTTCCGTCGCGCAGCACGATGATCCGGTCGGCATCCACCACGGTGGAAAGCCGGTGCGCGATCACCAGCGTCGTGCGGTCCTGCGACAGCCCGCGCAGCGCCGCCTGGATTTCCTGCTCGGTGTCGGTGTCGAGCGCGCTGGTCGCTTCATCCAGGATCAGGATCGACGGGTTCTTGAGAATGGTGCGGGCGATCGCCACGCGCTGCTTCTCCCCGCCCGACAGCTTGAGCCCGCGCTCGCCCACCCGCGTCGCATAGCCCTCGGGCAGCGAGGCGATGAATTCATGCACCTGGGCCAGCCGCGCCGCGCGTTCGATCTCGGCCTGCGAGGCACCGGGGCGCCCATAGGCGATGTTGTAGCGGATCGTGTCGTTGAACAGCACGGCATCCTGCGGCACCACACCGATCGCGGCGCGCAGGCTTTCCTGCGTCACCTCGCGAATGTCCTGGCCACCGATCAGCACTCGCCCGCCGGTGACGTCGTAGAAGCGAAACAGCAGGCGGCTGATGGTCGATTTGCCCGCCCCGGTCGGCCCGACGATGGCGAGCTTGCCGCCCGGCGGCACGGCGAAGCTGACGCCCTTCAGGATCTCGCGGTCCGGCCGGTAGCCGAAACGCACATCCTCGAACCGCACCGTCCCGCGCGGATCGGCGAGCGGCCGCGCGTCCGGCCGATCCGCGATTTCCTGCGGCACGGTGAGCAGGCGGAACATCTGCTCCATGTCGACCAAGCTCTGCTTCAGCTCGCGATAGACGAAGCCCAGGAAATTGAGTGGCTGGTAGAGCTGCATCAGGTAGGTGTTCACCAGCACGAACTTGCCGACCGTCATCTCGCCCGAGGCCACGCCGTCGGCGGCGAGCAGCATGATCCCAGCCAGCCCCGCGGCGACGATGCTCCCCTGGCCGATATTCAGCACGTTGAGCGAGACCTGGCTCTGCACCGCCGCGCGCTCGTAGCGCGCGAGCGAGGCGTCGAACCGGCGCGCCTCCAGCGCCTCGTTGCCGAAATACTTCACCGTCTCGTAGTTGAGGAGGCTGTCCACTGTGCGCGTGCGGGCCTCGTTGTCGGTGTCGTTCATCGCGCGCCGGATCCGCACGCGCACATTGGTGAAGCCGAGCGTGAAGGCGAGATAGGCCGACACGGCGCCGAAGGTCAGCAGGGCGAAGCGCCAGTCTAGCATCGCCCACAGCACGGTCGTCACCGCCAGCAGCTCGAAGATGGTCGGGATGACGTTGAACACGGCGAGCCGCAGAACCGACTGAATCCCCGCCGTGCCGCGGTCGATGATCCGCGCCAGCCCCCCGGTCTGCCGGTCGAGATGGAAGCGGAGCGAGAGCCGGTGCAAATGCTCGAAGGCTTGCAGCGCCACCTTGCGCGCGGCGCGCTGCTGCACCGAGGCGAAGACCGCGTCGCGCAGCTCGCCGAACGCCTGCGAGCCGATCCGCAGCAGCCCGTAGGCGATGATCAGCGCCGTCGGGACGACCAGCATCTGCGCGCGCGGATTATGCGGGCTCAGCGCATCGACGGCGCGGCTGTAGACGATCGGCACGTAGATCGTGGCGACCTTGGCCGCGACCAGCAGCGCCATCGCCACCGCCACCCGTGCGCGCACGGTCCACTCGCCTGCGGGCCAGAGATAAGGCAGCAGGGTGCGGATCGTGCCGAACGCGGAGCGGGGCGCCTCCGACGCCGTACGTGGTGCCATAGAAGGGCATGTGGCATCTGTCTGTCGCATTGGAAAGGCACGCGATGCAGCCGGAAACCGATCCCGAACCGTTCCTGCGCCATGTGCGCGCCTGCAACAACGCGGTGCTGCCCGGCTCGCGCGCGTCACTCTTCGCCGGCGGCGAGCGTATCGGCTTCGTCGCCCCGCGGCTCGCCAACAGGCTGGCGGGCTTCGCGGAGGTCAGCCAGGAGGAAAACCGGCTCCAGCTGCACAACCCGGCGGCCCTGGAACGGATCGCCCAAATCCTTGCCAGCGAGGGGCTGATTCCCTGGCGCAATGAAGCCTTCGACGTGCGCGCCACCCCTGAGGGGGCGGTGCTCGGCCGCATCGACCGCGGGGCGCTCCCCTCGTTCGGGATCATTTCGGTCGGCGTGCACGTGAACGGGCTGGTGGAGCGCGCCGACGGCCTGCATGTCTGGGTCGGCCGGCGCTCGCCGCACAAGACGCTCGATCCCGGCAAGCTCGATCACCTCATCGCCGGCGGCGTGCCGGCCGGGTTCAGCCCGGAGGAGACGCTGGTGAAGGAGGCCGGCGAGGAGGCGTCGGTCGACCCCGCGCTTGCCCGCCGCGCGGTGCGTGTCGCCACGGTCGAATACGCGATGGAGCGCGCGGAGGGGTTGCGCCGCGATCACCTGATCGCCTTCGATCTCGCGCTGCCCGAGGATTTCCGGCCGCAGCCGAACGACGACGAGGTGGCCGGTTTCGAGCTGTGGCCGGTGCGGCGCGTGCTGGAAACCGTGCGCGACAGCGACGATTTCAAGTTCAACGTCGCGCTGGTGATGATCGACCTGTTCCTTCGCCGCGGTCTGATCGCGGGCGGCGCGGCATCAGCAATCCGCGCCGCGCTGGACGAAGGCCGCGCGCGGATGCGCGCTCGGGCGCGGCGCTGACCTAACGCTCGGTCGTGCGCCGCTCGATTTCGAGCAGCGTCGCAAGCCCGATGGTCTCGTGCATCAGGTTCTGCTCGGCGCCGCCCTCGGCGCCCACCAGCGGGTCCGGCCGCAGCGCCGCGAGCGCGGCGTAGGACCCGCGCAAGGCGCGGTGCATGGCGAGCAGCGGCATCACCGGATCGACGAACAGCCGGTAGCCGAGCGCGAACAATTCCTCAGGCGTCGCCTTCATGCTCGCCACGCCTGCGGACCCCACCATGTAAAGCAGCGGCGCGGGGAGCCGTTCGCCGAGATGGCGCCATTCCTCCGGCGTGCGTGCGAGCACGAACAGCATGTCCGCCCCCGCCTTGTGCATCGCCTCGGCGCGGCGCAGCGCCTCGTCCATTCCCTCGTTGCGGACCGCGTTGGTGCGCGCGATCACCAGGAACTCGGGCGAGCGCCGCGCCGCCACCGCCTCGGCGACCTTCGCCACCATCAGCTCGAGCGGGATGTTGTGCTCGCGCCCGATATGATGATGCGCGCGCTTCGGCAGCAACTGATCCTCGATCTCGATCGCCGCGAACCCGGCGGCTTCCGCGAGCGGGATCGTGCGCCGCAGATGCATCGGATCGCCCCAGCCGCCCGCGGCGTCCAGAATAAGGGGCAGGTCGCAGGCGGCGCGGATATTGACGCCCGCCTCCACCATCTCGGTGAGCGTGAGGTTCGCCTCGGTGAAGCAGGTCTGATAACCCATCGACCCGCCGCCGAGGTAAAGCGCGGGAAAGCCCGCGGCGGCGGCAAGCCGCGCCATCATCGGATTGAGCACGAGCGGCGCCCAGACGGGCTTGTCGCCCGCCAGCAGAGTGCGAAGCCTGTCTGCCATCCTGGTTGCCTCCCAAGCCCGGCCGCGACGAAACCGGATGCAGCTTAAGGCCTACTCCCGCAACTCTGGAATGACCCACAGCGGCCGCTCCCCGCGCGCGACGCGCTGCACGTTGTCGAAGGCGTTGCGGAACCGGGAATACTGGTTTTCCCAGGTCGGGCCGGCGAAATGCGGGGTCAGGATCACGTTGTCCAATCCGAACAGCGGATTGTCCGCCGGCGGCGGCTCCTGCTCGAACACGTCGAGCCCCGCGCCCGCGATGGTGCCGTTCCGCAGCGCCTCGTAGAGCGCCGGCTCGTCGACCACCGGCCCGCGGCAAGTGTTGATCAGATAGGCGCTCGGCTTCATCTGCCGCAGCTCGGCGGCGCCGAAGAACCGGCGGGTCAGCGGCGTCAGCGGCACGTGCAGCGTGACGATGTCCGAGGTCGCCAGCAGCTCGCCCATCAGCCGGAACCTGACGCCGAGCGCATCGGCCTGATCCTCGGTCAGCCGGGCGATATCGTAGTATTGCACGGTCATCCCGAACGCCTTGGCGAGCCGGGCCACCTTCTTGCCGATCGAGCCAAGGCCGATGATGCCGAGCGTGCGCCCGTGCAATTCGTAAAGCCGCACGCCCGCCACGTCGTTGCCGCGCCAGCGGCCCGAGGCCACCATCTGATGCTGCCACGTCAGCCGCCGGCAGACGGCGAGCATCAGCAAGAGCGCGTGCTCGGAAACAGCGACCGAATTTGCCCCGCCATTGTTGCTGACGGGCACGCCCGCGCGGCGCGCCGCCTCGATGTCGATGCGGTCGTAGCCCGCCGACAGAAGCTGGATGAGCTTCAGCTTCGGCGCCGAGCGGAAGAACGCATCGTCGGTCGCGAACTCGCCGAGGCCGACCAGATACTCGGTATCGCGCAACGCGGCGGTGAACTCCGGGCTGTTCGCCCGCGCCGCGACCACGTCGAAGCCGGCGGGCGCCAGCTCCCGCATCACGCCCATGTCGTTCAGCGGATTGTCCACCACCAGAACCTTGCCGGCCATGTTTCCCCCCAGGTTTTCGCCACTGCGCGAACGATAAGCCGGTCTAGCCCAGTCCCGGAAGCACCGGCAGCCCCATCGCCTGGCGCGCGAACAGGCGCTTGAGGGACGGGGCGCGGTTGACGGCGGCGATGCCGAGATCGCGCGCCAGCCGCAGCAGGGCGAAATCGTTGCTGAACAGCCGCTCCAGCCCGTGCGTCGCGGCGAGCATCAAAAGATTGTCCGGCCGCCGCGCGCGCTGATAGCGCGCGAGCAGATCGGGGCCGCCCACGTCCGCGCCCATCGCGTGCGCCTCGATCACCAGCTCGGAGAGCGCGATGGCGTCGCGGAAGCCGAGATTGAGGCCCTGGCCGGCGATCGGATGGATGCCGTGCGCGGCATCGCCCGCGAGGGCGAGGCGCGGCGCGGTGTAGCGATGCACCAGCATCGCTGAAAGCGGATAGCTCCAGCGCCGCCCGACCACATGCACCGCGCCGAGGTGATCGCCGAGGCGCCGCCCGATCTCGCGGCTGAATCCCGCATCGTCCAGCGCCAGCATCCGCGCCGCGACCGCGTCGCGCTCGGTCCACACGATCGCCGAGACGTTCGGTGCGCCGCCTTCCTCGGCATCCGGGCTCGGCGACATCGGCAATTGCGCGAACGGACCCGCCGGCAGGAAATGCTCCAGCGCCACGTTGCGGTGCGGGCGCTCATGCGCGATCGCGGCGACGATCCCGGTTTGCCGATAGGGGAGGCGCGTCACCGCGATCCCGGCCTCGGCGCGCAGCGGCGAGTTGCGGCCCTCGGCGGCGACGACGAGGCGGCAGACGATCTCCGGCCCGCCGGCGACGCGCACCACGGCCTGCCCGGGGGCGCGTTCGACCGACGCCTCGGCGGGCGCGAACAGGCGCAGCATCTTCAGCCGGTGCATCAGCGCGTTCAGCGCCACGCGCAGCGCCCGCGCCTCCACCATCCAGCCGAACGGCCCGGCGCCCGCCCCCGCCTCGGCATGGTCGAAATGCAGCGCAAGGCGCGAGGCGGGGCGGCCCAGCCTTCCGTCGCTCACCCGGATCGCCAGGATCGGGCAGGGCGGGCCTTCCAGCGCGTCCCACACGCCCGCCTGCTCCAGCAGAACCCGCGAGCCGGCGGCAATCGCATAGGCGCGGCCGTCGAAGGCCGGATGCTCCATCGGCGGCAGGGGCGCGCGATCGACGATGGCGGTCGGCACGCCCGCGGCAGCCAGCGCGCAGGCGAGCGTAGCCCCCACCGGTCCAGCGCCGACGACGCACACCTCGACATGGATGCGTCCGTTCATGCGCGCCGCTTCGACCACAGCGCGCCCGCCGCGTCCACCAGGCCGGGCCGCGCTATTCCTGATCGGGGCGGCTACCCGCGCGCGCTTCGTTCACGGTGCGGCGTACCACCGTCCAGATGGTCATGTCCCAGGCGTTGCGGATACCGACCAGCAGCAGCAGCGCCATCGCGGCGGCAAGCACGTCCATTCCCAGCGCCGGCTGGGCCAGAAACAGGACGCCGCCCGCCAGCATCCCCGCATAAGCGAAGAAGGGCAGCACCGCGTAGCAGATGCGGTCGTCCCAATCGATGCGCGTCCGCAGCCCGTGGTGGGACATGCGGCCGAACACGAGCAGCGCGTAGATCAGCCCGAGCAGCCCGTCGGCGCCGATGAGCACGCAATATCCGGTGCTGCTCTGCACCGGGGTCAGCACGGCGAGGCTCGCCGCCAGCACGCAGGTGAAGTGAACCACGGTCGGCGTTAGGAACACGCGCAGCCCGGGCCCGCGGTAATCGTCATAGAGCCCCGATCCCACCGAGGCGGCGACAAACAGCAGCCCCACCAGCGTGGCCGAGGCGGTCCCGAAGAGCATCATTAGATCGTGCCAGTCACGCACCACGCCATCCACTGTCGCCGCCATTCCGATCTCCGCCGACACGCTCGCATTTTAGGCAGCCCCGCGCCGACGGGCGATGGCGGAGCCGGAGGCGAATGCCGCCCAGGGGGGCAAACGCCGCTGCACAAGAAATCGGCAGGATTCCCCAGCCCCCGATTCTTCGGGTTCTGCCGGGAAGGGCGGCGTTGGCACCCCGCTTGCTGACCGCGCGTGCTGTCATTCAAGGTCCGACATGCCAACTCACATCGACACCGGCGACACCGGCTGGATGCTCGTCTGCACCGCGCTCGTGCTGTTGATGACCGTCCCGGGTCTCGCGCTCTTCTACGCCGGCATGGTCCGCAAAAAGACGATCCTCGCGACCATGATGCAATCCTTCTTCATCTGCGCCCTCGTGTCGGTGCTGTGGATGGTGCTCGGCTATTCGCTCGCCTTCACCACGGGCGGCCCTTTCATCGGCGGCCTCTCGCGCCTCTTTCTCGGCGGGCTCGAACAGGGCTGGGACAAGCCGTTCACGCTGGGCGCCGGCACGCCGGGCGCGCTGCCCATGCGAATCCCCGAGAGCGTATTCGTGATGTTCCAGATGGCCTTCGCGATCATCACCCCGGCCGTTGTTACCGGCGCCTTCGTGGACCGGATGAAGTTCGCTGCACTCGTGCTGTTCATGGCGTTGTGGTCGCTCGGCGTCTATGCGCCGATCGCCCACTGGGTCTGGGGCGCGGATGGCTGGCTGAACGCGATGGGAGTGGCGGATTTCGCCGGTGGCACCGTGGTGGAGGTGAACGCGGGCGTGGCGGGCCTCGTCTGTGCGCTCGTGCTGGGGCGGCGGCTTGGCTACGGGCAGGAGAACATGGCCCCGCACAATCTCGCCTATGCCGTGACCGGCGCGGGGCTGCTCTGGGTCGGCTGGCTCGGCTTCAACTCGGGCGGCGCGCTCGGCGCCTCCGGGCGCACTGGCATGGCCGTGCTCGCCACCCAGATCGCCGCGGGCGGCGCCACGCTCGCCTGGAGCTTCGCCGAATGGGCGCTGCACAAGAAGCCCTCCGTGCTCGGCGCGATCTCTGGTGCCGTTGCGGGGCTGGTGGCGATCACCCCGGCGGCCGGGTTCGTGCTGCCCGGGCCGGCCCTTTTCATCGGCGTCGCGGCCGGCGTGGCGTGCTTCTATGCGGTGACGGTGGTGAAACCGCTGCTCGGCTACGACGACAGCCTCGATGCGTTCGGCGTGCACGGGATCGGCGGCATCGTCGGCACGCTGGCCACCGGCGTGTTCGCCTATGGCCCACTCAGCGCCACGCTCGAATTGCAGAACGGGGTCTATATCGGCGGCCTGCACCTGCTCGCCGTCCAGGCGGTCGCGGTGGCGGCGACCTTCGCTTACAGCGCGGCCGCCACCTGGGCCGCGCTAATGATCGCCGAGGCGCTGGTCGGCCTGCGGGTCTCGCGGGAGGAGGAGCGCGAGGGCCTCGACGTCGTGCTGCACGGCGAGCAGGTTTTCTGAGACGGAGAGGCGGCTTGCGGCTAAGGTCGGCTGCCCGATCCTGATCCATTGCCGAGTCGCACCATGGCCGCCCGCTCCGCCAGCGCTCCCGGACGTCGTCTTGTCTCGCCCGCCATCCGCACGCTCGCGCAGCGGCGCGCCGCCGAGCTTACCGGCATCGCCCTTTGCACCGGCGGCCTCGTGCTGCTGCTGGCGCTCGGCAGCTACGACCCGCGCGATCCCTCGCTGAACACCGCCGCCGACGGACGCGCGCACAACCTGGTCGGCGTCGTCGGCGCCGCCACCGCCGACATGCTGCTGCAAGCCTTCGGCGTGGCCGGCGCGCTGGCGGGCGTGGCGATGCTCACCTTGGGCTGGCGCATCGGCGTGCGGCGGGGCGTCGGCAGCCTTCCGGCCCGGATCGCCGCAATCATCGCCGCCACGCCGGTGCTGGCGGCGGCGCTCGCCGCCGTCCCGGTGCCGGCCGGCTTGGCCTGGCCCGCCGGCAGCGGGCTCGGGGGCGCGGTGGGGCTCCTGCTCGCCCGGGCGGTGGAGGCGGCCGGCCGCGGTGTGATGGGCGTGGTCGGCGTCGTGCTGGTGGTCGCGCTCGGCTGGGGGCTCGCGCTGACGCTCGTGCTGCTCGCCTGCGGCCTGTCGGGCGGCGAATGGCGCACGCTCGCCCGCTGGATCGGCGCGGTGGCGCGGTTCTCAGTCTCGACCGGCTGGACCGCTGCCCTGTTTACCGTGCGTGCGACCAGCGCCGGCGGCGCGCTGGCCCGCCCCGCCCTGCGCCTGTTCGGCCTCGGAAGCGCGCGGCCGGACCGCTATGCCGCGCGGCCCTGGCGCGCCGTCCCTCCGGCAGCGGAGGAGGAGCCAAACCCGGCGGCGCCGGCGGCCGCGATTGCCGCGCCCAAACCCGCGCCGCGCACGGTGTTCCGCGCCCCCGCGCCCGCCCGCGCGCTGCCCCAGCAGCAAAGCCTGCCCCTCAACGAGCCCGCCTGGCGCTTCCCGCCGCTCTCGCTGCTCAAGTCGCCGCCCGCTCGCGCCACCTCCGGCCCCTCACAGGATGCGCTGGAGGCGAACGCGCGCCTGCTGGAAACCGTACTCTCCGATTACGGCGTGCAGGGCTCGATCGTGGAGATTCGGCCCGGCCCGGTGGTGACGCTCTACGAGCTGGAACCCGCGCCGGGGATCCGCAGCGCCCGCGTGATCGGGCTGGCCGACGACGTGGCGCGCAGCCTCTCCGTCACCGCCGTCCGCATCGCCACCGTCCCGGGCCGCAACGTGATCGGCATCGAGGTGCCGAACGCCAAGCGCGAGATCGTGTTCTTGTCGGAGCTCCTGGCGTCGGAGGACATGAAGCGCCATGCCGGGCGGCTCGCGCTCGCGCTCGGCAAGGACATCGGCGGCGCCCCGGTGCTCGCCGATTTGCAGCGGATGCCGCATTTGATGATCGCGGGCACCACCGGCTCGGGCAAGTCGGTTGGCGTCAACGCGATGATTCTGAGCTTGCTCTATCGGCTTTCGCCCGAGCAGTGCCGCCTGATCCTGATCGACCCGAAGATGCTGGAGCTTTCGATGTACGAGGGCATCCCGCATCTAATGGCCCCCGTCGTCACCGAGCCCGCCAAGGCCGTCACCGCGCTCAAATGGACGGTGCGCGAGATGGAGCGGCGCTACCGCGCGATGAGCCAGCTCGGCGTGCGCAACATCGGCGGCTACAACGACCGCGTGGCCGAGGCCCGCGCCAAGGGCGAGGTCATCACCCGCCGCGTGCAGACCGGCTTCGATTCCGAAACCGGCCGCCCGGTGTTCGAGGAACAGCCGCTCACGCTCGAGCAGATGCCGCTGATCGTCGTCGTGGTAGACGAGATGGCCGATTTGATGATGGTCGCCGGCAAGGAGATTGAGGCGGCGGTGCAGCGGCTGGCGCAGATGGCGCGCGCGGCCGGGATTCACGTCATCATGGCGACCCAGCGCCCGTCGGTCGATGTGATCACCGGCACGATCAAGGCCAATTTCCCGACCCGCATTAGCTTCCAGGTGATCTCCAAGTTCGACAGCCGCACCATCTTGGGCGAGCAGGGGGCGGAACAACTGCTCGGCCAGGGCGACATGCTCTACATGGCCGGCGGCGGGCGCATTACCCGCGTGCACGGGCCGTTCGTGTCCGACCAGGAGGTGGAGGCGGTGGTGGCATTCCTGCGTGAGCAGGGCGAACCGGCCTATGTCGAGTCCGTCACTGAGGCCGAGGACGATGATCCGCAGGCCGCGCTCGCCATGCTGGGCACGGGCGGCGAAGGCGGCGAGCGGGCGCTCTACGAGCAGGCCGTGGCGATCGTCGCCCGCGAGGGCAAGGCCAGCACCTCCTTCCTGCAGCGGCACCTGAACCTGGGGTACAACCGCGCCGCCAAGCTGATCGAGCAAATGGAGAAAGACGGCGTGGTGGGCCCTGCCAATCATGTCGGCAAGCGCGAGGTGCTGATCAGGCGGGGCGAGGGCTGAACCCGGCACATCAGCGCTGGGCAAACTAGATTAAATTACATACGAAACCGATCTGCGAAAGACCGGCACAATGCGCGCTCGGCTTCGTGCGGCGGCGCCGCCGAATCCGCTAAGCCGTATCTTGTTTTGGACGCCGCGACAGATCGCCCGTTCGCACGAACTGCACCCCGCACGCGGCCAGCCGCTCCCGCGCCGCCCGCATCGACCCGGCGACGTCGATGCCGCGGCAGGCATCCTCGATCACCACCACCGCGTAGCCGAGCCGCACGGCATCCTCGGCCGACCAGGCAACGCAGAAATCCGTCGCGAGGCCGGCCAGGAACACGCGCCGGAAGCCGCGCTGGCGCAGCCAGCCGTCGAGCCCGGTCGCTGTGCGCCGGTCGTTCTCGAAGAAACTGGAATAGCTGTCGATCGCCGGATGGAACCCCTTGCGGATCACTGCCTCGATCCGCCGTTGGTCGAGCGCCGGATGCAACGCCGCGTTGGCGCTGCCCTGCAAGGCATGATCCGGCCAGAGCGTCTGCGGGCCATAGGGCATCGCGATCGTTTCGAACGGCGCCTTGCCCGGATGGGCGCTGGCGAACGAGGCGTGGCGAGGCGGGTGCCAGTCCTGGGTGGCGAAGCCGTGTGCGAACACGTCGCCAAGCAGGCGGTTGATCGGCGCGATCACCGCATCGCCCTCGGCCACGGGCAGTTCGCCGCCCGGCATGAAGGTCGGCTGCACATCGACCACGCCCAGAATATCCGTGGCGTTATCGACCTGCATCAGAGCGTCTCCAGAAGCCCCGCGAGCAGGGCCGCGCGCGGCGCGAGCTGGCGCCACAGGATGTTCTCGCTCGCCACATGCGCCCCGCCGCCCGGACAGCCGAGCCCGTCCAAGGTCGGCACCCCGAGTGCCGCCGTAAAGTTGCCGTCGGAACCGCCGCCGCGCGTCTGTTTCGGCAAGTCGAACCCGATCTCGGCCGCGAGCGTGCGCGCGTGCTCATGCAGCGCGGCAATTTCTGCCGTCTCGGCGAAGGGCGGGCGGTTCATCCCGCCCTCTACCGTCACGCGGCATTCCGGATGATTGGCGGCGAGTGCCAGCAGCCGCTCCACCATTTCCTCGCCGTCCTCGGCCCGGGCAACGCGAAGGTCGATTTCGCAGCCCGCTTCGGGCGGGATCACGTTCGGGCGCGTCCCGCCCCACACCGGCGCCACGTTCAGCGTGATGCCGCGCGGCAGGTCCACCATGTCATGGATCGCCTTGATCTGATGGGCCAGCTCGACGATCGCCGAGGCGCCGTCCTGAAACGCGCCGCCGGCATGGGCGCCGCGGCCCGCGACACGCAGCGTGAACCGGCCCACGCCCTTGCGCGCGGTCACGCACGCTCCGCCCGCGCCCGCGGGCTCCATAATCAGCACCGCCCGCGCCCCGGCGGCTTCGCGCTCGATCAGGTCGCGGCTGGTCGGGCTGCCCACCTCCTCGTCGGGCGTCAGCAGCAGCACCACCGGGCGGCGCGCCCGCACGCCCTGGCGCAGCATCGCGCGCATCACGTGCATGCCGAGGAAGCTGCCTGCCTTCATGTCGTAGATGCCCGGCCCGGTCGCCTTCGCGCCGTCGATGCGCGCCGGCATGTGCGCGAGCGAGCCGTGCTCCCAGACCGTATCGAGGTGCCCGGCAACGACGATCGGCGCGCCGTCGCCCGCCGTGCGCGCGATCAGGTTGTCACCGAACCCGTCGCGGCCCGGGATGCGCGTGATCGCGGCCCCGGCGCGCGCAAGCTCGCCCTCCGCGAGGTCCATCACCCGGTTCACGGCCGCAGGATCGGTGGTGGGGCTTTCAATCCGCACCCACTCCAGCAGCTCCCCGATCAGATCCTCCGAGCTTCCGACCTCGGTCCGCGGCATGCAGGCACTCTCCCTCGCAATTCGGCCTGTCTGCCCCGCGGCGCCCGCCTTGTCCACGCATCTTTGGTGTGCGCACGCAAGGAACCACGCCGCGAACGCGGCGGTTTGCACGCGGAGAAGCTGGGCAGGCTCGCTGGCCGCCTGGTCGGCGGCCGCTTTTCAGCGGAAGGCTGCACAGGCAGCACCTGACCGGAAATGGTCACGCATGCCACCTCACGCTGAGCGTTCCGGGAAAGGACCTTGCCGTCAGCACGCCCTTCGCGGGAATGACGAATGGGGAGCATCGGCGCTGCTCCGCTTCACTCCGGCGGCTTCAATATCCAGAAATCCCGATCGAATCCGCTGAAGGCGAGATAGGCGTCGCGGTCCGGCATGTAGGTAAGGAAGCCGTCCAGCTCGTGCTTCGGATCGACCGTCGGCCCGCCCGGCACCATCTTCACCGTCACATCAAGCCTGCGCGCGTTGTAATCGGGCTTGAGGAAGAACAGCTCGGGTCCGCCCGCCCAGGCGACGAACATGTCGAGCTTCGGATTATAGGTGAGCGAGGGCCACGCCACGCTCAGGAACGACGTCGCGCCGCGGATCGTCCAGCCTGGTTCCGGACGAAACAGCAGGCCGGGGCCGCCTATCTCGCCGGTCGTTCCCGGCCGTCCGTCGGTGCCATAGCGGTGCATCGAAAGGCCGTTGAGATCGAAAGCGGTCACGCCGGGCTGATCGCCGGGCCGCGCCGGCACGAGGTGGAGCGCAAAGTGATGGCGCGTGTCGATCGCGGTCGGACCGGCCGACGGGCCGAACGGATAAACATTATCGACCAGCACCGCGGATGGCGGATGCGCCGCTACATCGACAAGATAGCCCCCACGCGGCGCCTTGTTGCGGCTGCCGCCGCCGCTGTAGCCGATTCCCGTCGCCGGATCGAGAAACCACGTCTTCCAGCCCGTCCCGCCGAACCGGTCGTCCGCACCGGCGATTTGCTTCCAGGCCCGGCCGACCGGATCGAAGCTCCACATGTCGGTGACCCACTGATTGAGCGTGGCCCCCGCGCATCCGCCGCCGCGCACGAACCCGCCGGGGCCGACGATGATCTGCCGCAGCAACGGATCGTAGGCGACCTGGCCCTGATCGCGGCGGTTGGCGGGCGCGATCGCGCCGTCATCGAGATGCAGCGCGCCGTCACAGCCACGGAACTGAAAGCGCCCATCGACGAATTCCCGGGTGCGGTTGATCGGCGTCGGCTCGGTGACGCGCTCGGGCCGCATCGTCGCCGCGTTGAAGGCATAGACCTCGTTGCCGAAGTAATCGGCGCTGCCGTTGCCGCCGATCAGGTACCAGTGCTGCGTTTCCGGCACATAGACGCCGGCCGCGCCGTCCGCCTTGTAGATGCAGCCATTGGCGATGCCGAGTTTCCATGCCTCGCTTTGCGCGCGGTCCGGACAAACCTGCTTCAGTGCGGAGTCGGCGACCCGCTGCCAGCTATAATCGCCGAGCGCCGCCGCCTGCGCGGACGCCGCCACCGCCACCGCAAGCTCGGCCTCGGCGGTGCCGCCCCGGCCAATGCAGGCGAGCCGGAAGCGCGCGGGCGCGAACAGCTGCCCGCTCGTGAAGCTGCCGGCGGGCGGCATCGCGCCCGCCCAGTCGCCATCGGCCACGCAGCCGCTCGCACCGGCCGCCGACCAGTCGAGGTGCGCGGTGCCGCCGTTCGGCACCGGGTTCTGCGCTGCCGCAAGCGAAATCGACGGTGCGGGCGTCCTCTCCTCCCCAGCGACATAGGCGTAGGCCCCGGCATCGAGCTTGGGCATGTCCGGCCGCGGTTGCGCGGACGCCGGCGGCACGAACTCGAATACCGGCATCAGCCCGAACCCGTCGGCGTCGGGCGGCGTGACGCCGGCGCCGATGGCTGGCGAATGCGGACCGAGCGCGTAGTTGCCGTGCGCCGCATCGGCGAACCCGGGCCTCTCGGTGAACACGTTCCCGCCTGCGTTCACCATTTGCGGCGCCGTCTTCGCCGGCAGCTTGTCCGGATTGAGACCCATGATCAGGTTGTTGCCGAACACGACGCGCGCTTCCGGGCGCTGCGTCAGCAAGAGGCGCCGGTCGCCAATGCGGCGCTGGCGGTCGACGATCGTGTTGCTGAACAAGTAGAGCCGCTGCACCGGGTTTTCCGGCGCGTTCAGCTCGCCCGCATAGGCGATCATGATCGGGTTTTCGCCCGACGGCGCCTTTTCGATCAGGTTGCCGACGACGAAACTCAGCCCGCCTTGCGGAATGTCGATCTCGTAGCTCGCGGTGCCGATCTCCTCATCGGCCAGACGGTTATACAGGATAGCGTTGTTCTGCGCCCGGGTCTTCACCTCGTGGCCGATCTTCGCCTCGTGAGAATAGCTGAAGCGCAACACGAAGCTGTGCGTCCAGTTGCCGATATACATATTGTGCGACTGGCCATCGCCCGCGCCGTTGCGGAAGAACTCGCTGTGGTCGATCACCAGGTCGGTCGTGTGTCCCTTAGGCGGCGTGAACAGGATACCATCCTGGTTGTTTTGGAAGTAGCAGCGCGTAATGTAGACATAGCCGGTTCCATCATAGCGGATGCCTGCGTCGTTGCGCGACGGGCCCGACGCGCCCAGGAAGGCGATATTGTCCACGATCATGTTAGCGCCGCTCGGGTTCCAGATTCCCTTGTCGCCCTTGATCGTGCATCCGGTGGCGTCCAGCACCGGGCGCCCGCCGACGCCGATGAATGTCAGGTTGTTCGCGGTCCAGCGCACGCTCTGATCGCACTTGTAGGTCGCGGCATCTATCGCCACCACATCGCCGTCGCCCACGCGCTTCACCACATCGCTCGGCTTCTTGAACTGGCGCGACGGGCCGACATGCCACACCCGCCCGGTGCCGAAACCCGCCGGCGCGCGAACCAGGTCGAGACGCGGATCGAAGGCGGGAATGATGCGTCGCGCCTCCGCCACGCTCGCCGCGCCGTTCTCTCCGCGCGGAGGGTCGGCCGCCGGCCGGTCCGCGCACGCGGTGCAGATCGGCAGCAAAATCGCGGCGATGATCGAAAGGGCGGCCCTCGCGAGCGATAGCCTGTGCATGACGGTCTCCGGGCGGCGTGATCGTGACGTCTAAGATTCGCTCCGGGAATGCGCGCGTTAAAAATGCGGCAGATGGACGAAGCTCCAGCTATCCGGTAAGCTGGTTGGCGGGCAACACCCCATCGGAGCCGCCCGCGACATCTCGCGCAGCGTCGCCGGGGGGCGATGCCGCTGCCCCACAGCGTCAGCGTGACCGGCGCGGCGCCAGCGTGCACCGTGAGGCCGACCCAGAAGGGCGGCCAGGCAGGGCATCGATCCGCGCATCGTCGCCTCTTCTTGCCGGGGCGCTTTGCATTACGCGCGGCGGCGCGCATCGTGCCGGCGCACGGGCGCGCTTCACGGGCTCGTGTGGCGGTTCGCGTGACCCCGGCTCCGGCCCCGCTCTGGGTCTCACGCCGATGCGATCCACCGCCTGCCACATTCAGGGGCCGGGACGGTCGGAGGAGATGCGCGCGGCGCACCCAAACGGCAGGGAGGGAATCGTGGGCGGCGCGCGCGCCGCATCCGGGGCCGCGCGTTCGTGGTCGATCCGCGCCTGGCTGATCCTTCTCGTCCTCGCCACCATCGCGCCACTGGCGGCCTACGGCCTGCTCAGCGTCGTGCGCTCCTACGCAGCCCAGCGCGAGCAGCTCGTCGCCAGCACCGCCTCGCTCGCGCGCGAGCTGGGCAGCGTGGTTGAACGGGCGCTCGACCAGCAAATGGTCGGCGTGGAGGCGCTGGCAGGTGATCCGGCGCTGGCGGACGGCGATCTTGGCCGTTTCGCGCCGACCGCCGCGCATTACCTGAGCGAGATCGCCCCCGGCGCGAGGCTCTTGGTCTCCGATGCCCAAGGCGCCGTCGTGTTCGACGAAGCCTCGCAGGAGGAGACTTTCGCCAAGCCGGCCGTGCGCGCCGATCCCACGCTGAGCGCCCGGCTCTTCGCGACCGGCCGGCCATCGATCGCACTTGTGCGCGGGCCTCGATCCGGCAAATGGTTCATTGCCCTTGATGCGCCGGTGATGCGCGATGGCCGGGTGGTGCGCGACCTCACGCTCCACTATCCGGTCGCACAGCTCCAGGCGATCATCGCGCGCCAGAACATCCCCCGCGAGTGGACGGCGATCGTCACCGACCCCGATGGCCGTCTCGTCGCGCGGCTGCCGCCGGCGCCCGAGCAGATAGGTGCCGTCCACACGCCAGATGTGCTCGCATTCCTCGCCTCGCGCGCCGAAGTGCAGACGATCGAGGCGCGGATGCGCGACGGCGAACCGGTGATCGGCGGGCTCACGCGCACGCCGCAATTCGGCTGGGTCAGTGGCGTCGCGATCCCCCGCACCTTGGTGCTCGCGCCGCTCAGGGCCTCGCTGATCAAGCTGGTCGCGGTCGGCATGGTCGCCCTCACCGTGTCGGTGTTGCTCGCGCTGGCAGTGGCACACCGGCTCGCGCGCCCCATCCGCGCGCTGGCCGACATGGCGGCGCGATTCGACAGCTCCGATGATATCCCGCCTGCGCCGCCGCCTGCCTTGCGGGAGGCCGACGAGGTGGCGCGCGTGCTGGAGCTGTCGATGCGCCGCCGTCGGGCTGCCGAGGAGGCGGCCAACGAGGCCGAGTTGCGTGCCTCGCAGGTGATCGAGGATGCACCCTGCGGCGTCGTGTTGTTCGGCCCGGACGGCTCCTGGCGCTTCGTCAATCAGGCCACCTGCGATCTGCTGGGCCGCCCGGCCGAGGAGCTGCTCGGCCTGACCGTCCGCAGCCCGGACCTCGATGTGCGCGACAAGAACGGCCGGTTCATTCCCGTCGAGGAACGCGCCTCGGCACGCGCGCTCCGCGGCGAGACCGTGCGTGGGCTGGAAGTCAGCATGAAGCGCGGCGACGGCGGGCGCGCCTATATGCTGTTCAACTCCGCCCCGCTGCGCGACCGCGCCGGCCGCATCACGGGCGCGCTGACCGCGATGCTCGACATCTCCGACCGGAAGGCGGCGGAAGACCGGCTCGCGCGCTTCGCGCAAGAATTGGAAACGCGCGTCGAGGCGGAGGTCGCGGCCCGCGAGGCGGCGCAGCTTGCGGCTTCGCAGGCACAGAAGATGCAGGCGCTCGGCCAGCTCGCCGGCGGTGTCGCGCACGACTTCAACAACGTGCTACAGGCGATCTCGGGCGCCGTTTCGTTGATCGAGGCTCGCGCCGCCAATCCCGATGCGGTGCGCCGCTTCGCGCGCACCGCCGCCGCCGCCGCCGAGCGTGGCGCCGCGGTGGCCGGACGCCTGCTCTCCTTCGCGCGGCGCAGCGACCTCGTTGTGGCGCCGCTCGAAAGCAGCGCGCTGCTCAGCGACACCCGCGAGATTCTCGCCCATACGCTGGGCGGCGACGTGACGGTGAACTTGCAGTTGGAGTCCGAAACCGGCTGGCTGCTCGCCGACCGCGCGCAACTGGAAACCGCCCTGGTCAATCTCGGCACCAATGCCCGCGACGCCATGGCGGCGGGCGGCACGCTGACCCTGCGGGCGCGGCGCGAACAGGTGGGCGATTTGATGCCGCATCCGGCAGGACTGAGCCCGGGCGCCTATGTCCGCATCGACGTGGAGGACACCGGCGTGGGCATGGACGCGGCGACCCTCGCGCGCGCGACCGAACCTTTTTTCACCACCAAGCCGATGGACAAGGGCACGGGGCTCGGGCTCGCGATGGTGCGCGGCTTCGCCGAGCAGCTCAACGGTGGACTCGTCATCGCCAGCCGCCTGGGTGTCGGCACGATCGTCTCGCTCTGGCTCCCCGCCACCAACCCGCCCGACGCGACGGCGCAGCTCGCCACTCCGACACCCGCGGAGATCGCGCCAGGGCTTCGCGTTTTGCTCGTGGACGACGAGCCGGAGGTGCGGACGGTGCTCGCCGAGGAACTCGCCGAACGCGGCTGGGTGATCGAGCAGGTGGCCTGCGCCGAGAAGGCGATCGAGCTTCTGCGCGAGGCCAGTTTCGACGTGCTGGTGGCGGACCAGTCGATGCCGGGCGACAGCGGCGTCACACTGATCGGCCATGCGCGCCGCCTGCGCCCTGGTCTTCCCGCGATCCTGCTGACCGGCCTCGCGCCCGAGGTGGGCGACGAACTCACCGAAAGCGGCGAGGATGCCGCCATCACCGAGGTCGCCACCAAGCCGATCCGCGCCCGGGAGCTGGCGCGGCGGATCGAGCGCCTGCTCGCCCGCGCGCGGGTGCGCGCATGACGGAAGGCGAGGAGGGGCGGGGACCGCCGCGGCCCGCCGGCCGCGTCGCGGCCCGCCAGGCGCGCGAGGCGGAACAGCTGCGCGAGAACCTGCGCCGGCGCAAGGCGCAGGCGCGCGCCCGCGCCAGGACCGAGCAGGGCTTGACCGAGGGCGATGAACCCAAGCAGGACGTTCCGAAATGCCCGTGATGTCCGATCGCTGGATCCGCCGCATGGCCGCCGAGCACGGCATGATCGAGCCGTTCGTCGAGGCGCAGAAGCGCGACGGCGTCATCAGCTACGGTTTGTCGAGCTACGGCTACGATGCCCGCATCGCGGGCGAGTTCAAGATTTTCACCAATATCGATAGCGCGGTGATCGATCCCAAGGATTTCGCGCCGGCGAGCTTTGTCGATCGCACGGCGGACGTGTGCATCATCCCGCCCAACAGCTTCGCGCTGGGACACACGGTCGAGTATTTTCGCATCCCCCGCGACGTGCTGGTGATCTGCCTCGGCAAATCGACTTATGCTCGCTGCGGCATCATCGTGAACGTGACGCCGCTTGAGCCCGAATGGGAAGGCCAGGTCACGATCGAAATCAGCAACACCACGCCTTTGCCCGCGAAGATTCACGCCAACGAGGGGATCTGCCAGTTCCTCTTCCTGCAAGGCAACGAGCCCTGCGAGACGAGCTACGCCGACAAGGCCGGAAAATACATGCGCCAGCGCGGGGTGGCGCTGCCGAAACTTTAGACTAGGCGGTCGTCGCGGCCCCCGCCCCCATGCGGTCGAACCGCGCCCGGTCGGCGGGAATCAAGCGCACCGTCAGCCGCACGCAGCCCTGGTCGTCGGCGCGATCGAGCACCTCGCCGTGCTTATAGAGCCACGCGATGCGCGCGCCGTCCTGCGGCGGCAGCACGTATTCGGCGATCTCCATTCCTTCCGAAATGCGCGCGTCGATCGCCGCCGCCAGATCGCGCAGCCCGGCGCCGGTCAGCGCGGAAACCGCGACCGCGCCCGCCCGCTTCTCCACCTTCTCGGGTCCGCCCAGCAAATCCGCCTTGTTCAGCACCTCGATCGTGCGCGCGGGCCAGCCGGCATCGAGCGTGCCGTCGGCCACCATCTGGTTCAGCACCGCGATCACGTCGGCCCGCTGCGCCGCGCTCTCGGGATGCGCCGCGTCGCGCACGTGCAGCAGCACGTCCGCCTCGGCGACTTCCTCCAGCGTGGCGCGGAACGCCTCCACAAGCTCGTGCGGCAGGTCGCTGATGAAGCCGACGGTGTCGGACAGGATCACCCGCCGCCCCGACGGCAGCCGCAATCCGCGCATGGTGGGATCGAGCGTGGCAAAGAGCTGATCCCGCGCCGTCACTTCCGCCCCCGTCAGCGCGTTGAACAGCGTCGATTTGCCGGCGTTCGTGTAGCCGACCAGCGCCACCACCGGGAACGGCACCCGCCGCCGCGCCGTGCGGTGCAGGCCGCGCGTGCGCCGCACGCGCTCGAGCTCGCGCTTGAGCCTGACGATCCGATCGCCGATCAGCCGCCGGTCGGCCTCGATCTGCGTCTCGCCCGGCCCGCCCAGGAAGCCGAAGCCGCCGCGCTGGCGCTCAAGGTGCGTCCAGGAACGCACCAGCCGCGAACGCTGATATTCCAGATGCGCGAGCTCCACCTGCAACGCGCCTTCCTTGGTCGCCGCGCGCTCGCCGAAAATGTCGAGAATGAGCCCGGTGCGGTCGATCACCTTGCAGCCCCATGCGCGCTCCAGGTTGCGCTGCTGCACCGGCGAGAGCGCCGCATCGACGATCGCGACCGTCACCTGTTCCGCCGCAAGCGCCTGCTTCTGCGCCGAGACCTGACCTTCGCCGAGCAAGGTCGAGGGCCGCTTCAGCCGCAGCGGCAGGATCGCGGAGTGCACCACCACGAGCCCGATCGAGGCCGCGAGCCCGACCGCCTCGGCAAGCCGCGCCTCGGCGGCGCGGCCCGGCTCGTCCTGCGTGTGCTCCCACGGCAGGATCACCGCGGCCCGTGTCGGACCAGCAAGCCCGTTCGCGCTGGCGCTCATCGGGGGCTCGGCCCCGGGGCGGTCACTCGCTGCCGGCGGTCGCCGGCTCGCGCGCCGGTGTTGCGGCCGCCGCGCCCTCGGCGCGCGCCGCGTCGAAGAGCTGGATCGGTGCGCCCGGCATCACGGTGCTGATGGCGTGCTTGTAGACAAGCTGGGTATGTCCATCCCGGCGCAACAGGACGGAGAAATTGTCGAACCAGGTGATGATCCCCTGCAGTTTCACGCCGTTGACTAGGAACACGGTCACGGGCGTCTTGCTCTTTCGCACGTGGTTCAGGAAAACATCCTGAACATTCTGCGCTTTTTCGTTGGCCACGGCGTTGATCCTTCTGTTTGGGACTGTTGTGGCATGCCCAGCCGCCGCCTTTCCGGGCGACGGCGGATCCTACCAGCCGGCCCCCCTCAGGCAAGCTCACGAAACCGTGCCTGCTCCGGGCGCGCTCATGCCACCGGCGCGATCTGCTCGCGCCGTAGCTCCACCGTCAGCGTGTCGAGCGCCTTGCCGATGCGGTTCAGCATCTCGTCGATCTCCGCCTCGGTGATGATCAGCGGCGGGCTGAAGCACAAGATCTCCCCCGGCACCGCGCGGCAGATCACGCCGTTCTCCTCGATCAGCTTGGTCCAGCGCGGGCTGACTTTCGCCGCCGGATCGAACTTGCGCTTGCTTGCCTTGTCGGCCACCAGCTCGATCGCGCCGATCAGCCCGACGCCGCGCACCTCGCCCACCAGCGGATGCTCGGCGAAGCGGCGGCGCAGCTCCTTTTGCATGTGCGCGCCCACGCGCGCCACATGCGCGCCGATCTGCATCTCGTCGTAGATTTTCAGCGTCTCGATCGCCACCGCCGCTGGCACCGGATGGCCGGAATAGGTGTAGCCGTGGCCGAACGTGCCGATCTCGTGGCTCTGCCTGGCCAGCCCCTCGAATACCCGGTCGTTCACCATCACCGCACTGATCGGCAAGTAGCTGGACGACAGCGCCTTGGCGCAGGTCAGGATGTCCGGCTCTATGTCGAGCGTCTGGCTGCCCCAGTAGTTGCCAGTGCGCCAGAACCCGCAGATCACCTCATCGGCCACCAGCAGCACGTCGTATTTCTTCAGGACCGCCTGGATCTTCGGGAAATAGCCGCGCGGCGGCACGATCACGCCGCCCGCGCCCATGATCGGCTCGGCGAACATGCCCGCCACCGCGTCCGCGCCGCCTTCCGCCACGATCAGCTTCTCCAGCTCCTCGGCGCAGCGCGTGGCGAACTGGTCCTCGGTCTCGCCGGGTTGTCCTTGGCTGTAGAAATGCGGCGTCATTGTGTGAACGAAGCCGGGCAGCGGCACGTCGAAGCCACGATGGTTCCACGGCAGGCCGGTTAGAGAGGCGGCGGCCAGCGTGATGCCGTGATAACCGCGGTTCCGCCCGATGATCTTCTTCTTGTTCGGCCGGCCGACGGCGTTGTTGAAATACCAGAGCATCTTGATCGCGGTGTCGTTCGCCTCCGACCCCGAATTGGCGAAGAACACCTTGCTCATCGGCACCGGCGCGCGCGCGATCAGCATCTCGGCCAAATCGATGCAGGGCTCGTGCGACTTGGCGCTGAAAGCGTGATAGAAAGGCAGCTTCCGCATCTGCGCGGCGGCCGCCTCTACCAGCCGCTCGTTGTCGAAGCCGAGCGCCGCGCACCACAGGCCCGCCACCGCCTCGATATACTCCTTGCCCGCATCATCCCACACGCGCACGCCCTTGCCGCGCGTGATCACAACCGGACCGACCTCCTGATGGAGCTTGAGGTCGGTATAGGGATGCAGCACGTTGGCGATGTCGCGGGCGGCGGCGGAGTTGGCGCCAAAGGGCGGCGGGCTCATGCTGGCTGGCTCCTCAAGCTCGGTTGGCGCCCAGTCTAGGACGCGCGCCGGCCGCGTCCAGTCGCGCGCACGGGAGGAGGCCATGCAGTTCGGGTATTTCACGCTCAGCGACAATCACTACCGCGACAATCGCCGCGACCCAAATGCCTTCATCGCCGACATTGTGGACGAGGCAATCTACGCCGAAACCACCGGCTTCAACTCGGCCTGGATCGGCGAGCATCATTTCAGCACGCTCGGCGTGCTGTCCTGTCCCGACATCACGCTCGCCTACATCGCCGCCCGCACGCGCACGATCCGCCTCTCCCCCGCCGTCACCGTGCTACCGCTGCATCATCCGATCCGGGTGGCCGAGCAATGGGCGACGCTCGACCTGCTGAGTGGCGGGCGCGTCGATTTCGCCGCCGGGCGCGGCTACGACCGGCGGGAATACGAACCGCTCGGCGCCGATTTCGCCAACAACCAGTCGGTGTTCGAGGAGGGCATGGAGATCGTGCAGCGCCTGTGGCGCGCCGAGGGGCCGATCTCGTTTACGGGCGAGCACTACGCTTTCACCGATGTCGCCATCACGCCGCGCCCGGTGCAGCGGCCGATCCCTTCGTACGTCGCCAGTTTCTCGCGCCCGTCGATCGAGCTCGCGGCGCGGCTCGGCTGCGGTTTGATCGTTGCCCCGTTCGCGGCGGTGATGAGCTATGGCGGGCTCGCCGACGTGGCGCGCCTCTACAAGGAAAGCTGCGCCAAATACAGCACCCGGCCGGGGCGGCTGATGTGCAGCTATTTCATCCATTTCTACGACAATGCCGAGCAGGAGCGCGCGGCGCGCGCCCGCCAGCTCCGCTATTACCAGGAATGCGTCATCCCGGCCTTCCCCGGCGATCCCGCTACCGCGCCGCCGAGCTACCGCTATTTCATCGCCATGGTGGAGAAGCTGCGCAACGCACGGCCCGAGGATCTGACGGAAAACGCCGTGCTGCTTGGCAGCCCCACGCATATCACGGACGTGCTGCAGCGCGTCGCGGCGGCGGGGTTCGACGAGGTGATCCTCTATTTTAACGTTGGCCTGAAGCCGCACGCGCAGGTGAAGGACGAGATGGCGCGCTTCGCCGCCGAGGTGGCGCCCGCTTTCGCCTGAGCCGGCTTGATGAACAGCGCCCGCCCTGCCAGAAGGCCCGCCCGATGGCCAAGACCGAACGCACCCTGACCGAAGGCCAGCGCGCCTACGAGGCGAGGCGGGCTGCCAAGGCCGGCATGAGCCTGGAGCGATGGCTCGCCGAGAAGGACCGCCGCCAGCAGGAGGCCGAGCGGGCGCGGCGCAAGGAAGAAGCAGCCGCGAAGCCGAAGCCGCCCAAGAAACCCGGCTTCTTCGCCCGCCTGATCGAGCGCGCGCACAAACCCCTCTAAGCGATGCTCGCCGCTGCGGCCGATTGGAGCGTCGATCCGAACGGCCGCTGGATCGCAACGGCGAAACGAAGTGCCGATGGCTGGCGGGCGTCCGCGCCCGAGCCGGTCGGCGATCTCGGCTCGCTGATCGAGCGGCTGCGTGCGGAGGCCGGCGGCGCGCCGGTGGTCTTGGGGCTCGACGTGCCGCTCGGCCTGCCGCACGCCTTCGCCACGAAATGGCTGCCGGATGCAAACTTTCCGGCATTCCTCCGTCGCCTCGCGCAGGATGATCCCTGGTTTCGTGCCGCCGAAACGGTGCCGGAGATCGCGCCCGGCCGGCCTTTCGCGCCGTTCCGCCCCGGCGGCGGCATACGCCGCGCCAATCTGGTCGCCGCGCTTGGTCTCACGGAATGGAACGCGCTGCTGCGTCGCTGCGATCGCCTCACCGGGGCGGGGGCGCTGTTTTGGACACTCGGCGCCAAGCAGGTTGGAAAGGCGGCGCTCTGTGCCTGGCGGGATGTGGTCGGACCGGCCTTGCGCGGCGTGCCGCCGGCGCGATTATGGCCGTTCGACGGCGCGTTGGTCGATCTTGTCGCCGACACGGGCGTGGTGCTGGGCGAGATTTACCCCGCCGCCGCACAGCGCCGGCTGGGGCTCGGCCGCGCGAGCAAGACGAACCCCGCCGCGCGCCGGGCCGCCGCCCCCGCCTTAATAGCCACCCTGAGGGCATTGCGTGTTGAGCCCGAACCGGCGCTCGCGCGCGCCCTCGCGGCCGGGTTCGGGACCGACAGGCCCGCCGCCGACCGGTTCGACGCGGTGCTCGGGCTCTTGTCGGTCCTATGGGCGCTCGAACACGGGGCCGAGCCGCCGCGCGGCGCAATGGCGCGGCAATGGGAAGGATGGATCCTGGGCCTGCCGCGCCCCGGTACCACGCCGGTCGAAACCCGCGAACGCGGCCCTATCCCATCGTCTGCACCGCCTCCGGCGTGATCTCGATCGTGATCCGCTTCTCCCCGGGCTGGCGGAACGGGTAGGGCTTGCCGAGATATTTCTGCGACAGCGCGTCGATGTGCTGATCCGCGCCCTGCTCGGTCGCGCGCGTCACCCGCCCGCGCACCTGCATGTAGCGATAGACGTTGTCGGGATCGACGATCGCGAGCGCCACCTTGGCACCTTCCTTCATCGTGCGCGACTTCACCCGGCCCTTCGCCGTGTTGATCCGCAGTTTGCCGTCCGCATGGTCGAACCACACGGGCGTCACCTGCGGCCCGCCGTCCGCCATCACGGTCGCGACCGACGCCAGCGCCTTCTTGTCCAGGAGATCGCGGAACGCCGCGGGAATCTCGGCCATCTCCATCCTCCTTCACCCGATGCGGGGCGAATTGCGGCAAGGCGGGCCGCGCCCTAGCATCCGCCCATGAACGACGCGCCGGACCCGAAACGCGGCCTCGCCCGCAACACCGCCAATTACGGCGATCTCGCCTTCTCGCTCTATCTGAGGCGGTCCTTCGCGAAATCCATGGGCTATTCGCAGGAGATGCTTGACCGCCCCGTGATCGGCATCGCCGATACCGGCTCGGGCTACAACAACTGCCACCGCACCGTTCCCGAGCTGGTCGAGGCGGTGAAGCGCGGCGTGCTGGCGGCGGGCGGCCTGCCGCTGCCCTTTCCAACCATCTCGCTGAACGAGCCATCGCTCTTTCCGACCTCGATGCATTATCGCAACCTCGCCGCCCTCGACACCGAGGCGATGCTGTTCGCGCAGCCGATGGACGCGGCGGTGCTGGTGGGCGGGTGCGACAAGACCGTGCCGGCGCAGCTCATGGCCGCCGCCTCGGCGGACGTGCCGTGCGTGCAGCTCGTCACCGGCCCGATGCTCGCCGCGCGCTACGAGGGCGAGCGGCTGTCGGCCTGCACCGACTGCCGCCGCTACTGGGCGCTTTATCGCGCGGGCCAGGTGGACGTGGCGAAGATCGGCGCCATCGAGGGGCGGCTCGCCACCACCGCCGGCACCTGCGGCGTGATGGGCACCGCCAGCACGATGGCCTGCCTCGCCGGCACGCTCGGCATGATGCCGGCCGAGCACGCCGCCATCCCCGCCGTCTACGCCGACCGGCTGCGCGCCGCCGAGGAGGCCGGGCGGCTCGCCATGCGGATGGTAAGCCATCCGGTGCGCCCGTCGCAGATCATCACGCCGCAGTCGGTGGAAAACGCGCTCCGTGTGCTGCTGGCGCTGGGCGGCTCGACCAACGCCCTGATCCACCTCACGGCGATCGCCGGCAGGCGGGGCATCGCGGTCGATCTGCGCCGGCTGAACGAGCTTTCCGACGACACGCCGGTGCTGGTCGATCTCAAGCCGACCGGCGAGGGCTACATGGAGGATTTCCACGCCGCCGGCGGGCTGCCGGCGCTCCTGTGGGAACTGCGCGGCAAGCTGCATCAGGATTGCATCGACATCACCGGCGCGACGCTCGCCGAGCGGCTGCGCGCGCCCGATTTCGTGGACCGCCAGTATGTCCACGCGCTGGAGGAGCCCGTTTCTCCCTCGGGCGGGCTCGTCGCCCTGTTCGGCTCGCTGGCCCCGGACGGCGCGATCCTCAAGCGCAGCGCCGCCACCGCGGCGCTGTTCGAGACCGAGGCGCGCGCCGTCGTCTTCGACGGGCTCGAAGACCTCGCCGCGCGGATCGACGACGAGGCGCTCGATGTGCGCGCGGACGACGCGCTCGTGCTGAAGAACGCCGGGCCGCGCTCCGCCGCCGGGATGCCGGAGGCGGGGTATCTGCCGATCCCGCGCAAGCTCGCCCGCCGCGGCGTGAAGGACATGCTGCGGCTGAGCGATTGCCGCATGTCCGGCACCGCCTTCGGCACCATCGTCCTGCATATCGCGCCCGAAGCCGCCGCCGGCGGGCCGCTGGCGCTGGTGGAAACCGGCGACCGCATCCGGCTCTCGGTGCGCGAGCGCCGGCTCGACCTGTTGGTGGATCCGGCGACGCTCGCCCGCCGCCGCGCTGCCTGGAGGCCGCCCGCGCTGCCGCCCCGGGGCTGGGACCGCATCATGGCCGACCAGGTGCTGCAGGCCCCGGAGGGCTGCGATCTGGCCGTGCTGCGATAGGCTGCCTTGCGGGGGAACGGGGGAACGGTGGGACGGTGGGTGAGATGACCGCCCGGCGGTGGCGGAAAGCGAGCAGCCTCGGGCTGCCGGCCATTCATTCCGCTTGCCCCGCCTCGCGCCCGCGGTAACAGTCGCCGATGGCTGAAAATCCACCGCAGCGGCCTGTTGCGCGACCGGACCTCGGGCCGCTCACGCCGGCGGCGCGCGGTCTGGCGGACGCTGCCGCCGCATTCCGCCCGGTCATCGCGCCGGCGCGCCCGCCACAGCCGCCACGGGAGTCCGCGCGGGCCGTTTTGGCGCAGGCCGTCCGGTTGCGTGAGGCCGGACAGATCGCGCAATCCATCCTGCATTTCGAGCGGGCGGCGAGCCTCGATCCGGGCAACGCGCTGATCCCGCTCGATATCGGGACCGCCTATATCGCCCTCGGCCAGCCGGAGCGCGCTCTTGCGCCCCTGATCCGCGCCGCGGAGATCGACCCAGGCCTCGCACGCGCGCATTTCCACCTTGGCCTCGCGCTCGAGCGGCTGGGCCGTGAAGGCGAGGCGATGACGGCGCTGGAGCGGGCCGTTGCCTGCGCGCCAAAACTCGCCGAGGCCCACCGCCGCTTGGGCGCTCTTTACCATAGCTGGCGAAACACGCCTCTGGCCGCCCGCGCGTATCGGGCTGCCGCCGCCGCCGCCCGGTCCCGCGTCGAGGCGCTGCGTGACACCGCGCTCGCATTCCGCGCCGAGGACGACATAGACACCGCGCTCGCCCTGCTGCGGAGGGCGCAGGCGCTGCGTCCGGCCGATCCCGAGGTCGCCGAGATGATCGCCGGCATCATGGCCGAGCGGGGCGAGTTCGCGGAGGCTGAACGACTCTACCGCTTCGTGCTGCAACAAGACCCGCGCCGCGCCGCGTCCGCGCTCGGGCTGTTCAGCATAGCCAGGGCGTCCGCCGCCGACGACCCGTTGCTGGAGCGTCTCGCCGCGGAGGCGGGGCGGCCGGAGATCGGCTCACAGGGCCGGATGTTGCTCGGCTTCGCGCTCGGGCGCGCGCATGAGCAGCGGGGCGAGTTCGCGATCGCGATGCGCCATTTCGATGCGGCGAACGCGATCCGGGCGGCCATCGCGCCGCTCGACCGCGCCGCGCTGAGCACGCAGGTGGAGCGGCTGATCGAGGCCTTCCCGGCGGCGCAGGCGGGGCGCGGCGCGCGGGCCGCGAACGGCACCGGAGAGCGCGCCATCTTCATCCTGGGCCTGCCGCGTTCCGGCACCACGCTGGTCGAGCAGATCCTCTCCAGCCATCCCGCCGTGGCGGGCGGCGGCGAGCTCGGCTTCTGGCCCCAGAGAGGGCCGCAATTGCTCGACTCGCGTGCGGAGGACGCGGCTTTCGCCTCCGCGGGGGCGGAATACTGCGCCCTGCTTGCGCGGATCGGCCCCGAGGCGCGGCGCATTACGGACAAGAACCCGTTCAATTTCAACTGGATCGGCCCGATTTCCCGGGCCGTGCCGGGCGCCCGGTTCGTGCACGTGCGGCGCTCGCTGATCGACACCGCGGTTTCGCTCTACACCACGCTGCTCGTCTCGCGCCGCACCTTCTTCGTCGGCGATCGCGAGGATCTGCTGTTCTGGATCGACACCTATCGCCGCCTGATGCGGCATTGGCGCGCGCTGCTGCCCCCGGAGCGGCTGCTGGAGGTCGACTACGAGGCGCTGATCGGCGACCGAGAAGGCGAAACCCGTCGCCTGCTCGCCTTTTGCGGGCTGGAGTGGGACGAGGCGTGCCTCTACCCGGAGCGCAACCGCCGCGCGGTCGCCACGGCGAGCGTATGGCAGGCGCGCCAGCCGGTTTACCGGGGTTCGATCGGGCGCTGGCGGAACTATGCGCCCTGGCTCGGGCCACTTGCCAAGCTGACACCGCCGGAGACCGGCGGCGTCGATTGAAGGTGCCTTGAAATAGAAACGGCGCCCCATCGGGCGCCGCCTCCTGCTACTCGTCGGTTGGGACGGTCAGGCGCGCTTGCGGCGGCCCACCACGCCCAGCCCGACCAGTCCGGCGCCCAGCAACGCGATGCTGAGCGGCTCCGGCGCCGCGGCATAGTCCAGGCGCTCTCCGAACCCGGCGGGAATGCCGAAGTTGGCCGCAATGTCAAGGACGTTCAAGGAGTACGAGCCCGGGCCAAACAGCAGCGAAATCTTGGAATACGTCGACCCAGCCCACTCGAGATCGAAGAACGAGCCGGTGTTGTGCCAGAGATAAGGCAGGGTCACGAACGACGTGGTCCCGAGCACCGCCTGGTTGGAACTGTTCTGGATCTGGTAGACGTCGCCCACGATGCAGCAATCGACGACCGAGAGATAGGCCGGCTTGTTGATCGTGAACGTGAGCGGCGAGTTGAGGGACGGATCGCTCGCGTTGAAGATCGAATCGCTCACCCACCCGCTTCCGGGCGTCAGAGTAGTCGCCGAGGCGGGAGCCATCGAAGCGCCGGAGAGCGCGCCTACCGCAGCGCCCGCAAGCAAAAACTGGCGAACCCAAGACATCTGCATCTCCCCTTAGGATCAGGCCCACCCGCCTGTCCACGCGCAGCGTAGATTAAGCGTTTGGAATGAGGTGTCAATCACTAAATTTCCTGCAATTGTGAAAATCGGCTTCGACACCGGCCAAACCGGCCGCATTGCCGCCGGGAGGTTGCATTTCTCATTCCCCTCCTGGCATGCAGCGCCGTTAGCAAAGTCGGCGAGCAACTGAAACTCGGTCATTTTCCGAAGCTCGGCCAGCCGCGGCCGCCGCGCAACTCCCGGTTGCCGAACCTCCGTCGCTCGGGCAAAACCTGGGCACAGCGGCGGCCTGGAGCGCCGTGGCGCTTGCGTCTCCGCTCATGAAGGCCGAGGGGAAACGACTGTGGAATGCGCCCGGCCATGGACAAGCTCCCCCCCGAGTTCGCCCTGATCGCCCGGCATTTCCGCCCGCTGGCGGGCGCGGGCGCGGATGCGCTGCGCGACGACGTGGCGCTGATCCGGCCGCCCGAGGGGCGGGAGCTCGTGCTCAAAATCGACGCGCTGGTGGGCGGAGTGCATTTCCTGCCCGACGACCCGCCGGAACTGATTTCCCGCAAACTCCTGCGCGTCAATCTGTCCGATCTTGCCGCCAAGGGCGCGGTGCCGCTCGGCTATCTGTTGTCGCTCTCCGCCCCGCGGGGCACGCCGGACTCGTTCTTCGCCGCCTTCGCCGCCGGCCTCGCCGCCGACCAGGCCGAGTTCGGCATCGCGCTGTGGGGCGGCGACACAACCTCGACCCCCGGCCCGCTGAGCCTGGCGCTGACCGCCATCGGCCATGTCGCGCCCGGCGCCGCACCCCGCCGCTCCGGCGCGCGCCCTGGCGACCTGATCTGCGTCACCGGCACGATCGGCGACGGCGCGCTCGGGCTGCGCGCGGCCCGGGGCGAGCTTGCCGACCCGACGGGGTATCTGCGCGACCGCTACCGCCTGCCCCGGCCCCGGCTCGGGCTGGCGCTCGCCGGGCTCGTCTCGGCTTCGATGGACGTCTCCGACGGGCTCGTGCAGGACCTCGCCCATATCTGCCGCGCGAGCGGCGTCGCGGCCGAGATCGGGGCCGCCCGCGTGCCGCTCTCGCCGCAAGCGCGGACCGCCGGCCCCGAATGGCTGCCGCTCTGCCTGACGGGAGGCGACGACTACGAGCTTTTGTTCGCGGTGCCGCCCGAGACCGAGGCGGCGCTGCAAGCCGAGGCTGCGCGCGCCGGCATTGAGCTCACCCGAATCGGCGCGTTCCGGGCGGGCCCGCCTTCGGTCACGGTGCGCGACGCGGCGGGCGCCCCTATGCGCTTCTCATCGGAGGGCTGGAGCCATTTCTGAGCCTGCCCGCCAGATCGTCAGCTTCGCCGCCCCGTGCGCGCGTTCGGCCAGCGCCGGGCCGGGCGCCGGGGACGCGGCCTCGCGCGCCGTCTCCGCCACGATCAACGTGCCGGGCGCAATCCACCCGGCGGCGGCGAGCGCGGCCAGCGCTGGGCCCGCCGGCACGGCGTAGGGCGGGTCCAGGAACACGACCGCGCAAGGCCCCGGCGCGGACGGCGGGCGGAACGCGTCGCTCGCGATCACCGTGCTCGCCCGCCCGGCCCCGCAGCCGGCGATGTTGGCGCGCAGCGCCCGCAGTGCGGCCGGGTCGCGCTCGATGAACGCCGCCCGCGCCGCGCCGCGCGACAGCGCCTCCAGGCCGAGCGCCCCGGACCCGGCGAACGCATCCAGCACCGTCGCGCCCTCGATTAGCGCCCATCCGCCCCAGGGCGCGTGCAGCAGCATGTCGAACAGTGCCTGCCGCACCCGGTCGGCGGTCGGGCGTGTCGCCGCACCTGGCGGCGCGACGAGCCGCCGTCCGCGCCAGGCGCCGCCGACGATTCGCATCAGCGCGGCCCGGGAGCGCTCGGCACCTGGTCGCGCAGAACCCGCGCCGGCACCTCCTCCACCGCCCCACGCGGCAGCTTGCCGAGCTGGAACGGGCCGTAGGCGGTGCGGATCAGGCGCGAGACAGCCAGCCCAAGATGCGCCAGCACGCGGCGGATCTCGCGGTTCTTGCCCTCCTTCAAGGCGATCGTCAGCCAGGCGTTCTCGCCCTTGACCGCGTCGAGCCCCGCCGCGATCGGCCCGTAGCGCACGCCCGCCACCGTGATGCCCCGCTCGAGCGCGGCGAGCGCGCGCGGGTCCGGCACGGGATGGACGCGTACGCGGTAGCGCCGCACCCAGCCGGTCGCCGGCAATTCCAGCCGCCGCGCCAGCGCCCCGTCGTTGGTGAGCAGCAGCAGCCCCTCGCTCGTCAGGTCGAGCCGCCCGACGCTCACCACCCGGCCCATCTCGGCTGGCAGCTTCTCAAACACGGTCGGCCGTCCCTCGGGATCGCGGTGGGTCGTCACGAGCCCGGCCGGCTTGTGGTAGCGGAAGAGCCGCGTGCGCGCGGGCTCGCCGACCGCCGCGCCGTCCACCTGCACCAGATCGCCCGGCCGCACGAACGTCGCCGGATGCACCACCTCGGCCCCGTTCAGCCGCACCCGGTGCTCTGCCAGCATCCGCTCCGCGTCGCGACGGCTCGCCACCCCGGCGCGGGCGAGCCATTTGGCGATCCGCTCGCCGCGTTCCGCCGCGGCCTCTTCCATCAGGCGCAGGCGGCGATCAGCGCGTCGAAAATCCGCCGGTCGCCTGGGTCGATGAAGAACTCGGGGTGCCACTGCACGCCGAGGCAGAAGCGCATCCCGATCGCCTCCACCCCCTCCACCACGCCGTCCGGCGCCAGCGCGTTGATGATCGCCCGCGCGCCCGGCGTCCGCACCGCCTGATGGTGGGCGGAGTTCACCGCCATCGTGTCGCTGCCCACGATCCGGCGCAGCAGCGTGCCTTGCTCAAGCGCAACCTTGTGCCCGGGCTCGTGGCGCGGGTTGGTCTGCTCGTGCTCGAGCGCGCCCGGCACGGCATCGGGGATGTGCTGGATCAGCGTGCCGCCGAGCGCCACGGCCAGCAATTGCTCGCCGCCGCAGATGCCGAGCACCGGCATCTCGCGCGCGATCGCCCCCTGGGTCAGCGCGAGCTCGGCCGCCGTGCGCCCCTCCTTCAGCGTCACCGTGGCGTGCCGGGCGCCCTCACCGTAGAGGGCCGGGTCGACGTCGAAGGCCCCGCCCGTCACGATCAGCGCGTCGATCCGGTCGAGCCAGTCGGCGGCGAGCCCAGGCTCGTGCGGCAGCGCCACGGGCAGGCCCCCGGCGGCGATCACCGCGTCGGCGTAGTTCTGCCTGAGTGCATACCAGGGGTATCGCGAGTAGCCGCCCGGCTGCTCGGCATCGAGGGTGACGCCGACCAGCGGCCGGCGGCGCGACACGGACATGCGTGCTTGCTAGACCGCGCGGGCCGATGTCGCCAATGGAGATCGCGCTGGACGAGGCCCGGGCCGCCGCCGCCCGCGGGGAGGTGCCGGTCGGCGCGGTGGTGCTCGACGCGGCGGGGCGCGTGCTCGCCCGCGCCGGCAACGAGGTCGAGGCGCGCGCCGATCCCACCGCGCACGCCGAGCTTCTGGCCCTGCGCGAAGCCGCCGCCCGGCGCGGCGTGCCGCGCCTGCCCGATTGCGACCTCGTGGTGACGCTGGAACCGTGCCCGATGTGCGCCCAGGCCGCCAGCCTGTTCCGGGTGCGCCGCCTGATCTTCGGCGCCTACGACCCGAAGGGCGGCGGCGTCGATCACGGCCCGCGCGTGCTGGACGCCCCTACCTGCCAGCACCGGCCGGAGGTGGTCGGCGGCGTCGGTGAACAGGACGCGGCGGCGCTCCTGCGCGCCTTCTTCGCCGCGCGGCGCTGAGTTATCGACGTGTACACTTGATCTCCGGGCACCACGTAGCTTCGTACGAACCGGCCAGAACGGCCGCCGAAAGCCGTACGATTCCAGGGGCGGCGGGGCGCGGTTTCGTACAAAACGCGCCGTCGGGGCGCGCTGTTCCGTACGGTTTGCCGCCGCCGCGAATGCCGAGCATCCACGTCGTTGCTTGCCCGCGGCACGTACATGAATGGGCTAGACCAAAGCGGGACCCGGCGGTTCAGCAGCCAGGCCTGGATTGGACGAACCTTGTGCGGGATGCGCGGGTCCTTCTAGCGCGCCGTCCCGATATCGAATGTCGCGATGCCGCCGGGCGAGGTGGGCCGCGCCAGCGCGCGCGGATCGTCCAGCGTGCGCGCCATGTCGCGGTAGCCGGCGCTCCAATGCGCCTCCATGCGCCGGCGCGAGAAGTCGAAGTCCTTGGTGAAGCCTTCCCCGCGCGCCGCGCGGTAGATCAGGTGCACGATGCTGAGCACGCCTTCGGCCGCGTGCTCCTCGCAGAGCGCGCGCAGCTCGGGATCGCCGCGCACGAGCTCGGGGGCTTGCGCCGCTATCCTGAGCAGCGCCCGCCGCAGCGCCTGCTCGCGCCCGGCCAGATCGGTCGCCAGCCGGGTGCGGCTGGAATAGCGGATTTCCTTGACGCGGTTCTCGACGCCGGCCAGGTCGCGCGGCACCTCCCCGCGCGCGTTCCAGAGATCGACCTGAAACGCCAGCGTGTCGGCATGGGGCTCGCTGTCGAGCACGTATTGCAGCGGCGTGTTGGAAACCACGCCACCGTCCCAGTAAAACATGCCGTCGATCTCGGTCGGCGGAAAACTCGGCGGCAAGGAGCCGCTGGCAATGGTGTGCGCCGCGCCGAGCCGGCGCTCCAGACTGTCGAAATAGACGAAATTGCCGGAGCGGATGTCCACCGCGCCGAGGCTCACCCGCATCGCTCCGTCGTTCAGCCGCGCGAAATCGGCGAACTTCTCCAATGTCGCGCGCAGCGGCGCCGTGTCGTAATAGCTGATGGCCCCGGCACTTCCGGGCGGTTGCAGGAACGGCGGAATAAGGCGGGGCGTAAAGAAATTCGGCGCGCCCTGGAACAGGGTGCCGAGTGCGGCGCTTTGGCTCAGCAGCTCGCCCAGTATCCCATCGCGCGGCCCCGCCTCACCGAAGTCGAACACGGCGCTCGTGACCTCCTGCCAGAACGCGCGCAAGGCATCGACGCGCGCCTCGGGCGGATTGCCGGCGATCAGCGTGGCGTTGATCGCGCCGATCGAGATACCCGCCACCCAATCGGGCTCGATGTCGGCTTCGTGCAGCGCCTGATAGACGCCCGCCTGATAGGCGCCGAGCGCGCCGCCGCCTTGCAGCAGCAGCGCCACCCGCGCGAACGGCGGGCGCCCGATCCTCGGGACCGCGCTCATCGGATGACGTTGTTCGTCACCGCCCCGCCCGTCGCGGTGCGCCCGCCGTCCACCACGTATTGCGCGCCGGTTATGTTGGAGGCGAGATCGGAACAGAGGAACAGCACCGTGTTCGCCACTTCCTCGGCCGTGCCGTAGCGGCCGATCGGGATGTTGGACTGATAGCGCGCGCCGACGCTGCCCGGATCGGCGGGATTGAGCATCGCCTCCAGCGAATGGATCATGCGCGTGTCGATCGGGCCGGGGCAGACCGCGTTCACCCGCACGCCCGCTCGCGCCACCTCGCCCGCGGCGGTTTTCGTCAGCCCGATCACCGCGTGCTTGGAAGCGACATAGGCGGGCATCCCAGGCGAGGCGACCAGGCCGGCCACCGAGGCGGTGTTCACCACAGCGCCGCGCTTCTGCCGCAGCATCACCGGCAGCACATGGCGCAGGCCGAGGAACACGCCCTTTACGTTCACCGCGATCACCTGATCGAACACCGCCTCGTCATAGTCAGCGGTGGGCGCGACCGCGCCCTCGATCCCGGCATTGTTGAAGAAGCAGTCGATGGCGCCGAATTTCTCCAGCGCCGCCTTTACATAAGCCTGCACGTCGGCGGTTTTGGTGACGTCGGCAACCACGCTGGCCGCCTCGCCGCCCCGCTGGCGGATGATGCCGGCTGTCGCCTCCGCCGCCGCGCCGTCGCGGTCCACCACCACGAGCTTCGCGCCGCGCTGCGCGAACCCGAGCGAAGTCGCCCGCCCGATGCCGTTCCCGCCGCCCGTGACCAGCGCGACCTTGCCGGTGAAATCCATTATCCCCTCCATCGATCGTCGCGGGGAGTGTCCGCGCTTCGCCAACACCGGGCAAGGTGAGGGCCGGAGGCGGCGGAGCGAAGCCAGGGCGCAAGTCGTCGGCGCGCCCAGGCGGTACGCCGCCTTGCGCGGGCGCATTTCATGCGCCCTACTCCGATGATCCGAAGCGAGGAGGAAACGCCATGCTCGAACCCGGCCGCGCCAGGCCCAAGCCGACGCCCGAGACCGCGCATTTCTGGGAAGGGACGCGCCAGGGCGAGCTGCGCCTGCAACGCTGCGATGCGTGCAGCAAGGTCTATTTCCCGCCGCGCCCGTTCTGCCCAGCCTGTGCTTCCCGCAAGGTCAGCGTGTTCGCCGCCTCGGGGCGCGGTGTGCTGTGGAGCTACGTGATCCACCACCGCAACGTGCCTGGCTTCAAGCCGCCCTATGCGATCGCCGTGGTGAAGCTCGACGAGGGGCCGACCATGATGACCAACATCGTCGACTGCGCGCAGACGCCGGAGGCGCTGGCGCTCGACATGAAGGTCGAAGTCGCCTTCACCAAGATGGATGACGAGATCACGCTCCCCCTGTTCCGTCCGGCGAAAGGCTGATCCCATGCTGAAACCAGGAGAGATCGCAATCGTCGGTGCGTCCGAAACCACCAAGCTCGGCACCATCCCCGAACTGTCGCAGATCCAGTTGCACGCCGACGCCGCGCTGAACGCGATGGCGGATGCCGGGCTTTCGCCCAAGGACATCGACGGTGTGGCCTGCGCGGTGGAGACGCCGGTGCAGATCGCGCACTATCTCGGGATCACGCCCAACTGGGTGGACGGCACCTCGGTCGGCGGCTGCTCGTTCATGATCCATGTGCGCCATGCGGCGGCGGCCATCGCGTCGGGTCTTTGCAAGACGGTGCTCATCACCCACGGCGAGAGCGGCAAGTCGCGCGTCGGCAATCCGGGCCGCACCGTGCCGCCCGACAGCCTGGCCGGGCAATTCGAGCAGCCCTACGGCCCGATGGGTCCGCCCTCGCTCTTTCCGATCCCTGTGCTGCGCTACATGAAAACCTACGGCGTCACGCACGAGCAGATCGCGATGGTTTCGGTCGTGCAGCGCGAATGGGCGGGCAAGAACCCGCGCGCGACCTTCCGCGATCCGATCACCGTGGAAGACGTGCTCGGCTCGCGCATGATCGCCTATCCGTTCCGCCTGCTGCAATGCTGTCTCGTCTCCGACGGCGGCGGCGCGCTGATCCTGACCGCGGCCGAGCGCGCGCGCGATGCGAAGGGGAAGCCGGTTTACATCCTCGGCACGGGCGAGAGCGTGGAGACGCCGATGGTGAGCCAGATGGAGGACTTCACCTCCTCGCGCGCCTTCCGCGTGGCGGGGCCGACCGCGATGCAGGCGGCGGGCATCGCGCACAAGGACGTGGATCATTTGATGATCTACGACGCCTTCGCGCACCTGCCGCTCTACGGGCTCGAGGATTTGGGCTTCGTCGGCCGCGGCGAGGCGGGCGCGTTCATTGCCGAACGCAACACCGCGCCGGGCGGCAAGCTGCCGCTCAACACCAATGGCGGCGGGCTCTCTTACGCGCATTCCGGCATGTACGGCATGTTCGCCTTGCAGGAGAGCGTGCGGCAGATGCGCGGCGTCGCGCCCGCGCAGATTCCAGGGGCCAAGATCTCCGTCTGCCACGGCGTCGGCGGCATGTTCGCCGCCTCCGGCACCATCGTGTTCGGCAACGAGCGTCCCTGATTGCGGCGCCCTGAAACCACCTCTCCCGCGTGAGCGGGAGAGGTCGGCGGCCCGGCCCGGGCGACGTGGGTTGGAGACTTAGGCGGTCTCTTTGGTCTGGCCGCAGGGCGGTCGATGACGGCAGCGGTGAAGCCGCCCGGCGCGGGATTCTCTAGCCAGCGCCCCATGTTGCGGTGCATCATCCCGCTTCATGGCCCCGGACCTGCCCGCCTCGTCCGTCCTGCTCGGCCTCGTCGCCCACCACCTCGCGCGGGCCGATGCGGATCCGTTCGGCAACCCGGTGCTCTCGGTCTCGCTCGCCATCACCCGCATGATGGACGAGGACCGGCTCGCTCTGCCGCAAATCGCCGCGGCCGTCCGCGAGCTGCGGGACCTCGCCTTCGCCGCCCGCGCGCGGCGCCTCGCCCGCTATGTCGGCGGCACCGACGAGGCGGCGAACACCGCCGCCCTTGCCGCCGTCGCGCGGAACGTGCTGCGCCCCGATCCGGCCGACAGCCCTGTCCCCTGGGCGCGGTTCCGCGAGTGCGTGGAACGCCCGCGCTACGCGGCCGTGTTCACCGCCCATCCCACCTTCGCGCTTTCGCCCGAAACCTATGCGGCGCTTGCCGAGGCCGCCTGCGGCGCGCCCGCGCCGCCGCCACCGCTCGGCTCCCACCGCCCCGGTCCGATCACGCTCGATCAGGAATTCGCCCGCGCCACCGCCGCGATCTCGCATGGCCGCGACGCGCTCGACCGGCTGAACGCCGCGCTGCTGGAGTGCGCCCGCGGCGCATGGCCCGATCGCTGGACCGAACTCGCGCCGCGCCCGGTGATCCTGGCGAGCTGGGTCGGCTACGACACCGACGGCCGCACCGACATCACCTGGGCCGACACGCTCCGCCTGCGCCTGCAAATGAAGCTCCTGCAACTGGAGCGCCTGCGCGATCAGCTCGCGCCCATCGAAGCGGCGGCACCGCTCGCCGCGCGTACGCGGGAAGCCTGCGCCGCTGTCGCCCGCCAGCTCGAAGCCTGCCGCGACGCCGATCCGCCCGCCGTCGCCGTGTTCGCGCGCACCCTGCTCGCCGAGCGCGACGCCGCACTCACCGGCACCGCGACGCTGCGCGATCTGTTCGCCGCCGCGATCGCCGCCGCGCCGCCGGAGGATCAGCTCCGCCTCGCCGTCGCCCGCGCGGGTCTTGTCTCGCACGGGCTTTCGCTCGCCCACACCCATGTCCGGCTGAACGCGGCCCAGCTCCACAACGCCATCCGCCAGCGCCTCGGCATCACCGACGCGCCCGAAGACCCCGCGCACCGCCGCGCTCTGCTCGCCGCCATCAACGCCGCGCTGGATGAGGTCGCGCCGATCCCGGTCGATTTCGGCGGCGTGCTCGCCGAGCAGGCGTCGGCGGCGCGGCTGATGATGGTGGTCGCACAGATCGTCAAGCACATCGACGGCTCCGCCCCGGTGCGCTTCCTGATCGCCGAGACGGAAAGCGGCTACACACTGCTCGCCGCGCTCTGGCTCGCGCGCCTGTTCGGCGTCGAGCGGCATGTCGAGATCAGCCCCTTGTTCGAGACCGCCGAGGCGCTGGAATCCGGCGCCCGCGTGCTCGAGGAGGCGCTGCGCTCACCGCACTACCGCGCCTATCTGCAAGCCACTGGGCGGCTTGCGCTGCAATTCGGCTACTCCGATTCCGGGCGCTATATCGGCCAGACCGCCGCGAGCCACCTGATCGAGCGGCTGCGCTTCAAGATCGCCGAAACGCTCGCCCGCTTCGGCGTTGCGGGGGTCGAGGTGGTGCTATTCGACACGCACGGCGAGAGCGTGGGCCGCGGCGCGCATCCAGGCTCGCTCGCCGAGCGGCTGAAATACCTCTCTCCCACCGCCAGCCGTCAGGCGCTCGGCCGCGCCAATCTGCCGGTGCGCGAGGAAAGCGCGTTCCAGGGCGGCGACGGCTATCTCCTGTTCGCCACGCCCGCGCTCGCGCTCGCCACCGTCGCGCGGATCGCCGAACACGCCTTCCACCCGGCGGCCGGCCCCATTGAGGACCCGATCTACGCCGATCCCGATTTCGTCGCGGACTTCTTCGCCACCGTCCGCACCTCGATGCAGGATTTGGTGGAGGACCAGGGCTATGCCGCGCTGCTCGGCGTTTTCGGCCCCAGCTTGATCGACCGCACCGGTTCGCGCCCGCCCGCGCGTCAGGCTGACGGCATGGCGGCGGCGACACGGATCAGCCATCCGCGTGAGCTGCGCGCCATCCCCAATAACGCCATCCTCCAGCAGCTCGGCTGGTGCGCCAACACGCTGCAAGGGATCGGCACGGCGGCGGCGCGCAACCCGGAAACCTTCGCCGAGATGCGGCACGCGAGCCGCCGCTTTCGCCGCGCGCTGGAACTCGCCCAGCACGCGCTCGCCCATTCGGATTTGGACGTGCTGCGCGCGACGGTCGGCACGCTCGATCCCGGCACCTGGCTCAACCGCGCCGCACGCACCACCCGCCCAGGACGCCGCGAGGCGCTGGTCGCGGTGGCCCGCGCACTCGAACGGCTCGGCCTCTGGGCCGCGGTGGTGGCGATGTTCCGCCGCGTGCAGGCCGACCATCTGGCGCTCCGCGCCGCCTGGCCCGATTGCCCGCGCATGGAAGCGCGCGAGGTGCTGCTGCACGCGCTGCGGCTGGCGCTCATCCAGCGCATCTGGCTGCTCGCCGCCGAGATCCCCGATTTCTCGCCCCGCCACGGCGTGACGCGCCTCGGGCTGGAGGCGGCGCTGCTGCGGCTCGACGTGCCCGCCGCGCTCGACCTTCTGGCGCAGGTCTTCCCTGCGGCCCCCGATCCCGTCGCCGAGCAGGATTATGGCGAGCCGCCCGCCCCGCGCGAGTCCGCCGCCTACCGCCGCGAGCACGAACGGCTGTTGCAGCCGATCGGCGCCTTGTTCGCGCTCGTGCGCGAGATCGCGACCGCCGTCACCCACGAGGTGGGGGCGTTCGGCTGATGGCGGTCAGTCCTGGTTTCCAGGCTTATGTGCTCGACCTGCTGGCCCCGCTCGGCCCGGTCGCGCGCCGCATGTTCGGCGGCGTCGGCATCATGCGGGACGGGGTCATGTTCGCGCTGCTGGCGCGCGATGCGCTCTATCTGCGTGTGGACGAGACCACCCGCGCCCGCTTCGAGGAAGCCGGCTGTACGCCGTTCACCTACGACCGCGCGGGCCGGGAGGTGTCGATCGCCAGCTACTGGTCGGTGCCCGATGCGCTGTTCGACGAACCCGAGGCGCTGGTCGAATGGGCGCGGCAGGCATTGGATGCCGCACGGCGCGGAGGACCGGCCAGGCGAGCAGACAAGCAGCGGCAGGCCTCTCGCCTCGTCATGTCTCCGAAGCGCGCCGCACGACGAAGTCGGCGTTGAGCCGCGCCAAGATCAAGTCTCGCAATTTGGCCTCCACTTGCAGCGATCTCGCGCGCCGCAAACGGGAACGGTCAGCCAGCACTTTGCGGGCTATCAGCCGATGCAGGGCAGGCTGCGCTCGTCCAGGCGACGAGGGTCGCTGCCCGTCCCGGCGGATGCCACCTGACGCACGGCCGCGGTCCTCATTCCGGCAGCAACTCCATTGCGTCCCCGACGGCGAACCGCCCGCCGTCCAGCACCTCGGCATAGACCCCGAAATCCGCGTGGCCGTAGTGCAGCCGCAACTCCTGCACCGTCTCGGCGTCGCGCTCGGCGGTCTCGGGGTTCACCTCGGTCGCGGCGCAGCGTGGGATGCGTTTGATGACGCGCATCCGCACCCGCCCGATCTGGATCTCCCGCCCGACCCAGCCGAGCTCCGCAAGCGGTGCCGCCCCGCTGAACCAAATATTGGCGCGGAAGCGGCGGCGGTGCCGGCGCGCGCCGACCCTGGTCTCGAAATCGCGCAGGCTGGAGAGCCCGATCAGGCTGATCACCTTGCGGCTCTGGTCGCTGAACATGTGTCCCGGCACGTAATGAAAGCGGGGAGCGCCGCGCGCCTCGGCGCCAAGGAAATCGACCAGGAAGACCTCCAAATAGCGCCTGCCTTCCTCGGTCAGCGCGTTGGCGCGCACCTCCGCGCCATCGGGGCTTCGGATCGTCAGCACCCCGCTGCGGGGTTCGAAGAACGCCCGCAGCGCAGCGATCCGGGCATTCTTCATCAGGCACATGAAGTTCGACTTGGGAAGCCAGCGCGGCGCCGCCGGGTCAAAGCCGGCATCGCCCTGGGCCAGCGCAAAGGCGCGGTCCCACGGGATCGCGCCCCCCGCCTCCACCTCCGCCCATTCCAGCGCCTCGGCGGACAAGCCCTTCACCGGATAGCGGTAAACGTAGTCCACCCGCATCGGCGCACTCCCTCTTGAGGGGCAGTTTGCCCTTTCCCATCTCGGGGACAAGGTTCATCCGCCCGCCGCCTCCAAGAGGGGCGGGCATAGGGTGGTCGCCTTCGGAAAGGGACAGACCTCATGGACATCGAGAAATTCACCGAGCGTGCCCGCGGGTTCCTGCAGGCCGCCTCCACCATCGCGATCCGCGAATACCACCAGCGCATCACGCCCGAGCACCTGCTCAAGGCCCTGCTCGACGACGAGGAGGGCGCGGCCGCCGGCCTGATCCGCGCCGCCGGCGGCGACCCCAAGGCGGCGCTCGCCGGCGTCGATGCCGAGCTCGCCCGCATCCCCAAGGTGCAGGGCTCCGGGGCCGGCCAGCCGCAGCTCACGGCCGAGCTCGTCCGCGTGCTCGACGCTGCCCAGCAGGCCGCCACCAAGGCCGGCGACGACTACGTGGCCCAGGATCGGCTGCTGGTTGCGCTCGCCGCCTCCGACACGCCCGCTGCCCGCGCGCTGCGCGCCGCCGGCGTCTCGGCCCAGGCGATCGAGAAGGCGGTGAACGACGTCCGCAAGGGGCGCCGCGTCACCAGCCAGAACGCCGAGGACAGTTTCGACGCCCTGAAGAAATATGCCCGCGACATCACGGCGCTCGCCCGCGAGGGCAAGCTCGATCCGGTGATCGGCCGCGACGAGGAAATCCGCCGCACCATTCAGGTGCTCGCCCGCCGCACCAAGAACAACCCGGTGCTGATCGGCGAGCCGGGTGTCGGCAAAACCGCCATCGCCGAGGGCCTCGCGCTCCGCATCGTCAACGGCGACGTGCCGGAGGCGCTCAAGAATAAACGCCTCTTGGCGCTTGATCTCGGGGCGATGGTCGCCGGCTCGAAATACCGCGGCGAGTTCGAGGAGCGGCTGAAGGCCGTGCTGAAGGAGATCGAGTCCGCCGAGGGCGAGATCATCCTGTTCATCGACGAGCTGCACAACCTCGTCGGCGCCGGCCGTGCCGAGGGCTCGATGGACGCCTCCAACCTGCTGAAGCCCGAGCTCGCGCGCGGCGCGCTGCATTGCATCGGCGCCACCACGCTCGACGAGTACCGCAAGCACATCGAGAAGGACGCGGCGCTCGCCCGTCGCTTCCAGCCGGTCTTCATCGGCGAGCCTTCGGTCGAGGACACGATCAGCATATTGCGCGGCATCAAGGAGAAGTATGAAACCCACCATGGCGTGCGGATCACCGACGGCGCGCTTGTGGCGGCGGCGACACTTTCCAATCGCTACATCACCGATCGCTTCCTGCCCGACAAGGCGATCGACCTCGTGGACGAAGCCGCGAGCCGCCTCAGGATGCAGGTGGATTCCAAGCCGGAGGAGCTGGATGAGCTCGACCGCCGCCTGACGCAGCTGAAGATCGAGCAGATGGCTCTCAAGAAAGAGGACGACCCCGCCTCGCGCGAGCGGCTGCAACGGCTCGAAAAGGAGCTTGCCGAGCTCGAGGAGAAATCCAACGCCATGACCGCCGAGTGGCAGGCGGAGAAGGCGAAGGTCGCCGATACCAAGAAGCTGAAGGAACAGCTCGATCAGGCGCGCAGCGAGGTGGAGATCGCGCAGCGCCGAGGCGACTATGCGCGCGCCTCCGAGCTGCTGTACGGCGTGATCCCGGGGATCGAGAAACAGCTCGCGCAGCGGTCCGACGGCCGTCTGGTGAATGAGGCGGTAACGGAGGAGCAGATCGCCTCGGTCGTTTCGCGCTGGACCGGCATCCCGGTGGACAAGATGTTGGAGGGCGAGCGCGCCAAGCTGTTGCGGATGGAGCAGCAGCTCGAGAAGCGCGTGGTAGGCCAGGACGAGGCGCTGCGCGCGGTCGCCAATGCGGTCCGCCGTGCCCGCGCGGGGCTGCAAGACCCGAACCGTCCGATCGGCAGCTTCCTGTTCCTCGGTCCCACGGGCGTCGGCAAGACCGAGACCTGCAAGGCGCTCGCCGAGTTCCTGTTCGACGACGAGCGGGCGATGGTGCGCATCGACATGAGCGAGTTCATGGAGAAGCACGCCGTCTCCCGCCTGATCGGCGCGCCCCCCGGCTATGTCGGCTACGACGAGGGTGGGGTGCTGACAGAGGCGGTGCGCCGCCGCCCGTATCAGGTGATCCTGTTCGACGAGGTGGAGAAGGCGCACGAGGACGTTTTCAACGTGCTCTTGCAGGTGCTCGACGACGGGCGGCTGACCGACGGGCAGGGCAGGACGGTCGATTTCCGCAACACCATCATCGTGCTGACCTCCAATCTCGGCAGCGAGGTCTTGGCGGCGCAGCCCGAGGGCGAGCCGGTGACGATGGTACAGGGCCAGGTGATGCGGATCGTCCGCAACCATTTCCGCCCGGAATTCCTGAACCGGCTAGACGAGATCATCCTGTTCCGCCGCTTGCAGCGCGCGGACATGGCTTCGATCGTGCAGATCCAGCTCGACCACCTGCGCAAGCTGCTGGCGGACCGCAAGATCGGCATCGAGCTCGACCGCAGCGCGCTCGAATGGCTCGCCGACGAGGGCTACGATCCCACCTATGGCGCGCGGCCCTTGAAGCGAGTGATCCAGCGCAGCCTGCAAAACCCGCTCGCGCAGATGATCCTGGAGGGCGCCGTGAAGGAGGGCGAGACCGTGCATGTCTCGGCCAACGCCTCCGGCCTCGTCATCAACGGCCGCCTCGCCGAAGCCGCCTGACGGCGCGCACGCTTGTCCACCTCTCCCGCGAAGGCGCGGCGGGCGCTGCCTGGTCGGCGCGATGTTCACCGCCCGCTGCCGCCTTCGCGGCCGGCGCCGAGGCGCATGGCACCGGCGCGCCGCCGGCCTGCGCGCCTCCCGGGCTGGTCCGGCGGCTGAGACTCGCGCGGGCGGTGAGGGTTGCATCGCGCGGCTACAGCACCTTCCGCACCACGTGCTGGCGGTTGTGCGTGAAGGGCCGCACCTCCTTGGGCCAGCGGCCCTTCTCGCCCGCCTCGGCCCAGGCGGCGCTGGTCAGCACCTCGGGGCTGTCGATCTCGTAGATCGCGACATAGCGCGGCATCCCCTCGCCGGTGAGCCGCTTCGTCTCCCCGCCCAGCACGAAGGCGGCGGGCTCGGTCCTGAGCCGCGTTACCGCCCGCACGCCGGGCACTCGCAGCAGGTTCGGCACGTGCTCGGTGTCGTACACCTCGTTGAACAGCGCCTCCTTCTCGGGCGCCACGTCCATGCTGGCGATGAAGACGTATTTGCTTGCGATCGGCACCGCTTCCTCCCTGGCACAAACAAGCAGGAGCGATGCTAGGCCGCTATGCGCTGGCTTCCCAAGGTCCGGCCACCGGATAGGCCTCGTCCGGCCCCGGCCAGGGCGGCATGGTAGCGCCGATCGCCACCAGCGGCGCCCCTTGGTCGGCGCGGAACTGGAAATGCGCGCCGAGCGGGATCGACAGTGATAGTCCCGGGTGCAGCGCGACCACGCTCGCCTCGTCGCCGATACGGCGCCACATCTGCCCGCTGCCGGAGACGACGAACCACAACTCCTCGACCGTGCGGTGAGCGACCGCGCGGGACACCGCGCCCGCCGGCAGCGAGAACTCCGCCATGCTGGCCATTTTGCCCCGGCACAGCACGCGTACCTCGGAGCCGTCGGGCGCGGCGGCGCGCACCGCCGCGTCCCGCTCGATCTGTTGCAGCCGCATCATGCGGCCCAGCCTGGGCAGCCCGGGCAGGCGCGTCAAATATCCCTGCCGCGCGAGGCGTATTCCTTGGCGAACTCGGGGCCGAACACACGGTTCAGGTCCCCCGGGGTGATGCCGATATCGCGCAGCTCCCGCCCCGTCATGGCGCCGAGCTGGCGTCTCTCGCGCGCCCGCCGGCGCCAAGCCGCCAGCGCCTCCCCGAACCGGCCCACCAGACCGGCCGGGTCCGCGACGCCGAGGCCCACATCGTGCGCCCGCAGCCACTCGCTTGCCTGATGAACCGACATGGCTCGATTCCTTTCGCGCTTCGACCGGCCGCGCATGTGATGTCTGCCGCCGTCGGTTATAATCGGCGCTCGTTGCGATATATTATCCCGTAACCCAGAAGAATTTGCCCGTGGCCAGTCTCGAGGACTATCAGGCCTTTGTTGCCGTTATCGACAGCGGCAGCTTGACCAAGGCGGCACGGCGGCTCGGCCGCTCGCTCCAGGCGGTCAGCCGCGCACTCGCCCAGGTGGAAAAGGAGCTCGGCGTCGGGCTGATCCGCCGCACCACGCGGCGCCTCCAACCCACCGAGGCGGGTCTTGGCTTCTATGCCCGCATCCGCGCCGCCCTCGCCGACATCGAGGCGGCGCGGGCCGAGGTCGCCGCCACCGCCGCCTCCATCAGCGGCGGGCTTCGCGTCGGCGGCCCGTTGCTGCTCGGACCCACGTTCCTCGTCCCGGCGCTCGCGAGTTTCATGCAGCGCCATCCCGAGATCACGATCGACCTCAGGCTCAGCAACGAATTCGTGGACCTGATCGCTGAACGGCTCGACGTGACGGTGCGTGCCGGCGACCTCGGCGATTCGCGGCTCGTCATGCGCCGCGTCGGCTTGGCGCGGCGCGTCACCTTCGCCGCCCCCGCCTATCTCTTGGCGCACGGCACGCCGGAGACGCCGCGCGACCTGGCGCGCCATGAGTGCGTGATCCGCACCTCGGCGCAGGACGCCCATGAATGGGTCTATGCGCGTGACGGCGTGCAGGAGCGCGTGCGCGTGAGTGGTCGCTTCGCCGTCTCCTCGTCGGACGCCTGCAACGAAGCGGTTGCGCGCGGCGTCGGCATCGGGCTGGCGCAGATGTGGCAGGTGCGCGCCCTGCTCGACCAGGGACGCATCGCGCTGATCCTGACCGAGTTCGAGCCCGAGCCGATCCCCGTCAGCGTCGTCTGGCCCGCCGCCCCCGCGCTGCCCGCCCGCACGCGCCTTTTGATCGACTTCCTGGTCGCCCGCCTCGGCGCGGAGAAGTGGTAGGCACGTCACCGTGCTATGAGGTTTGCATGATCCCGCCGGAAACACCGCTCGCCATCGGCTGCCTGCTGTTCGAGGAGCTCGACCAGCTTGACCTGACCGGGCCCTTCGAAGTGCTGAGCCGCATCCCGAATGCCACCACACGCCTCTACGCGCGCGCCGCCGCGCCGGTGCGTGACGCCGCCGGACTGCGGCTGGTTCCCGATGCAACGCTCGACGCGGCACCCGCGCTCGATGCGCTGGTGGTGCCGGGCGGGCCCGGACAGGAAGCGGTGATGGAGGACGAGGCGATGCTCGGCTTTGTCCGCCGTCAGGCAGGGGCCGCGGGCTTCGTGTTGTCGGTCTGCACCGGCGCGCTGATCTGCGGCGCCGCGGGGCTTTTGCGCGGGCGCCGCGCCACGACCCATTGGGCCTCGTTTCATCTGCTGCGGTATTTCGGCGCCATCCCGGACGAGCGGCGCGTCGTGCGGGACGGATCGCTGATCTCGACGGCCGGCGTTACCGCCGGGATCGACGGTGCGCTCGTTCTCGCCGCCGCCTTGCGGGGCGAGGAAGCGGCGCGGCGCATCGAACTCGGGATGCAATACGCGCCCGAACCGCCCTTCGGCAGCGGCAACCCCGAAACCGCTCCGGTGTCCGTGCGCACCGCGATGCAGGCAGCCATGCAGACCCGTATCCGCGCGCGCGAAGCGACTGCCGCCCGTGTCGCCGCGCGGCTCGGGATCGCTGCGCCTTAGGCGACGCGGCGGAACTTCCGCAAGCTGCGGATCGGTTCGGGCCGAGGCTTGTCGGGGAAGGTCTGCGGCCAGTTGGTCCAGGATACCTCGCCGACATAAAGATCGCCGCGCGAATCCACTGCCAGTCCGTGCGGGGCCATGAATTCGTCCGGGCCCAGTCCGCAATGCAGCGCGCCGATCCGTCCGATCCGCTTGCCGGTGTGGTCGACGATCGTCACGCGCGGGCCGAGATTCGGCACATGCCGGTTCACCGGCATCGTCGGCCCCAGCTCGCCGATATAGCAGACCGGGCACTTGCCCGGCGGCATGTAGAGGCCGCAGGGCCGGTGCAGATTGTTCCACTGGCCCTGGTACTTGCCGTTACCGTCGAACACCTGCACGCGGTGGTTTTCGCGGTCGGCGACATAGACGAACCCGTCGCCGTCGCAGGTGATGTTGTGCACGATGTTGAACTCGCCCGGATCGGTGCCCGGCTCCCCCCAGGACAGGAGCCAGCGGCCCTTCGGGTCGAACTTGTGCACCCGCGCGTTGCCGTAACCGTCCGAGACATAGACGTCCCCGTTCGGGCTCAGCGCCGTGTGCGTGCAGCGGTGGAACGGCTCGCCGCTCATGTAGGGCGTGGGCTTGCCGGGTATGCCCAGCGTCAACAGCACCTTCCCCTCGGTCGTGCATTGCCGGACCGTGTGATCGCCGTCGTCGGTGAGCCACAGCGTGCCGTCGGGAGCCACGTGCAGCCCGTGCGCGCGGGAGAACACGCCCTCGCCCCAGGACCGCAGGAACTTTCCGTCGCGATCGAACACGATCATCGGGTGCTCGCCGCGATTGAACGCATAAACGTTGTCGGAAGCATCGACGCCGACCGCCGCCACTTCCTTGAAATCCCATCCGGGCGGCAGCGCCCCCCAGCCCTCCACCGGCTCGAACACGTATTCGCCATATCCCATGCGCGGCATCATCTCCTCCCCAGGCGACGCTGCAGGCACGCTACGCCGGCCCGAAGGTGCTTGACAGCCGTTCGCGCCGGCCCAATACTTCGCCACATGGCAAAGTATGGCGAGGCATCGCTGGACCGCACCTTCGCCGCGCTCGCGGATCCCACGCGGCGCGCGATCCTCGCGCGCCTCGCCGACCAGCCGAGCGCCTCGGTCAGCGCCTTGGCGGACCCGCTGCCGATCAAGCTGCCGGCGGTGATGAAGCATCTCGACGTGCTGAGCGCGGCCGGACTGATCACCCGCTCGAAGCAGGGCCGCACCGTCAGCGTGCGGCTCGCGCCGGAGGGAATGCGCGCCGCCGCCGAATGGCTCGCCCGCTACGAGCGGTTCTGGTCGGGCCGGCTCGACCGCCTCGGCGAATATGCGGAGCGCGCGGAAGCGCGCGCACGCAAGGAGCGTCCATGACCAGCCTCACTCTGGTGCGCCGTATCGCGGCGCGGCCCGAGATCGTGTTCGATGCGCTCGTCACGCCTGCAGGGATCGCCGCCTGGTGGGGTCCCGACGACGGACCCGTTCTGGCGGCGGAGACCGATGTGCGCGTCGGCGGCCGCTACCGCGTGCGCTTCCGCACGCTCGGCGGCAGCGAGCACGAGGTCACGGGCGAGTATCTGGAGATCGAGCGGCCGTGGCGGCTCGCGATGAGCTGGCGATGGGTCGGCGACGACCCCTGGGAATCGCGGGTCGAATTCCGGCTTCGCGCCATCCCGGAAGGCACCGAACTCAGGCTCGCGCACACGCGGCTGCAAAGCGAGCGGTCGGCACGCCTCCACGAGCAGGGCTGGAGCGGCGCGCTCGACAAACTCGCGCGCCATTTCCGCACGACCGTAGAGGGAGGGAGGACGCGATGACCGGGCATGAGATCGTCACGCGCGAGGAGTGGCTGGCGGCGCGGCGGGCGCTGCTCGCCGAGGAGAAGGCCTGGACGCGCGAGCGCGACCGGCTGGCGGCCAAGCGCCGCGCATTGCCCTGGGTCAAGGTGGACAAGGAGTACGTGTTTCAATCCACCGCCGGCCCGGTGACGCTGGCCGATCTGTTCGATGGCCGCAGCCAGCTCGTCGTCTATCACTTCATGTTCGGCCCGGACTGGGAGGCGGGCTGCGTCGGCTGCTCCTTGCTGTGCGATCACGTGGACGGCGCGCGGCAGCATTTGGAGCACCACGACGTCAGCTTCGCCGCCGTCTCGCGCGCTCCGATCGAGAAGCTGGAGGCCTATCGCCGCCGCATGGGATGGGGCTTCCGCTGGGTCTCCTCGGCCGGCAGCGACTTCAATTTCGACTACAGTGTCTCCTTCCCGGACGGCACCCGCGAGAACGGCGTGTTCTACAATTTCGAACACCAGCCCGATCCCGGCGTGGACGAGCTCTCCGGGCGCAGCGTGTTTTTCAAGGACGCGGACGGCACCATCTATCACACTTATTCGAGCTATGCCCGGGGCGGCGAGCCGTTCCTCGGCGTCTATGCCTTCCTCGACATCGTGCCGAAGGGCCGCAACGAGACCAAGAACGGCAACCTGACCGACTGGGTGCGGCGGCACGACGAATATCCGGCGGCGATCCCAAGGAATGCCAGTTCGTGACTCCGACAGTTGGGAGCGGCACTATGCAAGCTAAGCAATTCGTCTGGTACGAACTCGTCACATCGGACGTCGACGCCGCGCTCGCTTTCTACAAGGCGGTGCTCGGATGGGAATCGCGGGACTTCGACGGCCAAGGCCCCCGCTACGCGATCGTCAGTGCCGGCGGCAAGGGCGTCGGCGGTGTGATGGCGTTGTGCGAAGGGATGAGCCATCCGTTCTGGCTCGGCTATATCGGCACGCGGGATATGGACGGAACGCTCGCCCGCTTTACCGGAGCGGGCGGCAAGGTGATGCGTGAGCCGTGGACGATCCCTTCCGTCGGCCGGCTGGCGATCGTCGCCGACCCGCAGGGCGCCGGGCTGGCGCTGATCGAGCCCGTCTTGCAGCAGCCGAGCGAGGCGTTCGACCAGCATAGTCCCGGCCACGGCCACTGGCACGAACTGCACACACCGGACCCGGCGGCGGCCTTCGTATTCTATGCGGCGCAGTTCGGCTGGACGAAAGGGGAGGCGATGGAGCTGGGCCCCATGGGCACCTACCAGCTCTTCAAGGTCGGGGAGGCGGCGATCGGCGGCATGTTCAAGGCGTGCGAAAACGTGATGCCGGGATGGCTTTACTACTTCGGCACCGACAGCGTGCGGCGCGCGGTCGCGCGGGTCGAGAGCGCCGGCGGTAGCGTCCTGAAAGGTCCGAGCGAAGTTCCGGGCGGCGCGCACGTCATTCAGGCGCGCGACCCGCAAGGCGCGATGTTCGCGCTCGTCGGCCCGGCGTGACGGCTCGTCAGTCGGAGGTGCGCCGCAGATAGCCATCCCGCGTCTGCGGCAGTTTCCAGCCCAGGAGGCGGCTCGCGATCTGCGTTCGCAGCACCTGCGCCGTGCCGCCGCCGATGGTGAACATGCGGGCATCGCGCGCCATCCGCTCGAGCGGCCGCTCGCGCGAATAGCCGCGCGCCCCGAAAAGCTGCAAGGCGTCGTTCGTTACTTTGATCGCCGTCTCCGAGGCCAGCACCTTCGCCTGCGCGGCGAGCAGCGGATCGGGGAACGGATCGGCGCTCCCGGCGGCGTTGTGGATGGCAAGCCGTGCCGCGTGCAGCCCGATCGACATGTCGGCCAGCATCCATTGCAGGCCCTGGAACTCGGCGATCGGGCGGCCGAATTGTTGGCGCGTCTTGGTGAAGGCGAGCGCCTCCTCGAACGCGCCTTGTGCGATGCCGAGCGCGACCGTCGCGGCACCGATGCGCTGGCTGTTGTAGGCGTCCATCAGCTGCGCGAAGCCGCGCCGCCAGCCGCCCGGCGGGTGCAGCGCCATGGCGGCGGGCACCTCCACGTTCTCCAGGATGATTTCGGCCTCGGGGATGCCGCGCAGCCCCATCGTCGGCTCGCGCTTACCGATGCGGAAGCCGTTCGGCGTCGTGCGCCCCGCTTCGTCGCGCACGATCAGGAATCCACCAATGCCGAGCTCGGCCCCCGCTTCGTCGAAGACGCGCGCGAACACCAGATGCAGGCGCGACACGCCGCCGCCGGTGATCCAGTGCTTCTTGCCGTTCAGCACGTAAACATCACCGCGCTTGTCGGCGCGCGTCGTCATCTCGGTCGCCGCCGAGCCTGCCTCGGGTTCGGTGATGCAGATCGCCGGCTTGTCGCCGCTCAGCACGAGCTCGGCGGCCACCCGCTTCTGCGCCTCCGTGCCGTACTGCATCACCGCCGAGATCGCGCCCATGTTGGCCTCGACCGCGATGCGGCCGGTCACGCCGCAGACGCGCGCCATCTCCTCGACGATCAGCGTCGCATCGAGAAAGCTGCCGCCCGCGCCGCCGTACGCCTGCGGGATCGTGTAGCCCATCAGCCCGGCCTCGGTGAGAAGGCGCACATTCTCCCACGGATAGGATTCGCTGCGGTCAATCTCGGCCGCGCGGGCGCGCACGGACCCTTCCGCGATCTCGCGCGCGAGTGCGCGCAGGCGTTCCTGCGCCGGCGTTAGATGGATGGGCATTTGATCAGGGTCCTACCCTCATCCTGTCGATCGCCGAAGGTGTGTGCGAGGAAATCACGGAGCCTGTCCCTACGGTCATTCCCGCGCAAGCGGGAACGCAGGAAAACCGGCATCTTGCAGCCAGCCCGGGTGCCCGCTTTCGCGCGCAGGACGGCCAAACCGCGATCCTTTTCTCACACTTGGTCCGCGGCGACGGGGAGCGCCAAAAGCCTCGCCTAGTTCTGCGGCCCGATCGGCGCTGCGCCTTGCTGGGGGAAAGGCCGCGCCCGCTCGACGACCGGCGGATGCGGCGCGGCGGCCACCGGGGGCGGCCGCGCTGCGGGAACCCCCGGATGGAACGCCCCCGGCTCTGGTCCGCGATTCCAGTGTCCCTGCTCACCGCGACCCTGGTCCCAATGCTCGTGGTCCCACTCCCCGTGCGGCTGCGAGCCCCCGAACAGCCCGAACACCGCCCCGCCCCCATAGACCGGCGCAGGCGCGGCATAGGCGTAGCCCGGTGCATAGGCGGGCCCGTAGTCGTAGCCACCGCCGTACCCGTAGCCATAGCCATAGCCGGGATAGCCATATGGGGCCGCGCAGGCCCCGAGCCCAAGCGCCGCGGCAAGCGCAGCGCCAGCGCGCAGCCGGGCGCCCCATGATGCAGACATGCCAAACCTCCGGATGCTGGCTGCTTCCGCAACGCCGGGATTGCGGCACGATTCTGGCGAAACAATCCTGGATTACGCACGAAGGCTCTTTGAGCGGCTTGCATCGCAAGGGGAAAGGCAACTCTTTGCCGCCCGAAGCGCAAAAGCAAGGTAGCCGCGACTTGCCTCCGACATGGATTTCACGTTGACGAACCGCCATCCGTTCTGCTAAGAGATCATTTCGATCCCAGAGTAGCGGAAACTTGAACGGAGGAGTGGGATGCGATCAGGGCTGCGGCTTGCCGCTTTGACCTTGCTGGCAATCGGGGTTGCGGCTTCGGCCCGTGCCACCGAGTATGACTGGAGCTACAAGGATCCGTCCGGCAATAGCGGCTCCGGGACACTGACCTTGTCCCCTGGGTCTTCGCCCTATACACTCGCGGCCATCACGGGAACCTTCGACGGCATTCCGGTCGCCTCGGTCGCGCCGCCCGGCACGTGCTGCTCGAGTCCGGCGAACGACAACCTCGTCTACATTCCGTCGCCCTATCTCGACCTCGCGGGAATCGGCTTCTATGTCGACGGCGGAACGGCCGTCAATTTGTACTTTATCGGCTCCGGCTACGCTGAGCTGAACTCGGGCCAGCTCCCCACCGGCGGGAACGGATACTTTACCCTCTCCGCCGTCGTTCCGGAGCCGGCGGCGCTCGGGGTATTCGGCCTCGGCTTGGCCGCATTGGCCACCGTTCGGCGCCGGCGCGCCTGAACAATACCCCGCGGGGGGATAATGCCCCCTGTTAGACTTCCCGCAGGAGTGCGGCTGATCGCCCGGCGTGACCGGCTCAACCTCGTGCGGCGGCACGCGCGATAAGGAACAGCCGCCGGAACGGCAGCAGCGTGGTGCCGTCGGCGCGGCGCGGATAGTGCGGCCGCAGCGCCGCCGCGTAGGCGGCACGGAAGGGCTGCACCTGCTCGGGCGGCAGGCGGTCAAGGAATGGGCGCAGGCTGCTGCCGGCGGCCCATTCGACCACGGGATCGTCGCCGACCAGCGCGTGCATGTAGGTGGTCTCCCACAGATCGAGCGCGGCGGCGTGCGGGCGCAGCAAGTCCCAGTACTCCCCGGCGCTCAGGATCGGGCGGGCCGGCACGCTGCCGGCGAGATGGTCCGCCCACGGCCCGTTGGCCGCCACCTCCTCCTGCAGGCGCCGCAGCGGCGCGTCATGCATCGCCGGCATTTGCACGGCCAGCACGCCGCCCGGCGCGAGCAGCGCCAGCAGCCGGGGAAACAGCGCGGCGTGCCCGGGCACCCAGTGCAGCGCGGCATTGGAGTAGATCAGGTCGGGCGGCGCATCCGGCTCCCAGAGGGCGATGTCGGCGGCGACGAACCGCGCCTTCGGCACCGCGGTCCGCGCCTTGGCGAGCATCGCCTCGGAGCCGTCGATGCCGGTAATGGCGGCGGCGGGAAAACGCTGCGCCAGGACCGAAGTCACGTTGCCCGCGCCGCAGCCGAGATCGGTCACGCGGGCGGGCGCCGCGAGCGGCACCTGCGCCAACAGGTCGAGCGCCGGGCGCAGCCGCTCCCCGGCGAAACGGAGATACTGAACCGGGTCCCAGGCCGCCTGCGCCATCTCAGCGCCGCCGCCTGGCCTCGATGCGGTCGAAGAAGCGGCCGACTGACCACAGGCCGAAAAGGAACGAGAGCGCGAACAGCGCCATGCCGATCCCGTACAGCCAGCCGGAGGCGTTGTCGCCGGCCCGGATCAAGAACAGGCTGCCGATGCCGACCAGGATCGCCACGACGAAGGGGATGAAGTCGGTCCAGTCCTCTTCCATGCGTTCCTCCTCGAACTGTGTCCGCTCAGGCTGCGGCCTGCGCGGCCTCCTGCGCCTCCACCGCCGCGCGCCCGGCGGCGAACAGCGCTCGCAGCACGGAACGGTCGGCGCGAAACTTGGACGACAGCGGCAGATGCCCCAAAGCGTCGTCCGCATCAAATATCCGCACCCGGCATTGCGGCGGCATCAGCGCGAGCTCGGCTTGCAGCACATTGTGGCAGGCGATCTCGTTCAGCCGGTTGATGATCTCCGCCTGGCTCTGCGGCAGCGTGCGGCGGCGCACCGGATGGGCCCTTATCACCACGAGTTCGCGCGGCGGGCGCGGCGCGACGAGCGGAGCGAGCGGCGGGTTGCCCGCGCATCCGCCGTCCCAATAGGCCCGCCCGCCGATCTCGACCGCCGTAAAGATCAGCGGCACGCACGCCGAGGCGAGCAGCACATCCACCGTCACTTCGTCATTGCCGAACACCACCGGCTCCCCGCTCAGCACGTCGGTCGCCGCGACGAACAGGCGCGGTGCGCCGCGCGCCTTGAGGCGCGTGGGATCGAGTGTGGCGGCCAGCAGCGGGCGCAGCGGATTATGGCCCATCGGGTTGATCTGCGCCGGGGCGAAATGGCGCAGCATCGTCTCCATCCCCTGCCAGGCGAAGGCGCCCAGCATGTCGGCGGCCCAGAGCCACGCCCCGAGCGGCCCGGGCCCCGCACCGCTGCCGAGCCGTTCCCAGAAAAGCCGCAGCTCGGCGCGCGCCCGCGCCGGCCCGCCGCTTGCCATGCCTTGGGCCAGGATGGCGCCGCTGATCGCGCCGGAGGAGACGCCGGAAATCGCCTCCACCTCCAGCCCGCCCTCCAGCAGCCGGTCGAGCACACCCCAGACAAAGGCCCCGTGCGCGCCGCCGCCCTGCAAGGCGAGCGCGACCCCGCCCGCGCCCCGCGTTGTGGCCCGGGGCACTTTCGACTCCGATTCGGTCATGCGGCGAAACATGGGGTTGCCAAGGGTTTCAAGGCAACCGGGCAAGCAGCGCCGCCAGCCAACGTGCGCGCGGCGCAAAGAGGGCACCGAGATAAGCTGTGCCGGCCGCACGTCTCCCGGCCTCCGACAGCGTCGGATAGGGTACGATCATGTCGGCGAGTGCCCGCAGCGGCAGCCGTCGCGCGATGGCAAGCGTCCAGATCCCGATCATCTCGCCCGCGCGGGGCGCCAGGATCCCCGCCCCCAGCACGCGTCCGCGCGCCGTGACGAGTTTTACCTCCCCCCGCGGATCGCCCTCGGCGCGGGCGCGGTCGGTCTCGGCGATGGTCCACCGTAGCACCCGAACCGCGTGCCCGGCCTGCCGCGCCTCCGCCTCCGTCATGCCGGCCTGGGCGAGTTCGGGGTCGGTGTAGGTGACCCGCGGTAGCGCCCGGTAGTCGATCCGGGCAGGCAGATGGAACACCGCGCGGCGCACGATGATCCCCGCATGGTAGGTGCCGACATGAGTGAACGCGCGCGGCCCGACCCCTTCTGGGTCCGCCACGTCGCCGACCGCATACACGCGGCGGTTGCTGAGGCTGCGGAGGCCCGCGTCGGTGGCAATGCCCTGGGCGGTCGCTCGCACGCTGCCCGCCGCCAAGTCGAGCGCCTCCAGCTCCGGCCGCTTGCCGGTTGCCACCAGCAGATGCGTGCCCGCGAACCGGCGCCCGTCCGCCAGCACGAGCGCCGGGCCGGGCTCGGCGGCGGCGATCGCGGCGCCTTCCTCGATCGCCACGCCCTTGGCGCGCAGCAGGTCGCGGAGTTGCGCCGCAAGCTCCGCGTCCTCCTTGCCCGCGACCCGAGCCGCCTCGATGATGGTCACCTGCGCGCCGAGCCCGGCGAAGGCATCGGCCATCTCAAGCCCGATCGGCCCGCCGCCCACGATCAGCAGATGCTCGGGCGGCTCCTTGAGTGCGAAGATGGTTTCATTGGTGAGATAGGGCACGCGGTCGAGCCCCGGGATGGGGGGCGCCGCCGGGCGCGCGCCGACCGCGAGCACGATGCGCCGCGCCTTGATGCGCCGCCCCGCCGCCTCCAGCGTATCCGGCGCGACGAAGCGCGCCGTGCCGGCGATGACATCGGCGCCGAGGCCGCGATAGCGCTCGGCCGAATCGGCGGGCGCGGCGGCGTCGATCGCGCGGCGGACATGCGCGCGCACGCCTTCCCACGAAATAGAAGGCGCGCCGGCTCGGATGCCCAATCGCGCCGCCTCCTCCATCGCCTGCGCGGCGTGCGCGGCGGCGAGCAGCGCCTTGCTTGGCACGCAGCCGGTGTTGAGGCATTCCCCGCCCATCGCGCCGCGCTCGATCAGTCCGACGCGCAAGCCAAGCCGGGCGGCGGCGTACGCAACCGAGAGCCCGGCGGCACCCGCGCCGACGATGGCGAAATCATAGACCATTGCGGCGGACGCTAGCGGCCCGCCGGGCGCAGTGGTAGGCTGGAGCTAGCCCTTGTTGTTGCCCTTGTTGCGGGCCGCTTGCGGGTTGTAGGGCGGCATCGAGGCGAGCGACTGCTCGGTGCTATCCAGCATCAGCACCTTGTTGTGGCTGTTCAGCTTGGCGTCGCCGAACTCGAGCTTGTTCCACGGCACCAGCACCTGCTTGCCGTGGGTGCTGACCACGACCTGCGCCTGCCCCTGCTGGTCGGCCACCACGTCCTGCACCGAGCCGATATCCTTATCGTCCTTGTTGTAGATGGTCGAGCCGATCAGCTTGTTGATCCGCACTAGCCCCTGGTCGGTCAGGAGCGGATTGCGCTCGGACGGCGGAGTGCCGGTCGGGTTGATCGTGGCCGTGCCGGCGGTGGCGTTGCCTTGCATCGTGGCGGCCTGCTGCGGCGGCGGCGGCGACGGGTTCGGCGGAGTGGTGGTCTGCGCGAAGGCCGGGGCGGAGCCGAGTGCCGCGGCGAAGCCGACGGCGAGCGTCATGCGAGACTTCATCGATGCCTCCTACTTCCTGGCGGCGTCGGAACGTCTCGCCTGTGGGCGTGGTTGCAGGGCGGGCGCTACACGTCCCGTTTGTTCAATCGCCGCCACAGCGCCGGGAGCAGCGCAAGCAGGGCGAGCGCCAGCAGCGGGATCAGCACGCGCGGCGTGAACAGCACCGTCACGTCCGGCGCCGCGCCGCTCGCCAGGATGTCGCCCACCCCGGCGCCCACCGAGGCGAGCACGAATGTGGCGGGGATGATCCCGATCAGGGTGGCGGCGGCGTAGGGCACGAGGCGCATTCCGCAGAGCGCGGCGGCGAGGTTCACGAACCAAAAGGGGAGGGCCGGAACGAGGCGGAGCGCGAGCAGGTAGCTGAAGCCATCGCGGTGCAGATGGGCGCGCACCCGTTCCATCAGCGCCCCGGCGCGCCGCGCCATCGCGGCGGCGAAGGCCGAGCGCGCGGCGAGGAAGATGATCACCGCGCCCACCGTCGATCCGAAGATCGCCAGCAGCCCGCCGAGCAAGGTGCCGAACAGCACACCGCCCAGTACCGTCACCAGCGCCGATTCCGGCACCGACAGAGCCACCAGGGCGGCATAGATGGCGGCGTACGTGAGCGGGGCGAGCAGAGGATGCGCCGTCACGAGGCCGCGCAGCCGCAGCTCGTGACGCGCGATCGCCTGCCAGCTCAGGGCGTGCAGCACGCCGGAGCGCCAGAGCAGGACCGCGAGCAGCGCGAGGACGAGCAGCAGCAGAAGCGGCTTGTAGGGTCTCACCAGGATGTCGGGGGCTATGGGCGCGCAACCTGTGTTTGGGGGCGGCGCGGGCATTTCGCAACCCGGCCCTCGCCTTGCCCGTCCCCTGGCGCCCCGGCTATATGCGCCAGGTCCGGTTTCGCCGACGTAGCTCAGCGGTAGAGCAGCTGATTCGTAATCAGCAGGCCCTCGGTTCAAGTCCGAGCGTCGGCACCAGCGCGACTGAAGCCGACCGGCGCCCCGCCGGTTCCGCTGGGTACATTTGCTAAAGGCGTCGGGCTACCTGGGGATCACCCCTGCCCGAGTTTGCCGCTCGCCGGCGGGACGCTCCGTTCCGGGTGCGGCGCGGGCGGCTCTCCTAGTGGTGGGCGACGTGGACCAGCTCCCCTCGGTCGGGCCCGGCCAGGTGCTGGCGGACCTGATCGGCTCGGGCGCGGTGCCGGTCGTGCGGCTGACCGAGATCTTCCGCCAGGCGGCCTCCAGCCGGATCATCACCAGCGCACACCGGATCAACCGCGGCGAGATGCCGGACCTGACCCGTACCGCGGCAGAGAGCGATTTCCACTTCGTCCCGGCCGACGACCCGGAGACCGCCGTCGCGCGCATCATCGATCTGGTGAAGACCCGCATCCCCCGCCGGTTCGGGCTCGATCCGGTGCGCGACATCCAGGTGCTCTGCCCGATGGCGCGCGGCGGGGTCGGCGCCCGGTCGCTGAATGTCGACTTGCAAGCTGCACTGAACGGCGAGGCGGCGCCACGGATAGAGAAATTCGGCTGGACCTTTGCCCCCGGCGACAAGGTCATGCAGATCGAGAACGACTACGACCGAGAGGTCTATAACGGCGATATCGGCTTCATCGCGGCGATCGATACCGAGGAGGCCGAGATCACCGTGCAGTTCGACGGGCCGGACGTGGCCTATGGAATTGGTGGTCTGGATGCGCCGGTGCCGGCCTATGCGGCGACGATCCACAAGGCGCAGAGCTCGGAATCTCCCGCCGTGGTGATCCCGGTGCTGACACCGCATTACGCCATGCTGTAACGGAACCTGCTCTATACCGGCATCACCCGCGGCAAGCGGTTGGTCGTGCTCGTCGGCAGCCGCAAGGCGGTGGCCATCGCGGTGCGCAATGTCTCAGGAAGGCGGCGGTGGTCGAAGCTGCGGGAGTGGCTTGCGGTGCCGGCTGGAGCGATCGCCTTGTGACACTATCGACCAGCCGGTTGGCTACGGCCGAAGTTGGCCGGGAACCGCCTGTCCGCTCTTGAGCGCGAACGAGCAAAGAGCGGACATGACCACCCCAGCAGCCGAAGTCAGGCATGGCACAAAGCGGCGCGCGGGAGCCTCAGGAGTATCGCGCAAGCCAACCGCGCCGGGCAGCGAGGTTGCCCAGCCGGATGCTCATGGCATGCGCGCTGACGCCGTAACGCTTTGCGAGCCGTGAGACTGCCTGCGCATCCTCCACGTCTACGAACGCGGCGTCGGGATCGGCTTCGAGAAACCGTCGCGGCATCAGGAGGCAGGCCGCGAAGAAATTAGCCTCGATCTCCTCGACATCGATGCCGAAGCCCGATGCCTCCGACCGGAGGTTCACTCGGAAATCCTTGTCGAAGCGGACCTCCTCGCCATGGTGTAGCAGCGCATGAGCCAGCTCGTGGGCGAGCGTGAAACGCCGCCGTGTCGCGACCTGTTTCTTGTTCACGCCGATGACAATCTCCTTCCCCTTGCGGAGAACAAGCCCCGAAACATCGCCCAGGCTGGCGGTCGGCTGGATCGCAATGCCGCGGGTGTGGATGATGTCTTCCACCGGAACGGGCGGAGCCGTCACCCCAGCCTCTACGAGCAACGCATCGGCGATCTGCTGAATGCGGCTGTAGCGGGGCCGTGAGCCGATCATGGTCCAGAGCGGCGACTGTCGCGGGTCCGAGTCTTGTAGGTCTGCACAAATTTCATGACTTCCTCCGGTAGATCGGGTGGGGTGGTGTCTGGCTGCGCGGATGGGATGAGGTCCACCGGCGGGATCGTCAACGCCTCGGCCAGCGCGAGGAACTGATGCAGGAGAACAGCCTGGCGGCCGCCCTCGATGTTGGCAATCGAGGCGCGGGACAGGCCGACCTTGGCCGAAAGGTCAGCCTGCGTGAGCCGCAACTGCTCGCGTCTGGTCCGCACCCGGCGGCCCAACGTCGCATAGATCTCGTCGGTCATGACCGCTCCGCCCTGGCTGATGGAACCCTGAAGCACAGACCGCGTCGTGTCAACTTCACAAACGCCGATAATACAAACTTTTTCCCATAGGTTTTTTTGCTTGACGCGTCCCTGCACCAGGGCGGATGGTCGATGCAGGCCCGGCCGATTCGCGGATCCTCGTACTGAAAGGAGGCCAGATCGATGGCCGATTACCGAATTGACTGCGTCACCAAGCCGCACCGCGACAGTCCGCGCGAACACATTACCGCTGTCGGCGGCCCCAACCCGGCCACAGGCGGCAGGTGGAATCACACGGCCGCCAATGTCGTCCGCTTCATCGATAACAAGGTGCACCGCTTCTACACCGAGGAACGCGGTGCGCGGGCCTGGGTCGGCGTGAACACCAGCCGCAGCGGCCTCAAGTTCCTGCAGACCTACGCGGACGGGGTGTGGCGGGACAATCTTCTGGCGCTCCGCAAGTGCGGCTAGGGAGCATCGGAAAATGCCAAGCATGAAGGTGGCGCATGTGCGCCAGCAGGGCGTCGGTCTGGTGATCGCGCCCCTCGATCCTGACTTCGGTTATAAGACGCCGCAGGACCAGCGGGAGATCGTCAACGAGATCCAGCTGCGGTCCCGGGCGGCAGGCCTCGCCGGCACGGTCGTGCCGGTATGGGATGGCGGCGGCGGGCGGATGTCGCTCATCGCGCCGCAGCCGTGGCCCCCGTTTTTCCACAGCCTCGATCTGCGGTCGGTGTGGGCGAACGTGAACCGGGAGATTTCGTGGTGATCACGTGGAACGCGCCGGCAGCGTTGGGCCTGGGGTTATTTTCGGCGGCTCCAGCCTACAGGTGGGCGTATGTCCGCCAGCGGTTCGAGGCCTTCCTCGAAAATCTGGAGCTCACGGCGGACCAGAAGAAGGACGGCGAGACGAAGCATACAGGGGTCGTGGCCGCGCTGAACCGCACCTATTGGAGCCACAGCGATGGCACGTGGAACCGGCTCCTGATCGGGTCGTGGGGCAAGCTGACGCGCGTGCGGCCGCCGCGCGATGTCGATCTTCTGTTTATCCTGCCGCTGGACGTTTACCACCAATTCAACCAGCGGGCTGGGAACAAGCAATCGCAACTGCTCCAGCATGTTGCGGCTGCCCTGCGCTCGACGTATCCGCAGACGACAATCAGGGGCGACGGGCAGGTCGTCGTGGTCAGGTTCAACACCTACTGCATCGAAGTGGCCCCCGCCTTCCATGCTACCTGCGGCGGCTTCCTGATCTGCGACACGAACTATGGCGGCCGCTGGAAGCATGTTGACCCGGAGGGCGAAATCGTGGCGCTTGTCGCGGCGGATCAGCAGTTCAACGGGAACGTCAGCAAGCTCACACGTATCCTGAAGCAGTGGCAACGCCATTGCGACGTGCCCATCAAGTCCTTCCACATAGAAGCCCTCGTGAAGGAAGTCTTGCCAACGAAAACCTACGGCGGAAACGCCGAATTTTGGTTCCACTGGCTGGTGCGGGACGCCTTCGCGCATATGATCGGTCGCGCTAACGGCGGATTTCGGATGCCGGGCTGCGCCCCGGAATGGATCACGCTCGGCGACGCCTGGCTGAGCAAGGCGCAGACTGCCTATGAGCGCGCGCTGGAGGCCTGCGCGTATGAGTATTACAATCACGACATACTGGCGGGCTATGAGTGGCAGAAAATCTTTGGCACGATGATACCGCTGACGGCCTGAAGGCCGTGCACGCGGCGCTGATAGCGGAGTGCGAGCGCGAAGAGGAAAACGCCCTATACACGTCAACGTCGTTCTACGTCTGGCTGCGCACGCTCAAGATGACCCGCGCTGTCCTGTGGGTGTTCGGCGCGGTCGGCAGTATCGTCTCGGCCAACAGCATCCTGCGCGGCCAGCACGGCTACGAGATTGTGATGGCTGCCCTCGCCGTCACTGGCGTGCTGATGCCGGGCCTCATCAAGGCCATGCAACTGGATGCGACCATTCGCGACTACGCGACGGCGGCGGCGGTATTCAAGAATCTTCAGGCAGAGTTCCGGCGGCTGGCGCAGGTCTGGTCGAACAAGCCTTTGCCGGAGTTTGAGGCAGAGGCGCGCCAGGCCATCAAGGCCATGACCGAAGCCCGGAAGCCGTCGCTGACCCCGCCGGAGTGGTGCTTTCGGCTGGCGCAGCGGAAGGTAAAGCGCGGCGACTACGCGAAGGATGGAAACTAATAGTCTGAAGCTGGGCCGACCGGCTCCCGTCCGGCCGTCGTAAGCAATGATGTTGCTGCTGCCGAACTGCGACTGCGCAGGCGGATAGGAACGCACATCGACAGACGTTGGGCAGCAAGCACTAACCGCTTCGGTTCAAAGCCCGCGAACGAGACGGGCGTAAGGCCGGTTGAATGTCTCAGATGGGCGTGAAGCTGCCATGGGACAGGAATGGCCAAGGTCGCTTACGGACCTGCTTCGGCCACTACCGATCTGCAGGTCGATGGCCCGCCTCCATTCGAGGATGGTTGCATGAGTTGGGGAGCAGCGGCCGAGGCACTGCAAGATTCGAGAGTTAAAGCTCGGTCGGGCCGGCCGTGACGGGTTGAGGACCGCGAGAGAGGCTCGCGGGGCCCGTCGCGGAGATCCGCGATGTCACACCCAGCCGCTCGCGCTCGTGCCGGTCAGAACCGGGCGAGCCTCTATGCCGAAGTCCCCGACAAGATCATCGCCGAGCTGGAAGCCGGCCGCCTGCCCTGGGTCCAGCCCTGGGGCGCCTCGGGCGCTGGGGCGGCCGTCGGAATGCCGATGAACGCCGCCACCGGCCGACGCTATCCGGGGATCAACGTGCTGATCCTCTGGGGCGCTGTCATCGCGCGTGGCTATTCCGGCCAGGCCTGGCTCACCTTCCGTCAGGCGCTCGCACTCGGCGGCAATGTCCGCAAGGGCGAGTGCGGCACCATCGTGGTCTATGCCGACCGCTGCATCCCCGAAACCGAGCGCGAGCGCGCCGACCGCGACGGCGACGAGCTCAGCGCCATCCCGTTCCTCCAGCGCTTCATCGTGTTCAACACCGATCAGTGCGAGGGCCTGCCCGACACGATCGCATCCTCGGCGCCGCCGCTTCCCGAGGGCCTCATTCTGCCGCAGGCCGAGGCGCTGATCCGGGCCAGCGGCGCCGACATCCGGATCGGCGGCGATCGCGCGTTCTATTCGGTGATTGGCGACTTCATCCAGGTGCCGCCGCCGCAGGCCTATTTCGAGCCGGTGAACTGGCATCGCACGGCTCTCCATGAGCTCGGCCACTGGTCGGGCGCGGCCCATCGGCTGGCCCGCGACATGTCCGGCGGCTTCGGCTCCGCCAACTATGCCAAGGAGGAACTGGTCGCCGAGATGACGGCGGCGTTCCTCTGCGCGAGCCTCGGCATCGTGCCGACCGTGCGGCACGCCGATTACATCGGTTCCTGGCTTGAGGTGCTGCGCGACGATGACCGCGCGATCATCCGCGCCGCCAGCGCGGCCTCGAAGGCCGCCGACTATCTGCTGGCGTTCCAGGCCGATGAGGGTAAGCCGGAAGCCCCATCGGGTCCCGCGATCCCGGCCTCGGCGCCGGAGAGCGAGAGGGCGGAGGGGATTTTCGTGACGGGCCGAGGGGCTGGGAGAGAGGCTCCCGGCCGGGCCCGTCGCGGAGATCACCGATGGTTGCGACCCAGAAGATCGTCCTGAACCCGTCCCGGGACATTCCGTTCAACAAGCTCGTCCTCAGCCAGGCCAATGTCCGGCGCGTGAAGGCCGGCGTCTCAATCGAGGCGCTGGCCGAGAGCATCGCCCGCCGCTCCCTGCTGCAAAGCCTGAGCGTGCGCCCCCGTGCTGGACGCCGAGGGCAACGAGACGGGCACGTTCGAGGTGCCCGCCGGCGGACGGCGCTTCCGGGCGCTGGAACTACTGGTGCGGCAGAAGCGCCTGGCCAAGACCGTGTCCATTCCCTGCATCGTCAAGACCGAGGGCCTCGCCGAGGAGGATAGCCTCGCCGAGAACACCGACCGCGAGGCGCTGCACCCGCTCGACCAGTTCCGCGCCTTCCAGACGCTGCGCACCAAGGGCCAGGGCGAGGAGGAGATCGCCGCCGCGTTCGGCGTCACCGCCGCGGTGGTGCGCCAGCGGCTCAAGCTCGCCGCCGCCAGCCCGGCGCTGCCCGACCCGGCTGGTGGCCGCGCGCCTGGCGCGCGAGGCGGGCGCCATCCGCGCGGAAGGCTGGAAATGGGTCGAGGCCGCCCCGGACTTCCCCTACGGCCACCGGCAGGGGCTGCGTCCACTGCCGGGCACGAATCTGCTGACCGAGGCGGAGTTCGATGCGTTGAAGGGCGAATACGACGCGCTGGAGGAGCAGTATGGCGAGGCCGACGAACTGCCGGAGGCAGTGGAGGCGCGCCTGGCCGAGATCGAGGCGGCGATCGAAGGTATTCCAGAACCGCCCGCCGAAATTCGACCCCGCCGACATCGTCCGCGCCGGTGCGTTCGTCAGCATCGACCGGGACGGCGCGCTGCGCGTCGAGCGCGGCTACGTGCGGCCCGCGGACGCCGCCGGTGGAAGCGCCCGACGATCCCGATCAGGCCGCGAAGCCCGCCAGCTCCGTAGCCGACGCCGATCGGGATCCATCGCCCACGCACGCGTGCTCGATCACGACCACCGCGACCGCGGAGCCGTCCGCCGAGGTGCCCGAGGAGGACGAGGGGCTGAAGCCGCTGCCCGAGCGGCTGATGACGGAACTTACCGCGCACCGGACGCTCTGGTTGCGGGAAGCCCTGGGGAACGACTGGGACACGGCATTCCTGGCCGTGCTCCGCGCGCTTTGGCTCCGCCTGTTCTATCGCTCCGCCGCCGACATGTGCGTGGAAATCGAGGCCAAGAGCGCCGGCTTCGGGACCCAGGCTCCGGGACTGAACGACGCCGCGTCCGCCAGGGCCATCGACGTGCGGCACGAGGCGTGGGTGAGGCAGTTGCCGGCAACGTCCGGAGAGCTCTTGGACGCGCTCGTCGGCTTCGACACCGACACGCGTGCGGCGCTGTTCGCGCATTGCGCAGCGGTGACGACCAATGCGCTGCATGAACCCTGGAACCGCCGTCCTGGCGCGCTGGCGCACGCCGATCTGCTGGCCCGGGCGGTCGGTCTCGACATGGCGGCGGCAGGCTGGACGCCGACCGTCGAGACCTATCTCGGCCGGGTGCCGAAGGCCCGCACCCTGGAAGCGGCGCGCGAGGCGAAGGGTGAGCACGCAGCCCAGCTGATCGACCACCTGAAGAAGCCCGAGATGGCGCAGGAGGCCGAACGGCTGCTCGCCGGCAGCGACTGGCTGCCCGAGCCGCTCCGCACGCCCGGGTTGCCTGAGGCTGCTTCCGTCGCTCCCGCGGCCAGTGACGATGAAGCCGAGGGCACGGCCGACCGTGACGCCGACGCTATCACCGCACTGCCGGCGTTCCTGATCGACGCCGAAGATCCCGCCGTGCCGCAGGCCATCGCCGCTGAGTGAGAGATGAAGGCCCGGGGCATCCTACCTCGGGCCTTCCGAGCATCGGCTTTCCCGAACCCCGGAGGAGCACCCCCATGATCGACAACCCGAACGATGCCTTTGCGCAGTACGAGGCCCAGGCCCGGCTGCGCGCCCAGTTGGCCCGCGAGGTGACACCGCTCAACAAGGCCGCGATGTTCGCCGTGCTTCAGGCCGCTGGCGTTCAGCGTGTGACCGTTCACTTCGATGTCGCCGAGTGCACCATCCGACCCGAATACAACGAGCGCGTGACGACGACCTCCTACTCCGAACCTGAATTCTGATGGAGGCGACAATGGCACACCCGTATCATCACGCCCTATCCTCGGCGCGTCTCTGGGGCGGGACCGCGGACGGTTACTTGCCAATGCACGCTTGGTTCGACGAGTCGAAGATGCTGACAGCGGACTTTCGACATCGTGCACTTCGCCATCATGCCGAAGGCATCTTCATGGCGGAGCGGTTCTTCGGACCGACCATCACCGTCTCGAGCGGGCGCGTTGTGCCGGTGCGGTTGATCGGCGAGCAGCATGTGCGCGAGGACCTCGGCTTCATCCCGAGCTTCGCCGACTGGGCCCGCCGCATCCGTCCCGAACCGTGGATGGGCCGCGCCCAGCCGATCCATCGGGACGTTGATCCGTTCGCGATGACCACCTGATGCTGGACGCCGCCACCTGCCATGGTTGCATGTCCATCGTCCCCATCAATCCTTTGCCTTCGGCACGAACAGGACATTGCGCATCCCATCGAAATGCCGGTCGCACGTCAGAAGATCAGCGCCGTAAGCGAGCGCGGTCGCGTAGACGATCGCGTCCGCGGTCGCCAATTTGTGCCGTGCGCAGAGATCGGCGGCCGAGAGCGCGATCGCAGTGTCGAGATCGACGACGATGCAGGTCTCGGTGAAGGCGATGACCTGATCCGCCCGATCCTCGTCGGCTTCACGGGTGAGCCATTTCGTGAGTTCGAGCTGGATGATCGTGGGAACCAACCACTGGCCACGATCCGGCAGTTCCTTTGCGACCGCGGTGCCGGTCAGCGAGCCAACCAGCCACTCGACCCAGGCCGAGGTATCGACCAGCCGCATCAGCCGCGGTCCGTGCGGTCCCGATACCCCTCCGGACGGGCGCCGCGCACCAGACCCGAAAGCTCCTCCGGCCTCGGCACCGGCACCAGCAGCACCCCGGTGCCCTTGGGAATGAAGGCGAATTCCTGCCCCGCCTGCCAGTGGCGCGCGGTGCGCACCGCCTTCGGAATGGAAATCTGGAACTTGGCCGAGAGTTTCGCGGTGTCCCGTGCGTGCATTACGATGCCCCGATCGACCGACATGGCGTAAGATAGCACGTGGCAATCTCGGTCGGAAGCCGTCAGGGGGTGCATTGGCCTCGGCGGCGACGAGATGTCACGCGCGAACGGCTGCCTCCGCCGCGGCGAGCGCACCCTCCAGATAGCCGCCGAATTCGGGAGCCATTTCGGCGCCGGCGAGGGTAATCCGTTCACCCACGGCGCCGGCAGGGCGATCGGGCGATAGTCCGGATGCACGTTGCCGTTGGCGTAGTCAGCCTCGGTCGCGGTGAAGGGTTCGGTTGCCCAATCCTGGATGATTATCTCGCGCGGCCGCCCCGCCTCGGCGCCGAACAGCGTGCCGAGCTGGCGGGCGACCAGCTCCGGCAAGGCCGTGCGTCGCCCCGCGCGGAGGGCGGGTGGTCAGGAGAAAAAGCCGAACAACGCCGCCTCGCCGGCACCGGGAGGGCTCGCGTCCTGTGGTTCCCCGAGCGGTCCCGCCTGGCTGAAGGCGCTGCCCGACAGACCCGCCTCGCGGCAGAACGGCCGGTCGTAGAAGGCCAGCGCCTTGGCCTGCCCCGCCATCCAGCCCGGCACAGCGGCAGGCGCCGCCTGCATGGAAAGGCGGCAGGGTGGGGACGATCTCGATCCCACCGATCAGCCGTGGCGGCAGGGCGCGCGCCGCGCGGGCGGCATGCATCGTCATGGGGCCAGATCGGGTTTCGGCGGTGACGGCAACCCCCGTTGCGGTCAATGCGATGCGCCGGACCGCATGTTCAAGCCAGGCCACCCCGGGCGCCAGGCTGGCGGCGACGGCTTCCACCAGCGCCGCGATGCCGCCGGTCATGCGCATCCTCGGCGGCTCCTGCGCGAAGCCGTGCGGCAGGTGCTGCGTGCGCCCCGTCTGGTCCTGAACGATGAAGCCGCCAGTCTCGGCCGGCTCGGTGAGCACCAGCACGGCCGCCCGCACGGCCCGGGCGATGCGCGGCCGGAGGCTGGGCCAGACCCAGGCGGGGCCGAGGTCATAGACGCCGGCCTCGGTCCGATGGCTCAGTACCCGCCCGCCGATGCGCGCGCGGGCTTCCAGCACCACCACCTCGGCGCCGCGCCCGGTCACGGCCCGCTCCAGCGCGCGGCCGGAGAGGCCGGCACCGATGACGATCAGATCGGGCATCCCGCCTCAGCCGAGATGGCCGGTCTTGCGGTAGAGCAGCGCGCTGCCCTGGCTTTCCAACGCCAGGCGGCTCCAGGTCGCGCGTTCATAACAGCGCCGTTTGCACACCGAGCGCCGGCCCCGCCTCGCTGACCCGCCGGTCCAACGTGCAAAGGGTGGCGCCATGATCGGCGCAGATCGCCAGATGCAGCGCGTCACCGGCCCGCAGGCCGAGTGCGTTCTGATCGGCAAACCGTGCGGCGGTGCGGAACTGAGCGGCGGAGATCGGCAGCACAGTGAAGGTTTCCGCACTCATCGTCGTGAACATGGCGAGCGCATCTGCCCGGTGCTGCATCTCGATCTGGCCAGACCGCAACTTGATCGAAAAGGCCGAGGAAGACTCCGTCGTCACCCAGTCGCTGATCGCCAGAAGTTCCGGATCCTGGTCTCCCAGCCAGCGCTGCATGCGCGCGGTCTCTGCCTCATGCGTCAATGCAGCGACGAGCACCGAAGTATCGAGATAGAGGATCAATAACGCGCCTCGTCACGCACGCGGCAGATGAACTCGCCCGCGGGCTCCGCCTGCATCGGCATCTTCTCGACCATCGCGCGCAGGGCCGCGATGTCGATGCGCTTGCGCGGCGCCTTCGCGGCGACGAGCTGGGCGATCGGGTGCATCCGATCGTCGATGGCCTCGATGGGCGGGTCCACTACGTCGAGGTGCCCGCCGCCTGGAGGCGCTGCGCCGCGTCGGCGTGGTCCAGCGGCTCGACGCTGACAAGATCAGAACTTCGTAATCAGCAGGCCCTCGGTTCAAGTCCGAGCGTCGGCACCAGCGCGACTGAAGCCGACCGGCGCCCCGCCGGTTCCGCTGGCTACATTTGCTAAGGGCGTCGGGCTGCCTGGGGATCACCCCTGCCCGAGTTTGCCGCTCGCCGGCGGGACGCTCCGTTCCGGGTGTGGCGCGGGCGGCGTGCACCATCGGTTGGGCCTGCCGCTGCCCGGGCTGCTATCCTGCCGTTCCGAGCCGGACCGCAACCTATGGACGAGACGGACACCGCATGGATTCTCGCCCACCGCATCCTCCTCGCCTATCTGGTGCGGATGGTCCGTCAGGCTGTCCCGGCCGAGGCGCACCCGGTCGCGATCGATCAGACCGCGACCATGCTCCACAACAGCATCGCGCCGATCCTGGCGCAGTTGCCGCCCGACCTCGCCGCCCGGATCGAGGCGGCGGCGCGCGAGGAGATCGACCGCGTGCTCACCGCCCCGATCCGCCCGGTGCCGAAGGGCTCAACCTAGCGCCGGAGCGGGGGCCGGTGCGCAGCGCCGGGTGCGGGCGTGAGGCGCAATCAAAGCCCCGCATAAAGCCGGCCGGGATTCAGAACCCCCTGCGGGTCGAACGCCTCCTTCACCCGCCGCGTGATGCGCGCGAGCGGCTCGGGCTCCTCGGGCACCACCGCGACCGCAGCGCGCAGCGGTTCCGGCCCGCGCATCAGCATCCAGAAGCCGCCCGCCGCGCGGGCGGCTCGGGCCACGGCTGAATGGGCTTCCACCCCCGCCGGGCCGGCGATCCACACCAGGCCTCCGCCCCAGTCGAGGAACAGCTTGGCATCGAACGCCTCGGCCAGCGCCGCAATCACCGCCGGCCCCCGGCTCGGCCGCACCGACACGCGCCACACGGCCTCCTCCGCCGCCGCGCCGAGCGGTTCGGCGTCGCGCACCGCCCGCCAGACACGGCGGCTTTCCCCCTCGTCCAGCACCTCCGCCGCGCCGAACCGTGCCAGTTCGCCGCGCAGGCGCTCTGTTCGGTAGGCGACTGCGGCAGCGAAATCCTCGATCCGCGCCAGCGCGACCGCGCCCGCCAGGCCGATCCGCCGCGCTGCCTCTTCCGGTAGCCAGGCCGCGCCCGAAACCCCGTACGGCGCGCCGAGTGCCGCGGCCAGGGCCGCGACGCCGGTGCGCGCGTCCCGCGCCGCCACCGCCACCGTGCCGGTGGTCTCCGGTGCTGGCAGCACCTTGAGCGTAATCTCGGTCAGCACGCCGAGCGTGCCCTGGCTGCCGGTGAACAGCTTGCAGAGATCGAGCCCGGTGACGTTCTTCAGCACCCGCCCGCCCGAGCGCACCACCTCGCCGCGCCCCGTCACCACGCGCACGCCGAGCACATGATCGCGCGTGGCGCCCCAGGCGATGCGACGTGGTCCCGAGAGGCTGGCGGCGACGATCCCGCCCAGCGTCTGCGGCTCGGCCGCGCCGTACAGCGCCGTCAGGTCGGGCGGCTCGGCGATCAGATGCTGGCCCTCGGCGGCAAGGGCGGCCTCGATCACCGGCAAGGGCGTGCCGGCGCGGGCGCGGATCACCAGCTCCTTCGGCGCGTGGAACACGATGCCCCGATGGTTGCGCGCCGACAGCACCCGCGCCGCCTGCACCGGCCGCAGCATCGCCCGCTTGGAGCCGTTGCCCCACACCGCCAGCGGCTCGCCGCGCGACGCCGCCTCGGCGATTGCCGCGGCGATGCCTTCCTCGCTTTCCGGGGCCAGCGCCTCGCTCATGCGGCGAGCGGGAACACCTTGTGCGGATTGAGCAGCCAGTCGGGATCGAAGGCCGTCTTGATCCGCCGCTGCTGTTCGATCTCCGCCGCGGTGAACTGGGCCGGCATCAGGTCGCGCTTCTCCACGCCGACGCCGTGCTCGCCGGTCAGGCACCCATCCACCTCGACGCAGAGCTTCAATATGTCGGCGCCGAACGCCTCGGCGCGACGGAAACTGTCCGGGTCGTTGGCGTCGAACATGATGAGCGGGTGCAGATTGCCGTCGCCGGCGTGGAAAATGTTGGCGACCTTGAGCCCGTACGCCTCCGACATCTCGGCGATCCGCCGCAGGACGAAGGGCAGGCGCGAGGTCGGGATGGTGCCGTCCATGCAGAGATAATCGGGGCTGATGCGTCCGATGGCGCCGAACGCGCCCTTGCGGCCCTTCCAGATGGCGAGCGACTCCTCGGCCGACTGCGACACTTTCAGGCTGATCGGGTCGTGGCGTTCGCAGATCGCGCGGATGCGACCTAGCAACGCGTCCTGCTCGGCGGGGCTGCCTTCCACCTCGATGATCAGCATCGCTTCGGCATCGAGCGGATACCCCGCATGGGCGAAGGCCTCGCAGGCATGGATCGCCGGGCGGTCCATGAACTCCAGCGCGACCGGGATTATCCCTGAGCCGATGATGGAATCGACGCACGCGCCGGCCACCTCGTTCGATCGGAACGCGGCGAGCACTGCCCGTGCCCCCTCGGGCGAGCGCAGGATCCGCACGGTCACTTCGGTAACGATCCCGAGCTGGCCTTCCGATCCGGTGATCAGGCCGAGCCAGTCGTAACCCGCGGCATCCACATGCGCGCCGCCGATTTCGAGGATGTCGCCCTCGATGGTGACGCACTTGAGACCGAGCAAATTGTTGGCGGTGACGCCGTATTTCAGGCAATGCGCGCCGCCCGAGTTCATGCCCACATTGCCGCCGATCATGCAGGCAAGCTGGCTCGACGGGTCGGGCGCGTAGAAGAACCCGTCTGGCGCCACCGCCGCGGTGATACCGATGTTGGTCACGCCGGGCTGCACGACGGCGAAGCGGTCGGCGTAGTCGACCTCCAGGATGCGGTTCATCCGCATCAGCCCGACCACGACGGCGTCGGCGAGCGGCAGCGCGCCGCCCGAGAGCGAGGTGCCCGCCCCGCGCGGCACGACGCGCACGCCGTTTGCATGGCAGAAGCGCAGCACGGCGGCAACCTGCTCGGTCGCTTCCGGCAGCACCACCGCGAGCGGCAGCTGGCGGTAGGCCGAAAGCCCGTCGGTCTCGTAGGGCTTGAGGCGGATCGGCTCGGCGATAACGGCGTTGGCAGGCAGCAAGTCGCGCAAGCCAGCGACAATGCGCTCGCGGTTGGCGAGCACGTCCGGTTTTGGATCAGGCAAGCGGATCATGGGCGTTGTCCCCGGATCGGGAGAAACATGGCCGCGCCTCGGCGGTGAGGCAAGCCGACGCGGATCCGCCGGCGCAAGCCGTGGCTCGCGCAACAAACCGTTCCGGCGCTCCTCGCGGAATTGGCACGGGGTGAGGAATGCCGCGCGGCAGGCCCTTGCCATCTGGCCCCGCAGGCGAGGCGCACCCCCCGAGGTTTCACACGGAGGACACCGAGAATAGCCGAGGACCACGGATCCCTCCGTGGCCCTCCGTGTGTCCTCCGTGCCCTGCGTGTCAATCCTTTACAGATACCTTTCCGACGTCACCACATGGCCGATAGATTTGGCCCCCTCCCGCAACCCCACCCGCTTACCTGGACCCGTCGTCCGCCGCCGCTTGCGCAATGACGGCGAAGTGGGGAGGGATTGAGTGGGATCGTGCGACAAGTCAATCCGTGACCACCACCTGTCCGTGCATGTGCGGGTGGATAGCGCAAATGTAATCGAAGGTGCCGGGCTTATCAAAACGGGCGGCAAAACTGTCGCCGGTGTCGAGCGGGTGCGAATGCAGATTGAGCGCCGCGCAGTAGATGCTGTGCGGGATGTCGTCCTGGTTGACCCAGGTGACGGTGGTGCCCTTTGCAACCGTCAGCGGGGTCGGCGTGAAGGTGAAGTTGTCGATCCGCACCGTCGGCGCCTCGGCGGCCCTGAGGGCGGGCGGGAGCAGGGCAAATGACGCCGTGCCGGCAGCGAGGCGGCGCAGCAAAACCCTGCGGCCGTGTTCGGCCAGGTCGATGATCTCGGCCATGAGGAACTCCCTTACGCGAGCGGCGTGTCGAGGATGGCGAGCGGCGCGTTGCCGGCGACCAGGCTCACGCGGGCGATGCCGAGATGCTGCGCGAGCTCGCCGGGCGGCACCGCCATGGGGCCCGGACCCTTCGCGGTGCCGGGCGCCGGCTGCGGGAAGGCGGTGGAGCGGGCGGTGTGGAACGCGACATGCCCCTCGACCTTCTGCATCACCTGGTGGATGTGGCCGTTGAGCACGGTGACGGAGCCGAACTTCTTCAAATAGCTCAGCGCCTGCGCGCCGTCGGCGGTGCCCCAGCCCCACGGCTGGTAAACTGTCCACAGCGGCACGTGCGCCATCACCACGATTGGCGTGCTGGCGGAAAGCCCGGCGACGTCGTCCTCCAGCCATTCGAGCTGCTCGTGACCGAGATTGCCGAGCCCGTTGCCCTGCAGATTCACCACGTTGACGAGACCGATGAAGTGCACGCCGCCGGCATCGAAGCTGTACCAGCCGTCCCCCTTGGTGCCCTTTCCGAAGCGGTTGAGATAGCTTTTGCCATCTTCTTCCAGGATGTCGTGCTCGCCGGGGACGGTGTAGGCGGCGAGCTTGGTTTCGCTCATCAACTGCTGGCAGGTGTCGAACTGCGCCGGCTTGGAAAGATGCGAAATGTCGCCGGTGTGGATCATGAAGGCGGGCCGCGAGGGCAACGCCTGCACCTCCTTCAGCGCCTGGGCGAGCGTCGCGGTCGGGTTCGGGTTGGCGGGCTTGTCGAAACCGAGATGGCTGTCGCTGATCTGCACGAATTGGAAGTCCTTGGTCGCCGCCTCGGCACTGCCGAGCAGGTGCGCGCGGGGGACGCCGCCCGAGACGGTCCAGACCATCGCTGTGCCGGCCCAGGCCATGCACTTGAGAAGGCCGCGGCGGTCGAGCGTGTTGTCGTTTGCCATGAGGTTCCTCCGAATGCGGTCGCGATGACCGGCGTGCAGTGAGACCCGCGGGGCGTGCGGTCTATTCCGTTCGCAGCAAAAGAACTTTGTGCCCTCGGCCGGCCCCGCCTCGGCTTGCGGCGTTACGACGCCGCCTGCGGCGTTTCCGCGTGCGGCGCGTCGGCTTGCGGCCGTGCGAGCGCCGTGAGCGCGCTGCGTGGCGGAATCTGGAGGTGGAAGAACTGGCCGGCCCATTCGGCGGGGCGCGGGGGATGCAGCAGGAACTGCGGCAGCTCGTTGGGATTGTTGGTGAACACGGAGCCGCCATCCTGCGCGCAGGCGGGGCCTGCCAGCAGCATCGCCGCGAAGGCGGAAATCAGGCGCTTCATCTCTGTCTCTCCTCTCTGCTTGTGCGCCGGTTCGGTCCGGCTGCTCAGGAGACAGGGTGGCCGCGAGGATTATTCCGGGCGATATTTCTCGCCCGGCATGGAATAAGCCCGCCGTCCGCGCGGTCTTCGCGGCCAGAGCGGCTTGGAGCGTTCCTTTGCGTGACGACGACGCCAGACGGCGGTTCGAGCTGCTTGCGCTGCCGCATCTCGATGCGGCGTTCAACCTCGCCCGCTGGCTGACCGGGAACGGCGCCGACGCCGCGGACGTGGTGCAGGAGGCCTATCTGCGCGCATTCCGTTACTTCGGCGCCTACAGGGGCGGAGACATGCGGGTCTGGCTGCTGACGATCGTGCGTAACTGCTTCGCCGACTGGGTGCGCGAGAACCGCTCCGCGCGGCTCGTCTTCGCCCCCGACGCGCCGGGCGACGAGGCGGGCGCGGCGGAGCCGATGTGGACGGCGCCCGCGCGCGACCCCGAGGCGGCGATGCTGGCGGCGCTGGACGCGGCGACGCTGGAGCGGCTGATGGCCGAGTTGCCGGCGGAGCATCGCGAAGTGCTGGTGCTGCGCGAATTAGAAGATTTGTCGTACCGCGAGATCGCGGACGTGACCGGCGTGCCGGTCGGCACGGTGATGTCGCGGCTGGCGCGCGCGCGGCTCGGGCTCAGGCGGCTCTGGTTCGCCGAGGAGACGGAGGCGGCGCATGGGATGTGACGAGCTCGCGCCGCTGCTGCCGCTGCTGGCCGACGGTGTGGCATGGCGCCGGTTCCGGGTGCGGGCGCACCTGCGCGCTTGCCCGGGCTGCGCCGGCAACCTCGAGGAGATGCGCGCCATGCGCGGCCTGTTGCGCGAGAGGCTCGCCTATCACCACGCGCCACCCGATCTCGCCGCGCGCATCGGCACGGCGCTGGCGCGCGAAGCCGCCCCGCTCCCCGTCGCGCGCCGGGAAACACGCTGGATGGACCGCTGGCCGGGCGGGGTCTCATTTGCCGGCGGGGGACTGGTGGGCGCGCTCGCCGGCGTCGTGCTGATGCTGCTGATCGGGGCCCCGGGCGGGGGCGGTGGGAACGCCGCGCTGCTGGGCTCGCTGGTCGATAACCATGTGCGATCTTTGATGGCAGACCATCTGACCGACGTGCTGACGAGCGACCAGCACACAGTTAAGCCCTGGCTCTCGCAGCACATCGACGTTTCCCCGCCTGTGAAGGAACTGGCCGCGCAGGGCTTCCCGCTGGTCGGTGGGCGGCTCGATTACATCGACGGGCATCCGGCGGCGGTGGTGGTCTACCGGCGCGCCAAGCACGTGATCAACCTGTTTGCCTGGGCAACGAGCGCGCCGGATGCACCCATGCGCGCGGCCTCGCGGCAGGGATTCAACGTGATCACCTGGCGCGCGGGCGGGATCGCCTATGCCGCCGTCTCCGACGTGGAGGCGGACCAGTTGCAGGAATTTGCGCGCGACGTGGCGGCGGGGGGCTGAGCGCCGATCAAGCCTCTTGGACCCGGCGGGATTTTGAGCGTACAGTCCCGTAGTGCGACGTTCAGGGTGGCTTCTGCTGGTGCTGCTGTCCGTCCCGGCGCAGGCGCGAACGCAGGCGGGGCCGCCGTCCTGTGAGTCGGCGATCGCGCGTGCGGCGGCGGCGCTGCGTCTGCCCGACGGTCTGTTGCAGGCGGTGGCGCTGGTGGAGAGCGGGCGGCCCGATCCGCGCAGCGGCGCGGTCGAACCCTGGCCCTGGACCATCAACGTGCTCGGCGATGGGTATTTCTTCCCGAACAAGGCGAGCGCGATCGCGGCGGTGCAAGAGCTGCAAGCGGCTGGCGTCGCCTCGATCGACGTGGGCTGCATGCAGGTGAACCTGATGCACCACCCGCACGCCTTCGCCACTTTGCAGCAGGCTTTCGACCCGGCGGCCAACGCGCGCTACGCGGCGCTGTTCCTGACCGAGCTTTACACGCGCAGCGGAAGCTGGACCAAGGCGGTGGGCGAATATCACAGCCAGACGCCGGGCATCGCCGCGCCCTATCAGGTGAAGGTGCTGGCGCATTGGCGTCCTCCCGCGGGTGCGGTGCCGATCGCGCGGTCGTGGACGGACGTGTACCGCGTTCCCCGGAGTTGGGAGGATTTGTATTTCGGCGACCGCGCGCGGCGCTGAGGCGGCTTTACATTGACCAGCGCGCGCCGTTCGACTTGATTGGCCGGCGCGATGCGGGACGGACCTGAGTTCAGCGCCGCCGCTCCGCTGGCCGCCCTGCGTTCGGCCCTCGGCGGCGTGGCGGCGTTTTTCGCGCGCGTCGATCCCGGCACGCACCGCAGGATCCGGGGCCTTCGCCTCGTCACCGCGTATGCGATGGCGGCGATGCTCGCCACCATGCCGGATGTCGGCGCCGGCCTGGGCGGCGCGACGCTGCCTTTTCTCGCCGGCGGCTTCGCCCTGTGGGGCAGCGTGTCGGAAGCCCGCGCGACGCGCCCCGAATCGAGCCGCGACCTCGTGCTGCTGGCGATCGCCGCGGGGCTGGGCGCGGCGCTGTTCATCCTGCTGGCGCCGCCGCTGCGGCACCTCGGCCAAGCGGGACCCGAGGCGGTGCTTGCGAGCGGCGCGTTTTGCGTCGGCTATCTGCGGCGGTTCGGCGTCACCGGAGCGGGGTTCGGCTCGCAAATCTATATCGGCCAGTTGCTCGCTTACGGCGCGGGCCTGACGCCGCGCGATCTGCCCACGGTCGGGCTCGCCGTCGTGCTCGCGGCGATCGGTTCGGTGGTGCCGCGCCTGTTGAGCGGACCGGCCGAGCACCCGCCGCCTTCGGCGCCGCTGTCCGATCGCGCTGGGCGGATCGGCGCGCCGCTCGCGATGGGGGTGCAGGCGGGCGCGGGCGCGCTGCTGATCGTCGGCCTGAATGCCGCGCTGGGGCTGACCGAGTCCGAGTGGGCGATTACTGCCTGCACCTATGTCGTCGCCGGCTCCGCGACCGGCACGTTGGAGCGGGTGCGGCGGCGGATCGTCGGTACGCTGGTCGGCGTGCCGGTCGGGCTGGCATTCCTGCCGCTGGCCAGCGCGGCGCCACTTTTGGTGTGGGCGGCGGCGGCGCTGGCGATGGTGATCTACGCGATGGCGCTGCCCGAACGCTATGACATCGCTTGCGGGGCCTACGCTTTCACGCTGATCGCGACGCTTGCGGTGAGCGGCGAGCACTCCGTTCCGCTGCTTGCGGCGCGCGCATGGGAGACGCTGCTCGGCGGCGTGGTGGGCGCGGGGGCGGCGACGCTGCTGCTGCCGCTGCGGGTCGGGGCCGGCGAGGGCGGACAGCGCGGCGCCGGCCGGAGGCGGTACAGGATCGTTGCAAACGAATGGCGGGGACTGCTAGGGCATATTCGCGCTGACCGGAAATAATACCAAGCGCCGTCGTGCGGGGGTCGGCGACATGGACCTCCACCTCGTCGCCCGGCGTCAGGTCAAGCGCGCCTTCACGACCGCGGCGGGCAGGCAAAGTATATCCAAGCCTGGCTCGTGAAGGCGGGTTTGCACATGCAGCCGCATGAGGCGGTTCGCGGCTCAGCCCAGGATCGCCTCGCCGAGCCGGGCGCGGGCGCGCTGGCCGGCTTCAAGCGTGAAGGCATTGACGATCGCCACGCGGAAGCCGCCGGGGGGCATGGCATGCAGGGTGGGGTCGCGGTCCTCGTGGAAGGTGATCTGCACGCTGGACACGCCCTCCATCCCGCGCACCTCGTCCACCACCGCCGGCGGCGGATGGCGATAGCGGCGGCCGTGGGGGGCGAATAGGACGACGCTGTAGCCGTCCTTGCGGCCATGATCCGCGAAGTCCCAGTCGCCGTGCGCGTAAAGCCGGACCAGCGCCTCGACCCAGCCCGGGCCATAGAGATCGGGCCATTGGTCGGCGAAGCGCAGATGCGCCTCGATGATGCGCCCGCCGATCGTTTCGAAATTCGCCATCCCGGTGTAGCCGGCGAGGTGCTGCCGCGCCCAGGCGCCGCACCAGTTCTCCACCTCGGCGTCTTGTCCGGCATGAATATGCCAGTGATCGAAGGTGCCGCCCGGCGCGATCGCCCCCGTGGCATGCCGCCACCAGCGCGGCGCGCCGTTCACCAGTGCCACATCGGTGCTGACGTGCCGCCCCGTCAGCAGGCGGCACCAGAAATGGCCCGGCGTCAGCGCCTCTTTATATTCGGCGGCATCGGCGATGACGCGGCTGCCGGTGCCCATGCCGCGCAGATTCATCAGCGGCTTGGAGAACACCGGGAAGAAGGGCGGCATCACCCCATGCGGCGCCGCCTCCAGCCCCTGGGAGAGCGCCACCGCGAGCTTGTCGTAGATCCAGCGCCAGCGCGGATACCAGGTCCAGGAATCGGCGTCCTCGGTGGAGATAAGCACGTCCTCAGGGCAGGGGACGGCGGCGAAATACTGCATCCGCCAGGGATCGGCCTCGCAGATCGGCATCGTCAGTCGGCCGGCAACTCGGCCGGGCGCAGGCGGCCGGGGAGGGTGGCGAGCGCCTCGGTGGTGTCGAAATCGCGCAGCACGGCGTCGTCGCCCATCTCCACTTCGGCGACGTGCTCGAGATGCTTGCCGAGCAGCGCGCGCGCGCCCGAGTCTCCGGTGATCTCCATGATCTCGGCGAAGAAGCGCCGGTCCCACAGCATCGGATTGCCCTGCTTGCCGCGGAACGTCGGCAGCACGATCAGGCGGCCCTCGTCGGCGTCGTAGGTATCGACCAGCCGATCGAGCATCCGGCCGGTGACGAGCGGCATGTCACCCAGGCAAACGAGGGCGGCCGAGGCTTCGGGCGGCACGGCGGCGATGCCCGCCTTGAGGCTCGCCGAGAGCCCCTCGGCGTAGTTGGGCGCATGCACGAAGCGCACCGGGCGGCCGCCGAGCGCCTGTTCGATCTCGCGCGCCTGATGGCCGGTGACGACGAGGATCGGCCGCGCCTTGGACGAGAGCACGTTGTCCACCACGCGGGCGACCATCGGCTTGCCAGTGCGGTCGGTGATCAGCAGCTTGTTGTGCGGCGCCATGCGCCGGGATCGGCCGGCCGCGAGCACGATCGCGGCGACAGCGGGGCGGGTGCTCGGCGCGCGGCCGATGCGCGGCACCGCGGTCGCTTTCTCGCGCGGCAGCGGGCGGGCGTCGGTATCCTTGAGCAAGCCGCCGACGCCGAGCGCCATCACCTCCGGCGCGCCGACCGAAAGCCCCGCGAACAGGCGCGGCAGGACGAAGTCGATACCGTTGAATTTCGGGCTGCGCGCGCAGCCGGGCAGCACGAGCGCCGGATGTTTGCCGATGCGGCCGACGCAGATCAAATTGCCCGGATCGACCGGCATCCCAAAATGCACGATCTCGCCGCCGACGCGCACGATCGCGGCGGGGCCGACATCGCGCCGGTCCACCACCGCCGAGGCGCCGGCGATCAGCAAGAGCTCCGCACCCTGCGCCAACAGCCGCTCCAGTCCCGCCGCGATCGCCGCCTCCTCGTGCGCGACGCGCAAGGGCGGTAGCAGCGTGCCGGTGAGGGCGGCGATGCGCGCCGCCGTCACCTCGATCGTCTTGTCCGTGGCGCTTTCCTTGAGGCCCGGCAGGTGGCTGGCGATCAGCCCGACATGGAGCGGCTTGAAGGGCAGAACGGTCAGCGCCGGGTGGCCCTGCCGCGCGACCGCTACCGCCACGTCGAGCTTCTGTCCTGGGACCGAGAACGGGATCACTTTAATGGTCGCGACCAGATCCTTGGGGCGGACGACCGCGAAGTCGGGCAGCGTGCCGAGGGTCAGCGCCTCGTCCACCGCGTTGATGCGGCCGACTTTCGCCGCGTCGACGCGCAGCAGGCCCGGCACCTCGGCGGCGAGATTCACCCGCCCCGTGGCGGCGCGGGAGCGGACCAGCAGCGCATGGGTGAGCGCCTCGGCGAGCCGGTCGGCGGCAACGTCTTCGGGCACGTCGCCGGGATCGAGGCGGGCGGCGATCACCTCGTAGCGGCCCGCGGCGCGCAGCAGGCCAAGCGCCTCGTCATCCAGCACCGAGCCCTTGCGGAGCATCCGCTCGCCGAGCCGCTGCGAGTGGGCGAGGATGGCGCCGCGCGCCTGATCGAGTGGGACGGGGCCGAATCGCATTGGCGCTTCAGGCCGCCTTCTGCGGCGCCTGCTGGCGCGCCGCGAGCGGCGAGCCGCGGCGCACGGCGACCAGTTCGGCGGCGATGGAAAGGCCGATCTCCGGCGCCGTGACGGCCTCCAGATCGAGCCCCACCGGGCCGCGGATGCGGGCGAGCGCCGCCTCGTCGTGGCCGAGCGCACGCAGCCGTTGCAGCCGCGCATTGTGCGTCCGCCGCGAGCCGAGCGCGCCGATGTAGAAGGCATCGGAGCGAAGCGCGCGGTCGAGTGCCGGATCGTCGAGCTTCGGGTCGTGCGTCAGCGTGACGACGGCGGTGCGGGCGTCGGGCTTCAGCGCATCCAGCGCCTCGTCGGGCCAGTCGGTGCGGACGGTGACGTTCGGGAAACGTTCGTCGGAGGCGAAGGCGCGGCGCGGATCGACCACGGTGACGGCGAAGCCGACGCCGGTTGCGAACGGAACCAGCCCCTGCGCGATGTGCACCGCGCCGACCACGATCAGCCGCAGAGGCGGGTTGTGCGCTTGCAGAAACCAGTCGGCGCCGTCGACCTTCACGGTTCCGCTCGCATCCTCGCGCAGCGCCCTTGCCGCCGCCTCGTTCAGCGAAGCGGGCCGCGCCGGGTCGGGCAACAGATGCTGCGCGCCATCGGAGAGGCGCGTGGCGAGCACGACAGGACGCTTCTCCTCCCGCGCGCGGGCGAGCGCGGCGAGGGTTTCCGGCGTCATGCCAGCTTCTCCACGAACACCTTCACCTTGCCGCCGCAGGCGAGCCCGACCTCCCACGCGCGCTCGTTGGTGACGCCGAAATCGAGAAGCTGCGGCGCGCCGGTTTCGATCGTTTTCATCGCCGCATCCGCGACCGCGCCCTCGATGCAGCCGCCGGAGACCGAGCCCGCCATGCGGCCGGATTTCGTCACCGCCATCTGGCTGCCGGCCGGGCGCGGCGAGCTGCCCCAGGTCTCGGTAACGGTGGCGAGCGCCACCTCCTCGCCCGCCGCGCGCCAAGCGGCGGCGGTGCGGAGCACGTCCTCGGTCTCGGCAGAAAACGACATGGCTCACTCCGTCAGGCGGCGAGGCGGGCCGGAGGCGGCCGGGAGAGCGAGTCCACCAGCCCGCGCAAGCTTTCCAGATTGTGCACCGGGCGGAACTCGTCCACATGCGGCAGCATCGCCCGGATGCCCTGCGATTTAGGCTCGAACCCCTCCCAGCGCAAAAGCGGGTTGAGCCAGACGAGGCGGCGGCAGGAGCGGTGCAGCCGGTCCATCGCGGCGGTAAGCTCGCGGGCGCCGTCCTGCTCGCGCGGCCGGTCGAGCCCATCGGTGATCAGCAGCACGACCGCGCCCTGGCCGAGCACGCGTCGGGCCCAGAGCCGGTTGAAGGCGTCGAGCGCCTCGCCGATCCGCGTGCCACCGGAGAAATCGGGCACGATGTGCGCGACCATCTGAAACGCCACCTCTGGGTCGCGGTGACGGAGCTGGCGGGTGATGTTGGTGAGCCGCGTGCCAAACAGGAACACGTGCACGCGATCACGATGATTCGTCACCGCGTGCAGGAAGTGCAGCATGATCTGTACATAGCGGCCCATCGAGCCGGAAATGTCGCACAGAACGACCAGCGGCGGCGGGCGGGTGGTGCGGCGGGAGCGGGCGATGTCGAAAATCTCCCCGCCCTGGCGCAGGCTTTGGCGAATCGTGCGGCGCAGGTCGAACACCGGCCCGCGCGCGTCGGGGCGGAAGCGGCGCGTCACCTGATGCTGCAATGGCAGCACGAGCCGCCTGATTTCGCGCTTGGCGGCCGCGATCTCCTCGGCGCTCATCGCCTCGAAGTCCATCTTTTGCAGCCGCTCCTGCTCGCTCGCGGTGAGCGCGACGTCGATCTGCGGCCGGTCCTGTTCGTGCTGCGGGCGCTCGGGCGGCGGCTGGAACGCCTCGGCGACGCGCCGGGCGCCGGGCCGCGGCTTTTCCCGCGTGATCTCCTGCTGCGCGTTCATCAGCGCGGCGGCGACCGCCTGCTCGGCGGCGGTCGGATCGCGCCAGAAGAGATCGAAGGCGGCGTCGAAAACCTCGCGGTGCTCGCGGCGGTGGATCATCACCGCGCGCAGCGCGGTGCGCGCCTCCGTGCGATCGCCGAGATCGACTAGCGTAAGCGCGCGCGACCCCGCCACCGCCTCCGACGGTCCGACCGGCAGGCCGGCGCGGCGCAGCAGGCGGGCGAAATGCATGACGTTGGCAGCGAGGGTGGAGTTCAGAGCGAAATCTCCGCGAGCGGGGGCATCAGGCTCCGCAGCTTGGAATCCTGCCCGAGGCGGCGGAGCAGTGGCTTGTCGTCGCTGATTAACGGGATTTCGCCTTGTTCCGCCAGGGCGATGGAGAGGGCGTCACAAACCGTCGCATCGAGCGCGGCCGCCAGCGCGAGCGCGCGTTCGATCATGCCCTCCAGCCGGAACGGTTCCACGGGCGCGCGCAGCAGCGCCGCGGCGCGCCGGCGCGTGAAATCCGCGCTCCATTCACCGCCATGGGGCTTGCCCCAAAGGCCGTGCACGGCCCCGGCAAGCCAGTGGGCGGCTGCTACGAGACGGAGACGGCCGATCAGGGACAGCGCCTGGCAACCAGCGGCGATTACGCGACCTGCGCCGCGAGCCTCGCCAAATGGTACGCGGTGTCGCCGAACGTGTGCTCGATCACCATGCAGCGGCGGAAATAATGGCCGACGGCGTATTCCTCGGTCATGCCGATGCCACCGTGGAGCTGGATCGCCTGCTGCGAGACGAAACGCGCCGCTTGGCCGTAGCCGACCTTCGCCATCGCGATGCTGCGTGCCCGCTCGGCGGCGTCGCGCTCGGTCAGGCTGATCGAGGCGAGCATCGCCATCGAGCGGCCCTGCTCCATCGACATCAGCATGTCGGCGAGCCGGTGCTGTACCACCTGATTCTGCCCGATCGGCCGGCCGAACTGCTCGCGGGTGCGCGAATAGTCGAGCGTCATCGCGTGCATGGCTTCCATCGCGCCGACCGCTTCCGCGCCCATCGCGGCGATCCCGGCCTCCACCACCGCCTGCACGGTCGCGAGGCCCTTGCCGACTTCGCCCAGCACCGCGTCCTCGCCCACCGGCACATTGGTGAGCGACAGCTCCGCGGCGCGGGTCTCGTCGCGCAGCATGTAGCCGCGCCGCGCAACACCGTCGGCGTGGGCATCGACCAGGAACAGCGTGATGCCCTCCGCCGCGTCCTGCGCGCCTGCGGTGCGGGCGCTGACCACGAACTTGTCGGCGGTATCGCCGTGGAACACGACGGTCTTGGCCCCGTCGAGCACCCAGCCCTTGCCGCCGCGCTTGGCCGTGGTCATCACGTCGGTCAGGTCGTAGCGCGCCTGCCGTTCGCCATGAGCGAAGGCGAGTTTGAGACGCCCCTCGGCGATCGCCGGCAGCAGCTCGGCCTGCTGGTCGGCGCTACCGGCGGTGCGGATCGCGGTGCCGGCGAGCACGACCGTCGCGAGATAGGGCTCGAGCGCGAGCGCGCGGCCGAACGCCTCCATCACCAGCATCACCTCCACCGGCCCGCCGCCGAAGCCGCCATGCTCCTCGGCGAATGGCAGCCCGAGCAGGCCCAACTCGGCATATTGCTGCCAGAGCTCGGCACTCCAGCCGTTCTCGGCCTTGAGATAGGTCTTGCGCGCCTCGAAACTGTAGCGGTCGGCCATCAGCCGATCGACGCTATCCTTGAGCAGGCGCTGCTCGTCTGAAAGTTCGAAGTCCATCAGAGCCTCAGCACCGCTTTGGTCAGGATGTTCTTTTGTATCTCGTTGGTGCCGCCGTAGATCGAGGCGGCGCGCAGCATCAGGTACTCGCCGGTGGACTGCTCGGAGCCCTCCAGCAGCTCGTCGGGTTCGTTGGCGAGCTCCGCGAGTTCTTGTGACCAGTGCGGCATGGCAAGCGGGCCGCCGACATCCATCGCCAGCTCCGACGTGCCCTGAAGCAGCTCCGTGCCCTTGACCTTCAGGACCGAGGACAGCGGATCGGGCCGGCCGTCGCGCTGCTTGGCGTAGGCCGAGACCACACGGTACTGCGTGATCTGCAGCGCCTTCATGTCCACTTCGAGCTGCGCCACGCGGCGGCGGAAGTCGTCGTCCTCGATCAGCGGCCGTCCATTCGCCTTCACCATGCGCGCCATCGATTTCGCCGCCGCCATGCGCTCGCGCGACTTGCCCAGGCGGGCGATGCCGGTGCGCTCGTTGCCGAGCAGGTATTTGGCGACGTCCCAGCCGCGATTCTCCTCGCCAACGCGCATGTCGACCGGCACCTTCACGTTGTCGAAGAAGACTTCGTTCAGGTGGTGCGCGCCGTCGATTGAGACGATCGGGCGGATGGTGATGCCGGGCTGCTTGATCGGCAGCAGCAGGAACGAGATGCCCTCCTGGCGCTTGGCCGCGTTCGGGTTAGTCCGCACGAGCAGGAAGATCCAGTCGGCCATGTGCGCCGTCGAGGTCCAGATCTTGGAGCCGTTGACGATGTAATGATCGCCGTGGCGCTCGGCGCGCGTGCGAAGCGAGGCGAGGTCCGATCCGGCGCCGGGTTCCGAGAAGCCCTGGCACCACCAGTCCTCGACCGTCGGCAGGCGCGGCAGGAAGCGCCGCTTCTGCTCCTCGGTGCCGAACTGGATCAGCACCGGGCCGAGCATGGTGATGTTGAAGGACAGAAGCTCGGGCGCGGGCGCCGCCTGGTTCTCCTCGATGAAGATCATGCGCTGCACCGGCGACCAGCCGGTGCCGCCGTATTCGACCGGCCAGTTCGGGCAGGCCCAGCCCTTTTTGTGCAGGATCCGCATCCAGGCGACGGTATCTTCCTTGCGCGGTCGGTAGCCGAGCCGCATCCGCTCGCGGATGTCGGCGGGCAGATTCTCGCGGATGAAGGCGCGCACTTCGTCGCGGAACGCGACTTCCTCGGGCGTGAACCTGAGGTCCATCAGTTCCTCCCCTTGTCTCGGGGCGACTATGGAAGCGCGGCGTCGCCCGGGCAATACGGGGCGGGCTGTGCGCGCCTAGCCTTGCTCCTCGCGCGCGCGGCGTTTGCGCGCGGCGGCGGCGTATTGGCCGCGCGGACGGTGCTCTTGCACGTTCGGACGTACGACCGTGTCGTAATAGTCGTCCCAGTCCTCGGGGCGGAGGCCGTTGAGGTCGGGCACCAGCTCGTAGTCGTTCAGCGTCGCATCGTCATAGGCGTTGCGCGGCAGCGGCTGCACCTGCACGATCGGGAAGTCGGCGCGGAAATCGACCGGGATGTTGGTTTTGGTGATCCGCATGTTGGTGATCAGCGGGCCGAACCAGCGGTCGGTCTCGATGATGCCTTCGTAGAGTTCATAGGTGCCGCTGCGCGGGATGTTGGCCGGCGCGCGCACGAGCGAACTCCAGCCCGGGCGGGTGCGGAGCACGATGCCGGTCCACATCTGCAAGAGCCCCGGTTCCTGCAAGGCGGCGAGGAACGGCGGCGAGAACTCGCGGATTTCCTCGGGTGCGATGGCGTCGAACTGGGCGCGGAAGTCGGGGAACTGCACGACCTTGAGGGGGAACCACTGGCCCGCTCCCTCCCAGGTCCAGATCATGTCGTTGCCGTCCCACTGCACGCTGAAGCTGACCGGCGGGAACACGTACCAGCCGAAGGCGGCGGCCGAGGTGGCCGCCTCGCAATAGCGGAAGGCGCGCGTGGGCAGCGAGCCGGCGGCGGAGCGGTCCGCGCGCATCGGATAGCGCGCGGTCGGGATGAAGCGGTGGAAGGTGATGAGCGGCGTGCGCGGCGCGGCCTGGGGCGAGTCGGAACCGGCGGACGGTTGTTCGCTAACGACGGTGCTCATGAGCCCTCCCTCTGGACGCGGCGAAACCCGGCAAGCGCCGGGTCTCGCGCGACAGCCTAACTGAAAAGGTTGGAGGAAGAAGAACTAGCGGCGCGACGGGGGCAGCGTCGGGGCATAGCCGCCGAGACGGACCTTGCCGGCATCCGCGGTGGCGGGCGCGAGGGTCGGGGCGTAGCCGCCGAGGCGGACCTTGCCGGCATCCGCGGTGGCGGGGGCGAGGGTCGGCGCATAGCCGCCGAGACGGACCTTGCCGGCATCCGCGGTGGCGGGGGCGAGGGTCGGGGCATAGCCGCCAAGACGGACCTTGCCGGCATCCGCGGTGGCGGGGGCGAGGGTCGGGGCGTAGCCACCAAGACGGACCTTGCCGGCATCCGCGGTGGCGGGGGCGAGGGTCGGCGCATAGCCGCCAAGACGGACCTTGCCGGCATCCGCGGTGGCGGGCGCGAGGGTCGGGGCGTAGCCACCAAGACGGACCTTGCCGGCATCCGCGGTGGCGGGGGCGAGGGTCGGCGCATAGCCGCCAAGACGGACCTTGCCGGCATCCGCGGTGGCGGGGGCGAGGGTCGGGGCATAGCCGCCGAGACGGACCTTGCCGGCGTCCGTGGTGGCGGGCGCGAGGGTCGGGGCATAGCCGCCGAGACGGACCTTGCCGGCATCCGCGGTGGCGGGGGCGAGGGTCGGGGCATAGCCGCCGAGACGGACCTTGCCGGCGTCCGCGGTGGCGGGCGCGAGGGTCGGCGCATAGCCGCCGAGACGGACCTCGCCGGCGTCCGTGGTGGCGGGCGCGAGGGTCGGGGCGTAGCCGCCGAGACGGACCTTGCCGGCATCCGCGGTGGCGGGTGCGAGGGTCGGCGCATAGCCGCCGAGACGGACCTTGCCGGAGTCGGCGATGGAGACAACGGAGGTGAGGGTCTGGGACATGATCGCGGACCTTTCGCTTGACATTTCGATCGGATAGCCGGCGGCTCGTAACGGCTCCGTCGCGGTATCTGATGGCCGCGATACTTCCGCGTTGGTAAATTTTTACCGTGGATTTCACGTCATTCCCTCGTCAAATCGACAGTCTCCTCAATTTTTCGTGTTTCGCCCCGGTTTCAGGCCGCCGTCCCGCCCACGGTGAGGCCGGCGATCTTCATCGTCGGCTGGCCGACGCCCACCGGAACTCCCTGTCCATTCTTGCCGCAAGTGCCGACTCCAGGGTCGAGCGCCATGTCGTCGCCGATCATGGAAACTTTGGTCAGCGAATCGGGGCCATTGCCGATCAGCGTCGCGCCCTTCACCGGCGCGGTCACGCGACCGTCTTCGATCAAGTACGCCTCGCTTGCCGAGAACACAAACTTGCCGGAGGTGATATCGACCTGGCCGCCGCCGAAATTCACCGCGTAAAGTCCGCGCTTCACCGAGCCGATCATTTCGTCCTTGCTGTGCGCGCCGGCCAGCATCACCGTATTCGTCATGCGCGGCATCGGCGCGTGGGCATAGGACTGGCGGCGACCGTTGCCGGTGGCGCGCATCCCCATCAGACGGGCGTTCAGCCGGTCCTGCATGTAGCCGACCAGGATCCCGTCCTCGATCAGCACGGTGCGGCTCGATGGCGTGCCCTCGTCATCCACGGTCAGGCTGCCGCGCCGGTCGGGCAGCGTGCCATCGTCAACCACCGTCACGCCCGGAGCGGCGATTCGCTGCCCGAGCAGCCCGGCGAAGGCCGAGGTTTTCTTGCGGTTGAAGTCGCCCTCCAGCCCGTGGCCGATCGCCTCGTGCAGCAGAATGCCGGGCCAGCCCGAGCCGAGCACAACCTCCATCTCGCCGGCGGGTGCCGGGCGGCTGTCCAGGTTGACGAGCGCCTGGCGCAGCGCCTCGTCCACCGCCGCGCGCCAGGAGGCGGGCGCGGTGATCTCCGTGTAGCCGAAGCGGCCGCCGGTTCCGTAGCTGCCGGTCTCGCGCCGTCCGCCCTGCTCGACCACCACCGCGACATTGAGCCGCACCAGCGGACGCAGGTCGGCGACGCGGCGCCGGTCGGCGCGGATGATCTGCACGGCCTGCCACTCCCCGGCGATGGAGGCCATGACCTGCTTGACGCGCGCATCCTTGCCGCGCGCATAGGCGTCGATTTCGCCCAAGAGCGCGGCGCGGGTGCCGAACGGCATCGAGGCGAGCGGGTTGGCGTCGGAGTAGAGCCGCGCGTTGGTGGACCGCGGCGGCTCGGCGGCGGTGCCGGAATGACCGGCGGCCACGGCCGCGACGGTTGCGGCGGCGCGCTTCAGCGCATCCTCGGAGATTTCCCCGGCATGGGCGTAGCCGGTCGCCTCGCCGGCCACGGCGCGTAGGCCGAGGCCGAGCGTGGTGTCGAACCCGGCGCTGCGGATGCGCCCGTCCTCCAGGCTGAGCTGCTCACTCTCGCGGTATTCGAGGAATAGCTCTCCGTCGTCGCCGCGCGCCAGCGCCTCGCCGGTGAGCCGTTCGGCCGCGTCGCGGCTGAGGGCGGAGTCGGGGCGATCGAAGAACAGGCGGTCAGTGGCCTCGAGCGCGCTCATGGGGGCTCCTGGGGACAGAAACGGGCGGAGATGAGATGAGGCTGCGGGGCGGGGCGCGCAACGCGGGCTCAGGCGCGGGCGCGGTGGACCGGGCGCAGCCGGTGCAGCAGGACCGCCGCAGCGGTGAGTGCCAGCACGGCATTGGCCTGATGGGCAGCGGCCAGCGGGATCGGCACGACCAAGAGCAGCGTCGCGACGCCGAGCGCGTATTGCACCAGCAGGAAGAAGCCGAGGGCGAGTGCGGCGGCGCGCACGCGGCGCGAGACGTCGGCGATCAGCGCGACCCCCGCCGCGCCGAGCCCGGCCAAGGCGGCGAGGGTCGCCAGCACCCGATGATCGAACTGCACGGCGGCGAGATTGCCGACGAGGTTGGCGAGAAACGGCTGCAGCCGGTCATAGTCGGCCGGCACCAGCCGGCCTTCCATCAAGGGGAACGTATTGTACTCGAACCCCGCATGGGTGCCGGCGACGAAGCCGCCGGCGACGATGGCAAGCGCCAGCGTCCCGGCCGCGATGATGGCGAGCGGGCGCAGCGCCCGCTCGCCCGGGCCGGCGGAGGCGGCGGTGGGGTAAAGGTGGCTCAGGCCGGTCCAGAGGATCGCGACGTAGAGGGAAAGGGCGAAGACGAGGTGCAAAACGAGGCGGGCCGGGGCGACCGAAGTGCTGTCCGGATCGAAGCCGGAGGCGACCATGAACCAGCCAACCGCGCCTTGCAGTCCGCCGAGGATGAAGAGGAACACAAGGCGCGGAACCAGGCGCCGGTCGATGCGATGCGTGGCGGCGAACCAGATCAGCGGCACGAGCATCGCCACGCCGAGCAGCCGGCCCCACAGCCGGTGCGTCCATTCCAGCCAGAACAGGCCCTTGAACCCGGCCAGCCCCATGCCCGGGTGCAGGATCTGGTATTGCGGGATGCTCTTGTAGAGCGCGAATAGGTTTTGCCATGCCGATTCGGAGAGGGGCGGCAGGGTGCCGCTCAGCGGTGCCCACTCCATGATGGAAAGCCCCGAGCCGGTGAGCCGGGTGACGCCGCCAAGCACCACCATTACCCAGATCATGGCGCAAAGGCCGAACAGCCATAGGGCGACGAGCCGGCGGGAGGCAGTCGTCTCCGCCCGGCGCAGCGCGCCGTTCGCCGGAAACTCACGCACGTCGAAGGGCATGCGCAGAGTATAGGCGCAGGCGCCCGGCCGGGAAGCCTTGGCGATGCGGACCGCGCCGGTCCGAGGCCGCCAGCGTGCCAATTATCCGGCTATGTCCGCCGCCCGGCGTCTAGTGGAGGCGGAACACCGCGCCGGGGGCGCGGTAGCGGGGCGGCTTGACCAGTCCCGTCGAGGCGACGCGCACCGAATGGATCGGCCCGTCGAGCTCGCGGCGCCAGAAATCGAGGAATTTCCGCAGGACCGGGTAGCCGGGGGCGAGATCGAGATCCTGCCAGATGAAGCTCTGCAGCAGATCCGGATGGTCGGGCATCCGGTAGAGAATCTCAGCGGTGGTCAGGCGGTAGTTCTTGAGCTGCAGGGCGAGGCTCATTGCGGTCGGGTCTCCCGTGTGGTCACTCCGTAACGAGCCAACAGCTTGCCACGGGGCGGGCTGCCATATGCAAGCAAAAATGAAGGAAATTCAGCGCATTAGCACTCGCTTCGCCGCTGTGCTGCCGGACCGCCCCCGTTCTTGACTCCCCGCAGGGCCGGGCCTAGATCGCTGGCACTCTCTCTGGGGGAGTGCTAACAGTCGCTCCCGGGCCGATCCGGCCGGGGCCGGCTGGCGGTTTGTGTCATTTACAGGAGCGAATCCGAATGAAGTTCCGTCCCCTGCATGACCGGGTGGTCGTCCGGCGGCTGGATGCCGAGGAAAAGACCGCCGGCGGCATCATCATTCCCGACACCGCCAAGGAAAAGCCGATGGAGGGCGAGATTCTGGCGGTCGGGCCGGGCGCGCGCGACGAGACCGGCAAGCTTATCCCGCTCGACGTGAAGGCCGGCGACCGCGTGCTGTTCGGCAAGTGGTCGGGAACCGAGGTCAAGCTCGATGGCGAGGAACTCCTGATCATGAAGGAGTCCGACATCATGGGCATCATCGAGGGCGGTGTCGCGCAGAAGAAGGCTGCCTGAACGGGGCTTTCCGCGAAAATCTGCGACTGAACTCAAGAGGGAAGACAAACAATGGCTGCCAAGGACGTTAAGTTCGGCGGCGATGCCCGCCAGCGGATGCTGCGCGGCGTCGATATTCTCGCCGACGCGGTGAAGGTCACGCTCGGCCCGAAGGGTCGCAATGTGGTGCTCGACAAGAGCTTCGGCGCGCCGCGTATCACCAAGGACGGCGTGACCGTCGCGAAGGAAATCGAGCTCGCCGACAAGTTCGAGAACATGGGCGCGCAGATGGTGCGGGAGGTCGCCTCCAAGACGAACGACCTCGCCGGCGACGGCACCACCACCGCAACCGTGCTCGCCCAGGCGATCGTGCGCGAGGGCGCCAAGGCGGTTGCCGCCGGCATGAACCCGATGGACCTCAAGCGCGGCGTCGACAAGGCGGTGAACGCGGTCGTCGAGGAGCTGAAGAAGAACACCCGCAAGATCACCACGCCGGCCGAGACCGCACAGGTCGCCTCGCTCGCCGCCAACGGCGACACCGAGATCGGCAAGATGATCTCCGAAGCGATGCAGAAGGTCGGCAACGAGGGCGTGATCACGGTCGAGGAGGCCAAGGGCATCCAGACTGAGCTCGACGTGGTCGAGGGGATGCAGTTCGACCGCGGCTATGTGTCGCCCTATTTCATCACCAACGCCGAGAAGATGACGGCCGAGCTCGATCAGCCGTACATCCTGATCCACGAGAAGAAGCTCTCCGGCCTGCAGCCGATGCTGCCGCTGCTTGAGGCGGTTGTGCAGTCCGGCCGTCCGCTGCTGATCGTGGCCGAGGACGTGGAAGGCGAGGCGCTGGCGACGCTGGTCGTCAACAAGCTGCGCGGCGGCCTGAAGGTCGCGGCGGTGAAGGCCCCGGGCTTCGGCGATCGGCGCAAGGCGATGCTCGAGGACATCGCGATCCTTACCGGCGGTCAGGTGATCAGCGAGGATCTCGGCATCAAGCTCGAGAACGTGACGCTCAACATGCTCGGCAAGGCCAAGAAGGTCCTGATCGAGAAGGAGAACACCACGATCGTCGAGGGTGCGGGCTCGTCCGAGGACATCAAGGGCCGCTGCAACCAGATCCGCGCGCAGATCGAGGAGACCACCTCGGACTATGACCGCGAGAAGCTGCAGGAGCGGCTGGCGAAGCTCGCGGGCGGCGTCGCGGTGATCCGCGTCGGCGGTGCTTCCGAGGTCGAGGTGAAGGAGCGCAAGGACCGCGTCGATGACGCGCTGCACGCGACGCGCGCGGCGGTCGAGGAAGGCATCGTTCCGGGCGGCGGCGTGGCGCTGGCGCGCGCCGGTGCGATCCTCTCCAAGCTGAGCGCCGAGAACGACGACCAGCGCTTCGGCATCGAAATTGTCCGCAAGGCGATCCTGACGCCGCTGCGCCAGATCGCCTCCAACGCGGGCGAGGACGGCGCGGTGATCTCGGGCAAGGTGCTCGACAGCAACGAGTACGCGTTCGGCTTCGACGCGCAGACCGGCGAGTTCAAGGATCTGGTGAAGGCCGGCATCATCGACCCGACCAAAGTCGTGCGCACGGCGCTGCAGGACGCGTCGTCGGTCGCCGGGTTGCTCATCACCACCGAGGCGATGATCGCCGAAAAGCCGGAGAAGAAGGCCGCGCCCATGCCGCCGGGTGGCGGCGGCATGGGCGACATGGATTTCTGATCTGGTCGCCGATCGACATCGACGAGACGGGGCGGGCCGCAGGGCCCGCCCTTTTTCGTGCGGCGCTGCCACATTCACGCCGCTGCGCGGAGCGATGGTGGGCCATGCGCTCCGACCCTTCCAATCGGCTGCCCGCGATGGCATCTTGGCGCGGTCTTGGCTCCGTCTCGGCGCTGCCCGCGCGGTCCAAGATGCCGGGGCTCATGCAGGCGTGACGACGACGAGGAATGGGTTTCCGCCTGCTTCGCGTTGACAGGCACAGGGCTTTCTGTGCCAAGTGCGTAACGCAATCGCCTTTTGGCTTGGCTTGCTTGTTCCCGCCATCTCGTCGGGTGCTCTCAAGACTCCAAAGACCCGGTTGTGCCCACGCCGCGTATCGAGCGCGGCCGACTGATAAATGAGAGAGTGACGAAAGATGGCTGTTGGTACGGTTAAGTGGTTCAACCCGACGAAGGGCTACGGTTTCATCGTCCCCCAGGATGGCGGCAAGGACGTGTTCGTCCATATCACCGCGGTCCAGGCGGCGGGCTTGCGCGGCCTCGACGAGGGTCAGCGCCTCAGTTTCGACGTGACGAAGGAGCGCGGCAAGGACGCCGCGGTGAACCTCCGCCCCGTCTGATGAAGATCCAGGGCCGGCTCTCGCCGGCCCTGTGTCACTTCCACGATCCATTCCGGCGCGGTACGCAAGGACCGCGCCTGTATTCGTGATGATGTTCGTCCTTGATGAACTCGAGCGCGCCGCCGCCCTGGTGCACGCGCATTTCGGGCCGACGCCCGCCTATGCCTGGCCGCTGCTCGGTCGGCGTGCGGGTGCCGAACTCTGGGTCAAGCACGAGAATCATTCGCCGACCGGCGCATTCAAGGTGCGCGGCGGCCTGATCTACATGGAGCGGCTGAAGCGCGAGCGCCCCGAGGTGCGCGGCGTGATCTCGGCGACGCGCGGCAATCATGGCCAGTCGCTCGCCTATGCGGGCAGTCGCGTCGGGGTGAAGGTGACGATCGTCGTGCCGCACGGCAACAGCGCCGAGAAGAACATGGCGATGCGCGCGCTCGGCGCGCGGCTGATCGAGCACGGCCAGGATTTTGAGGAGGCGCGCGACGAGGCAAGCCGTCTTGCAGCTGCCGAGGGGCTGGAGTTCGCCCCATCCTTCGCCCCCGATCTGGTGCTCGGCGTCGCGACCTACGCGCTCGAATTGTTCCGCGCCGCGCCGGTGCTGGACGCGCTCTATGTGCCGATCGGGCTCGGCTCGGGCATTTGCGGCGCCATCCTGACCCGCGACCTGCTCGGCCTGCCGACCGAGATCGTCGGCGTCCAGGCCGAGGGGGCGGCGACCTATGCCAACGCCTTCGCCACGCGCGCGCCGGCGGCGCTGAACCGGGCGCACACGCTGGCGGACGGCATCGCCACGCGGCAGACCGACCAGGCGGCGCTTGCCATCATCCTTGCCGGCGCCGCCCGGATCGCCACCGTCTCGGATGCCGAGATCGCCGCCGCGGTGCGCGCCTATTGGGAGGACACGCATAATCTGGCCGAGGGTGCCGGCGCGGCGCCGCTCGCCGCCGTGCTGCGCGACCGCGCCGCGCTTGCCGGTCGCCGGGTTGGCGTGGTGTTGAGCGGCGGCAACATTGACCTCGCGCTGTTCCGAAGCTGGGTGCTGGGCGAGCGCTGAGCGTCGTTCGATTCGCGCCGCGATGATTTGACCGCCGCCGGTTTACTTCTCCGCCGAACTGTGGCTCACAGTCTCGTGATGGGGGACGTTCTGAAAGCAGCGGTACGGACCGCGCTGGTGCTGGTGCTCATCTGCGCCGGAACGGCCCATGCTGGCGCTCCCTGTCCGCCTGCGGCGCCCGGCCTGTCGCTCCCGCTGCCGCACCTGCGCGCCGCGCTCGGCGCGCATCGGGAGCTGGTGATCGTGGCGCTCGGCTCCTCTTCCACCGAGGGCATCGGCGCCTCCGATCCGGCGCACACCTACCCGGCGATCCTGCAAGCGGCGCTTTCGGCGGCGCTGCCCGGTGCGCATGTCTCGGTCCTGAACCGCGGCATCGGCGGTCAGGACGCGCTGGCCGAGCGGGCGCGGATTGAGGCCGACGCGATTGCGCCGCGTCCGCAGCTCGTGATCTGGCAAGCGGGCGCCAACGCGGCCCTGCACCACGACGATCCCGCCCTGTTCCGCGATCTGATCGGCGGCGGCGTGCGTGAGCTTCTTCATGCCGGGATCGACGTCGTGCTGATGGACAACCAGCGCAGCCCTAAGCTGCTCGCCAGCGGCCATTCCGCCGAGCTCAACCAGGCACTGGCCGACACCGCCGATCGCGCCGGCGTGGGCCTGTTTTCCCGCGACCGGCTGATGGCCGAATGGGAGCGCGGCGGCGAGCCGCCCGCCGGTTTCGTCGCGGCGGATGCGCTGCACCTGAACGATCGCGGCTATGCTTGCGTCGCCGAGGCGCTGGCAAGGGAGATCGCGGCCTCGCTCAAGGCGGGTGCCGGCGTGGCGGCGCGCTGAGCGGGGCTCGACCGCGCCCTTGCTCCGCCTTCGGCATGACGCGATGAAGCGGATCGCGCCATGCACCGCCTGATCCGCACCGACGTTCTGGAGATCGCCTACGAGGAGCACGGTCCGCCGGACGGGCCGCCGGCGATCCTGCTGCACGGATTCCCCGACGACGTGCGCGCCTGGGACGGCGTGGCGCCGGCGCTGGCCGCCGAGGGGCACCGCGTGCTGGTGCCCTATCTGCGCGGCTACGGGCCGACCCGGTTTATCGAGCCGGCGACGCCGCGCTCCGGCCAGCAAGCGGCGCTTGGCGCCGATCTGCGCGCTTTCATCGATGCGCTCGGCCTCGGTCCGGCGTTGCTCGCCGGCTACGACTGGGGCGGGCGCGCGGCCTGCATCGTGGCCGCGCTGTGGCCGGAGCGCGTGCGCGGCCTTCTCTCGATCACCGGCTACAACATCCAGGACATCGCGCGCGCCGCCGAGCCCGCCGGCCCGGCGCAGGAATTGCGCTACTGGTATCAATGGTATTTCCACACGCCGCGCGGCGTGGCGGGGCTGGAGCGGAACCGGCGCGAGCTCTGCCGGCTGCTCTGGCGGCTCTGGTCGCCCAACTGGGCGTTCGATGAGGCGACCTATGCGCGCACCGCGGCGAGCTTCGTCAATCCGGATTTCGTCGCCGTCGTCGTGCATTCCTACCGCCATCGCTACGGCGCGGCGGAAGGGGATCGCGCTCTTGAGCCGATCGAGCAGGCGCTGGCGGCGCAGCCAGTGATCCCGGTTGCGACGATCAACCTCCATGGCGAGGCGGACGGCGTGACGCCGCCCGCGCTGTCGGAGCCACATCACCGCAAGTTCTCGGGCTTCTACGACCGGCGCGTGTTGCCGGGCGCGGGCCATTTCGTGCCGCAGGAGGCGCCCGGGGCGGTGCTCGAAGCGTTGCGGTCGCTCCACCACGGCCCGCGCTGAGCCGCCCGCCCGAGGTGCATTCCTCGGTGGATCGGCTAAGCTCGATCCATGCCCAGCTACGAATTCATCACGGTGAACGTGTTCACCGACCGCCGCTTCGCCGGCAACCCGCTCGCCGTACTGCCGGACGCGCGCGGGCTGAGCGAGGCGGCGATGCAGCGGATCGCCGCCGAGTTCAACTTTTCCGAAACGACGTTCGTGCTGCCGCCCGACAACCCGCAGCACCATGCGCGAGTCCGCATCTTCACCCCGAAGACCGAGCTGCCCTTCGCCGGCCATCCGAATGTCGGCACAGCCTATGTGCTGGCGCGGATGACGGACGCCCCGCCCGAGCATTTCGTGTTCGAGGAGCCGGCCGGCCTCGTACGCGTGCACGTGCTGCGCGACGGACGGCACGGGCCGGTGACGGGGGCGCGGGTCGCGGCGCCACAGGCGCTCAGCATCGGCGACGCGGTACCGACCGAGATCGTCGCCGCCTGCGCAAGCCTGCCGGAAAGCGCGATCGCCACCGGCGCGCACACGCCGCTCATTGCCTCGGTCGGCATCAGGTTCGCGATCGCCGAGGTGGTGAGCCTCGACGCTCTCTCCCGCGCCGAGCCCGACCTTGGCGCCTTCCGCGAAGCGGAGGCGCGGTTGCCGGCGGAACTCAATCCGCTCAAGCTGCATCTTTATGCCTGGACCAACACGGAAACGCGGCGGCTGCGCGCGCGCATGTTCGCGCCGTTTTCGGGTGTGATCGAGGATCCGGCCACCGGCAGCGCCAATGCGGCGCTGGCGGCGCTGCTCACGTCGCTCGCGCCGGGCGTGGACGTGACGCTCGATTTCGAGATCGAGCAGGGGGTGGAGATGGGCCGGCCGAGCCTGATCCTCGGCTCGGCGCGCAAAGAGGTGGAGGGTCCGGTCACGGCGAGCGTGGCCGGAAACTGCGTGCAGGTGACGAGCGGGCGGATGGAGGTGTGAGGCCGAGGGGACTGGGGCGGTCAGCGCGAACCCGCTTCGCGGGCGCGCCGAATCCGTCATGGCGCAAAGCCGCTCGATTTTCGTCGAAGAGCGCCGTGAGCGGTTCCGCGCCCTCCGGGCTGGCGGCGCAGGCGAGTGCGATCGCGATTGATCCTTGGCACTGGCGGGCAACCGTGAATGCGCGGCGGCTGCGGCGGACGGAGCAGGGACGGGGTCACACGGAGAGGTCCTCAGTGCTCGCCGTGTGAGAGCTTACTTCCGTGAAAGCAGCCCGGCCTTCCGCACCGCCGCAAATGCACCCCCCACCACGATCTGCCCCAGCTTGTCCTCGCCCTGGGCCGGCTGGCTGTTGGTGGCGGTGGTGATCAGCAGGCCGTATTGCGGCCAGTAGCCGAAGATGGCGCGGAAGCCGAGCGTGGTGCCCTGGTAGAACCAGAAGGAACCCAGTTTCGCATCGTAGCGCCGCGCCAGGTCCAGCCCGAAAGCAGAGGGGTCACCCGATGTGGTTTGCGCGATGGGTCGGCCCGTCCCGGTGGAGACCAGCGACGTCATTTCCCGAAGCTGCTTCTGCGGAATGACGCGCAGCGCGAACAGGGCACGTATCCAGGCCGCGAGATCGTCCATATCGGAGATTATCCCCCCGGCCGGTCCGGCCCAGGAAAGGTTCATGCGGCTCACGTCCTTGCCGACCAGCGGCGCCCAGACAGTCTCCGTGCAGGGCTGCGGCTGGTACAGCGCGCATTCCTCGTTGTCGTAAATGCCCGCCGGCAGGCGGTTGAGCACGCTCGGCGGATAGGGACCGTCCGCGTAGAAGGTGTTCCGCAGGCCGAGCGGTGCGATCAGCATCGTTCGCAGCGCCTCGCCGTAGGACATGCGAGCGGCCTTCTCGATGATCATCGCGGCCAGGATGTTGTTGGTGTTCGAGTAGAACCAGCCGCTCGGCACCGGCAGGCCGCGGTCGTACACATAAGCGACCAGATCAGGATAGCTGAACTCGTGCTGCGGGTCTTTCGCGAGCGTCGCCACGAAATCTGGCGTTTCGGAATAGTTCGGGATCGGGCTCGTCATGCTGAGCAGCGAGCGGATCGTGACGTTCTTCCAGGCCGGATATTGCGGCAGCCAGTGGCCGACCGTCTGGCGGATGTCGAGCCTGCCTTCGGATTCGAGCTTCAGCACCAGTGCCGCGGTAAAGTGCTTGGTGTTGCTGCCGATCTGGAACAGCGTGGCGGGCCCGATCGGCTGGCCGCGCCCGTCAGTGCCGGCGAATACGTCGATCGCGGGCCGGTTTCGTATTTCGACATGCAGTGCGACGCCGGTGATGCGCTCCGGCTGCTGGCGTTCGGCGAGGTACGAGGTAACGACCGTCTGCAACTGAGCGAACAGGTTCCCGCCGGCGGCGTGCGCCGGGACTATGAGGGCGAGCATCGCGAGGACGAGCAGACCGCGTTGCATGCGGCAAAGCGTAGCGCAGAGTGCGGGAGGGCGCCAGGAAGTATCAAACGGAAAGCACTGCGGACGCACGGACGGCAACACAGGCGCTCCGAGGTCCTCCGCGGGCAGCTCGGTGTGAACCCCTAAACGACCCGCTCGAACGTCGCCGCGTCGGGCGGCCCGGCGGCGAAGAGCCACGCGACCCCGTCATCCGCATCCAAGGCAACAAGCGAGCTGCACACGGTCCCGAACCCGTCGCGCGGCACGACGTTGATCTGCTCGCCGGGCGCGCCGGAGCGGTCCTTCAGGATCGCCCGCCAGCCGCGCCATCCGTCCGTATCGGGCGGTGGTGCGGCGCGGAAGCGCGGCAAGTGCCGCGCTACCCGCGGGCTCGAACCATCGTTCGGATCGTGTGCCGTGACCATCCACAGCCCGGCGCCAAGCGGCTCGGCCTGCGGGTGCCCGCGCCCGAGCCCGCGCAGGAACACGGCGCCCGCGCGGTCGGCGACGATCATGTTGAAACTGCGCCATGCGCCCGCGTCCAAGCGCGTGACCGCCGCAACGGCGGCTGCGGCGGCTTCGTGGTCCAGCGCGAGCAGCGGCAATTCGCCGCGGCTGCGCTTGCCGGGCGCAGGACCGAGGCTGCCCGGGCGGTTTAGCACCGCCGCGACGACGCCTGCCCGGTTCACCCCCATCCAGGTGCCGCCCGCCGTCCGGTCTCGCCCGGCGATCACGCCGGGATGCTCCGGCCACCATTCGTCCGGCTGGTCCCAGGCGCGGTCCAGCCGCTCGTCGCGGTTGGCGGCCAGCATCACCGGGTGCGCGTGTCCCGGCCGCACCAAGAGGACGACGGTGCACATGACGCGCTTGGTCAGCCCTCGCCGAACACCCGCGCGAAGATCGCATCCACCGCGCGCAGATGCAGCGCCGGGTCCATCGCGCGGTCGATCTCCGCCGGGCTGATCCGCCCGGCGATCTCGGGATCGCTCAGCAGATTGTCGCGGAAGGTGCGCGCATCGGGCCGGCCCAGCGCCTCCCACGTCGCCATCGCATTGCGCTGCACGATCCGGTACGCGTCTTCGCGCGTAAGCCCCGCGCGTGTCAGCGCCAGCAGCACCTCGCCCGAGTGCACGACGCCGCCGAGCGCCTCGAGATTGGCGCGCATCCGTTCGGGATAGACGGTCAGCCGCTCGATCATCCCGGCGAGCCGCGCCAGGGCGAAATCGAGCGCGATGGTGGCGTCCGGCGCGATCACGCGCTCGACCGACGAATGGCTGATGTCGCGCTCGTGCCAAAGGGCGACATTCTCGAGCGCGGGAGCGGCGGCGGCGCGCACCACGCGCGCGAGCCCGGTGAGGTTTTCGGAGAGTACCGGGTTGCGCTTGTGCGGCATTGCCGAGCTGCCCTTCTGCCCGGCGTGGAAGAACTCCTCCGCCTCGCGTACCTCGCTGCGCTGGAGGTGCCGCACCTCGGTCGCCAGCCGCTCGATCGCGCTGGCGATCACGGCGAGCGTGCAGAAGAACGCCGCATGTCGGTCGCGCGGGATGACCTGCGTGGAGACGGGCTCAGGCGCTAGGCTGAGCCGCTCCGCCACAAAGGCTTCGATGGAGGGATCGAGATGCGCGAACGTGCCCACCGCCCCGCTGATCGCGCAGACCGCCACCTCGGCGCGCGCCGCTTCCAGGCGGCGGCGGTTGCGCGCGAACTCCGCATAATGGCCGGCGAGCTTCAGGCCGAAGGTGGTGGGCTCGGCGTGGATGCCGTGGCTGCGGCCGATCGTGAGTGTGTGCTTGTGCTCGAACGCGCGGCGCTTGAGTGCCGCTAGCACGGCGTCGATGTCGGAAAGCAGCAGGTCGGCGGATTGGGTGAGCTGCACCGAGAGGCACGTGTCGAGCACGTCCGAGGAGGTCATGCCTTGATGGACGAACCGGCTGTCCGGACCGATCGCCTCGGCGAGCCAGGTGAGGAAGGCGATCACGTCATGGCGCGTCTCGCGCTCGATCGCGTCGATCCGGTCGAGGTCGGCCTGGGTGATGCGCGCCACCTTGGCGCTGCCCTTCTCGCGGATGGTGCGGGCCGCGCTTTGCGGGATGGCACCCTGGCGCGCCATCGCCTCGGCCGCCAGCGCCTCGATTTCGAACCAGATGCGGAAACGGTTCTCGGGCGCCCAGATGGCGGCCATTTCGGGGCGGGTGTAGCGGGGAACCATATTTGTGGCCGATTGCTCAGGGACGCGGCGGAGCTAGACCCCAGCCGCCGCGATTGACAACCCCGCGCCACGCAAGGAAGCCAAGCCACTCATGATGGCCGCCTGGAGCCAAGACCTCGCCGCCCTGGCCCAGGTCGTCCTGATCGACGTCGCACTCGCGGGCGACAACGCCGTGGTGGTGGGGCTTGCCGCCGCCGGGCTGCCGCCGCGCCGGAGGCGGCACGCGATCATCGCCGGACTCGGCATCGCCGCCGCGATCCGCATCGGCTTCGGGCTGATGGCGCTGACGCTGCTCAGGATCATGGGTCTGACGCTCGCCGGGGGGCTGCTGCTGCTGTGGGTGGCTTGGCGGCTCTATCGCGAGCTGGCCGGCCGGCGCGGCCAAGCGGCGCTCATCGCGGCACCTGGTTTCGGCGCGACGCTGTTCCGCATCACGCTCGCCGATCTGTCGATGAGCCTCGATAACGTGCTCGCGGTAGCCGGGGCGGCGGAGGACCGGCAATGGGTGCTCGTCACCGGCCTCGTGCTTGGGGTGGTGCTGATGGCGGTCGCCGCCGATCTCGTGGCGCGGCTGATCCATCGGCAGCGATGGATCGCCTGGATGGGGCTGGCGGTCGTGGTGTCTGTGGCGCTCAGGATGATTTGGGCGGGGTCGCATCAGGTGGCGGCGCGGCTGGGGTGAGGCATCATTCCGGCCAGACCTGTCCAGGCATTGTCCGCGCTACTGGGACAGCTTGCCGTATCGAGCGATCATCGGGGCGAGGGGCCTGGGGCGTGGCTGCTGCGCGACGCCCTACAGGGCGGGCAGGCGGCGCGCGGGTGAGGGTGTTTGCATGCCTCGGGCCGCCCTCACCCCGCTCCGCTTCGCGGAGCTGACCTCTCCCGCGAAGCGGGAGAGGTCTACCGTACGCCTCCCCCGATAGCGGGAGAGGCGGGGCGCCGACAGGCGCCCTCGGTGAGAGTGGTCACTCCACGATTTCGTGCTCGGGCTTTTCGGTGCCGTCGCCGCCTTCATCGTCGGGCTTGGGTAGCGCGGGCAGCGCAGCCTCGATGATCTCGAAGTCGAGCTTGCCGTCCTTCATCGCCACCTTCACCGCGCCCCCGCGCGCGAGCTTGCCGAACAACAGCTCCTCGGCGAGCGGCTTCTTGACGTGCTCCTGAATGACGCGCGCCAGCGGACGCGCGCCATAGAGCGGATCATAGCCGCGCTCGGCGAGCCACTCCTTCGCCGCCGAGGAGAGCTCGATCGTCACGTTGCGGTCGGCGAGCTGCGCCTCGAGCTGCATGACGAATTTTTCCACCACGCGGCCGACGATCTCCGGCGTCAGCGCGGCGAACGGCACGATCGCATCCAGCCGGTTGCGGAACTCCGGGGTGAACAGGCGCTTGATCGCCTCCTCGTCCTCGCCCACGCGCATCTCGCGCCCGAAGCCGATAGCGGATTTCGCCATGTCGGCCGCGCCCGCGTTGGTGGTCATGATCAGGATCACGTTGCGGAAATCGACCGTTTTGCCGTTGTGGTCCGTCAGCTTCCCGTGGTCCATCACCTGCAACAGGATGTTGAACAGGTCGATATGCGCCTTCTCGATCTCATCCAACAGCAGCACGGCGTGCGGATGCTGGTCGATCGCGTCGGTCAGCAAGCCGCCCTGGTCGAAGCCGACATAGCCCGGCGGGGCGCCGATCAGGCGGGAGACGCTGTGGCGCTCCATGTATTCCGACATGTCGAAGCGGATCAACTCGATCCCCATGACGGAGGCGAGCTGGCGCGCGACCTCGGTCTTGCCGACGCCCGTTGGGCCGGAGAAGAGGTAATTGCCGATCGGCTTCTCGGGATCGCGCAGCCCGGCGCGTGAGAGCTTGATGGCGGCGGCGAGCGCCTCCACCGCCTTGTCCTGGCCGAACACCATCGCCTTGATGTCGCGCTCAAGGTTCCTGAGCGTCTCCTTGTCGTCGGCGCTGACGGATTTGGGAGGGATGCGCGCGATCTTGGCGACGATCTCTTCGACGTCCTTGAGCGTCACGGTCTTGCGCCGCTTGTTCTCGGGCAGGAGCATCCGCGAGGCGCCCACCTCGTCGATCACGTCGATCGCCTTGTCGGGCAGCTTACGGTCGTTGATGTATTTGGCGGAGAGATCGACCGCGGCGCGGATCGCCTCGTCGGTGTAACGCACCTTGTGGTGCTTCTCGTAATTGGCCTTGAGCCCGCGCAGGATTTTCACGGTGTCTTCGAGCGAGGGCTCGTTGACGTCGATCTTCTGGAACCGGCGGACCAGCGCGCGGTCCTTCTCGAAATAGTTGCGGAACTCCTTGTAGGTGGTCGAGCCGATGCAGCGCAGCGTGCCCGAAGCGAGCGCCGGCTTGAGAAGGTTGGAAGCGTCCATCGCGCCGCCCGAGGTAGCGCCGGCACCGATCACGGTGTGGATCTCGTCGATGAACAGGATCGCCCCCGGATGGTTCTCGAGTTCCGAGACGACCGCCTTCAGTCGCTCCTCAAAATCGCCGCGGTAGCGGGTGCCGGCGAGCAGGGCGCCCATGTCGAGCGCGAAGATGGTGGACTTCGCCAGCACCTCGGGCACGTCGCCTTCGACGATGCGCTTGGCGAGGCCTTCGGCGATCGCCGTCTTGCCGACGCCCGGATCTCCCACATAGAGCGGATTGTTCTTGGTGCGGCGGCAGAGGATCTGGATGGTGCGCTCGATCTCCAGCTCGCGGCCGATCAGCGGGTCGATCTTGCCCGCCATCGCCTTCTTGTTGAGGTTCACGCAGTAGTTGGAGAGCGCATCCTGGTTGCGGCGCGAGGGCTTCTCCTCGCGCTCGCCCTGCTCGTGATGTCCGTCGTTCTGCGCGCCCTGCACCGGGCGCTGGGCCGAGCGGCCGGGGGCCTTGGCGATGCCGTGCGAGATGAAGTTGACCGCATCCAGCCGGGTCATGTCCTGAAGCTGGAGGAAATAGACGGCGTGCGACTCGCGCTCGGAAAACAGGGCGACCAGTACGTTCGCGCCGGTGACTTCGTCGCGCCCCGAGGACTGCACGTGGATCGCGGCGCGCTGGACGACGCGCTGGAACCCCGCCGTGGGCTTTGGGTCGCCAGGGCGGTCGGTGGCGAGGCCGGCGAGATCCTTGTCGAGGAATTCGCCAAGATCGGTGCGGAGCTTTTCCAGATCGACGCCGCAGGCGCGCAAGACGGTGGCGGCATCGGCATCGTCGGTCAGGCCGAGAAGCAGGTGCTCGAGGGTCGCGTATTCGTGGCGGCGTTCCGAGGCGAGGGACAAGGCGCGGTGAAGCGTCTGTTCGAGGTTGCGTGAGAGCATGGGCGACGCTCCGCGAAAAGGCCTAGTTGGATGGGATGATGGGGTGCGACGGGGATTGGGTGGGCATCATTCCTTCTCGATCGTGCATTGCAGAGGATGCTGGTTCTGGCGCGCCAGGTCCATCACCTGCGTCACCTTGGTCTCGGCGACTTCGTACGTATAGACCCCGCACACGCCCACACCGCGCCGATGCACGTGCAGCATGATGCGGGTGGCCTCCTCCCGCGTCTTCTGGAAGAACCTTTCCAGAACGTGAACGACGAATTCCATGGGCGTGTAATCGTCATTCAGCATCAGCACCTTATACATGGCCGGCTTGCGCGTCTTGGGCCGGCTCTTGACGACGACGCCGGTATTCGTGCCGTCGGTGCCTCCGCGTCTGTCGTTATCGCTCATTCCCGATGATTCCGCTCCGGCCGCGCTCCTGCACTCGGCCTGTCAGGCGGGAGCATATCGGAAGCCGGCCCGCCGATAAAAGGGCAATGCCGAGATTACGCCGCGCGCCCGCCTGGGGATGCAAGCGCGCGGGGCGATCACGCAAAAAAGCCCCGAGGCGGCGCCCCGGGGCTTCATTCCTGCCGGCCCGTCCGAGAACGGGCCGCGCGGCTTAGGCCGCCGGGCGGGCGAACTTCTCGACCGCGAGCGCGAAGCGCGCGGTGATCGGCGCCATCGCCTGCTCGGTCAGCTTGACCGAGCTCTCGGTGAACTTGCCCGACTCGGCGATCGTCTTCTCGATCGCGGCGCGGGCGAAGCCGGCCTGCAGGTCGAACGCGTCCTTCACCGACTTGGCGCCGGTGATCGCCTTGAAGGCCGACATCGTCTCCTCGAGCTGGGCCTGCGCGGTGGCCGCGAACTGCTTGCTGATGTCTTGCAGCCCGGTAAACCAGATCTGCCCCGACTTCACCAGAGCCTCGAGATTGCCCTGGCCGAACGCCACGAACTCCTCAGCGGTCTTCATCGCCTTCTCCATTCCTTCGCTCATGTTGATCCTCGTCTTCGCCGGGGCAGGCAGCGCCTGCCCGGTCACTTCGGTGGTGAGTGCCCGAACCGCCGGGGCCGCCGCCGGAGCAGCCGTCTCCGGCGCCTCCGCTGGGCTTGCCTCGGCCTTTGCCTTCATCGCCATGGTGAAACTCCTGCTGCTCTGGCGACCGCCGCGCCGCCATGTTGCGGTGCAGCACGAGCCGGAGATAGGCCGCCCGGCGGGGCGGTTCAAGCAAAATCTTGTGCGCTGCACAAAAGCCGGGGGCTGGCCTGTCGGGCCGGCGGGCAGAGAACGCGTCGCAAGCAAGCCGGATAAATCCCTGGATCACCTACGATTCAGTGCAAATCTTTGCTGGACAGGGTTGATCCGGCTTTCATAGTGTTGCGGCCCGATCTCCGGAGACGACAGGAATGCCCAGCAGGGGCCGCAGGAAAAGCACGTCCGTTTACGCCCTCTCGATCGCCCTCGGATTTCTCGGGCTCCTCGCCGTCTTCCGCCCCGCGCAGGCGCAGATCGGCTCGGACCGCTACAGTTCGATCGTGATGGACGCGGATACAGGCGCGATCCTGCAGGCGACCGATGCCGACGAACTCCGCCATCCGGCGAGCCTCGCCAAGCTGATGACGCTTTACCTGACGTTCGAGGCGCTGCGCGACCGGCGAATCGCGCTCGACCAGCTCGTTCCAGTCTCCGAGAATGCGGCGGCGATGGAGCCGACCAAGCTCGGGCTCGAGCCCGGGATGCGGATCACGGTGGAGGAGGCGATCCTGGGCCTCGTCACCCGCTCCGCCAACGATGCCGCCGCCGCGCTGGGCGAGATGCTGGGTGGCAGCGAATACCGCTTCGCCGAGCTGATGACCCTGAAGGCGCGCTCGCTCGGCATGGCGCGCACGCACTTCACCAATGCCTCCGGCCTGCCCGATCCTGATGCCTGGACCACCGCGCGCGACATGGCGGTGCTGGCGCGGCGGCTGATCGCCGACTTCCCCGGTTATTACCACTATTTTAGCACGCCCGACTTCGTCTTCCGCGGGCAGGTGATCTTCAATCACGACACGATGTTGAAGGACTATCCGGGCGCCGACGGGCTGAAGACCGGCTACACGGTGGCCTCCGGCCATAACCTCGTCACCAGCGCGCTGCGCGACGGGCACCGGCTGATCGGCGTCGAGCTCGGCTGCCGCACGAACGGCGAGCGCGACATGCACATGGCGCAACTGCTGAATGCCGCGTTCGAGCGGGAGGGCGTGGCGCCAGCGCCGCTGTTGGTCGCTGCCCGCCCGAGGCGCCTCAATCCGTTCGTCGGGCTGATCGCGAGCGCGCAGGCTTCGGAGACGCCGCGGCATGGCAAGCCAGTCAGGATCTACCATCCGCGCGGTCAGGCAGCCGCGGCCGCCGTCACGCCGGTGCACGCGGTGCTGGCCCGCAAGGGGGCAGGCGGCGCCAAGGTCGAACGCACGCTCGCCCATGGGCACGAGCCCTGGCGGGCGCATATCATCGGCATCACCCCCGCCGCCGCGAAGGCGGCCTGCACCAAGCATCATCCGAAGGGCTGCGCGCCGGGCCGGGCCGGGCGGGACGTCACGTAGGACCCCGACCGCTTCCCGCATGTGCGTCGCTTACGCGGGGACCGGCATGATGGAGACGGCAAAAGCAGGAAGGCCCGCTATGCCCGCCCGCCCGGTGGGCGCGCGCACCAGACCAGGGCGACCGAAGCGGGCAGCGCGGCGGCGAACAGGAAGGCGGCGACGAAGGCGCCGCGGAACGCGGCCGGCGCCGTGTCGGCACCCCGCACGAAGCGGAACACGAGCATGAGCACGGTCGCGCCGAGCACCAGGCCGAAGGTTCGCGTCAGCATGGCAAGGCTGCCGGCGACCCCGCGTTCCGCCACCGGCAGCGCGGCGGCGGTGCGATCGAGATAGGCGACCTGAAACAGTCCCTGGCCGATGCCGGCGAGCAGCATCCCGCCGAGCAGACGCCCCAACGCGCCCGGGCTGAGAGCGCAGAGTGCGAGGCCCGATGCGGCGAGAGCGGCCCCCGCGCGGAGCGGCCAGGCGCGGCCACGCCCGACCGCCCGGCTCGCCAGGGGCGCGCCGAGGGCGACTGCGGCGGGCGAGAGCGCGAGCGCCGCGCCGCGCGCCGATTCGGGCAGCGCCGAGAAACCGGCGAGCGCGAACGGCACCAGCAGCAGCACCGCGAACCCGGCGAGGTTCATCAGCACGCTTGCCGCCGTCAGCAGCGCGAAGCCGGGATCGCGGAACAGGCCGGGGCGGATGATCGGCGCCGTGGCGCGCCGCTCGGCGCGGACGAACAGCGCCGCCGCGCCGAGCGCACCGGCGGCCGGAAGTGCGGCGAGCGAGTGCGCGGTCTGCGCGGTGCCGATCGCGAGCACGAGCGAGGCGAGCCCGGCGACGAGCCAGAGCGCGCCCGGTCCGTCGAACGCGGCGCGTGCGGGTTCCGCGCGCGGCGGGGCGGGGATTGCCGCCGCGGCGAGCAACGCGAACAGCGCGATCGGCGCCCTGAACCAGAACACGGATGACCAGTCGAAGCGCGCCAGCAGCAGCCCGCCCAGCACCGGCCCGAGCGCACCGGCTCCGGCGAACCCTGCCGTGTAGATCGCGAGCGCGCGGGCCCGCCGCGCCTCGGGATAGAGCTGCGTGGCAAGCGCGGGGCCGCAGCTCAGCAGGAGGCCGGCGCCGACGCCCTGCGCGACGCGGCCGAACAGCAGCCACGCGAAGTCCGGGGCGGCGGCGCAGGCGATGAAGGCGAGCACGCTCCAGCCGGCGCCGATGCGGAACAGGCGGCGATGGCCGATCAGATCGCCGATGCGGCCGAAGACGAGCAGAAGGCTGGCGCTCGTCAGCGTGTAGCTGACGACGACCCACTGAATTTGCGGGATCGCCAGCGCGAAGCGCGCCGCGATGCGCGGGAAGTCGATGTTGACGGCGGAATCGAGACCGACGACTGCGGTGCCGGCGAGCAGGGACGCAAGCCCGATAATGTGTCGCGACGAGGAAACCACGGCCCGCCGGTCAGGGCGCGGCCGGTAGCTGCCGGGGCGGCGGCTCAGACCGATTTCTTGAGGGAGGGCGAGGCCTTGAAGCGGACGGTCTTGCCGGCCTTCACCTTGATCGGCTCGCCAGTGCGAGGATTGAGCCCCTTGCGCGCCTTCGTTTTGCGGACGACGAATGTGCCGAAGCTCGGCAGCGTGAATTTGCCGGACTTGCGAAGTTCCTTGACGATCGCGTCCATCAGATGGCCGGCCGCCCGATTCGCGGCCGCCCCAGTCAGGTCGGCCGACTCCTGAATGACCTGCGCGATGAAAGCCTTCGACATGCTGTTCCCTCAGTTCCTGGGCCGGCCGTCGCAACCGGCCGATGCGCCTCCCCGGCACCATGCATTTACGATGGCGTGACGGATTGCGCCAGCCTTTCGTGCGGTTGAGCCTAAAAAACAACCCGAGACCGCCGGAATCGGCGGGGCGATCCAGGCTCGTGCCGCAATCAGGGAATCAGGCGGGGGAGCGGTTTCCCCCGCCCGGGACCCTCAGAGCCCGGCCTGGGTGACGAATTTCGTGTTCAGATAGGCCTCGATCGCCTCCGATCCGCCCTCCGAGCCATAACCCGAATCGCGCACGCCGCCGAACGGCACTTCCGGCAGCGCGAGGCCGATATGGTTGATCGTCATCATGCCCACTTCCACCGCCGCCGCGATCGCGGTCGCGGTGCGGGTGGAGCGGGTGAAGGCGTAGGAGGCGAGCCCGTAAGGCAGGCGGTTCGCTTCCGCCACCACGTCGTCGAAGCCGCGGAAGGGCGAGATCACCGCCACCGGGCCGAACGGCTCCTCGTTCATGATGCGCGCCTCGCGCGGCACGTCGGTCAGTACGGTCGGCTCGAAGAAGTTGCCCTTGTTGCCGATCCGGTTGCCGCCGGTCCGCACCTTGGCGCCGTGCTTCTGCGCGTCCCCGAGCAGGGTCTCCATCGCCGTGATGCGGCGGGTGTTGGCGAGCGGCCCCATCGTGGTGCCAGCCTCGAGCCCGTCGCCGACCTTGGCGCGCTTGACGTTGGCGACGAAGCTTTCGACGAAGCGGTCGTAGACCGGCTCCTGGACCAGAAAGCGGGTGGGCGAGATGCACACCTGGCCGGCGTTGCGGAGCTTGCTCGCCGCCAGCATCTTGCTTGCCGCCTCGAGGTCGGCGTCCTCGAACACCATCACCGGCGCGTGCCCGCCAAGCTCCATCGTCGCACGCTTCATATGCTTGCCGGCCAGGGCGGCGAGCTGCTTGCCGACCGCCGTCGAGCCGGTGAACGACATTTTGCGGATCACCGGATGGGGGATGAGGTATTCGGAGATTTCCGACGGCACGCCGTAAACAACATTCACCACGCCGGCCGGCACGCCGGCATCGGCGAAGCAGCGGATAAGCTCGGCAGGCGAGGCGGGCGTTTCCTCGGGCGGCTTGACGATGATCGAGCAGCCGGCGGCGAGTGCGGCCGAGAGCTTCCGCACCACCTGGTTGATGGGGAAGTTCCACGGCGTGAAGGCGGCGACCGGGCCGACCGGTTCTTTGATGACGAGCTGATAGACGCCCTCGGCACGGGCCGGCACGACGCGGCCATAGGCGCGGCGGGCCTCCTCGGCGAACCAGTCGATCACGTCGGCGCCGGCCAAGGTCTCGCCCTTCGCCTCGGCGAGCGGCTTGCCCTGCTCCTGGGTCATGATGCGGGCGATCGCATCGGCGCGGCTGCGAAGCAGGTCGGCGGCTTTCCGCATGATCTTCGCGCGCTCATAGGCCGAGATTTTCCGCCAGGTGTGAAAGCCCTTGTCGGCGGCTTCCAGTGCGCGGTCGAGGTCCGCTCGGTCGGCGTGGGCGACGGTGCCGATCGTATCGCCGGTGGCGGGGTTGACGACCGGGATCGTTCGCTTGCCGGCGGCCGGCGTCCATTCGCCGGCGATGAACAGGTTCACGTTCGGATAGGACATGCGAGCCTCCTTCGGCTGCGGGGGTTGGTATTCCCCGCCCGGGGGATGTCAAGGCGCGGCCCGGGATCCGCCGCCATGCAGACGCTATAGCGCCGTGGCGCTTGCGTCGGCGGATTGGCATCCGCCCTACTCCGTTGGGCGCTCCAGGCCGCCCATCTTCCCAGGCAAGGCGCTGGGAGTCATTCTGTCGTCCAAGCGAGCGGATCGCGGGAGGACGTGCATGAACCAGATGCGGAACACCGCCTATCGCACGATCGAGGTGACGCCGATCGCCGGCGCGCTCGGGGCCGAGGTGGCCGGGGTCGATCTCGCCCAAGATCTGCCCGATGACGTGCTGGCCGAGATTCGCGCCGCGCTGCTGGCGAACTGCGTGATTTTCTTCCGTAACCAGCAACTCACGCCCGCTCAGCAGCTGCGCTTCGCGCGGCGCTGGGGGGAGATTCACCTCCATCCATTCATGGAGGGAATGGCGGACTACCCGGAGATCCTGGAGATCATCAAGCGTCCGACCGACAAGCGCAATTTCGGCGGTAACTGGCACACCGACCAGATGTTCTCGCCGCGTCCGGCGATGGGGACGATCCTCTATGCGCTGCAGGTGCCCTCGGCGGGCGGCGATACGATGTTCACCAACCAGTATCTTGCCTACGAGAGCCTGTCGCCGGCGATGCGCGAGATGCTGGCGCCGCTCCGCACGGTTTGCATCGGCGACCGCTCCAAGCGCGCGGGCGGCCCCTCGCGCAAGGAGCTGCTGGCGGCCTCGGTCGGTTCGATGCGCGGGCGCGATCCCGGCGAGGACGAGCCGACCGACGCGGTACATCCGCTGGTCCGCACGCATCCTGAGACCGGGCGCAAGGCGCTCTATATCGGCGCGCACGTGGTGCAGTTCGAGGGCATGACCGAGGAAGAGAGCCGGCCGCTGATCAAGTTCCTGATGAGCCATTCGACGCGGCCGGAGTTCACCTGCCGCTTCCGCTGGGAAACCGGCTCGCTCGCGTTCTGGGACAATCGCTGCACGCAGCACTTCGCGATCAACGATTATCCGGCGGAGACGCGGATCATGCACCGCATCACGGTGAAGGGCGACGTGCCGTTCTGATTCTTGTTGCTCTCACGCCTCACCTATCCTCACCCCTCTCCCCCTGCGCGGAAGAGGGGTGAGGAACTTGGGGCACCGTCCTCCTCGCCGGGATTGCGAGGAAGGCTTCGCTCGCCGTGCGGCAGAGGGGCGAGGCGGGGTGAGGGGTGAGGGTTCCGGCTAATTCGACGGGAGGACTGCAATGCGCGTCGGCTTCATCGGCGTCGGCAACATGGGCGGACCCATGTGCCGCAACATCATCAAGAACACGAACCATCAGGTGACGGTGTTCGACCTGAACGAAGCGGCCATGCGCGCCTGCGCCGGAGCGGCAAGCGGCACGTCGGTGGCGGCGGTCGCCGCGGAATCAGACGTGGTGTTCACCTCGCTGCCGATGCCACGCCATGTGGAGGAGGTGGCGCTCGGCGCGGGCGGCATCGCCGCGAGCGCGAAGCAGGGCACGGTCTATATCGACCTTTCGACCAACGATCCGGCGACCGCCAAGCGCGTGGCGGCGGGCATGGCGGAGAAGGGGATCGCCATGCTGGAGGCGCCGGTCTCGGGCGGCGTGCCGCGCGCCACAGACGGCACGATCGTCATCATGGTGGGGGGCGATGCGGCGGTGTTCGAGGCGCAGCTTCCGCTGCTCAAGTCCTTCAGCAAGGAGGTGATCCATGTCGGCGCCATCGGCATGGGGTCGGTCGCCAAGCTGTGCAACAATATGCTGGCGTTCTGCAACGCCGCCGCTGCCGCCGAGGCGCTGATGCTGGGCAAGCTCGCCGGCATCGACGTGCACAAGCTCCATGCCGTGATCTGCAACGCTTCCGGCAACTCCGACGGGTTTCGCGCGCTGGCGCAGAAGGCGTTCGCGCGCGACTTCAAGCCGGGCTTCGCACTCGATCTCGCCCACAAGGATTTGCGGCTTGCGCTGGCGATGGCCGACGAGGCCGGATTGCCGGGGATGATCGCGCCGCAGGTGATGAACCTGATGCGGCTTGCCCGCGCCGCCGGCATGGGCGGAGACGATTCGAGCTCGGTGCTGCGCGTCTATGAGACGGCGGTGGGCCAGGAGGTCCGATAGCGGTATCGTGGTGCGGGTGGTCGGGGTCGAACCGACACTCTGTTGCCAGAACCGGATTTTGAGTCCGGCGCGTCTGCCAATTCCGCCACACCCGCCTGGGCGCGGCGGGCCTTGTAGAGCGGAACGGCGCGGCGGGGAAGCCGCGCCTTCCGTCACCGGCTACTGGCGCTGCAAGGCGAAGCTGTAGCCGCAGAACTGGGTCTTGTAGCTGGCATTGATCGAGGCGCCGCTCGCCGTGCCGGCGAATGCCGCCTGGCGGGGCGCCTGATGCTGGAGTTGGATCATGCCGGTGGCGCTGCGGCTGCCGTCCGGGCCGACCGCACCCTGGAAACGGGTGTAGCCAATGTCCGGCCGCGATGGGCGAGAACACGCGGCAAGCGACACACGCCGTGGTCGCCGCCTCAGGCGGGAAACCCGGCGTAGCCGGTGTTCAGAGTTCTGTTCTGAAATGGCGCGCCAGCGTCGATGAAGATGATAACTACGTCTCCGCTGGACCGCTCGTCTGAGGCGCTTCGGCGTTTTCTGGCGCCCTCCTTCGCCGCCCGCCGCCGCCGTGTTCGCTACGACCGCTCGGGCGTCGGCTGCGCAGCATTCCTTCGCCCGCGATGCGCATAGCCGTGAACGTGTAAGTCGTAGGCGGGCGCCCAGGCACGAGCCGAAGCACGGCCGCGCCGCGAGCTAGCGACCTGAGGTTCCGCCGCACCATGGCGGGCTCGACCGTGTGGTTGAACAACGGCGCCTCGATCGGCGCCAGCGGACGCGCACGCCCAGCCGCGTCTTGATTTCCAACATCTGATCGTGTCAAGGCGTGCACAGCACAGCAGGAAAGCACAACATTTTCGGCTTGCCCTCTCAGCCATTCATTCGCTCCTGCAGATAGGCGATGACCTTTGGCGATTTGGCGCCGGCATGCATCGCCCAGCCCAGCGGCGTTCCGTCCCAGAGCTCGTCCACGGCGGCCAGGCGCGCCCCGTGCGCGATCAGCAGCTCCAAGAGTTCAACATTGTCGTGCAGCGCCGCCTGGTGCAGGGGCTGGCTATGGCGGTGCTGGGAGGACTTGCGATCGGGATTGGCGCCGGCCGCAAGCGCCATCCGCACTGCATCGAGGCGGTTGTTGATGACGGCAAGGTCGAGCGCTTCCTGTGAGGCCGACTTCAAGAGGTCGGGGAGAGCATCTGTTCTTCCTAGCGCCGCCGCGATAGGCGCAGTCATCGTCATGCCGGCCGACACGAGATATTCGACGATTTCGGTCTGTCCTTGACCAAGCACGCCGCCCATGTTGTCAGGACTGGGCGTCGCGCCTGCCTCGATCAGCACTTTCACCAGGGGAATTTGAAGCCCCTGTTCGCGCGCCTTCGAACTCGTCATTGCAAGTGCCAGCGTATAATCGAGATCGGCCTTCTCCACGCCGCGCGCGATCATAGCGTGCGCGACATCTGCGATGTTCGCCGGCATCGTGTCGACCAGGGCGGGATTGTTAGCGACGAACCATACGAGCTTCGGATCGAGAAAATATCTCCGGCTGGCCCAAGGTTGAGCGCGTGTTGCAGGCGATCGACGCCATCGAGGCGCTCGGCGTCGATCCCGCCGATGTGTCGCCGGACTACTAGTGCCATGCCGGCAACCGCCTTGCGGCCGACGACGCGGCGCGGCCCTACGCGCGCGCGCAGCATCGCGCCTGGCTCAAGCGCCGGAGGGTCACGCCATGAGCCCCTTCGGCTACGTCATGGTGACGTACTTGGTGACGATGAGCGTAGCCATCGTCTCCTTCATCCCTCAACGCTAGTCTCTCGGTCCGTCGCATCAGGTTATTTTCAGAAGGGTGATCTTTTCCCGGAAACCATACAGAATGACGCTGAGGTCTATCGGTTCTCCAGCAACTTTCATCACCAGCTGAAGGAGCAGCTACTCCCCAAAGAAATCGCCCTTCGGCTTGTGCTGGAGAGCACGCTTCGCGATCAGGATTTGCTCGAAGGGGCGAAGAAGGGGCGCCGCGGCTTCCAAGACCCAGCCAACATCGCCTGGAATTTCGCGACAACGCTTTACTTTAAGGCGGATGCACATCCTTGGCAGTTCGCCGACCTGCGGCCAGGTGTTTGCTATGTCGGCTTGGTATTCAAAGCAGACGAGACGCCAGGCGCAACGGGTGAAGCGTGCTGCGCCGCGCAGATGTTTCTCAACTCTGGTGGTGGTCTTGTGTTTCGCGGCCCGCTTGGCCCCTGGTATTCGGACAAGAGCCGAGAATATCACCTGTCCCAGGTTGCATCGCGTGCCCTGATGGAGTCGGTGATCGCCGGCTACAGGCTGAAGCACGGCGTCGCCCCGACGCAGCTTTTCATTCACGGCCGTTAACGGTTCAACGATGAGGAATGGGCCGGATTCCGGAGCGCGGTGCCGAAGGACACGGCCGCGCGATCTCGGCTTTCAGTTCTCCGAACTTCTCATCCACGTCGTCGGGCAGTTCTTCGGCGCTGTCGTATTGCTCGCTCAGCGCGTCGAACTCGGCCTGCGCGGCGGCGAGACGCTCGGCGTCCTCCGCCGAAGGCTCGACCGGCTGCGGATAGAAGCGGCACAGGCCGTTAGCGTGCGGATATTCGAGATGGCTTTCCGCCCATTTCCAGCCTTCGGCCTGAACCTCGGCGGCGATCCCGGCCAGCTTCTCCAAGGCGAGCCGGTCGAGCAAGGCGGCGTCCTCGAAATAGCCGCCACGATCCTCGGAGAAGAGGTTGCGGAGGATCACGCCGCCCGCTTCCGCATAGGCGTCGGCGCCGACGAAGATCGCGCGCCGGTCATTCGCTCCTACGTGGGTTTCGGTCATGGCGCGCCTGATGACGGCGGGCTCCTTGGTCCAAGACAGGTTGTCGTAGACCTGCTCCTATCGTGCGTGATCCTCCGTGATCGCGAAGGCCATCAACTGGTCGAGCGCGAGGCCGTCATCACGATAGACCTGCATCAAACGCGGGCTGACGGCGCCGAGACGCAGGCGCTGACGCACGACATGCGGCGTCACGCCGAAACGCGCGGCGATTTCCTCCGCGCCCCAGCCCTTGCGCTCGGCAAGCTCGCGGAAGCGCTCGAACTGGTCGGCGGGGTGCATCGCCTCGCGCGTGACGTTCTCGTCGAGGCTGATTTCCTGCGGATCGTTCTCCGTGTCGAGAACGCAGCGGATCGGCTCGGTCTTCTTGATCTGCTTGCGTTTGACGCGGAGAAGCTGCGCGAGCCTGCGGCCCTCGCCGATCGTGACGTAGTAGGCGCCGGTGGGCTTGCCATCCGCGTCGCGCTCCGGCCCCACCACGAGATTTTGCAGCATCCCCTTCGCGGCGATGCTCGCCGCCAGCGCTTCGATGTGCGCCTCGCTGTGCGGCGTCTTGCGCGCGTTGCGCGGCGACTTCTTGAGCTTGCTGAGCGGAATGAACACCGCTGCATCGTTCTCAAGGGCGGTTCTGGTCTTGGCGGTCATGGTCTTACTCCTTTGGGTCAGGGTTGCAGGCGCAAAGCGCGCCTGCAGCCCTGCCCGTCGGCGAGACCGGGGGTAGCAAGGACAAGGGCGGCCGGGGCGGAGGGGGATCACCCGGCCTGCACAAGCGGATTTAGAATTTGCGGAGACGGAGATTCGCGCGCCGCGCGGAAGGTCGGGGAGACCGTCCCGGACGGTCCCGGCGCAAGCCGGGACTTCACCCTTGTCCGCGCGAGGGGCGGAGCCCCTTAGGAAAGTCGCCGAGCTGGCGATGATGATTTGAGCGTTCGACATATCGCACCCGTCGAACGTCTGTTTTTGCACGCTGGCGCGCTACGCCTGATCGTTTTGATTTGCGCTGCGCGCAGGCTCGGATCTCCAGTACGGGCATGACCAGAGCGCGATACATTTGCAGGCTGACCGCCGGGCGGCTCATCATTCCCGACGATCCCTATGCGTACATTCAGACGCCGACGACGCGCGGCAGTCGAACGCTGCCGCGTGAGGCCGCTCCGATCGCCGTCACGGACGACTGGCCGGAGGTCGTGCCGATCACGGACACCGAGCTGCGGGTGATCGAGGGCCATTTCGCCGAAGATCCCGACGACATCTTCGGCCCCCGCGCTTAGGGCCGGGTCTCTTGCATTGTGAGTCCAAATGACGTACATTGGAGCAGAAATGGAAACCTCATCGGGAAACGCCGCCATGTCACGCAAGCAGGCCAAGACTCAGAAGCGGGAGACGCCGGGCCGTGTCGACCGGCTCGGGTTCCGCATCGACGAGGAGACGAAGGATCTCGTCGAGCGTGCCGCGCACCTGTCGCGGCGCAAGGTGAGCGACTTCTGCGTCACCGCGCTGGCCGAGACCGCACGGAGGACGATCGCCGAGCACGAAACGCTCGTCCTCTCCGACCGTGACCGCAAGGCCTTCTTCGACGCGCTGATCCATCCGCCCGAGCCGAGCGAGCGGCTGCAGCGCGCGCTCGCCGAGCACAAGCGCCGCGTCGCGTCCTGAAGCATGGCGGCGCCGCGGCTTGACCTGAAGATCGAGCCGCTAGGGGCGCATCACGACCGCGACGGCTTCGCCTGTGGCGTCGACAGCCTCGACCGCTACCTGCGGACGCAGGCGAGCCAAGATGTGCGGCGCAAGGCGAACGGCGTCTTCATCCTCGTCGAGCCCAAAAAGCCGAAGACCGTGCTCGCGTACTACACGCTGTGCGCGACGGGTTTGGCGCAAGGCGACGTTCCCACCGCCGCGCGCAAGCATGTGCCGCGCTATCCGCTGGTCAGCGCTACGCTGATCGGACGACTCGCGGTCTCAGAAGCGCGGCAAGGGGAGCGGCTGGGCGCGATGCTGCTCGCCGACGCCGTGCGCCGTGCCTATGCGAGCGCCTCGACCGTCGGCTCGTCGATGCTGGTGGTGGACGCGATCAATGAGCGCGCGGCCGCCTTCTACGAGGGCAACGGCTTTGTGCGCCTGCCGGACTCGATGCGGCTGGTGCTCCCGATGCACGTTATCGAGAAGATGCTGAAGTCATGACGGGCGCTGGTCAGACCTTCTCGCAGATCGCCCGCACCGGCCTCAAGCGGACGGAGAGAGCGAGATGACGCCGGACGGCCTTCTCACATTCCTAGCTCTCGTCGTCGCGGTCTATGCCGTAGCCGCTCCCGTCGCAAAGCTTCGTGTAAGGCTCGAAATCAGAGTTCTTCAGATCGTCGCTGCGGTTTCGGCTGTCAGCCTTACGCTCTACCTCGAATTCTTCGGCGCCGCCGACGGTTCCTTCACGTCAAAGGACGCCGCGTTTCTCGTCGTCCTTGGCTGGATGCTGGTCGCCTGGCTAATTCACCGCTTGTCAAAGTTGGGACCGTCGTCGCTGCCTGTTTTATCCAAACTAGTGGACGAGCTGCTCGTTGAGGAGCGCTATGCGGAGCTCTTGAAGCTCGTCGAACCGCACTTGTCGCTGATTGATCAGGTGTCGCGCCGCAAATCGCGCCTACAAAGGCTACACGACTGGCTGGCCGGGCTGACCGGGAAAGGGTCCGTCGAATACTTCATCAAGAAGCTTGATGATGATGAAAAGAAGCGCCGGAAAAAACGAATGCCCGTGGGGTTGGTGCGTATCGTTGGCCGCCTCCACGTGATTGTCCCGTCTCTGCAAAAGGGGGAGAAGTACGCCGGGGATGTTCTTCGGAGTATCTATCGCGCTGAGGAGGCGCGTCGCTTCATGGTAGAACAGAGGCCGTATGCAGCAATTTCGCTACTGCGCCTTGAACGTGATGAGCGGTTTGAATTTTCCGACCGATTCTTCGGCGACCTGATCGCTGACGCCGGGAGTGCTCTTTACCTGGAGATTCGGGAGCAACAGACCACGCGGTACCAGCTCCGGGTATATCCGGAACATAACCGCCTGCTGCACTTCCTGTTCTCCGATGCTGAGAACGCAAGGACGCTCGGGGTGTGGAAGCCAATCGGAGAGTACTTGCTCAGGCGTCTCGATCCTGCTGTCGATCCGGATTACGTCGCCTATCTCAACGGCCCCGCTACGCATTTCGAGCAGGAGTGGTGGCGCGACTCGACCTATGTGGGCATTCAATTCTTTCGCCTGATGGTCACTTCCGCCGCTCACCAAGGCGTCGAGTGGCATATGTGGCTCTATTGTCTTCCGCTGATCTTGAAGAAGCTGGAAGAAAATTACGACACCTCAACTCCGCTCGTGGACACGACCGCCGAGTTTCCGACCCGGGGTGCGCGATTGATCTATGAGATCGTTGATGCGCTGGGTGATTTCGTGAAGCTGGCCCCGGACCTTCCGGAAGGATCGCCGCATCGCGGCGTTCCTGACAGATTCGAGCACGCAAACGGCAACATCCCGGTCTCAGCAGCTATAGCCCTCGGCCAATGCGTTAGGACGATCGCTACATCTGGACGGCTGGGCGATAGGTTTGCCATCCTTATGCATGAGTGCGTCCTCCGCGACATTACCGATCTCCCGCAGCAGGGGGAAAACGGGAGGCTGCGCGGCCTTCTGATTCAATCCCTTGTTCAAGGCGGTGACACAATGGGACGCGCCTGCGATCAGGGCTATGGGCAGGGTCTCGCGACCCTTCTCCAAAGCGCCGATCATGTTCTCCGGTATCACGCTCGCGACTACATCGCGGGGATCGACGCTGCCTATCCAGACGCCCTGCCGGAGCACCTCAGGCCATCACCGCCGCCGCGCCGACACGAAGCGACGCCGTGAAGGCTGGCGCTGCGCCGAAGGCGGCGCTCTCTCTGCGTGTCTCGACCGGACGGCAGGCCGAGAACGATCTGTCGATTCCCGACCAGCGCCGCCAGGGCGAGATCTATTGTGCGGCGAAGGGCTGGGAGGTCGTCGCCAAATTTGTTGAGCCCGGCTCGTCGGCCGCCGACGATCGCCGGCCGGAGTTTCAGAAAATGATGGACGCTGGCCTCGCGCGGTCGGCGGCGTTCGATTTTATCGTCGTCCACTCCTTATCGCGATTCCTCCGCGACCAATTCCAGCTCGAGTTCTATGTGCGCAATCTCGCCAAGAACGGGGTGCGGCTGGTCTCGATCACGCAGGACCTCGGCGACGACCCGATGAGCAACATGATCCGTCAGATCATGGCGCTCTTCGATGAATACCAATCCAGAGAGAACGCCAAGCACACGCTGCGCGCCATGAAGGAGAATGCGCGGCAGGGCTATTGGAACGGCGCTCTGCCGCCGATCGGCTACCGTATAGTCGCCGCCGGGCAGCGCGGCGCGAAGACCAAGAAGAAGCTGGAGATCGATCCAATCCACGCCGAGACGGTGCGCCTGATGTTCAGGCTGGCGCTCGTCGGCGACGGCGAGAGCGGCCCGATGAGCGTCAAGTCGATCACGACGCATCTCAACGCGCGCGGCATCCGCACGCGCGACGGCGGGCGCTGGGGCATCGCCGCCGTGTGGCGCCGCGCGCGGTCAGCGGCCCGACCCTGCTCACGGGCATCTGCTTCTGCGCGGCGTGTGGTGGCGCCATGACGCTCCGCACCGGCAAGGGCTATCGCTACTACACGTGCGGCAGGGCGAGAGCGGCTGCCGCGGCCTCTCCGTGCCGATGGAGAAGCTCGACGGCGCCGTCGTCGGCCGCCTCGAATGGCGGATCTTGGACCCGTCACGCCTCGCGGAGATGATGGACCAGCTGCTGGAGCGCCGCGAGGAATGGAATGAGCGCCGGCGCGGCCACATCGCCGAGCTGCGCAGGCGCGCCGCGGAAGCCGAAGCGAAGCTGAAGCGTCTCTATGAAGCGATCGAGAACGGCATAGCCGACGTGTCGGACGCATCGCTGAAGAGTCGCATCGCCGAGCTGACGGCGATCCGAGACCAGGCGCAGGCCGATGCAGAACGCGCGACGGCCGCCGTCGAGCGTCTCGGGGCCGGCGATCACGCCGGAGAGCTTGCGGCGGTTCGCGCTCGCCGCGCGTCGCAAGCTCCAGAACGAAGACGGAACCTACCGGCGCGACCATCTGCGCGCCGTCGCGCAGCGAGTCGAAGTGGTGGACCCGACCGAGATCCGCATCATCGGCACAAAAACCGAGCTTTTGCGGACTCTCGCCGCCGTTGCGAGCGTAGAATCGGCGGCGATTGGCGTTCGCAGTTTGGAAGCGAAGTGGCGCGCCCGAGAAGATTCGAACTCCTAACCCCCAGATCCGTAGTCTGGTGCTCTATCCAATTGAGCTACGGGCGCTTGCCAGGGCGGCGGATGTAGCGGATGGGCGGACCCGCCACAACCCCTCGGGCCGCTTAGCGCCAGTCGTCGAGCGCGAACACGCCCGGGCGGCTGTAGCAGGGCGCGTTCGGGCGGTGCACCGTGACCACGTTCAAGCGAGGGCGGAAGCCGATGCGCTGGCCCTCCGCCACATCTTGTTCGGTGAGCGGGCGTACGGCTGGCATCGCGGTGCCTCCACTGCCGGGGCGGTGGTGCTGGGCGGCTTCTTCCTTTGTCAATGTGATTGGCGCGTGGCTGCCCCCGCCTCCCCTGGTGCATCCGCCCCCGGGGGCGGAGGGGAAACTGCGCGCTTAGTCGGCGGCGGCCTGGGCGGGGCGGGCGCGGTCGGGCCAGCGGCGGGCCACCAGTGGCCCGTCGGCGGCGTAGGCGATGCAGGTGTCGATCAGGTGCGGGCCGCTGCCGTCGCCCCCGGCGCGGCGGCGGGCGAGCGCGGGGCCGGCGGTCTGGAAGGCGGTGGTCGCGACCTGCTGCAACAGCTCGCGGAGATGGGTGCAGCCGACCGTGCCGCCGACGCGGGCGGCCGCTTCCTTCAGGAACCCGGACTTGATCCGAAGCCCGGCGAGGCGCGCGAAGGCGGGCGCGGCGGCGGGGCAGGCGGCATAGGGGCTGTGCACGGTCGCCGCCTCGCTCGCGGTGATGGTCATGCGGTCGTCGAAGGTTACGCGGAGCCACATCTCGTGCAGGGGCTCGCCGGCTTCGACCCGGCCGCGTTCATCGGTGCTGAACGGCTCGGCCTTGGTGTCCACCAGATGCGCCTCGACCTCGAACAGCCCGTCGGCCCGCTCATAGCCCTCGATGGTGATGCGGCGCGTGTGGAGAGGCGTGCGCCTTGCGGGCGGGCTGAGACTCATAACGGACGTGATCCTTCGGCGGTGCAGCGTCGCATATCGGGAAGGAGATGCTGCGGTGCAATAGCGGGGTTCGTGCTGCACGCCCTCACCCGGCGCTGCGCGCCGGCCTCTCCCGCGCAGCGGGAGAGGCGGTCCCTTTAGCGCCCGACGGCGTAGCCCTGCATTCCCCGCGGGTTGGCGCCGGCGCGGTATTGGCCATTTTCCACCCTCGCGCCGGAGAGCCGGCCCTCGGACCAATCCTCGCCCTTCTCGGCCTTGTGGCCGCGGCGGCGCAGCTCGTGCAGCACGGCATCGGCGAAGCGGCCTTCCAGGACCAGTTTTCCGGGGCGGGCGGCGCGCGGCCAGAAGCTCGAGGGCCAGTGTTCCGTATGGAAGCTCGGCAGGTCGATCGCCTCCTGGATGTTCAGGTTGTGGTGCACCATCCGCAGGAACATGATCGGCGACCATTGATCCTGCTGCTCGCCGCCCGGCGTGCCGAAGGCCATCCAAGGCTTGCCGTCGCGCAGCGCGAAGCTCGGCGAGAGCGTGGTGCGCGGACGCTTGCCGGGCTCCAAACTGTTGGGCAGGCCGGGCTTGAGCCAGAACATCTGCCCGCGCGTGCCCATCGGGAAACCGAGCTCGGGGATCACCGGGGAGGATTGCAGCCAGCCGCCCGAGGGGGTGGCGCTCACCATGTTGCCCCAGCGGTCGATCACGTCGAGATGGCAGGTGTCGGCGCCGATCACGCCGAGGCGGGAGACGGTGGGCTCGCCGGCGCCGGCCGCCGGCACTTGAGCGGCCCGGGTGTGCGCCTCGTGATCGACCCAGTTGGTTCGGCCGTCGATCTCGCCCGGATGCAGGTGATGGGCGGCGCGGTCGGTGACGAGCTTGCGGCGGACATCGTTGTAGACGGGCGAGAGGAGCGTGCCGAGCGGCACGTCGGTGAAATTGGGATCGCCGTACCAGGCCTCGCGGTCGGCGAAGGCGAGCTTGGCGCACTCGACGACGGTGTGGACGAAATCGGGGCCGACCGGGTCCATCGCGGAGAGATCGAAGCCGCGCAGGAGCGCGAGCTGCTGGAGGAACACCGGCCCCTGGCTCCACGGGCCGCACTTGAGCACGGTGTGGCCGTGGTATTCGTAGGCGAGCGGCTGCTCGGTGGTGGCTTTCCAGGCGGCGAAATCCTCGGCGGCCAGCAGGCCGCGATGGCGGCGGCCGGAGACGTCCATCACCTCGTTGCCGCGGAAGAAGCGATCGACCGAATCGGCGACGAAGCCGCGGTACCAGGCATCCCGCGCCGCCTCGATGCGCGCCTCGCGGCCCGAGCGGCCCGAGGTTTCGCGCAGCAGTCGCTCCCAGAAGTCGGCCAGTGCGGGACGCGCGAACAGGGAATGCGGCGCCGGCACCTTGCCGCCGGGCAGGTAGACGGCGGCGGAGGTCGGCCATTCCTGCTCGAACAGCGGGCGCACGCCCTCGATCGTGGCGCTGATGCGCGGCACGATCGGCACGCCGTTGCGGGCGTAACCGATCGCGAAGGCGAGCACGTCGGCGAGCTCCCAACTGCCCCAGTCGCGGAGCATCAGGCACCAGGCGTCGAAGGCGCCGGGGACCACGGCGGGCAACAGGCCGGTGGCGGGGATCAGGTCGAGGCCGAGCGCGGCGAATGCCTCCAGCGTGGCGGCCTTGGGCGCGACCCCCTGGCCGCAGATGACGTGCTGGGTGCCGGTGCGGGCGCTGTGGAGGATGATCGGCGCATCACCGCCCGGGCCGTTCAGGTGCGGCTCGGCGACTTGCAGGGTGAAGCCCACGGCCGCCGCCGCGTCGAAGGCGTTGCCGCCTCGCTCCAGCACCGCCATGCCGACCTGGCTTGCGATCCAGTGAGTGCTGGCGACCACGCCGAACGTGCCGGCGATCTCGGGGCGAGTGGTGAACATCGGGCGCTCTCCGCTGCTTGCGCGGGCCGGAAGCTACCGACAAGTTGGGGTGATGCAAGAAGCGGGCACGCTGGTGCTGGTCGTCGGCCCGAGCGGGGCCGGCAAGGACACGCTGCTCGCGCATGCGCGTCGGGCGCTGGCGGGCGATGCGCGGTTCCGCTTCGTCCGCCGCGTGATCACGCGCCCCGCCGAGGCGGGGGGCGAGGAGCATGACGCGGTGAACGCGGCGGAGTTCGCCCGCCGCCGCTTCGCGCTCTCGTGGCAGGCGCACGGGCTGAGCTACGGCGTGCCGGAGGACGTGGCGGACGATCTGCGCGCCGGCCGTGTGGTGGTTGCGAACGTCTCCCGCGCGGTGGTGGCGGAGGCGGCGCTGCGCTTTCCGGTGCGGCTGATCGAGGTGACGGCGCCCGCTTCGGTGCTGGCCGCGCGGCTCGCGGCGCGCGGGCGGGAGGCGGCGGGCGATATCGCCGCGCGGCTCGCGCGCCGGGTAGCCTTGCCGCCCGGTGTGCGCGTGGCGCGCGTCGTGAACGACGCCGGCCTGGAAGACGGCGTGCGGGCGTTCGTGGATGCGCTGCTCGGGTGCACGCGATGACGGTGCTGATCGCGGGCGCCGGGATCGGCGGGCTGACGGCGGCGCTCAGTCTGCACCAGATCGGCGTTCCGGTGTGCGTGTTCGAGAGCGTGCGGCGGATCGAGCCGCTTGGGGTGGGGATCAATTTGCTGCCGCACGCGGTTCGCGAGCTGACCGAGCTCGGCCTGGGCGAGACGATCGAGGCGAGCGGGGTGCCGACGGCGGAACTCGCCTACTATTCCAAGCACGGGCAGAAAATCTGGTCCGAGCCGCGCGGGCGGGCGGGCGGCTATCGCTGGCCGCAGATCTCGATCCATCGCGGCCGGTTGCAGATGATCCTGCTCGCTGCCGTGCGGCAGCGGCTCGGGGCGGAGGCTGTGCAGACCGGGCGCGCGCTGACCGGCTGGGAGGCGCGGCGCGGTTCGGTGATCGCGCGCTTCGCAGATGACGAAGCCGCGGAGGGCGCGCTGCTGGTGGGCGCGGACGGGATCCACTCCACGGTGCGGCGGCTGCTGTACCCGGCCGAGGGGCGGCCGATCTGGAACGGGGCGATCCTGTGGCGCGGCACCACCGAGGCGGCGCCGTTCCTCGGCGGGCGCACGATGATCATGGCGGGGCACGAGTTCCAGAAATTCGTATGCTACCCGATCAGCCTGCCGGGTACCGACGGGCGCGCGACGCTGAATTGGATCGCCGAACGGAAATTCCCGCGCGACCGTGTGTGGCGGCGCGAGGACTGGAACCGTTTGGGCGTGCCCGCGGAATTCCTGCCGTCGTTCGAGGGCTGGCGGTTCGACTGGCTGGACGTGCCGGCGCTGATCCGCGCCGGGCTGCCGTGCCACGAATATCCGATGGTGGATCGCGATCCGCTGCCGCGCTGGAGTGCGGGGCGCGTGACGCTGCTCGGCGACGCGGCGCATCCGATGTATCCGATTGGCTCCAACGGCGCCTCGCAGGCGATCCTGGACGCGCGCGTGCTGGCGCGCGAGATACAAGCGCACGGGGAAGCGCCGGAGGCGTTGGCGGCCTATGAGGCGGAGCGGCGGCCGGCCACCGAAGCGATCGTGCTGGCGAACCGCAGGAACGGACCCGAACAGGTGATGCAGCTCGTGGAGGCGCGCGCGCCGGACGGTTTTAAGCGCATCGAGGACGTGCTGACGGCGGCGGAATTGGAAGAGACCGCCGCCGCCTACAAGCGCGTCGCCGGGTTCGACAAGGAGGCGCTGAACGCGCGGCCTCCCATTGTGGAGGCGGGGCGATGAGCCGGGCGGCGGAGGCGGCGGGGCGCGTCAGCGAGGCGCGGCAATGGGAGCGGCTGATGACGATGGCGCGAATCGGCGCCATCGCGGGCGACGGCGTGGACCGCGCCTGTCTGACGGAGCTCGACCGCCAGGCGCGGCGCGTGCTGATCGAATGGGCGCGCGCGATCGGGCTTTCGGTGTCGATAGACGAGGCGGCGAATCTTTGGCTGCGGCGCGAGGGAACCGAGCCGGGCGCGGCTTCGGTGCTGACCGGCAGCCACATGGACACGCAGCCGAACGGCGGCCGTTTCGACGGCATCTATGGGGTGATCGCCGGGCTCGAGGCGCTGGAGGCGCTGGAAGCGGCTGGCGCGCGCACGCGGCGGCCGATCGAGGTGGTGGCTTGGACCAACGAGGAGGGCGGACGCTTCGCGCCGGGTTGCATGGGCAGCATGGCGTGGAGCGGCTACCGGCCGCTCGCTTCCTTCGCCGAGGTGCGCGACCCGGAGGGCGTGCGCTTCGCCGATGCGCTGGCGGCGCATCTCGCTGCCGAGGCCGATCTGCCGCGCCGGGCGCTCGGTGGCGCGCCGCACGCTTACGTGGAGGCTCATATCGAACAGGGGCCGCTTCTGGAGGCGGAGGGGCTGGATATCGGCGTCGTTTCCGGCATCCAGGGCAGCCGCTGGTTCGCCGTGACGCTGAGCGGGGAGACGGCGCACGCGGGCACGACCCCACTGAAGCTGCGGCGCGACGCGGTGCAGGACATGGTGCGCGCCATCGCGACGCTGAACGCGCTGATGGAGGATCCCGAGGACGTGCTGCGCTTCACCGTCGGGCGCATCGTCGTGGAGCCGAACACCTCCAACTCGGTCGCCGACCGCGCGACGTTCACGATCGACCTGCGTCACCCCGATGCGGCGGTCCTGCGCGGGAAGGGGGATGCGATCGAGGCGACGGTGCGCGGCGCGGTGCGCGATGCCGGGGTGGAGGTGCGGGAGGTGTTCAGCGCGATGCCGGTCGCCTTCGCGCCGGAGGTGCGGGAGGCGGTGCAGCGCGCGGCGGCGGCGCTCGGGCTGCGTTCGCGGGTGATGCCATCGGGCGCGTTCCACGACGCGCAGTTCGCCGCCGCGGTGTGCCCGAGCGGGATGATCTTCGTGCCCTGCCGCAAGGGGATCAGCCACAACCCGGCGGAATATGCCGAGCCCGGCTGGCTGGCGACGGGCACGCGCGTGCTTGTTCACACGCTGGCGGAGCTGGCCGGAGCGGAGGCGCCAAGCTCCGCGGCGAGGAGTAACGCATGACCGACATGGTTGAGAATCCCATTCCGGTCGATAACGCTACGGCGGAGCCGCTGGCGGATACGCGTACGCGCGCGGCGATGGGGCGGCTTCTCAGCCGGCTGCTGCGTCCCCGTGCCGGAGACAGCGTTACTGCTCGCGGATCAAACCGATGTCTTCGCGCTCTCCAACGAGGTTACGGCAGAAATTGCGGGCGTCCTCGAACTTCCTCGCCTAGCCGGAGCAGTATAAGCCGCTCGCAGGAGACGCATCCTGGATATCCTATGCATGCAGGGCGCATGGTTGTCACGGTCCGAGCGCGTCACGGATTGCCGCGACGCCAAGGACAATCAATACCTTGAGCTTGCACTCGCTTCCGGTGCGAGCATCATTATTGGCGGTGACGCCGATCTTCTGGTGCCGCATCCCTGGCGGGGTGTAGGCATCCTCAGCCCGGCGGCGTATCTCACCGAGGTCAGCGCGTGACCCGGATCATCGCGACGTATCTGGTTCACGCAACGCCCGCCGAGATCGAGGCGCGGGCGCGGGCTATCGCGATCGAGCAGAGCGTGGAAATGCCCCTCGAGGCGATAGCCGACGATTTCATCCTGCGTGGCATCGTGGGCGAGGTGCAAAGCATCGCCGATCGCGGCGGCGGGGTATTCGCGGTGCGGATCGGGCTCGCCGCGAGCACGATCGGGGCCGATGCCGGGCAGCTCTTCAACATGGCGTTCGGCAACACCTCGCTGCAGGAAGACGTGGTGCTGGCCGATCTCAATGTGCCGCCGGGCCTGTTTCCGGGGCCGCGCGTCGGCATCGCGGGATTGCGGGCGCGCACCGGCGCCGTCGGGCGGGCGTTCACCGCCTCGGCGATCAAGCCGCAAGGGTTGCCGCCGGAGCGGCTGGCGGCCATCGCGGCGGGGTTCGCCGCGGGCGGCATCGATTTCGTCAAGGACGATCACGGCCTCGCCGATCAGCACTATGCGCCGTTCGCCGCGCGCGTGCCGCTCTGCGCCGATGCGGTGCGGCGGGCGGGCCATGCGCGCTATGTGCCGAGCGTGACGGGGAGCCTGGATGCGATGCGGGCGCAGATCGGGCTGGCGCGCGATTGCGGGCTCGATTGCGTGATGGTGGCGCCGATGATCGCCGGACCCGCCAACGTGCGAGCGCTGGCGGACGAGTTTCCGGGCATGGCGTTCCTGGCGCACCCAACGCTCGGCGGCGCGGCGCGGATCGCGCCCGAGCTCCTGATCGGCAAGCTGTTTCCGCTGCTCGGGGCGGATGCGGTGATCTTCCCGAATTACGGCGGGCGGTTCGGCTATTCGCCCGGGACCTGCGCCGATCTGGCGGCGAACGCGCGCGGGCTGGGCGCGGTGCCGGTGCCGGCCGGGGGCATGACGCTCGCGCGGGTGCCAGAGATGCTTGATTTCTACGGCGCCGACGCGATGTTGCTGATCGGCGGCAGCCTGCTCGCCGCGCGCGAGCGGCTGGCCGAGGCAACGGCGCGGTTCGCGAACGCGGTCGCCGCCCATCGATACCGGAAGTGATTGCGCGATGAACGATCTGCTACGGCCGCACAAGGGCGGATTTCGCTGGGAAGGCGTGGAATTGAAGCCCTACAAGGAAGAGGGTGCGGCGCCGTTCAAGGCGATCTCGCGCCAGGAGTTGTTTTCCGATCCTGCGTTCGGCTGTCAGCTTCGCTATTTCGAGATGGACGCGGGCGGCCATTCCAGCCTGGAGCGGCACGAGCACGCGCACGCGGTGATGATCCTGCGCGGACGCGGCACCTGCCTGCTCGACGACGAGGTGCGCGAGGTGCGGCAGTTCGACCTGGTGAAGATTCCCTCCTGGACCTGGCACCAGTTCCGCGCCAGCGCGGGCGAACCGATGGGGTTTCTCTGCATGGTGAATGCCGAGCGGGACCGGCCGGTGCTGCCGGACGAGGCGGAGCTGGCCGCGATGATGCGGGTGCCGGCGGTGGCGCGGTTCTTAGCCGGCGGCTGACCTCGTTGGCGATTGGCGGTCGGCGGCACGGCGGATGACGCATGGAGCGCTAGGCGAAGGGCCACGCGGGAGGACCACTCCGTGGCTCTCCGTGTTGACCTGCTTCATTCCCACACGAACTCACGGATAGCGCGCACCATCCGCTCCGGCTCGTCCACCCGGATCGAGTGGCTGCTGTTCTCGAATATCTCGAGCCGCGACCGCGGGATAAGAAGGTGGATTTCCTCGGAGAACTCAGGCGCGCAGATCCAGTCGTGGCGGCCGGCGAGAATCAGCGTCGGCGCGGTTATGCGCGGAAGTTCGGGGCGCAGGTCGTAATTCAGGAGGAAACCACCGGGGCCGAAAGCGCGGTTGAGCGCATCGGGCGAGTGGATGGCGCGCGCGCGGCCCGGGGCGGCCGCTGCCTCGTCGTGGCGCAGCGCATAGAGCGGCCCCATGATCCGGTAGTAGTCGCGCATCGCTTCCGGCGTGGTGAGGCCGCCGGCCCAGAGCTTCTCGCAGACCGCCTGCTGCTCCGGCGTGCCGCGTTGGGCGATGATTTCCTTCGCGCGGGCGATGAAACCGGAATGGGCGGCGGTGACGATCAGCACGAGCTTCGCGACCGACCGCGGATAGCGCGCCGCGTGCGCCATCGCCACCATGCCGCCGTAGGAGGTGCCGATGCTGACGATCGGCCCGAGGCCGAGATGGCGGCGCAGCGCCTCCATGTCTTCGACGTTCTCATCCAGCGTGTAGGCGGTGGGATCGCCGCGCGCGGAGCGGCCCTGGCCGCGATGGTCGAAATAAACGAGCTGCATGTCGGCGGCGAGCGGGGAGAAACTCGGCTTGAAGCCCGAATGATCGCCGCCCGGCCCGCCGTGGATCGCGAAGGCGACAGGACGCTTCTCCATCGCGGCGCCCTGCGGCACGAGGCCCAACCCCTCCACGTCGAAGAAGAGCCGGGTTCCGCGGATCTCAGCGAACATTGTGGGTGGCTCCTGTGCCGATGGGCCGCCAGCATCGCCGATCCGGCGTGTTTTGACAGCCCCGCGCGAGGCTTATCAGAGTGGCGACGGAGGGACCTTCGGATGGCGGAAATCGCGTTGCGGCCGATCCGCAAGATCGGCTTTGTCGGACTTGGCGTGATGGGCGAGCCGATGTGCGGTCACCTGGCGCGCCGCTTCGGGCGGCCGGTGCTGGCGCACGATTTGCGCCCCGAGCCCTTGGACCGGCTGCACGCGGCGGGCGTGCGGCCGGGCACGCCGGCGCAGATCGCGCAGGAGTGCGATCTGATCCTGTTTTCGCTGCCAGACGGCAAGGCAGTGCAGTCGGTGACGGCAACCCTGGAGCCGATCCTGACCGAAGGCCAGTGCATCGTGGATACCAGCACCTCGCCCGTTGCGCTGACGCGCGAGATCGCGGCACGGTTTGAGCCGCGCGGGATCGGCTTCGCCGACGCGCCGGTGGCGCGCACGCGTGAGGCGGCGGCCAAGGGCGAGCTCGCGATCATGGTGGGCGCGAGCGATCTCGTGTTCGCGCATATCCGCCCCGTCTTGGAGACGATGGGTAGCGACGTCACCCATTGCGGCCCGCCGGGCTGCGGTCAGGTGGTGAAAGTCCTCAACAACATGCTGGTGTTCGAGAACACCCATGCGCTTGCCGAGGCGATGGCGCTCGGCCGCCGGAACGGCGTGCCGCCCGAGGTTCTGCTGCCAGCGATCGCCAAGGGCTCCGGCGACAGTTTCGTGCTGCGGAGCCACGGCATGAAGTCGATGCTGCCGGGCGACTTCCCCGAACGGGCCTTCTCCACCCGCTACGCGATGAAGGATCTTTCCTATGCGCTCGAGATGGCGCGCGCGGCGGGGGTGGCGGTGGAGGGGGCGGAGCTCGCCATGCGGCGGCTGCAGGAGGCGGAGCGGCAGGGCTACGGCGAGCAGTATCATCCGGTCGTGCTGCGCGTCATCGACAGGCAATGAGCAGAGCCGCCGCGAGGCGAACGCAGGTCGGCATCGTCGGTGCCGGGCCTGCGGGCTTGTTCCTGTCGTTGCTGCTGCACCGGCGCGGGGTCGAGTCCGTGATCCTGGAAGCGCGCTCGCGGGAGGCGATCGAGCAGACGATCCGCGCCGGGATCGTGGAGCAGGCCACCCTCGATCTGATGGCGGAACTTGGCGTGGGCGCGCGGGCGAGGCGCGAGGGCGTGGCGCATCGCGGCACCAATCTGCGTTTCCTCGGCCGCAGTCACCGGATCGACTTCGCGCGGCTGACCGGCGGGCGGGTGGCGACCCTCTATCCGCAGCACGAGGTGCTGAAGGATCTGATCGCGGCTCGGCTCGCGCAGGGTGGGGAAATCCTGTTCGGCTGCAAGGCGTTGGCGATCGAGGACGTGCAGGGCACGCATCCGGTGATCCGGTTCGCGGGCACTGACGGCGCGGCGGGCGCGCTGCGCTGCGAGGCGGTGGTGGGTGCCGACGGTTTTTACGGGGTGTGCCGGACGGCGATCCCGGAAGAGAAGCGCACCGAGTATGTCCGCACCTATCCGTTCGGCTGGTTCGGGATTTTGTGCCGGGCGCCGGTATCGTCGGAGGAATTGATCTACACGCGCCATGCACGCGGCTTCGCGCTGATCAGCAGCCGCTCGCCGGACGTGCAGCGGATGTATTTCCAGTGCGACCCGGAGGACGACGCGGATCGCTGGACGGAGGCGGCGATCTGGGAGGAGCTGCAGGCGCGGCTCGCGGGGGCGGACGGGTTCCGGCTGAAGGAAGGCCCGGTCTTCCACCGCAACATCGTCGCCATGCGGAGCTTCGTCTGCGAGCCGATGCAACACGGGCGGCTGTTCTTGGCCGGCGACGCCGCGCACATCGTGCCGCCGACCGGCGCCAAGGGGCTCAATCTCGCGGCGAGCGATGCGTGGCATCTCGATCGGGCGCTCGGCGCGTTCTTCGCCGATGGCTCGGCGGCGGCGCTGGAGGGCTATTCGGCCGCGGCGCTGCGCCGGGTGTGGCGGGCGCAGCATTTCTCCTGGTGGATGACGTCGATGCTGCACCGCTTCGCGGATGCCAGCCCTTTCGACGAGCGGCGGCAACTGGCGGAGCTCGAATTCGTCACAGGAAACGAATCGGCAGCGCGCGGGCTGGCGGAGACTTATGTGGGCGAGCCGTTCGGATAAATCCGACGGGCTGCGACCGCCTCAGATCGCCTTGGCGTGGCGCTGTTCGCCGGGGCGGAGATAGGCGTCGAACAGCGCCGCCACATTGCGGACCAGGGGACGGCCTTCGGCGGTGACGGCAAGAGTGGTTCCCGCCCGTGAGACGATGCCATCTCGTTCCATTTGTGCGAGCGGGGCAGCGGCTTCTTCGAGCAGGTCCGGCGCGGCGGCGAGATCGGCCTTCAGGCTGCACATCAGCGCCTCGATCACCGCGCCGCGGCGGCGATCCTCATCGGTCAGCGCGATGCCGCGCGCGACCGGCAGCCGTCCGGCGCGCACCGCCTGCTGCCACGCGCCGATATGGGCGATGTTCTGCACGTAGCCCTGCGGCAGCCGCCCGATCGCCGAGGCGCCGAAGCCTATCAGCGCGTCGGCATCGTCGGTCGTGTAGCCCTGGAAGTTGCGGCGCAGCCGGCCGGCCGCCGCCGCTTGGGCGAGCGCATCGCCCGGGCGCGCGTAGTGATCGAGCCCGACCGGCGCGAGGCCTGCCTCGCGCAGCACGGCATCCGCCGCCGCGCGCTGTGCCAAGCGGGCCGCCGTGCCGGGCAGCGCATCGGCGTCGATCGCCGCCTGATGGCGTTTGATCCAGGGCACATGCGCGTAGCCGAAGACGGCGATACGGTCCGGGCGGAGTGCGGCAGCCTGCTCGGCCGTGCGCTCCACCGAGGCGACGGTCTGGCGCGGCAGGCCGTAGAGCATGTCGAGGTTGATCGAGCCCGCGCCGGATTCCCGCAGACTCAAGATCGCGCGCGCGGTCATCTCGAAGGGCTGAATACGGCCGATCGCCTGCTGCACGGCTGGGTGGAAATCCTGCACGCCGACCGAGGCGCGGGTGATGCCGATCTCGCGCAGGGCGGCGGCGTGTTCCGGGGCGAAGGCACGGGGGTCGATCTCGACGGCGATCTCGGCATCCGGTCGCAGGTCGAACCTTACCGCGAGGCGGCCGGCCACGCGCAGCATCGCGGCCGGCGGCAGCGAGGTCGGGGTGCCGCCGCCCCAATGCACGTGGCGCACCGGAAGGCGCCGGCCGATCGCGTCCGCCACCCGGTCGATCTCGGTTTCGAGCAGGGCGCCATAGTCAAGCAGCGGCGCCTCGCGCCGGGCGGCGCGGGTGTGACAGCCGCAAAACAGACACAGGCGCACGCAAAACGGGACGTGGAGGTAAAGCGACAGCGCCGTGCCGTCGGGGAGCGCGGCGAGCCAGCTCTTGTAGGTGCGGGAGTCGACGCCGGGGCCGAAATTGGGCGCTGTCGGATAACTCGTGTAGCGCGGCACGCGCTGGTCGTAGCGTTGCAACAGGTCGGGCGACATGCGGGGAGCCTGCCGCCCCGAACCGACCGCGCATTGATTCAGGTCAACCGCTGGGCGCGCCGCCGCCGAGGCGGGTGATGCCGGGAACGAGGGCGGGCACGTAGTCGCGCCGGGGGAATTCGTCGCGGTAGTCGGGCAGGCCCTTGTGGGCGAATTCCCTGTAGGCCCGGGCGCGCAGGCGCTCGGCGTCGATCTCGATCCCGAGGCCGGGTTCCTCGGGCAGGCGCGCGAAGCCCTGTTCAACCTTGATCTGTCTTGTGGCGACCTCGCCGCACGCATCGCGGAAATTCACGAAATACTCGGCGATCAGGAAGTTGGGGATGGTCGCGCACACATGCACGGTGGCGGCGAAGCCGGCAAGCACGCTGTTATAGTTGTGCGGCGCCATTGCCACCGCCTGCGGCTCGGCCATCGCGGCGATGGCGAGCAGCGCCGAGATGCCGCCGATCGCGCAAATGTCCGGATTCAGGATGTCGGCGACGCGCTGTTCCAGCACCTGGAAGAACGATTCCTTCGAATAGAGCGCCTCGCCGGTGACGATCGGGATCGCGACCGCGCGCCGCACCTCGGCGAGCAGCGAAGGATTGTCGGCAAGGCACGGCTCCTCGTACCACCTGATGCCGAACTCCTCGAGGCGGCGGCCGATGCGGATCGCGTGCGAGGGGGCGAAGCGGCGATGTGCCTCGATCAGCAGTTCGAACTCGGGGCCGAGGGCGGCGCGCATCTGCCGCACGAAGTCGATCGCGAAATCCTCGTCCTTGGGGTCGACGAAGCTGCGCCAGGGGCCGGGGAACGGGTCGAATTTGGCGGCGGTGAAGCCTTCCTCCTTCAGCTTGAGCGCGCGGGCGATGTTTTCCTCCACGGAGGGGGCGGAGCACCAGCCGTTGGCATAGACGCGTACCTCGGCGCGCGAGCGGCCGCCGATGAGGTTATAAACGGGCTGGTTGCAGCGTTTGCCGAGAATGTCCCAGAGCGCGATCTCGATGGCACTCCAGGCGGCGAGCAGCTCCATCGAGTTGCGGCGGATCGCGAAGTCGTTGAACAGCACGTGCGCGGTGTGGCGAATCTCGAAGCTGCTGCGCCCGATCACGTAGGGGGCCATGCAGCCGATACAGGCGTCGATAACCTTTTCCTTGCCGCGGGTGACATAGGCCTCGCCCCAGCCGTGCAGCCCGTCCTCGGTCTCCACGCGGCACAGCAGCAGGTTCTTGCCGGACCCGGGATGCAGCAGGAAGGTTTCGATGCGGGCGATCTTCATGGCGCGCGGTCCTTGCGGCAGGGCGCGCATGATGCGCCTTCGCCGCGAGCCGGCAAGACGGGGCGTTGGGCTGGCGCGCCATGCTGGGCCATATGAGGGGCGTGCCATTCCACGGACCAAACCCGCACCGGCGCGGCGCCTATCCCACGGGAGGCTGCGCGAGGCGCTGATAGAGGCGCCGCTGCAAGTGCAGGTTTGCCCACAGCAGCGCGCCGCCCCGAGGGGCGAAGAGGGCGTTTCGGCGCGCTACGGCTCGGCGGCGGCCCAGCGGAGAAGTACGGCGCATCCGGCGGCGAAGTCTTCCATCCGCATCGATTCCCGCGGGTTGTGGCTGCCGTTCTGGTTCCGCACGAACAGCATCCCAGCCGGAATCCCCGCCTGCGCGAAGGCGGCGGCGTCGTGGCCGCCGCCCGATGCCATGCGGCGGTACGGGATGCCGAGCGAGGCGGCGGCCTGGGCGAGGCCGTCCTGCACGCCCGGATCCATTTCGTTCCCTTCGCTCCTGGTCTCGGCGCCGAGGTCGAAGCGCACGCCCCGCCGCGCCTCGATCAGCGGCGCGAGGCGGTGGAGTTCGGCGAAGAGTGCATCGACGCTCAGGGGATCGACGCTGCGGACGTCGAGCTGGAAGCGGGACTCGCCGGGGATTTTGGTGAACCCCGCCTCGTCGGTGGTGGCGAGGACGCAGAAGGTGGCGACGAGCTGATGGCCGCGCGCCTCCAGCTCCGCCCAGTGGTCGTCGAGCCGGGCGGCGAGTTCCGCAAGCGCGATGGCCGCGTCGCGCCGGTAGCGGCGGGGCGTGGCGCCGGAGTGGTTGTATTCGCCGATCACCCGCGCGGCGCGGAGCCGGCGCGAGCCCGGGATGCCGGTGACGATGCCGAGCGGGATGCTCTCGGCCTCAAGCACCGGCCCCTGCTCGATGTGCAGTTCCACGTAGGCGGCGGTGTTGGCGGAAGAGAGCCGGCCGGCGCCGGCACGCACCGCGTCGGGGTCGAAGCCCTGTGCCCGCATGTGGTCGGCGAGGGTGCGGCCCGTATCGAGGCGGCGGACCTCCAGCGCCTCGGCTGGCAGGCGGCCGAGGGCGGCGTTGCTGCCGGGATACGAGGTGGGAAACCAGGCCCCGGCCTCCTCGGCGCGGATCGCGAGCACGGTCAGGTCGCGCGCCGGAACGAAGCCGGCTTCGGCCATGCCGGCGGCGACCGCGAGGCCCGCCACGACGCCGGCGGCGCCATCGTAATTGCCGCCGCTTGCAACGGAGTCGAGGTGGCTGCCGAGCACGATCCGCTTCGCCGCCCGGTCCCGACCGGGCAGGGTCATGTAGAGGTTGCCGGCCGCGTCGGTCTCGGTTTCCAAGCGCAGCGCCTCGGCGGCGGCGCGGATGAAGTCGTGCGCCGCCTGCTCGCCCGGGCCGTAAGCGTCCCGGGTGATCCCGACCCCGTCGAAGCCGCGTTCGCGCAGGCCCTGGAACAGGCGGGTGGCGAGGCCGGTGTCGGGGCGGAGATTGGGGCGCATGGGCCGAGAATCGCGCCGGTGCGGGACTTCCGCAACCGCGCCCATTGCCGCCATAAGGCGGCATGAAACCGCGGATTCTGATCGCTGCCCTGCACACGAAAGACGTGATCGCTCGCGCCCGCGCCGAGTTCGACGCGCTGGTGCACGAGGGCGCGGACGACATGAAGCCCGACGAGGTGGTGGCGGCGGCGGAACGGCACCGGGCCGAGGGCATCCTGTTCGTCAATACGCTGCCGTTCGATTGTGCCCTGATCACCCGATTGCCCGACTGCGTGCGCGTGGGCGCGACCAGCAGCGTCGGCTACGACCATATCGACGTGGCGGCGGCCAAAGCGCGGGGGATCGTCGTCACCAACACCCCGGGCGTCTTGAGCGAGTGCACCGCCGATTTCGCCTTCATGCTGCTGCTGGCCGCCGCCCGCCGCGCCGCGGAATACGGCGCCATCATGCGCGCGGGCTGGCGGAGGCGGATCGGGCAGGGGGATCTGCTCGGGGTCCGGGTGTGGGGCAAGACGCTCGGGATCGTCGGGATGGGCCGGATCGGGCAGGCGGTGGCGCGGCGGGCGCGCGGGTTCGACATGCGGGTGCTCTACCACGCCCGCAACCGCTGCCCGCCCGAGCAGGAGCAAGGGGCGGAATATTGCCCGAGCCTCGGGATGATGCTGTCCCGGTGCGACTTCGTGAGCCTCCATGCGCCGGGTGGAGCGGCAACCGAGGGGATGATCGGGGAGCGCGAGCTGAACCTGCTTCCGCGGGGCGCGGTGCTGGTGAACACGGCGCGGGGGTCGCTCGTCGACGAGGAGGCGCTGATCGCGGCGCTGCGCTCGGGCCGCCTGTTCGCCGCCGGGCTCGACGTGTTCCGCCGGGAGCCCGATTTCGATTTGCGATTCAATGAGTTGCCGAACGTCGTTCTGACCCCGCATGTCGGTAGTGGCTCGGTGGAGACGCGCAACGCGATGGGCTTCCGCGCCCTCGACAACATCGCCGCCGTGCTGGCTGGCCGGGGGGCGATCGATCCGTTGTGGTAGCAACGGCACGCTTGCGATCGGCGGCCGGAGGCTGGCGCCTGTTCGCCGTTCCGCAGGTCTGTCCGCGTTCTTCCGCAAGGAGCGCTTGCGAGGCAGGCCGATTTTGGTGGCGGTTTGTTGAAGAAGCGCGCCTGCGGACGGGGCAGCGGCAAGAGCAGCGCGGGATCTTGAAAGGCGGCGACAGGCACGAGTAAAGATCGTGGCGCGAAGAAGATCAAAAGCACTCGGGGAGACGTCATGTCAGCGAGCGCCCGCGGCAAGCCGGCCTGGGAAGCGACCCCCCTGTCCGATTCCGCCCACCGATCACAGCTCCGGCGAGCGGTGATCGCCAGCACGGTCGGCACCACGATCGAGTGGTACGACTTCTTCCTCTACAGCGTGGTGACCGGGCTTGTGTTCGGCAAGCTATTCTTTCCGAACTCCGATCCGCTCACCGGCACGCTGAACGCCTTCGGCATCTATGCGGTGGGATTCATCTCGCGTCCGATCGGTGCCGCCATCTTCGGCCACTGGGGCGACCGCGCCGGGCGCAAGTCGGCGCTGATCGCCACCCTGATGCTAATGGGCGTCGCCACCTTCCTGGTCGGGATCGTGCCCGGCTACGATAGCATCGGCATCTGGGGCGCCATCATCCTGAGTGCGCTGCGCTTCATCCAGGGCATTGGGGTCGGCGGCGAGTGGGGCGGCTCGGTGCTGCTATCCATGGAATGGGCGCGGCGGGATTCCCATCGCGGCCTTGTCGCCTCCTGGCCGCAGTTCGGCGTCCCGGCGGGACTATTTCTCTCCAATCTCGCCGTCCTGGTGTTCAGCGCCATTAGCGGCCCGGCGTTCCTGTCCTGGGGCTGGCGCATCCCGTTCCTGCTGTCGGCGGTCCTGGTAGCAGTCGGGCTGTGGATCCGGCTCGGCATCCTGGAAACGCCCACATTCCGCCGGCTCGCTGCCGAGCAGCGAGTCGAGCGCGCGCCGGTCGCCGAGGTCATGCGCAAGCAGCCGAAGGAGGTATTCCTGAGCGCCTTCGCGCGGATGGCCGAACAGTCGCCATTCTATATTTTTACAGCGTTTATCTACAGCTACGGGATCGTGCACCTGAAGATGAGCCGGGATTTCCTGCTGGTCGCGGTGCTATGCGCCTCTGTGCTCTCGTTCGTCACCATTCCTCTCGCGGGGCACCTGTCGGACCGCTTCGGCCGCAAGCGGATGTACGTGATCGGCGCGGTGGCGACCGGGCTGTTCGCCTGGGTCTATTTCGGTCTGCTGAACACGCTGTCGCCGGCAGTGATTTTCTTCGTGATCGTCATCTCGCTGGTGCCGCACGACATACTGTACGGGCCGCAAGCGGCGCTGATCGCGGAGAGCTTCACGCCGCGGCTGCGCTATTCGGGCTCCTCGATCGGCTATCAGCTTGCCTCGATCATCGCCGGCGGCCCGGCGCCGCTGATCGCGACTGCATTGTTCGCGAGCTACGGCACCTGGGTGGCGATCGCGGCCTATATCACCGCCTGCGCGGTGATCACGCTGATCGCGACGGCGATGATGCCGGACTACACCGGGCGGGACATCTCGGCGGAATACGCGCACACGGAGTGACGGAGCGGCCGGGGGAAGCGGCCAGAACTAGAACCGCCGCTCTAGCACGGTCACGACGTCGCCCGGCTGGAGGAGAGCTTCGCGCGCGGCGCGCGCCTCGATGCGCTGGCCGTTCTGGTCGCGCACGACTGCGGCGTAGCCGTCCACTGCGCGATAGGTGAAGCCGCCGGCGAGCGCGACTGCGGCGAGGACCGTCATGCCGGGCTCGTAGGGGAACTGGCCCGGCTTGTTGACCTCGCCAAGCACGAAGATCGGCCGGTAGGTGACGATTTCCGCGGCGACCGAAGGCTGCTCCTCAAGGCCGGCCTTCACCAGAGCGCGCGCGATCGCCCGCTCGAGCTCCGCGGGCCGCAACCCCGCGGCGCGTACCGGCCCGAGCATCGGCAGGGCGATCGTGCCGCTATCGCTGACGCGGAACTCCCCGGTCAGCGCCTCGTCGCCCACGGTGATCAGCCGCACGCTGTCGCCGGGGCCGAGGCGGTAGCCGGTAGCCGCAGGAGGGGGCAGCGGCGGCAGGCCGCTGCCCGGCGCGCAGGCGGCGAGCGAGGCCGCGAGGACGAGGCTCGGGACGGTCTGCCCGAGTAGGCGCAGCAAGCACATGCGCCGATCATCGCATCCATCCCTGAGCAAAGCGTTAATCGGGGGCGATTAGCAGTCCGTTAGCTTCCGCCCGGCATGATGGATCGGCGCGACGGAAGGAAAGCCGGCGCGGATCGAGGGCAGAATGCTGCAGAGTTCCGCGGCGCCGGCGGCACCGTCGCGCGGGCCGGCAATGGGTGAGCAGAGGGATACCAGCGGGGAGAATCCGGCGGAACCCGCGCGCGCGCTGCTTGGGATGCTGCGCCGGCGGTTATGGGTGATTCTGCTCTGCGCCGCCGCGGTGCCGGTGCTGGCCGCGCTGGCGCTGCACCAGACGCCGCCTCGCTACACCGCTGCCGGATCGCTGGTCTATGACCCGAACGAGTACCGCCCGCGCGAGCTGCAAAGTATCCTCCGCACCGACCCGCCGACCGAGGCGACGCTCGGCAGTCAGGCGGAGGTGCTGGGCGGCCTGGAACTGATCGAGCGGGTGGCGACGGCGCTCAACCTGTTCGCCGATCCCGCCTTCAACGCCGCGCTGCGCCAGCCTGGCGCGCTGCACCGCATACTCGTCCGGCTCGGAGCGGCGTCGGCGACACCAGTTGATCCGGCATCGGAGCCGGCGCGCAACGCGGTGCTGCTTGCCGCGCAGCAGGCGCTGACGGTGAAGGCGGAGCCGGGTTCGCACGTGCTCGCCGTCTCGTTCACCGCCGGCGATCCGGTGCTGGCGGCGGCGGTGGTCAACCGGCTGATGGATTTCTACGTGCGCGATCAGCTCGCGGCGAAATTCCGCGCCGTGCGGCGTGCGCAGGACTGGCTCGAAAGCCGCGCCCAGGAGCTGCGCGAGGAGGTGCGTGCGGAGGAAGATCGGATCGAGCACTACCGTGCCCAACAAGGAATGGTGCGAGGGATGCACGCCGGCCTGGACGCCGAGCAGATCAGCACGATCACGGACAACCTCGCACGGGCGCGCGGCGAGCTGGCGCAGGCAGAGGGCCGGCTCGAGGCCGCGCGGGGCGGTGCCGGCGCGGCGGCGCTCGCGGGCGTGACGCCGAGCGTGGTGGACGCTCAGCAAGCGGCCGACTTGATTGCAGCGGAAATCCGCCGCCGCGCGGCGACGCTCGGCCCGAACCATCCCGAGATGCGCGCGCTCCGCCAGCAGCTCGCGGCGGCGGAGGCTGCGGTCGGCGCGGCGCGCGCGCGCGTGGTGAGCGCGACCGAAGCCGAGGTGCGTGCGGCGCGCGGGCGCGTGGCCGCGCTGGAGCAGGACTTGGCGGCCGCGCAGGCGCGCGCGCAGACCCAGGCGGAGGCGGAGACGCCGCTGCACGCGATGGAACGCGATCTCGACGCCTCGCGCACCCTGCTTCAGTCGGTGCTCGACCGGCTGCAGGAGATCCGCGCGCAGGCGGCGGTGGAGAGCGCCGACGCACGCGAAATCTCGCTCGCCCTGCCGCCAACGGCCCCGAGTTTTCCCCGCACCCGGCCGATGCTGGCCGCTGCGGGGGCGTTCGGCCTCGTGTTCGGCCTGATGGCAGCCTACACGATGGACCTCGCCGACACCTCGCTGGGGAGCGGGGAGGATGTGCGGCGGCATCTGCGGCTGCGCTGCTTGGCTCTGATACCGCGCGTGCGCCGGCGCGCCCTGCGCGGCGCCCTGCTTTGCGAGCACGCCGTCGCCGCGCCGATGTCGGCCTTTGCCGAGCAGGTGCGTGCGCTGCGAACCGGGCTGTGGCTTGGCCATGAGCGGCCGCGCATCGTCGCCGTGGCGGCGGCGCGGCCTGGCGAGGGCAAAACGACCGTCGTGCTGTCGCTCGCCCGCTCGGCGGCGCTGAGCGGCGAGCGCGTGGTAGCGCTCGATTGCGACATGCGCCGTCCCTCGTTCGGCCGCCTGCTCGGCGGCGAGGGCGAGCCGGGGCTCGGTGAGGTGCTGCGCGGCGCGGCGACGCTGGAGGCGGTGCTGCGCCGCGACCATCTGACCAATCTCGATTTCATCCCGGCCGGCGATGCCGGGCCGGAGACGCTGAGCCTCTTGATGTCGGAGGCGATGGCGCGGCTGCTGCAGCAGCTCCGCGCCGACTACGACTTCGTGCTGATGGATGCCCCGCCGGCGCACGCGATGGCCGATGCGCGCGTGATTGCCCATCTTGCCGATGCGACCCTGGTTTGCGCGCGCTGGCGCGCCACGCCGCGCGCAGTGGTGCAGAGCGCGCTCGAGATGATCGAAGCGGCGGGCGCGACCGTGGTCGGCGTGGCGCTGACGCGCGTCGATCTTCGTGTGCATCGCCGCTCCGGCGCCGCCGATGCCGAACTCTGCCATCGGCGCTACCGGCAATACTGGCGTGTCTAGGCCGCCGCGCTTGCTCGTTGCGCTGCTTGCGGCGGCGCCGCTGCTGTGGCCGGCGCTGCTGAACGGCTACCCGCTCGTGTTCTCCGACACGGGCACATATCTCTCGCAGATCCCGCACCATTATCTCGGCTGGGACCGGCCGCCCTTCTACAGCGCGTTCCTGTTCGCGCTTGACTGGGACACGACGACGTGGACCGCGATCGTTGCGCAGGCGCTGATCGCCGCCTGGGTTCTGGACGCGACGCGGCGCGGGTTCGCCCCGCAGGCCTCGCCGTGGCGGACCCTCATTGCCTCCTTCCTGCTGGCCGCTGTCTCGCCGCTGCCCTTCGTGGCGGCGGAGCTGATGCCGGACCTGTTCACCGGCTTGATGGTGCTGGCGATCGTGCTGCTCGGGCTGCGGGCGGATTGCTTCGCGCGCACGGAGCACGCCGGCCTCGCCGCCCTGGTCGCCTTTAGCGTGACTTCGCACCTGAGCAATCTTCCGATCGCGCTTGTCTTGGGCGCGGTCGTTACGTGTTTCCGGCGGCGCGCCGCTTGGGTGTTCGCGCCGGTGCTGATCGGCTCGCTGGCGCTGAGTGCGGTCAACCTCGTCGGCCGTGGCACTCTGGCGCTGGCCCCCTACGGTGACATCTTTCTGCTTGCGCGCAGCCTCTATGACGGCCCGGGAATGCGCGTGCTCGCGCGAGAGTGCCCGCGATCGGGATGGCGGCTTTGCGCTTGGCGCAACGACATGCCGCCGAGCGCTGACGAGTTCCTCTGGCGCGCCGACAGCCCGCTCAACCGCGCTGGCGGACCGAAGGCGGTGAGCGTCGAGGCGGGCGCGATCGTGCGCGCCGCCGTGCTCAGCGAACCCGGCGACACGCTGCGAGCGGTTGCGAAAAACACCGCCCGCCAGTTGACGCGGTTCGCGAGCGGCGACGGGCTGCATTCCTGGCCGACCACTGTAACGCCCTGGGTGATGCGCGATTTCCCGGCCTTCGAGCGCGCCGCCTATGCGGCGGCGCGGCAGACGCGGGGCGCGGTGCTGGTGCCTCAATGGCTCCGGGCGCTGCACTGGGCAGCGGCGATCGGCGGCGCGTGCGCCTCGGCGCTGTTGGCGGCCTGGTGGTGGAACCGTGACCGGCGACGTGCGGCGGTGCTGCTCGCCTGTCTCGCGGCGCTGCTCGTGAACGCGGCGGTGACGGGTGCGCTGTCGGGCCCGCATGACCGCTATCAGAGCCGGGTGATGTGGCTGCCGCTCGTCCTCTTGGCGGTGCTGCCGCGCTGCAAGCTGCCGCACACGGTGAAGCTTCGGCGGGCGGCAGTCCCGCCTCTCGGCAGCGCATTCTGGTGCGCGGCGGAGGCGGCGACCTCCGGTGCCCTGTCGTTCGCGGGCGCGTTCCTTCTCGCACGCATGATCGGCGCGGCCGAGATCGGCGTCGGCGCGGGCGTGACCGCCATCCATGTCCTGCTGTGGGTTGGCACGAACGCGGTGCTGGCGGACGCGATCGTGCAGCGGGCGGCGCTTGACGAAGAGGAGGCCGGAAGCGCGATCGCGGCCGGATTGCTGATCGGATTCGCCGCGGCGGCATTGCAGGGCGCAGCCTTCATACCGTTGCGGATCGGCTTGCACGATCCGCGGCTGGCGCCCATGTGCCTCGCGCTCGCCTTGCCCTTGCCGCTGGTAGGTGCGGCGGGGCCGGTGCAGGGCTTGTTTACGCGGGCGCGCGACTACCGGCGCCTCGCTCTCCGCTCGGGTCTCGGGCAGGGCGCCGGGCTGGCGGCTGGGCTTCTCGTCGCCGCGCAGGGCGGCGGGGCCTGGGCGATCATCGCGCAGCAGGCGACGGTTTCGTTGGCAGGCGCGGCGGTGCTGCTCGCGGGCGGCGGCTGGCGGGCGCGCTGGGCCTGGCGGCCCCATGCTCTTGCCGGGCTGTTCCGCATTGGCGTGCCGCTGGCCGGCAGCACGCTGATCCTCACGGCGCGCTACCGCCTGTTCGCGCTTGCGGTGGGCGGCGTGGCGGGGCCGGCCGTGCTCGGTCAGGTGCACATGGCGTTCCGGCTGGTCGACACCGTGCGCGAGCTGGCATCGACGGCGATGTGGCGGCTCCTTCTGCCGTCACTGGCGGAATGCCAGCATGATCGTCGGGCCTTGCTGGCTTCAGTCGACGCCGCTGTGCGGGTGATCGCGGCAACACTCGTGCCGCTCTGCGCGGCGCTGGCGGCGCTGACCGGCCCGATGCTCGCCGCGTGGCTCGGCCGGGGATGGACGCCGGCCGGCCGCGCGGCGCTGCCGCTCGCCGCCCTTGCCGCGTGGATGTTCGTGACCTTCCCCGGCGGTGTGGCCGCGGTCGCCGCGGGCGCGCCGCAATACGGGCTGCGGGCGCAGGCAATGATCGCGGCGTTGGCCTTGCTGTTGATGCTGCTGCTGCGGCCGCAAACGCCGCTCGGGGCCGCGGCCGCCTGGCTTGCCGCGCATCTGGCGGTCGCGCCCTACGCTGCGATGACCACCGCGCGCGTACTCGGATGCAGGCCGCTTCGCCCGATCGCCGCCGGCGTGCCCGGACTGGCGCTCGCGGCGGCGGGCGCCGCTGCCGCGGCCGGGCTTAGACACCTCTTCGGTGCCGCCGGCCTCGGCTGCGGCGTCGCCGCGCTCGGCCTCGCGGCGGCGGTGCTCTGGCTCAGGCCGCCTGTTTGGCCCGCGCGGCTTCGATCGCTTGCCAGATCCTGAGCGGTGTCGCCGGCATATCGATATGCGTGATGCCGAACTCCGACAGCGCATCGACGAGCGCGTTCATCACCGAAGGCAGCGCCCCGGCGCAGCCCGCTTCGCCGCAGCCCTTCACGCCGAGCACGTTCGTTTTGCACGGCGAGGGCTGGCTCGCGAAGCTCATCGGGGGCACCTCGACGGCGCGCGGCAGGGCGTAATCCATGAACGAGCCCGATAGCGGCTGGCCCTGCTCGTCATAGACGACGCGCTCCAGCAGCGCCTGCCCGATCCCCTGCACGACGCCGCCATGCGCCTGTCCCTCGACCAGCAGCGGGTTCACGATCACGCCGAAATCGTTGACCATCGTGTAGCGCACGACCTCGGCGACGCCGGTGTCGGGATCGACCTCCACCTCGGCGATGTGGCAGCCGTTCGGATAGGCGAAGGGCGGGCTCTGCGCGATATGGCTGACCGAGAGCGTGTCCGGCACCCCTTCGGGCAACGCGATGGTGCCGGTGCGCAGACGGTCCGCAAGCTCCATGATGCCGATCGCCCGGTCGGTGCCGGCGATGCGGAAGCGCCCGCCGCCGCGCCCGACTTCGAACTCGATGTCGGCCTCGGCGGCCTCCAGCACATGCGCGGCGATCTTACGGCCCTGCTCGATCACGCGCTCGCTCGCTTCCCAGATCGCGGTGCCGCTCGCCATCAGCGATTTCGATCCGCCGGTGCCGCCGCCGGCGAGCAGCTCGTCGGAATCGCCCTGCAAGAGATTGATGCGCTCGAACGGAATGCCGAGCCTTGACGCGAGCACCTGCGCGAACGGCGTCGCGTGCCCCTGACCGTAATCGAGCGTGCCAGTGATGATCGTCACCGAGCCGTCGTCCTCGAAGCGAATGCCGCCCATCTCGGGCGAGGGCGGGCCGGTGACTTCGAGATACTGGCCGATGCCGATGCCGCGCAGCTTGCCGCGCTCGCGGCTTTCCCGCTTGCGGGCGGGGAAACCGTCCCAGTCCGCCGCCTCCAGCGCCTTGTTCAGCACGGTCGTAAAGTCGCCGCTGTCATACACGGTGCCGGCTGGCGTCGTGTACGGGAAGGCGTCGGGCTTGATGTGGTTGCGGCGGCGGATTTCGGCGCGGTCGATGCCGATCTGGCGCGCAGCGGTGTCGAGCAGGCGCTCGATATAATAGTTGCCTTCAGGACGACCGGCGCCGCGATAGGGGCCGACCGGGGTGGTGTTGGTGAACATCGCCTTCGACGTCACCTCCTGCAGCGGCGTCGCGTACACCCCGATCGTGTTCTTCACCACGTTGCCAGTGGGCTGAAGCACGGTGCCGTTGGAGAGATAGGCGCCGATATTGCCGTAGCCCGTCACGCGTAGCGCGAGGATGCGGCCCTCCGCGTCGAGCGCGAGTTCCTGCATGAACTCATGCGCCCGGCCGTGGCTGTCGGAGAGGAAGCTCTCGCTTCGTTCGTCGCGCCACTTTACCGGGCGGCCCAGCACGCGCGCGGCGTGCAGGATGGCAATATACTCCGGGTAGCAGGAGGATTTCATCCCGAAACTGCCACCCACATTGCCGGTCAGCACGCGCACCTTCTCCTTCGGCGCGTGCAGCACGCTCATCAGCAAGTTCCGCATGGGGAACGTGCCCTGGCAGCCGAGGCGAAGCGTCCAGCGTTCGCTGGCCGGGTCGTATTCGCCGATAGCGCTGCGCGGCTCCATGGGACACACGACCACGCGCGAATTGAGAATCTTCATCCGCACCACGTGCGCGGCGCGCGCGAAGGCGGCGGCGACCTGCTCGGTGTCGCCGTGGTGGAAATCGAGGATCACGTTGCCGGGCGTTGCGTCGTGCACGAGCGGCGCGCCGGCGGCGGCGGCCTGTTCGGCGGTTGTGACGGCGGGCAGCGGGTCGATGTCGAGCACCACGGCTTCCGCGCCGTCGCGCGCCTGCTTGGACGTTTCGGCAATGACCACCGCGACCGGATCGCCGACGAACCGCACCTTGTCGGTGGTGAGCGGCGGCTGCTTCGGCTTTGGCATGTCCGAGCCGTCGCGGTTTTTGAAGGCCTGGCCGGACGGCATCGGCCCGAGGCCGGCTGCGACCAAATCGGCGCCGGTGAACACGCCGAGCACGCCCGGCATCGCCTTCGCCGCCGCGGTGTCGATGCCACGAATGATCCCGTGCCCGTAAGGGCTGCGGACCATGACGGCGTACGCCTGGCCGGGCAGGTTGATGTCGTCGGTGTAGCGGCCCTCGCCGCGCAGGAGCTTGGGGTCTTCCTTGCGCGGCACCGGCTGGCCGATGGCGTATTTGTGTTCGTCCGCGAGCAGGGCGTTGTCGAAGGGCGCGTTCATGTCGCTGCTTGTTCCCGTGCTGAGCTGTGCGGGGACCGGGCTGGTCCTGAAGCGAAGGACCAGCGTTCACGGAACATGGCGCGCTGCGGCTCTGCGGGCAAGGCTTGGGTCTGGTTTTGCCGCAGCCAGCCGGCAGGTGCCGGGCGGCGCTTCGCGTCCGCTCGGTGGCCGCCCGCGACAGCGGAAATCCACGCGCAGCGCACTGAAACTACTTTCGTTTCGTCGATGCACGCTTGCGCGAGCATGACGGTTCACGGCACGCCGCTTATTTCCAAGCAGCGCGAATGAGCTCTAGTGGATCCTATTGCTGCAGGCGCGCGAGGAGCGCCGGCGGCAAGGGACCTTTCAGTGCCGCCTGGGCGGCGTGCTCGAACTGCTCGCTCGTTGCGATACCGATCAGCGCGGTCGCGATCAGCTCCTCGCTGATCGCGAAGCGCACGGCAAGCTCGGCAAGCGTCGCCGCGCCCGCCTCGGCGAGCAGCGGCTGAAAGCGCACTGCCTGCGCCATATCGGTGGCGTAGTCGGGGCCCGAGCCGATCGGTTCGGGCGGCGGGCTGGCGATCGGATGCCGCTCGGCGCTGCCCGACAAGGCGCCGCCGGCAAGGATGCGGATGCCGATCGCGCCCATGCGGGCCGCCCGCATCCGCTGCAGCAGGCCGGCATAGTCCTGCACGGATGCCGATCGCGGGCGCGCTCCGGCGGCGGTGGGATTGAGCAGGTTGTAGCTGATCTGCGCGGTATCGAACGCGCCTGAATCGGCGATCTTGTGCAAGCATGGCGTCTCGCCCACGGCGGTGATGCCGATGAAGCGAGTCTTGCCTTGGTGGCGGAGCGCGTCGAAGGCGGGCACCACATCGTTCAGTACCATCTCGGGGGTGAGCGTCTCGCCGCTCCCCGACGCGGTGATCGCGTTGTGCAGATGCAGGATGTCGACGCTGTCGCGGCCGAGGCGGCGCAGGCTTGCTTCCAGGCTCGTCGCCGCCGCCTTGGCGATGTCGCCCTTTTCCTCGGCGCGCAAGCGCACCTTGGTGCCGATGCGGATATCCGGTTTCAGCGCGGCGAGCACGCGGCCGAGATTGCGTTCGGACTCGCCGTGCCCGTACGAGGGCGCGGTGTCGAAGTAGGTGACGCCGAGTTCGAGCGCGCGGGCGACGGTGCGTTCCTGCTCGGGGGGGTCGCCGCGGACCATCAACCCGCCCACGGCGCCGCAGCCGAAGCCGAGCACCGAAACCTGCAAGCCGGTGCGTCCCAATGTGCGCGTGAGCATTGCCGTCCTCCTGTTCCGAGTTATGGCGTTCCCGTGCCGTGCGCGAGCAGCACCGCGCCGCGGATCATGTTCTCGAACGCCTGGTCGAAGCCGACGCCGCTGATCTGCCATTCGTGCTCCGCGCCGCCAGTGCTCAGGCGCCACGTGCCGACCCAGCCCATGGCGTGGACGTCCCAGGCGAGCGAGCCGGTGACGCGGAGCTGGTGGGGATCGGGCGCACCGAGCGGGGCGGGGAAGCCGACCAGGGGCAGGCCCCAGGCGGCGATGTCGTCCGCGGTCGGGAAGTGCACGCCAAGCCCGTAGGAGGCGGCGATGCGGATGATCGCCTCGCGCATTTCCGCCGCGCGCGGCGCGTCGATCGAGAGGAAATACGGATCCTCGTCGCGGCGGACGATGACAATGGGCGTCAGCAGCGGGCGCGGGCCGCGCCAAGGCGGGGCGCCGAGCGCGGCGAGCGCGGCGTCGATCTTTGCTGGATCGAAGTGGACGGTGAGCTCGTAGGAGCGGTCGTAGGTGCCCTGGTCGTCGTGATGCAGGAACCACGCGCGCGGATCGACATAGGTATAGGACGCAACGAGCGTGTCAGCCTGGGCAGCGAGCGCGGCAACCCTGGGATCGTCGACAAGCTTCGGCGCACCGGCGACCTTCACCAGCACCTCGGTCAGCGTCTCGGCGAAGCCTAGCGGGCGCTGGCGCATGTCGGTGCCGGTGACGATGGCGGTGGCCTGATAGAGCGCGGGGTCCTGCTGCGCGCTCACGCCCGTCGTCGTGGCGATGCACAGCAACGCCGCGAAACCAAGCCGCGCGTCCGGGCGGCGGGTCATTTCGGCGCGGCCTGAATGACGAGCGGCGCAAGGTTCGCCACGCCGCCGCGGCGGTAATAGTGACCGACATAGCCGTTCGCGACTCCGCCGCGGAAGCTGCCGGCGTTGTACATCGCGAGTGCCAGCCGCAGCGCGCGCTGGCCGGGACCGACCGCGCGGGCGGCCGCGAGGTAGTCGGCGGTGAGGACCGCATCCCCGGCTCGGATGTTGGTACAGGGATCGAGCGCCTGCTGCACGGTAAGGCCGAATGCCGCGAGGTGCCGGCTGTTCACCTGCATCAGCCCGAGATCGACGCTGTAGCCGCGCGCGATGAACAGCTCGGCGAGGGCGGCGGCCTGGGCCGCCGTGGCCGGGTGCGGCGGCTGCGGTCCGGACAGGTGATTGACGCGGATCGCCAGCGGATCGCCGCCGCTTTCCACGCGCACAACGGCATTCAGCGTGACGGGCGCGATGTTGACGGCGCAGGCCAGCAGGGCCGCGGCGAGCATCACGGGCGCGGCGGCACCGGCTTGTCACGACGCGTAAGGCCTTCGTAAGGCGTGCCGTCGCGGTGCGTGTAGATGGTGGGCTTGTTGCCCGCGGGCGCGACCAAGTCGATCTCCGGGTAGTACGCGGCGTCGTCCGGAATGCGCGTGCCGATTTCGAGCACGAGCGCATCTGCCCCGGAGCGGTTTTGCAAGCAATGACCGTCCTCATCCCCGGCCTTGAACCCGGCGGCGTCACCGGCCTTCAAGAGCTCGGCGCCGTCGTTCGTCACCAATGTCACCTCGCCTTGCAGCACATAGACGAACTCGTCCTGTTTGGTGTGCCAGTGACGCTGGCTGGACCAGACGCCGGGCGGCAGGCGCAGCAGATTGACGCCGTATTGCCTCAGGCCGGCCGCGTCGCCGAGCTTGCGGCGCTCGCGCGACAGGCAGGGCTCGTCATAGGGCGGCGGATACAGCGTGCCGACGACCGGTGCGATGGCGGCGATGTCGATCTTCTTGCTCATCGTGCTTCCTTTCAGGACGGGCGCAGGATCATTTCCGCGCCCTTCTCGGCGATCATAATGGTGGCCGCATTGGTGTTGCCGGAAATGACGGTCGGCATCACCGAGGCGTCCACCACCCGCAGCGCCTCCAGCCCGTGCACGCGCAGGCTCGGATCGACCACCGAGAGCGGATGGGTACCCATCATGCAGGTGCTCGTTTGGTGGTACGTGGTGCCGCCGGTGCGCTTGACGTGATCGAGCCATTGCTCGTCGCTCTGCACGTGGCTGCCCGGCTGGTACTCGTCCGTGACGAGGTGCCGCATCGCTGGGCTCTGCATCACTTTGCGCAGAATTTTCATGCCCTCGATCATCGTCGTGCGGTCGTTCTGCGTCGCCAGATAGTTGGGCTGCAAGGCCGGCGGCTTGGTCGGATCGGGCGAGGTGATGCGCAGCCAGCCGCGGCTCTCCGGGCGGCAGGGGATGGTGACACCCATGCAGCCGGGCCAAGGATGCATCGGCTCCCCCGCTTTATCCAGGCTACCGGCGAGAAACTGGTACTGCACGTCGGGGCTCACCAGCTCGGGGCGGGTCTTGACGAACATGCCGATCGGCGAGGCGCCGGTCATCAGGGGCCCGGTGCGGGCGAGCGCGTATTGCACGCCGGCCTGCACCATCATCAGCCAATTGCGTGAGACCTCGTTGTAGGTGTTGGCGCGCGTGCAGCGGTAGATCACGCGCCCGCCGAGATGATCCTGGAGGTTTTCGCCGACGCCCGGCAAGTCGTGCACGACAGCGATGCCGAGGCCCTGCAGCAGATCGCCGGGGCCGACGCCGGAAAGCTGCAAAAGCTGCGGCGAGTTGATGGAGCCGCCCGCAAGCAGCACTTCGCGGCGGGCGCGCACCTGCCGGATCTGGCCGTTCTGGGAGAACTCGACGCCGACCGCCCGCTTGCCCTCGAACAGCACGCGATGGGCAAGCGCGTTGATCTCCACCTTGAGGTTGGGGCGCCGCATCGCCGGGCGAAGATAGGCGGCGGCGGCGGAGCAGCGGCGCAGGCCCTTCACGGTGAGTTGCAAGGGTCCAACGCCCTCCTGATCGGCGCCGTTGAAGTCGGGGTTGTACGGGATGCCGACCTGCTGGGCGCCTGCGATGAAGGCATCGTTCAGCTCGTGCTTCGAGCGCAGGTCGGAGACCCAGAGCGGGCCACCCGTGCCGTGATACTCATCGACGCCGCGCTCCTGATGCTCGGCCTTTTTGAAGTAGGGCAGCACGTCGTCATAAGACCAGCCGGTGCATCCCATCTGCCGCCACAGGTCGAAATCCTGCTTCTGGCCGCGGATGTAGATCAGCCCGTTGATCGAGGATGAGCCGCCCAGCACCTTGCCGCGCGGCCAGGGAACGCGGCGGCCATCGAGGCCGGGCACCGGCTCGGTGGTGAACTGCCAGGTGATCTTCGGGTGAAAAATGTTGCGGAAGAAGCCGGCCGGGATGTGGATCCAGAGATTGGTGTCCTTGCCGCCGGCCTCCAGCAGTAGGACGCGGTTCCTCTGATCCTCGGTCAGCCGGTTAGCGAGCACGCAACCGGCCGAACCGGCGCCGACGATGATGAAGTCGAATTCTGGCTGCGCGCCGCTCGATTGCTGGGCCGGCATCTCCGCTCCTCCGTTTTGCGGGCGAGCTTAGCCTTGCCTTGACGGACAGGCGACTTTCGCGTGACCGGGGCAGCCCGGACCGGGGCAAGGCGGTCATCCCGGAGCCGCGCGGTTTCCGCTGCGGCGTGCGCGATTCGATCGCGGTGGCGCTGAGCGGGCCTCGCAACGGCTCGCATGGTGAATTTCAAGAATCTCTGCAAGGCGAGCTAAGACTGTGGCGGTGCACGCCTCGTGCGCGCTCGGCATCATAGCGCATTCGGGCGGCGCCTGATCTTTACAGCGCCCTCCTGCGGAGGGGTGAAGCGAGGGAGCCATGCCGGCCGTGATCCTTGCCGTGATCGAGCAACCGAAGGCGGCGCCCTTCGTGCTGGCCGGCGCGGCGCGGCTGGCGTCGCTTGCAGGCACCGGCCGGATCAATGTGCTGGCGACGCGCGTGCCGCCGATGGCGACCATCATGGTAACGGAGGAAGTGCTGACGCCGCAGCGCGAGCGGCAGGTGCGGGCGCGCGAGCAGGAGCGGACGGCGGCGCTTCGGGCGGCCTATGACGCCTGGACGCCCGCGGCGCGCGCGGCGGGCGTCCAGCCCGAATGGCACGACATCGAGGCGGTCGCCGCCGAGGCGGTGGCGCAATGGGGGCGGCGGGCCGACTATTTGGTGCTGAAGCGGCCCGCCCGCGACGATGGCGAGGTGGAGCGGCAGGCGATGCATGCCGCGCTGTTCGCGACCGACCGGCCGGTGCTGGCGGTGCCGCCGGAGACCATGCCCGCCCTGTTCGGGCGGCACGTCGCCATTGCGTGGCGCGACGATGATCGCGCGATCCGCGCGGTGTTGGCGGCGCTGCGCTGGCTCGGACACGCGGAGCGTATCCATGTGCTGGCGGGGGCGCGTGCGAGTGCCCCGCCGCCACGTCTGCCGGAGCTGCTCGCCGAGCACGGGGTGGCGGCGGAACTCGTCGTTCTTTCCGTCACCGGCCTTCAGGCATTCGGCAAGACCTTGCTCGAAACAGCGCATGGGCTCGGCGCCGACATGCTGGTGATGGGCGCTTTCGCGCACCATCCGCTGCGTTCCCTGCTGCTCGGCGGCGTGACGCGGTACATGCTGAGCCACGCGGATTTGCCGCTGTTCATGCGCCACTGAGGGCGCGGATCAAAATAGGCCGTGCAGATACCAGGAAAGATCGCCGGTTGCCGGATCGGCGGCGTCGCCGCTGCGGAACAGCCAGAAGCGGCGGCCGGTTTCGTCCTCCACCGCCCAATAATCGCGCACCGCTTCGGCCTCGTTGTCGGCGCGCCACCATTCGCCAGTGATCCGCTCCGGCCCGTCGGCGCGGCGCACGCGATGACGCACATGCCGCCAGATGAAGGCGGCGGGCGGATGGTCGGGCAGGACGGCGAGAGCCTGGATGGGCTGGGGGTGGGAGAAGAGGCGGGACGGGCGGGGGTATTTCCCCCATATCCCCCTAACCCTCTCCGCCCCCGGGGGCGGAGAGGGCCGGGGTGAGGGGGGGAGTACATGCCGCAGGGAGCGTTCGGGGAGGTCGCTCTCCAGCTCCTCCACCGCATAGACATGCCCGGCGCCGAAACGGTTTTGCAGCCGGTCGATCAGCGGGGCGAGGTCGGGGGCCGGGGCTTCGCCGTGCAGTGGCGCGCGCTGCTGTTCGGCAGGGAGCGCGGCGGCGAGCGAAACGACGAGGCGCATCGCTTCCACGCCGAAGCCGGGATCGACCCGCTCCAGCCGCTCGCGCAAGAGGCGCGCGAGATGGCCGGGATCGCGGGTGGGGCTGGCGGTGCCGACGCGGAGCGCCTGCACACTACCGTCCACGCGCTCGATGATCAGATCGAGCCGCAGCGCGCCCTGACCCGTCCGGTCGAGCCGGGCGCAGACCGTCCCGGCGAGCGTGCCGATGGCGGCGGCCAGCGCCTCTGCCGTCAGTAGGGGCTCGGCGAAAGCGAGCCGGTGCTGGGGAGCTTCGGGCGGCGTTGCCGGCGCGAGCGGCTCGGGCGCGCGGCCAAGCGCCTGGTCGAGCCGGCGCAGCAGGGCGGGGCCGAAGCGGCGCGTGAAAGGCGCGCGGGGCGCGGCGAGCAGCGCGCCGATCGTCTCTAGCCCGAGCCGGCGCAGGAGTGCCGTGCTGTCCTCGTCGAGGCGCAAGGCAGCGACCGGCAGCGGAGCGAGGCTTTCCGCGCTGCGGCCCGGCGCGGCAATGGCAAGCGGATCGGCGGCGAAGCGGGCGAGCGCATGGGCGGCGCCCGGCGTATCGGCAAGCCCGGCGCGCGCGGCGATGCCGGCGCGGGCGAGACGGGCGATCAGCTCCTCGAGCAGCGCCGTCTCGCCGCCGGCGAGATGGGCACAGCCGGTGATGTCGAGCCAGACGCCGTCCGGCGGATCGGGCGCGGTGAGCGGGGTGTAGCGCAGGCACCAGACGGCGAGGCGGGCGAGCGCGGCGGCATCGCCCGCCGGATCGGCCTCGGCGATGGCGAGCCCGGGTACTAGCGCCTGCGCCTCGGCGAGCGGCATCCCGGGATAAAGGCCGAGCGCGCGGGCGGGGGCATCCGCCCCGGCGAGGATCAGGCGGCGGCCGTCATGGGCGCGGGTGACGAGGGGGGCATTACAGGACGGCGCGGTGCGGCTCAGCCGGCGCAGCCGGTCGGTCGGCCAGGTCGGCAGCCAGAGCGAGACGACCCGACGCATGATCGGCCTCCACGGTCCAGGATGCAGGCTCACCCCCACGCACGCGCACCAGATCGAGGCGCCAGCGCGCGGGACCGAGCCCAGGAGTTGCGGGACTTTCCGGCAGCGGCGGTGCCGAGGGGGCCGAGGCGACGCGCCAGCTTGTCAGGGCGGCGGAAGGCTCGGCCAAAGCCGGATCATTGAAGCGGCGGCTGCGGCGAAGCGCCAGCGCCAGCGCCCCGGTGGCCTCGGCGGCGAGGTGCAGGCGGCGCGAGGCGGTGAGGCCGAGGCGGCCGGGAATCTCGCCCACCACGGCGGCGAGGCCGGGATGGCGCAGCCCCTCTTCCATCGCCAGCAACACGGCCGCACCCGCCTCCACATGCAGAACGCGGCGCGGCGACAGCCCGACCGCGGCGAGCGCGGGGGTGAACAGGTCGGGTTCGGCGAGCACCCAGAGGATGGGGCCGCGCGTGCGGGCAAGGAGTGCGGCGGCAAAGAGCGCGGCGGCGGCCCCGTGCTCGACCTCCGGCCCGCTGCCGGCGACCTCGTGCAGCGCGCCGAGCGCGAAGCCGCCGCCGGGGAGCGCGCGGTCGATCGCCGGGATGCGGAGGCGCACCACGCCGCGGCTCGGCGCGCCGGGGCGGCGTTCGAGCCGGGCGACGCGCAGACGCAGATCGGCGAAGGCGGCCCCGGACGACATGCTTGGAACATAGAGAGAACACAAGTTGAGGGGAAGCCAAAGCGGCGCGAGGGTTGCGGTCCGGCAACCGAGGCGGGGCAGGGCCGTTTTTCCGGAGTTCTTGCAGAAGGGCAATTTCGATGCGGGCGAAGCTGCTGCGCTGGAGTGCGTTCTCGGGGCTCGCCGTTGGGCTTGGCGGGTGCGTCTATCAGGAACCGCCGCCCTACTACGCCTATGCGCCGGCCTATTACGCACCAGCGCCGGCCGCGAACACGGCGGCCGGAGCGCTGGTCGGTGCGGGTGCCGGCGCGGCGCTCGGCGGCATTGCCGGGGGCGGGCAGGGGGCCGCGATTGGGGCGCTCGCAGGCGGGGCGCTCGGCGCGGCGGTCGGGGCGAGCAGCGAGCCCCCGGATTACGCGTACGGCGGTTACGGCTACGGCCCGTACGGCTACGGGTATTGAGTTGCTTCTTTAGGCTTTCGCACGGGCATGCCGGCGACCGGCGAGACGCAGAGCCATGCACCAGAGTGACAGGCTCGTCCTCGCCGTACTCCAGGACTCCGTGGCCCTCCGAGAAGCCTCAGCGACTCTCCGTGTGAGCTCCTATCCGCTACCAAGTCGCGAACATGATCCCGACCGCCACCGCCATCGTGAGCGTGCACAGCCATCCGATCGCCCACAACGGGCGGGGCAGCGTGAAGCGACCCATCACGTCCGGCCGCATCGCCATGAGCATGATTACCACCATCAGCGGCACCGCCACCACGCCGTTGATCACCGCCGACCAGAAGAGCGCCTTGATCGGGTCGAGGCCAACGAAGTTGATGCCGACGCCGATCAGCGTGGAAACGGCGATCGTGGCGTAGAACGCCTTGGCGTCGAGCGGCCTGCGGTCGAGGCCGGTGGTCCAGCCGAGCGCCTCGCCGAGCGCGTAGGCGCCGGAGCCGGCGAGTACCGGGATGGCCAACAGGCCGATGCCGATGATGCCCGTAGCGAACAGGGCGAAGGTGAAAATCCCGGCGAGCGGGCGCAGCGCCTCGGCGGCCTGCGCGGAGGTTTGGATATTCGTGATGCCGTGCGCGTTCAGCGTCGCGGCGGTGCTGACGATGATGAACAGGCTGATGAGGTTCGAATACCCCATGCCGATATAGGTATCGAAGCGGATGCGCGCGATCGCCGCCGGCGCTTCCTCCGGCGCCGCGAGCAGCGGATGCGCCGCCGGGTCGATCTCTTCTTCCTCGGCTTCCTCGGAAGATTGCCAGAAAAAACAGTAGGGCGTGATGGTGGTGCCGAGCACCGCGACGGCGGTGAGGACGTAGTCGGTGCCGAGCGAGACATGCGGCACGAAAGTGCTGTAGAGCACGAGGCCCCAGGGCACGCGCACCACCAGCGCCACCGCCACGTAAGCCAGCAGCACGAAGCTGATCCATTTCAGGATGGCGGCATACCGCTCGTAGCGGACATAAACTTCGAGGGCGACGCAGAGCAGCGCGAAACCGACGACGTAGAGGCCTGGCCGCCCGCCGATCAGCAGTTTGAGGGCTGCCGCCATGGCGCCGAGGTCGGCGCCGAGGTTGATGATGTTGGCGGCGAGCAAAAGGCCGACGATCGCATAGAGCAGGGGACGCGGATAATGTGCTCGGATCGCGCCCGCGATGCCGTGGCCGGTCACGCGGCCGATGCGCGCGCTGATCTCCTGAATCGCCGCCATCAGGGGAAAGCAGAACAGCATCAGCCAGCACATCGTATAGCCGAACTGCGCGCCGGCTTGGGAATAGGTGGCGATGCCGCTCGGGTCGTCGTCGGAGGCGCCGGTTATCAGCCCCGGCCCAAGCCGCGCGAGCCAGCTTCGCGCCCGCGGATGCGGGGTGCGACGCAGCGCGATGCGGGCGGCGATGATCATCAGAAGGCTGCGATGTCGGCAGGTTTCATACGGCATAACTGGTGAGACGGAAACGCTCGGCGAGGTCGGCGGGCCGATTCCAGGCGTGCTCGGCCGTTTCGCTGTCGATCTGCACCGGAAGTTCGCGCAGGAAGCCGGCGAAAACGCGGCGCTTGGCGGCGTCGATGCGGCCGCGGCGCTCGGCGGCGAACAGCGCGTTCAGAGCCTCCAGCAGCCAAGGCAACCGTGCCACGGCGCCGGCTTCGGCCGCTCGCTCGAGCAGCGCCATCGCCTCCGCGGTCTGCTTATCCTCGCCCTACCCCGCTCCGCTCTGCGTCATCCGCCGGATCGTGCCGCTGGTGCTGTGCCCGGCGGCGAGATCGACCAGCAGCACCCGCCCGCCCCAGCCCTGCACTAAATCCCCGCCGACCACCTGATCGAGCGTGTAGTCCGAGCCCTTCACCAGCACGTCCGGGCGCAGCAGGCGGATCAGCGCCTCGGGGGTGTCCTCGTCGAACAGGGTCACGAGATCGACCGGCGCGAGCGAGGCCATCACGGTCGCCCGCGCGGTCTCGTCCTGGACCGGGCGGGCCGGGCCCTTGAGGCGGCGCACCGAGGCGTCGGAATTGAGCGCCACGATCAGCCGGTCGCACGCGGCACGGGCCTCCCGCAGCAGGCGGACATGGCCGGGATGGATCAGGTCGAAGCAGCCGTTGGCGAAGCCGATCCGAAGCCCCTGGGTGCGCCAGGCGGCGACCCGCTCCTCCGCCTCCGCCGGCTCGACCACCTTGCCCTCGGCGGCCACCAGCTCGTCGATCCGGAGCGCGGCCAAAAGCTCGGCGCGGGAGACGGTCGCGGTGCCCTGCTTGCCCACCACCACCCCGGCGGCGGCGTTGGCGAGCGCGGCGGCATCGGCGAGCGCGGCGCCGGCGGCAAGCGCGGCGACCAGGGTCGCGACCAGCGTATCGCCGGCGCCGGAGACGTCCGCCACCTCGCGGGCGCGGGTGGGCAAATGGAGCGCCGGCCCGTTGTGCGGCACGAGCGTGAGCCCGGCGGCCGAGCGCGTCACGAGCACCGCCTCCCCGCCCGTCTGCTCCAGCGCGCGGCGGCCGGCGCGGTCGGCCTCGGCGTCGTCGGCGGCGTCGATATGGGTCGCGGCGCGCACCTCGGCCTCGTTCGGCGTCAGCACGGTCACGCCGCGATAGGCGGTGAAATCCGGCCGCTTCGGGTCGGCCACGACCGGCAGCCCGGCAGCGCGGGCGCGGGCGATGGCGGGGCCGAGCACCGCATCGCCCAGCACGCCCTTGGCGTAGTCGGACAGGATCAGGATGTCGGCCTCGGCGAGCGCGGCCTCCAGGGCGGAAAGCAGGGCGGCGGCAAGCGGTCCGTCCGCCGGGACGGTGCTCTCCTCGTCGAGCCGGAGGAGCTGGTGGCGGCCGGAGAGGAAGCGGGTCTTGGCGGTGGTCGGCCGGCCGGGTGCGGCGACCAGGCGCGGGCTGATGCGCTCGGCGGCATTGAGCATGGCGGCGAGCTGGCGGCCCGCCTCGTCCTCGCCGACCAAGCCGATCAGGGTCGCTTGCGCGCCGAGCGCGGCGACGTTCAGCGCGACGTTGGCGGCTCCCCCGAGCCGCGCGCCAGTGTGCGCCGGGCGGAGCACGGGCACCGGCGCCTCCGGCGAGAGCCGGGCGGCGGCGCCGGAGACGTAGCGGTCCAGCATCACGTCGCCGAGCACAAGCACGCGCGCCGCGTGCAGCCGGTGGACGATCTCGATCAGGGCACGGTCGGTCAAGCGAGGGCCTCGGCAGAAGTCGCGGGCGGTTCTAGCGCCGCAACGGGTGCGGGCGGAAGAAGGACGGTTTCCTGTTCACAACGCCGTGCGCCCCCATTATGGTGCGGCGGGCCACGAGGTGGACCAGAGATTGATAGAATGCAATATGTGCCCCCGTTCGAGGCCCTGAAGCAGTTCGTCCAGATTTCGACGGTGAAAGGGGAGGTGCGGGTCAGCGCCTCCTACGAGGATTTCCTGGCGATGCTGAGGATGCTGCTCGCCGGGGTCGAGGTGGACGAGGCCTGGTATCGCCGCACCTACGAGGACATCGATCGTGCGGTGCAGACGGGCGAGGTGATCTCGGCGCGCCAGCATTTCATCAGTGACGGCTATTTCGAGGGGCGCATCCCGGCGCCGATCGAGGTGGACGAGGCGTGGTATCTCACGCAGTATCCGGATGTGGCCGAAAGCGTCCGGCGCGGCGAGTTCCGCTCCGCCCAGCACCATTTTCAGGAAGACGGATACCGCGAGGGGCGGCTTCCGTTCCGCGTCTAGCGGGCCTCGCCGCTGATGGGTGATGCGCTCGCCGCAGCGACCGGAGTAACGGCAGCGCGGCTGGAGATCGACCCCGAACTGCCCGGCCACCGGATGCACGGCCGCCAGTATTGGCTGATCCGCGGCCAAGTGGCTGGGGTGGCGGCACCCGAGTTCGCCGCGCTCGCCGACGACGGCGGCACCGAGCTGGGGCGGGTGGAGTTCGGCGCCTCGGTGCCGGGGACTGTGCGGGCGCGCGGGGACGGGCTGCAAGTCGCGAGCTTCCACCTGATGCTGAATGCGGAAGCGCGGCCGGGACCGGATGAAGGACGTTTCCGGCTGATCGCTGGCACGCGCGACGGCGCACGCACCGAGGCGGCGTGCGCCTTCGCGGCCGAAGGGCCGGAGCGGGCGCTGGTGAGCGAGGGGCCGGTGGTTCCGGAAATCGGCGCACGCCCCGAGCGGCCCCCGATTGTGCTCGTGGTGGAGCGGGCGCTGGCCGACGGTTCGGGGCGGCTCCTGATCCATGGCTGGGCGGTGGCGCGCACCCCGATCCTCGCCGTGCAGGCTGAGGCCGGGGATGTCTGGCTCGGGACGGCGCGGATCAACCTGTCGCGCCCCGACGTGGCAGCCATCCTGCCGATGTATCCCAACGCCGGGGTGGCCGGGTTCGAGCTGAACCTGAGCGGGGTCAGCCTGCCGCCGGGCATCGCCGCTGTGACGGTGCGGGCGGTGAGCCGCGGCGGTATGTCGCACGCGGTTCTGCAGCCGCTGGAGCCGGTTGACTCGGTGCGCGATCGCGCGCCCGCCGCGGCGGCGCCCTCTGACCCGCGGCGCGAAATCCGGCTGCATTGCGACTTCGCGGTGCTATCCGCCGAGGGCGAGCTGTGGGTCGAGGGCTGGGCGGTGTGCGCCGCGGGGATCGGGCGGGTCGCGCTCGATCTCGACGGCCAGGAGGTGGGCGACGCCGAGCTGGCCCGGCCGCGCCCGGACGTGGCAGAGGCGTTTCCAGCCATTCCGCTCGCGCGCTTCGCCGGGTTCCGCTTCCGCCGCAAGGTCGCCGATGAGGCGGCCGGCGAGCACCTGGTCCGCATCCGCGCCTTCAACGGGCTCGACGACCTGGCCGACGACGCGCGGCGAATATCGGTCGGCGAGGGTGCAGGTGGCCCGCCGCCCGAGGCGGCCGTCGCGGTGCCCGCCGCGCCCGGCGCCGATCCCGAGGAGGGGTTCCGCTTCGAGCTCGATAGTCCGAAGCCGGTGGCGGGCGTCGTGCCGAACCCGATCACGGGCCGCATGACCATCGAGGGCTGGGCGGTTGCCCGCTCGGGGATCGTGCGCATCGAGGTGCTGCTGGACGAGGTTCTGCTCGGCGAGGCGCACACCGGCCTCGCACGCCTGGATGTGGGCGGCGCCTTTCCGGACTGGCCAGGGTCGCTCCGCAGCGGCTACGCGTTCCACTGCCCGCCCCGCGCCCTGCCCGAGGGCGTGCACGAGGTGACGCTGCGGATCGTCGCCCGCGACGGGAGCGTGCTGGAGCGGCGCTTTCGCATCACCGTCCGGAAGGCCGAGGACGACGCTGCCCTGCGCATCCGCCGGCGCATGAAGCAGGCCGAGATCGACCTGGTGGAAGCCGTGCTGGCGCGCCGCTTCTGCCGGCCGCGCTTCCGGCTTCTGATCGTGATGCCGGCCGAGGCGGGCGCGGCGCGGCTTGCCCGGACGCTCGGCTCACTGGCGGATCAAGCCTATCCGGATTGGGAGGCGGCGGTGCTCGCCCCGGGCACCAAGGCGCGCACCGCCGCCCGGGCGGCGCTTGCGGCGGCGGGCGGGCTGGACGGCCGGGTCGCCCTGTCGCGCGGGCGGGCAGCCGAACCGGCGGAGGGGGAATTGGCTGGCGTGCTGGAGGCGGGCGACGAGCTCGGCTGCGACGCGCTACTGGAATTGGCGCTCGCCCATGCGCTCGATCCCCAAGCGGAGCTGATCTATGCCGACGAGCGCCGGCCGGGCCCGGACGGCGCGACCGCGCCTTTCTTCAAGCCCGATTTCTCCCCCGACCTTCTGCTCTCGACCAACTATATCGGCCGGCCCTGGGTCGCGACCGCGTCGCTCTGGCGCCGCGCCGCGCTGAGCGCGGCGGCGCTGGCGGCGGATGGCGGCTACGATGCGGTGCTGCGCCTGACCGAGCAGGCAAGCGCCGTCCGCCACATCCCGAAGCTGCTGGCCGAGACCGGCGCGCGCGAGAGCGCGGGCGACGCCGCTTCCTTGCGGGCGGCGGCGGAGCGGCGCGGGTTTCAGGCCGAGGTGCTGGAGGGATGCGCCCCCGGCTACTGGCGGCTGCGCCGGCGCGCCGCGCCTGGGAAGGTGTCGATCATCATTCCTACCTGCGCCGCGGGCGGGCGGATCCGCACCTGCATCGAGAGCCTGCGGGCCCGCACGGCCTGGCCCGATTTCGAGATAATCTGTCCGGAGAACATTGCGGAGGAGGCGGCGCACTGGAAGGAATGGCTCGCCGCCACCGCCGACGTGGTGCTGCCGATGACGGGGCCGTTCAACTGGTCGGCCTTCAACAATGCAGGGGCGCGCATGGCGCGCGGCGACTACCTGCTGTTCCTCAACGACGACATCGAGATCACCGATCCCGGCTGGCTGGAGGCGCTGGTGGAGCACGCCGGCCGGGAAGAAGTCGGCGCGGTCGGCGCGCGGCTGCTCTACCCCGATGGCAAGGTGCAGCACGCGGGCATGTTCCTGGCCGAGCCGGGGATCGGCCGGCACGCCTTCCGCTTCGCCGCCGCCGATGATCCGGGCTATTTCGGCCTGGCACTGACGCAGCGCAACGTCATCGCCGTCACCGGGGCCTGCCTGATCGTGCGGCGTGCCGTGTTCGAGCGGCTGGGCGGCTTCGACGAGAGCCACCAGATCGTCAACAACGATCTCGACTTTTGTCTGCGCCTGCACAAGGCCGGGCTGCTGACAGTCTACACGCCCTACGCCACGCTGACGCACCACGAGGCGGCGAGCCGCGATGCGCTGCCCGACCTTTATCACCGCGACAGCTTCCTCGCGCGCTGGAAGGGCATGTTCAGCGCCGGCGATCCGTATTTCAGCCCGCGGCTTTGCCGCGACTCCGACGACTATCGGCCCGACGAGGAGCCGGTGGAGGCGGTTGTCGCCGGCCGGCTGTTCCGCGCCGAGGACGTGCGCCGCATCCTAGTGATGAAGCTCGATCATATCGGAGATCTGGTCACCGCCCTGCCGGCGATCCGGCGGCTCAAGCGGCATTTCCCGCGGGCGAGCCTTCACCTGCTGGCGAGCGCCGCCGCGCGCGCGCTCGTTGAGGCGGAGCCGGCGATCGACGAGGTGATCGAGTTCCAGTTCTTCCACCCGCGCTCCGAGCTTGGCCCCCTGCCGCTGAGCGAGGACGATCTGGCGCGCCTGCGGGCGCGGCTCGCGCCCTACCGGTTCGATCTGGCGATCGACCTCCGCAAGCATTTCGACACCCGCCACCTGCTCCGCTACAGCGAGGCGAAGGTGCTGGCGGGCTTCGACCATGCCGGGCGGTTCCCGTTCCTCGACATCGGCCCGGAGTGGGAGGATGACCGGAACCTTCAGCGCAAGCGCAGCCATATCGTGTCGGACCTGCTCGCGCTCGTCGATGCGGTGATCACGGCGTCGGCACCGGAGCATCCGCGGTTCGCACCGCCGCCCGGCGCGACGGGCGGCATCCGGGCATTCCTGCCCGCCGAACTCTGGCCCTTGTTCGAGCGGCGGGTGGTGGCCATGCATCCCTGCGCTGGCACGGCGACCAGGCAGTGGAGCGCGGCGAACTTCGCCGCGCTGATCGACGGGCTGATCGCGGCGGCGGACGTCAACGTGCTGCTGATCGGCGGTCCGGGCGAAGCCGAGGCCGGAGCGGAGGTGCTGGCGGCGTGCCGGCACGCCGACCGCGTGCGCAGCGTGATCGGCGCGCTTGGGCTGGCGCAGTTGCCGGCGCTGTTCGCGGGGTGCGCGCTTTACATCGGGAACAACAGCGGCCCGAAGCACATCGCCGCCGCCGCCGGCGTGCCGACCATCGGCATCCATTCGGGCACCGTGGATGCGGTGGAATGGGCGCCGTTCGGGCGCGCCGCCGTGGCCCTGCGGCGAGCGATGAATTGCAGCCCGTGCTATAAGTCGAAGGTCGAGGACTGCCCGCGCGGCCTTGCCTGCCTGCGGGGCCTGGAACCGAGCGCGGTGCTGCCGATGGCCACGATGCTGCTCGCGCTGTCGGAGGGGGCTCACGCCGAACGCTGAGGGAGCCGCGTGCGCCGCCCATGACCCTGTCCCGCCGCCTCTCGCTCGTCATCGGTCTGACCCAGCTGATCTCGTGGGCCACCACCTATTACGTCCCCGCCGTCGTCACCGGTGCCGCCTCCAAGAGCATCGGCGCGAGCCCGACCGCACTGCTCGGCGCCTTTTCGTGGGCGCTGCTGCTCACGGGGCTCGCCTCGCCGCGGGTCGGGCGGCGGATCGAGCTTCTGGGCGGCCGCGGCGTGCTGGCGGCAGGCAACGTCGTGATGGCTGCTGGCCTGGGGCTGATGGCTGCCTGGCCGACGCTGCCCGGCTGGTATGCCGGCTGGACCGTTGCCGGCCTCGGCATGGCGCTCGGGCTCTACGACCCGGCCTTCGCGACCATCGGTCGGCTGCTCGGGCCGGCGGCGCGACCGGCGATTGTCGGCGTGACCCTGTTCGGTGGCTTCGCCTCCACGGTCGGCTGGCCGCTTGGCGTCGCCTTCGTCGGCCTGCTCGGCTGGCGCGGCACCCTCGGCGCCTACGCGGCGATCCTGATCGGGCTGAACGTGCCGCTGCTGCTCGCGCTGGTGCCGCGCGCGGCGGGCGGGCCCTGGTCCGCCAATGCGCCCGAAACTGCCGAGGCGCCGCCCCGCGGCGGGCTGCTGATGTTCGTCCTGCTCGCGGCGTTCTTCGCGCTGCGCTCGGGCATCAGCGCGGTGGTCTCGGTGCATGCGCTGCGCCTGTTTCACGGGCTCGGCCTCGGCGCGGCGGCGGCAGTGGGCGTGGCGTCGCTGATCGGGCCCATGCAGGTCGGCGGTCGGTTGGCGGAGGTTGCGGCCGGGCGGCGGCTCGATCCTCTCACCACCTCCTGGCTCGGCGCGGCGCTGCTGCCGCTTGGGGTGGCGGCGCTGCTGGCCGGCGGGCCGGCGACGGTGTTCGCCATCACCTACGGGATGAGCAACGGCATCCTGACGATCAGCCGCGGCACGCTGCCCATGTATCTGTTCGGCCCGCGCGGCTACGCAGTGCGGATCGGCCAGCTCGCGCTGCCGGTGATGCTGACGCAGGCAGTTACGCCGACCGCCATTTCGCCGCTGGTCCTCGCCTGGCCCGCGACCTCGTTGTTCGCCCTGCTCGGCATCGCCGCCGCGCTGGCGCTGGCGTGCCTGCTCGTCGTATGCCGGATGGGACGCAGCCCACGGCCTGTCTAGCCGGCCCGCTCGCGGAAGATCGTCGCCAGCCGCAGCGTGATCTGGTCGGCGATTTGGCGGGCGAAGGTGGCGAATTGCTGCTCGCTCTGCAAATCGGCGGCGAAATACTGCGTGTCGATCACATCGACGCCGCCGAACGCGCGGGCGGCGCCTTCGGCAACCTTGGTGTGCGCCGGGTCGCGCGCGAGCAGGGTCCAATTCGCGTGCGCGATGAAGCGCACGCGCGTTGCCGTCGTGTTCGGCAGGATTGCGATGGCCTCGGTGGTGAACCAGTAGGCGACGGACAGATCGTAGCGCGGCGGCACGCTTTCGTCGGTGCCATGCATGTCCTGCTGCAGGGCCTGCCGCAAGAGCTGGCCGCTGCGCTCGGGGATGAGGTTGACATGGATCGCCGCCAGCTCGCGCTCGGCCGGGCCCTGATTGCCCGACGCGGTCGGCATATACACCGGCCGGAACCCGCAAGCCTCGAGCGGGGCGGCGAGCAGGACGAGCAGGCAGGCGCGTCGGGCAAGCCTCATCCCGCGACGACGAAATTCACGATGCGGTCGGGTACGTGGATGCGCTTGACGATGCGCTTGCCGGCGAGCGCGCGGGCGACGTTCGGCTCGGCGGCGGCGGCTTCGATGACCGCCTCGGCCGGCGCGCCGGGCGGGGCCGTCACGGTGCCGCGCAGCTTGCCCATCACCTGCACCGCGATCGTCACCTGCTCGACGGCGAGCAAGGCCGGATCGGCCTTGGGCCAGGGGGAGCCAGCGAGCAGGCCGGCGCCCGGATCGAGCCGGGCGGCGATCTCCTCGGCCAGATGCGGCATCATCGGCTCGATCAGCCGCGCCATGACGCGCATCGCTTCGCCGCGCGCCCAGGCGAGCCCTGGCTCGTCCGTCGCCCGCTCGGCCTCGGCGATGGCATTGGCAAGCTCGTGCAGGCGCGCCACCGCGACGTTGAGCGCGAAATTCTCTAGCGCCTCGGTGACGGCTTCGATGGTTTGGTGGGTGGCGCGGCGCAGCGTGCGCCCGGCGGGGCCGAACTCGGCCGGCTTCGGTCCGGCCGCCTTGGGGATCGCCTCGGCGAGGCGATAGAGGCGCTGGGTGAAGCGGTAGGCGCCGGCGACGCCCGCCTCGGTCCATTCCATGTCGCGGTCGGGCGGGTTGTCCGCAAGGATAAACCAGCGCGCCGTGTCCGCGCCGTAGCGGTCGATGATGGCGCCGGGATCGACGGTGTTGCGCTTCGACTTGCTCATCGCCTCGATGCGCCCGACCACCACCGGCTGATCGCCGCCGCGCAGCACCGCCGTGCCGTCGGGGCGCTTCTCCACCTCGTCGGGATAGAGCCAGCGTCCGTCGGTGGTGCGGTAAGTTTCATGCGTCACCATGCCCTGCGTGAACAGGCCGGTGAACGGCTCCTCGATGGCCAAATGGCCGGTGTCCTTCATCGCCCGGGTGAAGAAGCGCGCATAAAGCAGATGCAAAATCGCGTGCTCGATGCCGCCGATATACTGATCGACGGGCAGCCACGCATCGACCGCCGCGCGATCCACCGGCCGCGCCGAATTGGGGCTGCAAAATCGTGCGAAATACCAAGCGCTATCGACAAACGTGTCGCACGTGTCGGTCTCACGCTGCGCCGGCCCGCCGCAGGCGGGGCAGGCGACGTGCTTCCACGTCGGATGCCGGTCGAGCGGATTGCCGGGTCGGGCGAAATCGAGATCGTCGGGCAGCGCGACCGGCAGCTGCGCGTCCGGCACGGGAACGACGCCGCATGTCGCGCAGTGGATCATCGGGATGGGGCAGCCCCAGCCGCGCTGGCGGCTCGCGCCCCAGTCGCGCAGGCGCCAGTTTACCTCGCCCCGGCCGGCCCCGAGCTTCTCAAGCTCGGCGATGGCGGCACGTTTCGCCGCCTCCACATCGAGACCGTCGAGGAAGCCGGAATTGAACACCGTGCCCGGGCCGACATAGGCCTCGTCGCCGACGCTGAAACTGCTTGGATCGGCGCCGGGCGGCAGCACGACGGGCTGCACCTGCAAGCGGTATTTGCGGGCGAACTCAAGGTCGCGCTGATCATGCGCGGGACATCCGAAGATGGCGCCGGTGCCGTATTCCATCAGCACGAAATTGGCGATCCAGACCGGATAGGTGGCGTGCGGCAGGAACGGGTGGCGGACGCGCAGCCCGGTATCGAAGCCCTGTTTCTCGGCCGCCTCGATCACCGCCTCGCTGGTGCCGAGGCGGCGGCATTCCGCGACGAACGAAGCCGCCTTGGGGTCGCGCGCCGCCACGGCGGCGGCGAGCGGATGCTCCGGCGCGAGTGCCAGGAATGACATGCCGAACAGCGTGTCGGGGCGCGTCGTGTAAACTTCGACGCCGTCGATTCCGGGCTCCGGCGCGGCGAGCGGAAACGTGAGGCGGGCGCCCTCGCTGCGGCCGATCCAGCGCTGCTGCATCACGCGCACGCGCTCGGGCCAGCGGTCGAGATGATCGAGCGCCTGCAGAAGCTCAGGGGCGTATTTGGTGATGCGGAAGAACCACTGGCGAAGCTGCTTCTTCTCCACCGGGGCGCCCGAGCGCCAGCCGCGGCCGTCGATCACCTGCTCGTTGGCGAGTACGGTCTGATCGACCGGATCCCAGTTCACCCAGCTCTCGCGGCGCTCGACGAGGCCCGCGCGGTAAAAGTCGAGGAATAGCTTCTGCTGATGCCCGTAATAGGCCGGATCGCAGGTGGCGAACTCGCGCGACCAGTCGAGCGACATTCCCATGCGCTTCAGTTCGGCGCGCATGGTGGCGATGTTGTCCCAGGTCCATTTGGCGGGATCAACGCCGCGTTCGCGCGCCGCGTTCTCGGCCGGCAGCCCGAACGCGTCCCAGCCCATCGGGTGCATCACGTCGAAGCCGCGCGCCCGCTTGTAGCGGGCGAGCGCGTCGCCCAGCGTGTAGTTGCGGACGTGGCCCATGTGGATCTTGCCGCTCGGATAGGGAAACATCTCGAGCACGTAATATTTGGGCCGGCTGCCGGCCGGAACATCCTCGGCGCGGAAGCAGCCGGCTGCCTCCCAGGCGGCCTGCCAGCGTGGCTCGGCCGAGCGGAAGTCGTAGCGGGGCGCGGTGTCGGGCGCGATCTCGTTCATTGCCCCTCTATCCGAAATGGCGCCCAGGCGCGCAAGGCGGCGGTCCGACCGCGCCGGGCGAAGGGTCACGGCGGCGCGAGGTTTGGCGTTGTCGCCCCCGGTTCCCGCTGTTATTGCAGCCGCAGCCGCAATGGAGCCGGGTTGCCATACGTGAGCGATCAACCGCTGTCCTTGAGCGAGGCCGTCTCCTTTGACGAGGCGGAGTATCTACGGCGCTATCCCGACGTGGTCGAGGCGATCGAGCGCGGCAAATACCGCTCCGGGCGGGAGCATTACGAACGCTACGGCCGCGCCGAGGGCCGCGTCTTCACCGCGCTGCCGAGCGAGCTGGCGGAGGTTGCCGTCGGCGTCGCGACCGGGTTCGAACCGTCCGCCCCCGCCGCGCCGCGGCACGCGATCGACGCGGTGCTGATCGCCGAGGACGGCTGGGTCTGCGTCGTCGGCTGGGTGGACGACAGCGCCGAGCCGCTTTGTAGCCTCCGCATCGAGGGGAGGGGCTGGTCGGCCACGGCGGCGGGGCGGGCGCTGCCGCGGCTCGTTCGCGCCGACGTGCAGAAGGCGCTGGAAGTGGACGAGGCCCGTTCGTTCGGCTTCCTGCTGCTGATCCGCACCGGGGCGCGAATCAGCCCGCCGCGGGAATGCCGGGTCGCCTTCCAATGGCAGGGTCAGGAAATGGTCCTGCTCGCGCCGGCGCGGACGGTGAGCCCGCAGGAGATGTTGACGCATGTGTTGACGCTGCTCACCCGTGCCGGGGGAAACCGGCTCGATACGATGCTGGCGCTGAAAGGGGGCCTCGGGAGCGAGATCGCTCGCTTGAGCCGGGCGGTGAGCGGTGCGCTGGTGCGCGCGCCCTTCGTCGAGCGATTCGGGGACCAAAAGCGACAGCCCAAAACTTCGATCATCGTCTGCCTCTACGGCCGGCCCGAATATCTATTCCTGCAGAACGCGCTGTTCGCCAACCGGCCTGGGATCGAGGAGTGCGAGTTTATCTATGTCTGCAACAGCCCCGAACTGATCGAGCGGCTGCTGAAGGATGCGGCGTGCGGCACGACGATCTATGGCCTGTCGCAGACCGTGGTTGGACTGTCGGGGAACGCGGGCTTCGGCCCGGCCAGCAATCTCGGCGCGGGGCTTGCGCGGGCCGGACGGATTCTGTGTCTCAATCCCGATGTGTTCCCGCGCGAACCTGGCTGGGCGGCGCGCCATAACGCGATCGCCGAAGCGGGCGGCGCGGGCAGCCGCCTGTTCGGCACTACGCTCTTTTACGACGATGGCGCGCTGATGCATGGCGGGATGTATTTCGCGCTCGATCCTGTCGTCGCCGTGCGGCCCGGCTTCGTGCAGTCGGACATGTTCGCCCGCGTGGAGCACTATGGAAAGGGCGCGCCGCCCGATACCAAGTCGTTTCTGCGCCCGCGCCCGGTACCGGCCGTTTCCGGCGCGTTCCTCTCCGCCGAGCGCGCCTGGTTCGAGCGGCTCGGCGGATCGCCGAGGACTATGTGCTCGGCCATTACGAGGACGCCGATCTCTGTCTGCGCAGCCTGGAGGCCGGTGTGCCGGTGTGGGTGCAGGATTTGCAGATGTGGCACCTGGAAGGGAAGGGCTCGGCGCCAAGCCCGGTCGGCGCCGCCGCGAATATGGTGAACCGGGCGCTGTTTTCGTGTCGCTGGCGGGCGGCGATCGCCGAGCGCCTGCTCGGGCCGGATGCGGTGCCGGCGCCGGCGGAGACGGCCGGATGAGCCCCGCGCCGCGCCAAACCGGCGTGCGGGCCGGAGCCGAGACGCCGAAGCTGCGCGTGCTGCAAGTGAGTCTGCACCACCCCGAGCTTGTGCGCGGCGGCGCCCAGCAAGTGTGCTACGAGCTGTTCGAGGGGCTGAAGGCCCGTGGCGATTTCGCCCCGGTGCTGCTTGCCGCCACCGACGACAGCGCGCCCGCCCTGTTCCGCAGCGGCGCGCGCATCACCGGCTTCGACGGGCGGCCGGACGAGCATCTGTTCCTGACGAGCGAGTTCGACCCGTTCTGGCACCGCAGCAGCAACAAGCTGCTCGCGGAGTCGTTCGCCGAGTTCCTTCGCCTCATCCGCCCCGACGTGGTGCACTTCCATCACTTCATGAACTTCGGCGCCGATTATCTTACATTAACGCGCCGCGTGCTGCTCGACTGCCGCATCGTGTTCACCTTCCACGAGTTCCTGACGCTCTGCCACCACTACGGGCAGATGGTGCGCCGCTCCGACCGCTCCTTGTGCGACCGCGGCTCGCCGGTGCGCTGCCATCAATGTTTTCCCGAAATCGCACCCGAGATGTTCTTCGCGCGTGCCGAATGGTTCCGCCGGCATCTGAGCGTGGTGGATGCGTTCACCGTGCCGAGCCGGTTCATGATCGACCGCTATGTCGAATGGGGGATTCCCGCCGGGAAGATCGTGCATATCCCGAACGGGCAGCGGAATTACGCAGCCGGCGTCCAGGCCGAGCCCAAGCGCGGAAAGCGCAATCGCTTCGGCTTTTTCGGCCAGCTTGTGGATGGCAAGGGGATGAACGTGCTGCTGCGCGCGGCGGCACTTCTGCGCGCGCAGGGGTTCGACGACTTCCTGGTGGAGATCAACGGCGACAATCTCCGCTACGCCACGCCCGCCGCGCAGTCGGAGTTCGAGCGGCTGCGCGCGGCCGAGGAGGCGTTGCCGGTGGAGGCGCAGCGCGTTCTGTTCAACGGTCCCTATCACGTGGAAAAGCTGCCGCGGCTGATGGCGCGCGTCGATTGGTGCGTGGTGCCGTCCGTGTGGTGGGAGGTATTCGGGCTGGTGATCTCGGAAGCCTGGATGTTCCGCCGTCCGGTGATCGCCTCCGATGTCGGCGGCATGGCCGAGCGCATTCGCCATGACGAGACGGGCCTGTTGTTCCCGATGGGCGATTTTCGCGCGCTTGCCGACACGCTGCGGCGGGCGGCGACCGAGAAGGGGCTGTGGGACCGGCTGGTTGCCGCGCTGCCGCCTGCGCCGACGCGCGAGACGATGGTCGAGGCCTACGCCCGCGTCTATCGCGACGGGGCGAATACGGTGCAGGCGGCGCTCGCGCGTGCGGCGGAATAGATGGCGAGGCTGCTGGGCATCGACCCCGGCCTGCGCTTCACCGGCTGGGGCATCATCGAGCAGGACGGCAATCATCTGCGCCATGTCGCCGACGGGGTGATCGCGACCGCCGCCGCCGCCGGCGTGCCGGAGCGGCTGCGGTTTTTGCACGATGCACTCGTGCGGCTGATCGGGAAGCACGCGCCCGACGAGGCGGCGATCGAGGAGACCTATGTCAACCGCAACGGCGCGGCGACCCTGAAGCTCGGCTATGCGCGCGGCGTGGCGCTGCTCGCTCCGGCGCAGGCGGGGCTGCCGGTCGCCGAATACGGCGCCATGGCGGTGAAGCTCGCGGTGGTGGGCACGGGCCGGGCGGAGAAAGCGCAGGTCGCGCTGATGGTGCGCCGCCTGCTGCCGGCGGCGGTTTTGATACGGGCCGATGCAGCCGACGCGCTGGCGGTCGCGATCTGCCACGCGCATCACCGGGCGAGCCGGCGGGCTTGGGAACGGGCGGGGTAGATACGCAGCGGCGCTTCGCTCTGAAGGCAGTGAAGCCGAACCGGGGGCGGCCTCTTCCGCAAGGCGAAAGACGCGCTTCGAGCGTGCGGCGGATCCTCACCGCGCCTGCGCGGACGCCTCGGGCTTGCGCCGCTTTCGCCGCGGCGGCTTCTGACCGGCGGCGGGGACGATGCGGGCCACCGGGCGGCCGTGGCGGGTGATCAAGAACTCGCGGCCGGTGCTGACATCATGCAGCACGGCGGCCCAGTTCTCGCGAACCAGGTGGGCGGCGAGCGGGGGCAGGACCTCGCCGTTGCCGCCCGAGGCGGCGCCGAGCCGGAGCCAGTAGCCGGCGGCCTCGGCCTCGGCGGCGGCGATCAGCATCCCGGCGAAGCGGCGGGCGCAAGCGCGCCGCGCCTCGGGCTCGGGCGGCACCGGCCAGGCATTCGGATCGGACAGCAAGTGGCGGATCAGCGGGTGGAAGGCGAGCGGCGCATCCTTGCAGGCGGCGTAGGCCGGCACCGCGGCGGCAAGCGCGGCCTCCACCTGCTCGACCACCAGCTGCCGGTAGAGCTCGATCCCCCGCCCGGCCTCGGCCGGAAGCGCATGGGTGCAGAACAGGAAGGCGCGGTGCGCGTCGGGTGCCGCGGCGGCGCTGTCGATCCAGGCGCGCAGCAGCCGCTCGAGCCGCGCCTCCGGGCCGAGCCCGTCGGCCGCCGCCTCGGCCGCTTCCACCGAGCGGGCGAGCGCCGTCAGATGCTCGCCCAGCGCCTCGGCAAGCAGGGCGGCGGTGTCGGCGTAGGCCGGGGTGCCATGCGCCACGCGTGCGGCGGCGCAAATGCGGTTCATGCTGACGCCTGGGCCAAGTGCCGCAAGCACCGGGATGCCGGCCGCCCTCATGCGCCGGCGCGCCTCCTCCCCGGCGGGCGGGCGGGGGTTCCGCACCTTGGGAGGGTTTTGGATGGCGGTGTCGGGGCCGAGGCGCATGGCAGTTAGATATGGTGACAGTCGCGGCGTGCAAGTCCGTACCGATTTCCCTGCCGGCGCGGGCCGGATCGTACGAAACCCCGGCGGGGCCTTGGGGGGTTTCGTCCGAAATTCCCGGTCGGCCGGGCGGGTTTCGGACGAAATTTCCGCGGCCCGGCGGGCCATGTGTACGCATGGCCCGGCACCCTCCGCCGCGTGGGCCGGCGCTAACGGGGGTAGTAGTAGCCGCTGGCGAGGTATTCGTCGTCGGGCACCACCGTCATGCCGATCGGCCAGAGCGCGATGCCGGCGAGCTTGAGATGGGCCCAGGCGAACGGGATGCCGACGATGGTGACGGCGAGCGCCACCGCCGAGAGGCAGTGGGCGAGCGCCAGCCACCACCCGGCCAGCACCAGCCAGACTATGTTGCCGATGAAACCTAACGGGCCGGTGCCGATGTCTTCGTAGCCCGTTACGGCATCCCGGCGCACGGCCCGGTGGCCGAACGGCAGCAGCGTGTAGCGGGCCATCACGAAGGCGGCGCGCGCCCAAGGGATGCCGACGATGGTGACGATCATCAGCAGCCCGGCGATCACCCAGGCGAGCGCCATCCATACCCCGCCCAGGATCAGCCAGAGCACGTTCAGAAACAGCCGGATCAGGCCCATTGCGGCACTCCTTCGCTCAGCCGCCGAGGTCGCGGAAGCCGCGCCGCAGCTCGAACTCGTCGGACGTGACCAGGGTTTCGATGCGCCGAATCCGCCCGTCGATGCCGCGCAGGCGGGCGGCGAGGCGGCCGAGCACGGCGGCGGGCTCGGTGCGCAGCCGCCGCCACAGCGCCTCCTGCTCGGGGCTCGCGAAGGCGGCCGGCGGCTTCGGCCTCAGGATGATGGCAAAAGCGGCATACGAAACGAGGGTGGGGACGAAGAAGAAGACGAGGAGCAGCACGGCGGCGAGCCGCACCGGCAGCGGATCGACGCCCATGTAGTCCGCGATCCCGGCGCACACCCCGGCGATCCAGCCGCGTTCGGTGTCGCGATAGACCCGGCCCGGATCGAAGCCGCGCTCGGCGCGGCGCCACTCGCGCCGCGATCGCCAGGGCGACGGGCCGGCACCCCAGCGCGGCGGCGGGGTTCCCCAATCAGGCGCGCTCATCGTGGCGCTCTCGCTCCATCGTGCGCCAGGGGCCGGCGCCCGGTCCGGGCGGCGGCCCGCCGTGGCGGTCGCGCCAGCCGGGCGCCTCGGCATCCAGGATGCGCTCCAGGTTCTCGACCCGCTCCTCGAGCCCTTGCGCGAGCTCGTGCAGCTCGGCGAGCGAGCGTTCCTGCTCGCCCGAGAGCATCCGCGCCGTGCGCCAGCGGGTGCCGTAATGGGCGACAATCCAGATCGGGGCGACGATCACCAGAAAGAGGATCGCCACCACGCCGAAGGGGATGGCGTGCATCTCAGGCGCTCCGCATGGCGGGCTGCGGTGCTGGCTGCGGCACGCGGTTGCCGAGGCGCTGCTTTAGCCTCTCAAGCTCCTCTTGGACGCCGGCTTCGGCCTCCATCTCGGCGAACTCCTGCTCGAGCGGCTTGGCGCCGCGCCCGAGGTCGAACGCTTCGACCTTTCCCTCGGCCTCGTCCAGCGCGCGCTCCACCTGCTCGAAGCGGGCGAAGGCGTCGGCGATGCGCTCGTCGTAGAGCTTGGTGCGGAGCTTCATCCGGTTGGCGGCGCTCTTGCTGCGCGCGACGATCGCGCGTTCGCGGGATTTGGCGTCGTTCAGCTTGGCTTGCAGCTTGCCGATGTCCTGGTTTTGGCGATCGAGCGCCTCGATCAAGGTGGCGAGCTGCTGCTCGGCGGCGGCGAGGTTCTGCGCGACGCGTGCCTTGGCCGAGAGCGCGCCCTTGGCGAGATCGTCGCGGCCGCGGGTGACGGCGAGCTCGGCCTTGCGCTCCCACTCCTCGGCCTCACGGCGGAGCGTGGCGATGCGGCGCTCCAGCTCCTTGCGTTCGGCGATGCTGCGGACTGCGGAGGAGCGCACCTCAACCAGCGTGTCCTCCATCTCCTGAATGATCAGCCGGATGATCTTCGCCGGTTCCTCGGCGCGGGCGAGGATGGCGTTGATATTGGAATTAACGATATCGGATAGGCGCGAGAAGATGCCCATGAGCCCTGTCCTTCTGCTCTGAACGAGCGGCAAGGCAACCGCCGTGCCAGCGGTTCGGTGGCCGGTTCTCGGGATTTCTCGCCCTCGTATGTGGCGAAATCCACCATTAACTGGCATATTTTGCCGAGTCATGGCGCATATCACTGACCCAGTGATCACCCCCCTTGGTCAGAGCCCAGCCTTCCTCGCCATGCTGGCCCATGTCTCGCGGCTGGCGCCGCTGCGCCGGCCGGTGCTGGTGGTGGGCGAGCGCGGCACCGGCAAGGAGCTGATCGCGAGCCGGCTCGCCTATCTCTCGCCGCGGTGGGACCGGCCGTTCGTGCAGCTCAACTGCGCCGCGCTGCCCGACAGCCTGCTCGATTCCGAGCTGTTCGGCCACGAGGCGGGCGCGTTCACCGGGGCGGTGCGCCGCCGCGCCGGCCGCTTCGAGCTCGCCGACAGCGGCACGCTGTTCCTGGACGAGATCGCCAACGCGAGCCTCGCCGTGCAAGAGAAAGTGCTGCGCGCCATCGAATACGGGGCCTTCACGCGCGTGGGCGGCAGCGCCACTGTGCAGGTGGATGTGCGGGTGATCGCGGCGACCAACGCCGATCTGCAGGCGCTGGCGGCGCGAGGGGCGTTCCGCGCCGATCTGCTGGATCGGCTGGCCTTCGACGTCGTGCGCCTGCCGCCTTTGCGCGAACGGGCCGGCGACGTGCGCCTCCTGGCCGAGCACTTCGCGACCCGGATGACGGCGGAGCTCGGCCACGACTACTTCCCGGGCTTCGCCCCCGAGGCGCTGGCGGCGCTGGAGGCGCATCCCTGGCCGGGCAACGTGCGCGAACTGCGGAACGCCGTGGAGCGCAGCGTCGCCCGCATGGAGCACTGGGGCCGGCCGCTTGCCGAGCTGGTGCTCGATCCGTTCGGCAGTCTGCAGGCGGTCGCTCCACCCGCGCCCGCCGCCGCCCCCGAGCCCTCGCCCGGCATCGGAAGCTTTCGGGAGCGCGTGCGCGACTTCGAGGCGGGGCTCTTGAAGGAGGCGTTGGCCGCGTCGCGCCACAATCAGCGCCGCGCGGCCGAGCGGCTCGGTCTCAGCTACGACCAGTTCCGCCACTTGCTGCGCCAGCACCCGGAGCTGCGGAGGGGCTGAGCCGCGCTCAATCAGCCGGGAACCGGCGCTCCGTCACCTGATCTGGCGTGTAGCGCAGGCCGGCGGGATCGCGCCGGGGCGTCTCGCCGTGACGAGCCAGCTCGTCGGCGGCATAAGCTGCCCGTCTTGGCCCTGCGAAACGCTCCTAATGCATCGGCGCCGGTTTGGCCTCGCGCAGCGGCGTGCCGCTTTCGGCCAGCTCGCGCAAGAGGTGCGCGGGCGCCCAGCGGTCGCCGTATTGCTGATGCCAGGCGGCGATCTGATTGTACACCTCGCGAACACCGATCTGATCGGCCCAGTACATCAGCCCGCCCCGGTAGCGCGGGAAGCCGAAGCCGTGCAGCCACATCACGTCGATGTCGCTGGCGCGGTAGGCCTTGCCTTCCTCTAGGATCTTGCAGGCTTCGTTGACCGAGGAGAACAGCAGCCGCCGCAGGATCTCCTGGTCGGTGAAGCTGCGCTGCGGCACGCCGAGCTCGGCCGCGGTCTCCTTAATGATGCGCGCCACCTCAGGATCGGGGTGCGGCGTGCGGTCGCCCTTTTCGTAGCGGTACCAGCCAGCGCCGGTCTTCTGCCCATAGCGGCCCATTTCGGCGATTTTGTCGGCGATCGGTAGCTTGCGGTAGTTGGGGTTCTCGGCGGCGCGGCGCTTGCGCGAGGCGTAGCCGATATCGAGCCCGGCCAGGTCGCCCACCGCGAAGGGGCCCATCGGATAGCCGAAATCGACCATCACCTTGTCCACCTGCTCGGGCAGGCAGCCTTCTTCGAGCAGGATCACCATCTCGGTGTTGAACGGGGCGCGCGAGCGGTTGGCGACGAACCCGTCGGTGTTGCCGGCCATCGCCGAGATTTTGCCGATGCGCCGACCCATCGCCATCACCGAAACCAATGTCTCCGGCGAGGACTTCGCGCCGCGCACCACTTCGAGCAGCTTCATCACGTTAGCCGGGCTGAAGAAGTGCGCGCCCGCCACGTCCCCCGGCCGCGACGTCTCGGCGGCCAGCACGTCGATATCGAGTGCCGAGGTGTTGGAAAGAATGAGCGCACCCGGCTTCATCGCCTTGTCGAGAGCCCGGAACACCGGCTTCTTGACATCCATCTCCTCGAACACCGCCTCGATCACGATGTCGGCGTCGGACAGGTCGTCGTAGCCGGCGACGGGGCGGATGCGCGCCAGCCGGCGGCCCATTTCGTCCTCGGCCAAGCTGCCGCGCTTTACGCTGGTGGCGTAGTTGGCGCGGATGCGCTCGAGCCCGCGCTCCAGTCCCTCCTTGCTCGCGTCCATTATCCGCACGTCATAACCATTGTCGGCGAAGGCCATGGCGATGCCGCCGCCCATCGTTCCGGCGCCGACCACGGCGGCGGAGGCGAACGGGCGCGGCTGCACGCTCGCCGGAAGGTCGGGCAGTTTGGCCACCTCGCGCTCGGCGAAGAAGGCGTAGCGCAGCGCACGCGCCTCGTCGGAGTTTTCTAGTTCCGCGAACAGCTCGGCCTCGCGCGCGATGCCCTGGTCGAACGACATCGTGCAGGCGGCCTCCACCGCGGCGACGCAGCTATAGGGCGCCTTCTGGTTGCGCGCGCGCCGCGCCATCGCCTTGCGCTGCGCCTCGAATATGCCGGGGTCGGCCTTGGCCTCTTCCAGCCGCTCCTCGCGGTCGCGCGCGCGCGGCAGCGGGCGCACATCGGCCATCTTGCGCGCGAACGCCACCGCTTCGGCGCGCAAATCGGCGTCGGCGGGCAGCACCGCGTCGAGAATGCCGAGCGTCTTCGCCTCCGGCGCGGGCACGTGGCGGCCGGAGGTGATCATCTCCAGCGCGACCTTGGGGCCGGCGAGGCGCGGCAGGCGCTGCGTGCCGCCGCCGCCGGGCAGGATGCCGATCAGCACCTCCGGCAGGCCGACCTTCGCCGAGGCGACCGCGATGCGATAGTGGCAGGCCATCGCGATCTCCAGCCCACCACCGAGCGCGAAGCCGTGGATCGCCGCGACCACCGGCTTCTCGGCCGCGTCCAGCACATCGTAGATGCGCTGCCCAAGTGGTGGACGCGGGCGGCCCTTACCGAACTGGCGGATATCGGCGCCCGCGATGAATGTGCGCCCGGCTCCGATCAGCACCAGCGCCCGGACGCCCGGATCGCCGCCCGCTTCGCGCAGCGCCGCGATGATGCCCTCCGGCACGCCGGGGCTGAGCGCGTTGACCGGGGGGTTGTTGACCACGATCACGCCGACATCGCCGGTACGCTCCAGCCTGATGAGTTGTGCGTCTGACATCCTCGGTTCCTCCGCCTTTCGCCAGCGGAGGATAGGCGGGCAGACTTTCGGCGCAATCTTCAGGGGGCGCCGCGGTAGCGGAGGGGGCTCATTCCCATCACCCGCCGGAAGCGGCGATTGAAGGTGGAGAGGTCGCCGAAGCCTGCATCGAAGGCGATGGCGGAAACCGCCTCACGGGTCCGCCGCAGCCGCACCGCGGCGCGATGCAGCTGCAGCCGCAGCACATACTGATGCGGCGTCATGCCCGCGACGGCGCGAAAGGTGCGGAGGAAATGATAGGGGCTCATCGCCGCCCTCACGGCGAGGACGCCAAGGCCGAGATTGTCGTCGAGTCGTTCCTCGATCAGCCGGATTACCTCGCCCACCCGACGCAAGTCGCGCGGGTGTGGATTCCCTGCGGCCGCGGGCTTGGCGCCGCCCATCGCTGCCGCGGCGGCGACGCGCAGCGCGAGCTCCTCCAGCGCGTCCGCGTCCGCCTCGTCGCGCGCGGCTTCCAGGCTCGCCAGCAGGCCGGTCATCGCCTCCGACGCCGGTAAGCCGGGCGCAGCGAAGAGGCCGCGCGCAGCGCCGGGAACGTCGCTCAACAGCGCATCGAAAAAGGCCGGCTGAAAGCTGAACGCGATGCAGCGGTCGCCGACGCCGTGCTCGTGGCCGCACTCGAAGCACTCGCCGGGGTTGCCGAGCAGCACCGCTCCGGGCCCAAGCAAAGCGGTGCCGCGCGCCGAACGATAGACGAAGCTGCCTGTCGTCACCGCGGCGATGGAGACCGCCTCATGCTGCTCCTCGAACGGCTTATCGCGCGGGCCGGCGGTGCAGACGACGTCGGCCACCTCCCAGCCCGGGCCGGCGGCGAGCGTGCGAGCCGACAAGGTCATGGGACGAAACTAGCAATTTCACCCAAGCCCGCTCCACCCTAGGCGGCCTAACGGGGGTGCGCCGAAGGAAAGGAGCGCACGGATGCTAGCGAACTTCGAGGCGGCGCTGCACGCGCCGGGACCGGCGCCGGAGCTGGCCGGCAAGCTCGGGCTCTATGGCCGGTTCGTCGGAAGCTGGCGCATGACCGCGACCACGTGGAGCGATGACGGCGCCGCACACCAGGGCCGGGGCGAGGTGCATTTCGGATGGGTACTCCAGGGCCGCGCCGTGCAGGACGTGTGGGTGCTGGAAGGCGTGTTCTACGGCACCACCCTCCGCATCTACGATCCCAGCCTCGACGCCTGGCACGTCATCTGGAGCGACCCGGTGCGGCAGTATTACGCCCGCCAGGTCGGCCGGGCGGAGGGGCCGGAGATCGTGCAGGAGGGCGCCAACGCCGCTGGGGCGCGTCTACGCTGGCGGTTCACGGAAATCACCGAACGGTCCTTCCGCTGGCTCGGCGCGCGTTCGCTCGACGCCGGCGCAAGCTGGCACACCCAGGCCGATTTCCGTCTCACCCGCGTGCAAGGAGAAGACTGATGCTCGACCATGTCTCGATCGGCGTGCGCGATCTCGCCGCCGCGCGCCGTTTCTACGAGGCGGCGCTGGCGCCGCTCGGCGGCAAATGCCTCTACGACTCTGATACCGTGCTCGGCTTCGGGACCGAGCGCCCGGTATTCTGGCTCAACCTGACCGAGCGGCCGGTAGCCGCCGATCCGGCGTCCGGGCTGCATGTCTGCTTCGCCGCGCCGAGCGAGGCGAGTGTCGCCGCGTTCCACCGCGCCGCGCTCGGCGCGGGCGGCAGGGACAATGGCGCGCCCGGACTGCGGCCCGACTATGGGCCGGGCTACTACGCCGCCTTTGTGGTCGACCCCGACGGCTATCGCGTCGAAGCCTATTGCGCGCTCCCGGCCAGTTAGGCTTCGTCGGGTCCAGAGGGGGCATGACGGAGCCTGAGGAGAGATTGGAGTTGCAGCTCGCCGAAGGGCGGCTCGAAGCGGGATGGTGGGGGCGACGGCCCGGGCTGCCACCCACCCTCCTCCTGCTGCACGAGGGGCTCGGCTCGCTCGGCCTTTGGCGCGATTTCCCGTCGCGGCTCGCCGCTGTCACGGGCTGCCGCGTTTTCGCGTATTCGCGCTTTGGCTACGGCCGCTCCGCGCCGGCCGCCCTACCCCGCCCGCTCGACTACATGCGGATCGAGGCGACCGGGGTGCTGCCGCGCGTCCTGGACGCGGCCGGCATCGCCGGACCGCTCGTGCTGGTCGGCCACTCCGACGGCGCTACGGTCGCCGCCTATTATGCGGCGCGTGTGCCCGACGCCCGGCTGTGCGGCCTGGTGCTCGTGGCCCCGCATTTCTTCGTCGAGCCCGTCTGCACCGGAGCGATCGCCAAAGTGTGCGCCGATTACGCGGGCGGACTGCGCGCGCGCCTCGCCCGCCATCACGACGACCCCGATGCGGCGTTTTCCGGCTGGGCGGATGCTTGGCTCGATCCTCGCTTCCCCGGCCAACTCGATCTCCGCCCCGACCTGCCCGCGATCCGCGTGCCGGTGCTGATCCTGCAAGGCACCGAAGACCCCTATGGCACCGACGCGCATGCCCGCGCGGCCGAGCGGTTCTGCGGCGGGCCGGTGCGGACAGTGCTGCTGGCTGCCGGACACGCGCCTCATCGGGAGCACGCGGCACGCACCCTGGAAGAGACGGCCCGATTCTTGCGTGGAGTTTCCGAGGGGTCCGTCGCCTAAACTAGAAAACCGAGGACGTCGGGTGACGCAGGTGCCAAAGCCTCTCGTGGGCGGCTACCAGGCTTTCCATGTTCCGCCGCCGGCTGCCGTCCGGCGTCAGCGGACGGCGGGCGAGCATCATCTCAAGCACATGCAGCAACTGCTCGGCGACCTCAAAATCGCCCTGATCGCAGGCTTGATGGAAAGCGATCATGATTTTGTCGGAGAGGCGGCGGCTATAGCGCGGAGGCGCCGAGGCGCCGGTGGACGCCGCTTCGTTGCGCCGGAGTTCTTCGTCGGTCTGGCTCACACTTGCCTCTCCGCCTCGAAGTCTTCGATGGTGAACACTTTGAAAAGTGGCAGCATCGAACAGCGGAGACGTCAAAGAGCCGCTAATAAAGCGTTATAACGACAATGTGATGCCAAGTTTTCAGCCGGCGAAGGCCTCCTCCCAGGTGCCCGTGGTCGAAGCCTTGCTGTATTCCGTCGCCCGGTTCTCGAAGAAGTTGGTGTGCTCGATCGCGTTCAGCATCTCGTCGAGCCAGGGCAGCGGGTTGCGCTCCACTTCGTAGAGAGCCGAGAGCCCGAGCTGCACCAGCCGTCGGTCGGCGATGTAGCGGATATAGGTCTTCACCTCAGCCGCGGTCAGCCCTTCCACCGGCCCCTGCTCGAATGCCAGGTCGATGAAGGCGTCCTCGTGCTCCACGATTACCGCGCAGGTCTCAGCAATCTCACGCCGCAATTCCGGCGTCCAGACATCGGGGTTCTCCTCGACGAAGGTACGGAACAGCCGGATGATCGAGTTGCAGTGCAGCGTCTCGTCGCGCACCGACCAGCTTATGATCTGGCCCATGCCCTTCATCTTCCCGAAGCGCGGAAAATTCAGAAGGATCGCGAAGCTGGCGAAGAGTTGCAGCCCCTCGGTGAAGGCGCCGAAGGCGGCGAGCGTCTTGGCGATATCGCGGCGGCTATCGACCGAGAAGCCCTGCATGTAGTCGTATTTGTCCTTCATCTCCTTGTAGCGGAGAAAGGCCTGATACTCGATCTCCGGCATCCCGATCGTATCGAGCAAATGGCTGTAGGCGGCGATGTGTACGGTTTCGATGTTGGAAAAGGCCGACAGCATCATCAGAACTTCGGTCGGTTTGAACACCCGGCTGTAGTGCTTCATGTAGCAGTTGTTCACCTCGACATCGGCCTGGGTGAAAAACCGGAATATCTGCGTCAGCAGGTTGCGCTCGGCTTCGGTCAGGTTGCGATGCCAGTCTTTCACGTCGTCGGCGAGCGGCACCTCCTCGGGCAGCCAATGGACCCGCTGCTGGACGAGCCACGCCTCGTAGGCCCAAGGGTAGCGGAACGGCTTGTACACCGGGTTGTCCGTCAGTAATCCGCTCACCGCCGGTCCCTCCCCAGCCACGCCGCCATCCATGCCGCGCTCCCCGTTCGCCCGATCATCCCCACATCTAAGGTGTCCGGGCAGCGATTCGGGAAGGTTGGAGCCCGCCCTTGCCGCATGACAGGCTAGCTTCGGGCGATTATGTAGCGCGCAAGCGAAGGAGGGTGGCGATGCGGATTCTCAGGCGCCGGGGATGGGACCTCCCGGAGCGGCTGGCGACGCCGGAGGCGGTCTTCCTGAACCGCCGCGCCCTGATCGGCGGCGCGCTGGCGCTGGCCGGGTCCGCCGCGGCCGGCCGGCGCGCGCACGCAGGCACCGTCACGCTCACCGACCCCGACCGGGCGGTGACGCCGGAAAAGGTCGTCGAAACCTACAACAACTACTACGAGTTCAGCGAGGACAAGGACTGCTGGCCGCTGGCGCAGAAGATGCGGGTTGCGCCGTGGACGGTAACCTTCGACGGGCTGGTCAAGACGCCGAAGACCGTCGGCCTCGACGACCTGCTCAAGCAGATCCCGACCGAGACCCGCACCTACCGCCACCGCTGCGTCGAGGCCTGGTCCATGGTGGTGCCCTGGACCGGTTTCCCGATGAGCAAGCTTCTTTCCTTTGCCGAGCCACTCGGGTCGGCGAAATACGTGAAGTTCACCACCGTGGAGCAGCCGGACAACATGCCCGGTCTCTCCAATCCCGTCTACCCCTGGCCCTATGTGGAAGCGGTGACGATCGAGGAGGCGGCGAACGAGGTCGCGTTCATAAGCACCGGCTTCTACGGAAAGGATTTGGCCAAACAGAGCGGTGCGCCGATCCGCATGACCTTGCCCTGGAAATATGGCTTCAAGTCAGGCAAGGCATTCGTCAAGGTGACGTTCACCGAGAAGCGTCCGGAAACCATGTGGGCGCAGATTGATCCGAGTGAGTACGGGTTCTGGGCCAACGTGAACCCGGCGGTCCCGCACCCCCGCTGGAGCCAGGCGACAGAACGTGTAATCGGCACTGACGAGCGGGTGCCGACCGTGATCTATAACGGCTACGGGGCCTACGTTGCCTCCTTGTATGCCGGGCTGAAAGACGAGAAGCTGTTCATGTGATTATCCTGCAGCGGAGCATGGCCGTCGCGGCGGCGGTATTCCTCGTCGGCGCGATCGGGCTGGCCCTGGTCGGCCCGCCCAATGTCCCGCTCGGGGCCGCGCTCTATATGCTGGACAGTCAGGCGCTCTACGCCTTGCAGGCACACGCCGCCGGCTGGATATGGGACAATCTCGCCATGCCGGTGCTGGTCCGGCCCGCTTGGTTGCTGCCGGCCTCCATCGGCATCCTGTGCGCCGGGATGTCGATCACGCTGTCGAACCTGCAGCGCCCGCAGCGGAGCCCGAGGCGGCGGCTCTGACCTACGGCCCGCCTTGGCGCGATTGACCCTCGGCAACGCGCCTCCTATAAGCCGCCCCATCGCGGGCCCCTGCTTTCGCAGGCGCGGCCCCGACCCCTGTTACAGGGCCATCCGTTCCTTTGGAGAGCGATCGTGAAGCGCACCTATCAGCCGTCCAAGCTCGTCCGCAAGCGCCGGCATGGATTCCGTGCGCGCATGGCAACGGTCGGCGGCCGGAAGGTGCTCGCCAACCGCCGGGCCAAGGGGCGCAAGCGCCTGTCCGCCTAGGTCTTCGTGCCACCTTGCCGCCGGCTCCCTCCCTGACCCTGGCCGCCAAACCGGCGCGGCTGAAGCGCCGCGCCGAGTTCCTGCGCGTCGCCGCCAAGGGCCGAAAGATCGCGACCGATGGCCTCGTGCTCCAGGTGCTGCCCCGCCCTGACAAGGCGCCCGTCCGGCTCGGCTTCACCGTCACCCGCAAGGTCGGCAACGCGGTGGTCCGCAACCGCGTCCGCCGGCGGCTGAAGCAAGCGGCGCGGTTGTTGTTGAAGGAACACCCGCTGACCGGCGCCGATCTCGTGCTTGTGGGTCGCGACGGCACCCGCACGCGGCCCTTCCCAGCGCTGCAAGACGATCTGCGGCGGGCGCTTGTCCGGGCGGGCCTGCAATGAGTCCGCTCGCCTGGGCGCTTACGTTGCTTGTGCGTGCCTATCAACTCTTCATCCGCCCGCTGATCGGGGCCAACTGCCGATTCGAGCCGCATTGCAGTGCCTACGCGATCGAGGCCCTGCGGACGCAAGGGGCGGTGCGCGGCACGGGGCTCGCCGTTTGGCGGGTGCTGCGCTGCAATCCCTGGTGTGAGGGCGGCTATGACCCGGTGCCGCCCTGCAACTGCCGCCGCGGCGCGGCCGCGCCGCACGGCGAGAGGCTGTGATGGACCAAAAAAGGCTCTTCACCGCGATCCTGATCTCGGTCGCCATCCTGCTTGGCTTTCAGCTTGTGGCGAACCGTTTTGCGCCGCCGCCGCCCAAGCCTGCGGCTCAGACCACGCAGTCCGCTCCGAACAAGACCGCCACCCCGCCCGAGGGCGGTCCCGCGGCCGGCGCGCCGGCCGGCACCCCCACCGCGGTCCCGGTGATCAACCCGGCCGAGGTGCCACACGTGACGATCGCCGCCCCGGCGATCCGCGGCGCCATCAGCCTGGTCGGCGCGCGCGTGGACCGGGTGGTGCTGAACGACTACCGCGAGACGGATGCGCCGAACTCGCCCGACGTGACTCTGCTGGAGCCGACCGGCTCCAAGCATCCCTACTTCGTGCAATACGGCTGGTCGGCGGCGGCCGGGTCGGACGTGAAAGTGCCCGATGACCAGACCCTCTGGACCGCTTCGGGCGGCGAGCTCGGCGTCAACCACCCGGTCACGCTGAGCTGGAACAACGGCCAGGGCGTGACCTACCAGCTCCACTTCTCGATCGACGAGCACTACATGTTCGCGGTCCGGCAGACGGTGAAGAACGACACCGGCAAGCCGGTCACGCTTTACCCCTGGTCGCGCATCCGCCGCGACTACACGCCCGAGACCGCCGGATACTATATCCTGTTCGAGGGCCTGCTCGGCGTCACCCATGGCACCTTGCAGGAATACAAATACGTCGCGGCGCGCGACGACGCCAAAAAGCGCGGTAATGACGTCGCCTACGAAGAGACCTCAACGGGCGGCTGGGGTGGCATCACCGACAAATACTGGCTCACCGCGCTGGTGCCCGATCAGGCGGTGCCGGAGACGCTGCGCTTCCGCTACATCCCCGGCGGCGACGGGCACTATCAGGTGGACTACGTAACCGCCGAGCCGCAGATCGTCGCCCCCGGCGCCGAAGCGAGCCTGCAGACGCATCTGTTCACCGGCGCCAAGGTGGTTTCGCTGCTCAGCCGGTACGAAAACGAGCTGCACATCCCGAACTTCACGTATGCCGTGGATTTCGGCTGGTTCTGGTTCCTCACCAAGCCGATCTTCTACTGCCTCGACTGGCTGAACGGCCTGCTCGGCAATTTCGGCTTGGCGATCATCGTGTTCACCGTGTTCGTCAAGGCGCTTTTCTTCCCGCTGGCGAACTACTCCTACCGCTCGATGAGCAAGATGCGGCTGCTAAGCCCGAAGATCGCCGCTCTGCGCGAGCGGCTGAAGGACGAGCCGCAGAAGATGCAGGCCGAGATGATGGCGCTCTACCGGGCGGAAAAGGTGAACCCGGCGAGCGGCTGCCTGCCGATGATCGTACAGATTCCGGTGTTCTTTTCGCTCTATAAGGTAATCTTCGTCACCATCGAGATGCGGCAAGCGCCGTTCTTCGGCTGGATTCACGACCTCTCGCAGGTCGACCCCACCAACGTGTTCACCCTGTTCGGCCTGATCCCGTGGGATCCGACCGCGATCTCGCCCCTGCTGCACTTGGGCGCGTGGCCGCTGATCATGGGTTTCACCATGTGGCTTCAGCAGCGGCTCAACCCGGCGCCGCCCGATCCCGCGCAGGCGAAGATGATGCAGCTCATGCCGGTCATCTTCACTTTCATGCTGGCGCGCTTTCCGGCCGGGCTGGTGATCTACTGGACTTGGAACAACCTGCTCTCGGTGGCGCAGCAATGGCTGATCATGCGGCGCACCCACCTGACACGCCCCGGCCTGGCGCGGACGTGACCCTCACCCGCCGCGCTCCGCGCGGCGCGGCGGTAGCGGCGCCGGGTAAGGACGAGCTTGAAGCCGGCCGCCTGCTGTTCGCCCGCGAATGCCGCTTCATCCACGGGGCGCAAACGCTCGACCAGCTTCCCCCGCTCGGCCCGCCGGAACTCGCCTTCGCCGGACGATCCAATGTGGGCAAGTCCTCGCTCCTGAACGCGCTCACCGGTTACGAGGCGCTCGCGCGCGTTTCACGCCAGCCGGGGCGCACGCGCCAGCTCAACTTCTTCGATCTCGGCGGACGCCTGCGGCTCGTAGACATGCCGGGCTACGGCTACGCGCAGGCCCCGAAATCGGTGAAGGCCGACTGGCAAGGGACGATGTTCGGCTATCTGCGCGGGCGGCCCAGCCTCAAGCGCGTGCTGCTGCTGCTGGATGCCCGTATCGAGACCAAGCCCGCCGACCGGGCTGTGATGGAGCTTCTCGACCGCGCGGCGGTGAGTTTCCAGCTCGTGCTGACCAAGTGCGACGGGCTAAAGCCGCCCGCGCTCGACGCCAAGCTGCGGGAGGCGGCGACGCTAGCCCGCGCCCATCCCGCCGCGCTGCACGAGGTGTTTGCTACTTCGAGCGAAACCCGCTCCGGCATCCCGGAGCTGCGGGCGGCACTCGCTGCGCTTGCTTGACCGGCCAACGACCGGCCCCTAGCACCCCGCCATGAGCCAATCCGCCCGCCCGATCGACCAAGAAGCCGCGGCCGAGCAGGCCCGTACGCTCGCCCTCGCGCTGCCCTACCTGCGCCGCTACGCAGGGGCCACGATCGTCGTGAAATACGGCGGCCACGCGATGGGCGAGGAGGCGCTCGCCCGCCAGTTCGGCGAGGACATCGCCCTTCTCAAGCAGGTCGGCATCAACCCCGTGGTGGTGCATGGCGGCGGGCCGCAGATCAACGCCATGCTCAAGCGGCTGGCGATCCAGTCTACTTTCATCGACGGGCTGCGCGTCACCGACGCGGCGATGGTGGAAGTGGTGGAAATGGTGCTCGCCGGCACCGTCAACAAACAGGTGGCCGGGCTGATCAACCAAGCGGGCGCACTCGCGGTCGGCATCTGCGGGAAGGACGGCGGCCTGATCCGTGCCCGCAAGCTCCATCGCACCCAGCGCGATCCCGACAGCAACATCGAGCGGGCGCTCGATCTCGGCTTCGTCGGTGAGCCCGAAAGGGTGGACGTGCGGGTGATCCACGCACTCACGGGGGCCGGCCTGATCCCGGTGATAGCGCCGGTGGGCATGGGTGCTGACGGGCAGACCTACAACATCAATGCCGACACCGTGGCCGGCGCGGTCGCCGGGGCGCTGAATGCGACGCGGCTGTTGATGCTGACCGACGTGCCCGGCGTGCTGGATGCCGAGAAGCGCCTGATCCCGGAAATGACGGTGGCCGACGTCGAGCGCGCCATAGCCGAGGGCGTGATCACCGGCGGCATGATCCCCAAGGTGGAGAACTGCACCTACGCCGTGCAGCAAGGCGCCAAGGGCGCGGTGATCCTGGACGGCCGCACGCCCCATGCCTGCCTGCTCGAACTATTCACCGAGGGCGGTGTCGGCACCATCATCCGCCCGTAGCCCGAGGGCGCATGGAGCGAAGCGAAATGCGCCGAAGCAGCGGCAACCGGTGATTTGCGCCGGCGGATTGCGTCCGCCCTACCTCATCCGCCCGGCGATCGCCTTCTCAACACGCGGATCGAGCATGCTCGCCCAATAGCCGGCGGCGCAGCCGAGTTCGGGCGGCAGGTTGGGGTAGTGCTCCTTTGCCGCGGCCGCCGCCACGGCGCCGCTCGACATTGGCTCCAGATACTGCCGCATCACCGCAAGCGCGATCGCTTGCGAGGAGCCCAGTGGGTGGCCGGTGGCGGTCGTGGTCAGGAACCGCTGCTCGACGGCCTTGCAGGCCGTCCCGGTGTGTTCGCTGAACAGCGGGTAGCCATAGAACACGCCGCCCGCGAGCGCCGCGCCCAGCAGCAGCTTGCCGACCACTCAGAACCCCACCCTATCGCCGCCCTTGAGGTGCAGGATCGCGCGCGCCTCGGCCGGGGTGGCGATCTCCAGGCTTAAATCCTCCAGGATGCGGCGGATTTTTGTCACCTGTTCGGCGTTCGACTTCGCGAGCTGGCCCTTGGCGATAAAAAGACTGTCCTCCAGCCCGACCCGCACATTGCCACCGAGAATCCCGGCCATCGTGGTGAACGCCATCTGATGGCGCCCCGCGGCAAGTACCGACCAGACATAGGCCGAGCCGAACAGCCGGTCGGCGGTCTCTTTCATAAAGAGTAGGTTCTGCGCCTCGGCGCCGATGCCGCCCAGGATGCCGAAAATGGTCTGAACGAACAGCGGCGGCTCGACGATCTTGCTGTCCAGGCAATAGGCCAGGTTGTACAGATGGCCGACGTCGTAGCACTCGAACTCAAACCGCGTGCCGTGCGCCTTGCCCAGCCGCTCGACGATGCCTTCGATGTCCTGGAACGTGTTGCGGAAGATGTGATCGACCGTGCGCGCCAGATAGGGTTTTTCCCAGTCGAACTTCCACTCCTTCACACGGTTTCCGGCGCGGGAGATGTTGAAGTTCATGCTGCCCATGTTGAGGCTGCACATCTCGGGCTTGGCTTGCAGCGGCGCCGCCAGCCGCTCATCGAGCGTCATGTTGAGCCCGCCGCCGGTGGTGATGTTCACCACCGCGTCCGTGTTTTGTTTGATGATCGGCAAGAAGCGCATGAATACCGCCGGATCGGGCGTCGGCGCGCCGGTTTGGGGGTCGCGCGCGTGCAGATGAATGATCGCAGCCCCCGCTTCGGCCGCCTCGATCGAGGAGCGGGCGATCTCCTCCGGGGTGATAGGCAGGTAGGGCGACATGCTCGGCGTATGGATTGCGCCCGTCACCGCGCAGCTTATGATGACCTTGGCCATGCCCGCGTCCTCCTCGTCCCGAACCGAAGCCTAGCCGGGCCGTGCGGGGCGAACAACGCGGCCCGCCAGCCGCGCGATATTGAGAGCAGAGCCATTGGCAAGCGGTTCACGGCTCCACAAATCCGCCGTGCCCGCCCGCCGCGCCCCGGAGAGCCCTTTGCCCCAACAGCCAAACCTGCCCCAAAATACGCCCCGGCCGCCCCCGTTCTCGCTCTGGTGGCTCTGGCTGATCCTGTTCGCCCTTATCGTCGGCGGGCTGGTCGCGGGGGGAAATCAGGGCCGCAACGCGCCGGACGTGATCCCGTACAGCCAGTTCCAGTCGTTACTGGACAAAAATCAGATCGAAAACGTCGTCGTTTCTGGGGATACGATCGAGGGCACGCTCAAGACCAAGCTTCCGGACGGCAAGACCGAGTTCACCACCCAGACCGTGCCGCAGGATCTCGCTACCCAGCTTGCCAACCACGGCGTCACCTATGCCGCCGCGCCGTCCGGCTCGGGCTACGGCGTGATCCTGTCCTGGATCATTCCGCCGATCCTGTTCGTCGGCATCTGGATCCTGGCGATGCGCTGGACGGGCGCCGGGGCGGGCGGGCTCGGCAATCTCATGCAGGTCGGGCGTTCGCGCGCGAAGCTCGCCGCCGAGACCGGCGTTACCACCACCTTCGCCGACGTCGCCGGCGTCGACGAGGCCAAGGAGGAGCTGCACGAGATCGTCGATTTCCTGAAACGTCCCAAGGAGTTCGGCCGGCTCGGCGCGCATATCCCGCGCGGCATCCTGCTGGTCGGGCCACCCGGTACCGGCAAGACGCTGCTCGCCCGCGCGGTCGCCGGGGAGGCCGGCGTGCCCTTCTTCTCCACCAACGGGGCCGAGTTCGTGGAGATGTTCGTGGGCGTCGGCGCCGCCCGCGTGCGGGACTTGTTCGAGAAGGCGCGCAAGAGCGCGCCCTGCATCATCTTCATCGACGAGCTTGATGCGCTCGGCCGGGCGCGCAACGCCGGGCCGGCGATGGGCCAGGACGAGAAGGAGCAGACCCTCAATCAGCTCCTCGCCGAGATGGACGGGTTCGACCGCGCCAACACCCCGATCATGGTGCTCGCCGCCACGAACCGCCCAGAGATCATGGACCCGGCCCTGCTGCGCGCCGGACGGTTCGACCGCCAGGTGCTGGTCGACCGCCCCGACCGGAAGGGCCGCATCGAGATCCTGCGCCTCCATCTGAAGGACAAGCAGTATGCCCCGGACATCCGGCTGGAGGATCTCGCCTCCATGACGCCGGGGTTCACCGGCGCCGACATCGCCAATCTCTGCAACGAGGCCGCCGTGCTCGCCACCCGCCGCGGCGCGCAGGCGATCGAGATGGCCGATTTCAGCGAGGCGATCGAGCGCATCATCGCCGGTTTGCAGAAGCGCTCGCGCATTCTGATCCCGAAGGAACGCCGCACGGTCGCCTATCACGAGATGGGCCATGCGCTGGTGGCTTTGGCGATCCCCGGCAGCGATCCGGTGGAAAAAGTGTCCATCATCCCGCGCGGCATTGGCGCGCTCGGCTACACCCTCCAGCATCCGACCGAGGACCGGTTCCTGATGAGCCGCCAGGAGCTGCTCGACAAAATGGCCGTCCTGCTCGGCGGTCGCGCCGCCGAGATGCTGGTCAACCCCGACGTCTCCACGGGCGCAGCCGACGATCTCGCCAAGGCGACCGACCTCGCCCGGGGCATCGTGCTCCGCTACGGCATGGACCCGCGGCTCGGCCCGGTGGCGTGGGATGCCGATCAGGGCAGCCAGTTCCTCGGCCCGCAATCGGTGTTTCCCAAGCCCCGCCGCTTCAGCGAGGAAACCGCGCGCGAGATCGATGTCGCGGTGCGCGGCTATGTGGAGGCGGCGCAGAAGCGGGCGCTCGCCATCCTGTCGGAGAACCGCGCCGCGCTGGAGGAAGGCGCGCAGGCCCTGCTCGAGCACGAAACCCTGCTTGGGCGCGACATCCCCCGCCCCAAGCCGGTGGCGCTGGCGGCGGAGTGAAATGCCGGTATGGACTCGTAGGGTCGCGCTTCGTCCTTGTTGACGCGCCCTGTTCCGGGGTCCCAGTTGGTCCAGACCGATGCCTTCGCAACCATGGTGGTCGGCGACTGCGGCCAATCGGACTGGCCTCATCAGAGCTGGAAGATCGGCGGGTCGCGCTGATCTTGCGGGCCAAGCAGGTGGTCGCGAGCGCCGCCGCGAGACGCCCTCAGCCCCCAAGCGGCGACCAGGCCGGATCGGTGGCGTTACCGGTGGCGGGCACCACGTGGTCGCCGAAGCCGGTGATATCCACCGACTTCAGCACCGACGAGAAGCCCGCTCCGCCGGCTCCGGCGCGGGTCTGGCTGAAATACATCATGACCCGCCCGTTGGGGGCGAAGGTCGGGCCCTCGACGTCCCAGCCCTGGGCGAGCAGCCGCTCACCGCTGCCGTCGGGGTGCATCACGCCGATATTGAACCCGCCCTCCGCGCCGCCGTAGCGGGTGAACGCGATCAGATCGCCGCGCGGCGACCAGACCGGGGTGCCGTAGCGCCCCGAACCGAAGCTGATCCGCTTCGCCCCGCCGCCCGAGGCGCCCATCACATACAGCTGCTGGTCCCCGCCGCGGTCGGAGGCGAACACGATCTGCGACCCGTCCGGGCTGTAGCAGGGGCTGACGTCGATCGAGTCCGAATGGGTCAGCCGTTCCATAGTGCGGCTGCCGATTGACACCACGACGATGTCCGAGCCGCTGCCGTGCGCGAGCGACATGATCACCCGCGAGCCGTCGGGCGAGAAGCGCGGCGCGAAGGTCATGCCCTCGAAATCGCCGAGCACGCTCTGCCGGCCGGAGCCGAGGTCGAACAGGTAAACGCGCGGGCGGTTGTTGGCGTAGCTCATGAAGGCAAGCTGGTCGCGCACCGGTGAGAAGCGCGGCGTCAGCACGGTCCAGGAACCATCGGTCAGGATGCGCTGGTTGAACCCGTCCTGGTCCATGATGGCCAGCCGGCGCACCTCGCGCCCGCGCGGGCCGGAGCCGGAGACATAGGCGATGCGGGTATCGAAATAGCCCTTCTCGCCGAGCAGCCGCTCGTAGATCACGTCGGCGATGATGTGCGCGATACGCCGCACGTTGGCTGTGGTGGTCGTGTAGGCGGTGCCCTGAAGCTGGGTCTGTGGCAGCACGTCCCACAGCCGGAACTCGACACGCAGCGTGCCGCCCGTGACCTGCACCGCGCCGGTCACGAGCGCCTGCGCGCCGATCGCCGCCCAGTTCTGGAAGGCGGGCTGTGTCGCGCCCGGCGGCTCCTGGATGAACGCGGCTTGATTGATGGGACGGAACAGGCCCGAACTCGTCAGGTCGGCCGTCACGATCTGGCTGATCTGCTGGCCGAGCGTCGCAGAGGCCGGGTCGGCGCCGGCGAGGTTGGTGATCGCGATCGGGATCGGCGCGGCACGGGCCCGATTGACGTCGATCACCGCGGTCGGCGCGCCGCCAGGCGCGGCCGGGGGCTGCTGAGCGCGCAGCGGAACGGCGGAGATCAGCGCGGCGGTCCCGGCCGCGCCGGCAAGCAGGGTGCGGCGGCCGAGCCGCGTCTTGTCCATCTCGGGCTGGGTCATGCTTCTTCCTGTGGCGAGGGGGATCGGGATCAGGGGCTGAAGCGGAAGGTGAGCCGGTTCACCTTACCGAGCATGGTGGGCGGAAGTGGCAGATTGGAGCAGGAAGGCGACAGCACCGCGCGGATCGCCCGCTCGCTGAACACCCGGAAGCGCGGATCGGCGAGCCGCGCCTGATCCTGCGGCGCGACCGAGGCTTCCCGCACGACGCCGTTCGCGTCCGTCACGACGTTGAGCAGCGCCTGCATCCGGTCGAGGTCGAGCGCCCCCGGATCGCTGGTCCAGCAGGGCCGCACGTGATCGCCGATCGCGCTGCGCTCGGCGGCCGAAAGCTGTGAGGTGTCATCGGCCGCCGGATTGCCGCCGGTATTCGGCGCGCCGCCCTGGCGCGGATTGACCCGCGCGGTCGGTGCCTGCTGCTGGCGGTTCAAGGTCCGCAGCTTCTCCAGCGTGTTCTGCAATTCGTTGCTGGCCGGCGCCGGGTTGGTGGTCGGGTTGGGCTGCGAGGTCGGGCTCGGCGGCGCGGGCGGCGGCGGCTTCGGCAGCGGCGGCGCGGGCACGGCGGGCTGGGCTTGCGGCTGCTGCTTGGGCGGCGCGGGCGCGGGCGGCGGGGGCATCGGCAGCACGGGCGTCGGGGCCGGGCTCGGCTGCGGCGGCGGCACCGGGGTCGGCGGCGTCGGGGCCGGCGCCGCGACGGTCGGCGCGGGGGGTGGCGGTGGTGGCGGTGGCGGTGGCGGCGGGACGTTGTCCTCGATCGGCTGCTGCTTGGGCGGGGTCGGCGCGGGCGGCGCGGCTAGCGGAAGCGGTGTCTGCGCCGGCGCGGGCGTGGCCGAAGGCGCCGGCGCCTTGGTCGCCGGGGCCGAATTGGGCTGGAACACCATATCCACCGCTTCCGGCTGCGGCGGTTCGGGTGGGGTGGCGAGCGGCAGCCCGATCAGGATCGCCGCCAGCACCGCAAGGTGCAGCACGAACGAGGTCGCCGCACCGCGCCGCAGCTCCGGGCTGATGCCGTGCTCGTCCCAGGTCATCGGGTGCTCAGCCGGCGGTGGCCTGCTTGCCCGGCGCGGCGGTGGAGGCGCCGGCCGGCGCTGCGCCAGGCGGAGCCGCGGCAGCCGGGGCCGCGGGCTTCGCTGGCGGTGGGGCGGCCGAAGGCGGCGTGGTCGGCGCCTCGGCCAGCAGCGCCACCTTGTTGAACCCGCCCTGGGTGATGGTGCCCATCACCTCCATGATCCGCCCGTAGGCCAAGTCCTTGTCGCCGCGCACGAAGATGCGCCGGTCCGTGTCGTTCTCCGAGATCGCCTGCAATTTGGCCACGAGCTGGCCGAGATCGACCGGCTCGTTCTGCAGGTAAATCTGCCCCTGGGCGTTGATCGAGACCGTCAGCGGCGTGCTGTCGGAAGCGAGCGGCTTGGCGTCCGTTTTCGGCAGATCGACATTGACGCCCGAGGTCATCAGGGGCGCCGTGACCATGAAGATGATGAGCAGCACCAGCATCACGTCGACCAGCGGGGTGACGTTGATGTCGGCCAGCGGCCGGTAACGCCCGCGCCTTCCGTTGCGCTGGGCGAGGGGGGAGACGGCCATTCAGCCTGCCTCCGCGGCCGGCGAACCGTCCGGGGCGGGCGGCCATGCAAAGAGGCCCTCCCCCCCTTGGGGAAGGAGGTTAGGGGAAAGGGTCGGTGCGGCAATGACGCCGAACTTGCGGACGCGAATAAGGTGGCTCGGGGCTTGCAGCCCTCCCCCGAGCCCCCTTTCCCCAACGGGAGGGGGGACGTTCATTCCGCCCTTCGGGCGCATAACCCCCATCACGCCTTCTCCTCGGTCTGGCGCGACAGAATGGCGCTGAATTCGGCGCCGAACGCCTCCAGCCGGGCGGCGAAGCGTGACAGGTCGGTACTGATCTTATTGTAGGCGAGCACGGCCGGGATCGCCGCCACGAGACCGATGGCGGTCGCGAACAGTGCCTCCGCGATGCCCGGCGCGACCACAGCGAGGTTGGTGTTGTGCATGGCCGCGATGGCCGAGAAGCTGTGCATGATGCCCCACACCGTGCCGAACAGGCCGATGAACGGGGCCGTGGCCCCGACCGAGGCCAGGAACACCATCCAGCGTTCCATCCGGTCCATCTCGCGCCCGACCGTCACACCGATCGCCCGGTCCACCCGCTCGCGCACGCTGGTATGGGTGATGTCGGCGCCCGCTACACGCGCGGTGCGCCGCCACTCGCCCATCGCCGCGCCGAACACGGCGGCCATCGGGTGCGTGGGGCGGGCGCCTTCCTGGTCGTAAAGGTCCTCCAGGCTGCCGCCGGACCAAAACCGGTCCTCGAATGCGTCGGCATCCTTGTTAGCCTTGCGGATGGTGGACCATTTCTCGAACACCACGGCCCAGACCCATACCGAGGCGAAGAGCAGGCCGATCATGACGATCTTCACCACGATGTCGGCCTGGACGAAGAGGCCCCACAGCGACAGGTCGCCGCCGGCGGCGGTGCCGAGGTTCAAGGCATCGACAGCCCGATCCATAACCCAATCCTCTCAGCCGGCGCGGTGCGCCAGCATCTGTCCAAACGCCTTCCGCCAGCGGGGCGGGATGCGCGCCGGCCGGCCGCCGTCGAGCGACACGCAGACAGGCTCGATCTCCGCGACGGAGCAGGAACCAGGCGGCCCTTAAATCTCCTGGCGCAAGATGGCCGTCGCCCGGTGCGACTCCAGCGGCTCGGTGATGACTTCGAGCGACTCGTCCAGCCGGGCGGGGCGGAGATAGTCCAGTTTGGCGCGCCGCACCACGAACATGAGGTTGCAGTTGCGTACCAGTTCGGCATGGGGGGCGCCGATGGCGCGCATGGCTTCGCTGCGGGCGCGCTCGGCGTAGCAAAGATGGTTCGTATGGTAAACGATGCCGCCGGCATCGGTGTCCTCGTCATGAACGGGCAGGACGAAGCTGTGCCGGGCCACGATTACTGAGAGCCGCCCAGAAGGTCGAGTTGCGGCGTCGCACTTTGCGGCGAGGGCGGCATCAGGCCGAGATGGCGCCAGCCCGGCTCGCCCAGCATCCGCCCGCGCGCGGTCCGCAGCACGAAGCCCTCCTGGATCAGGAAGGGTTCGATCACGTCTTCGAGCGTGTCGCGTGCCTCCGACAGCGCCGCCGCCAGCGTCTCCACACCCACCGGACCGCCCGCATGATGGTGGGCGATCCTGAGCAGATAGCGTCGGTCCATCGCATCGAGCCCGCGCGCGTCCACATCGAGCCGCCTCAGCGCCGCGTCCGCCGCCGCCCGATCGACCACTTCGATCCCGGCCACGGCGGCGATATCGCGCACCCGGCGCAACAGGCGCCCGGCGACCCGGGGCGTGCCGCGCGCCCGCCGCGCGATCTCTGCCGCCCCGTCCGGAGCCAACGCCATGCCGAGCTTCTCGGCCAGCCGCCGCACGATCAGCTCCAGCTCGGGCGCGGAGTAGAACACCAGCCGCACCGGAATGCCGAACCGGTCGCGCAGCGGCGTCGAGAGCAGCCCCGCCCGCGTGGTCGCGCCCACCAGGGTGAAGGGCGGCAAGTCGAGCTTCACCGAGCGCGCCGACGGCCCTTCGCCGATCAGCAGGTCGAGCTGGAAATCCTCCATCGCCGGATAGAGCACCTCCTCGATGGCGGGCTGCAGGCGGTGGATTTCGTCGATGAACAGCACGTCGCGCGGCTGGAGGTTGGTCAGGATCGCCGCCAGATCGCCCGCCCGCTGGATAACCGGCCCGGAGGTGGCGCGGAACCCCACCCCCAGCTCGCGCGCCACGATCTGCGCCAGCGTGGTCTTCCCGAGACCGGGCGGCCCGTGCAGCAGCACATGGTCCATCGCCTCTGCCCGCCCGCGCGCTGCGGCCACGAAGGTCGCCAGGTTCTCCCGCGCCGCCTTCTGCCCGATGAATTCGCCGAGCGTCTGCGGCCGCAGTGAGCCCTCGCCCGCATCCGCCTCCTGCCGCTCCGGCGCGATCGCCCGCTCGTTCATCCGGCATTCCTCTGGCCGAGCTCGCGCAGCGCCGCGCGCAACAGCGCGTCGAGCGGCGCCTCGCCGCCGAGCCACGTCGCCGCCTGCGCCACCGCCGCCAGCGCCTCCGGTCGCCGGTAGCCGAGATTGACCAGCGCCGAGACAGCATCCGCCTCGGCCCCGGCGGCGTCGGCTTGCGGCAGCGCCGGCACCGTGCCCGGCAGAGCGCGCAGCGCACCTGCGCGCTCGCCCAGCTCCGTGAGCAGCCGCACCGCCAGCCGCTGCCCCACCCCCTCGGCGCGGGTCAGCATGGCGCGGTCGCCGCGCGCGATGGCGGCGGCGAGCTCCGCCGGCCCGAGCGCCGACAGCACGGACAAGGCGACCTTCGGCCCCACCCCCTGCACCGTCGTCAGAAGCCGGAACCAGGCCCGCTCGGCCTGGTCGGCGAAGCCGTAGAGCAGGATCGCGTCCTCGCGCACCTGGGTGTCGACGAACAGGCGCGCCAGCGCGGGCGGCGCGGGGAGCGCGGCGATCGTGCGGGTGGAGGCGTGGACGAGGTAGCCCACGCCGCCGACGTCGATCACGCAGCTTCCCTCCTCGCGGGCCTCCACCCGCCCGGTCAGCGACGCGATCACTGGCCCTTCCGCCTGCCCAACAAGCCGACTCGCCCGTCCATCGCCGCCCTGGCTAGCACAGCGTCCCGCGCCCCGCCTTTCCAGCGGCTTTCAAAGCGGGTTACCGGGCAGTATGAAGCCCCCATGCGCGAGGACGTGCAGGCATTGAAACGGGAGCGGATCATCGCCGAGGCGGTGCGGCTCTTTTACGACCGGGGCTATACCGGCACCACGCTCGACGACGTTGCCGCCGCACTCGGCGTCACCAAGCCCTTCATTTACACGTACTTCACCGGCAAGACCGACCTTTTGGCCGCGATCTGCCAGCCGACGATCGAGCTGTCGCTGGCCGCGCTGATGATGGGCTGCGAGCACCGGGGGCCGGTCGCCGAGCGGCTCCGCCGGGCGGTTGCCGGGGTCACTCGCGTCGTGCTGGAGCGGCAGGCGCAGATTGCCGTCTTTTTCCGCGAGGAGAAGCACCTGGCGCCCGAGGCGCTGGACCGGATCAACCGGTTGCGCCGCCAATTCGACCGCACGCTCGCCGCCCTGCTGGCCGAGGGGACGGCGCTTGGCGCCTTCACCGTCGCCGATCCGGCGGTCGCGGCACTCGCCATCGGCGGCATGATTTCGTGGAGCTACACCTGGCACCGCCCGCACGGGCGGCTGAGCATCGAGGCGCTCGGGGAGCAAATGGCCGACCTCGCGGTGGGCATGGTGGGCGCCCGCACGCCGGCCGCGGCCTGATGCGCGGTGTATACCTAACCCGCGGCGGGCCGCGAATGTCGTACGATCGGCCGGTTTCGGGCACGGAGTTTCGTCCGGAACTGCGGTTCCGTCCGCGCGCGATCGTACGATCGGCGCGCCGCCGCCTCCCGCTTTCGTACCATCCGGCCTTGGCCCCGTGCGGGCCCGCCTCTAGCCTCATCTGCTCGGGAGGAAACCGGACCGCATGATCGACAAATTCGTCCCCTCCGCCGCGGCGGCGCTGGAGGGGGTCAGGGACGGCGCGACCGTTCTGATCGCCGGCTTCGGCGAGGTGGGCGTGGCCTCCCTCCTGCTCGAGGCGCTGATCGCGCACGGCGCGCGCGACCTCACCCTCGTCTGCAACTCCGGCGGGCGCGACGGCACGCCGCTCGTGCGGCTGATGGAACTGGGGCGCGTTCGCAAGCTGATCTGTTCGTTCGTCCGCCCGGCCTCGGTGGCAGGAAGGTTGCAAAAGGAAGGAAAACTCGAGACCGAAATCGTGCCTCAGGGAACGCTCGCCGAGCGCGTCCGCGCCGGCGGCGCAGGCATTGAGGGCTTCTACACGCCAACGGGCGCCGACACTGTGGTCGCCGAGGGGCGCGAGCGGCGCCAAATCGGCGGCAAAATGTGCCTCTTGGAACTGCCGATCCGTGGCGACCTCGCGCTCGTCGATGCGTGGGAGGGCGACCGCTGGGGCAACCTCACCTTCCGCGGCGCGCAGCGCAACTTCAACCCGCTGATGGCGATGGCGGCTGATCTCGCTGTCGCGCAATGCGTGCATCGCCGCGAGCTGGGCGAGATCGCGCCCGAGCATGTGCATCTGCCCGGCATGTTCGTCGATCGCGTGGTGCACTTGCCGGAAGCGGAGCGGCGCGCATGAGCACGGAAACCCCATTCAAGCCGCTCGACCGTGATGGCATGGCGCGCCGCGCGGCGGCCGACATTCCCGAAGGGTGGGTGGTCAATCTCGGCATCGGCATCCCGACCGAGGTGGCGCGCTTCGTGCCGCCCGAGCGCGAGGTGATCTTCCACTCCGAGAACGGCGTGATCGGCGCCGGCCCCACGCCCGAGACCGTCGATCCCTACCTCGTCAACGCGGGGGGGCAGCACATCACGCTGCGGCCCGGCGCGAGCCTGGTGCATCACGCCGACAGTTTCGCGATCGCACGCGGCGGGCATTTGGATTTGTCGATCCTCGGCGCCTTCGAGGTGTCAGAACAAGGCGACGTCGCCAACTTCGCCCTGCACGCGCACGACCCCGCGCGCCAGATCGGTGGCGCGATGGACTTGGCGGCGGGGGCGAAGCGGCTCTGGATCATCATGGAGCACACCACGAAGCACGGTACGCCGCGGCTCAGGCGCCAATGCCACTACCCGCTTACCGCGAAGGGCACCGTGCGCCGCGTCTACACGAACCTCGCGGTGCTCGATGTGACCCCGCGCGGCTTCGTTGTGCGCGACATCATCGAGGGTCTGAGCTTCGAGGAATTGCAAGCTCGCACCGAGGCGACGTTGCTGCGGGATTGAACGCGCCCTCGCACGGCACTGACGCGCCGAGGCGCATCCCACACCTCTCCCGCTTGTGGGAGGCAGCCTGCCCCCGCCTTGAGCGGGGGTCGCCGCGCCCGAACGGGCGCGGCGGGTGAGGGCTTGAACTAACCAGCGATCGAATCCAAAAAGCCCGTCACGTTCCGCAGCCGCCCGTCCGGTGCGGTGGTAGCGAAATCGGTTCCCTCGGCAATCATCGCGCCATCGGCGCCGCGCAAGGTCCAGCAAAAGCGCAGCCGGTCGTTGTGCGCTTCGGGCTTGCCGCGCAGCGCGAACCGCGCGCCCGCGAACCGCGCCTGCACGGCGCCGATCATCGTGCTGATCTCCTCGCGCCCCTCGCCCCGCATCAGCGGATCGACGTAGCAGGCCTCGTCGGCCCAGGCGCGCGCCAGCAGCATTGCGCGCTGTCCGGCATCCTGCTCGTTCCACGCGGCGATGTAGGCGGTGGCGATTTCGGTTGCATCGGTCATTTCGGTCTCCGTCTGCTTGCCGGACCGCGGTCCGGTGCCGCGGTGATCGCAGACCATCCGGGGGCGCGTCGATTACCGCGCGGGTAAGGACGCACGCAAAGGCGCGCGGTTGTTCCGACCAACGCGATCAGCGTTCTGTATTGCTCAGTCGTCGCTGACACGGTCCTGCCGGCGTGTTGTCGGCAACGGTGTGGCCAGCAGCGGGCCGTGCAGCGCCGAGCCGCGGCCTGAGAGCGACGGATTGGTCATGAAGTAGTCGTGCGCCGAGATCGGGCGCTTGCCGGGCTGCACGCGCCGCCAGGAGCCGTCCGGCTTCAGCTCCCAGGACTGGATAGAATCCTTGAGGTTCGTGACCATGATCTGGTCCAGCACCTGCGCGTGGACCGTCGGGTTGTGAATCGGCACCAGCGTCTCCACGCGCCAGTCCATGTTGCGGACCATCCAATCGGCGGAACTGATGTAGACCCGCGCGTGGCGGCTCGGCAGCGGGTGACCATTGCCGAATACGCAGATGCGGCTGTGCTCCAGGAACCGGCCGACGATCGATTTGATGCGGATATTCTCGGACAGGCCCGGAACGCCCGGGCGCAGGCAGCAAATGCCGCGCACGACGCCCATCACCTTCACCCCGGCGCGGGATGCGCGGTAGAGCGCGTCGATCAGCTCCTCGTCGACCAGGCTGTTCAACTTGAGCCAGATCGCGGCGGGCCGGCCGGCATGGGCGAGCGCGATCTCGCGGTCGATCAGCTCGGTCAGCACTGGCCGCAGCGTGAGCGGCGAAAAGGCTAGCGCCTCCATGCCCTCGGGTCGCGCATAGCCGGTGAGATAGTTGAACAGCCGCGCGGCGTCGCGCGTGAGCGGCGGATCGACGGTGAAGAAGCTGAGGTCGGTGTAAACGCGCGCGGTGATCGGGTGGTAGTTGCCGGTGCCGAAATGGGCGTAGCTGCGGACCGAGCCGCCTTCCCGCCGCACCACCAGCGAAAGCTTCGCGTGCGTCTTCAGGCCGGCGAAGCCGAACACCACCTGCACCCCCGCCGCTTCCAGCGTGCGGGCGAGGCGGATATTGGCTTCCTCGTCGAAGCGCGCGCGCAGCTCGACCACGGCGGTCACGGCCTTGCCCGCCTCCGCCGCTTCGATCAGCGCCTTGACGATCGGGCTGTCGCGACTGGTGCGGTAAAGCGTCTGCTTGACCGCGATGACGCTCGGATCCTGAGCGGCCTGGCGGAGGAACTGCACCACCACGTCGAAGCTCTCGAACGGGTGGTGGACGATGATGTCCTTGGCGCGGATCGCCGCGAAGCAGTCGCCGCCGAAATCGCGGATGCGCTCCGGGAAGCGCGGCGTGTAGGGCGGAAAGAGCAGGTCCGGCCGGTCGTCCACGATAAGCTGGCGCAGATCGGCGACGCCCAGAATCCCGTGCTCGACATGCACCTCCTCGGGTGAGGCGTCGAGCTCGTCGATCACCAGTGAGCGCAGCTCCTCGGGCAGTTCGGCGCTGAGGCTGAGATGGATCGCGACGCCGCGGCGCCGGCGCTTCAGCGCGGTTTCGTAGGAGCGGACCAGATCCTCTGCTTCTTCCTCGAACTCGACGTCGGTGTCGCGAATCAGACGGAACAGGCCCTTGCCGGTGACGCGAAAGCCCGGGAACAGCCGGGCGAGGAAATGCGCGACCACCGCTTCCAGCATCACGAAGCGGATGGTGCCGTGTTCGCCGGCCGGCAGGCGCACGAACCGCTCCACCTGTGAGGGCAGCGGAATGAGCGCGCGCATCCCCTGGCCGTCGCCCTCGCGGGCGAGCAGCAGCGCCATCACGAGGCCCATGTTGGGGATGAAAGGGAAGGGGTGGGCGGGATCGATCGCGAGCGGGGTCAGCACCGGGAACACCCGCTCCATAAACCAGCTCTCGAGCCGGGCAACGTCGTCGGCGTCGAGATGGTCGCAATCGAGCACCTCGATCCCGGCCGCGCTTAGATGGGCGCGCAGCTCCCGCCACACGCGCTGCTGATCGGCGAGCAGCGCCTCGGCGCGGAGCTTGATCTCAGAAAGCTGCTGTGCCGGTGTGCGCCCATCCGGCGACAGCGCGGTCACGCCCGCCTTGGCCTGTCCAATCAGCCCGGCGACGCGCACCGAGTAAAACTCATCGAGATTGGCGGCGCTGATCGAGACGAAGCGCACCCGCTCCAGCAGCGGATGGCGAGCGTTCTCGGCCTCCTCCACGACCCGGTGGTTGAAATCGAGCCAGGACAGTTCGCGGTTGATGAACCGCTCGGGACTGTCCGGTCCGATAGCGGCGGCCTCGGGGCTGGTCGCCGCCGGAGCCCGGGTCATGACGTCAGCGGTCAGCAGGCGAGTCATCGGCTCAGCATAGACGCAGGACGGATGCCGGCGCGAGGCCGGTCGGCCGGCGAAGTGCAGGAGCGGCGGCACCGGGACCGACCTGTTCTTCCAGGACGACAGCACCGCCGACCAGACGAGCTGAGCACCCTCGCCAATTTCCATACCCCCGACCCGGCGGTGATCCTTGGCGCTTCGCCGGCCGATTTCGCCGCCTCGTGGGCGGGCGAATCAAAAGGTCACGACGGTGCGGATCGATTCGCCCCGGCGCAGCAGATCGAATCCCTCGTTGATGCGCTCGAACGGCAGGACATGGGTGATCAGGTCGTCGATGTTGATGCGGCCCTCCATGTACCAGTCCACGATCCGGGGCACGTCGGTCCGTCCCCGGGCGCCGCCGAAGGCGGTGCCCTTCCACACCCGGCCGGTGACGAGCTGGAAGGGGCGGGTCGCAATCTCCTGCCCGGCGCCGGCGACCCCAATGATGATGCTCTGCCCCCAGCCGCGATGGCAGCATTCCAGCGCCTGGCGCATGACCTGCACATTGCCGATGCACTCGAAGGAATAATCCGCACCCCCCTTGGTCAGATCCACCAAATAGGGCACCAGATCGCCCGCGACCTCCGTGGGGTTGACGAAATGCGTCATGCCGAATTTCTCGGCGATCGCGCGGCGGTTCGGGTTGAGATCGACGCCGACGATCATCTCGGCGCCCACCATGCGCGCGCCCTGGATCACGTTCAGCCCGATGCCGCCCAGCCCGAACACCACTACCCGCGCGCCGGGCTCGACCTTGGCGGTATTGATCACCGCGCCGATGCCGGTGGTGACGCCGCAGCCGATATAACAGACCTTCTCGAACGGTGCGTCCGGCCTGATCTTGGCGACCGCGATCTCCGGCAGCACGGTGTAATTGGCGAAGGTGGAGGTGCCCATGTAGTGGTGCACCATCTCGCCGTTGCAGGAGAAACGGCTGGTGCCGTCCGGCATCACCCCACGCCCCTGGGTGGCGCGCAGGGTGATGCAGAGATTGGTCTTGCGGCTGAGGCAATATTCGCATTGCCGGCATTCCGGCGTGTAGAGCGGGATGACGTGATCCCCCTTCTTCACCGAGGTCACGCCGCGCCCGGTCTCCACCACGACGCCAGCGCCCTCGTGGCCGAGGATGGCGGGAAACAGCCCCTCGGGATCGGCGCCCGAGAGGGTGAACTCGTCGGTGTGGCAGATGCCCGTGGCCTTGATCTCGACCATCACCTCGAAATCGCGCGGGCCTTCCAGTCGCACCGTCTCGATCGACAATGGCTGGCCGGCCGCGCGGGCCACCGCCGCGCGTACCTCCATTCCCTTCCTCCCTCTCGGTCTCGCGCCTAGCCGGCGCGGACAGCAACGAGTTTCCAGGCCGGATCGGCAGAGCTCACATCACGCTCGAAGGTCCAGATGTCGGTAAGCTCGGTCACGGCCTCGTTGCCGGAGACAATCTGCCCCTGCCGGTCGCGCACGAAGCTCACCTGATCGGAGACGAAGCGCACCGTCACCTTGGCAAGCGTGCCCGCCAGCTCGGCATCCTCGATCGTGGCGGACGGGATCGCCCTGATCTCCACCACCTGCGTCTGCCCCGCCTTCTCGCGGGCGGCGATGCCGTCGTCGAAGGCGCCGAACACGTCGCGCGAGACGAGGGGGCGGAGCTGTTCGCGGTCGCCGCTGGCATAGGCGCGGACGATCAGGCGGAACGCGCCCTCGGCATTGGCGATGAAGCGGGCCGGGTCGAAGCCGCGGTCGGCGGCCTGGATGCGGGCGAGCTTCTGGCCGAGCGCCGAGGCGGGCTCCGGCATCGGGCGCGCCGCCTGGGCCGCCGGCGGGGCAGGCTCGGCGCGGCCCTCGATGACCGGGCCGGGCCGGGGCCGGGTGGCGCCCTGCGGCTGGAAGGGCTGCGGCGGCTGCGGCGGGCGCTCGAAGCCGGTGCGGCGCCCCAGAATGCTGCGCAGCCGCAGGACCAGGAACAACGCGATCATCCCGAACAGGATCAGATCAACCGGAAAGCCGCTTGTCAGGCCCATGTCGCCCCTCGCTCCGCGCGACTGACATAAGGTGAGGGCCGGGGAAGCACAAATCTTTCCCGCCGGGCGGGTTGAAGGCCGGGGGAGCGGCCGATATGGCTGCGCCATGATCCTGCTGCGGCACGGCCAGAGCGAATTCAACCTGCATTTCACCGCCACCCGCAGGGATCCTGGCATCAAGGACGCGGCCCTGACCAAGCTCGGCTGCGAACAGGCCGAGGCCGCCGCCCGTGCGCTGGCCGGGGAACCGATCCGGCGGATCATCGTCTCGCCCTACACGCGCGCCTTGCAGACCGCCGCCCCGGTCGCCGCCGCACTCGGCGTGCCGGTGCTGGTCAACCCGATCGTCGGCGAACGCTGCGCCTTTGCCTGCGATATCGGCACGCCGCGCACCGAACTGGCGCTCGCGTGGCCGGAAGTCGATTTCTCCCATATCGAGGAAGTGTGGTGGCCGGCGATGCCCGAACCGGCCGATCAGGTGGTGGCGCGCGCCAATCGCTTCCGCGGCGAGATGGCCGCCCTGCCCGACTGGGCCGACACGCTGGTCGTGACCCATTGGGGCTTCATCATGTCGCTCACCGGCCGCAGCGTGCCGAACGGCGAGTGGATGCGCTTCGACCCCACCCTGCCGGCGCCGTCCGTCATCCCCTGGCGGCCCTGATCACCAGTTCGGACCGTCCTTCATCACCTTGCGCGCGAGGCTCCAGCGATGCACCTCGCTCGGGCCGTCATAGATGCGGAAGCCGCGCACCTCGCGGAAGATGCGCTCGACCAGCGTCTCGCCGGTCACGCCTTGGCCGCCCATGATCTGCACGCACCGATCCGCCACGCGCCAGATCGCCTCCGAGCAGACCACCTTCGCCATCGAGGATTCGGTGCCGCCGCGCCCGCCCTGATCAAGCACCCAGGCGCAGTGCCAGATGGCAAGGCGGGCGATGCGGATATCCATCTCATTGTCGGCGAGCATGAAGCCCACGCCCTCGTGCTCGCCCAGCACGCGGCCGAACACCTCGCGCTTGCGCGCATAGGCGGCGGCGATCTCGTGCGCGCGCCGCGCGGCACCGAGCCAGCGCATGCAGTGGGTCAGGCGCGCCGGCGCGAGCCGCACCTGGGCGTAGCGAAATCCCTTGCCTGGCTCGCCGAGGATCGCCTCGGCGGGCAGGCGGAGCCCGTCGAAGCGCACGACGCAATGCCCGCCGGGAAAGCCCTGGTCGAGGCTCTCCATCGTCCGCACGACCTCGATGCCGTTCTCCGTCATGTCGGAGAGGAACATGGTCGCCTGGCCCGCCTCGTCGGCGGCCATGATGATCGCGAAGGCGGCGCCGTGGGCGCCGGTGATGAACCATTTATCGCCGCTGATGACCCAGTGGTTGCCGTCCCTAACGGCGCGGGTTTTCAGCGCGGACGGATCGGACCCGGCGCCCGGTGCCGGTTCGGTCATGCAGAAGCAGGAGCGCACCTCGCCGCGCGCGAGCGGGCGCAGGAACCGCTCCTTCTGCGCGGGCGATGCGACATGCTCTAGCAGGTGCATGTTCCCCTCGTCGGGGGCGGCGATGTTCATCGCCAGCGGCCCGAGCAGCGAAAAGCCCGCTTCCTCGAACACGATCGCCTTGCCGACGTGGTTCAGGCCGAGGCCGCCCCACTCGGCGCCGACATGCGGCGCGAGCAGCCCCTCGGCCGCGGCGAGCGCGTTCAGTTCGCGGCGGAAGGCATCGGTAGGGCCATGCCGCGTCTGCCGCGGATCGGCCTCGAGCGGCATGACCTTCTCGCGGATGAATCGGCGCGTGCGCTGCTGGAGGTCAGACAGTTCGGGGGAGAGGGCGAAATCCATGCGTTCAGCCTGCCTCCTGCGTCCTGCCCTGCCGCCCGCGCGGCCCGAGCTCGGCAGGATTGCCCCGCCGTCGCGATCAGGCAACCGCCCGAAGCGCCGCCACCGTGCAATTTTGGACAACTCCGACGCCGGCCCGCCCGGCCCCGGGCGCAAGTGTCAACGTGACCGCCGGCTGGACCGCCCCCAGGCGCCGCTTTAGCCTGTTGCCAACCCGAGGAGACCCCGATGCACATCCGTCGTCGTCACCTGCTCGAACTGGCTGGCGCCTCGCTGCTCTCGTCTCCCGCCGGTGCCGCTGACTTCGATTGGAAGCGCTTTGCCGGAAAACAGCTGCGTTTCATGGTTTCGGTCCATCCATGGACGCAATGGGCGCAGTCGCAGCTGCCCGCGCTGGAGCGCGACACCGGGATCCGGGTGAACTGGGAAATCCTTTATGAAGACCAATTGCGTCAGAAATTACCTCTCACCCTCCGTTCCGATCCCGGTGCCGTCGATGGCTTCTTCACCCTCCCCTCTTGGGACGCCGCCGCCTTCAGCCGGGCCGGCTGGTACCAGCCTCTGGACCGGCTCATCCAATCGGACCTCACCGCGCCAGACTATGACTACGCCGATTTCTTCCGGAACATCCTCAAGATCCAGGAATATGACGCAGTCCAGATCGGCATCCCCATCACCATCGAGCTGCAGGCCCTGTTCGTGAACAAGGCGCTGCTCCAGGCAAAGGGGCTTGTCATTCCTACCACCCTCGAGCAGCTGATGGTCGCGGCCCGCTCGCTCAAGGATTCCGCGAATGACGTCGCCGGGATCGTTACGCGCGGCGACGGCGTGCAGGCAGTCTATACCTTCGCACCGTTCCTGTTCGCTTTCGGTGGTCGCTGGCAGGACGAAAAGGGCAATCCGGAACTGGCGACACAACCCGCCATCAAAGCCCTGCAATATTACGGCGATCTTTTGCGCGCCGCTGGCCCGCCCAACATCCTGGGGATGCAATGGAAGACCACCTATCCGCTCTTCCAGCAGGCACATGCCGCCATGTTCATAGATGCAACAAATTTCCTCGCCTATTTCAAGGACCCTTCGCAATCCCGGGTCGTGGACCAGGTCGCCGTCGGCGCGCTGCCCGCCGGTCCCGCCGGCGAGCACAGCACCGTCATCTCATGGGGACCCGCCATCGCTTCCTCTTCTCGCAACAAGGAGGCGACCTGGATCGTCATTCAATACCTCACGTCGAAGGCGGCCATGGCAGCCTCCACCAGGGCGACGCATCTGCCGCCATCCCGGCAGTCGGTCTATAACAGCGACATCTACGCCGCCTCCGTTCCGCCGGACATGATCGCGGTGACCAAGGCAGAAATCCCGAACGCGATTCCCAACGGCGCCAACCCCCTCGTGATTCCCGTGCCGGAAGTCCGCGCCGCCATCGGCGAGGCCATCACCGCCGTCCTGGAAGGCAGGAACGCGACGGAAGCGGCGAACAAGATGCAAAAAGAAGTCACCCAGATCCTGAATGGCTGACTACCGGTTCTCTTTAGCGAACCCTGACGCCCCCGCGCGGTCGGCTCCGCTCGCTCATCGGCGGCGGCGATTACATTCACTTCGGCATCGTGACTGGACCCCCGATCTGCTTACCGCCCCGGCCCTGATCGCCATGGCCGCCGTAATGGGCTTCCCGCTGCTCTACCTCGGCTACATGAGCCTCCATCGCTGGTCGTTGATCGGCTTCGCTCCTCCCCGGTTTGTCGCCGCCGGCAATTTCACCGCCCTCGCCGCCGATGACCGTTTCGTTAACTCGCTTTGGCGCACGCTTTATTTCACCGCGCTTGGACTCGCCTCCAACCTTCCCCTCGGCCTCGCCATCGCCCTCCTATTCGATCAGCGCTTCCCCACCCGGAACCTGCTGCGTGCCCTGATGATCCTGCCGATGGTCGCCACACCCGCGGCAATGGGCCTGGTCTGGGTTGTCATGCTGGATCCGTCACTTGGTATCGTCCGTTACCTATTCCGCATCGTCGGGATCGCCAATCCGCCGCTGTGGCTGTCCAACCCGGGCTGGGTCATCCCAACGCTCGTCGGCGTCGATGCCTGGATGTGGACGCCGATGGTCGCGCTCATCTGCATGGCGGGTCTTGCCGCCCTGCCGGCGGAACCGTTCGAGGCCGCGCGGGTCGATGGCGCCAGCGCCTGGCAGCGGTTCCGCTTCATAACCTTCCCGCTGCTCGCGCCCACCTTGCTGATCGCCGCCATGCTGCGCGTGATGGACCTGCTGAAAGTCATCGACATCGTCTATGTCATGACCGGCGGTGGTCCCGGCCATGCATCCGAAACCATCAATCTATACAACTACCTGGTGGCACTCTCCTATGACCGGATCGGCTATGGCTCTTCGGTCGCTCTGGTGCTGTTCGCGCTGGTGCTGGTCTGCACTGTTGCGCTCATCCGCTTTCGCCGCGCCTTCGCATGAGGCGCCGCGTCCTGCGCCAGGCGTCCCTGGTGATCGTTGGCTGGCTCATCACGGGCGCCTTCCTGGCTCCGCTCGTCTGGATGCTGCTGGGCTCGTTCAAGACGACCGTGGACTTCCTCGCCTACCCGCCCGCCTGGCTCTTTCGCCCCACGCTTGCCAACTACGCCCAGGTGTTCGCGGACAACAATTTCCCCCGCTACATCATCAACAGCACCGTCGTCGCGGCCGGAGCCACGCTGATCGGCTTACTCTTCGGTCTGCCCGCCGCCTATGCGCTGGCGCGATGGCGCCGTAGCGCCATCGGCGTGCTCCTGCTGGCCGCGCGCATGGCCCCGGGCATCGCCTTCCTCATCCCGTTATTCGTCATGTTCCTGTCGCTGCATCTCGTCGGCGGCTACATCAGCCTGATCGCCAGCCATCTCATTTTCACCCTGCCGCTCACGGTCTGGATGATGGTCGGCTTCATCGAGTCAGTGCCGCGCGAAATCGAACAGGCGGCGCTCATCGACGGATGCTCGGTCATGGGCGTGCTGGCCCGAATCGTCACCCCGCTTACTGCCCCGGGAATCGCTGCCACCGCCATCCTGGCGTTCATCGCCTCGTGGAACAACTTCCTGTTCGCCCTTGTGCTTTCGAACGATCGCACCAAAACGCTTCCCGTCGCCGTACTCGGCTACATCGGATACAACTCCATTCAGTGGGGCACGCTGATGGCTGCCGCCACTCTGATTACACTCCCGGTGCTCGTTCTCGCTCTGTCGGTTCAGCGTTACATCGTACGCGGTTTGGTCGCTGGAGCGGTCTCCGGTTGATCCATTGGCGCTGGTTCTAAAGCGCGCGCGTTCCGATGCGCTGAGCCTGTGGATTGTTGCCAGCCGCCTGGCTCCGCCGCCAGCCTTCGCCATCCCCTATTTCATCGCCTACCGCAGTCTGCATTTGCTTGATACTCGCTTTGGCCTCGTGGTGATCTATCTGACCTTCAATATCTCGCTGGTGATCTGGCTGATGCGGCCGTATTTTGAGAAAACCCCGCGGGCCCTGGAAGAAGCGGCGTGGATCGACGGCGCCGGGTTCGCGCAGGCGATGCTCCGCGTGGTTTTGCCGGTGGCGGCGCCGGGCCTGGCCGCCACCGCGATCTTGTGTTTCGTGTTTTCCTGGAACGACTTTTTCTTTGCCCTGATCCTGACCCGCGCCAACGCGATGACCGCCCCCGTCGCCGTGGTGAACTTCATGAACTATGCCGGCTGGGAGTGGGGTCGCATCGCCGCGGGCGGCGCGATGGTCATGCTGCCGGTGCTGGTGTTCTCGCTCGCGGTGCGCAAATTCCTGGTCAATGGCCTGACGGCGGGCGCGGTGAAGGGCTAGCTGCGCTGTCCATGTCCCTGGAGCACAAATCCGCCCGGCCTAAAACGCCCGCCCCCGCGCAATATCGTGCGTGAACGCCACGATCCCCGTGCCGATCCCCGAAAACGGCGCGTAGCGCGCATCCGTCGTGGTCCCCTGCCGCCAGCGCAGGCCGAGCTGGAGGAAGATTACGCCCAGCTTGTACATCGACAGCACGCGGTGAAACAAAAAGTCCGACATGTCGCGCCCGATCAGCCGCGCATAGGCCGCCACCGCCTCGGTGCGCGGCGGAAAGCCGAGCTCCACGCACGGCGTCTGCCGCATGTCGAACATCGCCGGCGGGTCACCCGGCTCGGTCCAGTAGGAAAGCGCGGTGCCGAAATCGAACAGCGGATCACCGCGCGTGCCCTGGTCCCAATCCAGCACCGCCACCGCCGACAGATCCGCCGGGTCCAGGATGATGTTGTCGAGCTTGAAATCGTTGTGCAGCAGCGCCGGCGGACCGTCGGGAACCGCGTGCTGCTCGAGCCACGCGCCGATCTCGGCGTGCAGCGCGTCGGTGCCCTCTTCGCGCGCCGCCCAGCCGCGCTTGCGCCAGCCCGCCACTGCGCGCGTCAGAAACCCCTCGGGCCGGCCGAGATCATCGAGCCCGATCGCCCCGGTGTCCACCGCGTGGATCGAAGCGAGCGTCGTCAGCACGACCTCGGAAAGCCGCGCGCCGAGGCCTGGCCGGTCCTTCAGATCGGCCGGCACGCGCTCGCGGATCACCCGGCCCGCACGGTATTCCAGGATCTGGAACGGCGCGCCGATCACGCTGGGATCGGTGCAAAGAAAAATGCTGCGCGGCGCCACTGCCAGCGCGCCGGCGAGCCGCGAAAGGATCCGATGCTCGCGCGCCATGTCGTGGCTGCCGGCCGGCAACTCGCCGAGCGGGGGGCGGCGCAGCACATACGGCTTGCCGCCGATATGCACATAGTAATTGAGGTTGGCGAGCCCGCCCGCGAACTGGCGCGGCGGCGGGTCGGCATCGAGCGAAAGCCCGTGCGCCGCCAGCTCGGCCCGCACGCGCGTCCAGTCCACCGGGACGCTTTCCTCGACGGAGCGGAGTTCGGGCCCCGCGCTCATCCGGCGAACCGCGGCATCACCTTGGTCCAGAGCAGCTCGAGCGTCTTCATCAGCACCTTATGCGGCAGCAGCGCGTTATATGTATAGCAGAACAGCCAATCAACTTTCTGGCGCTGCATGTTGCGCTCCAGCGCGCGCGTGACGGTATCGAGCGTGCCGACCAGCGCGTAGCCGGCCTCGATCGCCTCCTCCGAAGTGGGGAAGGAGCCCGTCTTCGGGTCCATCAGCCCCTTGCGGAAGCCGAAGGGCTCGAACCAGGCGCGGCCGGAGAACTGGCCCGAATCACGCCACAGTGCGCGTGCCTCCTCGTCGGTGTCGGCGATGATGATGTCGCGCAACAGGCCCGTGCCCTGGCCGCGCGGCCGGCCCGAAACCTCGGCATAAAGATCATAGAGCCGGCTTTCCCATTCGGGATGCAGGGGCGGGAGGATCGCCGTCACGCCCTCGCGCGCCGCCCAGCTGATCGAGTTCTCGGACGAAGCGAACGGCAGAAAGAGCGGCGGATGCGGCTTCTGCAACGGCTTCGGCACCACGCCGACCGCCTTCAGCATTCCATCCTCCACCCCCTTGCCCCATTTCGCGGTGGTATCGAGCGGCCACGGCACGTCTGCCGGCGGGATCTTCCAGAACTTGCCCTCGAAACTCAGCATCTCCTCGGTCCAGCACTTCTTGATGATGCGGAAGTGCTCTTCGAAGGCTTCGCGATTGGCGGCGTCGATCGCGTCGTGCTGGCCGGGCAGCGCGCCGTGCACGCCGTGCGTCTGCTGCGCCATCACGTCCACCCAGCGGCGTTGATAGCCGCGCGCGAAGCCGGCGCAGGCGCGCCCGGCGGTCATGTGATCGAGCATCGCAATGTCCTCGGCGACACGGATCGGATTGGCCGCCGGCAGCACGATCCCCAACTGGCCCACGCGGATGCGCTTGGTTTGCATGGCGAAGTAGAGATCGAGCAGCACCGGGTTGTTGGATAGCTCGAACCCCTCTATGTGGAAATGATGCTCGGTGAAGCTGACGGAATCGTAGCCGAGCTCGTCGGCGAGCCTGATTTGCTCGGAGAGTTCGCGCAGCATCCGTTGGTACAGGTCGGCGCGCATCCCCGCCATGCCTTGCTCGATCTCGGCGCGGCTACCGATGCTGGGCAGATAGAAAACCGAGGCTTTCATCGGCGCTCCCCTATGGATGCGGCAGGCGGTGATAGCTTCGCCCGTAATAGATCAGCACCTCGCGCACATCGCCGACCCGCACGGCTTCGACGAGGCAGAAGAACACGTCGTGCGTGCCGACCTCGACGATCCGGTCGATGCGGCAGTCGAACGCCACCGCGGCGTCGGTCAGCAGCGGAGCGCCGGTCGCGAGCGTGCTCCAATTGCCGACCGCGAAGCGCGTTTCGGGCGAGTGCCCGGTCAGCCCGGCGAAGATCGGCGAAAGATCCTCGTGCACGCCGGTCAGCGTGTTGACGCAAAGCACGCCGTTTGCCTTGAATGCCGGATAAGAATCGTTCGTGCGGTTGGCGCACACGAGCAGGGTAGGGGGCGAATCCGTCACGCTGCACACTGCGGAGGCGGTGAATCCCGCCTTGCCGCCCGGACCGTCGGTCGTGATCACGTTCACGGCGGCGCCGAGGCGCGCCATTGCCTCGCGATAGCTCTGCTTGTCCACGGGCACGCGCTGATGTCCCCTTCATCCTACCTGGCAGTATGCGCCTCGACGCGGCGAAGCCAAGCCGGGCCGCTGTCAACTCGCGCCGCGTTCGCTGCATGACCCTCGCCCGCGACCGCGCCAACGCCGCTCAGCGGCTGGGCTCCGACCCCACGCTTTCCGCCTTCGTCGGCGCCTCCGCCGGCTCGGGGAAAACCAAGCTGCTAACCGACCGGCTGCTGCGCCTGATGCTCGCCGGCGTGCGGCCCGAGCGCATCCAGTGCCTCACTTTCACCAAGGCGGCGGCCGCGGAGATGGCGGTGCGCCTCAATCAGCGGCTCGGGCGCTGGGTGACGCTTCCCGACGCCGCGCTTGCCGCGGAGCTGAAGGCGCTGAGCGTGGTGCCGTCGGCCGAGACGATGCGGCGTGCCCGCAAATTGTTCGCCACCGTGCTCGATCTGCCGGGCGGAATGCGGATCGGCACCATCCACGCCTTCTGCCAGTCGCTCCTGCGCCGTTTCCCGCTCGAGGCGGCGCTCTCGCCGCACTTCGCGGTCGCCGATGAGCGCGAGACCGCCGATGTGCTCACCGAGGCGCGCGAGGACATGCTGGCCGCCGCCAACGACCCGGCCGCCCGCGCCGCCTTGGCGCTGCTGGCAGCTCACACTTTGCCCGGCGATTTCCACTCCCTGATCGGGGCCATGCTGAGCGAGCGCGAGAAGCTCGCGCCTGCCCTGGCGCTCGGCGCGGAGCTGGCCGCGGCCCAGCGGCGCGTGCTGGGCGCCGCGCTGACGAGCCGGGACGAAGCCATTGCCGCGGCGGCCGACTGCCCGGAATTGCACGATCTGCGGCCGGTGCTGGCGATCCTCGCGCGCGAGGGGTCGGCAAAGGTCAGCGCGAAAGCTGCGGAACTGCTGGCATGGCTCGATCGCGAGCCGGCCGTGCGCGCGGGGGCCTGGCATGTCTGGGAGAGCGCCTTCCTGACCGAAAAGGGCGTTCCCCGCGCGCCGCGGGTCAACATCGAACTCGCCCGCCGCGCGCCCGCGGTGCTGCAGGCGATGTGCGCCGAGGCCGAGCGCGTTCACGCCGTCGCCGAATCGTGCCGGGCACTCGATCTCGCGGCACTTTCCAACGCGCTCGTCACGCTGGCCGCGCCCGTGCTGCGCCTCTACGCGCGGCGGAAGGACGAGGCGGGGCTTCTTGACTACGACGATCTGATCACCCGCAGCGCCGCCCTGCTGGTCGATCCCGGCGCCGCCTGGGTGCTGTACAAGCTCGACGGCGGGCTCGACCATTTGTTGCTCGACGAGGTGCAGGACACCGCGCCCGCGCAATGGCGAATCGTTGCCGCGCTGACCGGGGAGTTCTTCGCCGGCGCCGGCGCCGCCGCGACCAAGCGTACGGTGTTCGCGGTCGGCGATCGCAAACAGTCGATTTTTTCCTTCCAGGGCGCGGACGTGAGCACGTTTGACGCCGCGCGCGCCGCCCTCGGCCGCCGGGTGCGCGCGGCGGGCGAGCGCTGGGCGGAGCCCTCGCTCGACGTCTCGTTCCGCTCCTCCCCGCCCGTGCTGGCGCTGGTGGATGCGGTGTTCGCCCAGCCGCCCGCCGCCGCCGGCGTCGCCGCGCCGGGCGTACCCCTGCGCCACGAGAGCGACCGCGCCGGCCATGCCGGGCGGGTGGAGCTCTGGCCGCTCGCACCCGCCCCGCCGGCGGAACCCGATCCGCCGCCTCCGGTTCCCGACCGCAACCGCATCCTTCGCTCAGCACGGCAGGTACTCGCCGAGGCGCTGGCCGACTGGATCGCCCGGGAAACCTCGGGCGACGTCGCCCTGGAAAGCCGCTTCCGTCCGCTGCGGCCGGGCGACGTGATGGTGCTGTTGCGCCGCCGCGACGCTTTCGCGCGCGCGCTGGTGCGCGAGCTGAAATCTCGCGCCGTGCCGGTGGCGGGGCTCGACCGCCTCCTGCTCACCGATCAGCCGGCGGTGCAGGATTTGCTCGCGCTTTGCGACGTGCTTCTGCTGCCGCAGGACGACCTTCAGCTCGCTTGCGTGCTCACGAGTCCGCTCGGCGGCCTATCCGACGACAGCCTGATGGAGCTCGCGCTTGGCCGCCCCGGCACGCTGTGGGAGGCGCTGCGCGCCCGCGCCCCCGAACGCCCAGAATGGGCGCGGGCGGCGGGCATGATCGCCGCCCTGCTCGGCCGCGTGGACTATGCCGGCCCCTACGCGCTGCTCGCCGAGGCGCTCGGCCCGATGGGCGGGAGAGCGCGCCTCTTCGCCCGGCTCGGCCCGGAAGCGGGCGAGGCGATCGACGAGCTGCTCAATGCGGCCCTCGCCTATGCGCGGATGCATCCGCCCTCCTTGCAAGGGTTTCTGCATTGGCTCCGCCGCTCGGCGGCCGAGGTGAAGCGCGAGCAGGAAGGGACGGGCGACGCGGTGCGCGTTCTCACGGTCCATGGCGCCAAGGGGTTGCAGGCGCCGCTCGTGATCCTGCCCGACACGACCGCGCTGCCGCCGACCTCTCCCCACACCGTGCTGTGGGCACAAGATCCGCAGACCGGCGTGGAGGTGCCGCTCTGGGCACCGCGCGCCGACCTTCACTGCGCGCAGTTCCGCGCGCTTCGGGACGCGGTGAAGCAGCGTGCCCTCGAGGAGCACAACCGCCTGCTCTACGTCGCGCTCACCCGTGCGGAGGACCGGCTGGTCGTCTGCGGCTGGGAGCCGGGGCGATCGGCGCCGGCCGAGACGTGCTGGTACCGGCTGGTGGAAGCCGGAATGCGGGCGCTCGGCGCGGAGCGAACCAAGTTCGCTGCCTGGGACGGCGAGGTGATGAGCTTCGGCGCCCCGCAGACCGCTCCGGTGCCCGAGCCGGAGGCTGCGCCCGCCCAGGCGCTGGTCCCGCTGCCCGGCTGGGCCGGCGCGGCGCCGGACTGGCGACCCGCTCCGCCGCCGCCCGAGCCGCCGCGCCCAGTTCCCCTGGCGCCCAGCCGGCCCGAGGGCATCGCGTTCGGCCCGGTGCCAGCGGCGGAGTCCCCCCTCAGCGGCACGCGGCGCGGCGCGATCGCGCGCGGGCGGCTGATCCATGCGCTCTTGCAGCACCTTCCGTCGATCGAGCCGGGGCGCCGCGCCGCCGCCGCCCGCGCGTGGATCGCCCGCCAGGGCGGGGCGATCGGCCCCGAGGAGGCCGCGCGCGCGGCGTCGCAAGTCACCGAGCTGTTAGATCGCCCCGACCTCGCCCCGCTATTCGGCCCGGGCAGCCGGGCCGAGGTGCCGATTTCCGGGCTCGTGGGCGATCAGGTGGTGGGCGGGCTCGTCGATCGCCTCGCGGTGCTGCCCGGCCGGGTGCTGATCGCCGACTACAAGACGAACCGCCGCCCGCCCGCGCGGCCGGAGGCGACGCCCGTGCTCTACCTCCGCCAGATAGCGGCCTACCGCGCCGTGCTGCGCCAGGTGTTTCCCGGGCGCGTCGTCGATTGCGCGCTGATCTGGACCGAGGCGGGCCGGGCGGACTGGCTCGACGCATCCCTGCTCGACCGCCACGCGCCTTGATCGCCCGCCGCCCGGGGGCCACCTTGACCGCACGCATTACAAGGAATCGGCGGCAATGAGCGGGAATACCAAGCCGGTCAGCGACCAGAGCTTCGAACAGGACGTGCTGAAATCGTCCGGCCCGGTGCTGGTGGATTTCTGGGCCGAGTGGTGCGGCCCCTGCAAGATGATCGCCCCGGCCTTGGAGGAACTGGCCGACGAGTTCCAGGGCAAGCTGACCGTCGCCAAGGTCAACATCGACGAGAACCCGATGACGCCGACGCGCTATGCGGTGCGCGGCATTCCCACCCTGATGCTGTTCAAGGACGGCCAGCCCGCCGCGACGCAAGTCGGCGCCCTGCCGAAGAGCCGGCTCAAGGACTGGGTGCAGGCGAATTTGTAGGCGTACAACTGCCATCGTGATGCCGGGCTTGGCATCTTTCGTCATGCCGGGCCAAGCCCGGCCATGAGGTTGAAAGCAACACCGGAGTACTCTGAATCGGGACGGCGATACGCAGGAACGACCCTATCCCACCCTTACCCACAGCGCCGCTAGCCCGTTAAACACCGGAGCGCGCTTGTGCTCCACCGGATGGGCCTCATCGAGGCCGAGCGCCGCGAACCGCTCCAGCAAAAGCGCGAGCGCGATCTGCGCCTCGGCGCGTGCCAGCGGCGCGCCGAGGCAGAAATGCGCGCCGCCGCCGAAAGCGAAGTGGCTCGTGTCGGCGCGGGTGATGTCGAAGCGGTGCGGATCGGCGTGCACCGCCGGATCACGCCCGGCCGCGAGCAGCGACGCGTTGAGCGAATCACCCTGGCGCACCTCGGCGCTCCCGATCATCATCGGTTCGAGCGCGAGCCGGCTCGTCTGCGCGACCGGCGGATCGTAGCGCAGCGCCTCCTCGACCGCGTTGCGGACAAGCTCGGGCTGGCGGCGCAGGAGCGCGAGCTGGTCGGGATTTCGCAGCAGCGCCAGCACCGCGTTGCCGATCAGGTCGGTGGTGGTCACGTTGCCGGCCACCAGCAGCAAGTTGCAGGTGCTGATGATCTCGCGCTCGCTCAGCCGGTCGCCATCCTCCTCGGCCGCCACGAGTGCGCTCACGAGGTCGCTGCCGCGCTGGCGTCGCCGCGCTTCGATCGCGTTCTGGAAATAACCGATCAGCCCCGCTGCCGCCGCGCTGAGCTCGGCATCCTGCTCGGGCGTGCGCTGCGGGTTGAACGTGTGCGCAAGCGCGTCCGACCAGCGTTTGAACTGCGCCTGATCGGCGGGATCGACGCCCAGCATCTCGGCGATGACGATGGTCGGCAGCGGCGCGGCATATTCCGCGATCAGGTCGAACGAGACGCGGCTCTCCACCGCGTCGAGCAATTCGCTCGCGATGGCGCGGATGCGCGGGCGGAACGCCTCCACCGAACGCTGGTTGAATGCCTGCGAGACCAGTCCCCGGATGCGCTTATGGTCGGGATCGTCGAGGTGCAGCATCGAGGGCTGGAAATCCTGGTCGGCGCCCAGCACGATCCGCCGGTGATAGGAGCCGGGCGGCGCCTTGCGCGGATCGACGAACAGGTTGCGATTTGAAACGACAGCCTTGACGTCTTCGAAGCGCGTGAAGAACACCCGGTTGAGCATGGTGTCGCGATGCGCCGGGTCTTCGGCGCGCAGCCGGTCCAAATACTCGTGCGGACGCTCGCGGAACACCGGATCGAGCGGTGTCAGCCGCAGACCGGACGGCAGATCGCCCTTGCCGCCGCTCATTGGCCCTTCACCGCGCGCGCGATCACTTCGCGGATCGGCGACGGCGTACCCGGATCCCAGGCGTTGCGCGGCCCGATAGTCAGGCCGCCATCCACCACGAGGTGCGTGCCGGTGACGAATTCCGCCTCGTCGCTCGCCAGGAACACCGCCGCGTCCGCGATATGCCGTGGCGAGCCCTCGGTCCTCACCGGCTGTATATGCGGAGCGAGCTTGGCAAGCTCCGACTTCACTCGCTCCGCCGTCTCGCCTGCAATGCCGGTGCTCGCGGTGAAGATGTTCGTAAGGATATAACCCGGGCAGATCGCGTTCACGCGGATCGCGTAGCGCGCCAGCTCGGCGGCGGCGACCTTGGTCAGATGGATCACGCCCGCCTTCGCGACCGCATATGCGATCGGCGAATAGCCCGCCTGCAATCCGGCGATCGAGGCGGTGTTGACGATCGCCCCGCGCCCGCGCGCCTTCATGTGCGTCGTGGCATGGCGGATGCCGAGTGCGACCGACCGCAGCAAGAGCGCCTGCGTGCGGTCCCACTCCTCGCCGGTGATCTCGTCGATCGGCGCCCGCGCTCCGCCGGCGCCGGCGTTGTTGAAGACGATATCGAGCCCACCCCAGTGATCGGCCGCCGTCGCCATCACCGCCGCGATGTCGGTTTCGTGCGTCACATCGCAGCGGTGGAACCGCACATGCCCCTGATAGGTCCGCGCCAGCTCATGTCCGGCCTCCTCCTGGATATCGGCCACCAGCACGCGCGCGCCTTCCTCGACGAAGCGCCCCACCGCGGCGCGCCCGATGCCCGAGCAGCCGCCGGTGATGACGGCCACTTTGCCGCTGAGCCTGTCCATGTCCGCCCTCCTGCCCGCGCGCGCTTCCTATAGCAGACCGCGCCCCCGGTCCGAACCACGGGCTCACCGCCGCGGTATGGGGCGCTGGGTCGTTCTACCTGATCCGCTTCCTGCTCGGATTGGCCGAAGCCGGATTCTCTCCCGGCATCATCCTTTATCCGACTCTCTGGCCCATCGGGCCGCTGGTGATGGCGGGTCGGCCACGCTCGGGGAGATGGCACTCTACCCCCCGCCCAGGCCGAACAGGCCGCGTAGGAAGCCGGGCGTCAGGGCGCTCAGCGGGTTCACGCCGATCTCGGGATTATCGAGAGGCCCGGTGGCGGTGTAGCGCGCCGCCATCAGCCCGCCGCCCTTCTCGGGGCTAAACAGGCGGCCGATCAGCGGGATGCGGCCAGGCAGCGTGTTCAGGTAGTAGGCCGGCACGATCGTGCCTTGCAGCCGCATCCGCTTGGTCGCCAGGTCGATCGTGCCCTCGGCGGTCAGCCCAAGCGAGGGGTTGAACGCCCGCGCATCCTGCAACCGCAGCGTGTCACCCGCATACACGAACGGCACGACGAGATGGGTAAACGCCGTCCCTGGCCCGTCGAGCGCCTGCACGAGTCCGTATAAAGAGGCGCCCTGGAGGATCTTGGCGACCACCGGGGCGCCGCGTAGACGAAAATCGTCAAGCTCGGCGGTGCCGGCCAGCGGATGGTCGGCCCGGGAATCGTCGTAGCGGGCGGCGATGCTCAGCCGCCCGCCCTCGATACTGTCGATGATGCCGAGCCCGCGCAGCAGCATCCCGCCGTCGGTGGCGCCGACGCGTAGGGCGCGGCCAGACCGCTCGGGTGTTATGGTGGCCTCCATCCGCTCGCCCCGGCTCGTTTCTGCCCGCAGCCGCAGGCTGCGCGTCAGCGCGCCGGTTCCGTCTGCCTCGAGCGTCAGCCCGCTCGCCGTGCGCCCTTGCAAGAGAAGTGCGCGGGCGAAGCGGGCATTGAGGGCCCAGCTGTCGCGGGCGTCGCCTGCGTGTTGCGGCCCGCCATCCCCTCGCAGGCGCGGGCCGAGATCGACCACCGGCCCGCTGAGGTCGGCCCGCACGTCGTGCCCGCCGTCACCGAGGGTGATCGTTCCGTGCGCCTCGGTGGCGCCGAGCATGATGCGCTCGAAACTCAGCGTCGCCGGCCCGGCCGCGTGAAAGCGCACCCCGCCGCGCAAGGCGAAGCCCTCGCCCTCGCCATCGAGCCCGTCGATGCGCGTGATCCGGCCGTCCGAGCCGAGGATGAGTTCTCCGCCGAGGTGCGCCGGAACTCCCGGCGGCTTGCTCCAGCCCAGCGGATCGAGCCGCAGGGCCGCCCCGGTCAGATCGGCGCGGACCAAGACGGTTTGTGCTCCATCCCGTTGCTGCTCGGCGACCGCCTCCAGCTCGGCGGGGCCGGTGGCGAGGTCGCCGGGATCGACGCCGAACTGGCTGAGCGCCTTCAAGTCGGTCCGGGCCTGCGCCTCGATCCGCTGCACAATTTGCGACGGCGGGCCGGCGCGGAAATCGAGCACCCCCTCGAACTGCCCGGCGATGCTGCCGAGCTGCCCGCTGCCGTTGAACGCCAGCCCCTCGGTGTCCGCGGTCAGCCGGATGCTGCCGTTGCTGAACGGCAGCCCGGCCGCGGCGTTGGTCATCGCGACGCGCCGTAACTGGGCCGCGGCGGCGATCCTTACGTCGTCCATCGTGTCGCGCGCATCGAGCGGCAAGGTGACGGTGATATCGGCCACCGCGTCGCCCGTCGGGTTGTGCAGACCGATCGGATGGTCGGAGAGCAGGTGCAGCCGGCGGTGCGACAGCAGCGCGACGGCGGACGGCACGGAGCCGGTGATGTGCGCCTGCACGTCGCCGACCTGCCTTGTCTGCGTCAGGCCCGTGATCAGCAGATGGCCTTGCTGAACAAGCAGCGGTGGCAGCCCGGGCGCGGCCTGTTCCTGGCCGTTGCCGAAATCGACCCGCACCCGGTCCGAGTCGAGGATAACGAGCGTCGCCCCTGCATGCTCCACGGGCGGCACGGGCGGCAGCCAATGCACCGTCAGGTCGGAGCCGGTCCCGCCCCCCGCGATGGACTGCACAACCAGATTGCTGCCGTCGCCGTCGATGGCGCCCCGCGCATCTACAGCGAACGCACTCGCGACGCCAGTCGTCACGTTCTGCGTGAGCCAGGTGCGAAGATCGCGCGCCACGCCCTCCGGCCACACCCGGCCAAGATCAGCGAAGGCGATGCGATCGAGGCTTACAGCCCCGTGTACGGTGAAGCGGTGTGCCCCGGGCGGCGCCGCCGCTGCCTCCATCGCGGCGTGCAGATGCGTGAGCGGCGCCGCATCCCCCGGCCGCAGCGCGACATCGAGCACCGACGCCACTCCGCCATGCGGCGAGAAGGCAGCGGAGAGGCTGGCGGCGGCGAGCGGCACGGGCGCGGCGGCGAGCGTGATCCGTCCGGCCGCAGCGCGCGCTAGCAGCTCCACCGCGAGCGGGCGTCCATCGGCATCGAACGCCGCCGAGAGGCGCAGCGACAGCGGCGCGTCGAGCCGCGCCAGCGGCGCAAGGCCGGGCGCGAGCGAAGCGAGGTCGGCGGGACGGGCGCTCCAGGCCGCGCTTAGCCGCAGCGTGCCGTCCCGCTCGGGGGTGGCGGCGGCGCCGAGGTCCGCGGCGAGCACGGTCGGCCCCAGCGCGAGGCGCGCGTCATCGATCGTCAGCGCCCGCAGCGAGCGCACCCAAGGTGGGCGCTCGAACGGCAAGGGCCGGCCGAGCAAGGCGCTGAGGTCGGCCGGAACGTGGTTCGGTCCGCCGTCAGCGGGCAGGGGAGCGAGCACGAGAGAGGCGTGCTCGACGCGCACCGTGCGCGGGCGCAGGACGCCGTGCAGCAGCGGCAAAATCTCGAAATCGACCGCAACCGCTTTGGCGGCGAACCGCTCCACCCCGGGCAGCCGCGCCGCGACGTCGGTCAGCCGGATCGCGAACGGGTTGGCGTCGCCCGTGTGAAACCCGTCCCAGCCGACGGCCGCTTCGCCGATCCGCACGCTGCCCGGGCCGAGTGCCTGATCGGCGGCAAGCTGGATGCGCTCGGCGAGCCACGGCACGGCGATCGGATGCGCGCCGAGCCACCAGCCGAGCGCGGCGATGGCAATGACCGAAACCACCAGCGTCGCAAGCAGGACGCCGAGCAGATGCCGGACGGCTTGACCCCCGAGCCGCCTCACCGCCAGCGTACCGCACGATGCACGCGCCCGACCTTGCCGATGCAAGCTGGCCGCCGCCCTTCGATGCGGGGGCGGCCGAGCGGCTGATCGAGCGCGTGACGGAGGCGGCGCCGGAGATAGGGGCCGACGCGCGGGCCGCGCCGCTCCTGCGCGCGCTCGGCGGTCACAGCCCGTTCCTGGCCGACCTCGCGGTGCGCGAAGCGGGCTCGCTGGCGACCTTCCTTCGCGAAGGCCCAGAGGCGGCGATGGCTGCGGCCATGGCGACGGTGCGGGCCATCGACCCCGCCATGGCGCGCCCGCAGGTGGCGGCGGCGCTGCGTGAGGCCAAGCGGATCGCCGCGCTCGCCGTGGCGCTGGCCGATATCGGCGGGCTCTGGGATCTCGATCAAGTCACCGGCGCGCTGTCGGATTTCGCCGAGGCGGCGCTCGATCGCGCGGTGGCCCATCTGCTGCGCGGCGCCCACGACGCGGGCGAGCTTCGCCTGCGCGACCCGGCCGAACCCGGCCCGGGCAGCGGTTTCATCGTCCTCGGCATGGGCAAGCTCGGCGCGCGCGAGCTGAACTACTCCAGCGATATCGACCTCATCCTGATCTACGATCCCGCGAGCGGCATATACACCCCCCGCACGGAAGGCGATGTTCTGCGCGCCTTCGCCTCCCGCCTCGCGCGCGATCTCGTCGCCCTGATGGAGACACGGGACGGCAACGGCTACGTGTTCCGTACCGATCTGCGCCTGCGGCCTGATCCGGCGGTAACGCCGCCAGCCGTCTCGCTGCCCGCAGCCATCGCCTATTACGAAAGCATGGGCCTGAATTGGGAGCGCGCCGCGCTCAGCAAGGCGCGCCCCGTTGCCGGCGACCGCGCAGCGGGTCACGCCTTCCTGCAAGAGATACGGCCCTTCATCTGGCGGCGCGGGCTCGATTTCGCGGCGGTCGCCGACATCGAGGCGATGAAGCGGCGCATCGACCAGCACAAAGGCGGCGCGCTGCCATCCGGCACGGCGCCCGAGGCGATCATCGCCGGGCACGACGTGAAGCTCGGCGAGGGCGGCATCCGGGAAATCGAGTTCCTGGCGCAGACCTTGCAGCTCGTCTGGGGCGGGCGCGATCCGGCGCTGCGCGATCCGACCACGCTCGGCGCGCTCGCGGGCCTCGCGCGCGCGGGCCAGCTTGGCGCGGATGCGGCGGCGGAGCTCGCCGAGGCGTACCGTTTCCTGCGCCGCGTCGAGCACCGGCTGCAAATGATCGCCGACCGGCAGACGCACCGAATTCCGGAGAAACCGGCGGAGCTTGCGCGCGTGGCAAGTTTCCTCGGCTACGCGTCGCCGCGCGCCTTCGCTGGGGCGCTGCTCGCCCACATGCACGCCGTGCGGCGGCGCTATCGCGAGATGTTCGAGGCCGCCGCCGGCGAGCGGTCGGCGCACGGCGAGCTTGATTTCCGCGGCGACGATCCGCGCCCGCCCGGCACCGTCGCCGCCCTTGCCGCGCTGGGCTTCGCCGAGCCCGAGCACGTGATCGCTGCCGTGCGCGGCTGGCAGGCCGGGCGTCTGCGCGCGCTCCGCAGCCAGCGCGCGCGCGAGCTTCTGGATACGCTGCTGCCGGAGATTCTCGGCGCGCTCGCCACGCAGAAGGAGCCCGATCTCGCCTTCCGCCGCTTCGACGAATTTCTCGCGCGCCTGCCGGCCGGCGTGCAGATTCTCTCACTCTTTCAGCACAACCGGCACCTGATCGCGCGCGTCGCCGCCGTGCTCGGCGCGGCACCCAGCCTCTCGGATCACCTCGCGCAATTCCCAGCCGCACTCGACGGGCTGCTGAGCCCCGAGGCGGCGCCGGACCCCGTGCCGGTGCTGCACCGCCGCCTGCGCGACTCCCGCACGCTTGAGGACACGATCGCCATTGTGCGCCGCACGGTGCGTGAGGAGGATTTCGCGATCTCGGTCGCGACGCTTGAAGGGCGGCTCGATGCCGACGCCGCCGGCCTGCGCCGCTCGGTTCTGGCCGACGCCGCGCTTGGCGTGCTGCTGCCCGCTGTGAAGGACGATTTCGCCGCCCGCTACGGAAGCGTGCCGGGCGGGGAGATGGCGGTCGTGCTGCTCGGCAAAGCCGGGGGGCGCGAGATGATGGCCGGCTCCGATCTCGACCTGATGCTGATCTACGACCACCCGGAGGACGCGACGGAGTCAACGGGCGGCGCGCGCTCGCTGCCGGCGGCGCAGTGGTTCGTGCGCGCCTGCCACAGCTTCGTCGCGGCGCTGACGGCGCGCGGGCCGGACGGCGCGCTCTACGAGGTGGACATGCGGCTGCGCCCGTCCGGCAACAAGGGGCCGGTGGCGGTCTCGCTCGGCGCGTTCCGCCGCTATCATGCCGAGTCCGCCTGGACCTGGGAGCGGATGGCACTGACCCGCGCCCGCCCCGCCGCCGGCCCGCCCGCGCTGCGCGAGAAGGCGGCGCGGGCGATCGCCGCGGCGATCCGCGCCGCCGGGCCGCCCGAGCAGGTGCGCGCCGACGCAAGCGCGATGCGCGCGCGGATGCTGCGCGAGCTGCCGCCCGCGGGGCCGTGGGACGTGAAGCTGCGCCCGGGCGGCCTCGTGGAGGTGGAGTTCATCGCCCAGGCGCTGAGCCTGATCCACGCCGCCGCGCTGCCACCCGCCGACAACGATACCTCGACGCGCGGCGCCTTCCGCCGGCTGGCGGCGGCGGGGCTGCTCGCGGCGGGCGACGCGTCGCTGCTGATCGGCGCCGATCATTTCTGGCGCACGGTGCAGGAGCTTCTGCGCCTTACGCTCGGCCGCGCGCGGCCCGATGTCCTGCCCGAGGCGTCGCTTCGCCCGATCCTGCGTGCGACGGGCGCAGCCGACCTTGCGGCGCTCGATCGGCGCATACATGAAACGGCGGATGCCGTGCGGGCGGCGTTCGTCCGGCTGTTGGGGGAGATCGAACCATGAGCGTTGATGAGGGCGCGGCGGCGCCCGCGTTCGACATGCCGGCCACGGGGGGCCGGCGCGTCAGCCTGAAGGCGATGCAGGGCAAGCCGGTCGTGCTCTATTTCTATCCCAAGGCCGACACGCCCGGCTGCACCAAGGAAGCCTGCGCCTTCCAGGAGGCGCTGCCCGCGCTCGGCAAGCTCGGCGTCGACGTGATCGGCGTCTCCCGCGACAAGATGCCGGCGCTCGAGAAATTCGCCGCCAAATACAAGCTTACGTTCCCGCTCGCCTCCGACGAGGCGGGCGCGGTGTCGGAGGCGTACGGCACCTGGGTGGAGAAATCCATATACGGCCGCAAGTATATGGGAATGGAGCGCAGCACGTTCCTGATCGACAAGCACGGCAAGATCGCGAAGGCGTGGCGCAAGGTAAGCGTGCCGAAGCACGCCGCCGAGGTGATGGAGGCGGTGAAGGCGCTGGGGTAGCGCGATTACACAAGGCGTATCACGATGCGCGGCCCGCTGGCGCGCAACCCGAATTACAAGCGTCAGCGGGCAGCGTCTGGGCCGCTACCGGCAGGAACAGCGAGCGGTGCCGGAACTCGGCCCGGTCCGAGCCGTTCGCGACCTGCTGCTTGCTCGGGCTCCACTCGATCAGCCGATGAAGCCGTTTACCGGCGCCGCTCAGCCGTCCTCACGTCCTCACGTCGTAGAGCTCCGCCTCCCACCCCGCCGCCGTCAGCGGGAAGGATTTCAGCACATCGCGCACGGCGAACTGATAGATCGGTTGGAACAACACGAGCAGGCTCGCCTGGTCGATCATCGCCTTCTGATACTCCACGTACATCGACGTGCGCTTGGCCATATCCTGCTCGGCGGCCGCATCGGTCACCAGCTTCGAAAGCTCGGGCGCGGGCGTCCAGTGGATCCGCTTGGCGACCCGCAGCACGCTCGCCGAGGCCCATTGATCGGTTTCCACCCCCGATGGATTCCAGAACGTCAGCACGCCGCCCTGCGACTTGCCGGTGGTGTACTGCGTCCTCAGATTGACCTGGTCCATCGGATCGAGCGTCACCTTGATGCCGACGCGGGCGAGATCCGATTGCAGCTTCTGCGCCAGCACCGCGTAGGAAAGCCCTGAGACGGCGGCGTCGCCATAGCTGATCTTGAACTCGAATCCGTTCGGGAAACCGGCCTTCTGCAGAAGCTGGCGGGCGCGGTCGAGGTCCTGGTGGTAGCCGATCTCCTTCGTCGTCGTCTCGGTCGATCCGATCAGCCCGATCGGGATGAAGCTCGCGCAACGCATCGCCTTGCCGCCGAGCAGATCGTTGATGATGCCGTCGTAGTCGATCGCCCAGGCGATCGCCTGCCGCGCCTCCTTCACCGCCAGCGCCTTGTTGAAGGCGGGCTCGTTGGTCAGCGCCATGTAGACGAAATCGAGGCTCCGCAGCCCCTCCACGCGCACGTGGTGATCGTCCTTCAGCGTGACGATTTGCTCGGGAATCAGGTTGAACGCCGCGTCCACGTCGCCGCGCTTGATCGCGAGCAACTGCGTCGCGCTGTCGCCCATGTGGCGGATGATCACATGCTCGAACTCGGCCTGCCCGCGAAAGTAATGCGGGTTGCGCGTCAGCAGGATTTGCGCGTTGCGGGTCCAGCCGACCAGCGTATAGGGGCCCGCGCCCGCCGAATGCTGGTTGAGCCAGTTGGTCGCCTTGTCCGCGCTCGGCGCGTCTGCGCCCGCCGTGCCGCCCTGCGCCTCCACCGCCTTGCGCTCGGTGATGCCGAAATTGACGCCCGAAAGGATCGTCAGCAGCGGCTGCGTTGGGTCTTTCAGGATCAGATCGACCGTGCGCGGATCGACCACGTTCACCGCGGTGACGTTCGTCACGTATTGCGAGGGCTGGTCCTTGAGGTTGATCAGCCGGTCGAAGGTCCATTTCACGTCGTCGGCCGTTACCGGGTTGCCGCTGTTGAACTTCGCCTCCGCCAGCGTGAACCTCCAGCCCTTGCCGTCCGGCGTGCGGGCAAAGCTTTTGGCGAGCGCCGGCTTCACGTTCAGATAATCGCCCGGCGTCATCGTGATCAGCGACTCGTAGGCGGCGCGCATCGTCAGCGGTGCGGTGTATTGCGCCTCGCGCGCGGGATCGAAGGTGATGGAATCGCTGATATCCAGCCCGAGCACGAGGGTCGTTTTGCTCGCCGTCGCGTGCACGCGTTCGGGCAGCCCTGCCGCCATCGCGGCCGCTCCGGCGCCGAGCAGCCGCAGCGCCGCGCGTCGGCCGATCCAGCCGATCTCCCGCATCGTTTCCTCCCTGGCTTATCGCGCCAGCCGTACCATGAGCCGCGGCCCGCCGGCAATCTCGCGTTTCCCCCGCCGCGCCGCTATCCTTGCCGCCATTGGGGAGGAACGAAGCCGCATTGGCCCGCTATGTCGTCTCGCGCCTGCTGGTCGCCGCGGTGATGGTGCTGCTGGCGACGCTGGTGATTTTCCTGATCGCAAACGCCGTGCCGGGCGACCCGGTGCTCACGCAGCTCGGCGACGTTGCCGCCAACAACCCCGCGATCGTCGCCGCCTATCGCCATAAATGGGGCCTCGACCTGCCGCTCTGGGACCGTTACTGGATTTTCCTCACCGGCCTGCTGCACGGCGATCTCGGCGTCTCGATCTCCTCCCAACGCCCGGTGCTGGAGGACATTGCGCAATACGCGCCCGCGACCGTGGAGCTGTCCACCGCCGCCTTCCTGCTGTCGCTGCTGGTCGGCCTGCCGCTCGGCGTGATCGCGGCGGTGAAGCGGGATTCCTGGGTCGATCATCTGGCGCGCGGCGTGTCGCTGATCGGCGTCTCGTCGCCGACCTTTTGGCTCGCCTTCATCATGCTCGCGGTCTTCTATGGCTGGCTCGGCTGGGCGCCGGGTCCCGGGCAGATCAGCGCCGACCAGTTCCCGCCGCCCGCCGTGACCGGCTTTATGCTGATCGATGCGCCGCTCGCCGGACAATGGGACACCTTCTGGGACGCGCTCGGCCATCTGGTGCTGCCGGCCGTTGTGCTGGCCGCTGCGACGCTTGGCCTGATCACGCGCACCACGCGTGCGGCGATGCTGGAGACCTTGTTGCAGGATTATATCCGCGTCGCCCGCGCCAAGGGCCTGTGGCCACGCGCGATCATGCTGGGCCACGCGCTGCCGAACGCGCTCCTGCCGGTGGTGACGCTGGGTGGGCTCGCCTACGCGCAGCTCCTCACCGGAACGGTTCTCACCGAAACGATCTTCTCCTGGCCGGGGCTCGGCCGCTACACGTTCCAGAGCGCTGTTATTCTGGACTTCCCGGCGATCATGGGCATCACGCTCGTCGTCGCGGTGGTCTATGTGGTCGTGAACCTGCTGATCGATATCTCCTACGCGCTGCTCGATCCCAGGGTGATGCGCCGGTGAGCGGAGTCGGCGTGGAAGTGGCGCTCGCCGCGGCGGGCCTGGAAACCGGCCTCGCCGCCCGCCGCCGCCGCTGGGCGCGCCGCTACGGGCTCGCCGCCGCCGGTGGGGCGGTGATCCTGACCTGGGCGCTGCTCGCCACCTTCGCGCCCTGGGTGACGCCGTACAAGCCGGACGTGGTGAATGTGGCGGGCCGGCTCGCCGGTCCTTCGGCCGCGCACTGGCTCGGCACCGACGAGCTTGGTCGCGACGTGCTGACGCGCGTGATCTACGGCGCGCGCACCTCGCTTGCGGTCGGGTTCGTGGTCGTGTTGCTGGGCGGCGCGTTCGGCACGCTGCTCGGCGCGGTCGCGGCCTATGCGCGCGGCTGGCTCGAGGAGGTGCTGATGCGCGCCACCGACCTGATGTTCTGCTTTCCGCCGATCATCCTGGCGATGGCGATCGCCGCCGCGCTCGGCATCGGCACCGCCAACACGGTGATCGCCATGCTGGTCGTGTGGTGGCCGAAATTCGCGCGGCTGTCGCGCAGCTTGGTCGTCGGCCAGCGCAACCAGGAATATGTCATCGCCGCGCAGACGATCGGTTTCGGCCCGCTGCACATACTCGGCCGCCAGATCGTGCCGAACGCGCTGGGGCCGCTGATCGTGCTGCTGACGCTCGATCTCGGCAACGCGATCCTGGTGTTCGCCGGGCTTTCGTTCCTCGGCCTCGGCGTCGTGCCGCCGACGCCCGAATGGGGCTCGATGGTCTCCGAGGGGCGCGAGCTCGTGTCGCAATGGTGGGTCGCGACCTTCCCCGGCATCGCCATCCTGACAGTGGTGATGGGATTCAACTTTGTGGGCGACGGCCTGCGCGACTGGCTCGATCCCCATGCCAGACGGCGCTGACGAACCGCTGCTGCAGGTCGAGAACCTGCACACTTGGTTCTTCACCGATGCGGGCGTGGTGCGCGCGGTCGATGGCGTCAGCTTTGCCCTGGCGCGCGGCGAGACGCTCGGCATCGTCGGCGAATCCGGTTCCGGCAAGAGCGTCACCGCGAAGTCGGTGATGCGACTGCTGGAGGAGCCGGCGCGCATCGTGGAGGGTTCGATCCGCTTTCGCGGGCGCGAACTCACGCGGCTTTCGGAAGACGAGATGCGCGCCATCCGCGGCGCCGAGATCGCGATGGTTTTTCAGGACCCGATGACCTCGCTTAATCCGGTGCTGCGGATCGGCCGCCAGCTTGTGGAGACGATGACCGCGCACGGGCGCTTCCTCCCCGCCGCCGCCCGCGGCCGCGCCGCCGCGCTGCTCGGGCGCATGGGCATTCCAAGCCCGGAGCGCGCGCTCAATTCCTGGCCGCATCAGTTTTCCGGCGGAATGCGCCAGCGGGCGATGCTGGCGATGAGTTTCTCCAACCAGCCCGCGCTGATCCTGGCCGACGAGCCCACCACTGCGCTGGATGTGACGATCCAGGCGCAGATTCTCGATCTGCTGCGCGGCCTCAACGTCGACCTCGGCACGGCGGTCCTCCTCATCAGCCACGATCTCGGCGTGATCGCCAATCTCTGCCGCCGCGTGCTGGTGATGTACGCGGGCGAGGTGGTGGAGGAAGGCCGTCCGGAGGATCTGCTCTCCGATCCCCGCCATCCGTACACCTGGGCCTTGCTGCACGCGGCGCCGCGCCTCGACGCGCCCGATGCGGGCGACCGCCGCCTCGCGACCATCGAAGGCCAGCCGCCCGATGCCCGCGCCTGGCCCGAGGGCTGCCGCTTCCGCGCCCGCTGCCCGTTCGCGGCGGCGGCCTGCGCGCGCCATCCTGCGCTGCTGCAAATCGCCGAGGGCCGCGCCGCGCGGTGCTGGGTGACGCAGGCGGGCGCGCGTCTGGAGCCACCGCGCCCGCACGCCGCCGCAGCCGCGCCGCGCCCTGAAGCCGCGCCGCGCCCGCTCCTCGAGATACGCGGCCTCGTGAAGCATTTCGTGCTGCCGCGCGACAGCTTCCTGGAAAAGCACCGCGTCCTGCGCGCGCTCGATGGCGTCGATCTCGACGTGTTTGCGGGCGAAACTGTCGGGCTCGTCGGCGAATCCGGCTCCGGCAAGTCCACGCTGGCGCGTGTGGTGATGCGGGTGGAGGAACCGACCGCGGGAAGCATCCGCTTCGACGGCTGGGACATCTCGCATCTGTCGCAGGCGCGCATCCGCCCGCTGCGGCGGCGGATGCAGATGATTTTTCAGGATCCCTATGCCTCGCTCAATCCGCGCATGACGGTGGGCGAGATCCTGTCCGGCCCGCTGCGCCTGCACCGCCTCACCGCCGACGAATCGGCGACGCGCGCCCGCGTCGGCGCGTTACTCGACATGGTGGGGCTGCCGGCGACGGCGGCGGCGCGCTTCCCGCACGAATTCTCGGGCGGCCAGCGCCAGCGCGTCTCGATCGCCCGCGCCCTGGCGATGGAGCCGGTGTTCATCGTCGGCGACGAGCCGATCTCGGCGCTCGATGTAAACATCCAGGCGCAGATCATCAATCTGATGATCGATCTGCAGGAACGGCTGGGCCTGACCTACCTCTTCATCGCGCACGACCTCGCCGTGGTGCGCCACATCTCCGACCGGATCGTGGTGCTTTACTTGGGACAGGTGGTGGAAATCGCGCCCTCCGCCGCGCTGTTCGCCCGCCCGCTGCACCCTTACACCGCCACCCTGATGTCCGCCGTCCCGGTGCCCGACGCGGTGGCCGAGCGCGCCCGGCGGCGGATCATCCTGCGCGGCGAAATCCCGAGCCCCACCGATCCCCCCACCGCCTGTCGCTTCCGCACCCGCTGCCCAGCCGCCGCTGCCCGCTGCGCCGAGGAGGTGCCGCCGCTCGCCGAAGCGTCCCCGGGGCATTTCGTCGCGTGCCATTTCCCGGGAGCAGTCGGCTAGGTCGGGTTTGCGACGAAGGGTGTTCCTGTCGCCATGGCTGGGCGTGGCCCGGCCACGCGCGACCTTGCCGCGCGCCGCAAGAAAACTCGTGGGTGCCCGGGCCATCCCCGGGCAGGCGGGGACGGGCATGACGGAAGAAGTTACGGCATCTACTTGCAACTCGATCGGACAGCAATCAGCGACGGATCAGCCGCAATACCGTGCCCGCAGCCTCTCCTTCTCCGCCGCGCCGATGCCGAGGTGCACCGCCGCGTAGCGGTCGAAACCGCCGAATTCCCCGATGGCGGCGAACGCCCCATCCAGCAGTTCCGCGTGCACGCTGAGCAGCACCGACGCCATCGCCGGCGGCAGGCCGGCAGCGACTTCGGGGTCGGCCTGCCACAGGCGGTTGGTGGCGAGGTAATCCTCGCGCACCGCATCATAGGGCACGCCAAGCAGGGTCAGGATCACCGCGGCGGCGAAGCCGGTGCGGTCCTTGCCGGCGGAACAATGAAACATCAGCGGCACCGCGCCGGGATCGAGCAGCAAGCCGAACAGCGCGCGGTAGCGGTGCGCCCAGTCGAACGCGTAGGCTACATAGGCGCGGCGCATCACGTCCATCACGTTCTCGCCCGTGGCCTGTCCGGTCTCGGCGAGATCGCGCAGGGAGGCGCCAACCGAGGGCTCGATCGGCAGATGGTGCGCGCGTACCCCGGGCAGATCGCCGAGCGCCGAGGGCGCCGCAGCCGCCTCGCGCACCCCGCGCAGATCGACCACCGAGCGCAGCCCGGTGGCCGCAAGCGTCGCGATGTCGTTCCCAGTGAGGCGGCTCAGCGCCGCGGCGCGGAACACGAGACCGGTGCGGACGCTGCCGCCGCCCTCCGTCGGCCAACCGCCGAGGTCGCGCACATTGCTCGCACCTTCGAGCGGCAGGACGCGCGGCATCATAGGCGAAGCACCGCCTTGGTGAGTATCTCCTTCTGGATTTCGTTGGTGCCGCCGTAGATCGTGCAGGCGCGCAGGAACAAATATTCGCGGGTGGCGTTCTCGGCGGCCTCGGCGAACTCGTCCGGCTCGTTGGCGAAGGCCGTTAGCTCGCGCGCCCAGATCGGCATGGCGCGCGGACCGCCCGCGTCCATCGCGAGCTCCGTGCTCGCCTGCAACAGCTCGGTGCCGCGCACCTTCAAGACCGACGACAAGGGATCGGGCCGTCCGTCCGATTGCCGCGCCGCCGCCGAGACCATGCGATACTGCATGATCTCCAGCGCCTTGATATCGACCTCGATCTGCGCCGTGCGGGTGCGGAACTCCGATCCCGCGATCAGCGGCGCGCCGCCCGCGCGCGCGGCGCGGGCGAGCGTCTTGGCGGCGCCGACGCGCTCCTTGCTTTTGCCCAACTGGGCGATGCCGACGCGCTCGTTGCCGAGCAAGAACTTCGCCACGTCCCAGCCGCGGTTTTCCCGATGCACGAGATTGGCCGCCGGAACCCGCACGTCGTCGAAGAACACCTCGTTCAGATGATGATCCGCGTCGATGGAGACGATCGGGCGGATGGTGATGCCGGGCGTCTTCATGTCGACGAGCAGGAACGAGATGCCCTCCTGCTTCTTCGCCGCCTGCGGATTGGTGCGGACGAGCAGGAAACACCAGTCGGCCTCGTGCGCGTACGAGGTCCAGATTTTCGAGCCGCTGACGACGTACTCCTCGCCCTCGCGGCGCGCGGCGCATTTGAGCGCGGCGAGATCGGAGCCGGCGCCGGGCTCGGAGAAGCCCTGGCACCACCAGTCGTCCAGATTGGCGGCGCGGGCGAGGAATCGCGCGCGCTGCTCCGGTGTGCCGAACTGGATCAGCACCGGCCCCAGCATGTTGATGTTGAAAGGCGACAGTTCGGGCGCCGGGCCGAGCGCGTTCTCGTCGAGGAAGATCATGCGCTGCACCGGCGTCCAGCCCGGGCCCCCATACTCCTTTGGCCAGGAGTAGGCGGCCCATCCCTTGCGGTTCAGGATGCGCTGCCACGTCACGATGTCCTGCTTGCGGGCTGGGTGCCCGAGGCGCATCCGCTCGCGGATGTCGGCGGGAAGGTTATCGTGGATGAAGGAACGGACCGCGGCCTTGAAGGCGGTTTCCTGCTCCGTGAAGCGCAAATCCATCTCCGGCCCTCCTGCGCGCTGGCGCGAGCATGGCGAGCGCCGCCCGGCTTCACAAGCCCGAGAGGCACCCGAGCGTTCCGTTGCGCCTGGGACGCGGCGGCTTTCTCTCATGGGAGGCGAATGGGGGACTAGGTGAAGCTGCTCTGCGTGCATCCCGGGCCGCTCATGTACACCAAGGTGTTCCTCACCCTGGAGCCGCTCGGGCTCGAACTGGTCGCCGCCGCGGCGTTGCGCGACGGACACGACGTGCGGCTGCTCGATCTTCAGGTCGAATCGCACACCGATTATTTTGCCGAACTCGCCGCCTTCCGCCCCGACATGGTGGCGTTCTCCTGCAACTACCTGGCGAACGTGCCCGAGGTCGTCGACCTGTCGATTGAAACCAAGCGGCGTCTGCCGGGCTGCGTGGTCGTGGTGGGCGGTCATTCCGTCTCGTTCACTGCGCGCGCGATGCTAGAACACGCGGGCGGCGCGATCGATTGCGTGCTGCGCGGGGAAGGCGAGGCGGCGCTGCCGGCGCTGCTCGCGGCGCTGGCGGCCGGGCGCGATCCGGCAAGCGTCGCGGGCGCCGTGACGGCCGCGGGCGAGGGGCCGCCGCCCGTGTTCGCCGACGATCTCGACGCGCTGCAGCCGGCACGGCATTTGCTGCGGCACCGGCGGCGCTATTTCATCGGCACGCTCGATCCCGCCGCCTCGATCGAGTTCTCCCGCGGCTGCCCCTGGGACTGCGCCTTCTGCTCGGCCTGGACCTTTTACGGGCGCAGCTATCGGCTCCGCAGTCCGCGGGCGATCGCCGAGGACATGGCGGCGATCCAGGAGCCCGGCGTGTTCATCGTCGATGACGTGGCCTTCGTGCGCGGGGAGCACGGCATGGCGATCGCCGACGAGCTGGAGCGGCGGCGCATCCGCAAGACCTATTACCTGGAAACCCGCGCCGACGTGCTGCTGCGCCACAAGGAGGTGTTTGCGCGCTGGAAGCGGCTCGGGCTCAAGGTGATGTTCCTCGGTCTGGAGGCGATCGACGCCGAGGGGCTGAAGAAGTTCCGCAAGCGGATAATGCTCGATCAGAGTTTCGAGGCGCTGGAGCACGCGCGCTCGCTCGGGATTAACGTCGCCATCAACATCATCGCCGACCCCGACTGGGACCATGCGCGCTTCGCCGCCGTGCGCGAGTGGTGCCTGGAAATCCCGCATGTGGTGAACGTCAGCGTCAACACGCCCTATCCCGGCACCGAGACCTGGATGACGGAAGCGCGCCGGCTCACCACGCGCGACTACCGTCTATTCGACATCCAGCATTGCGTGTTGCCGACGCGCCTGCCGCTGGCCGAGTTTTATGAGGAACTGGTGCAGACCCAGCAGGTGTTGAACCGCAAGCATCTCGGCTGGCGCACCATGATCGAAGCGGCGCCGGTGTTCGTCCGCCTGCTGGCGCGGGGGCAGACCAATTTCATCCGCAGCATGTTCGCCTTCCGCAGGGTGTACAACGCCGCAGCATTGCTCGCTGATCATGCGCTGCCGGTCGTCTACGCAATCCCGCCGCCGCCGCCGGCGCGGGAGACGGTGCGGAACCGTGCGGAGCTCTACGTGCACGCCGCGCCGGCGCGCGTCAGGGCGTAGGCGCCGTTGCGCGCCAGGGTAGGCGGCGCACAAAGTGCGGTATGGAGAGTGCCGAGGACTTCGTCTGCGCGAATACGGTGCTCGCGCGCGCTCCGCTGGTGCCGGAGATCGCCTTGCACCTGGCGAGCGAGATCACGCCGATCTGGCAGGCGACCGAGGAATGGCTCGCGTCGCGCAACGTGGAGGCACCGTTCTGGGCCTTCGCCTGGCCGGGCGGGCAGGCGCTGGCCCGCTATGTGCTCGATAACAGGGCGCTGGTCGTGGGCAAGCGCGTGCTCGATTTTGCCGCCGGCTGCGGCATAGCCGCCATCGCCTCGGCGTTCGCGGGCGCGGTGCGTGTGGAAGCGGCGGAAATCGACGCGCTCGCAGCGGCGGCGATCAGGCTGAACGCGGCGGCGAACGGCGTGCGGGTGGACGCGGTGCAGGCGGATATGGTGGGTGCCACGTGCCGCTGGGATCTGATCCTGTGCGGCGATATTTGCTACGAGGCGCCGATGACGGCGCATGTGCTGCCCTGGCTGCGGCGCATGGCGCGCGAGGCCGAGATTTGGCTCGCCGATCCGGGGCGCGCCTATTTGCCGGGATCGGGGCTGGCGGCGTTCGCGGAATACGCGGTGCCGACCACGGTGGAGCTGGAGGACCGGACCGAGCGGCGGGTGAGGTTGTACCGGATGGCTGCCGGGTCCTTGTAGGGGCGCGCTTGGTTTTTCTTGTCACCACTTGCCTCGTGGGCGACTAAGTCGTGGGTGGCCGGGCCATCCCCGCGCCGGCGGGACCGGCCATGACGATGAAGATGGCGGCGCGCCTCGTTTACAACGCCGCCTTTGCCGGCTGCCGCACCCTCCGCACCGGCCGTGCCAGCTCGCCACGCGCGGGGCCCCCCCGGTCACTTGCCGCCGCGCCTGGCCCGGTCATTTCTCGAGCGAGGGAACGAGCGTGGACAGCACCTCCCTCGCGGTGTCCTTCACCACCGCCGTCATCTCGGGATCCTGCGGCAGCGAGGTGGCGAAAGCCTTGGCGTTGGCGATTGCGGGCGGGCGCGGTCCCGGTGGCGGGCTAACGCGGGGCCGCGCCGGCCATTGCCGAGCTTTGCCGCGCACAGGGATTTGCAGGCGCCGCTCACGAACGCTCGCATTGGCGAACTGTTAGCCCCGGCGAGCCGCCGCGCGGAGCCGGGGCGGGCCGGCAATCAAACAAAACGGAGCGAGCTGACGATGAAGAACAGCATCAACGACCTGTTCCTGACCTTCCTTCAGGACATGTACTACGCGGAGCGGCAGATCCTGAAGGCGTTGCCGAAGATGGCAAAGGCGGCGCAGAACGAGGAGCTGAAGCAGGGGCTGATGCAGCACCGCGAGGAGACGCAGCATCAGGTTGAGCGGCTGCAGCAGGTGTTCGAGCAAATCGGCAAGCGCGCGCGCGGCCAGACTTGCGAGGCGCTGAACGGCATCGTGGAGGAAGGCGAGGAGGTTATTGAGGAGTTCGAGGCCGGGCCGGTGCGAGATGCCGGCATTCTCGCCAACGCTCAGGCCGTCGAGCACTACGAGATGGCCCGCTACGGCACGATGATCGCGTGGGCGAAAGCGTGCGGGATGAACGACGCGGCGACGCTTTTGGAGGAGACGCTGGCCGAGGAGAAGAGGGCCGACCAGCTTCTGACCCAGATCGCCGGCAAGGCGGTGAACAAGGGGGCGCTGCGGGCGGCGTAGCGGGGTTCCCCCACCTCTCCCTATTCCTCTCCGCCCGCAGGGGCGGGGAGGGGATTGGTTACAGGAGGAAATGCATATGGCTCGGCATCAGTCGCCCGCACAGCAGGAGACGATCGAGCGCGTCATGCACGAGTTCAAGCATGGCGATCTGAAACGTGGTCGCGGCGGGAAGGTGCGGAACCCGAAGCAGGCCATCGCGATCGCCTTATCGGAAGCGGGCGCGTCGAACCGGCAATCGCCGAAGGAAAACCGGCAGCGTTTGCGCGCCACCAAGCGCAAGGAGGCGGCCGGGCGCACCGGCGCGGGTAAACGGCCGACACGCCAGGAGCTTTACCGCCAAGCGCAGCGCAAGGGCGTTGCCGGGCGGTCGAAGATGAGCAAGGCGGAGCTGGCGCGGGCGGTGCGGCGGTAGGGCGCCTCCCGTCTCACCCCGACCCTCTCCGCCCCCAATGGGACGGGGAGGAAGTAATGGGTGTCCTCACTCGGGGTGGACCCCGAAAATCCGCGCAAACCGCTCCGCGTAGCGCGGCCAAACCTCCGGATTGACCAGCCGGGGTGGGCGCTGCCCGTCCAGCGCGGCGATGATCTGCTCGGCGGCGAAGCGGCCCATGTTCGCGCGCGATTCATGCGTCACACCCGCCGTGTGCGGGCTCGCGAGCACGTTATCGAACCCGAGCAGCGGATGATCGGGTCGCGGCGGCTCCTTCGCCCACACGTCCAGTCCTGCACCGGCCAGGCGCTTGGCGGCTAGTGCCTGAGCGAGCGCCGCCTCGTCGTGGATGCCGCCGCGGGCGGTGGTGATGAAATAGGCGGTCGGCTTCATGAGCGCGTACTCGCGCGCGCCGATCATGCCGAGCGTCTCCTTGGTGCGGGGGCAGTTCACGGAGACGAAATCCGCCTCGCGCAAAAGCGTGTCGAGCGCGACCTTTTCCGCACCGCGGGCGGCGAACTGCTCGTCGGTGAGATAGGGGTCATAGGCGAGCACGCGCATCCGGAACAGGGTCCGGCAAAGCTCGGCGACGCGGCTGCCCACATTTCCGAGCCCGATGATGCCGACCGTCATGCCGAGTATGTCGTGCCCCATGAAGGCGGTGCGCGAAATGTCGGGCTTGGCGCGCATGTAGCGATCCGTCTCGCCGATGCGCTTGGAGAGCGCCAGCATTAGCCCCAGCACGTGCTCGGCCACGCCCTCCTTGTTGCCACCCGTCTGATTGACGACGGCGACTCCGGCCGCCGTGCAGGCATCGACATCCACCGTGTCGTAGCCGGCGCCGTTCGAGGAGACGAGCAGAAGGTTGGGCGCCTGCGCGAGCAGCGCCGGAGTGCCATGGAAGCGGGGGGCGAGTTCATCGCGCGTGGCGCCGATCTGATAAGCGTGCGCGTGGGCGAGGACCGTCTCGGAGTCGGCATTGCTGCTGTCGTTTGTCAGGCGATCCACGCGGATGTCCGGCCGCTGCGCCAGGATGTCGAGGAATATCTGGTGCGCGACGTGGTTGACGTAGAAGACGCGCTTGGCGTTGGGAGCCATATCGATTGCAGTCCTTATGCCCGAAGGGGGTCATTGCGCGTGCCGCGTGAGCCACCGCAGGGGGTTCCCCCGCCGCCGCGGGGCCGCTGCGGGGATCACGCAATGACGGGGTGGCGATTGGGAATCTACGCCCGCTGGATCAGCTCGATCTTGTAGCCATCCGGGTCTTCGACGAAAGCGATCACCGTGGTGCCGAACTTCACCGGGCCCGGCTCGCGAGTCACCTTACCGCCGCCCTTCCGCACCGTCTCGCACGCCGCCGCGACGTCCGGCACGCCGACCGCAAGATGGCCGAACGCGGTGCCCTGCTCGTATTTCGTGACGCCATAATTGTAGGTGAGCTCGATCACGGCGTGGCTTTCCTCTGGCCCGTAGCCGACGAAGGCGAGCGTGTATTTCCCGTCCGGCACGTCGCGCCGGCGCAGCTCCTTCATGCCCAGGAGCTCGGTATAAAACTTCACGCTTCGATCGAGATCGCCGACCCGGATCATTGTGTGCAGGAAGCGGCTCATGCAGGGCTCTCCTTCAAAAAGGCGGCGGGATCGAGGCCGAGCAGGAACAGCCCCGCCTCGTCCGCCGCCGCGATCGTCGCTTGACGCCCGGCCAGCATGACCCCTCCGGCCTCGAAGGCAATCCCCCTCAGTCCCGCCTGGGCGGCGGCGGTGACGGTCGCCGGGCCGATGGTCGGCAGGTCGGCGCGCCGCTCCTGCCCTGGCTTGACGAGCTTTACCAGCACGCCGCCCGGGCCGGGTCGCGCCAGCCCAGCGGCGCGGGCGAGCATGGCATCGGTGCCCTCGATCGCCTCCACGGCGAGCACGAGCCCCTGCTGCACGACGCAGCCCTGGCCCACGTCGGCCGCGCCGAGCGCCCTCGCCACCGCCACCCCGCGCCTTGTGTCGCCCTCCGCCAATTCGTCGGGGCGGCACTTCGTCAGTACGCCCGCGGGCGCCAGCGCGTCGGCGAGCACGGTGTCGGCGCCGATCACCCGGAAGCCTTCTTCCTCCAATACGCGCACGACGGCGGCAAGCAGGGCGTCGTCGCCACCGAAGGCGGCGCGGCCGATGCGGGCCAGCAGCCGCGCGCCCGCCGCATCCGGGCGCAGGCTCAGGATCGACGGGCGGCGCACCGCGCCGATCAGCACGACATCGCAGCAGTTCTGCTCGCGCAGCGCCCGCAGGATGCGGCCTGCTGCGCCGATCCGCGCCACGCAATGACGAAACCGCGACAGCAGGCCGAGATCGGCGGCACCCTCGAGCGCGATCACGAACACGGGGCGGCCCATTGCCTCGGCGGCGGCGGCCACCCGGGCGGGCAGCTCGCCGCCGCCCGCGAGAATGCCGAGGGGGGCGCCTGTCATCGCCGGCACCCTAGCGGCGGGCGTAACCCGGTTGAAGACGCCCGGCTCGGGTCACTTTGCCAAGAGCTGCCCCGCGCCGGGCGCCGTCCCGCCGGCGGGTGCGTTCCCGAGTAACCAGGGTTTCATCTATGCCCGGCAGGAATCTTTAGCCGCCCGCGCCCTTGTTGGTTGCATTCGTCAAGCCCCTCCGCGGTCCGCCGCGGTCACCACGAGGAGCAATGCAAATGACCGAACCGAACACCGACCGGCGCCGGCCCCGGCTTCGCCGCACGCTTGCGGCCGCACTGCTGGCCAGCACGACGCTCGGCGGCTTGGCCGCCATCCCGGTGCTGCGCGCGACGGCCGAAGCGCAGGCGCAGACCCAGGCGGCACCCGAGACCGCGCAGCAGAAGGACCTACCGCCGATCGCCGCACCCGGTCCGAGTACCAACGGGCAGGCTCCGGTGAACGAAGGCAGCGCCATGCGCGAGCGGGTGCCGAACTTCGTCGCGCTGGTTAAGCAGGTGAAGCCTGCGGTGGTGACGGTCACCAATTACCTTAAGAACGGCGCCGCCGAGGACGAGGGGAGCGACGGCAACGGCCCGCAGCAACTGCCGTTCCCATTCAACCAGTTCCCGTTCAACCAGATGCCCTTCGGCCAGGGTCCCTTCGGCCAGCAGATGCCGCACCGCGCGGTCGAGGCGCGCGGCTCGGGCTTCATCATCAACCCCGACGGCCTGATCGTGACCAACTTCCACGTCGTCAAGGACGAAGCGCGGCTGGAGGTGACGCTCGCCGACGGCTCGAAATATCCGGCGAAGATCGTCGGCACCGACCCGCGCACCGACATCGCCGTGATCCGCATCGACGCGCACCACCCGCTGCCTTATCTGCAGCTCGGCGACTCGCAGGACGTGGAGCCCGGCCAGTGGGTGATCGCGATCGGCAACCCGTTCGGGCTTTCCGAGACGGTGACGGCGGGCATTGTCTCGGCAGTCGGGCGCAATATCGGCGCCGGCCCCTATGACAGCTTCATCCAGGTGGATGCGCCGATCAACCGCGGCAACTCCGGTGGGCCACTGATCACGCAGGATGGCAAGGTGGTCGGGATGAACACCGCGATCCTCTCGCCTACCGGCGGGTCGGTCGGCATCGGCTTCGCAATTCCGTCGGACACGATCCAGCGCATCGCGAGCGACCTCGAGCACACGGGCCACGTAACGCGCGGCTATCTGGGTGTCGAGGCGCAGAGCGTGTCGGATGCGATGTCGAAGGCGCTCGGGCTGCCGAATGTCGGCGGCGCGCTGATCGCCTCCGTACAGCCCGACACGCCGGCGGCGCACGCCGGCCTGCAGCCGGGCGACGTGATCGAGAAGGTGAACGGCAAGGAGATCAAGGATCCCTCGCAGCTCGCGCTGGCGATCTCCGGAATCCGGCCGGGCCATGACGCGACGCTCGATATCATGCGCGACGGGCATCAGGAGACGCTGAACGTGCGCGTCGCCGAGATGCCGAGCGAGCAGCAGACGGCGAGCAACCAGGGATCCGGACAGCGCCAGGAAGGTCGGCTCGGCCTCGCCCTGGGGCCGGTCTCGCCGGATATAGCGAGCCAGCTCAATCTGCCGGACGGCACGCGCGGCGCCGTGGTGCAGCAAGTGCAGCCGGGCTCGCCCGCCGAGATCGCCGGGCTACAGCCGGGCGACGTGATCGTCGGCGTCGGCACCCACAAGGTGAACAGCCCGCAGCAGGCGACGGCGGCGATCCGCGACGCGCTGCAGCACGATCCTAACGCGCTGGCGCTCAGGATCATCCGCGACGGCCAGCCGGCGTTCGTGGCGATCAACCTCAATAACCCGAACGAGCAGCAGTCGGGGAATGGGTAGCGGACGGCACTCACGTTATGCGCGGGCGTCGGCCCGCGCATAAACGCACGAGCGCGACGTGGCGGGGCGTCAAAACCAGTTCGCCTTGTCTACCACGTTCCGCAGCGGCGCACCGGCCGCGAAGGCGCGGCAATTGTCGCGGATGATTGCGTAGCGGCGCTCGTCGAGTTCCGGCCCGTAGCCGGCGGTGTGCGGCGTAATGAGAACGCCCGGCATGGTCCATAGGCGGTGATCGGCGGGCAGGGGCTCGGTTTCGAACACGTCGAGCCCGGCGCCGGCGATCTCGCCCGCCGCGAGCGCGTCCGCCAGATCATCGAGCTTGGTCGTCTTGCCGCGGCCGATATTGATGAAGAACGCGCCGCGCTTCATGCGGCGGAACCGCTCGCGGTGCATGAAGCCTTCGGTCGCGGGCGTGTGCGGTACGGTGAGGATCACGAAATCGGCTTGCGGCAGCAACGCGTCGAGCATGTCCGGGCCATGCAGTTCGGCGACACCGGGCGGCGGTTCGGTGCGCCGCGCGTCGGTCGCGATGACGCGCATCCCGAAGGCAGCGCAAAGTCGCGCCGCCTCGGCGCCGATGCCGCCGGCGCCGACGATCAGCGCGGTTGCGGCGGGAAGGTGCACGACGCCGGTATCGAGCGGCTTTGGTTTCCACTCGCGGCGCCATTGCTGCGGCAGGTAGGTGTGGAAGTCGCGCGCGAAGGCGAGCACAAATCCCATAATGTGCGCGCCGATATGGTCGTTGTAGATCTCGCGCATATTCGTCACGACCACCGGGTGCGCGATCAGTTCGGGGTAGTAGTAGCCGGCCGGCGGCGCTGCCTGCGGCGATTGCAGCCAGTGCAGGCGCGTGGCGCGCGCGAGCAGTTCCTTCGGCAGCACCCCATAGGCCGCCTCGGCCTCGGCGATCGCGGTCGCGGCGTCCGCCTCGGTTTCCGCGACCAGCACCTGCGCCTCCGGCACCTCACGTTCCAGCCGGCGCGCCCATTCGCGCGCGATATCGGTCTGCGGCGGCAGCATCAGGAGGCGGAAACCCATCGGACGTGCACCTTTCCTTAACCGCTCTGGCTTAGGCTCCGCGTCGGCACAGTCAACGGAGGCCCGTTATACGTCGCCGTGGCTTTGTGATGGGACTGGCGGCTGCGGCTCTGCCGCTCGGACCGCGCCCGGCGAGGGCCGGCAATGAGCTGTGCGTGATCGTGCCCGAACTGCCGACCGATCCGGGTGGTATCGCGCTGCGCGTGCTTGCGCCCGAACTGGAAGCGGCGCTCGGGCGGCCGGTAGTGGTGGATTTCCGCCCCGGGGCGGGCGGTATTGTTGGCCTGATGGCGGGCGCGAGCGCGGCGCCGGACGGGCTGACCTTAACCGTGCTGACCCCGGCGGTGACGCTCGCCCCCTGGCTCAGCCGGCGGATGGATTGCACGCCGGCCGATTTCGCGCCGCTTGGGCGGATCAGCTTCGCGCCGAGCCTGTTGCTGGTGGGCGCGGCCTCACCCTGGCGGAGTCTGGACGACCTGCTGGGCGCAGCCCGCGCGGGGCGGCGGGTCGTGGTGCCGGCACCCTGGGACTGGCGGCCAGCGGAGGTGGCGCAGGCGATGTTCCTGGCGCGCACTGGCTTGCCGCATGTGACCGCGCTCGGGGCGGAAACGGGGGGCGAGCGGCTAGCGCAGCTTGCGCGCGGCGAGGTCGATCTCGCCTTCGCGGCGGCCGAGCCGACGCGGTTGGGGGCGCTCGCGGGTGTGCGGGTGCTTGCGGTAGCGGGACCGGCGCGGCTGCCCGGGCTCGACGCGCCCACACTCGCCGAAGCGGGTGTAGATCTTACCCTCGGTCCGTGGCGGATGCTCGCCGTGCCGAGTCAGGTGCCGGAACGGCTGCGCGCGCCGCTCCAGGCAGCGCTCCGAGGTGCCCTCGCCGAGACCCCTCTGCGCGCCGCGCTCGCACGAGCCGGGATCGCGCCGTCCTGGATAGGGCCGGCCGGGGCAGCGGATCAGCTCGCGGAGGAATGCCGGCAGGCGGGCGCCCTGTTCAGCGCGCTCGGCCTGAACGTGCGTGCCGGGGCGGGCGCGGCGATGCGGTCCTAGCGCAGAGTGCAGGACGGATTCTCGATCCGCCCGCGCGAGTGCTCCCGACGCAGCCTATCGTCCCCGCGGCGGCTTGTGCGGACCCTCCTGGCGTGCCGGATAGCGAGGTCGGCTGGATGGCGCTCGCGCGCCATCACCGCTTGCCGACGGCCTGCCCGACTGGACGATGAGCCCGATGGTCGCCATCCGATTCGCCGCCGCCGGCTGCGACGGGGTCGGGATGCAGCTTGGCTGGTACTAGCAGCTTGGCTGGTACTATTCGCAAGCGCAGCCGCGAGGATCAGGCGAGTTGCAGCAATTGTGCCTTGAGATAGGCGGTCTCCGGCAGGTGCGGATGCACCGGATGGTCCGCTCCGGCGCCCGTGGTGGCGAGCACGCGCGCCTCGCGCCGGGCGCGCCAGAGGCCCCAGGCGATCTGCGCTGACCACTCCGGAAGGGGCGCGTGATGGCTGCATGAGGCGGTGAAAAGGAATCCGCCCCGGCGCCGTCACGGCGGCGGCGAGGCGGGTGAGCTTGCCGTAGGCGCGCAGTCCGGCGGCGGCGTCCTTGCGGGATTTGGCGAAGGCGGGTGGATCGCACACGACGAGATCGAACCGTTCCCCAGCGGCGGCCAATTCTTCCAGCAGATCGAACGCATCGGCGCGGCGCGTGCGGACGCCGGCAAGCCCGTTGAGAGCGGCGGCCTGCTCGGCGGCGGCAAGCGCGGGGGCGCTGCTGTCGGCGAGCAGCACCGAGGCGGCGCCGGCGGCAGCGCAGCGCAGGCCAAAAGCGCCGGTGTGGCAGAAAAGATCGAGCACGCGCGCGCCCGCGGCGAGGCCGGCGACGAGATCGCGGTTCGGCCGCTGGTCATAGTACCAGCCGGTCTTCTGCCCGCCCAGCAGATCGACGGGGAAGCGCAGGCCGGCTTCCACCACCTCCGCGTCCCCGTCGGTGCCGCGTAGCTGGGTGGTTTCCTCCGGCAGTGATTCGAGACGGCGGGCGGAGGAATCGTTGCGAGCGACAATGACAGAGAAATCGAGCGCCTCGAGAATGAGCGACGTGAGCCGCTGCATCCCGGCGGTGTTCGCTTGAACAACCGCCGCGTCGCCGAAGCGGTCGATGATCAGCCCCGGCAGCCGGTCGCCCTCGGCATGGACGAGGCGATGAAATTCGGGATCGCAGAGCCGGGCGCGCAGCGCCGCTGCCTCCTCGATGCGGGCGCGCATCCAGGCCGCGTCGATCACCGCGTCGGCATCGCGCTCCAGCACGCGCGCGGCGATCAGGCTGTGCGGATTGAACAGGGCGAGACCGAAACGCACGCCGTCATCCCCCTCCAGCCGCACGAGGCTGCCGGGGGCAAGGGCGCGCGCCTCGGGAGTCATCGCGATCTCGTTGCTGAAAGCCCAGGGCGCGCCGGCACGCAGCCGCCGGCCTTCCTTAGGCCGCAGGCGGACGAGCGGATAAGGGGTCAAGCCGCGCGGCGCTGCGCGGGCCGCAGGATGGCGACGAGCGCGGCGACGAGCCGATCCATCATGGCGTCGCTGTGCAGCGGCGTCGGCGTGAGGCGGAGGCGCTCGGCCCCACGCGGCACGGTGGGATAGTTGATCGGCGTCGCGTAGATGCCGAACTCATCGAGCAGCCGGCGGCTGATCTCGGTGCAGCGCGAGGCCTCGCCGACATGCAGCGGCACGATGTGGCTTTCGGATTCGATGCGCGGCAGGCCGGCCGCATCCAGCTTGCGCTTCAGCGTCTCGGCGCGCTCGAACAGGCGGGCACGCAGCGCATGATCGCCACGCACGTGCCGGACGCTGGCAAGCGCGGCCGCGGCCACCATCGGCGGCATCGAGGTGGTGAAGATGAAGCCCGGCGCGGTGGAGCGCAGATAGTCGATCACCTCGGCATCGCCCGCCACGTAGCCGCCCTGCACGCCGAACCCCTTGGCGAGCGTGCCCTCGATCAGATCGACGCGATGCGCCACGCCGTCCCGCTCGGCGACGCCGCCGCCCGTGGGGCCGTAGAGGCCGACCGCGTGCACCTCGTCGAGATAGGTCATCGCGCCGAAACGTTCCGCGAGATCGCAGATCGCGCTGATCGGCGAAATGTCGGCGTCCATCGAATAGACGGATTCGAACGCGATCAGCTTCGGCGCGGCGGCGGGGGCGGCGGCCAGCAGTTCCTCCAGGTGCGCGAAGTCGTTGTGGCGGAAGATCCGCACCTCCGCCCCTTTCGCGCCCTTGAGGCCGGCGATCATGGAGGCGTGGTTCTTCTCGTCGGAGAAGGCGACCCAGCCGGGCATCGAATTGAGAAGCGTCGAGAGCGCCGCCTGGTTGGAGACAAACCCCGAGGTGAACAGCAGCGCCCGCTCCTTGCCGTGCAAGCGGGCAAGCTCGGCCTCCAGCGCATCATGCACGGGGCTCGTGCCGCTGATGTTGCGCGTGCCCCCGGCCCCGGCGCCCATCTGCCGCGCCGCCGTGCAGGCGGCTTCGATTACCGCTTGGTGGTTGCCCATCCCGAGATAGTCGTTGGAGGAGAAGACCAGCACCTCCGACCCGTCGGGCCGTGCGTAGTAGGGAAAGCGCGCCGCCTGCTTGGCGAGCGGAGTGAACCGGCGATACCGGCCCTGAGCCTGGATGTCGGCCAGCGCGCGGCGGCAATGATCCTGGAACGGGTGCATGGCGGATCGGACTTCTAGCGCGCCGGCGCGCGGCGGCAAATGCGTAGCATTACGGACAATGGTTCATGAACGGGCGGCGAGGCCGACGCCGGTCAACGTGATCGCGAGCGCCACGAGCTGCCGCGGGCCGAGCGGGTCGCCGAGCAAGAGGGCGGAACTCAGCACGCCGACCAGCGGCGAGAGGAGCACCGAGGTGGCGGCGATCGAGGCGGGAAGCAGCCGCAGCGCGCGGAACCAGGTCAGGTAGGCGACCGTCATCGGCATAATGGCGATGTAGGCGAAGCAGAGCCATGCGACCGGGGTGAGGCGGCTGAAATCCGGGTGCTCCAGCAAGGCGGCGAGCAGGACGGTCGGGATGAACCCGAGCCCGATCTGCCAGACGACCCCGGCCACGGGCGGCATCCGCAGCGGCTGGCGCTTGATCACCACGGTGCCGAGGCCGAACAGGAAGGCGGCCAGGAAGCCGCAGGCGACGCCCGGCAGGAGGCGGGCGCTGAAGCGCATCTCCTCAGCGCCGACCAGTGCCGCCACGCCGGCGAGTGCGAGCACCATGCCGGCCACCCGCCTGGGCGTCGGGCGCTCGCCCAGCATCGGCCAGGCGAGCAGTGCCGCCCATACGGGCAGGGTGTAGGTGATGACCACCGCCTCGCTCGAGCGCAGCCACCAGAGCGAGAGTGCGGTGAAGACGCCGAACAGGCCGTAATTGAGCAGCGAGAACAGGAGCAAGTTGCCTGCTTGCTCGCGCGGGAAGCGCAGGCTCTCGCCCCGCCCGAGCGCGAGCGCGAGGGCGAAGGCGAGGCCGCCCACGAACGAGACCGAGCGCATCGTGAAGGGAGGAAGTTCCGACATCAGGAACTTCATCAGGGGCCAGTTGAGCCCCCAGGAGCAGGCGGTGATTGCGAGCAACGCGAGCCCTTCGGCGCGGCCGCCCCGCCACGAGCCGCGCGCGGCGGTGGCCGGGACTGTCTGCTCGGCACCTGACGGCATCGTGGCCCCGTTTCTGCTACCGAAGCCCGTATGGCACAGTCGGCACGCTGGCCTAAGCGGTGCGGGGGGACGGGCAGATATGCGGCTGTTCGATTTGCGCGGGAAGGTCGCCATCGTGACCGGCGGCAACGGCGGCATCGGGCTCGGCATGGCGGAGGGACTGGCAGAGGCGGGCGCCGCCTTGCTGCTCGTCGGGCGCGACGCGACGAAGGCCGAGGGGGCGCTCGCGCATCTGCACAAGGCGGGCGCCAAGGCGGATTTCTTCGCCGCCGACGTGACGAAACGGGAATCGTGCCGGGCGATGGTGGCCGAGGCACTCGCCGCGCACGGGCGGCTCGACATCCTCGTCAATAACGCCGGCACCTCGATCCGCAAGATGCCGCAGGACTACACCGAGGAAGAGTGGCATCAGGTGATGGACACCAACCTGACAAGCGCGTTCCTCTGCGCGCAGGCCGCCTATCCCGCGATGAAGCAAGCGGGCGGCGGCAAGATCATCAATATCGGTTCGATGATGTCGCTGTTCGGCGCGCCCTATGCGACGCCGTATGCGGCGAGCAAGGGCGGCATCGTGCAGATGACGCGCGCGCTCGCCACCGCCTGGGCGGCGGACAATATTCAGGTCAACGCGGTGCTGCCCGGCTGGATCGACACCGAGCTGACGCGCCGCGCCCGCGCGCAGGTGGCGGGATTGCAGGAGCGGGTGCAGGAGCGCACGCCTGCGGGACGCTGGGGCGTGCCGGCGGACATGGCCGGCGTGGCGGTGTTCCTCGCAGGCAGCGGATCGGATTTCGTCACCGGGGCGGCGATCCCGGTGGATGGGGGATTCTCGGTTACGACCTGAACGCCGTTCGGCCCGAAGGGCGGGGGCGGGTTGCGCCCTATCGCACAGCGGGCGGAAGCAGCAAGCCGGCGGGCCAGGGCGCGTTCGGCCAGGACGTAAGTCCGAGTGGACCGACGACGTTGTGCTGCAGGATGGCGCCATAACTGCCGAGCGCGCTCGCGAGTGCCGCGCGCCAGTCCGGGCGCAGGCCGGGGATGGCGGAGGTGACGGGCAGCGCCGCGGCGCCTTGCGCGTGCCAGCCGCTTGCAGGCGTGTCCTTCAGGATCAAAGCATCCAGCACCCAGGCGACGAGCGCGGTCCAGCGGGCGTCTTCGTTCGGGGTAGCGGCAAAGACGGGTTCGAGCGCGAGCGGCGGATCGAGCAGCATGTCACCGGGACGGCGCGCGGCGGCGAGGTCGGTGGCGCGGCCCGCTTCGGCGGCGCAGCGGCCGGCGCGGAACCCGTCCTGCATCTCGCCTGCCTCCTGGAAGGGGAGCGGCGCGAAGCCGATGCCGGCCGCTTCCATCGCCTGCTGCAAGGCGCGCTGGCCGGGATCGCCGATCAGCACGCAGATTACCTTGGCTTGCAGATCGCGCAGGCTGTGCGCACTTGCGCCGGCAGGAAAGAGCAGCGTCACCGGATCGATGAACGCGACCGGACCAGGCACGATGCGGGGCGCGAGACGCTGCTCGGCGATGGCATCTGCGGTCAGGAATGCCACGTCGTCCTGCCCAGCCCGTACCGGAGCAAAGTCGCGCGGCGCTGCATAGAGATGAAACGCCACCTTGCCCGCCGGGCCGAGCGCGGCGAGCGCGAAGGCGCGGCAGAGATCGAGCGCCATGCCGCCCTTCTCGTCGGCAAAGCCGGACCGCGGCTCGGCGCCGCAGCGAACCGTGCCCGATGCGCGGACGGCTTCGAGGGTGCGTGCGTGCGCCGCGGGCGCGCCGAGCGCGAATGCCGCCAGGAGCGCGAGGCCGAAGCGAAGGCGCACCGGCACTAATTGTACTGCGGCAGGGTCGCGGGTAGAGTGTTGAATCCGTCCGGCACCTTTGTCTCGATATGCAGGGCGGCGTCGGTCGGCGTGATGCCGAGCACCGCGCAGCCCTTGCCGCCGAGATGCGGCAGTGTCGCGATCTCGCGCGCCGGGGTGAGCGCGAGCGAAGGCGGCAGCGGCGGGGCGCGGCCTGTCAGGCGCGCCGGATCGAAGGCCGAGAGCAGATCGTCCGTTTCGGGCGTGTTGATGTCGCGCGGGCCGAGATAGTGCTGCACAAAACCGTCCGGGCCGTTGAAGCGGGGATCAGCGCCAGCGAGCAGCGCCTGTTTCTCGTCGGGCAGCGTCGCGAGGGGCGGCAGGTCGAAAATCGCCTCGATGGTTTCGATGACCGCATTGTGGTCGCCCTCGGCATGCGAAACCGCGTGTGCGCGCGCATAGGGCGAGATCACCATCGTCGGGATACGCACGCCGCGCGCGAGCGGCAATCCGTCTGGCCCGTAGGAGAGAATGCGCGGCGGCACGTGGTCGTAGAAGCCGTCGGATTCGTCGTAGGTGATGATGATCGCGCTTTGCGACCAGAGCGCCGGGCGGCTGGCGATGGCGTTGATCACCTGAGCGGCCATCGCCTCGCTGATCTGCCGGTCGCTGTAAGCGGGATGGTCGTCGTTGCCGTTCTTCACCTTGTCGATTGCCGCGATGTCGGACTCCGTCAGGCCGGAGGTGGCGGGGAAGCCGCGGTTCTGGATCGGCGGCTTCAAGCCGTCGAGGTTGCCGAAGCCGCCGCGAATATAGAACACGCCGCCGCCCGCGGGGATGTTGCCGGCATCGACATCGGTGAAGAAATCTCCGAGGCCGCGCAGGTTGCGCGACATCTGCGGATTGTTGGCGATGTAGCCAAAATACTGCGCGCCGTTGTGGTGGCTAACGTAATCGTTGTGGGTGGCGACGGGCGAGGGGTCGGTCGGCTCGTGGTCGTAGCCGGCCTCGTACCAGCGCCAGGGAACCGGCTGCCCGTGGCGCGACGCGATCGCCGCGATGTCCTGGCTGACATCCGCGAGGTCGGACTCCGGCGCGCGGTCTGTTGCCATCATCTCGTTCACCAAGGCGCCGGTGAAGGCGAGCGGCAGGGTGGCGAAGGTGAAATTGGAGGCGATGTTGTTGTTGGCGTAGTTCTCGATCGGAGAGCCACGCGGCTCGCGGTCGTTCTGCGTCGGGTCGAACTGCGAGCCCCAAAAGGGCTGGGCGTCCGTGACCATCGGCGGCCCCACAGTGGTCGCGGCAACACCATTGGCGCTGACGCTTTGGCCCTGCGGCCCGTGCTTGACCCACTGCGTCTCGCCGGCTTGGCCGGCGATCATAGCGATGGCATTGGGCGCGGAGGGCGAGTCCTCGGTCGCGAAAATATTGTCGAAGAGCGTGAAGTTGCTGGCCCAGCGCCAGAAGAACGGGATGGTGTCGCAGTCGATGTGGCTCATCACGAGCCGTGCGTATTGCGTGCCCATCGCGGCGTTCTTGGGGCCGCCCTTAGAGGCGAAACGTTCATACTCCTCTGCGGCGAAACCATCCATGCGCGCAACGCCACGAACGACGTCGATCTTCTTGGCGAGTCCGACATGGCTGTGATCGACGCTATCGACGAAGGTCGCGTTCTGCGCCGGGCCGATGCGGAACGGGGTGACGGTGACTTCCTTGCCATCCACGTCCCTGTAGTGCTGGACGAAGCCTGGCGTGCGCGCCGGATCGCGCCGGGCCGCGCCGTCCATGTAAAGGCCGTTGGCGCCGGGGAAGGTGCCGTACTCGTTGTCGAACGAGTGGTTCTCGTTGAAAATCACGAATACGTAGCGGACCTTGGCGCGGAGCGCGCGGATAAGCTCGGCGCGGCTTAGGCGCGGCTCGGCCTCGTGCCGGACGAAGGGGGCGATTTCTTTCGGCGGATTCGGTTGCGGCGTGACGAGCGGGTGGGCGGGGGCCTGAGCGTGCGCCGCGATGCCGGCGAGCGAGGCGAGGAGCGCGAAAGAGCCGAAGCGTATCCGCATCACTGTCCTTTCTTGGCCGCGACCGGTTTCAGCACGCATTGGGGCGGGGGAAAAGTGACGGTTGGGTGACGGCGTTCAGCTTCCGTAAACGGCGGTCGGCAGCCACATCGTGAGCCACGGGACGTAGGTGATGATGCCGAGCACGATCAGAAGCAGGATCAGGAACGGCAGGATCCCGCGGATCACCTCGCCCACGGGCGCGCTGGAGACGGTGGAGAGCACGAACAGATTGAGCCCGACCGGCGGATGGACGAGGCCGATCTCCATGTTATGGGTGAAGATGATCGAGAAATGCACCGGATCGACGCCGAGCGGCTTCAGCACCGGGGCGAGGATCGGCAGCACCAGCAGAAGGGTGGCCGTGACTTCGAGGAAGCAGCCGAGCACCAGCAGCAGCACGTTGATCGCGAGCAGGAATTCCCAGGTCGCGAAGTGATGCGCCACCGTCCACTGCACGAGGCGCGCGGGCAAGCCGGATTCCGTCATCCAGTGGCCGAAGGCGAGCGCGGTGGCGACGATCAGCATGATGGCGCCGGCGCTGCGCAGCCCGTCGGCGATCACGTTCAGTGTGCGCGTCCAGCGAAAGCCCCGGTAGAAGACGAGGCTGACGAAGAGCGATACGCTGGCGGCGATGGCGGCGGCCTCGGTGACGGTGACGAGCCCGCCATAGATGCCGACCAGCACGATCGCCGGCACGAGCAAGGCTGGTAAGGCGCCCCAGGTGACACGGACTTTCTCGGCAAGCCGCATCGGCGGCTCCTTGGGGAAGTCGTGGCGGCGCGCATACCACCACACCCAGCCGAAAAACGCAGCCGCTTGCAGGATGCCGGGAAGGATGCCGGCGAGAAACAGGCGCGGCACGGACTGCTCGGCGACGATGCCATAGAGGATCAGCGCGAGGCTCGGCGGAATGACGATGCCGATGGTGCCGGAGGCGCCGACCACGCCGAGCGCGAAGCTGCGCGGGTAGCCGCGTTCGATCATCGCCGGCAGCAGGATCGTGCCCATCGCCAGCGCGGTCGCCACCGAGGAGCCGCAGATCGCGGCGAACAGCGTGCAGGCGACCACCGTGACAAGGCCAAGCGAGCCGCGGATCGAGCCGAGCCAGGCGGTGGCCAGATCGACAAGCGCCTTGGCGACGCCACCCTGACGCATGAAAGTAGCCGCCATGACGAACAGAGGCAGGGACATCAGCGTCGGCGAATTGAGGTCGTCGAGGATGTTCTGCGCGACGCCGATCAGCGGCTGGCCGGAGACGTAGTAAAGCACGGCCGCGCAGGCGCCGAGGACGAGGAAGATCGGCATCCCCGCCGCGAGCAGGCCGAAAAAGAGTAGCAGGAATTCGACGGCGGCCATCTTTACTCGCCGAACGCGCCGGCGTCGTAGGACGCGGGCAGCTCATTCGCCGGAATGTGCCCGACATGCATCGTCGCCGGGTCGAAGGCGAACAGGTAGCGGCCGAGGCGGACCAGGTATCGCACGATCATCAGCAAGCCCGCCGTGGGCAGGCTGGCGTAATAAATCCACATCGGAAAGGCGAGGGCGCTCGAGCTGCGTTCGTCGATGGCGAGCGAGGTGCTGACGATCTGCCAGCCGAGCCAGAGCATTCCGGCGGAGAAGATGAGTGCCACCAGGCAGTTGAACACTTCGAGCCAACGCTGACACTGTGGGGGCAAAATCCGCAGCAGCACGTCGGGACGCACATGGCCGTCGGTGCGGACGAGCTGGCTGGAAATGATGAGCACGCCCCAAACGACGAAATAGACGATCACCTCCTCGGCCCAGGAGATCGCATGCTGCGGAAACAGGTAGCGGCCGAGCACTTGGATGAGCGCCACCACCATCGCCGCCGCGCCGAGCAGCCCGACGATGACGCGTTCGAGGCGGTCCCAAAGCGTGTCCCTCTGCGTCACTCGCCCTCACCCGGCGGGCTGGCGCCCGGCGGCCTCTCGCGCAGAGCGGGAGAGGCGAACCTTGCGGCGCGTGCTTTTGTCACCTCTCCCGCTTGGCGGGAGAGGTCGGCGCGCGCCAGCGCGCCGGGTGAGGGCGGAGCGGCTCTCAAGCCGAGGAACCGATCGACTCTTGAACCAGCTTCACCAAATCGGGCGAGATGTTGGTGTCCTTGATCATCCCGTCCTGCTGCGCCAGCATCTTCTTTCGACTCTCCGCAAGCTCGGCCGCCGAGGGGTCCGTGACCTTGATGTTGTTCGCCTCCAGCGCCTTGCGCGCGTTGGCCTGCGAGGCGAAGGCGGCGGCGCGGTAGCCGCCGATGTTCTGCGCCCAGATGTCTGTCAGCATCTTCTGCTGATCCGGCGAGAGTTTGCCCCAGAAGGCATCGGTGAACATCGGTACGTACTGGCCCATAAACTGATGGTCGGCATAGGAGTAGCGCACGCCGGCATCCCAGAGCTTGGCGCTATTGACGCTCTCGTCGGTGCTGACCAGCGCGTCGAACGTGCCCTGCGAAAGTGCGAGCGGCACGTTGGGCCAGGGCGTCACGTTGGGCAGCCCGCCGAAAAACTTGATCCGCCAGGAGATCGCCGCGCCGCCGGGGCTGCGGATCTTCAGGCCCTTGAACGAATCTGGGCCGGTAAGCGGGGTCTTGGTCGAGTACCAGTTCTGATAGCCGAGATCCATCCAGGGGCCGGGAATGTGCACGCGCAGCTTCTTCTCGAGCTGGGCGGCGACGTACTGGCCGGGCTTGCCGTCGGTGGCGCGGTGCGTGACCTCGGCGGGCTGGCCGTAGAACAGCGGGAGCTGCACGAAATCGGTATCGGGGACGATGCCGGTGAGCACCCAAAGGCCGGGCACCGCCATCTCCACCTGCCCTTGCAGCAGCGCTTTCGAGACGTTGATGTCGGCGAAAAGCTGGCCGGAGTGGAACACCTCCCCGGTGATCTTGCCGCCCGAGGCCGCCTCTACCTTCTTCAGGTAGTCGACCACGCCCTGGTTGCGCGGATGGCTCGGCGCGGTGTCGAGCGAGCAGCGAATTTTCAGGACATCGTCGGCCCGCGCGGTCTTGAGGATTGCGGGCGCGGCCAGCGCACCAAGGGCCGCGCGGCCGAGCGCGCGGCGGGTCAGGTCGTTCGGCATCGCGTTACCTCCCTGAAAACCGGAGTTTCCGGGGGTCATGGCGGCGGGCAGGGGCGAAGTCAAGGAAGCCTGCCGCGGGCAGGTCAGCTTGCGGGAACAGGCGTCCCCTGCTCTTCGCGCAGCAACCCACCGGCGGCTCTGGGGCGTCATCTTTCATCCCCTCGAAGCCTTTCAGAAGCTGGCCGTCGAAGCGCCGCTGCCCGTTGATCTCGCGCAGCACCGAAGCGGCGTCGGGCTCGGCGACCGTGCCCCTGACCGGACAGTCCCAGGTGCCCAGGGGCTCGCGCCAGTGCGCGCGGCCAGGTCGCCCTTGCCCGGGGCCGGGAAACAGCCGAGCGTTCCCGCAAGGCGGCGCGAGGCAGGGGCGATATGAATTTCGATTTTCCCGAAGATCTGAAGCAGTTGCGCGACGAGGCGCGGCGGTTCCTGGCCGCTCGCTGCCCGCCCGCCGTGACGCGAAGCGTTCTCGAATCCGATGAGCCGTTCGACCGCCCGTTGTGGAGCGCGCTCGCCGGACTCGGCTGGACCGGCGCGGCGATCCCGGAGGAATACGGGGGTTCCGGTCTCGGCGCGCTCGGGCTGTGCGTGCTGGCCGAGGAAATGGGCCGCGCGGCGGCGCCGGTGCCGTTCGCCTCCTCGGTCTGCGCCGCGTCCGAGGCGCTGCTCGCGTTCGGCGACGAGACGCAGAAGCGGCGCTTCCTGCCGCGGCTTGCTGCGGGAGAAACCATCGGCACGCTCGCCTACGCCGAGCGGCCCGGCATTTCCGATCCGCGCCGGCTGGGCGCGCGCGCCGAAGGCGGGCGCCTGCACGGCAGCAAGTACGCGGTGCCGGACGGGATGGCAGCGGAGTTCGCCATCGTCGCCGTGAACGGCGGGCGCGGGCCGTGGCTCTATCTCGCCGAGCTTGCGGGCGCTGCGCGCGAGCCGGTGGCGACCATCGATCCGAGCCGCAAGCACGCGCGCATCGTCTTCGACGGCGTCGCGGCCGAGCCGCTGGCGCGCGCGGACAGCGCCGAACAGGTGCGGCGCCTGCTCGACCGGCTCGCCGTGCTGATGGCGTTCGAGCAACTGGGGCTTGCCGAGCGGGCGATGGAGATGGCGCGCGACTACGCGCTGCAGCGGTATGCCTTCGGCCGGCCGATCGGTTCGTTCCAGGCGATCAAGCACAAGCTGGCCGAGGTCTATATCGCGGTCGAGCTGGCGCGCTCCAACGCCTATTACGGCGCCTGGGCGTTATCGACCGATGCGGCGGAGCTACCGATCGCCGCTTCGGTCGCGCGCATCGCCGCCTGCGAGGCGGGCTGGATCGCCACCAAGGAGAACATCCAGACGCACGGCGGCATGGGTTTCACCTGGCAGTTCGATTGCCACCTCTATTATCGCCGCGCCAAGATGCTCGGGCTCGCGCTCGGCTCGGCGCGCGAGTGGAAGCACCGGCTGATCGACCAACTGCGCGCGCGAAACGTCGCCGAGATGGCGACCGACTGAGGGGAGAGCGGGAATGGATTTCGACGACACGCCGGAGGAGGCCGCCTTCCGCGCCCGTGCCCGCGCGTTCCTCGATGCCAATGCGGAGCGGCGCAAGCCGGGGCATGTGGAGGGCTACCGGCGCGGGCAGGACAAGCCGGGCGCGCTTGCGGCGGCGAAGGATTTCCAGCGCCGCAAGGCCGCAGCCGGGTTCGCCGGAATCGCGTGGCCCAGGGAGTGGGGCGGGCAGGGCGGCACGGCGATCCAGGAGGTGATCTACGCGCAGGAGGAATCGAAATACGAGGTGCTGACCGGCATTTTCGGCATCGGCCTCGGCATGGCGATCCCGACGATCTGCACGCACGGCACGCCCGCGCAGCGCGACCGCTACGCGCCGCCCGCGCTGCGCGGCGAGGAGGTGTGGTGCCAGTTGTTCTCCGAACCGGCGGGCGGTTCGGATTTGGCGGCGTTGCGCACCCGCGGCGTGCGCGACGGCAACGAGTGGGTGATCAACGGCCAGAAAATTTGGACTTCGGGGGCGCATTACTGCCAGTTCGGCGTGCTGGTGGCGCGCACCGATTTCGACGCGCCGAAGCACAAGGGCCTGACCTATTTCATCATGCCGATGAATTCGCCGGGGCTGGAAATAAGGCCGATCCGGCAGATGACCGGCTCGTCGCATTTCAACGAGGTGTTCTTCAACGACGTGCGCATCCCCGATGCCAACCGCGTCGGCGAGGTGGGCGAGGGCTGGCGCGTCGCTCTGACCACCTTGATGCGCGAACGCTACGGGATGCGCGAGGCGCCGGGGCCGGATTTCGCCGAGGTGTTCGAACTGGCGCGCAACCTGGAGCTGGAGGACGGCCCCGCGCTCGACAACGCGGCGGTGAAGGAGAAGCTGGCGGAATGGTTCACCCGCACCCAAGGGCTTCGTTTCACGCGCTACCGCACCATGACGGCGCTCTCGCGCGGGCAGACGCCGGGGCCGGAATCCTCGATCACCAAGGTGACGGCATCGAACAAGCTGCAGGAGATCGCCTCCTACGGGCTCGATCTGCTCGGCATGGCGGGCGCGGAGGCGACGGCCGACATGCCGCTCGAAGGTCTGTTCGAGGAGGCCCTGCTTTATTCGCCGGCGCTCAGGATCGCCGGAGGGACCGACGAGATCCTACGCAACATCATCGCCGAGCGCGTGCTCGGGCTCCCGGGCGACGTGCGGGCGGACAAGGACGTGCCGTTCAAGGAGATACCGACCGGACCGAGGTGAACGACGGGGGATTGGGGAGAAACAATGATTCACGAATTGCGCACCTACACGCTGCATCCTGGCAAGCTGCCGGCGTTTCTCGATCTGGCGGCGAACGTGTCGCGCCCCGTGCGGGGCGATGCCTATGGCAAGCTGCACGGCTACTGGGTCTCGGAGTTCGGCACGCTCAACCAGGTCTGGCACCTTTGGGAGTATGCAAGCCTGGACGAGCGGGCGCGGCTGCGTCTGGCGCTGGCCGCCAACGAACGCTGGCGGACGGAATATGTGGCGAAGGTGCAGCCCTTGATGGTGCGCCAGGACATCCGGCTGCTGGAGCCCGTGCGTCCGGTGCAGCCGCCCGACGGCGCCGGGCATCTCTACGAGGTACGCATCTATCGCGCCAATGTGGGCAAGGCGCGGCCCTGGGCTAATCTGTTCAACGCCATCATGCCGGTGCGGGAACGCTATTCGCGCAATGTCGGCATCTGGATGGGCGAGGCGCCGCAGCCGAACGAGATCGTGCATATGTGGGCCTATCCCGACCTCAACATCCGCGCCAAGACGCGCGCCGAGGTGGCGGCCGACCCGAAATGGCAGGAGTTCTTGCGCGAGGCCGGCGGGATGCTGGCCGAGATGCAAAACACGCTGCTGCTGCCGACGGCGTTCTCGCCGATGAAGTAGGGCGCCCCTGCGCTACGGCAGGGCTTGTTCCAGCACCCGCACCGAGTGGATTGCCTCGCGGCCCCCGAGGTCGCGGATCTGATGGCGGCAGGAGGTGCCGTCGGCGACAATAAGATCGTCCGCGCCGGCGGTGCGCACCGCCGGGATGAGCGACAGCTCGGCCATCGCGCGGGAGGCGTCCTGCGTCTCGGCCTGATAGCCGAAGCTGCCGGCCATCCCGCAGCAGGAGGAAGCGATCGGCTTCACCGTGAGCCCCGGGATGCGGCGGAGCGCCGCCAGCACGGCGGGGAAGGCGCCGAGCGATTTTTGGTGGCAATGTCCGTGCACATGCGCGGTGCGGGCGCGCGCGCGCAGGTGCAGGGCAGGTTTCGTCTGCTCCAAATATTCGGAAAGCAGGTAGGCACGCTCCGCCAGCGCATCGGTCTGCGCGCCGGGCAACAGCGCACGGAACTCGTCGCGCAGCGTGAGGAGGCAGGAGGGTTCCAGGCCGACCACGGGCAGTCCGCCGGCGAGTGCCGCGAGCGTGCGCCGCGCCTCGGCGCGGGCGCGCTCCACCAGCCCGGCGGAGAGGTAGGTCCGCCCGCAGCAAAGGGGGCGCCCGCCGCCATCGGGGACGCGCGGGCGCAGCCCGGCCGCCTCCAGCACGCGCAGGGCGGCGCGCAGGTTCTCTGGCTCGAAGAAGCGGTTGAAGCAGTCGGCGAACAGCAGCACGTCGCCCGACCCGGCCCCCGCCTCATTGTTACGGAAGAAATCGCGTCGCGGCGCGGGCAGTGCGCGCTCCGCCGCGAAGCCCAGCCGGGCCGCGATCCGCCGCGCCGGGAGCGAGCCTGCGAGCCAGGGGGCACGCGCTGCCAGCGGTGCCCAGCGCGGCAGTTCGGCGATCAGGCGCTCGCGCGCAGGCACGCCGCGCCGTGCGGCGCGCGCGGCCAGCACCTCGATCTTCATCTTCGCCATATCGACGCCCGTCGGGCACTCGCGGCGGCACGCCTTGCAGGAGACGCAGAGCTTCAGCGCGTCGAACACCGGGTCGGAGGCAAGCGCATCGGCGCCGAGCTGGCCCGAAAGTGCCAGGCGTAGCGTGTTGGCCCGCCCGCGCGTGACGTGCTGCTCGTCGCGGGTGACGCGGAAGCTCGGGCACATCACGCCGGCATCGAAGGCGCGGCACTGGCCGTTGTTGTTGCACATCTCGGCTGCGCCCAGCATCCGGCCGGGATGCTCCGACCAGTCGAGCTTGGGCGTGAACGGCAGCTTGCCGTAGCCGGGCGGGTAGCGGAACAGCGTGCGGTCGTCCATGCGCGGCGGGCGGACGATGCGGCCGGGATTCAGAAGCCCCGCCGGGTCGAAACTGTCCTTCACCGCCTCGAAGGCGCGCACGATCCGTTCGCCGAACATCGGCCGGTGGAACTCGCTGCGCACGATGCCGTCGCCATGCTCGCCGCTGTGGCTTCCTTTGTATTCGCGCACGAGCGCGAACGCCTCCTCGGCGACGGCGCGCATCGTCGCCACGTCCGCCGGGTCTTTCATGTTGAGCACCGGCCGCACATGCAGGCAGCCGACGGAGGCGTGCGCGTACCAGGTGCCCTTGGTGCCGTGACGGGCGAACACGGCGTTCAGCCGCTCGGTGAAATCGGCGAGGTGTTCGAGCCGCACCGCGCAATCCTCGATGAAGGAGACGGGTTTGCCGTCGCCCTTCATGCTCATCATGATGTTGAGGCCGCCTTCGCGGACAGCGGCGATCTCCGCCTGGAAGGCCGGGTCGGTCGCACGCACGACGTTCGGGTGGCCGAGATCGCCCATCAACGCTTCGAGCTCGCCGAGCTTGGCGAGCAACGGTGCGTCCTCGTGACCGTGGAACTCGACGATCAGCAAACTGTCGGGCTCGCCGATCAGCATCCGCTCGATGGTGGCGCGATAGATCGGAATGTCGCGCCCGAGCTCGATCATGGTGCGATCGACCAGTTCGACCGCCTCGGGGTCGAGTGCCACGATGTGCCGCGCTGCCTCCATCGCCGCGCGGAAGGTGGGGAACTGGCAAATGCCGAGCATCTTGCGCGGCTTGATCGGCGACAGCGCCAGCTCGATCGCCGCCGAAATCGCCAGCGTGCCTTCGGAGCCGACCAGCAGGCGGGCGAGATTCTCGCGGCCCGTGGCGCGCACCGCCGGTGTCAGCACGTCGATATTGTAACCGCCGACCCGGCGCAGCACTTTGGGGAACCGTGCCTCGATCTCCTCGGCATCCGCCGCGCCGAGCGCGCGCAGCCGCTGCGCGAGCGCCGCGAGCTGCGGATCCTCGCCCAGATTGTCGCCCACCGGGCCGAAGCGGTGGCGCGAGCCGTCGGCGAGCAGGGCGTCGATCGCGCGCACATTGTCGGCCATCAGCCCGTAGCGGATCGACTTCGACCCGCAGGAATTGTTGCCCGCCATGCCGCCGATCGTGCAGCGCGCATGGGTGGAGGGGTCGACGGGGAAGAAGAGGCCGTGCGGACGCAGCGCCGCGTTGAGGTCGGCGAGCACGAGCCCGGGCTCCACCAGTGCGGTGCGCGCCGCCGGGTCGATCGCCAGCACGCGGCGGAGGTGCTTGGAGAAATCGAGCACGATCGCGCGGTTGACGGTCTGCCCGCACTGGCTCGTGCCGCCGCCGCGTGCCAGCACCGGCGCGCCTTCCTCGCGCGCGATGGCGAGCGTGGCGCCGACATCCTCGATCGTCTCCGGCACGACCACGCCGAGCGGCTCGACCTGGTAGATCGAGGCGTCGGTCGCGTAGCGGCCGCGGCTTGCTTGATCGAACAGGACGGCGCCCCGAACCTCGCGCCTAAGCCGGGCGGCGAGGGCGGGCGCGCCGGGCGCCAGGGCGGTCAACTTGCGGTCGCTTCCGTGCCGGTGCTGTAACTCGCCTTGCTCTAGCACATCACGCGGTCCCGCACATGCCCGAGACAAAGCGCCATCCAGCCGGCCGGCATTTCCTGCAAATCCCGGGACCGACCAACGTGCCCGACCGCGTGCTGCGGGCGATCGACCGGCCCACCATCGACCATCGGGGGCCGGAGTTCGGCGCGCTCGGGCGCGCGCTGCTCGCCAACCTGCGGAAAGTGTTTCAGACCTCGGGGCCGGTGATCGTCTATCCGGCCTCCGGCACCGGGGCGTGGGAGGCGGCGCTGACCAACACGCTCTCGCCCGGCGAGCGGGTGCTGATGTGCCGCACCGGCTGGTTCGCCACGCTCTGGCAGGAAATGGCGGAGCGGCTTGGGCTCGACCCGCAGTTCATCGACACCGACTGGCGGCGCGGCGCGGATGTGCCCGCGATCGAGGAGGCGCTCACCGCCGACCGCCAGCACCGGATCAAGGCCGTGTGCGTCGTGCACAACGAAACGTCCACCGGGTGCGCGAGCCGGATCGACGAGGTGCGCGCGGCGATGGACGCGGCGAAACACCCGGCGCTGTTGATGGTCGATACGATCTCCTCGCTCGCCTCCATCGACTACCGCCATGACGAGTGGCGGGTGGATGTGACTGTGGCGGGATCGCAGAAGGGGCTGATGCTGCCGCCGGGCCTGAGCTTCAACGCAGTCAGCGCCAAGGCGCTGAAGGCAGCGGAAACCGCGAAGCTGCCGCGCAGCTACTGGGACTGGCGGCCGATGCTGGCGGCGAACGAAAGCGGCTACTTTCCCTACACGCCCGGCACCAACCTGCTCTACGGGCTGCACGAGGCCGTGGCGATGCTGCTGGAGGAGGGGCTTCCCAATGTATTCGCCCGCCACGACCGCTTCGCCGAGGCGACGCGGCGGGCGGTGCGCGCCTGGGGCCTGGACATCCAGTGCGCCGAGCCGCGCCACTACTCGTCTTCGCTGACGGCGGTGCGGGTGCCGGAGGGACATTCGGCGGATGCGCTGCGGGCGGTGATCCTGGAGCGGCACAACATGAGCCTCGGCAACGGGCTCGGCATCCTGAAGGACCGGGTGTTCCGTATCGGTCATCTGGGCGATTTCGGCGACTTGCAGCTCATCGGCGCATTGGGCGGGGTGGAGATGGGGCTGCGCGAGGCGGGGGTTCCGCACAGCCCGGGCGGGGTGCAGGCGGCGATCGACTACCTCGCGGGCAATCGCTGAGTGGCGATCCGGCTTGACCGGGGCCGAGCGCCTCCCCATGGTCGGTTGCATGGGCATGGGCTACAGGTCCGCGCGAATTAGCTGCCCGGCGGCTTGCACGAGCGCCGGGACCGAACGCGCCTGACCACCCCATGAGAGCGGCCCAGCGCCGCCCGGATCACCGATGAGAGATGCCCAACGCGATTACCGCGATACCGTGTTCCTGCCGCGCACGACCTTTCCGATGCGCGGCGACCTGCCCAAGAAGGAGCCCCGCATCCTCGCCCGCTGGGAGGAGATGGGGCTATGGAAGAAGCTACGCGAACAAAGCCACGGCCGTCCGCCCTTCATCCTGCATGACGGGCCGCCGTACGCGAATGGCAACATCCATATCGGCACGGCGCTGAACAAGATCCTCAAGGATTTCATCAACCGCTCGCGCCAGATGGGCGGCTACGACGCCGACTACATCCCCGGCTGGGACTGCCACGGCCTGCCGATCGAGTGGCGGATCGAGGAGAAATACCGCGCCGAGGGGCGCGACAAGGACGCCGTTCCTGTTCTGCAGTTCCGCGCCGAGTGCCGGGAGTACGCGGCGCACTGGATGGCGGTGCAGCGCACCGAGTTCCGCCGCCTCGGGGTGGAGGGTGACTGGGACGGGCGCTATGCAACGATGGACCTGGCCTCAGAGGCGGCGATCGCCGCCGAGATCGGCAAGTTCCTGCTGAACGGCGCGCTCTATCGCGGGTTGCGGCCGGTGATGTGGTCGCCGGTGGAAAAGACGGCGCTCGCCGAGGCCGAGATCGAGTACCACGACCATAAATCGACGCAGATCTGGGTGCGGTTCCCGATCGTTACCGCGCGCGACGCCAGGCTGCGCGGCGCGTCGGTGGTGATCTGGACCACCACCCCCTGGACCATGCCCGGCAACCGCGCCGTCGCGGCGGGGCCCGAGTTCGACTACGCGCTGATCCAGGTGGACGCGGCGGACGACGGCGCGCTGGTGCGCGCGGGCGACCGTCTGCTGGTGGCGCTGGCGCTGCTGCCGCAGTTCCTCAAGGACACGCGCATCGCGACGCATCACGTGCTGCACGTGCTGAAGGGTGCCGATCTTGCGGGCACCGTGTGCGCGCATCCGCTGCGCGGGCGCGGCTACGACCATGACGTGCCGGTGCTGTTCGGCGACTTCGTGACCACCGAGGCGGGCACCGGGTTCGTGCATATCGCGCCCGGCCACGGCGAGGAGGATTTCGAGCTCGGCCGGGCGAACGGGCTTGAGGTGCCGGAGACAGTCGGCGACGACGGCACGTTCAATTCCTGGGTACCGCTGTTCGCCGGCGTGCACGTGTACAAGGCGGCCGATCCGGTCTGCGCGGCGCTAGCGGAGGCGGGCGGGCTTCTGGGGCGCGGCACGCTGGTTCATTCCTATCCACACTCCTGGCGGTCCAAGGCGCCGCTGATCTTTCGTGCCACGCCGCAATGGTTCATCCGCATGGACGGCCCCGAACGCATCCGCGAGAAGGCGCTGGAAGCGATCGCGGCGACGCACTTCGTCCCGGAGTCCGGACGCAACCGCATCGGCAGCATGGTTGCCGCGCGCCCCGACTGGTGCATCAGCCGCCAGCGCGCGTGGGGCGTGCCGATCGCGGTGTTCGTGGAGAAACGCACCGGCGAGCCCTTGCGCGATCCGGCGGTGGTGCAGCGGATCGTGGAGGCGTTCACCAAGGAAGGTGCGGACGCCTGGTACTCCTCGCCGCCTTCGCGTTTTCTTGGCAACGACCGCAACCCGGAAGACTACGAGCAGGTGACGGACATCGTGGATGTGTGGTTCGAGTCCGGCTCGACCCACGCTTTCGTGCTGGAAGGGCGGGGCCTGCCGTGGCCGGCCGACCTTTACCTCGAAGGCTCCGATCAGCATCGCGGCTGGTTTCATTCCTCCCTGCTCGAATCGGTCGGTACGCGCGGCCGGGCGCCGTTCAAGGCGGTGCTGACGCACGGCTTCGTCAATGACGAGCAGGGCCGGAAAATGTCGAAGTCGCTCGGCAACACCACCGCGCCCGAGGCAGTGCTGGCGCAGTATGGCGCCGACATATTGCGGCTCTGGGTGATGATGTCGGACACCACCGACGACCTGCGGATCGGGCCGGAAATCCTGAAGCAGCAGGCAGAGCTTTATCGCCGGCTTCGGAATACGTTGCGCTGGCTGCTCGGCAGCCTCGATGGTTTCACCGAACATGAGCGTGTGGAGCCGGTTGGGATGCCGGAGCTCGAACGCTGGGTGCTGCACCGGCTGACCGAGCTCGATGCGCGCATCCGTGCCGCGGTGGAAACCTACGACTGGACAGGCGTCTATCCCGAGCTTCATGCGTTCTGCGCGACTGATCTCAGCGCCTTCTATTTCGACATCCGCAAGGACGCGATCTACTGCGACCGGCCGGACAGTGTGCGCCGGCGCGCCGCGCGCACGGTGCTCGATCATTTGCATCGCTGCATGACGACGTGGCTGGCGCCCGTGCTCTGCTTCACCGCCGAGGAAGCATGGTGGGCGCGCTTCGGCGAGCAAGCGAGCGTGCATCTCGAGGTGTTCCCGACGCTGCCCGGGACATGGAGCGACGCCGCGCTCGGCGCGAAATGGGCGCGCATCCGCGATTTGCGGCGGCTCGTCACGGTGCCGCTCGAGGAGGCGCGGCAGGCCGGACGAATTCGCTCGTCGCTGGAGGCGGCGGTGCGGCTTGGGCTGACCGCCGAGGACCGGGCGTTGCTGAGCGATGCCGAATGGGCGGAAATCTGCATTGTATCGCGCCTCGAAACGGAGCCGGCCTCTGCGGAACCGCTGGCCGCCATCGCCGCCGCGCCCGGCGAGAAATGCGCCCGCTGCTGGCGGGTGCTTGAGGAAGTGGGACACCAACCGGACCATCCCGCGCTCTGCGCCCGCTGCGCGGATGCCGTGGAATCCGGGCTCGTGTGCAAGGCGGCGGCCGAGTGAGGACCGCGCGCGGCCGGGTGTGGCTGGGGCTGACGACCGCGGCCGTGGTGCTTGCCGCCGACCAGGTAAGCAAATGGTGGATCCTGAACGGGCTCGACCTGCCGCGGATCGGCCAGGTGCGGCTGCTGCCGGTGCTCGATCTGACGATGGTGTGGAACCGCGGCGTGACGTTCGGGATGCTGAACGGTCTCGGCGCCTGGTCCGGCCCGGCGATCGCGCTGGTGGCGCTGGTGATCGTCGCCGTCCTGTTCCTTTGGCTCCGGCGCACGACCTCCGCCGTGACCGCAATCGCGATAGGCGCGGTGGCCGGCGGGGCGATCGGCAACGTGATGGACCGGCTGCGGCACGGCGCGGTGGTGGACTTCATCCATGCCCACATCGGGCAATGGTCCTGGTACGTCTTCAACGTGGGCGACGCGGCGATCGTCTGCGGCGTGATCGCGCTGCTGATCGAAAGCCAGTTCGGGCGGGAGCCGAAGCGGCGGGATGGTCCCACGCCCGACTTGCCCGACCCGGCCTCGCGCGGCTAGAGGCGAGCCATGCTGCGTTTTTTCACTCGTGTCGCCCCGGTTCTGGTAGCCGGCGGCGCGTGCCTGCTGCTGTCCGCCTGCGGCGGTAACGATCTTGCGCGCACGATGGGCTTCGTCCGCGACGCGCCGGACGAGTTCACGGTGACGACGCAGGCGCCGCTTTCCATGCCGCCCGATTTCGCCTTGCGCCCGCCGCGCCCCGGCGCGCCGCGCCCGCAGGACCGCAGCACCACCGTTGCTGCCGAGCAGGCGCTGGCGCCGCAAACGGCGCTCAGCACCCCCGCCGACACCGGTCTGAGCCCGGGGCAGCAGGCGCTGATCGCGCAGGCCGGGCCGGCGCCGGCCAATGTTGCCGCCCAAGTGGACAAGCAGGCGGAACTCACCAAGCCGAGCCCCGGCTTCATCGACCGGCTGATGTTCTGGCGCAGCCCGGCGCAGCCTGGCGACGTGGTGGACGCGCAGCAGGAAGCCGAGCGGCTGCGGAAGAATGCCGCGCTCGGACAGTCGCCGGCGACCGGCCCAACGCCGATCATTCAGAGCAAGCCGAAGGGCTTGCTCGAAGGCTTGTTCTAGCGCACCGCCGGCAGCGCGATTTGCCAACACGCCACGTGGCAATTCGCGTTGACCTGACTCGCCCTCTCGCCTTATCCACGCGCCCCTTTTCAGCCAAATGGAGAGTCGCGATGGCGCTGGATGCGGTCGGTAAGGGCGGGGCGGCAGCCGGAGGCATCGCGGCGGACCGGCTGCGCTCGCTGGTCGAACGCATCGAGCGGCTGGAGGAGGAGCGCAAGGCGCTCGCCGGCGACATCAAGGACATCTACGCCGAGGCGAAGTCGGCCGGGTTCGACGTGAAGGTGATGCGCCAGCTCATCCGCATCCGCCGCCAGGAGCCCGCCGAGGTCGAGGAGCAGGAGAGCCTGCTCGACGTATACCGCCGCGCGCTCGGGATGTAGCTTCGCCCGCACCATGCGGGAGCCCCGAGAATGAGCCGGATCGCCTATGTGAATGGCCGCTACGTCGCGCAGCGCGAGGCGTGCGTGAACGTGGAGGACCGCGGCTACCAGTTCGCCGACGGCATCTACGAGGTGGTATGCGTCGCGGGCGGGCGGCTGATCGACGAGGCGCTGCATCTCGATCGGCTGGAGCGCAGCATGCGCGAGCTGCGACTCTCCCCGCCGATGGGCCGCGCCGCGCTCCGCCATGTGATGCGCGAGCTCGTGGCCCGGAACCGCATCGCCGACGGGCTAATCTACATGCAGATCACGCGCGGGGTGGCGCGGCGCGACCATGCCTTCCCGGCGACGCCAGTGAAGCCGTCGCTCGTGCTGACGGCGCGGCATACCGGGCCCTATCCAAGCGACATCGACAAATGGGCGGCGGCGGCGATCACCCAGCCCGACCTGCGCTGGGCGCGCTGCGACATCAAGACGGTGGGGCTGACGGCCAATGTGCTGGCGAAGCAGGCGGCGCGCGAGCGGGGCGCCGTGGAGGCGCTGCTGATCGACCGCGAGGGGTTTCTGACCGAGGGTGCCTCAACCACCGTGTGGGTAGTGGATGCGAACGGCAAGCTGCGGACGCGGCATCTCGATCACGCGGTGCTTCCGGGCTGCACGCGCGGGGCGCTGATCGCGGAAATGCGCGCGGCCGGGATCGGGTTCGAGGAGCGGCGCGTTTCCGAGGCCGAGCTGCGCGGCGCGTGCGAAATATTTCTTACGAGCGCAACTAGTTTCGTGCGCCCGATCGTGCAGCTGGACGGCAAGCCGGTCGCAGACGGGAAGCCGGGTCCGCTGACGCGGCGGCTGTTCGATTTGTTCGCGCTGCATGTGCGCGGTCTGCCCAACGACGCCCCGGCGGCGCGGGCGGCGTGACGCCGAGGTTGCGTTCGGAACAGGTTGCGTTCGGGCGGGACATGCGGTCGAGAAGACTCGAACTTCCACGGGGTTTCCCCCACAAGCACCTCAAGCTTGCGCGTCTACCATTCCGCCACGACCGCACTGGGCAGGCGGCGGGGTATAGCGGATGACCCTGGCGGGTTCAATCGGCCCCGAATGGCGGAGTGACGCGGGGCTGACGGCGTATCCGTCGGCGCTCGCCGCCATGCAGGAGCGGGTGGCCGCGATCCGGGAAGGGCGGGCGGCCGAGCTGGTTTGGCTCGTGGAGCACCCGCCGCTCTACACCGCCGGCACCTCCGCCAAGCAAGCCGACCTCACCGACCCGCACCGCTTCCCCACCTTCGCGGCGGGCCGCGGCGGCGAGTGGACCTATCACGGGCCGGGTCAGCGCACCGTCTATGTGATGCTCGATCTCACGCGCCCTCACGGCACGGTGCCGGCACGCGACGTGCGCTGCTTCGTGCACGGGCTCGAGGAATGGCTGATCCGCGCGCTGGCGCGCTTCCACGTGCAGGGCGAGCGGCGCGCAGGCCGCATCGGCATTTGGGTCGCTGGCCCGCGGGCGGGCGAGGAGGCGAAGATCGCGGCGATCGGCGTGCGCGTGACGCGCTGGGTTTCCTGGCACGGGGTGGCGCTGAATGTCGATCCCGACCTGTCCCATTTCGGCGGGATCGTGCCCTGTGGGATCAAGGAGCACGGGGTGACGAGCCTGCACGCGCTCGGCGTGACGGCGACGATGCAGGAGGCGGATATGGCGTTGCGCCAGGCGTGGGGTGAGGTTTTCGGGGCGAGCGCCGGTTGAGTTGCCAATCGCGCCGAGTTCCTTACGATCCGGGCTGATAACGCTCATCCGCAACGTTGCCGGAAGAAACAAATGCCTCAAAAGCCCGCCCGATGCATCTCCGACCGCCTCGCTCGTAGCGTCATCGTTCCCGTCCTGCTCGCCGCCGGCCTTGCCGCGGCGCGCGCCGACACCCCGTCGCTGCTCGACTCCATCCCCAAGGCCGGCATACTGCGTGTCGGGCTGACCGAGGATTACCGGCCGTTTTCGATCGCCGACTCGTCCGGCAAGGTGGAGGGGATTGACGTCGACATGGCGAACAACCTCGCCCAGTCGCTCGGCGTGAAGCTGGAAATCGTAAAGACGAGCTGGCCGACGCTGAAATCCGATCTCGAGGCCGGCAAGTTCGATATCGCGATGGGCGGCATTACCATCACGCTCGACCGCCAGAGGGTCGGCCTGTTCTCATCGCCCGTGTTCTCCAGCGGCAAGACGCCGATCACGCACTGCGGCGACGAGGCGAAATACGCCACGCTCGCCGAGATCGACCAGCCGGGCGTGCGCGTGATCGTCAATCCGGGCGGCACCAACGAACGCTTCGACAAGGCGCACTTGCAGAAGGCGACGATCGTACCCTGGCCGGACAACGCGACCATCTTCGATGCGTTGGCACAGGGGAAGGCCGACCTGATGATCACCGATTCGGTGGAGACGCGGCTGCAAGCGAAGCTGCACCAGGGCGTGCTCTGCCCCGTGCATCCCGACGCGCCGTTCGATCATTCGCAACTCGGCTACTGGATGCCGCGCGACATGATCTTCGCCGCCTATGTCGATCAGTGGCTCAATCTGCTCGATCTCAGCGGCGAGCATCAGGCGATCCTCGCCCGCTGGCTGCAGTGATCCTTACGCCGCGCGCGGTAACGCGGCGACTTCCCTGATCTTGCGGGCCATCGCGGCGATGCCGTTGCCGCGATTGGTCGAGAGCGCCTCGATAAGTCCGAGATCCTTCAGGAACGCGGGATCGGTCGCCGCGATCTCCGCCGGCGTGCGGCCCGAATAAACGCGCAGGAGCAGTGCGACGAGTCCCGAGACGATCGCCGCATCGGAGGCGCCGGCGAAGAACACCCTGCCGCCGCGCTGCACGCCTTCCATCCACACCTTGCTCTGGCAGCCGGGAACGCGGTGCGCGTCGTCCATCCAGGTCTCGGGAAAGGGCGGCAGCTTGCGGCCGAGCTCAATGATGAACTGATAGCGGTCCATCCAATCGTCGAAGACCCCAAGTTCCTCGCCGATGGCGGCGATCGCCGCGGCAGCAGTAGGCTCCTCGGGGACGACGAACGGATCGGTCATGCGCTGCATGTGCGAAGCGCGGCGCGCTTCGTCAACCGGCGTCGAGCAGCGCCCCATAGCCGAGCCGGCGCATCTGCCCGCTGCAGATATGGCGGAACATCCAGGTCTCCTCGGCGGTCCAACCCGCCTCAGCCAGCGTCATCCGCCGGCTCGGGTCGTGGCTCGAGAGCTGATCCGCGCGCGGAGCGGCGAACCCGGCACCGATCTCTGCGGCGTAATCGGCGATGTCCAGGAACGCGCAGAGCCGTTCCGCCGTGCGGGCCGGCTCGTTCGCTATCTCGAACTGGTCGATTTGCAGATACTCGCCCACGTCCTCATGCAGCCGCTCGGCGGCGCGGTATGGGTCCGCCCAGATGTGGCAGGCGTGTTCGTGCGAGGTGGCGAACTTGCGCTGGATCGAGGCGACCGCCTCGATCCCGTTTCGGACGGTGAGCACGAAGCGCGCATTGGGGAAGGTCTCGCGGGCGAGCGCCGCCGCCGCGATCGCCTCGGCGCCCGGCGTCTTGTCCACCCAAGCACCCGGAAACAGCGTGCGCGCATAGAAGGCGCGCAGATGCTCCATCACCACCTTGCGGAAGGCGGCGGCATCGAGGGCGTGCGCCAGCGTCTCGGCCGGAGCCGACGCGACATACGCAGCGTGTTCGCGCAGCAGCCGCGCGTAGAGGGGCATCACGTGGCCCTCGCCGAGCCCCGGCAGGCGCACCACCTGATTGAGTACCGAGAACAGTACCGACGTGCCTGTGCGCGGCGCGCCGAGCACGAAAACCTCGACCATGAGGCGCTAGTGGATTTCCCCGGCGCGGCGGATTGCCTCGCGCAGCTTGGCCGGGGTGAAGGCCGGATCGCGGCAGACATCGAGGATCACCTGCTCGCGCCGCGCGATCAGTTCGATCGCCGCCGGCAGCTTTTTCACGGCTTCGGCTGGGATCACCACCGCGCCGTGCCGGTCGGCGTGCACCACGTCATCGTGGCCGACATTCATGCCGTGCACGTTTACCGGGCGGCCGAAATCGACCAGGTGCACATGCGCGTGGCTCGGGCACACCATGCCGCCGATGATCTGAAAGCCCTCGGCCCAGGCGTCGATATCGCGATAGGAGCCATTGGTCACGCAGCCGAGCGCGCCGAGCGCCTTGTGGACGGTTGAGTGCACCTCGCCCCAGAACGCCCCGTAACCGGGGGTGTCATCGAGGTCCTGCAGCACGACGATGGTCGGCAGGTCGGCGTCCGCCACATAGTCGTACCAATCCACGCGGTTCGCCACCTTGCCGCGCGGCGGCTCCTTGGCGCGGATCGTGCCGACGCGGGCGAGGCCGACGATCGGCGGCAGCTTCGGTTCGATCGGCACCAGCGGCTGGGTGGTGAAGCCGATCGCGCGCCGCTCCGGCACGACGAGCTCGAGCCCGTTGCAGATCGTGGGCGTGTCCCACTGTTTCAGCACGTCAAGATCCGCCTGGGTAAATGCCCGCTCCGCCATCGTTGTCTCCCGTTCCTACCGAAGTCGCGCTAGCGTTGCGCCGGCAAGATGCCAGAGGCGTTCAGCCCAACTCCTTGCCGGCAACTCTAGCCGCCTGAGCCATCCCCCACCAAAGGGGTGACGGGTCCTCCCTTGAACACGTTACCGGAAAGCTGGGCGGGCGTCGCGGTGACGTTCCGCACGAAGATCGTCGTGTGCCCGGTGTCGTTCGTCAGCACGTTGTCCTTGACGATGATCGCCGGCGTCGGCTGGGTCGCGCCTTCGTCGCCGATGGAGATCGCCGCCGACCAATTCTCCGCGTGCGGTCCCTTCTCCATGCGATTGTTGGCGATCAGCACGTTGCCGCCGTTTGGCACCTGCACCAGGTAACTCGAATTGCCCTGCGGGCCGTCCTCGATGACATTGTTTATGACGGTCGTATCGAATGCGCGCGACTTAATCATGTGGCCCGAGTGGGTGTTCGTGAAATGCGAGTTCTCCACGATCAGGTGGCCGATATGGTTGACGTAGATGCCGTGCGCGCAGCAGCGCGTGCACTTGCCGTTGTCGTCGAACGTGCTGCCGATGATGCGGATGGTCGCACGGGGGTTGCTGGCGGTGAGAATGCCGTTCTCGTTGCTCAGGAAGCGGGTGTTCTCTACGGTGAGGTTTCCGCCCTCGGCGCGGATGCCGGCGCCGTTCTGGTCGGGCACGCGCGCCCGCTCCAAGGTCAGGTTGCGCACCGTGACATTGTTGCCGTCGATCACGAGAATCGCCTTGCGGGCGCAGGTCGTGTCGCGCAGCACGACTCCGGGCCCGACGCCTTCGATGGTGAGGTCGCTGCGCCGTACGATGGCGCAGCTATAATACTCCCCGGGGTAGATCCGCACCGTATCGCCGCTGCCGGCGGCGGCGATGGCCTTGCCGGGATCGCTGAACTGCTTGCCGGGGCCGACCTCCAGGGTGGCGGCTCCGGTGAGCCCGGTGCAGCCGGTAAGAAGCAGCAGCGCAAGCGCAGATGATCGAAACATCAAGTGCATACCTGTTGGTTGGTGGCGCAAGCTAAATCCTGCCGCCTGGCGATGCTAGCGGAACCGGCGCGGCGCATAGGGCACGGGGTCGATCCCAGGCGTGCGGGCGGCGACCAGGTCGGCGACCAGCCGGGCGGTGGCCGCTCCCGCCGCCAGCCCGACATGGCCGTGGCCGAAGGCGTGGACGATGTCCGGGCAGCCGGATGCCGGGCCGATCACGGGCAGGCCGTCAGGCAGCGAGGGCCGGTGCCCCATCCAGAAGCGCACGCGATCGGCGGGTAGGTCGCGCGGCAGCCCCGGAAACAGAAGCAGCGCGAAGTCGCGCAAAATCTCCGCCCGGCGCCAATTGGGTTCGGCTTCCAGTCCGGCGAGTTCCACCTGTCCCGCGATCCTGAGGCCGCCCGCCATGTGCGTGACCGACATCTTGCCGTCGCTCGGCATCAGCGGCGTGCGCGGGCCGACTTCCGGTGCCGCGATCAGGGCGTGATAGCCGCGCTCGGTTTCCAGCGGCACGCGGTCGCCGGCGGTGGCGGCGAGCGCGCGCGAGCGGGCGCCGGCCGCGATCACCGCCGCCTGCACGGCGATTTCGCCGGCATCGGTGCGCACCGCGCGCAGGCGACCGCTTTCGATGCGGAAGCCGGTCGCGCGGACCTTCCGCAGCGTCGCACCTTGCGCGACGGCGTAGCGGACCAAAGCGGCCACATAGGCGCCGGGATCGACGCAATGTCCGCCTTCCTCGACGAGGACGCCGAAGCGGTAGCGCCGATCGAGCGCCGGTTCGCGCTGACGCAGCTCGTTCTCGGACAGCTCGACCCAGCGCACGCCGTTGTCGCGGCGCAGCCGCCACGCCAGCGCCTCGGCCTCGAAATCGGCGCGGGAGGGGAAAATGTAGAGCAGGCCGGTGCGCTGGATGAGCGCGCCGACGCCGGCTTCTTCGGCCAAGCGAAGATGCCGTTCCGGCGCATCGGCAACGAGCGCGCGCAGCGGCCGCGCGGTCGCTTCGAGCCGCGCCTCAGTGGCACCGGCGACGAGGAAACGCACAAGCCAGGGCGCCAGCCGGGGCAGGTAGCGCCAGCGGATCGTCAGCGGGCCGAGCGGATCGGCAAGCCAACCCGGCACCTTGCGCCAGATGCCGGGTGCCGACATCGGCACGACCGAGCCGGGCGAGAGCCAGCAGCCGTTGCCGTAGCTCGCCGCTTGCTCGCCGCCCGGCTCGCCCGGATCGAGGATCGTGACGCGATGGCCGTCGCGCAGCAGCTCGATCGCGCTCGCGGCGCCGACGATGCCGGCGCCGATCACCGCGACTTGGCGGGGTGTGGTCACGGGGCGTGGGCCAGCATGCGCGGCTCCTCGTGGCTCAGAACAGGCCGGGAATCAGACGATATGTGTGGGCGCGATAGGCGTCGTAGTGCTGGCCGAATTCCGAGCGCAGCAGCGCCTCCTCGGCGCGGATGCGTCCCAGCAGCGGCAGGATCAGCAGCGCAGTCAGCAGCAAGCCGATGCCGGCACGAAAGGCGAGGCCCCAGCCGAGCGTGAGAACGAGCGCGCCCAGGTAACTCGGATGGCGGATCACGCGGTATGGGCCGTCAGTCACCAGCCTGTGTCCCGGCTGGATCGCAGCGAGGCCGCTGAACCGGGGGCCGAGGACGAACACCGGCCAGAGCCGTAATGCACCGCCGACCGCATAGAGCACGACGCCGAGCCAGCGGATCGCGCTGCCGTCGATCGTCCAGAAGCCGATCCGATCGGTGTAGGACGGCAGGTAGGCGTCGAACAGTCCGATCACGCCAAAAGCCGGGAGCACCCAGCGGTTCGCGCGGTCCTCGCGCAATCCGGAGCTGAAATTGGCCCGCGCGAACAGCGCCGTGACCATCATCGCGAGCGTCGCGATGGCGACCGCGATCAGCGCCGGTTGCGAGAAGAATGAGCGAAACCCACCACGCCCGATGATCGCGAGGCCAAGAAAGATCAGCGTGCCAGCGATCGCGGCGAGGGCCATCCACGCCCGGTGGTTCATCGCCGCGCGCCGGCTATTTGATCTTGCCGATGGCGCGCAGCTTGTTCTCCATCTCGCCCATGATCGTCCGCAGCGGGTGGGCGTGCGACAGATCGGTCACGGTCGCGAAGGCGTCGGCGAACATCTCGAGCGTCACCGGCTGGTCGGGGTCGAACTGCACGCCGTCGGTTTCGAAATACTGCAAGCGCGTGAATCCGCCGGCCTGCGCGAACACGATCTCGCCCGAGACGGTGCAGGCCTCGCTCGCGAGCCACACGGCGGCGGGCGAGACGAGTTCCGGCTTCATGTAGGGGGCGACGGCGGGGTTCATGAGGTTCTCGGTCATCCGCGTATAGGCGGCGGGCGAGAGCACGTTGACCATGATGTTGTATTTGGCGCCCTCGAAGCGCAGGCAGTTCGCCAGCCCGCAGACGCCCGCCTTGGCGGCGCCATAGTTCGACTGGCCGAAATTGCCGAAAATGCCGGAAGTGGAGGTGGTCATCACCACCCGGCCGTATTTTTGCTCGCGCATGATCGGCCAGGCCGCTTTGGTGCAGTAGGCGCTGCCCAGCAGGTGCACCTGCACCACCGCCTCGAAATCCTCGACCGGCATGTTGTGGAACGCCTTGTCGCGCAGGATGCCGGCGTTGTTGATCAGCGCATCGACGCGGCCCCATTTGTCCATCGCCGTCTTGACGATGTTCTGCGCGCCTTCCCAGGTGCCGACTGAATCGTAGTTGGCGACCGCCTCGCCGCCCTTGGCGCGGATCTCCGCCACCACCTTGTCGGCGACCGCGCCCGACCCGCCGCGCCCATCGACCGATCCGCCCGGATCGTTGACCACCACCTTCGCCCCGCGCTCGGCGAGCAGCAGCGCGTGCGCGCGACCGAGCCCGGCGCCAGCGCCGGTGACGATGGCGACACGGTTATCGAAGCGGATGCTCATGCGCGTCGGTCCTCTGTTCTGCCGCGAGAACCGATAGCCCGCCCGCCGCCCGCGCGAAAGACGCTTGCCGCCTCCGCCGCCATGGCGGATCGTGGCGCGCCGGGGAGGGAGAGACGCCGCATGGCGCTATTCGACGGACTGAAGGTGATCGAGTGCGCGACCTACATCGCGGGCCCTTCGGCGGCCTCGGTGCTGGCCGAGTTCGGGGCCGACGTGGTGAAGATCGAGGCGCCGGGCGGCGATCCCTATCGCGCTCGCTCGATCCCGCCGACCAGCGGATACGTGCACCCGCGCAACCCCGGCTTCATGCTAGACGGGCGGAGCCGGCGAAGCATCGTGCTCGATCTGGCGCGCGCCGAAGGGCAGGCGGTGCTGCGGCGCCTGATCGCCCAAGTCGACGTGTTCATCACCAATTCGCCCCCCGATGTGCGCCGCAAGCTTGGCGTGACGTACGAGGCGCTGGGGCCGGAGAACCCAAGGCTGATCTATGCCGCGTTCACGGGCTATGGCGAGCGCGGGCCGGACAGGAACCGGCCGGGCTTCGACGTCACCGCATGGTGGGCGCGGTCGGGCATGATGCATCTCGTGCGCGCGGCCGATGCGGTGCCGGCACGCTCGCTCGGCGGCATGGGGGATCATCCGTCCGGCATGGCGCTTTACGCCGCCATCGCAACCGCGCTCTATCAGCGCGAGCGCACCGGGCGCGGCATGGCGGTCGGGTCCTCGCTGCTTGCCAACGGTTTGTGGGCGAACGCGAGCCAGGTGCAGGCGCGGCTGTTGGGCGAGGATGTGGCGGTGCAGCCGCCGCGCGCGCAGTCGCGCCATCCGCTGCGGAATCACTATCGCTGCGCCGACGGGAAGTGGCTCATCCTGTCGATCGTGCCCGATCAGCGGCGATGGGAGGTGTTCAAGCGCGCGGTGGCGAGTCCAATGCTGGATGATCCGCTGTTCGCGACGGTCGCTTCGCGCACCGAGCACGCGCTGGTGCTGACGGAGGTGCTGGATGTGGTGTTCGCCGCCGCGCCGCGCGCGGACTGGGTGGCGGCGCTCGAGCGGAGCGGGATCGTGTTCGGGATCGTCGCCGAGATGGAGGACATCCCCGATCCGCAGATGACCGAGAGCGGGGCGCTGGTGCCGTTCGCCGATGACGCGCTGCTGACGGTCAGCGCACCGTTCTGGGTGGAGGGCGTGGAGAAGGTGGCGCCGACGCACGCCCCCGAAGCGGGTGCGGACAGCGAGGCGGTGCTGCGCGAGGCGGGATTCGCGGCGGGCGAGATCGAGGCCTTGATCGCGGCCGGGGTGGTGGGAGCGAGGCGATGAGCGAATACCGATTTTGCCGCGTGGCGGACGAGGGGCGGGTGCGGATCGTCACCTTGAACCGTCCCGAGGTGATGAACGCGCTGCACAGCGAGGCGCATCACGAGCTGGAGCGCGTGTGGGACGAGTTCGCCACCAACGACGATCTTTGGGTCGGCATCGTGACGGGCGCCGGGCCGCGCGCCTTCTCGGCGGGCAACGATCTGAAGGTGCAGGCGGCGGGGCGGCGCGGGCCGCCCGCGCGCACCGGCTTCGCGGGGCTGACGCTGCGCTTCGATCTGAACAAGCCGCTGATCGCGGCGGTGAACGGGATCGCGATGGGCGGCGGGTTCGAGATCGCGCTCGCCTGCGACATCATCGTCGCCGCCGAGAACGCCGTGTTCGCTTTGCCCGAGCCGCGCGTCGGGCTGATCGCCGGCGCGGGCGGCGTGCACCGGCTGCCGCGCATGATCCCGCAGAAGCAGGCGCTCGGGATGATCCTGACCGGGCGGCGGGTTTCCGCGCGCGAGGGCAAGGAACTCGGCTTCGTCAACGAGGTGGTGGCGGAGGGAGCGGCGCTGGAGGCGGCGCGGCGCTGGGCGGCGCTCATTCTGGAATGCTCGCCGAAAGCGGTGCGGGCGTCCAAGCAGGCGGTGTATCGGGGGCTCGATCAGCCGACGGTCGAGGCGGCGATCCGCACCATCTATCCGGCGCAGAAGGAGAATCTGGAGAGCGAGGATTACATCGAAGGGCCGCGCGCGTTCGCGGAGAAGCGGAAGCCCGTTTGGAAGAATCGGTGAGCCCGCACGCCCTCAGCCTCGCGGCTTTGCCGCGCAACCTCTCCCGCTGCGCAGGAGCGGTGCACGGGACGCCCCGCCCGCTTGCGGGAGAGGCCGGCACGCAGCGCCGGGTGAGGGTGTAACGGTGCTGTCTTTCGACCTGCTGGGCAACGCGCTCGTCTCCGGGCTGCTGCTCGGCGGGTTCTATGCGGCGGTGACGATCGGGGTGTCGATCTCGTTCGGGATGCTCGACATCGTCAACATCGCGCATCCGGCGTTCATCGTGCTCGGCTCCTATTGCGCGTGGCTGCTCAACACGTGGATCGGGCTCGATCCGATCCTCGCGAGCGTGCTGCTGGCGCCGCTCTTCTATCTGCTCGGCGCGGCGATCTATCAGACCTACCATGTTTCGTTCGAGCGGCGCGGCGATCAGAGCCTGCGCGGCCTCGCCTTTTTTTTCGGTCTGCTGTTCATCACCGAGGTCGGGCTCGTGCTGGTGTTCGGCGTCGATTACCGGCTGGTGCAGGCCGCCTATGTCGGCACCACGCTGCATTTCGGGGTGATCGACGTGCCACTGCGGCTGCTCGTGCCGTGCCTTGTGTCGCTCGTGCTGATCGCGCTTCTATATCAGTTCCTCTCCCGCACCTTCATCGGGCGCGCCGTGCAGGCGGTGGCGCAGGATCCGCTCGCGCTACGGCTGATGGCGGCCGATCCGGTGCGGCTGAAGCGCATCGCCTTCGGCATCTCGATCGCCACCGCCTCGATCGCCGGCGCGATCCTGATCGTGATCCAGCCGGTCGAGCCGTCGGTCGCGCGCGACTATATCGGCCGCGTGTTCGCGATCTGCGTGCTGGGCGGCCTCGGCAGTTTCGCCGGCACCGTGCTCGCCGCCATCGGGCTCGGCATCATGGAGAGCCTGACCGCGACCTTCTATGGCCCGTCCTGGGCCCCGGCGGTGGCGTTCGGGTTCCTGCTCGGCACGCTCGCGCTGCGGCCGGCCGGATTGTTTGGGCGCGGATGAGCAATACGCGGTTTCTCGGCTGCGCGGTGCTGGTCGCGGCGCTGGCCTACGGCGCGGCGGTGGCGGTGCACAATTCCTACGTGTTCTTCGCCGGCTACGTGGTGCTGCAATACATCGTGCTGGCGACGGCCTGGAACGTCCTCGGCGGCTACACGGGCTACGTGAATTTCGGCGTCGCCGGCTTCTTCGCGCTCGGGGCCTATTGCTCGGTGGCGCTGGTGAAGCTGCTGCCCGGGCTGCCGATTCCGGCGATGATGCTCGCCGGCGCGTTCGTCTCCGGCGTGGTCGGGCTCGGGATGGGATGGCTGACGTTGCGACTGCGCGGGGCGTATTTCTCGATCGCCACCCTGGCGATGGCGGTGGTGCTGCAAACGCTCATGGTGAACTGGGAATATGTGGGCGGTTCGGGCGGCGCCTACACGATGCGCCCGCAGCGCGCCCCGTTCTTCGGGCTCGATTACATCCAGTATCTGTTCCTGCTGATGCTGGCGCTGGCTGTGAGCGCGGTGTGCATCGCGCGCACGATCGAACGCTCCCGCCTCGGTCGCGGGTTGGCGGCGATCCGCGACGACGAGCTGGCGGCGGAAGCCTCGGGCGTGCCGTCCCTCCGGCTCAAGCTCGCGGCGACCGCGCTCTCGGGAGCGCTGATGGGCATGGCCGGCGCGCCGCTGCCCTTCTATGTCACCTATCTCGATCCGACCTCGGCGTTCAGCCTGAGCTATGCGGTCAACAGCATCGCCATGCCGCTGATCGGCGGGACGGCGAGCTGGGCGGGGCCGGTCATCGGCGCGGTGCTGCTGGGGACATTGCAGCAGGTGGCGACCGTCACCATTTCGTCGGCGCTCAACCTGTTGATCGTCGGCGTGCTGTTGGTGGTGTTCGTGGTGGCGGCGCCGAACGGGATCATCGGGCTCAGCGGCAGGCGCGCCACCGCGCCGCGCTTGCGGCGGTTCCTGGCGCCGGGGCGGCCGTGACGGCGCTGCTCGAGGTGCGCGGCCTGAGCAAGCGGTTCGGCGGCTTCGTCGCGCTCGGCGACATCGACCTCGATGTGGCGGAGGGCGAGCGCGTCGGGCTGATCGGCCCCAACGGGTCGGGCAAGAGCACGCTCGTGAACTGCGTCTGCGGCACGCTGCGCCATGAGGGCGGTACGGTGCGGTTCGCCGGCCACGCGCTGAATGGGCTGCCGCCTTACCGGCGCACGCGGCTCGGCGTTGCGCGGAGCTTCCAGTTGCCGCGCCCGTTCGTCGGCATGAGTCTGGCCGACAATCTGCGCATCCCGCTCGAATACGCGCTTCGGCATCGCGGCGGCGAGGCGGCGATCGCGGCACGCTGCCATGCGCTGCTGGCTTCGGTCGGATTGGAAGGAAAGGCGGCGCAGCGCCCGGCCGAGCTAACGCAGATCGAGATGCGGAAGCTCGAGCTTGCCCGCGCGATGGCGGCCGAGCCGCGGCTGCTGATCGCCGACGAGGCGATGGCCGGGCTTTCGCATCAGGAGGTAGACGAAATCCTGGCGCTGCTGCTGCGGCTCAATCAGCAAGGGGTCACGGTGATCATGATCGAGCACATCATGCGCGCGGTGATGCAGTTCTCGCAAAGGCTCGTCGTGCTGGTGGCCGGGCGCAAGATCGCCGATGGCGAGCCTGATTTGGTGATTCGCGATCCAGAGGTGGAGCGCGCCTACCTTGGCGAATAGTCTCGCCATCGAGGAGCTGTCGGCGGGCTATGGCTCGGTACGGGTGCTGCACGGCGTCTCGGTATCGGTTGCGCACGGCGAGACGGTGGCGCTGCTGGGGACGAACGGCAACGGCAAGTCGACGCTAATGAAGTGCGTCATGGGCATGGTGCGACCGAGCGGCGGACGCATCAGCGCTGAGATCGAGGGCGAGCAGCACGATCTGACCGCGCTTTCCACCGAGGAAATCGTCGATCGCGGCATCGCGTTCGTGCCCGAGGGAAGGCGGCTGTTTCCGCGCCTGAGCGTGACCGAGAATCTCCTGATGGGCGCGTTCCGGGCCGCCGCGCGTCCCGCGATCACCCGCAATCTCGATTTCTGCTTCGAGCTGTTCCCGCGCCTGAAGGAACGTCGGCGGCAGATGGCGGGCTCGATGAGCGGAGGCGAGCAGCAGATGCTGGCGCTCGGCCGGGCGCTGATGTCGGCGCCAAAGATATTGTTGGTGGACGAGCCGTCGGTCGGGCTCGCGCCGGTGCTGGTGCGGCGCACCATCGACAAGATCGCCGAGCTGAAATCGGGCTTCGGGCTCACGGTCCTGATGGCCGAGCAGAATTTCAGCCAGGCGATCCGCATCGCCGACCGGGGTTACGTGATCGTGCACGGAAGGATCGAGTTCGCCGGCGACTCAGCAGCGGAGTTGAATGATAACGAGCTGATCAGGAAGTTTTACCTGGGGATGTAGGCGTATCCCCGCTTACGAGCCGCCGGCAAGCGCGAGCTGGTAGCTGATATGGCGGTGCAGACGGCGCGCCGCTTCCGCTGCCTCGAGGACCAGCTTGCGGTGAGGCTCGGCCGGCACCCGCACCACGAAGTTGCCTGAAATGCTGCGCTCGTCGATCGGCGGCGGGATCGGTTCCTGGTTCGGCCGCCTGTCCTCCACCACCTCGCGCATGACGTGCCTGATACCCGGCAACGCCTGCACATCGTCCTCGGCCAAAGGACAAACTCGACAACTGCCCCAGTTATCGAGCCGCCGGTCGTGCAGCCAGTACTCATTGGCCGACGTCAGCTCGTAACGGAGCGCATCGTTCAAATAGCCGATGAACTTCGGGTCGCCCTTGATGCCGGCCCGCCTTCAGCGCATCGCACTGACGGCGATGCTCGCGCAGCCGAAACCGCGAGGATCGCCGTCGCGCGCTATTTCCGCGCGGCGTCCAGCGCGGCGCGCACCTTGGGCGGCGACATCGGCAAATCGCGCAGCCGGAGGCCCGTCGCGGCGCGAATCGCGTTGCCGACGGCGGCCATCGGCGGGACGATCGGTACCTCGCCGACGCCGCGTGCGCCGAACGGATGGCGCGGATTGGGCACCTCCACCAGCACCGCCTCGATGCGCGGCAGGTCGGAGGCCACCGGCACGCGGTAGTCGAGGAAGCCCGGGTTCTCCATCCGGCCCTGCGAATCGTAGATGTATTCCTCGTTCAGCGCCCAGCCGATGCCCTGCGCGGCACCGCCCTGGATTTGGCCCTCCACATAGGCGGGATGGATCGCCTTGCCGACGTCCTGCACCGCCGTGTAGCGCAGGATCTTCACCGCGCCGGTTTCGGGATCGACCTCCACGTCGCAGATATGGCACCCGAAGCCGGGCCCGGCGCCTTGCGCGTTGAGCGAGACCTCCGAGCTGATCGGGCCGCCGGTGCGGGCGGCCTTGAGCGCGATGTCGGCGAGCGACAGCGGCTCGAAGCCCCCGGCGTTCGAACCGGCGGGGTAGGCCGCGCCGTCCTTCCACTCCACCGCCTCGGCGGGGATTTCCCAGATCTGCGCGGCGCGCGCCTTGAGCTGCTCGACCACCTTCTCGGCGGCTTGCGTCACCGCCATGCCGGTCGCGAAGGTGACGCGCGAGCCGCCCGTGAGGTGCGTGAAGCCGATCGAGGCGGTGTCGCCGACGATCGGGCGCACCTTTTCCACCGGAATGCCGAGCACCTCGGCCGCCATCATCGCCATCGAGGCGCGCGAGCCGCCGATATCGGGATTGCCGGAAACCACCGTCGCCGTGCCGTCCTCGTTGATGTGCACGGCCGCCGAGGACTCGCCGCCGATATTGAACCAGAAGCCACAGGCAACGCCGCGCCCCTGATTCTTGCCGAGCGGGGCAGTGTAGTGCGGATGGGCGCGCGCGGCGCGGATCGTTTCCAGGAAACCGATGTCGCGGAAGCTCGGCCCGTAATGGGTCTTGCTGCCGTCGCGCACTGCGTTCTTCTCGCGCAGCGCGATCGGGTCCATCTCGAGCTTGCGCGCCAGCTCGTCGAGCGCGCTTTCCACCGCCCAGGACGAGATGGGCGCGCCGGGGGCGCGATACGCGGCGACCTTCGGGCGGTTGGAGACGACGTCGAAGCCCTCCACCTCCACGTTCGGCAGGTCATACATGGCGAAGCCGCACATGCAGCCGGGGCCGACCGGCGAACCGGGGAAAGCGCCCGCCTGATACTTGAGCACCTGCTGAGCGGCGACGATGGTGCCGTCCTTCCTGGCGCCGATCTTCACCTCGACCACGGCGCCCGAGGTGGGGCCGGAGGCGCGGAACACCTCCTCGCGTGTCATCACGATCTTCACCGGGCGGCCGGATTTCTTGGAAAGGGCGAGCGCCAGCGGCTCCAGGTAAACCAGCGTCTTGCCGCCGAAGCCGCCGCCGATCTCGAGCGGCACGGCACGGATATTGGCGATGTCCCAGCCGAGCAGCTTGGCGCAGTAGGCGCGCACCATGAACTGGCCCTGCGAGGAGCTGTAGATCTGCGCCTGCCCGTCGGCGGCGACCGCGCACAGGGCGGCGTGGGGCTCGATATAGGCCTGATGCACGGGCTGGGTGGTGTAGCGGCCTTCGACAATCACCTCGGCCTCACGGAACCCGGCCGCCACGTCGCCCTTCTTAAAGTGCAGGCGCTTGGCGATGTTGGAGGGCTTGGTCGGCTTCGGTTCGACGCCTTGCGTGAACAGGTCCTCGTGCAGTATCGGCGCGTCGGGGCGCATCGCCTCCTCCACGTCGATCACGTGCGGCAGCACCTCGTATGTCACGTCGATCAGCGCCAGCGCCGCGTCGGCGACCGACTGCGAGATGGCGGCGACCGCGGCGACGGCGTGGCCCTCGTAAAGCGCCTTGTCGCGCGCCATGCAGTTGCGCGAGAGGTCGCGGAAGTTCATCGGCCCTTCGCCGACGAACGCTTCTTCGGAGGCGATGTCGGGGAAATCCTTGGCGGTGACGACCGCTTTCACGCCAGGCAGCTTCTCGGCCTTCGAGGTGTCGATGCCGAGGATGCGTGCATGGGCGTGCGGGCTGCGCAGAACCTTGCCCCACAACATGCCGGGCAGCACCATGTCGGCGCCGAACTGGGCGCGTCCGGTAACTTTATCGACGCCATCCGGGCGCACCGGGCGGGTGCCGACGACCTTCAGCTCGGGCTTGGAGACGATGTAGTTCATGCCGCGCTCCTCTCTCCGCGCATCTCGGCCGCCGCATCGAGCACGGCCGCGATTATCTTGTCATAGCCGGTGCACCGGCAGAGGTTGCCGGCGAGCCAGTAGCGCGCCTCCTCCTCGGTCGGGTTCGGGTTCTCGTCCAGCAGCGCCTTAGAGGCGACGATCAGGCCCGGCGTGCAGAACCCGCATTGCAAGGCGGCGTGCTCCAGGAACTTGCGCTGCACCGGATGCAGCGTGTCGCCCTCGGCGACGCCCTCCACCGTGACGATGCTGCGGCCTTCCGCCTCCACGCCCAACATCAGGCAGGAGCAGACGAGCTTGCCATCGCAGATCACGCTGCACGCGCCGCAATCGCCGGAGGCGCAGCCTTCCTTACTGCCGGTCAGGTTGAGCGTGTTGCGGAGCACGTCGAGCATCGTCTCCTGCGTCTCGCAGAGAAACTCGACCGGCTCGCCGTTGATGGTGGTGGTGACGTGATGCTTGCTCATTGCGTGTCCTTCAGCCGCGCGCCTTGGCGCGCTCGTAAGCGATGGCGGCGGTGCGGCGGGCGAGCACGCCCGCGACTTTGGTGCGGTATTCGATCGTCCCGCGTTTGTCGTTGATCGGCTTGCAGACGGACTGCGCTGCCCGGTCGAGCTTGGCGAGTGCCGCCTCGTCGAGCGTGGAGCCGACCAGCGCGGCCGCAGCCTCCGGCGCCAACACCGGGGTCGGCGCGACGGCGCCGAGGCACACCCGGGCGGCGATGATCTTGCCCCCCGCATCGAGCGTCAGGCTGACGCCGCAGCCGACCACGGCGATGTCCATCTCGGTGCGCGGGATGAAGCGCAGATAGGCATCGCCCGTGCGCGGCGCGGGTTTCTGCAGGCGGAAGGCGACTATGAACTCGCCGCGCCCGAGCGAGGTGCGGCCGGGGCCGGTTGGGATCTGTTCGACCGGCACCTCGCGCTGGCCGTTGGGCCCCGCGATGACCGCGATGGCTCCGGCGGCGATCATCGCCGGCACGCTGTCGGCGGCCGGCGAGGCGTTGCAGAGATTGCCGGCGAGCGTGGCCCGGCCCTGGATTTGCTGGGAGCCGATCAGGTCCATCGCCTCCACGACGCCGGGGAAGGCGCGCTTCAGCCCCTCATGCGCTTCCACCACGGCGCCCGGCGTGGCGGCGCCGATGACGAACGCGCCGCTCTCCTCGCTTATGCCGATAAGGCCGGGGATGCGTTTCGTATCCACGATCAGGTCGGGTCGCACCCGGCCCGAGCGAAGCTGGACCAGAAGGTCGGTGCCGCCCGAGAGCACCTTCGCGGTGCCGGATGCGCCGGCGAGCAGGGCGACGGCCTCTTTCACCGTGGTCGGCGCGGCATAGTTCAACGCTGGCATGTTCGCTCCTGTCGTCGCGCGCCGGGGCGCGCGCGTTACTCTCCCCGCTCGCGGGTCGCTGGATCGCAATTACTCTACCGCGCAGTAGGCCGCCCGGGTCAAGGCGAGGCGGGCGAAGATTGCCTGCCCGCACAGGCCGACAAATCCTATGGCGGGGCCGGAACAGGCTGATTATACGGGCTCCTAACTGCGTGATTGTGACCGTGATGGGGTTTCTCGTCGTTCTGCCCTTGCTGTTGGCGCTCGCGGCCTGTGCCGGGGCGGGCGCGACCGCCGCCGATGATGCGGCGCCGCCGGTCGGCATCTTTGCCCGCCAGCAGCAGGTGGATCGCGACGTGCAGGCGATCCTGCAGGGCATGAGCGCAGCCCGCGCCCAGGCCGACGCGGTGGCGCGCGCCCGCACGCCCTGAGCACCGGCGCGGTTCCCGGCGCCGGCCGCGGCGCCTATGTGAGGACCCCCAACGCGCAGAGAGCCGAATGACGCACATCCCGCTGCTGTTCCAGCCGGTCAGCTTCCGTTCCGTCACCGCGCGCAACCGCATCGTGGTCTCGCCCATGTGCCAATACAGCGCCGAAGACGGTCTGGGGAACGACTGGCACATCCAGAATCTCGGCGCCAAGGCTGCCGGCGGGGCGGGCATCGTGTTCGTCGAGGCGACCCACGTTTCGGCGCCGGGCCGGATCACGCATCACTGCCTCGGGCTGTGGAACGAGGCGCACCAGGCATTCCTGGCGCGGATCGCCGCCCTGATCGGCGGGCTCGGCGCGGTGCCGGCGATTCAGCTCGCCCATGCCGGGCGCAAGGGCTCGAGCAAGCGGCCCTGGGAGGGCGGGGGCGTGATCCTGCCCGATCAGGGGGGCTGGGTGCCGCTGGCGCCGAGTCCGATCCCGTTCCACGACGAAGGGGTCGCGCCGCACGAGCTGAGCAAGGCCGAGATCGCGGAGGTGGTGGCGCAGTTCGCCCGCGCCGCGCGGAGGGCGCGAGAGGCAGGGTTCCGCATCATCGAATTGCATGCCGCGCACGGCTACCTGATCCACGAGTTCCTCTCGCCGATCGCCAACCGGCGCACCGATGCCTATGGCGGCGATCTGGCGCGCCGGGCGCGCTTCCTCATGGAGACGATCTCCGCCGTGCGGGCCGAGTGGCCCGACGATTTGCCGCTGTTCGTACGGCTTTCCTGCACCGACTGGATGCCGGGCGGACTGACGGTCGAGGACGCGGTGGAACTCAGCCGCTGGCTCGCCGAGCGGGGGGATGTCGACCTGATCGATTGCTCATCGGGCGGAATTGCGCTCGCGCAAGAAATCCCCTCCCTGCATCCGGGCTATCAAGTGCCGTTCGCCGAGGCGGTGCGCGCCGGGGCGGGGATCGCCACGGGGGCGGTAGGGCTTATCACCGAGCCCACCCATGCCGCCGAGATCGTCGCCAATGGCCGTGCCGACCTCGTGCTCCTGGCCCGCGCGCTACTGGCCGACCCGGCGTGGCCGCTGCGGGCGGCCAAGGCGCTTGGCGTAAAACCCGAGCTGCCGGCGCAGTACTTGCGCGCGGCCGTATAAACAAAAGTTGGAACAGGCCTAAAGTTCAGCAAGCCGCCGCAACGCACTACAACGTCACCAACGACCAGACGAAGAACAACAACAACGGCAACGGCGGCAACAACCACAACGGCTCACGCCTTGCGTGGCGAGCGTCAGGTGCCGGGGCCGCCCGTTCTTTTGTAGAACAGCACCGTCGCGCGCAGGCTGCCGTCGGCCTGGACGGCGTAATCCGGGAACCGTCCGGCCTCGGTCCAGCCGAGGGCGCGGTAGAGCCGCTCGGCGTCGTCGGCTTCGTTCGTGTCGAGCGTCAGCAGCGTCCGTCCGGCCGCTGCGGCTTCCTGCTCCAGCAGCTCCATCAGGGCGCGGCCGAGGCCGCGGCGGCGGGCGGCGGGATGCACGAGCAGCTTTTGCACGTCGGCGCGGTGCGGCTGGTTCTGCGGCGTGTCGAGGCCGAGCGTCACGACCCCGCGCAGCACGCCGTCGGCCCATGCGGCGAGGATGATCCGCTTGCCGCCAGCGACCTCGGCGGCGTAGCGGCGCCAGAAGGTGCGCGCCGTCCCGAGCGGCAGCGGCGGCAGGAAAGAAACGGAGGCGCCCGCTTCCACGCAGGCGCACAGCACCTCCGCCAGCGGCCGCTCGGCCGATGCGGCGGCCGCAGCATCCAGCCGCTCGATGCCGTGCACGGGCTTGGCGTAGTGAAACTCGATCGAGTTGGAGCGGTCGTTGAGCGCGCGGATGGGGCCGGTGCGGACATAGCTTCGCCGCTCGTAGAATCGGTGCGCGCGCTCGAAGCGCGTGTCGCTCCATAGTTGCAGCCGCGCCGCCCCGGCGGCGATCGCATGGGCTTCCGCCCTGTCGAGCAGCGCATCGGCGAGGCCGGTGCCGCGCTCTGCTCGGGCGACATACATGCGCCCGATCTCCCAAATTCCCGGCTCCTCGGGCCAGGCGGCGATCACGCCGACGATGCGGCCCGCCTCCTCGGCGCTCCACAGCGCGCCGCCCTTGCCGGCGTAATGGGAGGCGAGCGCGCGCAATTCCGGCACCTCGCCGTCCACGTCCATGACGCAGCCGGGGTACTCCGCCCAGCAGCCCCCGATCAGCGCGATGAACCCCGCGGCGTCGGCATCCCGCCCGGGGCGGATCATGCGAGGGCCGCGCAGAATCTCTGGATGCGCCGGCAGCCCTCCACGAGCACCGCCTCGTCGGCGGCGGTGCTGACGCGCACATAGGGGCTCATGCCGTAGGAAGCGCCGGGCACCAGCGCCACATACGCCTCTTCCAAGAGCGCGAGCGCGAAATCGGTGTCGGACTTGATGCGCCGCCCACCCGGCGTGGTGCGGTCAAGGCACCCGGCGACGTTCGGGAACACGTAGAATGCGCCTTCGGGCTTGTGGCAGGAGAGGCCGCGGCAGGCGTTCAGCATTTCCACCGCGAGGTCGCGGCGGCGCTGATAGGCCGCCACCATCTCGCCCACGCTCTCCTGCGGCCCGTCGAGCGCCGCCGCCGCCGCCGCCTGGCCGACGGTGGACACGCCCGCCGTCACCTGGCCCTGCATGTTGACCATCGCCTTGATCAAGGCACGCGGACCGGCGGCGAAGCCGATGCGCCAGCCGGTCATCGCATAGGTCTTGGAGACGCCGCTGATCGTCAGCACGCGGTCGCGCAGGTCGGGCGCGACGGCGGCCATGGTGGCGTGGCGGAATCCGTCGAACACCAGATGCTCGTACATGTCGTCCGACATGATCCACACGCCGGGATGGCGGCGCAGCACGGCGGCGATTGCCGCCAGTTCGTCGGCCGAGCAGGCGGCGCCCGAGGGGTTGTTGGGATTGTTGAGGATCAGCCACTTGCTGCGCGGGGTCAGCGCCGCCTCGATGTCCTCGGCGCGAGGCTTGAAGCCGTTGTTCTGCGGGCAGGCGACGAACACCGGGCGGCCGTCGAGGAAGTTCGTCATCAGCGGATAGGCGTTCCAGGATGGCACCGGGATCACCACCTCGTCGCCCGGATCGACGGTGGCGGCGAGCGCGTTGAAGATCGACTGCTTGCCGCCGTTGGAGACCGAGATTTCGTCGAGCGCGAAGTCGAGCCCGCTGTCGCGCTTGAACTTGCGCTGGATCGCCTGCTTCAGCGCCGGGACGCCGTCCTGCGGCGGGTATTTGGTCTCGCCGCGCCGCGCCGCCTCCAGTCCGGCCTCGATCGCGTGGCGCGGAGTGGCAAAAGCGGGCTCGCCCAAGGTCAGTGCGACCACGTCCTTGCCCGCCGCGCGCAGTTCGCGCGCGCGCACCGTCATCGTGGTGCTGGCCGCGACCTGCACGCGGCCGAGGCGCTGCGCGAGCGCGGGCATCAGCTTAGCCCGTGGCAGAAGCGGCGGATGCGGCGCATCGCCTCTTGCAGCTGCTCGGTCGAGGTCGCGTAGCTGATGCGGAAATGGCCCGGATAGCAGAAGGCGGCGCCGTGCACGGTGGCGACCCCCTCCTCGTCGAGAAGTGCCGTGACGAACGCCTCGTCGTCCACGATCTTCGCCCCGCCCGCGCTCGTCTTGCCGATGCAGCCGTGGATCGAGGGATAGACGTAGAAGGCGCCTTCCGGCTGGTGGCAATTCAGGCCCTTGGCGCGATTGAGTTCGCGCACCACCAGATCGCGTCGCGCCTGATAGACCTGCCGCATCGCCTCGACCGAGTCCTGCGGGCCCGTCAGCGCCTCCAGCGCGGCGGCCTGGCTGATCGAGGAGGGGTTGGCGGTCGACTGGCTTTGCAGCTTGTCCATCGCCTTGATGAGCGCCACCGGCGCGCCCGCGAAGCCGATGCGCCAGCCGGTCATGGCCCAGGACTTGGAGCAGCCGTTCATCGTGACGGTGCGCTCGCGCAGGCGCGGCTCCACCTCCAGGATGGTCGCCGGCTTCATCCCGTCATAGGCAAGCTTCTCGTAGATGTCGTCGGTGAACACCCAGACGTCCGGGTGGCGCATCAGCACGTCGGTGATCGGCTTCAGCTCGGCCGCGCTGTACGCCGCGCCGGTCGGGTTGCACGGGTTGTTCAGCATGAACCAGCGCGTACGAGGCGTGATCGCCGCCTCCAGATCCTCGGCGCGCAGCTTGAAGCCCTGGTTCTGACCGCAGGGGATCAGCACCGGCTTGCCGTCCGCGAGCGAGACGATATCGGGGTAGCTCACCCAGCAGGGGCTCGGGATGATCACCTCGTCGCCCGCGTTCAGGGTGGCGAGCATGCAATTGAAGATCACCTGCTTGCCGCCGGTGGAGATGATGATCTCCTCGGGCCGGTAGTCGATGCCGGAATCGCGCAGGAACTTGGCGGCGACCGCCTGGCGTAGCGCGGGCGTGCCGGAGACATCGGTGTATTTGGTCTCGCCCGCCTCGATCGCGCGGATGGCGGCGTCCTTGATGTTGCGCGGCGTGTCGAAATCGGGCTCCCCGGCGGAGAGCGAGATCACGTCGCGCCCGGCGGCCTGGAGCGCGCGCGCCTTGGTGGCGACGGCGATGGTCAGGCTCGGGCTGATCCGGTCGAGGCGGTCGGCGGTCAGGCGCATTGTAAAGGGGTATCCCGGGGAGGTTCGGCGGCGGCGGAACCTAGTCAAGCGGGGGAGTGGGCGCAAATGCCCTGCAGGCAGGCCGCGTATGCGGGAAGGCGCGGCTCATCGGGGAGGCCGAGGGGCGGCGCGATGACGCCCGCGAAGCCCTGGGCCGGGTCCGGGCGCTCCGAACTTGCGCACCTTTTCCTGGCCGCGCTCGGTCGCGGCCAGCGCGCGGTCGATGCTGGCGAGCCGTGCCCCGAGAGCGATCGCGGTATCGAGCACTAGTTGCGTCCCGGTATCATGCCGCGCCGACCTTACGGTGCTTCTGCCTGACGACCCGAAAATAGCCGTCAATGGGCGCGTTGCATTGATCTTCCGGCCACGCCCGCCTACGATTTGCAACCGATTCAACCGCTTGCGCGCGGCGGAACAAGGGTCGGCGGGTCGGGGAGGGAAATCATGGACGAGATCGGTCCCGCGGCCGATCTGACGCGGCCGATGGAGGACGAGGCACGGAGCGCCGCGGCGCTCGCCCGCTCCTATGCCGACGGCGCGCCGTTCGATCATGTCCAGTACATGGAAGCCAAGCTGATCCTGAAACCCGAGCCCTTCACCTCGGTGCAGAGCTTCCGCGATTTCGGCAAGCTCGTGCGGCGCACCGCCAAGCGCGTCGGCGTCGGCTTCATCGAGGACGCGAAGGCCGCGCTCCGCCCCGAAATCAGGGAGGTGACGTTCTTCGACACCCCCGATTTCGTGCTCTACAACAACGCCTTCATCCTGCGCCGGCGCGTGTCGTACGTGGACGGGTTTCCCGTCGGCGATCCCGAGATCGTCTGCAAGTTCCGCCACCCCGACGCAGAGCGCGCCGCCGCGATGGACATGCGTCCGAGCATCCGGGGCAAATACCAAATCAAGTTCAAGGCCGAGGCGCTGCCGCTGAAAGACCGCGTCGGCGGCTGGCGGCTGCTGTTTTCGCACAACTGCCAGTTCGGCCTCAGCCAAACCTTCGACGGCGAGAAGACCTCGATCGCGACGCTCGGGGGCTTGTTTCCGGCCTTGCGCGCGCTGGCCGGGCACGGCGAAGACCGTGTGAAGCTGGTCAACGACGGCATCGTGGAAGAGGTGCTGCTGCGCCTCGGGCGGCTCGATTTCGGCAAGGGGATGGTCGGCAAGTGCGACGTGTCGCTCTGGCGCACGCGTGGCGAGCACCGCTCGCTGGTCGGCGAGTTCGCCTTCCAGCTTAGGTTCGACCGCCGCGAGGCGGTTGCGGCGGCGCCGCGCAAGCTCGGCGCGCGGTTCTATGTCGCGCTGCAGGAGGAGGTGCAGGATTGGCTGGCGCTCGGCGTCACCAAGACGGCGATGGTCTACCGGCTGAACGGCAACGCGCCGCAAAGCCATGAATGAGGGAGGCAGGGCGGCCCCGGTGCCGCTCGGGCGGATCTTCCTGCAATTCCTGATCATCGGCGGCACGAGCTTCGGCGGCGCGGTGCCCTATCTGCGCGGCAGCCTCGTGACCAAGCTCGGCTGGCTCGACGACAAGGAGTTCGTCGAGCTGCTCTCGATCAGCCAAAGCCTGCCCGGCCTGAACGCGACCAATCTGGCGATTTTGGTGGGCGACCGGCTGCGCGGCGCGCTTGGTGCCGCCGCCGCCCTGCTCGGGATGTGTTTGCCTGGCGGGCTGCTGATGTTCGCGGTGGGCTTGGTTTACCGCCAGCACGGCGATGCGGCCTGGGTGAACGGGGCGCTCAAGGGCGTGGCCGCCGCCGCCGTGGGCCTCGTGCTTGCGACCGTGGTGCAGCTCAGCCAGCGGTCGCTGGAGCGGCACTTCGACCTCGTCTTCATCGCGCTGACGGTGCTGGCGGTGAACCGGTTTCACCTGTCAGTGCTGACCGCCCTCGTGGGCGTGGGCGCGCTGGCCATCCTCTGGCACCGCCCGTGTCGCCCCCCCGCATGAGCCAGCTTCCGGCCTTGGTGCGGGTGTTCGCCTATCTCTCGCTGCTGACGGTGGGCGGCGGGATGGCGGCGTTCCCGGAGCTGACGACGCTCACGGTGGACGTGCATCACTGGCTGAGCTTCACGCAGTTGATCCACCTTTACAGCCTGGGCCAGCTCGCGCCCGGGCCGAACATGATGATGATCGTCCCGATCGGCGACTGGGCGGGCGGCGCGCTCGGCGCCGTGGTCGTGCTGTTGGCGTTCTTCGGCCCGACCGCGCTGCTGACCTTCGCCGCCGGCCGCCTGTGGGAACGGCTGGAGGCATGGCCCTGGCGCACCTCGATCCAGCGCGGCCTCGCCCCGGTTTCGGTGGGCCTGCTGCTCGCGGGCTGCTTCACGATGGCAAAGGGCGCCGTCACCGGCGTGGAGACGGCGGCGATTGCAGCCGGCGTGCTGCTGGTGCTGCTGACGTTCAGGATCAACCCGGCGCTCTTGGTGGTGGGCGGAGCGGTGGTGGGGGTGTTGTCGTTTTGAGGGGGGAGTGCGCTCTGTAGTGTCGCCGGTGGCTTGTGGGCGAGCATTGGTGCGTTTCGGAGGGACGATCCAATGGCCAAGCCGGCTGTTCTTGCAGATGAGGAAAAGCGTGCAGAAATGGCGCTCCTCGCGCAGGGAATGCGGAATCAGGATAGTCCGGTACTGTCCTGATTTGAGACGTGGTGTCCTGAGTTGATCGCGGGAGTGTCCTAAGTTTCCTGCGCGTCTAACCGCCAGAGTTCGTGCCCCGACGGGCCAAACAAGATCGCGTAACTGCTATCGTCAAACGGCGGAAACTGGGCATTCTTCGCCCTCTCGGTCGCTTCTCCGTCTGTCGCGCCTTCGATAGGGATTGTCTGAACCCACTCGTCGATCGACTTGTTTGATGCCCCGCGCTTTTAGAGGCGTAACTCGTAGCGTGGCGTTTACTCAACCCTCCGTCTCAGCAAGGATTTCTTTGTCTAGCTCTAGCTTGCGGATTAGGCGCTCAATCTCCTTCTCCCCCACCTTCCCGCTAACGATCAGCCGGAAGCTGGCACCCTTGGACAGCAGCCCAGTCGTCAATTCGCGCTCGCCTTCCATGAGTGGCACCTTCTCAGCTGCGAGAGGGATCGCCATACGGGGCTTGGCCGGCGGCGATTGAAGGAGGTCTTGCTCTCCGTCATCGATACGGTCTGCCTCGGTGGCGTCCTCCGAATCAGGAATTTTATCCGATTCCCCTAGCCGTGCAAAGCTGATAGTGGCATCATAGACCTTGAGGAAATCTCGTGCCCCCCCGGCGCTAAATCCGTTATTCAGAGTTAGTTCATCCAGGCAAGCTGCATCGGTCGGCCGATCCCGGCCCCATTTGTCCCAGAACTTGGCGATTTGCTTGGGCCGCAGCGCCGCCTCTCGGACGATCTCGCGCTTGACCTCATCTTGCTGGGCGCGCAAGTACTTTCGACCCATATCCGAGACAGTGATCGTGCGTTCAGCCCCCTGGCCCTGATAGTCCAGGAGACCGAAATATCGTAGCCCTGCAGCGATTCGGTCGGCGTAACCCTTATTGACGCCCCAAGCCTCGCCAACCTTCTCGGACCGGGCCGCTATCCGCTTGAAATGGTTTTCGAATTCTTCCAGCCGCTTGAGCGCCTCTCCCAATGGGATCACTGGGAAGGCTGGGCTGCGATCCCGCTGCGCTGCCTCCAACATAACGCCCTCCTTTAAGCCATAATGGCATATAGCGGGAAAGCGCGACTATCAAGAGGCGAATTTATCGAGGTATAGGCTTGACGTATGGAGTGCAAGATGCCATAAGGAATCGCATTAAACGGAGGTGTACATGACCCACAGAGTCGCAAGCCCCTACGTTCACCGGCCGGCGTAGGGCGCTATAAGAGATAGGCGGGGCCGCTTCCCGCCGGGTTGGCGAGTAGAACGGTGGGAAGCGGCCCTCAACCGGACCTTCTGGTATTCCCCTGTGGTGTAACGTTGCCGGCACGTCGGGAGTTACGTCCAGGAGAACCAAGTCCAAGCCCTGGCACGGGAACCAGGAACAAGGCGGAGCCGGAAGCTGTTGGAGCAGCCCCCGTCCCCTAAACCACATCCGGGATTGGCCCCCGTCATGGTCTGCATAGATATAGCGAAGTTGGAGCTTCGTTTCCAGCTCAGCGATCTGGGGCCGGCCCACCTTCATGGATTGGCCCTATGAATATACTCCCCCGCGATCGGCAGGTTGCCGTCATCGCCGCCCTTGCTGGGGGCAATAGCATCCGCTCTGCCGAGCTGGAGTAGCCCCCATCAAACCGGACACCGGGGTGGTTGTGATTGGCTTTGAATGAACTCCCTCGGGGAGCGCATTCGCAAGCCGCGATGGGGATGGTTTTCCGTTATAGTCCTCGATCCAGGTGGGAAGCTGCTGCAGGACGGTGAGGGCGTCCGGGCGGGGCTGGATGCGGGCATAATCGCGCTTGAGGGTTTTGACGAATGCCTCGCTGACGCCGTTGCTCTCCGGACTGCGCACCGGGGTAAAGCAGGGGACGAGGTGGAGGGCGGCCGCGATGTCAAGCGTGTCGCGGGCGGTGAAGGCGGAGCCATTGTCGGCCAGCCATTGCACGGGATGGGGCGCCCGCAGGACCCTGAAGCGGGCCTCGACACAGGCGAGCATCAGGTCGCGCACCATTTGGCCGCTGATGCCGCCGGAACTGGCCTGCCAGGCGATGATCTCCCGGTCATGGTATCGATGGCGAAGGCGATGCGCACGACCTCGCCGTTCCAGCAGCCACCTCCAGCACGTTGGAGGACCAGCGCAGGTTGGACGCCAGGGCGATGACGCTGCCCTCGTGCGTAGGGACGGGGCGATGGCCGACATGGGGCTGGAGCAGCAGCCCGGCCTGCGCCATGAGGCGGAAGACGCGTTTGTGGTTGACCGCCGGATCACCGGCGGCCCGGCGTGCCCGGTTGAGCAAGGCGGTGATCCGCCGGTAGCCGTAGGTCGGTCGGGCATCGGTGATCTGGCGGATGGCGGCGAGCAGCTCGTCATCGCCCTGGCGCCGGTATCGGCCGCGCGGCCTGGTCCTGACGTGCACCTGCTCGACCAGCTTGGAGCGGGCGACGCCGAGCGTGTCGGCCACGGTCTTCACCGGGAAGCGTCCCGTGGGCGACGGCAACTGCCAGGCGGGCTTTTCTTCCCGGGCGGCGGCAAGCGCCTCCTTGAGGACCCCGACCTCCAGCGTCTTGCGGCCGAGCAGGCGCTGCAGTTCGCGGACACGCTGTTCGAGATCGCGGACCCGGCTAGCCGCGGCCACGTCCTCGTCGGCTTTGACCGCGACCCGGCCGCCTTGCGCCATCAGTTGCCTCCACTTGAACAGCAGGCTCGGCGAGACGCCCCGCAGCCGCGCGACGGCTGAGACCGTCATGCCGGGCTGCATGGTTTCCTCGACCATGGCGAGCTTCTGTTCGGCACTGTAGCGCCGTCGGCGCTCCCCCGCCGGTGATGATCTCGACGCGCGTCGGCTCGTTCGGCATAGGCGCATGCCTAGGCGTAAACATAGGCCCTCACGGTTGCGCCGCCTGTCCGGTCGAAATAGGGGCCGCTCCAGGGATTCCTCAAGACGATCGCGGGCGATTGGTTAGCGCTCCCGACAAACTCGGGCGAACGGCTGTTCGTACACAATATCGCTGGTCCTGCGTGCCGATCGTACGAAATCGCCGGCGCTGAACCGCCCGATCGTACGAAACTCCAGTGGCGGATCGCGCCGGTCGTACCAAGTTTCGCGGGCCAAAAGGGCTAGGTGTACACAAGCTACGCCCAGGACCATCCGCACGCCGCCAGCGCGGCCTGCATGTGCGCCGGCACCGAAGCCGTCGCCTCCACCGGCGGCTCAAGCGCGAGCCGCAGCGCCCGGGCGAGCAAGTGCAACGGCCCCGGCCCGCCGCCATACACCGCGTCCCCCAGCACCGGGCAGCCGAGCGCGGCGCAATGGGCGCGCAGCTGGTGGGTGCGGCCGGTGCGCGGGCGGAGTTCGAGCCAGGCGGCCCCATTCCCGAGGCCGAGGACGCGCCACTCCGTGACCGCAGGCTCCCCGTCCGGGCGCACCGCCATGCGCCAGAGCCGGCCCGTCTGCTCGCGGGCGAGCGGGGCGCCGATCGTGCCGTGCTCGGCCTCGGGCCGGCCGCGGACCACGGCCCAGTAGGTCTTGGCGGCGCGGCCGGCGGCGAATTCGGCCTGCGCGGCGCGCAGCGCGGAGCGGCGCAGCGCGAACAGCAGGCACCCTGCCGTGTCGGCGTCCAGCCGGTGCACGAGCCACGGCCCCGCCTTCGCGCCCAGCCACGCCTGCACCGTGTCCTCGGCGTTCGGCGCGCCGCGCCGGTTGGCGTGCGCGGGCATCCCGGCCGGCTTGTCGATCACCAGGAAGCGGCGGTCCTGGAACAGCACGGGCAGGGGTGGCAGGGTCGGGCGATGCGTATCCATGTGCAGAACCCCCCGGACGATCCGCTCGGCCCCATCACGCCCGCGCTTTGGGCCGAGGTGGCGGCCCGCTGCAAGGAGCCGCCGCACGACGTGACCTTCGCCGACGACAGGGCGGGCTATGCGGCTTTGATCCCCCAAGCCGAGGCGCTGGTGACGGACAAGGACGTGCTGCCGACCCTGCTGCCGCTCGAAGCGCCGCGCCTCAAGCTCGTCTTCGTCGCCAATGCCGGGCTCGACAATCTGGCGCCGTTCGACTGGCTGCCCGAGGGGGTGATGCTGCTCAACAACCGCGGGGCGCACGCGGCCAAGGCGGGCGAGTTCGGCATCATGGCGGTGCTGATGCTCGCCAACCGCGTGCCCGAGATGGTGACACACCAGCGGGCGGGGCATTGGCAGAAGCTGTGGGGCTCGGTGCTGGCGGGGCGGCGGCTGACCCTGGTCGGGCTCGGCGGCCTGGGCGGCGCGATCGCTGCGCACGCGGCGCATTTCGGGATGCGGATCACCGGCGTGCGTGCCTCGGGGGCCCCGCACCCGGCCTGCGAGCGCGTCGTGGCGCCCGAGACGCTGGACCTCGTGCTGCCGGAGAGCGAGTTCCTGCTGCTCGCCTGCCCCCTCACGCCGCGCACGCGCGGCCTGATGGACCGGCGCCGGCTGGGCCTGCTGCCCCAGGGGGCGGGGGTGGTGAATATCGGCCGGGGGCCGCTGATGGATCAGGCGGCGCTCTGCGATCTGCTGCAATCGGGGCATCTCGGCGGGGCGGTGCTGGACGTGTTCGAGCAGGAGCCCGTCCCGCCCGAAGACCGGATATGGCGCGTGCCCAACCTGATCGTCAGCCCGCATACCGCCGCCGACGATCCCGCCACCTACTACGCGCGCAGCCTTGAATGCCTGTTCGCCGATCTGCGGGCGCTTCGGGCGGGGGAGCGGCCCCCCACTTTGTTCGACATAGCGGCGGGTTACTGAGGCGGCCCGCGCGAAATCAGCGCGCTCCGGGCGGCCGTTCCGATTTCGGTTGAACCGGCCCCCGGTTTGGCGCGACAACGAGCCGCCTCGTTCTGGCCTCGAGCTATGCACCTGCCGACCCGGCCCGGTCCCCTACCCGCGCGCTCCCTCTGTTTCTGGAGTGGCGCCGTTGCGGCCGGTGTGCTGCTCGCCTTGCTGGCCGGCTGCGCCGGCCCGGGCGGGCAGAACGCGCCGCGCTATACGGCTGTGCATCATCGCTATCCGCCGCCGGGACCGCCGGGCGATCCGTGGGGCCCCTATATCCGCGAGGCCTCGCTCCGCTTCGGCGTGCCGGAGGAGTGGGTGCGCGCGGTGATGCGCCAAGAGTCGGGTGGGCGCGACGACGCGGTCTCCTCGGCCGGTGCGATCGGGCTGATGCAGGTGATGCCCGATACCTACGCCATGCTGCGCGCCCGCTACGGCCTCGGCGACGACCCCTACGAGCCGCACGACAACATCATGGCCGGCACCGCCTACATCCGCGAGCTTTACGACCAGTACGGGGCGCCCGGGTTCTTGGCCGCCTACAATGCCGGACCGCGCCGGCTCGACGCCTACCTCGCCAACGGCACCCCGCTGCCCGACGAGACGGTGGGCTACCTCTCCAATATCGCCCCGCATCTCGGCACCCGCACAGCGATGACCGGGCCGCTCGCAGTCTATGCGGGTCCGGTCGGCGCCGAGGCGCCGGCGGCGCCGTTGCCGCCCGCGCAGCCGCCGGTGATGCTGGCGAGGGCCGGGGCGGGCGCCTGCGACCCGGACGCCGCCTATGACCCGGACCGGCCCTGCACCCCTACGCAGGCCGCCGCGCCGGTTCCGGCGCCTTCTTCCGCTCCCGCTCCCGCCCCGGCCTACGCGGTCGCGGCGCTGCCGCCGCCTCCAAGCTACGTGCAGCCAGCACCACAGCCGGTCTATGCCGCGCAGCCCGCCGCGCCGGTTTACGCGGCGGCACCGCCTGGCCGCGCCATATTACCGCCGCTCGTCTATTCGAGCGCCCCGGCGGTGCGGCCGCAGGCGCAACTTGCCAGCCTCGCTCCCGCCGCGCCGGGCTCCTGGGCGATCCAGGTCGGCGCGTTCTCCAGCCAAGCCGGCGCCCATGCGGCGGCCGAGCAGGTGCGCGCGGCCATGCCCGATCTACTCGGTGCCGGATCGGTAGCCGCGCCGCCCACCACCCCGTTCGGCGGCACGGTGCTCTACCGCGCGCGCATCGTGGCGCTGAGCGAATCGACCGCCGCCTCGGCCTGCGCCCGCCTCTCCGCCCGGGGCACGGCCTGCATGACGGTGCCGCCGGGACGGTAGCAACGCCTCATGGCCCTCCTCGCCGACGCGGGGATCGGCCATCCACGGCTTACTGCGGCTGGCAGCACGACGTAGGTGTCCGGGCCAAGCCCGGGCATGACGAAACGAGGGTTCGGGACGGCGGACGCGATTGGCGCGTCACCTACTCCGCCGCGCGCGCGCTCTGCTGCATCGCCAGGCGCAGGTTCTCGTCGAGCTTGGTCAGAAAATCCTGCGTGTTCAGCCATTTCTGCTCGGGACTGATGAGGATGGCCAAGTCCTTCGTCATGTAGCCCGATTCCACCGTCTCCACGCAGACCCGCTCCAAGGTCTCGGCGAAGCGCGTCACGTCCGGGGTGTTGTCGAACCGGCCCCGGTAGGCCAGCCCGCGCGTCCAGGCGAAGATGGAGGCGATCGGGTTGGTGGAGGTCTCCTTGCCCTGCTGGTGCTGGCGGTAGTGCCGCGTCACCGTGCCGTGCGCCGCCTCGCTCTCCACCGTCTTGCCGTCCGGGCTCATCAAGACCGAGGTCATCAGGCCGAGCGAACCGAAGCCCTGCGCCACCGTGTCGCTCTGCACGTCGCCGTCGTAGTTCTTGCAGGCCCACACATAGCCGCCGTTCCACTTGAGCGAGGCGGCCACCATGTCGTCGATCAGCCGATGCTCGTAGGTAAGGCCCCGCTTCTGGAACTCGGCCTTGAACTCGCGGTCGTAGATTTCCTGAAAGAGGTCCTTGAAGAACCCGTCATAGGCTTTGAGGATCGTGTTCTTGGTCGAGAGATAGACCGGGTAGTTCCGCAGCAGGCCGTAATTGAAGCTCGCCCGCGCGAAGCCCTCGATTGAGGCGCGGGTGTTGTGCATCCCCATCGCTACTCCGCCGTCCGGGCCGAAATCGTGCACCTCCAGCACCTGGGCGGGGCCGCCGCCGGCCGGCTGATAGGTCAGCGTCACCTTGCCCGCGCCGGGCACCTTGAGCTCGGTCGCGCGGTAAATGTCGCCATAGGCATGGCGGCCGATAACGATCGGCTGCGTCCAGTGCGGCACCAGCCGCGGCACGTTCTTGCAAATGATCGGCTCGCGGAAGATGGTGCCGTCGAGGATGTTGCGGATCGTCCCGTTCGGGCTGCGGTACATCCGCTTCAGCCCGAATTCCTTCACCCGCGCCTCGTCGGGGGTAATCGTCGCGCACTTCACGCCGACGCCGTATTGCTTGATCGCCTTCGCCGCATCGACCGTCACCTGATCGTCGGTCCGATCACGGTACTCGATCCCCAGGTCGTAATATTTCAGGTCGATGTCGAGATAGGGCAGGATCAGCTTTTCCTTGATGAACCCCCAGATGATGCGGGTCATCTCATCCCCGTCGAGCTCGACCACCGGGGTTTTCACCTTGATCTTGGCCATTCGGTCCTCGCGGCATTGAGGGAGCGCGCCCGGTCGGGCCTCGAGGCGCGCCGGCGCCGGCCTTTTGGCATCGCGGCAACGGGCGGGCAAGGAGGGAGCCGGGCGTGCGGGCCGAACCAAGCGGGCATTGTCGGCGCCCCTTTTTTTCTCGCGCCGCGAGTGTTTCCGATGTAATGAACTTGGCGTGGCGTCGTTCCGCATGGCGGTGTAGGCAGGCGTTATGAGCCAATTTGTGAAGGCGCAAACGACTCGACGCTGGGGCGGCGCTGTATTCCGGGCCGCGGACCGGCTCCGCGATGCGCGGCGAACGCAGCCGAGGGCGGCAGCGCAATGAGCCTGGCGAGCGGACCGTCCGAGGAGCCGGCAATGCGGAACGGCCGGCTGGAGCTGGCGGACTACGTCACGCTAGCGCAGTTCCGGGAGGCGGTGCGCCGGCTCTGCCGGGAGAGCGAGGGAGCCGCGCGGCGTCGCGGCCTGACCCCGCAGCAGCACCAGGCGCTGCTGTCGATCAAGGCGACGGAGGGCGGCGAGGCGCTCAGCATCGGGCGCCTGGCCGAGCGGCTCGGGATCAGGCCGCACTCCACGGTTGAGCTGGTGGACCGGCTGGTGCAGCTCAGGCTGGTGGAGCGGCGGCCCGACACGCTGGACCATCGCCGGGTGCGCGTGTTCCTCACGCAGCGGGCGCAGAGCGTGCTCGACGGGCTGGCCGAGGTGCACCTGCGCGAGCTGCGCGACATCCGCCCGGCGCTCGAGGTGATGCTCCCCCGGGTCGAGCGCCTGAGCGGCGCGGCGGACGGCGCGGCCACGAAGCTGGCGGACCGCGCGGAGTAGCAGCGCCTCAGCCGGGCAGTTTCCAGCCGAGCCATTCGCAGACGCCGCGGCCCATCACCCACTCCTTCGCCTCGCTCGTGAGGAACGGCAGCTCCTCGGTGAACATCGTGACCGCCTGCCGGTAGGTGCAGGGCAGGCGCGTGAGATCGGTGCCCCAAAAGAACCGGCGCGGTCCGAACTCGTCGAAGGCGCGGCGGATGAAGCCGTGGATGTTGCGATAGGGATAGGGCTGGCTGCTGTAGCAGGGCAATGCGGTCGCCTTCACTGCCACGTTCGGGTGCAAGGCGAGCTTCAGGAGCTGGTCGAAATCGACGAAGGCGTCGGCGTCCTTGGCGCGACGCAGTTCCATGTGGTCGAGCACGAGCCTGAGGCCCGGATGGTTTCCCGCCAGCCTGGCAAGGCCCGGAAGCTGGCCGGGGGCGAAGATCATCACCGGCAGTCCGAGCCGCTCGCAGTCCTCCCACAGCCATTCGGCGCTGTCGTCCTTCAGCCAGGTCATCTCCGGGCGATAAACGAACCGCAGCCCGAGCATCCCGGGCTGGTCGCGCCAGCGGGGCAGCTGGTCGCGGTTGGCCTGGTCGATGGTGAACCGACCCATCACCGCGAAGCGGTCTGGGTGCCGCTTCGCGGCGGCGAGGGCGAGGTCGTTGCGGTCGCCCTCCCACGAGGGCGGCACGATCACCGCGCGGTCGACCCTGGCGGCATCCATCTCGCGCAACAGGTCGTCCTCGGTGAAGGGGACGGGCCGGTGCTCGTTGCCGGGGCCGTAAGCGGGCCAGGGCCGGTCGGGAGTGTTCGCGCCCCAAATGTGCACCTGGGCGTCGGCGATCAGCATCTCAGAACCCCTCCTGGATCACCTCGCGGGCGAAGTAGCTGAGGATCAGATCGGCCCCGGCACGCTTGAAGGCGGAAAGCGACTCCCGTACCACCGCTTGCTCGTCGATCGCGCCGGCTGCGGCGGCGAAGCGGATCATCGCGTATTCCCCGCTCACCTGATAGGCGGCGAGCGGCAGCAGCGTGCGCTCGCGCAGCCGCGCCAGCACGTCGAGGTACGGCAGGCCCGGCTTGACCATCAGGATATCGGCCCCTTCGGCCTCGTCCTGCATTGACTCGCGCAGCGCCTCGCGCCCGTTCGCCGGATCCATTTGGTAGGTTTTGCGGTCGCCCTTCAGCTCGCAGCCGGCGGCGGCGCGGAACGGCCCGTAGAAGGACGAGGCGAACTTGGACGAATAGGCCATGATCGGCACGTTCGAATGCCCGGCGGCGTCGAGCGCGTGGCGGATCGCGGCGATCTGCCCGTCCATCATCGCTGAGGGCGCGATCAGATCGGCCCCGGCATCCGCCGCCACCACCGCCTGCCGGCCCAGATTTTCGATGGTGATGTCGTTATGTACATGCCCGTCGTCGATCACGCCGCAATGGCCGTGGTCGGTGTATTCGCAGAAGCAGGTGTCGGGGATCACCACGAGTTCGGGCACGGCGTCCTTGGCGGCGCGGACCATGCGCGCGACCAGCCCGTCCTTGCGCCAGGCATCGCTGCCGGCCGCGTCCTTGCTGTGTGAGACGCCGAACAGCATCAGCGCCCGCACGCCATCGCGGGCGATCGCCTCGACCTCGCGCGGCAAGTGGCGCTCGGGGATGCGTTCGACACCGGGCATACTGTCCACCGGCAGCGGACGGTCGATCCCCTCTTCGACGAAGATCGGCAAGATCAAGTCGTCGGCCGTCACCCGGTTCTCGCGCACGAGGTCGCGCAGCGCCGTGGTGGCGCGCAGCCGCCTCAGGCGCGTGGTGGGGAAGGGGGCGGCATGCATAGGGTGCCTCCGCGATGGCGCAGCCAGGAGTTTCGCATAGGCCGGGCCAGGATCGCTGCCAAGTCCGCGCTATGCGGGCCCGTCGCGATTGACGGGGCGCAAGGGACCCTTTTTGATCGGACAAAATCACCGGGGGAAACGATGAAGTCCGACCCAGGAATTTCGCGGCGCGCCATGTTGGCGGGCGCCGCCGTCGGCCTGTCGGCGCTCGCCGCACCGGCGATCGCGCAGGGCACCCGCGTCTTCACATTCGCCCACGACGAGCCGCACGACACCGGCTATGGCTTCCTCGCCGACACCTTCAACGCCAAGCTCAAGGAGCTGAGTGGCGGCAAGTTCTCGATTAAAGAGTTCCCCGGCGCCCAGCTCGGCCAGGAGCCGGAGCTCGCCCAGAAGGTCCGCAGCGGAGATATCGACTTCGTCATCAACTCGACCGCCAACACCTCCACCGTGGCGCCGCAATCGGGCGTGTTTTCGCTGCACTTCGTGTTCCGCGACGAGCCGCACCTGGTGAAGTGTATGCTCGATCCGGGTGTGAATGCCCTCTTTATCGAGATGATCGCCGCCAGCACCACCGGCGCCCGCTCGCTCGGGCTCGGGACGCTCGGTTTCCGCAAGTTCTACGCGAAGAACGAGATCAAGAGCATCGCCGATGTGAAGGGCCGCAAGGTGCGGGTGCAGGCGACGAAGACCGAGGATCGCTTCTTTAGCGCCTATGGGGCGGTGCCTGTGCACATGCCGATCGGGCAGGTGTACACCTCGATGGAAACCGGCTTGGTCGAAATCGCCGAGAACGGCGCTGACATCTACCGCGCGCAGAAGCACTACGAGGTGGCGCCGGTGCTGTCTGGCTCCGACCACGAGGCCAACAACAACCATCTCTGGGTCAGCGACAAGTGCTGGAACAGCCTGACGGCGGAGGAGCAGGGCTGGGTGAAAGCGGCGCACGCCTATGCGCGCCCGCTGTTCGTGCAGAAGTCGATGGAACTTGACCATGCCGCGATCGACAGCCTGACCAAGATGGGCGTAGAGTTTTACCCGAACGTCGACCGGCAAAGCTTCATCGTCGTGGCGACCCCGATCCAGGATGAGCAAGCAGAGGCGCTCGGGCCCTATGCGGTGAAACTCTTGGAAGCGGTGCGGAAGGTTCCCGCCTGATCCGCGCGTCGATGCCCGCCGCCACCTCACCCCGCCCCTCTCCGCCCCCGAGGGCGCAGAGGGAGCAGGACCGACCGGGTAGCACCCTCTCTCCGCCCTCGGGGGCGGAGAGGGCCGCGGAGAGGTGGGAGAGACCCCGAACCACCCCCACGGAAGCCCGATGACCTACGCCGCCATCGCGGCGGCGCTGCTGTCGCGCAAGCGCCCGCAGCTCAAATGGCGGGCGCTCGACCCGCTTGAGGTCGCGCTCGTGGCGCTGTGCGGCCTGTTGCTGGCGGGTTTCCTGGTGAGCGAGATCGGTGACGTGGCCTTCCGCATCCTGCGCCGCCCCTGGCTGGAGGCGCAGGAGTTCTCGCTCGGATTCTTCGTTTGGGGCGTGTTCATGGGCGGCGCCGTGGGGGTGCGGCGCAACGACCATTTCCGCCTCGCCGCCAGCGCCGAACTGTTCACGGGCGGCATCCGCACGGCCATCGAGTGCTTCCAGCAGGCGGTGATGGTCCTGGTCGCCGCCGCCATGGTCTGGTTCGGCTACAAGAATTTCCTCACCGGGTTCGGCAGCTATCTGATGCCGTCGCTGACCCCGGTGGCGGTGCTGTATGCGGCGATCCCGCTCGGCGGGGCGCTGATCGGCCTCTTTTCGCTGGAAAAGCTGGTCAACGGGCTTGTGCGCGGGTTCCCCGATCCGCGGCCGGAACTCCCGGGCGGGCTGGAGGACTTTGTCGCCCAGGAAGCAATCGACGAATGACGAGCAACGAGACCGCCATCGTCGTGATGTGCGGGATCTTTCTCGCCCTCGGCTATGCCGGGCTGCCGGTCGCCTTCGCGCTGATCGCGGCGGTGGTGGTGGTCGCGGGCCTGTTCACCGACCTCACGATTGGCTCGCTCATGGGCCAGCTTTTCAACGGCATCAACGAGCTCGCCCTGCTCGCCATCCCGTTCTTCCTCCTGGTGGGCGAGATCATGACGGCGGCGCGGATCACGCCCCGGCTGATCGCGCTCACCCAGGCGATGGTCGGGCACCTGCGCAGCGGGCTCGCGCACGTGGTCGCCGTCTCCTGCATGATCTTCGGCGGCATCTCCGGCTCCTCGACCGCCGACACGGTGGCGATCGGCACCATCCTGATGCCGGCGATGACGGAGGAGGGCTACGCGCCGGAGTTTTCCGCCGCCCTGATCGCCGCCGGAGCCTCGATCGCCAGCATGGTGCCGCCTTCGATCATGGCGATCGTCTACGGCGCGGTGGGTGACGCCTCCGTGGGCGGACTGTTCCTCGGCGGCGCCGTGCCCGGGCTCATGGTCTGCATCGGGCTCATGATCTATAGCTACTTCTTCGGCGCGCCCGGTGTGGCGAAGCGGCGGGCGAGCCTGTTCGAGTTCGCCGCTTCGGTGCGCGGCGCGGCGCTGCCGCTCATGATTCCGGTCATCATCATCGGCAGCATCCTGGGCGGCGTGATCACGCCGGCCGAGGCGGGCATGGCGGCGGTCGTCTACACGCTGATCGTGCTGCTGCCCGCGATCAACCGCACCCACTACCGGCGGCTGCCGCGCGACATCGCCATGGCGGCGGTGATGTATGCGATCCCGCTGACCGCGGTAGCCGGCGCCTCGGCCTTCGGCTGGATGCTCGCCTATCTCGGCGGCGCCGACATCATCATGGGCTGGGTGCGGCTGCTCGGCACCACGGATGCCCGCGCAATCCTGTTCTTCGTCGCGGTGCTGTTTCTGATCGTCGGCGACTTTTTGGACGGGCTGCCCGCAATAATCATCCTGATGCCAGTTATTCTGTCGCTCGAGAAACTTGGCCACATAAACTCCGTCCATATGGGCGTCGTGGTGATCGTCACGCTTGCCTTCGGGCTGATCACCCCGCCCTGCGGCATCATCCTGCTCCTCTCCTCCTCGCTCGCCGGGGTGCCGTTCTCGCGCGCGCTCCGCCGGTCGCTGCCGATTTACGTGGTCTTCGCGATCGTGATCTCCATCATCATATTGCTGCCCGACACGGTGCTGTTCTTACCGCGTCACTTCCTCCCGCGCGCTGTGGGCTGCTTCCCACGGCCGCATGGCGGCGGCTGGATCTGCCCGTAACGGAGTGATGCTAGCATGACGATCTACACCGGACCCGTGTTCGAAATGGCGCGGGACCAGTTCAATGTCATCGCCGACTACCTAGAGATCCCGGCGGACCAGCGGGACCGCCTGCTCTTTCCCAAGCGCGCGATCGCCGTGGCCTGCCCGATCCACCGCTCCGACGGCACGCTCGCGGTGTTCCACGGCTATCGCGTGCAGCACCATTTGACGCTCGGGCCGACCAAGGGGGGCACGCGCTACTCGCCCACTCTCGACATCGGCGAGGTGGCGGCACTGGCGATCTGGATGAGCTGGAAATGCGCCCTGGCCGGGCTGCCCTATGGCGGCGCGAAGGGCGGTGTCCGGGTCGATCCCTACAAGCTCACCCGCCACGAGCTCGAGTCCGTCTCGCGCCGCTACATGCAGGAAATGATTCCCTTCGTCGGCCCGCATACCGACGTGATGGCCCCCGACATGGGGACGAACGAGCAGGTGATGGCGTGGTTCATGGACACCTACTCCATGTATCAGGGCAAAACCGTCACCGAGATCGTCACCGGCAAGCCGGTCGCCTCTGGCGGCACGCTGGGCCGGCGCGAGGCCACCGGGCGCGGGGTCGCCCATCTCGTCGATCGCGCGATGGAGCGGCTCGGCATGGCCCCTGTGGGCGCCACCGCGATCGTGCAGGGGTTCGGCAACGTGGGCAGCGTCGCCGCGCAGTCGCTTGCCGAGCGCGGGATCAAGGTGATCGGCGTCAGCGACCACACCGCCTGCTATTTCGACCCCAAAGGACTCGACGTGCCGGGGCTGATCCGCCACGCCGCCGACAAGGGGGTGCTCGCGGGCTATTCGAACCAGCTTGCCGCCGACCCCGCCACGCTCCTGCTCCAGCGGTGTGACGTGCTCGTGCCGGCGGCGACCGAGCGGGTGATCGGCGCCGAGGTCGCGCAAAAGTTGCAATGCCGGGTTCTGGCCGAGGCCGCCAACGGTCCCACCACCCCCGATGCCGACGCGGTGCTGGCGGAACGTCCGGAGATTTTCGTAATCCCCGACATCCTCTGCAATGCGGGCGGCGTGGTGGTGAGCTATTTCGAGTGGGTGCAGGACCTTCAGCAGTTCTTCTGGGACGAGCCGGAAGTGATGAGCAAGCTCTACCACGTGCTCGACCGCGCCTTCGCCCAGGTGCTCGGGCGGGCCGACCGCGACCGCGTGCCCTACCGCACGGCGGCGATGGCCATCGGCGTGGAGAAGGTGCGCGGTGCCAAGCAGGTGCGCGGGCTGTTCCCGTAGGGCGCCGGGGGTTGCTAGAACCGGGCGTCCCAGAGGAGCGCCCGATGAGCAAGATAATCCGCACGGAGCCGAACAAGATCCTGGCCAAGGCTGTGGAGTATCACGGCTTCGTCTATCTCCAGGGTGTCACCGCCCGGAACCCGGCCGGCGACATCCGCGCCCAGACGCGCGAGTGCCTGGAGCAGATCGACGAACTTCTGGAGCGGCACGGCACCGACAACACCCGCATCTTGCAGGCGCAAATCTGGGTCAAGGACATCCGAGACCGTGAGGCGATGAACGAGCTCTGGACCGCCTGGCTGCCGGAGGGCGCGGCGCCGGCCCGGGCCTGCGTCGAAGCCTCGCTCGCCGATCCGCGCCTTTTGGTGGAGATCATGGTGACTGCCTGCAAATAGCGGCAGGGGAGCCGCCGCGCGCGCCGCTTAGGCGCAGTTCAGGCCGTAGGTAGGTCGTTCCGTCATGTCCGGGCATGGCCGGGCCAAGCCCGGCCATGACGATGAGACGCAAATCGCCAAGAATTCGGAACTAGGACGTAATGGTCGCCGTCGCGTGCAGCCGAATTCGCGCGCCTACGCGCGTTCGTCACCCCCGACGCCGAAACCGACCCGTGCCCGGATTGATCTGCTGCAGCGGTCGGTTTCGGTGCTGCGCGAGGCCGCGATCCATAGGAATTTCGGCTTAAGACGGCGACTTATCCACAGCCCCAATCACGAAAAGATAGCCGCCGCCTTTCGTCGCGTGACGTTTCCGGGTTGCCAACCACGCAAAGCTGACGTTACCGCCTGACATAGAAGTCAAGGCGGATTCGAGAACGGAGGCGATCGGAATGCACGCACGGGCAACCGGCGGCAAATGGCTATTTCTGTGCTCTTTCATCGGCTTAGGCGGGTTGGTGATCCCCGCCGCAGCCTCGGCGGCTCCTCACTCGCAGCAAAGCTCCTATACAAGAACGACGCACGGAACGCACCACGGTTCCAGCAAATTCGCAACAGCGTTGCACAATCACCACAGTGGCCACGTTTCCGTTATTTCCTGCGTGCCGTTCGCGCGCATGGAGTCGGGGATCGACGTCAGCGGCAACGCCTGGGAGTGGTGGGAGAACGCGGCTGGCGTCTATGAGCGCGGCAGCCAGCCGCAGCCGGGGTCCGTGCTGGTGTTCCAGTCCAACCGGCATATGCGGCTCGGCCATGTCGCCGTGGTGGCGCGCGTGCTCGGCCCGCGCGAGATCGAGGTCGACCAGGCGAACTGGCCGCATGGCGGCATCGAGCGCGACGTCTCGGTGATCGACGTGTCGCCCGGCAATGACTGGACGGCGGTGCGGGTCGAGCTTGGCCGCGGCGGGAACTACGGCAGCATCTATCCCACCTACGGCTTCATTTACGACCGGGTGGACCGTGGTCGCGGCGAGATCGTCACCGCATCGCTGCGGCCAACGCCGATCCCGGTGCTGAACCCCGCGCCGAACGATCTGCGCCAGGTGGGTTACGACGAGGAGCTGGCCGAGGCGCCTGCGGTGCCGTTGCGGACACACCACCGCGCCCGGAAGGGGGTGCATCACGCGAACGCCCGCCACACCCACCGCGTCCGGACGAGCGTGCAGGGCTAGAGCCGGGTTCAGCTAGGGCGGCGCTTCCGGCGCCGCCGGAAGCCGTACACATGGCCCGAGCCCCGGGCCAGCAGGGCGGGGGCGAGCGCGAGCGGGTGCAGGAGCGTCTTCTGATGTCCGTTGCGCGGCGCGCGCCGTAGCGCGCGCACCTCGTCCCGCGCGGGCTCGGTGCGGGTAACGTCGATCCGCTCGGGGCCGTGATTCTCCGGACGGGGTAGACTGAGCGCCTCCAGCAGATCGGGGGCGGCCGCGGCGCGCGGGGTCGGCTCTGGCCCGAGGCCGAACAGGCGGCATAAGGTGGCGATCAGGCTCGTATGGTCGAAGGGCGGCCCGTCCTGCGGCGGCCGAATCACCGCGCCGGCGGGAATCCAGGGCGAAGCGAGTATTGCCGGCACGCGCGGGCCGTAGCGGTCGAAGCGGAACCCGTCCACGTAAGGCCCGCCGGGCTCCACAGCCGCGGGCGGCGGCGCGTGATCGTAGCAGCCGCCGTGCTCGTCGGCGAGGATCACGAGCAGCGTGCGCTCCCAGGCCGGCGAGGCGCGCAGCGCATTGTAGGTATCGGCCACTAGCATCTCGCTGTAGCCGACATCGTGCGGCGGATGGGCGTCGTTCGGCACCCGCTTGTGCAGGAAGCCGGGCAGATAGCGGGGCTCGATGAAGCTGTAGGCCGGCAGGCGCCCGGCGGCGGCATCGGCCGCGAACTCCTTCTCGAACAGCCGGAACCTGCGGAACAGCGAGGGCCAGAGATCGACGAACGAGGCGGTCTGCGGCAGATCGTGGAAATAGACGCGCCAGTCGAGCCCGTGCCGCCGCAATCGCGGGTAGATCGTGCGCGCGAAGAACGGATGCGGCAGGGCCGTGTTGTTCACCCGGCCCCGGCCGTTGCCGCCCGTATGCACGAACAGCCGGTTCGGCCAAGTCTGGCACGGGGCGGAAGCGAACCAGCGATCCGACACCCCGAACGCGCGCGCGAGCGCGAAGGTCGCCGGCAGTTCGGCTGCGGTGAAGTAGTGCATCACCGCGCGCGGATCGGGCGCTTTGTCGGCAGCCGGCTGGCGCATGTAATTGTCCACGAACCCGCTCATCGGCGGCGGTCCGGCGCACGGCCTGCCGCCCAGGCCGAAGAGCTGCTCGTTGATGTCCTCGAACAGCTCGCCCGGATCGGGGTCGGGGATGCGGGCGACGTCGGGGTCGGCCCGTCCCGCGTTCCACACGCCGATCTGCCTGACGGAGCCGTCCCGCTCGTGCAGCGGGTTCCACTCATCCCCGGTCAGCGCGTCGAAGCCGGGCCCCGCGGGGTAGAGCTTACCCAGGAAGTTATCGAACGAGCGGTTCTCGAGCATGAGAACGACGAGGTGCGCGATCTTCGCCATTGGCCCGTCCGCCTGCTTCTACTGCGGGGCTCGGTAAACGGCGGGCCGCGCCGGGCCGTTTCGCGCCCGCCCGCTCAGAGCGCGGCGAGCGTCGCCCTCAGCCCGTCGGCGAGCGCGGTCCGCGCCTCCCAGCCGAGCGAAGCGGCGGCGCGCGTCGGGTCGCCGAGCGAGGCGCGGATGTCGCCGGGGCGGGGCGGCGCGAATCGCAAGTCGGGCGCGATGCCGAGCACCGCGCCCATCGCCGCCGCCAGCGCCCGCACGCTGGTCGGCCGGCCGGTGCAGATGTTGAACACGGGGGCCTCGGCGCTCGCCGCATCCAAGGCGGCGAGCAGCGCCTGCACCACGTCTGCGACATAGACGAAATCCCGCACCTGCTCGCCATCGCCGAATACGATCAGCGGCAATCCCCGCCGGAGGCGCCCGCCGAAAATCGAGATCACGCCCGAGTAGGGCGAGTGCGGATCCTGGCGCGGGCCGTACACGTTGAAGAACCGCAGCCCAGCGGTCCTGAGCCCGTGCACCCGTCCGCCCGCCCGCGCGTGCAGCTCGCAGCCGAGCTTGTCGGCGCCGTAAGCCGACAGCGGGCGCAGCGCCGCGTCCTCGGCGAACGGCGGCTCTGGATTGTCACCGAACACGGCGGCCGAGGAGGCGTAGACCACCGGCACGCCGCGCCGCCGCGCCGCCTCGAACACGGTGATGGTCCCGGTGAGATTCACGCGGTGCGCCGCAAGCCATTCATTGTTGCCGCGCTCGACCGAGGCGATGGCCGCGAGGTGGAAGCACCCGTCGGCGTCCGCAAGCGCGGCGGCGACGGTGGCTTCATCGGCCACGTCGCCCCTTATCAGCTCCGTGCCGCTGGGCACGTTCCGCCACTGCCCGCTCGAAAAATCGTCGAGGATGCGGACCCGATGGCCTTGCGCGAGAAGCGCGTCGGCGAGGTGGGAACCGATGAACCCGGCGCCGCCGGTAACGAGAAGGCATGACATCGCCCAGCTATAGACGCCGCTGGCGCGCCGGCGCCACCGGCCCGGCCCTTTCCCTTGCCCGTGAGCCGGCTCTAGGCTCGAGCGGCAAAGAACGGGAGGAAGCGATGCCGCTGCCGGCGGATACCGACGCCACCACGCCCAGGTTCCTGCGCGACAAATACGCGATCGTCGGCGTGGGCGAGACCACCTACACGCGCGGTTCGGGCATGACCACGCGCGCGCTCGGCACTTGGGCGGTGCGGAACGCCATGCAGGACGCGGGGCTCAAGAACACCGAGATCGACGGGATGCTGTCCTATTCGGGCAACGACTCCACGTTCAGCCCGATGATCGCCGGCGATCTCGGCATTCGGCTCAACTTCTACATGGACGTGTTCGGCGGTGGCAGCTCCACCGAGGCGCTGATCGGCATCGCCATCGGCGTGATCGAGGCGGGGCTTTGCAAGACGGTGGCGATCTTCCGCTCGATGAACGGCTATTCCGAGGTGCGGATCGGCGGCACGGGCGCGCGCTCGGCCCCGCCCGTAGTCGGCGACATGCTGCACAGCCGCGCCTATGGCTGGCAGAGTGCCGGGCAGATGTTCGCCCCCACTTTCCTGCGCCACATGTACGATTACGGCACCAAGCCCGAGCAGGTGGCGATGGTGAAGGTGATCCACTCCGAGCACGCCTCCAACAACCCGAAGGCGCTCTATCCGAAGCGGCTGACGGTGGAGGACGTGCTCTCCAGCCGAATCATCTGCAAACCGCTCCACTTGCTCGATTGCTGCGTGGAGACCGACAACGCCACCTGCATCATCGTCACGAGCGCCGCACGCGCGCGCGACCTGCGCCATACGCCGGCACTGATCCGCGGGGTGGTGGGCCGATGCAACAAACCGCGCATGGACATGCATTATCAGGCGGGCCCGATTTCTACCGTCGCCGGCCACTGGGCCAAGGACATTCTCTGGCCCAATTCGGGCGTGGGACCTGAGGACATCGACGTGACCGGCGCCTACGACGCCTTCACCTTCACGACCATGCTCCAGCTCGAAGACTACGGCTTCTGCAAGAAGGGCGAGGGCGGGGAGTATGTCGCCTCCGGCATAATGCGGCTCGGCGGCAAGCGGCCGAACAACACCGCGGGCGGGCACCTCTGCGAGGGCTACACTCACGGCATGAACATGGTGATCGAGAACGTCCGCCAGCTTCGCCACGACGTGGACGATTCCTGCCCAATCGGGGCCGACGGCAAGCGCCGCCACACCTACGACTACCGCGAGGGCGGCTGCCGTCAGGTCAAGGACGTGGAAGTGACGGCCAATCTGGGCTGGGCCATGCCGGGCACCGGCTCGGCCATGGTCATGCGGCGCGGCTGAGCTCGGAGGGACGGAACATGGCCATCAGCGCCGAATATCTCGGCATGTCGCTGCGGCTTAGCGACCTCGACCGGGAGAATCTGGAATTCTTCGCCCATTGCGCCCGGCACAAATTCCACCTCCAGCGATGCGGGGAGTGCCGGCTGCTGCGCTATCCGCCGACCACCGCCTGCCCCTGGTGCGCGAGCCCGAAGGCCGACTGGGTGCCGGTGGAGGGCAAGGGCGTGGTGCATTCCTACACGGAGGTGCACCACGCGATTCAGCCGCAGTTCAAGCCGTTCACGCCGTATATGGTCCTGCTCGTCGATCTCGACACGCAGAAGGGGGAGCCCAGCGAGACCGAGGCGATCCGCGTGGTCGGCAATCTCTGCACCGATGACGGCAAGCTCGCACCGCCCGAGCAGGTGCGCCGGGTCGGGATCGGAACGCGGGTGCGGATGGTGTTCACCGACGTCGCCGAGGGCCTGTCGCTGCCGCAATGGGCAATCGACGAGGCGGCCACGCAGCCGCCCGCGCCCTGGCGCTATCCACAGGAGTAGGGGGATGGCACGCCCTCACCCGGCGCTCTGCACCGGCCTTTCCCGCAAGCGGGCGAAGCGGATCGATCACCTCTCCGGCGCGCTTTGCGCGCCGGGTGACGAGGAGCAACGCCAGTGACGCAGCCCGTCCAAGCCCGCGCCTGGATCGTCGCGGCGATGCTCTTCCTCTTCATGCTGATCAACTTCGCCGACAAGGCCGTGCTCGGCCTGTCGGCGGTGCCGATCATGCAGGAGCTCAACCTCTCCCACACCCAGTTCGGCGCGATCGGCAGCAGCTTCTTCGCCTTCTTCTCGCTCGCCGCGATCCTGTGCGGGTTCCTGGTCAACCGCGTGCCGGCGACTCGCGTGCTGCTGCTTATGGCGCTGATCTGGGCGCTTTGCCAGTTGCCAATGCTGCTGCCCGTGGGCTTCGCCGCACTCGTCGCCAACCGCGTCGTGCTCGGCCTGGGCGAGGGGCCGGCCTATCCGGTGGCGCTGCACGCGCTCTTCAAATGGTTCCCCAACGAGCGCAGGCCGGTGGCGACCAGCCTCGTCGCGATCGGCGGCGCGGTCGGGGCGGGCGTGGTCGCGCCCTTCATCATGCAGATCATCGTGCACGTGTCCTGGCACGCCGCCTTCTTCGTGCTCGGCGTGGCGGGCATCGTCTGGTGCCTCGCGTGGCTTGTCCTCGGCCGCGAGGGGCCGCTCGCCGCCGAGCCGACGCTGGCCGAGGTGGCCGGCGGGGAAGGCCGCATCCCCTACGCGCGCCTCCTGTTCTCCCGCACCTTCGTAGGCGGCTGGCTCTGCGGCTTCTCGGCCTACTGGATGCTGACGACCGCGCTCACCTGGTCCACCGCCTACATGATCAAGGGCATCGGCTTCACGCCGACCCAGGCCGGCTGGATCGCCGCCCTTCCGGCGCTTTGCCAGATCGTCGGGATGCCGGCGCTCTGCCGCGCCTCGGAGGTGCTGAAGCGGCGCGGCCTCTCCAGCCGGGTTTCGCGCGGCCTGTTCTCTGGCGGCTGCGTGGCCTTCTCCGGGCTGATGATGCTCGGCCTGTCGATGGCAACCGGGAAGGTGCTGCCGGTCGTGTTCTCCTGCCTCGCGCTCTCGGTCAGCGCGGTCCACTACAGCCTGGGCCATGTGATGGTGGCGGAGATCACGCCCGTCTCGCAGCGCGGCGCGATGCTCGGCCTCAACAACGCGCTCGCGACTATGGCCGGTCCGTTCGCGCCGGTGCTCATGGGCCTCGTGATCGACGTCGGTGCCGACCCGATCGCCGGCTACCGGCACGGCTTCTTCCTGCTCGGCCTGTTCGTAGTCGCCTGCGGGCTAGTCGGCGCCGTGCTGATGGATCCGGAGGCCGACCGCCGCCGTTTCGCGCGTGCGTCAGGGCCGGTTTTGGCTGCGGCGGCTGACTAGAGCGCAAGCCGATTGCGGCGCGGGCGCGCGTCATGGCAGACAGCGCCGCCATGATTGCTCGCCGCCGGTTGATCGCCGCGATTCCCGCTACGCTGCTCGCGGGCAAAGCCCTCTCCGCGCAGGCAGAGGATTTCACCGCGTTCGTCGCCTCCCTGCGCGCGCAGGCGCGGCGGAAGGGGATTTCGGCCGGCACCATCCAGCGCGCCTTCGCGGGTATCGCGGTGAACGAGGCGATCCTCGGCAAGCTGCATCACCCGCCCGAATCGACGCTCACCTGGGCGCAGTACCGACAGCTTCTCCTGACCGACCAGCGGATCGCGGAAGGCCGCGCCGCCTATCGCCGCAACTACGCCCTGTTCCGCGACGTGCAGGCCCGCTTCGGCGTTTCGGCCGGCATCATTGCCGGCATCTGGGGCCTCGAATCGAGCTACGGCGCCAAGACGGGCGATTACCGGGTCGTCGAGGCGCTCGCCAACTGCGCCTGGTCGAGCACCCGCCGCCCGTTCTTCACGTCCGAACTGATCGCCGCCTTGCAGATCATCGACGCGGGCGACGTGGCGCCCGCCCACATGACCGGCTCCTATGCCGGGGCGATGGGCCAGCCGCAGTTCATGCCGAGCTCCTACCTCCATTACGCGATCGACCTCGAAGGGACGGGGCGGCCGAACATCTGGACCAGTGTGCCGGACGTGCTCGGCTCGATCGCCAACTACCTCGCCCGCTCTGGCTGGCGTCCGGGCGAGAGCTGGGGGATCGAGGTCCGGCTGCCCCCTTCGCTGGACGGCCACGCGCTTGGCCGCGAGGACCGCCAGCCGCTTGCCGAATGGGCAAGGCTCGGCGTGCGCGCCTTTGACGGCGGGGCGCTGCGCGGCGCGGCCGAGGCGGCTCTCATCCAGCCGGACGGCGCGGGCGGCGACGCCTTCCTCGTGTTCGCCAACTTCAACGCTATCCGCCGCTACAACCCGTCGGACTATTACGCCCTGCTGACCGGCCTGCTCGGCGACCAAGTACTGGCGTGAGGCGTGCCGCCGCTGTGGCGCTGCTCGCGCTCGTGGCCGCCGGCTGTCGCCGCGCGCCGCCGCCGCCCGTGCCCCGGCCGCATTTCGTGCTCGGCGCGCCCTATCAGGCGGGCGGCGTCTGGCGCTACCCGCGCGAGGAGTACGGCGGCAGTTTCACCGGCCTCGCCGTTATCCAGCCGGCGGATCACCCGCCGCTGACCGCCGATGGCGAGGCGTACGACCCGAAAGCGATGGAAGCCGCGCACCCGACCCTGCAATTGCCCGCCGTGGCTCGGGTCGAAAACCTGGAGACCGGGCGGGAGACGGTGGTGCGGATCAATGACCGCGGCCCCGCCGATCCTGGCCGGGTGATCGCCGTCACGCCCCGCGTCGCCGCGCTGCTCGGGATGCGCCCCGACCAGCCCGCACGGGTGCGGGTCACGCTGCTGCCCAACGAGAGCCATCGGGCGGCCGACGATCTGCCCGGCGCGCCGCGTCTTGCCATCGCAGCCGCCCCGCGCGAGCCTGTGACGGTGGCGCCGCTGGACGGCACCCATCCCGCCGCCCCGATCCCCGCGCCTGCCTCCGCACCGCAGCCTGTCCCGCCGCTGGTTCATCTGCCCGAATCGGTGACGCAGTACCGCCCCGATCCGGGCCAGCTCTTCGTCCGCCTCAGCCCTTTCACCGCCCGCCGCTACGCCTTGCGCCAAGGCCAGCAGATTGGCGGCGGGACGGCGGTGGAGCCGCTCGCGGGCGGCCTCTGGGCCGCGCGTCTCGGGCCATTTGCAACGCCGGCCGACGCCGACGCGGCGCTGGACCGGGCGATCCGCGCGGGAGTAACCGATGCGCGGATCGTGGTCGAATAGGAGACCGATTCCCCATGCTGACCCGTCGTTCCGCCCTGCTCGGCGCCGTGCTCCTGGTCGGCGCCGGAACGGCCACGGCCGCCCAGCGCACCCCGCCGCATGGCAAGGGCGGACACGCCCCCCCCGCCGACCAGCAGCCCACCGACAGCCCCGCCCAGACCCCGCTCGGCCCGGTCGATACCGTCGCCCGCTGGGCCTTCATCACCGACTTCAACACGGGCGCCGAGCTTCTGAACAAGAACGCCGACGAGGAGATGCCGCCCTCCTCGATGACCAAGCTGATGACGCTCTACATCGTCTATTCCCGCCTCAAGGAAGGGCGGATGAAGCTCGACGACCAGCTTCTCGTCTCCGAACGCGCCTGGCGGATGGGCGGGTCGAAAATGTTCGTGCAGATCGGCACCGAGGTCCGCGTCGAGGATCTGTTGCGCGGCATCGAGGTCGATTCCGGCAACGACGCCTGCATCGTGCTAGCCGAGGCGATCTCGGGCTCCGAGGAGCAGTTCGCCGAACTGATGAATGAGACCGCGAAGAAGCTCGGCCTGACGCACTCGCACTTCGCCAACAGCACCGGCTGGCCCGCGGAAAACCACTACATGAGCGCCCGCGACATCGCGACGCTCGCCGCCGCGATCATCCGCACCTTCCCCGAATACTACCACTTCGCCTCGGAAAAGACCTTCAAATACAACAACATCGAGCAGCAGAACCGGAACCCGCTGGTGCAGCGCGGCACAGCCGACGGGCTCAAGACTGGGCATACCGAGGCGGGCGGCTATGGCCTGGTCGCCAGCACGCTGCGCGGCAACCGGCGGGTGATCCTGGTGCTGAACGGCCTCGAGACCATGCGCGAGCGGGCCGAGGAGGGCGAGCGGCTGATGGACTGGGCCTTCGCCAATTTCGAGGACGTGACGCTGTTCGCCGCCGCCCAGCCGGTCGAGCAGGTGCCGGTCTGGCTCGGCGAGTCTCGCACCGTGCCGCTCGTGCCCGCCGCGGACGGCGGGATCGTCGTGACGATGCCGCGCAACTGGCGCAAGACTGCTTCGGTGCGGGTCGATTACGACGCGCCGGTGCGGGCCCCGGTCAAGCGCGGGCAGCATCTCGGCACCCTCACCTTGGCTGGGCAGGGGGTGCCGAACATGCAGATGCCGCTGGTCGCCGGGGCGGATGTGCCGCGGCTCGGCCTGCCGGGGCGGGCGATGGCCGTGCTCGCCCATTTCGTGGGCGGCTGAGCCCCTGCGCGGTCGCTTTGTCACGCTCGAAGGCGGCGAGGGCGCCGGCAAGTCCACCCAGGCCCTTCTGCTCGCCGAGGCGCTGCGGGCCGAGGGGCGCGAGGTGGCGCTGACGCGCGAGCCCGGCGGCTCCCAGGGCGCCGAGGCGATTAGGGACTTGCTCCTCGGCGGCGCCACGCCGTTCATGCCGGAGGCGGAGGTGCTGCTGCACTTCGCCGCCCGTTTCGACCACGTCGCCCGCCTGATCCGCCCGGCCCTGGAGCGCGGCGCCTGGGTCATCGCCGACCGCTTCGCCGATTCCACTCTCGCCTACCAGGGCTGGGGCCTCGGCGCCGACCGGGACCTGATCGCCGATCTGACCCGCCGGCTCGGCTTCGCGCCCGACCTGACGCTGATCCTGGAGGTGCCCGAGGACGTGGCGGCGGCGCGGCTGCGCGCCCGCGACCGCCGCGACGACCGCTACGAACGCCTGGACGCGGCCTTCCACCGCCGCGTCGCCGCCGGCTTCCGCGCCATCGCCGCCGCCGAACCAGGCCGCTGCGTGCTTGTTGACGGGAACGGGGAGGTGTCGGTGGTGCACGGGCGGGTCATGGAGGCGCTGCGCCGGGCCGCCGCTAGGTTTTGAGACGCCGTCGGCTATAGGGAGGCGTGAGATTCGTGCCGCGAAGCGGAACAAGCGCACGACGGCTCGCCTAGCCGCTCCGCCCCCGAGCGCGGCGGGAAACGGGAAGCGGGGCGTTCGATGCTTGCGTCCGTTGCGCGGTGCGGCCTGCGGCTTGGGCAATGCGGCGAAAGTTTTCGACCGTCGGGCGCTGCTCGTCGGTTCTTGTCGCCAGCGTGAGCGGCGCGCGCAGCGGGGTAGGCGAGTTGATGCGCCGATAGCGCACGCCGGCCAGCCGGATTTCCTGCATCGACGCGGGCACCAGCGAAACGCCGACGCCGGCGGCGACCAGAGTGAGGTTGGTCAGCATTCGTCCGACCTCGGCCGCGACCTTCGGCTCGAAGCCGGCGGCGCGGCAGGCGAGGATCAGGTCGGCATACATGCCGGGTGCCGCGCGGCGGCGAACGAGGATGAACCGCTCCAAGGCAAGCTCTGCGAGTTTCACTGCGCCGGCGCCCTCCGCTAGAGGGTGCCCGCTCGGCAGCGCCAGCACCATCGGCTCCTCGTCCAGTTCGACGAAGGTAATCCCGAGCGGGCGGGCCACCACCGCGCGCAGCATTGCGCCGTGGACGGCGCCCGCTTCCAGCATTTCGGTGAGGTCGGCGGCGTTGCCTTCCTGGATGGCGAGGCTGACCGCCGGGTAGCGGCGCACATAGGCGCCGAGGATGCGGGCCATCATCGGCTGCAGGATTGCCGAGGTGGTGATGCCGAGGATCAATTCCCCGGTTTGTCCCGCCGCCGCCTCCACCGCGCGCGTCGCCGCACGCTCCGCGCTCGCGAGCACGGCGCGGGCTTCGGCGAGGAACACGCGGCCCGCCTCGGTCAGCGCGACGCCGCGCGGCAGGCGGTGCAGCAATGTCACGCCGAGCTCGGCCTCCAACGCCCGGATTTGCTGACTGAGGGGTGGCTGCTGCAGGCCGAGCCGCGCGGCGGCACGGGTGATGTGGCCTTCCTCAGCGACCGCGACGAAGTAGCGGAGATGGCGGAGCTCCATATGCAAAACCTATGAATGCGTGCGGTTCCGTATATTTGACATCTGCCGCACCTCTGTCACCGTGGCCCGCAACGACGAGGAGGAAACCGATGCTGCTCCGCGCCATCCCGGTTGCCCTGGCGCTCGCCGCCGCCGCTGCCACGGGCGCGATGGCCAATCCGATCGAAATCCTGTTCCTCGGCAACAGCTTCACGCACGGACGCTATGATCCGGTACGCAACTACAATGCCGGGTTCGGCGCCAACGACGTGCACGACCTGCTTTGCCCGACCGCAGCGACCTGCACCGAGCCGAGCGTGCAGGTCGATCCGGCGCTGAACCCGCCGCCCGGTGCCACGCTCGGCGCGCAACTGAATTATCTCAGCACGAACCCGAACGCGCAGTACAACGAGACCGGCCCGGAAGGCGGCATTCCCGGGATCTTCCTGCAATTCACGCGCGAGGCGGGGCTCGATTACGACGTGTCGATCCTCGCCGTCAGCAGTGCCTCGCTCACCGGCTACACCACGGGCACCTCCAAGGCTTATGCGCCGCAGATCGAAAGCGCCAAGTGGGATCATGTGGTGCTGCAGGACCAGAGCTTCGAGCCGCTACCGAATCCGATTCAGGTGAATGGCCAGAGCGTGGCGACGCGCGGCAATTTCGCCAAGTTCGAGACCGGGGTGAACCAGATCGTGGCTGGCGTCGATGCGGCCGATGCAGCGGCAGGAAAGCCGAGCGCGGCGGTGACGCTTTACGAGACCCAGCCGCTCGCCTCCTATGCCTATACGTCGAACAACCCGAATCAGCCGATCTTCGGCAGCTCCACGAGCGCGCCCGGCGGGCCGAATGCGCCCTATGTCGGCGATCCCGATCCGCTCGGCGCGATGGCGGGCGATCTGCACAACGCCTACGAAAAGGCTGCCGCCGACGAAATGTCGGCCAATCCCGCCGGCAGCCGACTCGGCGTGGCGCTGGCGGGCGATGCCTGGATCACCGCGATGAACGAGGGGATCGCGCAGCGCGATCCCTATCTCCTGAACGAGCCGGCGGGACGGGTGGATCTTTGGGACAGCGATCCGCTCGATGCCTGCTGCACGACGCCGGTCGGTTATCATCAGAGCACGTACGGCGCCTATCTCAATGCGCTCGTGCTGTTTGACGAGATCACCGGTGTCAATCCGGAGACCCTGAACGGCGAATTCGTGCCGGGTGATCCCAATTCCGCCGCCGCCGCACTCGGGATTTCGCCCGAGATCGCCCGTGCGCTGGCGCGCGCCGCCTATCGGACGGTGCAGGCAGGCGGCCCGGTGCCCGAGCCCGCCTCGCTCGCTGTGCTCGGCGCGGCGTTGGCAGCCCTTGGTGCGCTGCGTCAGGTGGTTAAGCGGCGCTGAGACGCCTCAGGCGTCCCAGGGTGACGAAACGCAACAAGGCGGGCGAGCGCGGATCGGACCATCACGCCACCCACAAGATCAAACACCGCCCGGCGACCTACCTGGGAGGTGGGGCCGCCGTTACCGACTGTCCGCTCTGGCTCGTGCCGAAACCATAAACCACGACGCTGCCGCCCGAACGCACCACCACGCTTCCCGGCGCGGGCGCGGGCAGCGGACCGTTGCTGTAAAACCCTTGCGCGTTCAGATTGCTGTTGGCACCCGCCGTGCCGCTCGGCGCGGTCGGCACGGGTGCCTCCGTCCATGTCGGCGGCAGCGGCGCCGCCGCCTGCGCAATCGCGTATGCGCCGAGGTGCAGGCCGCAAGCGGCCGCGCTCACCAGCAGCAGCGTACGCATCCGATTTCCCCTTTCGACGGCTGTGCAATGGGAGGTAGCCCGCTTACGCGCGGGGTCAAGAGAGGCTTCGGGTTGCGGCTCCTCTTGCTTCGCGATCCCCATCGGATCGCAGAGTCCGCCCGTGATCGCGATCGTGGCCGCGTCGATCGCCTCGTTCTCCAGGCCATGACCGATCAGGGCGGCGATCTCCTCCGGCTTCACCAGCCCTCCGGGTGACGCAAGCCATGATGAGCTTGCGCCGCATCGACATAGCGAGACCCGAGGCAGCGTGCGCAGTCGGACATCGTCGCGTGACGTGGGGCGCGTCAGGCTCCCCAAGGATCGATGAGCCGGACGCCGAGGTGCCGGAAATGCCGTGTGTTGCTCGTGGCAAGAGCGGCCTTCCGCGCCACCGCGATGCCGCCGATCATGGCGTCGCGGACATCCATCGGTCGCCCCGCTCGCCTCCCCTCGGCGGCGATCCGCCCGGCCGCGTCGGCGGCCGGATGATCGAGCGGCGCGATCCGGCCGGTGAAGAGCGTGCGCAGCATCGTCGCGAATGACTGCTCCAACGCCCGCCGCCGCGTCCCTTCCGCGATGCAGGCCAATCCGAACCGTATCTCGTAAACCAGCACGGCGTTGAGCCAGACATTCCCGGGGTGTTGCGCGTTCAGCCAATCCTGCACCGCCGGGTCGGCGTCCGCGCGCATCAACGCAGACACCACATTGGTGTCGAGGATGATCATTCTTCGAGGTTCGGAATCCGCATCCCCCACTCGCCGCGCAACTCAAGGCTCGCTGCCTCTTCGGCGGTGAGGCCGGCATCCTTGAACAGGCCGGCGATTTCGGTCCCGAGACCCTTCGGTTTTTCCGGTTCGGCGGCAGCGGCTTCATAAAGGATGTTGCGAACGAAAGCCTCGAGACTGCTGCCGCGCTCGGAAGCGAGGCGGCGCAGGCGTGCCTTCGTGTCCTCGTCGATGCCGCGCACCAGGATCTGGCCCATTCGTCACCTTTGCGCGTTATCATGATATCATCCTGCCCCGGCCGCAAGCTCTTCTCGACATAAGGATATCCTTATGTCATTGAGGGCCGCATGGATGCCCTCCTCGCCGCGCTGCGGGCGGCTGCCGAACCGACGCGCATCAGGCTGTTGGCGCTCGCCGCCCGCGGGGCGTTCTGCGTCACCGAATTCACGGAAATCCTCGGCCAGTCCCAGCCGCGCCTATCGCGCCACCTGAAGCTGCTCTGCGAGGCGGGACTGCTGGAGCGGGTGCGGGAAGGTGCGAATGCGTGGTTCGCCGTGCCCGCCGGGCGCGCGGGCGCGCTGTCGCGGGAGCTGATCGCGCGCTTGCCTGAACACGATCCGGTGCTCGACGCCGACCGCCGCCTGGCGGCACGGGTGCTGGCCGAGCGGGCGCGCGCGGCCTCCGAGAGCTTCCGCCGCAAGGGGGCGGACTGGGACGAGATGCGGGCGCTCGACCTGCCGGCCGCGGCGGTGGAGACGGCGCTGCTCGGCCTGCTGCCGCAGGGCGGGATCGGCCGGCTGCTCGATATCGGCACCGGCACCGGGCGCGTGCTCGAACTGCTCGGCCCGCGCGCGAGCGAGGCGGTGGGTATCGACGCAAGCACGGCGATGCTGGCGCTGGCGCGCGCCCGCCTCGCCCGTGCGGGGCTGCCGCATTGCGCGGTGCGGCAGGGCGACATGTACCGGCTCGCGTTCCCCGATGCGTCGTTCGACGCGGTAGTGCTGCAAATGGTGCTGCACCATGCCGAGGAGCCGGGCGACGTGCTGGCGGAGGCAGCGCGCGTGCTGCGGCCGGGTGGCGCGCTGGTGGTGGTCGATCTGCAACGCCATGCGCGCGCCGACCTGATCGAGCGGCTGGCGCATCGTTGGCCCGGCTTCACCGACGCCGAGATGGCGCGGCTGTTGCGCGCGGTGGGCGTGCGGCCCGGCCAGCCAGTCGGCGTGCCGGGCGCGGGCGCTCTCGAGGTGCGTCTCTGGCCTGCCGCACGCATCGCCGCGGCGGCGCGGCAAATCCCAGCGCTCGTCATGTAGGAGCCTCCGATGCCACGCCCCCACATCCTGGATGCGCTGCGCGCGCGCGTGCTGCTGGCCGACGGGGCGATGGGCACCCGCGCCCAGGCGCTGTCGCTCGATATCGAGCGCGACTACTGGGGCCACGAGAACTGCACCGACATTCTTACGCTGTCGCGCCCGGATCTCGTGCGCGAGATCCATCGCGGCTATTTCGCGGCCGGCGCTGATATGGTGGAAACCAACAGCTTCGGCGCCTCGCCGGTGACGCTCGGCGAATTCGGCATCGCCGACAAGGCGTTCGAGATCAACCAGCGCGCCGCCGAACTCGCGCGCGAGGCGGCCGAATGCTTCGCCGACGGGCGCGATCGCTTTGTGCTGGGCAGCCTCGGCCCGGGCACCAAGCTGCCGAGCCTTGGCGCCATTTCCTACGACGCACTGGAGACGGCGCTCGCGGTGCAGTGCCGCGGATTGATCGCGGGCGGGGTGGACGCGATCCTGATCGAGACCTGCCAGGACCCGTTGCAGATCAAGGCGGCGGTGAACGGCGCCAAGATCGCGCGCACCGAACTCGTGCGCGACGTGCCGGTGTTCGTCTCGGTGACGGTGGAAACCACCGGCACCTTGCTCGTCGGCCCCGACATTGCCGCCGCTGCTGCCATCGTGCGCGCGCTCGATGTGCCGCTGATCGGGCTGAATTGCGCCACTGGGCCGCAGGAAATGGCCGAACATCTGCGTTTCCTGTCGCAGAACTGGCCGGGGCTTCTGTCGGTGCTGCCGAATGCCGGGCTGCCGGAACTGGTGGACGGACGCACGCATTATCCGCTCGGCCCCGCCGAACTCGCGAGCTGGCTCGAACGCTTTGTCGCCGAGGACGGCGTGAATTTGATCGGCGGCTGCTGCGGCACCGACATTCCGCATATCCAGGCGCTCGATGCGATGCTGCGCAGGCGCGGCGAACCACGCCCGGCGCCGGTTGCGCGCAAGGCGGTGTGGGTGCCGTCGGTCGCTTCGCTCTATCAGGCGGTGCCGTTGCGCCAGGAGAATGCCTTCTTCGCCATCGGCGAACGCTGCAACGCCAACGGTTCGAAGAAATGGCGCGAGTTGCAGGAAAAGGGCGACTGGGACGGCTGCGTGGCGATGGGCCGCGAGCAGGCTGCCGAGGGCTCGCACGCGCTCGACGTGTGCACCGCGTTCGTCGGCCGCGACGAAACCGCCGAAATGAACGAGGTGATCCGCCGCTTCACCTCCGCGGTGAACGCGCCCCTGGTGATCGACAGCACCGAGACTCCGGTGATCGAGGCGGCGTTGAAGCTGCACGGCGGCAAGCCGATCATCAACTCGATCAATTTCGAGGACGGCGAGCGGCACGCCGCCGATCGCCTCGCGCTCGCGCGCCGGTTCGGCGCGGCGGTGATCGCGCTGACGATCGACGAGGAAGGGATGGCGAAGACGCCCGAGCGCAAGCTCGCGGTGGCGCGGCGGCTGGTGGATTTCGCCTGCACGAAGTTCGGGCTGCCGCAGTCCGATCTGCTGATCGATCCGCTCACCTTCACCATCGCCACCGGCAATGAGGACGACCGCAAGCTCGGCCTGTGGACCTTGGAGGGGATCAAGGCGATCCGCGAGGCATTCCCCGACATCCAGATCATCCTTGGGCTGTCCAACATCAGCTTCGGATTGAATCCTGCCGCGCGCGCCGTGCTCAATTCGGTCTTTCTCGATCATGCGGTGCGCGGCGGAATGACGGGCGCGATCGTGCACGCCTCCAAAATCCGCCCGCTGCACCAGATCGCCGCCGAGGAAGTGGCGGTCGCCGAGGATCTGATCTTCGACCGCCGCCGCGAGGGCTACGATCCGCTGCAACGGATGCTCGAATTGTTCGCCGACCGCAAGGCGGCGGAGGCGACGAAGCGCAAGCGCGCGGAGACCGCCGAGGAACGGCTGAAGGATCGCATCGTCGATGGTGACCGCAAGGGGCTGACCGAGGATCTAGACGAGGCGCTGAAAAACCTGCCGCCGCTCGACATCATCAACAACGTGCTGCTCGACGGCATGAAGGTGGTGGGCGATCTGTTCGGCGCCGGCAAGATGCAGCTTCCGTTCGTCCTCCAAAGTGCCGAGACGATGAAGGCTGCGGTCGCCTATTTGGAGCCGTTCATGGAGCGGGTGGAAGGGCAGGAGAAAGGCACGATCGTGCTGGCGACCGTGAAGGGCGACGTGCACGACATCGGCAAGAACCTGGTCGACATCATCCTCACCAACAACGGCTACCGGGTGGTCAATCTCGGCATCAAGGTGCCGCTCGCGGACATGCTGGCCGCCGCCAAGGAGAACCGGGCGCACGCGATCGGCATGTCCGGGCTGCTCGTGAAATCGACCGTGGTAATGCGCGAGAATCTGGAGGAGATGACGCGCCAGGGTCTGGAAATCCCGGTGATGCTCGGCGGCGCAGCGCTGACACGGAGTTACGTGGAGGACGATTGCGTCCGCGCCTATGCCTGCGGGCGCGTGGCCTATGCGCGCGACGCGTTCGACGGCCTGCATCTGATGGACAAGGTGATGGGCAACGGCTTCGACGACTACCTCGCCGCCGTGCAGGCCAAGCGCGCGGGCAAGGCGCGCAACACAGCCCGCACCCTGGGGCAGGCGGATGCGCGGGCGTTCCGCCCTGTGGATGTGGGCGCGGTGCAGGCCCGGCGGCGGCGGATCACGCGGGGCGTGGAAACCCCACGTCCGCCCTTCTGGGGTGCGCGGGTCATCGAGGCGGCGCCCAAGGCGATCGTTCCGTTCATCAACGAACGCAGCCTCTATCAATTCCAGTGGGGATTTCGGAAACAGGGGCGCTCACTCGACGATTTCCTCGGCTGGGCGAAGCAGGAGCTGCGGCCGGTGATGAAGCGGATGCTGACCTTGTGTGAGGCGGAGAACATCCTGCGCCCGCGCGCCGCGTACGGCTACTGGAAGGCGGCAGGGCAGGGGAACGACCTTATCCTGTTTGCCGAGGACGGCGAAACCGAAGTCGCGCGCTTCAGCCTGCCGCGCCAGCCGCGCGAGGACGGCGAATGCATCGCCGATTTCGTGCGCGACGTGGACGACGGCGAGCGCGATGTGATTGCGCTGCAAGTCGTGACGGTCGGCCAGCAGGCCTCCGAGGTGGCGCGCGAATGGTTCTCCGATAACCGTTACCAGGATTATCTCTATCTGCACGGCCTGTCAGTGGAGATGGCCGAGGCGATGGCGGAATACGTGCACAAGCGCATCCGCGCCGAGCTGGGCTTCGCCGCCGAGGACGATCGCGAGATGGAGAAGATGCTGGCGCAAGGCTATCGCGGCTCGCGCTATTCGTTCGGCTATCCCGCCTGCCCGAAGCTCGAGGACCAGGTGCCGCTGCTGCGCTTGCTGGACGCGGAGCGGATCGGGGTGTCGCTGTCAGACGAGTTTCAGTTGCACCCGGAGCAATCGACGAGCGCGATCGTTATTTTGAACCCGCGGGCGAAATATTTCTCGGTGTGACTGGTGTCATTGCACGGCCCATACGAAGTATGAGCCGAAGTGATCCCCTGCGGGCGGGAGATTGCTTCGCTTCGCTGGCGCAGCTCGCAACGACTTCAACAGCCTACTCAAGCGGCGCCACATCCAGCCGCACGGCAATTCCCTCCAACTCCGGGCGCGGCGGCTTGTAGCGCCGCATCACCTCGGGGTCGTGGCCCGGCACGATGTGCGCCATGCTCGGCGCGGCGGCGCGCAATAGGTCGAAGCCCTCCATCATCTGCCCGATATGCAGCGCGGTGGTGAACGGGCGGTAGGTCTCCATGTGCTCGTAGTAGTGCGTCACGTCGGAGGCGAGCACTACCCAGCCGCGCTGCGTGTGAATGCGGAGAAACTGGAGCCCGGCCGAATGGCCGGGAGCCGGGCGCAGCTCGATCCCCGGCGCGAGATCGAAGCGGCCGGCGAGCAGGTTCACCCGGCCGGCATAGTTCAGCCGCACGAGGCCCACCACGTCGTCCACCTCGAATGAATGGGCGAGCTGGCGGTATTTCATATAGCGTCCGACCGCGAAGTGCAGCTCGGGCTCCTGCAAATGGAAGCGCGCGTGCGGGAACAGGTGGAAGTTACCGACATGGTCGTAATGCAGATGCGTCAGCACCACGTCTTGCACGTCCTCGGGCCGCACGCCGAACAGGGCGAGCGCTTCGACTGGGCAGCGTAGGAAGGTGCGCTTGCGCTTGCGCGCGACCGGCTCAGTGAAGCCGGCGTCGATCACCACCACGCGACCCGCACCCTTGGCGAGCCAGACGAAGTAATCCATCGGCATCGGCGCGTCGTGCGGATCGCCGCCGATGAAATGATCCGCCCGCCGTGCCTCGCGCGTGGCGTAGCGGATCGCGTATAGTTCGTATTCGGGAAGGTCCGCGGTCATAGGCTGCTCTCCCGCGCCGGTGCGGGTAAAGCTTGCCAGCCTGCGGCGGCGGGGGGAAGCGGGCGCTCAGCGGCGCGACATCGCGGTGCGCGCGGCGATGCTGATGAGCAGCACCATGAACGTCACCAGGAACGCTGCCGCGTAGGCGAGCGCGTTGGCGGACGCGAACGGCTCGTTGATGAAGGCCCAGATGGCGTAAGTCAGATAGCCCAGCGGAGCGTGGGTGAACTTGCCGGTCCAGAGATAGTCCGACCAGCCGGCGGTGTAGATCAGCGGCGCGGTTTCGCCGATCGAGATCGCGAAGGCGAGCAGGATACCGGTGAGTACCCCGGGCAGCGCCGCCGGCAGCGCGATCTGGAATGCGACGCGCCCGTCCCCGGCGCCGAGCGCGTACGCCGCCTCCTTCAGCGCGTTCGGCACCTGCAAGAGCGCAAGTTCGGTCGAGCGGCAGATATAGGGCAGGCAGAGAATGCCGATCGTGATGGCGGCGGCTGCGAGCGAAAATCCCCAGCCGGCCAGCTCGACCATCGTGATATAGCCGAAATAGCCGAGCACAATGGAGGGAACGCCGACCAGCACGTCGGAGAGGAAGCGGATCGTTTTCGCCCACCAAGTATAGCTGAACAGGGCGATGTAGAGCCCCGCGCCGACGCCAAGCGGGATGGCAAGCAGCATCGAACCGACGCCGATCAGCAGCGTGCCCTCGATCGCGTTCAGCAGCCCGCCGCCCGTGCCCTGCGTGACATGGGTGAAGATTTCCGGCCGCAGCGCGGTGATGCCGCGCCAGAACACGAGCAGCAGGATCCAGAGCATGGCGACGCTGAGCAGGCCGAGTGCGAGCCCGCACAGGCCCCAGCCAATGATCCCCCGCGCCCGGCGGCGGCGCAGGCGCGCGAGCCGCGCCGGGTTCCAGCCGGAGCCACCGATTGTGCTCGGATCGCGCGCGGCGACGACCCGCTGCACGGTCAGGCCCTCGCCGTGCGCGTCTTGTAGAGCACGAAGCGGGCGGCGGAATTCACCGCGATCGAAATCACCGACAGCACGAGCGCCACTTCGGCGAGCGAGCGCACCGCCAGCCCCGACGGATCCTGCAGCGCGCTATCGAGCTGGGAGACGATGAACGCCGCCATCGTCGAAATGGGCGAGTAGATGTTGGGCGGTAGGTAATTGAGCGCGTTGCCGCTCACCATCAGCACCGCCATTGTCTCGCCGAGTGCGCGGCCGGTGGCGAGGATCGTTACGCCGATCAGTACCGCGCGCACGCCGGGCAACACGACGCGCCAGACCGTCTCGAACTTGGTGGCCCCCAGCGCGGCGGCCGATTCGCGCACCACCATCGGCTCGGCGACGATTGCATCGCGCAAGGTCGCGGCGATCAGTGGCACGATCATGAGCGAGAGAACGAGCCCCGCGGTGAGCAGGCCGTAGCCGCTGCCGTAGGGCGGCTGGAAGAACGGCACGAACCAGAGCGCGCCGGCGAACGCGGGAAACACGTAATGCCCGAGCAGCGGGATCAGCACCGCGAAACCCCAGAGCCCGAACACAACGCTCGGCACGGCGGCCAGAAGCTCGACACAGAACGAGACCCAGAGGCGCAGCCGCCCCGGCACCGCTTCGGCGAGGAACACAGCCGTGCCGATGCCGACCGGCACGGCGATGATCAGCGCGATCAAGGTGGACAAAAGCGTGCCTACGATCAGGAACAGGATGCCGTAATGCGCGCCCGGCATCACCTGTACGCCGCCCCGCGTGATCGGCTCGGCGTACAGGTTGCCGAGGCTCCAGGTGTTGCGGGTGACGAACCCCCAACCGTTGAAGCGGATCGCCGGCCAGCTATAGCTTGCAAGGAACGCCAGGATCGCGACGATGCTTGCCGGCAGCACGCCCGCGACCAGCGCGAGCCAGGTGCGAAACCTCACTGGCGCGCCTCGTCTCCGCTCCCTTGGATCTGGTTGATCAACGTGGCGCTGAGCTGCCGCACCTGCTCAGGCAAAGCCACGAAGCTCACCTGATCGAGAAATGACGCCTGATTGCCGCCGTCGGGCGCGATTGCCCAGGACAAGAACGCCTTGAGCGTCGAGGCCGCGGCCGCGTTGGACTGGCGGGACTTCACGATCGCATATTCGTAGTTGATGATCGGATACGAGTCGTCGCCCGGGGCGAAGATCAGGCTGACGCGCCCGTCCTTCGGGGTGTCGGTGATCTTACTCGCCGCCGCGGCCTGAACGGTTCTTGCCGAGGACAGCACGAACTTGCCGGCCTTGTTTTCGAGCGCCGCCTCGCCGAGCTTCTCGTCCTCGATCGCCTTCTTGAAGCTGATGCCGATATAGGCGATCGAATATTCGTTGCCCTTGAGCGCGCTGATCATGCCCTGGTTCCCGGTCGCGCCGATCGCCCCCGGGGCGGCGGGCCAGCTAATCGTGGTGCCGTAGGCGATGTCGTTCATCCAGTCGGGCGTGCTGAACGACAGATACTGCGTGAAGATGAAGGTATCGCCGCTGCCGTCGGTGCGGTGGATGGTGATGATCGGATGATCCGGCAGCTTCACGCTGGGATTGAGCTTGGCGATCGCCGCGTCGTTCCAGGTCTTGATCTTGCCTTGATAAATGCCGGCGAGTACCGGCCCGCTGAGCTTGAGATGATCGCCATTCAGGCCGGGCAGGTTGTAGTTGACCATCTGGCTCGAAATAGCGAGCGGGATGTTCAGCATGTCGGGATGCTGCTTCATCATCGCGTCGGCGAGATAGGCGTCGGAGGCGCCGATCTGCGCCAGCCCCGACACCGCCTCGGAAATTCCGGTGCCGCTGCCGGTGCTCTGCGTGGTGATCTTCACGCCGGGATGCGCCTGCGAATAAGCCGGCACCCAAAGGTTGAACAGCGGATAGAGAAGGGAGGAGCCGGTTTCGAGCAGCGTCACGTCGTCGGCGCGGGCGGGCGCGGCGGCCCCAGCCAGGCCGAGCCCGGCCGCGATTATCCCGACGGCGACGAACCGGCGTCGATTGATTGACATTCAGCATTTCCTCTGCGGACAGTCGGAGGTCCGACGGACCCCGGCGGCCGGAATGGCCCGCGGCGCCTATAGGGTCTCGGCCCGGAGGGAAGGGTTAAGTTTCCATGACGACGCGGCGGCGGGGTTCATCCCGCCGCCGCCCGCCGGGTCCCTCAGGTGATCGCGGGCGGAGTTGTTGCGAAGCGCCGTCGCTCTGGCGAGGCCGCAACAGGACCGGATCCGAGCGTCCTACCTAAGCGAGCGAATCCAGCGCCGATTGCAGGATCCAGGCGGCCGCGGCGCGGTCGGCGGCCCGCGACCGCTCTCCGCGGCTGAGGTCGGCCTCGCCGATCAGGAAGCGGTTCACCGCCGCCGAGGACAGCCGCTCGTCCCACAGCGCGCCCGGCAGGCCGGTCGCCTCGGTGAGCGCGAGCGCCCAGTCGCGCGCCGATTGCGCGGCCGGTCCGACGCTGCCGTCCATCGACAGCGGCCAGCCGAACACCAGCCCGCCCACCCCTTCCTTCGCTGCGACCGTCCCGATCGCCCGCGCCGCCGCGGCGAGCTTGCCGCGCGCCAGTACGCCGTAGGGCGTTGCGATCCGCCGCCCGACATCGGAGAGCGCGAGCCCGATGCGTTTCGTGCCCGGATCGATGCCGAGCAGGCGCTGTTGCGGTGCGAGTCGGGCGGCGAGCTCCGGCAGGTTGAACAGCGCCATAGCGGCCGTTATGGTCCGCGCCCTTCCCGCAACCAAGGACGCCCATGTCGCTCGACCTCGCGACGGTACGCCGTATTGCCGTGCTCGCCCGCATCGGCCTCGAGGAGGACGAGGCGGAGCGGCTGCGCCAGGACCTCAACACCATCCTCGGCTGGATCGAGCAACTGAACGAGGTGGACGTCGAGGGCGTCGCGCCGCTCACGGGCGCGGCGCAGATGGCGCTCAAGATGCGCGAGGATGTGGTGGCGGACGGGGGCTATCCCGAGCTTGTGCTGGCCAACGCGCCGGAGCGGATCGGCGATTATTTCGCCGTGCCGAAAGTGGTGGAATGAGCCTGACCGACCTGACGATCGCCGAGGCGCGGGCGCGGCTGCGCGCGGGCGAGATCACCGCGCGCGCACTGACCGAGGCGCATCTTGCCGCCATCGGCGCGCTCAATGCGCGGCTCAACGCTTTCATAACCGTCACCGAAGAGCAGGCGCTGGCGCAGGCCGATGCGGCGGATGCGGCGCTGGCGCGCGGCGAGCACGGCGCGCTCACGGGCATTCCGCTCGCCATCAAGGACCTGTTCTGCACCACGGGGGTCCGTACCACGGCGGGCAGCGCCATTCTCAGCCCGTTCGTGCCGCCCTACGAGAGCACCGTCACCGCCAACCTGCTGCGCGAAGGCGCAGTGTTTCTCGGCAAGACCAATCTCGACGAGTTCGCGATGGGCTCGTCCAACATGACCTCGGCCTATGGGCCGGTGGAAAACCCGTGGAAGCGGCGCCAGGACGACTCCGCGGTCCTGGTTCCGGGCGGGTCCTCGGGCGGCTCGGCCGCAGCGGTTGCGGCGCGGCTGGCGATGGGCGCCACGGGGACCGACACCGGCGGCTCGATCCGTCAGCCCGCGAGCTTCTGCGGTATCGTGGGGATGAAACCGACCTACGGGCGCTGCTCGCGCTGGGGCGTGGTGGCGTTCGCCTCCTCGCTCGACCATCCGGGGCCGTTCGCGCGCACAGTGGAGGACGCGGCGATTCTGCTCGGCGCGATGGCCGGGCACGATCCCAAGGATTCCACCAGCGCCGATGTGCCGGTGCCGGATTTCGCCGCCGCCTGCGGGCGTTCTGTGAAGGGGCTGCGCATCGGCATCCCGCGCGAATACCGCGCCGACGGGATGCCGGGCGAGATCGAGGCGCTGTGGCAGCAGGGTGTGGCGTGGCTGCGCGACGCCGGGGCCGAGGTGGTCGAGGTCTCGTTGCCGCACACCAAATACGGGCTGCCGACCTATTATATCGTCGCGCCCGCCGAGGCGTCGTCGAACCTCGCCCGCTATGACGGGGTGCGGTTCGGCCATCGCGCCGAGGGCGGCGAGGATTTGCGCGCGCTCTATCAGCGCACCCGCGCCGAAGGGTTCGGGGCGGAGGTGCGCCGGCGCGTGATGATCGGCACCTATGTGCTCTCGGCGGGCTATTACGACGCGTATTATCTGCGCGCGCAGAAGGTGCGGGCGCTCATTCTGCGTGACTTCACCGAGGCGTTCGCCAAGGTGGATGCGCTGCTCGCTCCGACCGCCCCCTCGGCCGCCTTCGCGCAGGGCGAGAATGCCGACGATCCGGTGAAGATGTACCTGAACGACGTGTTCACCGTCCCCGCCAACCTTGCCGGGGTGCCGGGGATCTCGGTCCCCGCCGGGCTCGACGCCAACGGACTGCCGCTCGGGTTGCAGGTGATCGGCAAGCCCTTCGACGAGGAGACGGTGTTTGCCGTCGGCGCGGCGCTGGAGCGGGCGGCGGGGGTCGAGGCCCTGCCGGCGCTGCGGGCAACATGACGATAGAGCGGGATGAGCGAAGCGTTCTCGCCGGCTGGGAGCGAGATGGCGGGAAACGTCCGCCTTACGGCGACCCATCCCGCCCTACGCTATACGGAGCGATCAGCGGATGACCTACACGATCGAAGGCAAGACCGGGCCGTGGGAAGTGGTGATCGGGCTCGAGGTCCATGCCCAGGTGATCTCCAAGGCCAAGCTCTTCTCCGGCGCCGCCACCGATTTCGGCGCCGAGCCCAATTCGCAAGTCAGCTTCGTCGATGCCGCCTTTCCGGGAATGCTGCCGGTGATCAACCGCGAGTGCGTGGCGCAGGCCGTTCGCACCGGCCTCGGGCTGAAGGCGCACATCAATCTGGTCAGCCGGTTCGACCGCAAGAACTACTTCTACGCCGACCTGCCGGCCGGCTATCAGATCAGCCAGTACCAGCACCCGATCGTCGGCCAGGGAAAGATCGAGATCCAGCTTGCCGACGGCACGACGAAGGAAATCGGCATCACGCGGCTGCATCTGGAGCAGGATGCGGGAAAGTCGCTGCATGATCAGCATCCCACGAAATCGCTGATCGACCTCAACCGCGCCGGGGTGGCGCTGATGGAGATCGTGAGCGAGCCCGATCTCCGTAGCCCGGAGGAGGCGGGCGCCTATCTGCGCAAGCTGCGGACGATCCTGCGCTATCTCGGCACCTGCGACGGAAACATGGAAGAAGGCTCGCTGCGGGCCGACGTGAACGTGTCGGTACGCAAGCACGGCGAGCCGTTCCGCACCCGCTGCGAAGTGAAGAACGTCAACTCCATCCGCTTCGTGATGCAGGCGATTGAGGCCGAAGCGAAGCGGCAGGTGGAGGTGTGGGAATCCGGGGGCGCGGTGGATCAGGAAACACGGCTGTTCGAGCCCGCGCGCGGCATCACTCGCTCGATGCGCTCCAAGGAGGATGCGCACGATTACCGCTATTTCCCCGATCCCGATCTGCTGCCGCTCGTCTTGGAGGAGGACTGGGTGGCGGCGCTGCGCGCGAGCCTGCCCGAACTGCCCGACGAGAAGCGGCTTCGCTTCATGCGCGATTACGGCCTCTCCGCCTACGACGCCGCGGTGTTGGTGGCGGAGAAGGAAACGGCCGCCTTTTACGAGACCGTGGCCAGGGGGCGCGATCCCAAGCTCGCGGCGAACTGGGTGATGGGCGATTTGTTCGCGGCGCTGAACGCGACCGGCCGCACGATCGCGACCAGTCCGGTGAGTGCCGACAATCTCGGCCGCCTGCTCGACCTGATCGCCGACGGCACGATCAACGGCCGCATCGCCAAAGAAGTGTTCGAGGCGATGGTGGAAACCGGGGAAGAGCCGGGCGCGATCGTGGACCGGCGCGGGTTGCGCCAGGTGACCGATACCGGGGCGATCGACGCGGCGGTGGAACAGGTGCTCGCCGCCAATGCGGACAAGGTCGCCGAATACAAGGGCGGCAAGGACAAGCTGTTTGGCTTCTTCGTCGGCCAGGTGATGAAGGCGATGGCGGGCAAGGGCAACCCGGTGCTGGTGAACGAGCGGCTCAAGGCCCGGCTTTCCTAGGCGCGCCCTCACCCGGCCCCGCGCAGCGCCGGGTGAGGGCATGCACCGCTAACCGTTCCTTCATCGGCGCCTGCTTTCCTTCGTCGACCGATGACCGAAGGCACGCCTCCGACCCGCTGCACCTTGTGCCATCGCATGTTCCGTGCGCTGGGCGATCCCATGTTCCGCCGCGCCGAGGCGGACGGGGTGCCGGTGATGGTCGTTGTCCTCGGCGATCGCCAGGCCGCGTTGCCGCTGCGCGCGGTGCAACGGGAGTTCGGCATCGCGGACGACTCGCCGGACGGACGGATGCTCACGCTGATCGCGCAGGCGCTCGACTTCGTCACCGCGCTGCGGCCGGGCGATACGCTGCCGAACGAGGTGCTGACCGGCGAGGCGAGCTGGTCGCCCGATCCGTCGCATGTCGCCATCGTGGCCGCGCGGCTCCGTTTGCAGCTTGTCGACTGGCTCACCTCCGGCGCCGAAAGCGAGCGTGCCCGGCTCGATCCTGAGACGCTGCTGCAAATCGAGGATGATCCGCATCTGCGCGCGCAGGTGCAGACGGCGCTCGCCCGCGCCGCCGAGGAGCTTCACTTGGCGAACGCCGAGGCGGTGCTCGAGAAGCTGGAGGCGCTTGCCCGCGAGCTCGGCTACATCGAGGCGCTGCGCGAGCGGCTGCTGGTCCGCGTCCGCCGCATGGCGGAGCGGGTCGAACGGCTGGCGCGCGGCTGGCGCGGCGACGCGCATCACAACGAGACGCTGACGCAAGTCCGCCGCCTCGCCGCGACGGCGGTGGCGCAGACGCAGGCGCGGTTCGACGAGCTGGACGCGCAAACCGGCGAGGTGATGGCGGCCCTCCGCAACGCCGAGAGCCAGCGTGCCTTCATCCGCACCAACCGCGATTGGCTCTATCGCAGCTTGCGCGCATGGGAGCCGCTGCTCAATCAATGGGATGAAGCACCCGCCGCGATCGACCAAGACACGATCCGGCTGATCCAGCGCACGTACCAGTTCCTCGCGCCGCGCTACATGCCAGTTCAGGAATGGCTTTCTGTCGCGGCGCTGCCTGCCGCGAGGCCGAAGCAGCTCGGCATGGTGTGGTAGCCGCCGCGCGCGGCTGCCGTTGATCTAGGTCAATGCCGCGCTGCGGCAAACAGGCGGTAAGCATGGCGGTGTCCACGGGAGAGTGCCATGTCCGCCGCACCGAGCGCATCAAGGCCCTGTTCGTTTCGCGCGAGCCGGCGCGGGTGAGACGAGTTCGCATCGATGCCTGACGCCACCGCACCGGCCGCGCCGGCGCACGCGAAATACCGCCAGCTCGTCGCGCGCGCACAGCAACTGCCGCCGGCGGTGACGGCGGTTGCCCATCCGTGCGACGAGGTTTCCCTGGAAAGCGCGGTGGAAGCGGCGCGGCTTCGCTTGATCGTGCCGATCCTTGTCGGCCCCGCCGCCCGCGTGCGCGACGTGGCGGCAGGCAACGGCATCGACATCGGCGGGCTGCGCCTCGTCGACTCCGAGCACAGCCATGACTCGGCCGCGAAGGCGGTGGCCCTCGTGCGCGCGGGCGAGGCCGAGGCCCTGATGAAAGGAAGCCTGCACACCGACGAGCTGATGGGCGCCGTGGTTTCCCGCGACAGCGGCATCCGCACGGCCCGGCGCATCAGCCATTGCTTCATCATGGATGTGCCTTCACATCCCGAGCCGCTGATCATCACCGACGCGGCGGTGAACATCGCGCCGACCTTGGAGGAGAAGGTCGATATCGTGCAGAACGCGATCGACCTCGCTCACGCGATGGGTGCGGAGGAGGTGCGCGTCGCGATCCTGAGCGCGATGGAAACCGTCAATCCGAAGGTGATCTCCACCATCGAAGCCGCGGCGCTTTGCAAGATGGCCGACCGCGGCCAGATCACGGGCGCGGTGCTCGACGGCCCGCTGGCGCTCGACAACGCCATCAACGCCGAGGCGGCAGCGATCAAGCACATCGTTTCGCCCGTGGCCGGACGCGCGAACGTGCTCGTAGTGCCCGATCTCGAAGCCGGCAACATGCTTGCCAAAAGCCTTTCGTTCCTGGCCGGTGCCGATGCGGCGGGGATCGTGCTCGGCGCGCGCGTGCCGATCATTCTCGCCAGCCGCGCCGATGCCCTGCTCACGCGGCTCGCCTCTTGCGCGGTCGCACTGCTCGTCGCCGGATCGCGCCGGACGAGTCCGGCCGCCGCGATCCGCTAGGAGAAGGACGATGATCGAACGTGCAATCGAGCCGGTCCTCGGCGGCCGCAAGGCGCTCGTCGTCGGCATCGCCAACGACCAGTCCATCGCTTGGGGCTGCGCCAAGGCGTTCCGCTTCGCCGGCGCCGATCTCGCCGTCACCTGGCTCAACGAGAAAGCCCGGCGCTTCGTCGAGCCGCTGGCGCAGGAGCTTGAGGCGCAGATCGCGATGGAGCTGGACGTGAGCGTCCCCGGCCAGCTCGAAGCGGTGTTCGACAAAATCCGCAGCCAGTGGGGAAGGCTCGATATCCTGGTCCACTCGATCGCCTTCGCCCCGAAGCAGGATTTGCAAGGCGGGCTGCTCGACTGTTCGGCGGAGGGTTTCGCGAAGGCGATGGACATTTCCTGCCATTCCTTCGTGCGGATGGCGAAGCTTGCTGCGCCGCTGATGACCGAGGGCGGGGCGATGTTCGCGATGAGCTACTACGGCGCGAACCGGGTGGTGCCTAACTACAATGTGATGGGCCCGGTGAAGGCGGCGCTGGAGGCCGCGTGCCGCTATCTCGCCTACGAGCTCGGCCATCTCGATATCCGCGTGCACGCCATCTCGCCCGGCCCGCTCAAGACCCGCGCCGCCTCCGGGCTCAAGGAATTCGAGCACCTGCTGAACGAGGCGGCGCAGAAATCCCCGCTGGGCGAGCTGGTGGATATCATGGATGTCGGCTTTGCCTGCGCCTATCTCTCCACCCCGTTCGCGCGGCGCGTGACCGGGGGCACCGTCTATGTCGATGGCGGGACCAACATCATCGCCTGACCGCACCGGAGCTTGCCGTGCCGACGAAAGCCTGTCTCGCCGTGCTCAATGCCGGCTCGTCCAGCATCAAGTTCGCGCTCTATGACCCGGCGCGGCTCGAAGCGGTGCTGTATCGCGGCCAGATCGACGGCATCGGCGTGGCTCCGAAGCTCCATGTCACGGACGGAGCGGGCAAGGTGGTCAGCGAGCGGAGCTGGGACAAAGCCGGTTTCGGCCACGCCGAGGCCACTCACGCGCTGATGGCCGAAGCGCAGACGCTGCTGCGCGGCGTCCCGGTGGTTGCCGCCGGGCACCGCGTGGTGCATGGCGGGACCGAGTTCGCCGAGCCGGTGCGCGTCACGGCGGACGTGATCGCGCGCCTCTCACGGCTCATCCCGCTCGCCCCGCTGCACGAGCCGCACAATATCGCGCCGATGCAGACCATCCTGGAGGTTGCTGGGCACGTCCCGCAGGTTGCCTGCTTCGACACCGCCTTTCACCGCCGCCAGCCGGAGCTCGCCCAGATGTTCGGCCTGCCGCGCGAGATGACGGAGCACGGCATCAGGCGCTACGGATTTCATGGACTTTCCTACGAATACATCACCTGCCGCCTGCGTGAGCAGGCGCCGGATCTGGCGGCGGGCAAGGTGGTGATCGCGCATCTCGGCAACGGCGCGAGCCTCTGCGCCGTGCGGGCGGGAAGCAGCATCGCGAGCACGATGGGATTCAGCGCCGTCGACGGGCTGATGATGGGAACCCGTTCCGGGGCGCTTGATCCCGGCGTGCTGATCTATTTGATGGACGAGCGCGGCATGGACGCGCGCGCCTTGGAAGACCTGCTCTATCGGAACTCCGGTTTGCTCGGCGTCTCGGGGATATCGTCGGACATGCGCGCGTTGCGCGCGTCGAAGGAGCCCGCGGCGGCCGAGGCGATCGCGCTGTTCGTTTACCGGATCGTACGCGAGATCGGCTCGCTCGCCGCGGCGCTCGGCGGGCTGGACGGTCTCGTCTTCACCGCCGGCATCGGCGAGCACGACGCCGCGACGCGGGCCGAAGTGGTGGCGGGCTGCGCGTGGCTCGGCTTGCGCCTCGATACCGCGCGGAACGGGAAGGGAGAGGGGCGGATCAGCGCCGATCACTCGGCCGCGCCGGTCTGGGTGATCCCGACCGACGAGGAGCGCATGATCGCGCATCACACCGCCGAACTGCTCGGGCTCTCCGCCGCCTAGACTCGCGCCGCCCGGCATCCCTCGGCCGTCGCAAGAGGAGCCGCCATGTCCCGCGTTGTCGGCATCGACCATCTCGTCATTCGGGTCAGCGACTACGAGCGCTCGAAGGAATTCTACGGCAAGCTGTTCGGCTTCCTCGGCTTCGAAATATCCGACGAATACGAGGACGCGATCGGCTGGACCAACGGCCTTACGCGATTCTGGATCGGCCCCGCCGACGCGCGCGGGCGGCGGCACAGACACCGGACCGGCGAGGTGGGCTTCCACCACTACGCCTTTCAGCTCCGCAGCCGCCGCGACGTGGACGAGCTGGAGGCGTTCTTGAAATCGATCGGCGCGGTGATCGTCGATCCTGCGGGCGAGTACTACGAGGACTATTACGCCGTGTTCTTTCTCGATCCCGACGGGCTCAAGCTCGAGGGCATGAAATACGGCGAGCTAAGCGCGAGGAGGGCCGCCGCCCCCCCTTGAAGCGGCGCGGCGGCGACCTAAGACAATAGCATCGCCGGATGCCTCGAAGAGGGTTCGGCGGGTCAGGCGCTCGTATCCATGTTGCTCGCGGAGGGTATGGTTATGAGGACGGCCAGTTCTGGCGCACGCACTTTCTCCGGCGCCCCGCTTTTGCGGCGCGTCGGGAACTGACCTCCAACGGCAGCGGGATCCGGGCAGTAGGGATTCGGCAGCAGACCGCGAATCGCCGCGTGCGATCCGCTAGCTTCTGCATTGGATGGAGGTGTGACGATGGCTTTGACTGATCTGGTTCCGTGGAGCCGCAGCCGCTCGGTGGCTGCGCCGCGCTCCGCTGACGAGGGCGATCCGTTCCTCGCGTTGCATCGCGAGATGAACCGCATGTTCGACGACTTCGCGCGCGGGTTCGGCATCGGAATGCCGGCGCGCTTCGGCGTCGGCGGCAACTGGCCAACCGTCGAGGTGAGCGAGACCGAGAACGAGGTGAAGGTGGTGGCCGAGCTGCCCGGGATGGAGCAGAAGGACATCGAGGTGTCGCTAGCGGACGGCGTGCTGACACTCAAGGGCGAGAAGAAGTCGGAAACCAACGGTGCGCTCTACAGCGAACGCTGGCACGGCCGGTTCCAGCGCGCGTTGCAGGTGGGCCCGGAAGTCGATCCCGACAAGGTGAGCGCCAGCTTCAAGAACGGCGTGCTCACCGTCACGATGCCGAAGCACGCGGAGGCGCAGAGCCGGGTGAAGCGCATCCCGATCAGCAACGGCTGAGAGCGCGCGCCGAACCCCTCCCCCCTACCCCCTCCCGCGGGGGGAGGGGCGTCTGCCTTTCAGCGGGGCTGATGAGGAGAGCGAATGTCCGACGAGCGCTGGTCCGAGGTGGACGCGTATTTCGCCGCGCGGCTCGCGCGCGATCCGGTGCTGGATGCGGTGCTGGCGGCCAATCAGGAGGCTGGGCTGCCGGCGATCGACGTCTCGCCGCTTCAAGGCCGCTTCTTGGAGATCATGGTGCGTCTCGTGCGCGCGCGGCTCGTGCTGGAGATCGGCACGCTCGGCGCCTATTCGACGATCTGGATGGCGCGTGCGCTCCCGCAGGGCGGACGGATCGTTACGCTGGAGGCCGATGGACGCCATGCCGAGGTCGCGCGGCGCAACCTCGCGCACGCCGGCGTCGCCGAGCGCGTCGATCTGCGCGTCGGAGCGGCGCTCGAGACCTTGCCGGAGGTCGCGGCCGAGGGCCTCGGGCCGTTCGATTTCGTTTTCATCGACGCCGATAAGCGCGGCAACCCGGATTATCTCAGCTGGGCGCTGCAGCTGACCCGGCCCGGTAGTCTGATCGTCGCCGACAACGTGGTGCGCGAGGGCGGGGTGATCGAGCGGGAGCGCGATCCGAACGTGGAGGGCATCCGGCGGTTCGTCGATATGGTGAGCGCCGAGCCGCGCCTGATCGCGACAGCGCTGCAAACGGTCGGTGCCAAGGGATGGGACGGGTTCGCGATGGCGCTGGTTGTCGGGGCGTAACGCGCCTCAATTCCATCGTCATGGCCTGGCTTGGCCGGCCACCCACGACTGTGCCACCCGCACGAAAGGTCGTGGGTGCCCAGGCCAAGCCCGGGCATCACGGAGGAAGCGAAGGGCTGAACTGGCAACTTGACTGAACAGCGTGGGCTTGGCCCGGTCAGGACGATCGAAAGTAGCTGCGGATCGTTCGGGATGGAACGGCGGCCAACCTACCTCACGATGATCCCCTGTCCGGTCGGCACGCTGAGGATCGCCGCGCCGTGCGCGCGGGCGAAATCGTCGAACGCGTTGCGCTGCGCGGCGTGGCTGGACCAGCCGTAGTCGTCGAGCAGGATCACGCCGCCCTTGCTCATCCGGTCCCAGAAGAAAGCAAGTGCCGCGATCTCCGGCAGCACGATGTTCATATCGACCGACAGGTAGGCGACGCGGCGATCTGCGGGGAAGGCGGCGAGCGTCTCGGGCACCGTGCCGCGCACGAGCTTGCAGCGCGGCCAGGGGGCGAAGTTGGCGCGCGCGAGCTCGTAGCATTCCTCGTAGGAATTGCGGTTGTGCCAGCCGCCGATTCCCTGCCGCTCGGCCTCGGTCATCTGTTCGTCTGGGATGCCGGCGAACGTGTCGAACAGCCAGAAATCACGGTCGAGCGTGTTGAAATCGAGCCAGTCGCAGATCGCGAGCGACAGCATTCCGGTATCGACGCCGCATTCGACGAAATCGCCTTCCGTCTGCGCGGCCTGCGACGCGGCCCAAAGCGCCACATGGGTGATCCAGCGGTTGTCGTCGATGTGCGCCGCCTTCTTGTGGCCGCTATTCCAACCGCGCGCATGGGCGCGCTTAAAGCGCGGATCGGCGAGGAAGTGCGCGGACTTGCCGAACGCACGCAGCCCGCAGCCGTTGAAGGCGTATTCGATGAGCACCGGCTTCCCGCCGGCAGGATAGACAAGCTCGCCGTTGTCGTATTGCAGCGCCACCGCGCGCGGCATCCGGTTCGTATCCATTGGCCTGATTCCTTCCTGGCCCGCCGCGGCGAGCCTTGCGCGGAAGGGTTGAGAATCCGCTAACCCCCGTCTTTCGCCTGCGCGAGGGGACGATCAGAATGAGGGCGAGGCCGGAGGGAACGGGACAATGGAGGGACTGACGCTTGCCCAGGCGGAAGCGGTGTTGAAGGGCGCGCTCGCGCACGCGCGGGCGCAGAGGATGCAGCCCTTGGCGGTCCTCGTGCTCGATGCGCGCGGGGTGCCCAAGGCCTTCGCCGCCGAAGACGGCACGAGCCTGCGGCGCTTCGAGATCGCGCACGGCAAGGCGCATGGGGCGCTGGCGATGGGCGTCAGCTCGCGCGAGCTCGGCAATCGCGCGGTCGAGCGCCCGCACTTCATCGCCGCCGTGACGCACGCGGTCGGCGGGGCGCTCGTGCCGGTGGCGGGCGGCGTGCTGATCCGCGACGCGGCGGGGGCGGTGATCGGGGCGGCGGGCGCCTCGGGCGATACATCGGACAACGACGAGGCGGCGGTGCTGGCGGGGATCGCGGCGGCCGGGCTCGGTTCGTAGTTCAGTACCGATTTCGAGGCCGCGCGGCGGGGTTTCGTACGAACTTCGCGCGCCCAAGACGGCGTTCCGTACGACATTCGCCGGGCGCGGCGCGCGTTTCGTCCGAAATTCCGTGCCCGGCGGCGGCTGCGTGTACGCCTAATGCTTTTCGCCGAGCTTCGAGAGCAGGAAGTCGCGGAACACCGAGACCCGCTTCGAGTTCCTAAGCTCCTCGGGATAGACGAAGAAGACGTCGACCTTCGGCGCCTTGAGATCGGTGAGCACCTGCACGAGGTCGGGGTTCTCGGCGATGACGTAATCGGGGAGGGCGCCGATCCCGAGCCCTGAGCGGATAGCCATCAGCATCGCGTAGGCGCTGTTGACCTCCAGGATCGAGCGGCGCGGATTGCCCGGCCGCCGCCCCGCCTCGGCCAGCCAGTTGATGTCCTGAACCGGCGGGTGATAGTCGCCGAAGGTGATCAGCCGGTGCGCGTCGAGGTCCTCGGGCCGCTGCGGCACGCCATGCGCCTTGAGGTAGGAAGGGGCGGCGCAGACGCCCCACTGGATCGACATCAGGTGCCGCTGGATCAGGTCGGGCTGGCGCGGCGGGTGCATCCTGATCGCCACGTCCGCCTCGCGCATCGCCAAATCCAGATCCATGTCGTCGAGCAGCAGGGTGACGGTGACTTCCGGGTAGAGGTCGAGGAACTGCTGCAGGCGGGGCGCGAGCCACATCGAGCCGAAGCCCGCCGTGGTCGTGACTTTCAGGCGGCCGGCCGGCTTCTCCTTGCTCTCGGTCAGCAGCGCCTCGGTGATCGCGAGCTTGGCGAACACCTCGCGTACGGTCTTGTTGAGTTGCTCGCCCTGCTCGGTCAGGATCAGCCCGCGCGCATGGCGGTGAAACAGCGGCACCTGCAACGCTTCCTCGAGCGCCGAAATTTGCCGCGAAACCGCCGACTGGCTGAGGTTCAGCGTGTCGCCCGCGTGCGTGAAGCTGCCCGCCTCGGCGACCGCGTGGAAGACGCGCAGCTTGTCCCAGTCCATCAAAGCCCAGCTCCCGCGCCGCCCCGGCCGGGCGACTCGGCTGTTATTGTTGGGTCCTATGCGCCGTTTGCATAGCCCCAAGAGGCGCCCGCGCGGAGGTTTCGCTCATGCGGGTGTCGTCGCCGGCACGGCGTGGGCCGGCAGGGCGGCGAGCCAGCGTTCGGCCTCGAGCGCGGCCATGCAGCCGGTCCCGGCGGCCGTCACCGCCTGGCGAAACACCTTGTCCTGCACATCCCCGGCGGCGAACACGCCCTCGACCGAGGTGCGGGTGCTGCCCGGCGCGGTGAGGATGTAGCCCTCCTCGTCCCTGGCCACCTGGCGCGCGAACACCGCCGTGTTCGGCACATGGCCAATGGCGACGAACAGGCCGTCGGTCTCGATCCGCCGCTCGGCGCCGGTCCGTGTATCGGCCAGGCGGAGCCCGGTGACGGTCTCGGGCACGCCGCCGCCGAGCACCTCCACGACCACCGCGTTCCAGATTACCGAGATCTTGGGGTTCGCGAACAACCGGTCCTGCAGGATTCTCTCCGCGCGCAGGGCGTCGCGCCGGTGGATCAGGGTCACGCTCGCGGCATGGTGGGTGAGGTAAAGCGCCTCCTCGACCGCCGTGTTGCCGCCACCCACCACCGCGACGCGCTTGCCGCGGAAGAAGAACCCGTCGCAGGTCGCGCAGGCCGAAACGCCGCGGCCTTGCAGCCGCTGCTCGGACGGCAGGCCGAGCCAGCGCGCCTGCGCGCCGGTGGCGATGATGACCGCATCCGCCGTATGGAGGGCGCCGCCGTCCAGCCGGCAGCGGAACGGGCGGGCGACGAAATCGACCTCGACGACGAGGTCATGGACGATCCGCGTGCCGACATGCTCGGCCTGGGCGGCCATCTGCTCCATCAGCCACGGGCCCTGTATCGCCTCGGCGAAGCCCGGATAGTTCTCGACGTCGGTCGTGATCATGAGCTGTCCGCCGGGCTGGAGGCCCGCGATCAGCGTCGGAGCAAGATTCGCGCGGGCGGCGTAGATCGCGGCCGTGTATCCGGCCGGGCCGGCGCCGAGGATCAGCACGCGGCTGTGAACGGGATCGGGCATCGGGTGGGAAATCCGTGGGCGAGCGCACCGCTATATCGGCGGCATGCCGTGCCGCGGCAAGCTCACGGGACTAGACGCGGGGCGCGCGATCCACTAAAGCCCCGCGCTTCACTCGGAGCGCGGGAGGCGCTGCGGCCGGTTTCGCTCGTCCCGGGCGAAGGCGGCCGGTGCCGTTTGCACCGCGGTCCCTTCGGCGGAAGGCGGGCCAGGGATCGATGGCGAAGAAGATCGTCGGCTACATCAAACTGCAGATTCCCGCGGGCAAGGCGAACCCCTCGCCGCCCGTTGGCCCCGCGCTCGGCCAGCGCGGGCTGAATATCATGCAGTTCGTAAAGGATTTTAATGCGGCGACTCAGAACATGGAGCCGGGAATGCCGATCCCGGTGGTGATCACTGCCTATGCCGACCGCACCTACACCTTCATCACCAAGACCCCGCCCAACAGCTATTTCCTGAAGAAGGCGGCGGGGCTTGAGAAAGGCTCGACCGCGCCGGGCAAGGGGGCGACGGTAGGGCGTGTGACCACCGCCCAGCTCCGCGAGATCGCGGCGCAGAAGATGAAGGACATGAACTGCACCGACATCGAGGCGGCGATGCGGATGCTGGCCGGCTCCGCCCGCTCCATGGGCATGACCGTGGTGGAGGGCTGAACGATGGCGAAGATCGGCAAGCGCCTCAAGGCCGCCCTGGGCACCGTGGACCGGAGCCGCGCCTATCCTCTGGAGGAGGCGATCCGGCTGGTGAAGCAGAACGCCAAGGCCAAGTTCGACGAGACGATCGAGATGTCGATGAATCTCGGCATCGACCCGCGCCACGCCGATCAGATGGTGCGCGGGCTGATCAGCCTGCCGAACGGCACCGGCAAGTCCGTGCGCGTCGGCGTGTTCGCCCGCGGGGCGAAGGCCGAGGAGGCGCAGGCCGCCGGCGCCGACGTGGTGGGGGCGGAGGATCTGGCCGAGAAGGTGCAGGCGGGGGAGATCGACTTCGACCGCTGCATCGCCACCCCGGACATGATGGGCGTGGTCGGCCGCTTGGGTAAGATTTTGGGCCCGCGCGGGCTGATGCCCAACCCGCGCCTCGGCACGGTGACAATGGACGTGCGCGGGGCGGTGCAGGCGGCCAAGGGCGGGCAGGTGGAGTTCCGCGCCGAGAAGGCCGGTATCATCCATGCCGGCATCGGCAAGGCGAGCTTCGACGAGGCGAAGCTGCTCGAAAACGCCAAGGCGCTGGCCGATGCGATCATCAAGGCCAAGCCCGCGGGCGCCAAGGGCACCTATCTGCAGAAGGCCGCGCTCAGCTCCACAATGGGGCCGGGTGTGCGGCTCGATGTGTCCACGCTGGCTTGAACGAGATACGCCCGTCCTGTGAGGGGCGGGCGGGCAGGGGGTCGCGCCGCAAGGCGGGGGCCTCCGACCTGTCCGAGACCGCACGTTTCCCGCGTAGGCGGGGATTAAGGGGCCGCGAGGCCCGCGCGCGACAGACGGGGGTGTCCGGGAGTGTTCCTGGGCGGTTCCGGCTTCTCTGGCAGGCGAACGGCCTGGAGCAACCGGGCGCCGCGGTCCACACGCGGCGGCCCTGAAGAACGGAGGCGTCATTGGACCGCGCACAGAAGCGCGAATTCGTCGCCGGCCTCGCTCAGGTGTTCGCCGCGGCGCCGATGGTCGTCGTCACCCGCAACAACGGGCTGACCGTGGCCGAGGCGACCGAGCTGCGACGCCGAATGCGGGCGGCGGGGGCGACCTACAAGGTCGCCAAGAACCGGCTGGCCTGGCGGGCGCTGGAAGGCACCGCCTACGCCGGCATTCAGCCCATGCTGCGCGGCCCGACGGCGCTCGCCTGGGCCGCGGATCCGGTCGCGGTGGCCAAGGCGGCGGTGGACTACAGCAAGGCCAACGACCGCTTCGTCCTGGTCGGCGGATCGCTCGGCACGCGCCTGCTCGACCCAGAAGGGGTCCGCGCGCTGGCCGACCTGCCGAGCCTCGACGAACTGCGCGCACGGCTGGTGGGGATGCTCGCCACCCCGGCCACGCGGGTCGCCGGCGTGCTGCAGGCTCCGGCCGGGCAGGTCGCGCGGGTTTTCGCCGCGCTGGCGCGCAAGAACGAGGAAGGCGCGGCCGAGCCGGCCGCCGCCTGACAGGACTGCAAGCAGGGCAAGCAGGGCAAGCCAAACGGCTTGAACGGAACCACTCAGGGTTTAGATTAGGGGTCACACGAATATGGCTGATCTGCAGAAGCTGGTCGACGAGCTGTCGAGCCTCACGGTGCTAGAGGCTGCGGAGCTCTCCAAGTTGCTCGAGGACAAGTGGGGCGTCTCCGCCGCCGCGCCGGTCGCGGTGGCTGCAGCGCCCGCTGCCGGGGGCGCGGCTGCTGCCGCGGCGCCGGCCGAGGAGCAGACGGAGTTCACCGTCATCCTGGCCGCCGCGGGCGACAAGAAGATCAACGTCATCAAGGAGATCCGTGCCATTACCGGACTTGGCTTGAAGGAGGCCAAGGATCTGGTCGAGGGCGCGCCGAAGACGGTGAAGGAAGGCGTGAACAAGGACGAGGCCGCCAAGATCCGCAAGCAGCTCGAGGACCAGGGCGCCAAGGTCGAGGTCAAGTAAGGCCGATTGCGCGACAACCGAGGATCCGCCGGCCCACGCGCCGGCGCCGACGGATGAACCGGGCGGCCTTCGGGCCGGGGCGGGCGGAAACCCTCGCGTTTCCGCCCGCTCACCCGTTTCCGGCGGAGCGGACATTGGCCGGAAGCACCATTCCGGCGGGACTGAGCCTTGGGCGGCCGGGGGCAGAGGGAGCGAGGGCCGCAAAGGGGAAGGGGGCTGACCCTTCCGGCAACAGGGGCGAGCAGGACGATCGATGAACGCGATTTCCGGGTCGGTGACAAGGCATAAGCGTATCCGCCGCAACTTCGGGCGCATCCCCGAGGTGGCGCCGATGCCCAACCTGATCGACGTGCAGCGCGCGAGCTATGAGGCGTTCCTGCAGAAGGACGTGAAGCCCGACAACCGGACCAACACCGGCCTTCAGGAGGTGTTCCGCTCGGTCTTCCCGATTGACGACTTCGCCGGCCGCGGCCGGCTGGAGTTCGTCGATTACGAGCTCGAGGAGCCTAAATACGACGTCGAGGAGTGCATCCAGCGCGGCCTGACCTACGCCGCGCCGCTCAAGGTGACGCTGCGCTTGATCGTCTGGGACGTCGATGAGGACATCGGCGCGCGCTCGATCCGCGACATCAAGGAACAGCCCGTCTATATGGGCGACATGCCGCTGATGACGGATAACGGCACCTTCATCATCAACGGCACCGAGCGCGTGATCGTGAGCCAGATGCACCGCTCGCCGGGCGTCTTTTTCGATCACGACAAGGGCAAGACCCACTCCTCGGGCAAGTACTTGTTCGCGGCGCGGGTGATTCCCTATCGCGGTTCCTGGCTCGATTTCGAATTCGACAGCAAGGATCTCGTCTACGTCCGCATCGACCGCAAGCGGAAGCTTCCGGTCACTACGCTCCTTTATGCGCTCGACAGCGCGGCGACCGAGCAGTTGCGCGCGGCGCGTGAAGCGCAGGGCGAGCAGATCGAGCTGGGCGAGATCCGCGGCATGGATGCCGAGGAAATCTTGTCCTACTTCTATGGCAAGGTGGTGTTCGACCGCACGCCCAAGGGCTGGGCGCGGCCGTTCGACCCCGAGGCCTTCCGCGGCGCCAAGCTGCTCGAGCCGCTGGTCGATGCGGCAACCGGCGAGGTGGTGGCGGAGGCCGACACCAAGCTGACGCCGCGCCAGGCGCGCAAGATCGCCGAGACAACGAAGGAAGTCCTGATTGGCCGCGCCGACCTGCTCGGGCGATTTGTCGCCGAGGACATCGTCAACCTGGAGACCGGCGAGATCTATGCTGAGGCCGGCGAGGAGCTGGTCGAGGCGCGGCTCACCGCGCTCGAGGACGCGGGCATCACCAGCCTGCCAACGCTCGCGATCGACCAGCAGAACGGTCCCTGGATCCGAAACACGCTGGCGGTGGACAAGAATTCCAACCGCGACGACGCGCTGATCGACATTTACCGCGTGATGCGCCCCGGCGAGCCGCCGACTCCCGAGACTGCGGAAACGCTGTTCCGCGGCCTCTTCTTCGATCCCGACCGCTATGATCTGTCGGCGGTCGGGCGCGTGAAAATGAACATGCGGCTCGGCATCAGTACCGACGAGGTGCCCGATTCCGTGCGGGTGCTCCGCAAGGACGACCTGCTGCGCACCGTTAAGACGCTGTGCGACCTCAAGGACGGCCGCGGGCAGATCGACGACATCGACAATCTCGGCAACCGCCGGGTGCGTTCGGTCGGCGAGCTGATGGAGAACCAGTACCGTGTCGGGCTATTGCGGATGGAGCGCGCCATCCGCGAGCGCATGGGTTCGGTCGACATCGACACGGTAATGCCGCATGACCTGATCAACGCCAAGCCAGCGGCGGCGGCGGTCCGGGAGTTCTTCGGCTCGTCGCAGCTTTCGCAGTTCATGGATCAGACCAATCCGCTCTCGGAGGTGACGCACAAGCGCCGCCTTTCCGCGCTCGGGCCGGGCGGGCTGACGCGCGAGCGCGCGGGCTTCGAGGTGCGCGACGTGCATCCGACGCACTACGGCCGCATCTGTCCGATCGAGACCCCCGAGGGGCCGAATATCGGCCTCATCAACTCGCTCGCGACCTTCGCCAAGGTGAACAAATACGGCTTCATCGAGACGCCGTACATGCTGGTGAAGGACGGCGTGGTACAGCGCGAACCGCGCTATCTCTCGGCCATGGAGGAGGAGCGGCTGATCGTCGCGCAGGCCGACGCGCCGATGGATCAGAGCGGCAAGTTCCTCCACGATCTGGTGTCGGTGCGCCAGCAGGGCGATTTCCGTCTGGTGCCGCCCGATCAGGTAACGGCGGTGGACGTGTCGCCGAAGCAGCTCGTCTCGGTGGCGGCGGCGCTCATCCCGTTCCTCGAGAACGACGACGCCAACCGTGCGCTAATGGGCTCCAACATGCAGCGCCAGGCGGTGCCGCTGATCCAGGCGGATGCGCCGCTGGTGGGAACCGGCATGGAGCAGGCAGTCGCGCGCGACTCGGGGGCGACCATCGTTGCTCGCCGGCCCGGCGTGGTCGATCAGATCGACGGTGCGCGCATTGTCGTGCGGGCGACCAACGACGACGGCACCACCAAGGGCGTTGATATCTACCGGCTGCGGAAGTTCATGCGGTCTAACCAGTCGACCTGCATCAATCAGCGGCCGCTGGTGAAGGTAGGCGATCGGGTGGCGGAGGGAGAGATCATCGCCGATGGACCTTCGACGGAGCTTGGCGAGCTCGCGCTCGGGCGCAACGTGCTGTGCGCCTTCATGCCCTGGAACGGCTATAACTTCGAGGACTCGATCCTGATCTCTGAGCGCATCGCGCGCGATGACGTGTTCACCTCGATCCATATCGAGGAGTTCGAGATCATGGCCCGCGACACCAAGCTCGGCCAGGAGGAGATCACGCGCGACATCCCCAACGTGGGCGAGGAGGCGCTGAAGAACCTGGACGAGGCTGGCATCGTGTATATCGGCGCCGAGGTGAACCCGGGCGACATCCTAGTGGGCAAGGTGACGCCCAAGGGCGAGAGCCCGATGACGCCGGAAGAGAAGCTCTTGCGTGCGATCTTCGGCGAGAAGGCGTCGGACGTGCGCGACACCTCGCTCCGCCTGCCGCCCGGCGTAACCGGCACGGTCGTCGATGTGCGCGTGTTCTCGCGCCGCGGCGTCGACAAAGACGAGCGCGCGATGGCGATCGAGCGCGCCGAGATCGAGCGTCTGGCGAAGGACCGCGACGACGAGAAGGCGATCCAGGAACGTTCGTTCCTGAACCGCCTGCGCGAGAAGCTACTCGGCCGCAAGGCTGCGGGCGGGTTCAAGGCGCTGCGCGCCGGGACGGTGATCACCGAGGAAATCTTGGCCGAACATCCGAGGGGATCGTGGCGGCACATCGCCGTGCAGGACGATGCGGTGATGGCCGAGATCGAGACCCTGCGGCGCGAATACGACAATGCGGTGGCGCGCCTGCAGGAGCGGTTCGACTCCAAGGTCGAGAAGCTGCAGCGCGGCGACGAGCTGCCGCCCGGCGTGATGAAGATGGTCAAGGTCTTCATCGCGGTGAAGCGCAAGCTCCAGCCCGGCGACAAGATGGCGGGCCGGCACGGCAACAAGGGCGTCGTCTCGCGCGTGGTGCCGATGGAGGACATGCCGTTCCTCGAGGACGGTACCCCGGTCGATATCGTGCTCAACCCGCTCGGCGTGCCGAGCCGAATGAACGTGGGGCAGATTCTGGAGACGCATCTCGGCTGGGCCTGCGCCAATCTCGGCCGGCAGATCGGCGAGCTCGTGGACGAGTACCAGCGCACCGGCGCCCGCCGGCAGGAGATGCTGGACAAGCTGCGCGAGGCATACGGCGAGCGCATCTTCCGCGAGGAGATCGCCACCTTGCCCGACGAGGAGCTGGTGGAACTCTGCAACAATCTCCGCAAGGGCGTGCTGATCGCGACCCCGGTGTTCGACGGGGCGCGCATGAGCGACATCGAGGAGATGCTGGCTAAAGCCGGTCTCGATACCTCGGGTCAGGTCACGCTGGTCGACGGTCGTACGGGCGAGCCGTTCGAGCGCAAGGTGACGGTGGGCTACATCTACATGCTGAAACTGCACCATCTTGTGGACGACAAGATCCACGCCCGTTCGATCGGCCCCTACTCGCTCGTCACCCAGCAGCCGCTGGGCGGCAAGGCGCAGTTCGGCGGCCAGCGGTTCGGCGAGATGGAGGTCTGGGCGCTGGAGGCGTACGGCGCTGCCTACACTTTGCAGGAGATGCTGACGGTGAAATCGGACGACGTTTCGGGCCGCACCAAGGTCTACGAAGCGATCGTACGCGAGCAGGATACGTTCGAGGCTGGCATCCCCGAGAGCTTCAACGTGCTCGTCAAGGAGCTGAAGTCGCTAGGGCTTAATGTCGATCTGGACCAGCGCGCAGCGTGAGGCTGGGACTGACTAAACCCGTCATCGCGAGCCGCCGCGCAGCGGCGGCGTGGCGATTCAGGGAGCCAGCACCGGTACTGCGGCCCTGGATTGCTTCGCCCGCACTGACGCGCGGGCTCGCAATGGCGAGGATGAGCGCTTCCGACCGGAAGTTTTCCCCTTTCAGGGTGAGATACGCATGAACGAACTCATGAAGATCCTGGGTCAGACCGGCCAGGCGCTGACTTTCGATCAAATCCGCATCGCCATCGCCAGCCCGGAGCAGATCCGAAGCTGGTCGTACGGCGAGATCAAGAAGCCTGAGACCATCAACTACCGCACGTTCAAGCCGGAGCGGGACGGACTGTTCTGCGCGCGCATCTTCGGTCCGATCAAGGACTACGAGTGCCTGTGCGGCAAATACAAGCGCATGAAGTTCCGAGGCATCATCTGCGAGAAGTGCGGCGTCGAGGTGACGCTTGCCAAGGTGCGGCGCGAGCGCATGGGCCATATCGAGCTTGCCTCGCCGGTCGCACACATCTGGTTCCTGAAGTCGCTACCGAGCCGCATCGGCCTGATGATGGACCTGACGCTCAAGGATTTGGAGAAGGTTCTCTATTTCGAGAGTTACATTGTTCTAGAACCAGGCACCACCGATCTCAGGATGCATCAGTTGCTCACCGAGGAGCAGCTGATGGCGAAGCAGGATGAGTTCGGCGACGAGGGCTTCGAGGTCGGCATCGGCGCCGAGGCGATCAAGAAGGTGCTGAGCCGCATCGACCTCGATGCCGAGAAGACGCGCCTGCGCGCCGAGCTCAAGGAAACTAACAGCGAGGCCAAGCGCAAGAAGCTGGTCAAGCGCCTCAAGCTGATCGAGAGCTTCGCCGAATCGGGCTCCAAGCCCGACTGGATGATCCTCGACGTGGTGCCGGTGATCCCGCCCGAGCTGCGCCCGCTGGTGCCGCTGGACGGCGGAAGATTCGCCACCTCCGACCTGAACGATCTTTACCGCCGCGTGATCAACCGCAACAACCGCCTGAAGCGGCTAATCGAGCTGCGCGCGCCCGACATTATCGTGCGCAACGAGAAGCGAATGTTGCAGGAGGCGGTCGACGCGCTGTTCGACAATGGCCGCCGTGGTCGCGCCATTACCGGCGCCAACAAGCGGCCGCTCAAGTCGCTGTCGGACATGCTGAAAGGCAAGCAGGGGCGGTTCCGTCAGAACCTGCTCGGCAAGCGCGTCGATTATTCGGGCCGTTCAGTGATCGTGGTGGGGCCCGAGCTGAAGCTGCATCAGTGCGGGCTGCCGAAGAAGATGGCGCTGGAACTATTCAAGCCGTTCATCTACGCCAAGCTCGAGAAATACGGGCACGCTACCACCATCAAGGCGGCCAAGCGTATGGTAGAGAAGGAGCGGCCGGAGGTGTGGGACATCCTCGACGAGGTGATCCGCGAGCACCCGGTGATGCTGAACCGCGCGCCGACCTTGCACCGCCTGGGCATCCAGGCGTTCGAGCCGGTGCTCATCGAGGGTAAGGCCATTCAGCTTCACCCGCTGGTCTGCACCGCGTTCAACGCCGACTTCGACGGCGACCAGATGGCGGTGCACGTGCCGCTCAGCCTGGAAGCGCAGCTCGAAGCGCGCGTGCTGATGATGTCCACCAACAACATCCTCAGCCCCGCCAACGGCAAGCCGATCATTGTGCCGAGCCAGGACATCGTGCTCGGGCTCTACTATCTCTCGCTGGAGACTCCGGAGTTCCGAGCGGTGCCTGATAACCAGGCGCCGATCTTCACCACGCCGGGCGAGATCGAGCACGCGCTGCACGCCGGCGCGATCCGCCTGCACAGCAAAATCCGCGCACGCTGGGAGAGCATGGATGCGAACGGCAACCCCACGCGCGAAGTGGTGGTATCCACGCCCGGGCGGATGATGATCGCGCAGATCCTACCCAAGCACCCGAACGTGCCGTTCGGCCTGATAAATAAGCAGCTCACCAAGAAGAACGTCTCCGACGTGATCGACGCCGTGTATCGCCATTGTGGGCAGAAGGAGTGCGTGATCTTCGCCGACCGGCTGATGGGGCTCGGCTTCGGTCAGGCCTGCAAGGCCGGTATCTCTTTCGGCAAGGATGACCTGATCATCCCGAAGGAAAAGGAAGAGTTGATCCGCCGTACCCAGGCTGAGGTGAAGGAGTTCGAGCAGCAGTATCAGGACGGGTTGATCACCGCCGGCGAACGCTACAACAAGGTGGTGGATGCCTGGTCGCGCTGCACCGACGAGGTCGCAGCCGCGATGATGAAGGAGATCAGCAAGCAGGAGCCAGGCAAGCCGGTCAACTCGGTCTGGATGATGAGCCATTCCGGCGCGCGCGGCTCGCCTGCGCAGATGCGTCAGCTAGCCGGGATGCGCGGGCTGATGGCGAAGCCCTCGGGCGAAATCATCGAGCAGCCGATTATCGCCAACTTCAAGGAAGGGCTGTCGGTGCTGGAGTACTTCAACTCCACGCACGGTGCCCGCAAGGGACTGGCCGACACCGCGCTCAAGACGGCGAATTCGGGCTATCTCACTCGGCGCCTCGTGGATGTGGCGCAGGACTGCATCATCGTCGATCAGGATTGCGGTACCGAGCGCGGGCTGACGGTGCGCGCAGTGATGGACGGCGGCGAGGTGGTCTCCTCGCTCGCCGAGCGCATCTTGGGCCGCACGCTTGCGCGCGATGTCGCCGACCCAGTGAGCGGGGAGGTGATCGGCACGCGCAACACGCTGGTCGAGGAGGAGCTTGCCGACCGTATCGAGAAGGCCGGCGTCGAGGCGGTGATGATCCGCTCAGTGCTGACGTGCGAAGCGCAGACCGGCGTTTGCGCGCACTGCTATGGCCGCGATCTGGCGCGCGGCACGCCGGTGAATATCGGCGAGGCGGTGGGCGTGATCGCCGCGCAGTCGATCGGCGAGCCGGGCACGCAGCTCACGATGCGAACCTTCCACATCGGCGGTGCGGCGCAGCGCGGTGCCGAGCAGTCGGCGGTCGAAGCGAGCCATGACGGCGCGGTGGCGATCAAGAACCGCAACGTGGTACTGAATTCGCAGAACGTGCCGGTGGTGATGAGCCGCAACTGCGAGATCGTGCTGACGGACGACAAGGGCGTGGAGCGCGCGCGTTTCCGCGTGCCTTACGGGGCGCGACTGCTGGTGGACGACGGGCAGACGGTCGCCCGCGCGCAGAAGCTCGCCGAGTGGGACCCGTACACGCTGCCGATCATCACCGAGCGCGCCGGCAGGGTGGAGTATCTCGACCTGATCGAAGGCGTGACCCTGGTCGAGCGGGTGGATGACGTGACGGGCCTCACCTCGCGCGTGGTGGTGGACTACAAGCAGAGCGCCAAGGGTGCCGATCTGCGCCCACGGTTGCAGCTTAAGGATGCGCGAGGTGAGGTGCTGAAACTGTCGAACGGTGGCGACGCTCGCTACTTCCTCGCGCCCGATTCGATCCTGTCGGTCGACAACGGCGCCGAGGTGCACGCGGGCGACGTGCTCGCGCGCATCCCGCGCGAGGGCAGCAAGACGCGCGACATCACGGGCGGCCTGCCGCGCGTTGCCGAGCTGTTCGAGGCGCGCCGGCCGAAGGATCACGCGATCATCGCCGAAACCGATGGCCGCGTAGAGTTCGGCAAGGACTACAAGGCGAAGCGCCGCGTCATCGTGAAGAACGACGAAACCGGCGAGGAGACCGAGTACCTGATCCCCAAGGGCAAGCACGTCTCGGTGCAGGAAGGCGACTTCGTGCGCCGCGGCGATCCGCTGGTGGACGGACCCCGCGTGCCGCACGACATCCTGAAGGTGCTCGGGGTGGAGGCGCTGTCCGATTACCTTGTCAACGAGATCCAAGACGTCTACCGGCTGCAGGGCGTCAAGATCAACGACAAGCACATCGAGGTGATCGTCCGCCAGATGCTGCAGAAGGTGGAAATCCTGGATGCGGGCGACACAACCTTCCTTGTGGGCGAGCAGGTGGATCGGCTTGAGTTCGACCACGTGAACGCCAAGCTCGGCAAAGACGATCGCCCGGCGGTGGCGATGCCGGTCTTGCAGGGCATCACCAAGGCGAGCTTGCAGACCTCGAGCTTCATCAGCGCCGCCTCCTTCCAGGAGACGACGCGGGTGCTGACCGAGGCCGCGACCGCGGGCAAGGTCGACAGCCTGATGGGGCTCAAGGAGAACGTGATCGTCGGCCGCCTGATCCCGGCAGGCACGGGGGCGGTGATGAACCGCCTGCGCGCGATCGCAGCGGGTCGCGACCAGCACCTCTTGCATCTCGGCACGGTGCCTGCGCTGCCGGAAAAGGCGGCGGCAGAGTAGGCTGCAATGGCTATTGGGGCCGGCTGCCAACCGGCGGCTGGCCCCCTTGTTTTTTGGAAGCAGCGGATGGGCGGAAATTAACCGCCGCAGGACCACTTGGCCGCGGCCTTCCAACGTAGGAGGTGCGGGCAGGACAAAGTTGGACTGGCGGCGAGCTAAGCGATCGCGTCTGCCTTTCGATGAGGACGGCCCACGCCTTCAGGTCGGCGGAGCACCGCACTGTGTGACCGACGATCCGCCGCCAGAGCTTGCTAGGCAGATAGTTCGGCAAATGCGACGTTAGCAAAAAAGGGTGCCGAGCCACTCGTTGCCGAGCACGGCGATGAAATCCGTCGGCGTTTGGTGCTGTGGCCGTTTCCGGCCTTCTGGCACCCAAGAGCACCAGCCGTCGGCGCCTCGGATTTACCAGCGGTAACCGTGATAACCCCACTACGGCCCGCCGAATACCACGAGCACGAAGATGAGCGGCCGCAGAGTAGGATGCTGTCGCCGCGCCGTCGCCATAATCGCCATAATTAGGAGCAACGGTAGCCGTAGTAGCCGACGCCGCTCAGCAGCAGCCGGATGATTACGGTCCAGAACAGGAACCAGAGCCACTCCGGCGCGCCTCGGAATAATCGTCTCCCGAGCGCGGCAACTCCCCGAACGGTTCCCCCAGCCATGCGCTGCGGGGCTTAACTCCCGGTTGACACCTCTCCGGCACGCCACTAGGTTCCGCCGCCTTGGCCGACCCCGGCGTCACCGGCGGCCGTCGTTATCGCAGGCAGCATCGCGCGCGGCGCCGCTTCCGGCAGCAAGACCGGAAGCCCAGGCCGCGGGCCAGCACCTCACCCGCAACCGCAGGCCGTTGGCCCGCGCGCGCGGGTTTCGCCCGTGGACGACGAAGCCGCCCGACCCGCCCCCCGGCACAGGGACCGAGAGTAGAGAAGACAGAGGCTCATGCCGACGATCAACCAGCTCATTGCCCACGGGCGCGAGCCGCAGAAGACGCGCAACAAGGTGCCGGCCCTGCAAGGCTGCCCGCAGAAGCGCGGCGTCTGCACGCGCGTCTATACGACGACGCCCAAGAAGCCAAACTCGGCGCTGCGCAAGGTCGCCAAGGTGCGGCTGACCAACGGCTACGAGGTGGTGAGCTACATCCCGGGGGAAGGGCATAACCTTCAGGAGCACTCGGTCGTGCTGATCCGCGGCGGACGCGTGAAGGACCTACCGGGCGTTCGCTATCACATCCTGCGCGGCGTGCTGGATACCCAGGGCATCGCCAAGCGACGCCAGCGCCGCTCGCTCTACGGCGCTAAGCGGCCGAAGTAAGGGGGACGAGGTCCAATGTCCCGCCGCCGCCGCGCCGTCAAGCGCGAGATCCTGCCGGACCCGAAGTTCGGCGACGTCGTGCTGACGCGCTTCATGAACGCGCTCATGTACGACGGCAAGAAGTCGGTTGCCGAGACGATCGTCTATTCGGCACTCGACGTGTTGCGCAAACGGGGCGGCGCTCAGGCCGACCCGGTCAGGATGTTTCACGAGGCGCTGGACAACGTGAAGCCGGCGGTGGAGGTGCGCTCGCGGCGTGTGGGTGGTGCGACCTATCAGGTGCCGGTCGAGGTGCGAGCGGAGCGGCGGCAGGCGCTGGCGATCCGCTGGATCATCGACGCGGCGCGCAAGCGTGGCGAGCACACGATGGAGGACCGGCTCTCCAACGAGCTGATGGACGCGGTGAACAACCGCGGCGCGGCCGTGAAGAAGCGGGAAGACACGCATCGCATGGCAGAGGCCAACAAGGCCTTCAGCCATTACCGGTGGTAGCGGAATCAACTGAGGGACTGCGGGTCCACGGAGAACAGTAACGATGGCCAAGGCGAAATTCGAGCGGACCAAGCCGCATTGCAACATCGGCACGATCGGGCATGTGGACCACGGCAAGACGTCGTTGACCGCTGCGATCACCAAGGTTCTGGCCAAGACCGGCGGCGCCACGTTCACCGCCTATGACCAGATCGACAAGGCGCCGGAGGAGCGCGCCCGCGGCATCACGATCGCGACCGCGCATGTCGAGTACGAGACGGCGAAGCGCCACTACGCGCATGTCGACTGCCCTGGCCACGCCGACTATGTGAAGAATATGATCACCGGCGCGGCGCAGATGGACGGCGCCATCTTGGTGGTGTCCGCCGCGGACGGCCCGATGCCGCAGACCCGCGAGCACATTCTGCTCGCCCGCCAGGTTGGCGTGCCGGCGCTGGTTGTCTATCTCAACAAGGTGGACATGGTGGACGATCCCGAGCTGCTCGAGCTCGTGGAGCTCGAGGTGCGCGAGCTCCTGTCGTCCTATCAGTTCCCCGGGGACGAGATTCCGGTGATCAAGGGCTCGGCGCTGTGCGCGCTCGAGGATCGCGAGCCGGAGCTCGGCGAGAAGTCGATCCTGGCGCTCATGGACGCGGTCGATGCCTATATCCCGCAGCCGCAGCGCGATGTTGACAAGCCTTTCCTGATGCCGATCGAGGACGTGTTCTCGATCTCCGGCCGCGGCACCGTCGTCACCGGCCGGGTGGAGCGCGGCACCATCAAGGTTGGCGAGGAGGTGGAAATCGTCGGCCTGCGCCCGACGACCAAGACCGTCGTGACGGGTGTGGAGATGTTCCGCAAGCTGCTCGACAGTGGCGAGGCGGGCGACAATATCGGCGCGCTCTTGCGCGGCACCAAGCGCGAAGAAGTGGAGCGCGGCCAGGTTCTGGCCAAGCCCGGCTCAATCACGCCGCACACCAAGTTCAAGGCCGAAGCTTATATCCTGACCAAGGAGGAGGGCGGGCGCCACACGCCGTTCTTCACCAACTACCGGCCGCAGTTCTATTTCCGCACTACTGACGTCACCGGCGTCGTGCAGCTGCCGGAGGGCACCGAGATGGTGATGCCGGGCGACAACGTTTCGATGGACGTGGAGCTGATCGCGCCGATCGCGATGGACGAGGGGCTGCGTTTCGCCATCCGCGAGGGCGGCCGGACGGTCGGCGCCGGGGTGGTTGCGAAGATCACCGCTTAGGGACTGAAGGCACGCCGGCGCTCCGCCCAACGCGGGGCGCCGGCATTGTTTTGGCTGCCTCTGGACACGCGAGACGATGGACAACCAGAATATCCGCATTCGCCTGAAGGCGTACGATCACCGCGTGCTGGACAACAGCACGAAGGAGATCGTGAACACGGCCAAGCGCACGGGCGCGCGGGTCCGGGGGCCGATCCCGCTGCCGACGCATATCGAGCGGTTCACCGTCAATCGCTCGCCGCATGTCGACAAGAAGAGCCGCGAGCAGTTTGAGATCCGCACACATCGCCGCCTGCTCGATATCGTGGAGCCGACGCCGCAGACGGTGGACGCGCTGATGAAGCTCGACCTCGCCGCCGGTGTGGATGTCGAGATCAAGATCTGAGGCCGCGACCATGCGAACCGGATTACTCGCCAGGAAGCTCGGCATGACGCGGATTTTCCGCGACGATGGCACGCATGTACCGGTCACGGTGCTGCATGTGGATGCGCTGCAGGTCATCGCCGCGCGTACGGCCGAGAAGGACGGCTACACGGCGGTCCAGCTCGGCTGGGGAAAGGCGAAGGTAAAGAACGTCAGCAAACCCAATCGCGGCCATTTCGCTAAGGCGAAGGTGGAGCCGAAAGCGAAGCTCGCCGAGTTCCGCGTCGCGGCCGATGCGCTGCTCGAGCCGGGCGCAACGCTTTCGGCGGCGCATTTCGTGGTCGGCCAGCGCGTGGACGTAGCCGGGATCACCAAGGGCAAGGGCTTCGCCGGAGCGATGAAACGCTGGAACTTCGGTGGCCTGGAGGCAAGCCACGGCGTTTCGATCAGCCATCGCAGCCACGGCTCGACCGGCAACCGCCAGGACCCGGGCAAGGTGTTCAAGAACAAGAAGATGGCTGGCCATCTCGGCGACGAGCGCGTGACGACCCTCAACCTGGAGGTTGCCGCCGTCGATGCCGAGAAGGGGCTGTTGATGCTGCGCGGCGCCGTGCCAGGTCCCAAGGGCGGGTTCGTGCTGGTCCGCGACGCGGTGAAGCGCACGCGGCCGGCGGACGCGCCCTATCCGGCCGCGCTGATCGAAGCGGCGGCATAGGGGAAGCAGGACGGATGCAGGTCGCGATCCGAACGTTGGACAACACCGAGGCCGGCACAGCTGAGCTGCCGGACGAGCTGTTCGCTGCCACGCCGCGCGCCGATATCATGGCGCGCGTCGTTCACTGGCAGCTGGCCAAGCGCCGCGCTGGTACGCACAAGGTGAAGGGGCTTTCTGAGGTACAGGGTACCACCAAGAAGCCTTATCGCCAGAAGGGCACCGGCAACGCCCGCCAGGGCAGTTTGCGCGCGCCGCAGTTCCGCAAGGGCGGTGTGGTGCACGGGCCGGTGGTGCGCTCGCACGAATACAGGCTGAACAAGAAGGTGCGACGGCTCGGGCTGATTTCCGCGCTGTCGCAGAAACAGGCCGAGGGCAAGCTGATCATTCTGGAGGCGGCGCGTGCCGCCGAGGGCGCCAAGACGCGCGAGCTAGCCCGCAAGTTGAAAGCACTTGGCTGGAAGTCGGCGCTGATCGTCGATCGCGCGGTCGATGCTGACTTCCTGCGCGCCAGCCGCAACATCCCCGGTGTGGATGTGCTGCCGACGATCGGCGCGAACGTTTACGACATATTGCGTCACGACGTGCTGGCGATAACTGTGCCTGCGATCGCGGGGCTTGCCGAGCGGTTGAACGGCGTCAAGACCGAGGCAGGGGCCGGGGAGCAGGTGCCATGAGCGAGCAGCAGGGGCAGACCGCGCGCAAATCGCGGCCGCGTCTGTCGCGCGAGACCATGTATGAGCTGATCCGCTCGCCGGTGATCACCGAAAAGGCGACGCGACTTTCAGAGCGCGGCCAGTATGTGTTCCGCGTGCCGCTGTCGGCCTCCAAACCAGAGATCAAGGCGGCAGTCGAAGGCCTGTTCGGTGTGCAGGTGACGGCGGTGAACACGCTCGTGCACAAGGGCAAGGCCAAGCGGTTCCGCGGCCGACCGGGACGGCGCTCGGATGTCAAGAAGGCGTTCGTGAAGCTCGCCGAGGGCCAGCAGATCGACCTCACAACGGGACTCGCGTGAGACAGACGACATGGCACTGAGGAATTTTAATCCGGTCACTTCGAGCTTGCGCGGCACGGTGCTGATCGACCGGTCCGAGCTCTGGAAAGGCAAGCCGGTTAAGGCGCTGACCGAGGGCAAGATCGCTACCGGCGGACGTAACAACCACGGCCGCATCACCAGCCGGTTTCGCGGCGGCGGGCACAAGCAGGCGTATCGCTATGTCGATTTCAAGCGCCGCAAGTTCGGTGTCCTGGCAACGGTAGAGCGGCTCGAATACGACCCGAATCGCACCGCCTTCATCGCGCTGGTAAAATACGCCGACGGCGAGCTCGCCTATATCCTCGCCCCACAGCGGCTGCGTGTCGGCGATGCGGTGATTTCCGGCCAGCGCGTGGATATCAAGCCCGGCAACGCAATGCCCATGAGCTCGATTCCGGTGGGGACGATCATCCACAATATCGAGATGAAGCCGGGCGCTGGCGGCAAGATCGCGCGTTCGGCCGGCACCTATGCGCAGCTCGTCGGCAAGGATGCGGGCTACGCGCAAATCAAGCTGATGTCGGGCGAGCTTCGCATCGTGCGGGCCGAGTGCATGGCTTCGGTCGGCGCGGTCTCCAACCCCGACAACATGAACCAGAAGATCGGCAAGGCCGGTCGCTCGCGCTGGCTCGGCAAGCGCCCGCACAATCGCGGCGTGGTGATGAACCCGGTCGATCATCCGCATGGCGGCGGCGAGGGCCGCACCTCGGGCGGGCGCCATCCGGTGACACCCTGGGGCAAGCCGACCAAGGGGGCGAAGACGCGCAACAACAAGCGGACGCAGCGGCTGATCATCCGCAGCCGCCATCAGGGCAAAAAGTAATGGCACGCTCCGTCTGGAAAGGCCCGTTCGTGGACGGGTATCTGCTCAACAAGGCCGATGCGGCGCGGGCTTCGGGCCGCAACGAGATCATCCGTATCTGGTCGCGCCGCTCGACGATCCTGCCGCAGTTCGTCGGCCTGACCTTTGGCGTCTATAACGGTCGCAAGTTCCTGCCGGTGCAGGTGAACGAAAACATGGTCGGTCATAAGTTTGGCGAGTTCTCGCCCACCCGCACCTTCACCGGGCACGCCGGCGACAAGCGCGCAAGGCGGGGCTGAGCCATGAGCAAGCCGAAACTGCCGCGCCTTCTCGAAGATACCGAGGCCGAGGCGATCGTGCGGAATCTGCGCGTCAGCCCGCGCAAGCTCAACCTGGTTGCGCAGATGATCCGTCGCCTTCCGGCGCAGCAGGCATTGAACGCGCTCACCTTCAGCAAGCGGCGCATCGCCCAGCAGGTCCGCAAGGGGCTGGAGAGCGCGATCGCCAATGCCGAGAACAACCACCAGCTCGATGTGGATCGGCTGGTTGTCACCACCGCCGATGTTGGCCGGGCCGTGGTGATGCGGCGCTTCCATGCGCGCGGGCGCGGGCGCGCCGCGCGGGTCGAGAAATGGTTCAGCCATCTCCGCATCGTCGTCGCCGAGCAGGAGCCGCCGGCGGGGGACGCTGATGAGAAGCGGCGTGGGCGGAGGGCGGCCTAATGGGTCACAAGGTCAATCCGATCGGGCTCCGGCTCGGCATCAACCGCACCTGGGACAGCCGCTGGTTCGCGGGCGAGGATTACGCGAACCTGCTGCACGACGACATAAAGCTGCGCGGCGCGCTGCGCCAGCGGCTGCGTAATGCTGGGGTTTCGCGGGTGGTGATCGAGCGCCCGGCGAAGAAGCCACGCGTCACCATCTACGCGGCGCGGCCCGGCGTGGTGATCGGCAAGAAGGGCCAGGACATCGAGGTTCTGAAGAAGGACCTTTCGAGGATGGCCAAGGCCGACGTGACGCTGAACATCGTCGAAATCCGCAAGCCCGAGATCGACGCGACGCTGGTCGCCGAGAACATCGCCCAGCAGCTCGAACGGCGGGTGGCGTTTCGCCGGGCGATGAAGCGGGCGGTGCAGTCGGCGATGCGGCTCGGCGCGCAGGGCATCCGCATCAATTGCGGTGGGCGGCTTGGCGGAGCGGAAATCGCGCGCGTGGAGTGGTATCGCGAGGGCCGTGTGCCGCTGCACACGCTGCGCGCGGACATCGACTTCGGCCAGGCGACCGCCAAAACGACCTATGGCACCTGCGGCGTGAAGGTTTGGGTTTTCAAGGGCGAAATCCTGGCGCACGACCCGATGGCGCAGGACCGCCGCGCCGCCGAACAAGCGCCCCAGCGATAGGACGGACGGCAAACCGCGATGCTGCAACCAAAGCGATCCAAATTCCGCAAGGCGCACAAGGGCCGCATCCATGGTGTGACGCGCGCCGGTGCGACGCTCAATTTCGGCACGTTCGGCCTGAAGGCACTAGAACCCGAGCGCGTCACCGCGCGCCAGATCGAGGCGGCGCGGCGCGCGATCACGCGCGCGATGCGCCGCGCCGGGCGCGTATGGATCCGCGTCTTTCCGGACGTGCCGGTGTCGATCAAGCCGGCCGAAGTCCGCATGGGCTCCGGCAAGGGCAGCCCGGAATACTGGGTGGTGCGGGTGCATCCGGGGCGGATCATGTTCGAGCTCGACGGCGTGACGCCCGAAGTTGCGCGTGACGCGCTGACGCTTGGCGCCGCTAAGCTGCCGATCAAGACAAAGATCGTGCAGCGGATGGGAGATGCATGATGGCAAAGGCGCCGAAGAACACGGCGAGCGATTTGCGCGCCAAGACCCCGGACGAGCTCGAGCAGCTCCTGATCGATTTGCGCAAGGAGCACTTCAATTTGCGGTTCCAGCGCGCGGCCGGGCAGACCGAGGGCGTTGCCCGCGTGCGCCAGGTGCGCCGCGAGGTGGCGCGGCTGAAAACGATCATGGGCGAGCGCGCACGCGCCGCCGCCCGCGGCTGAGGGGATAATTTCGGAATGCCGAAGCGCGTTCTCATCGGCCGGGTGACCAGCGACAAGATGGACAAGACCGTCACGGTCCTCGTCGATCGCCGCGTGATGCACCCGCTGTACAAGAAATACATCCGGCGCTCGAAGAAATACGCCGCGCACGACGAGGCCAATGTCTGCAAGGAGGGCGACGTGGTGCGGATTGAGGAGTGCCGGCCGATCAGCAAGCGTAAGACCTGGACGGTGATCGAGCGCAACGGCCAGAAGCTCGGCCCGACGGCCGCACCGGGTGAGGGAGCATCGGCATGATCTCGGTCGAATCCAATCTCGACGTGGCCGACAACTCGGGCGCGCGCCGGGTGCAGTGCATCAAGGTGCTCGGGGGTTCGAAGCGCAAGACCGCTTCGGTGGGCGATGTGATCGTCGTTTCCGTCAAGGAGGCGATCCCCCGCGGCAAGGTGAAGAAAGGCGACGTGCATCAGGCGGTGATCGTGCGGACTTCGTTCCCGGTGCGCCGCAACGACGGCAGCGCGATTCGCTTCGACCGCAATGCCGCGGTGCTGATCAACAAGCAGCAGGAGCCGATCGGCACACGCATCTTCGGCCCGGTGGTGCGCGAACTGCGCGCGCGTCGGTTTATGAAGATCATCTCGCTGGCGCCGGAGGTGATCTGATGGCCGCGCGCATCCGTAAGGGCGACACGGTCGAGGTGATCGCAGGCAACCACAAGGGCGTACGCGGAGAGGTGTTGCGCGTGTTCCCGAAGGCGAATCGCGCGCTGGTGGCGGGCGTGAACATCGCCATCAAGCACCAGAAGCCGCAGGGAGTGGGCCGGCCGGGCGGGATCGTGCGCGAGGAAGCGCCGATCCATCTGTCGAACGTGATGCTTGTCGATCCGCGCAGCGAGAAGCGCACCAAGGTCGGCTTCCGCATTCTCGGCGACGGAGGGAAGGTGCGGGTGGCGAAAGCCACCGGCGAGGTGATCGAGGGCTGAGATGAGCGGATCGAAGGGCGCCTCGAAGGGCAAGCAGGCCGCCGGCAAGGGCGGCGCGAAGGGCGTGGCCAAGGGCGGCGCTCCCAAGGGAGGGCAGCCGCAGGGCAAGGCGGCGCGCGGCGCCGCGGCGCAGCAGGGCGGCGCGCCTGCGAGGGCCGGCGCCGAGATCGAGATCGCGACCGAGGCGAAGGCGGCACCGGCGGAGGCGCCGCGCCTCTTGCGCCGCTACAACGAGGAGGTGCGCGCCAGGCTGCAACAGGAGTTCGGCTACAAGAACCCGATGCAGGTGCCGAGGCTCGAGAAGATCGTCATCAACATGGGCGTCGGTGAGGCGACCGCGGACCAGAAGGCGCTCGATGCGGCGGTGGCCGAGCTGGCGGCGATCAGCGGCCAGAAGCCGGTGAAGACCTTGGCGAAGAAGGCGATCGCCGGGTTCAAAATTCGCAAGGGCTTGCCGATCGGGTGCAAGGTCACGTTGCGCAAGGCGCGGATGTACGAGTTCCTCGACCGGCTCGTCACCATCGCGCTGCCGCGCGTGCGCGATTTCCGGGGCATTCCGGCCGGCAAGGGCTTCGACGGGCGCGGCAATTTCGCGATGGGGATGCGCGAGCAGATCATCTTCCCCGAAATCAACTACGACCGTGTCGACGCCGTGCGCGGCATGGACATCGTATTCGTCACCACGGCGCGCACCGATGCCGAGGCGAAGGCCCTGCTCAAGGCCTTCGACATTCCGTTTGCGGCATGAGGGAAGCTCCTTGTCATTCCCGCGAGAGCGGGAACTCATGCGGCATGGGCCCCCGCTTTCGCGGGGATGACAAGGAAGGGCGGATCAAGTTTGGGAAAACTGCGGCGTTCGGTGCCGAACCGAATGCCGCAAGTTCCGGAGGGTAGAGAAGACAGCATGGCCAAGACCTCTCAGGTCAACCGCAACCAGATGCGCGCGCGCATGGCCGCGCGTGACAAGGCCAAGCGCGCCGCGCTGAAGGCGGTCGTGATGGATCGTTCGCGTCCGGTGGAGGACCGCTTCGAGGCGACGCTCAAACTTGCCCAGCTTCCGCGTAACGGCGCGCAGGTGCGGGTGCGGCTGCGCTGCGAGCTGACCGGCCGCTCGCGCGGCAATTACCGCAAGTTCAAGCTCAGCCGGAACATGCTGCGCGAGCTGGCCTCGTCGGGCCAGATCCCCGGCATGACCAAGGCAAGCTGGTAGGAAGGGGGCTCCGCCATGTCCATGTCGGACCCGTTGGGTGACATGCTCACCCGCATCCGCAATGCGCAGCGCGCGCGCCACACCTCCTGCATCGCGCCGGCTTCGAAGCTGCGCGCGAACGTGCTCGATGTGCTGAAGCGTGAGGGTTATATCCGCGGCTTCTCGACCGAGGAGCTGCGGCCGGGCGTCGCCCAGCTTCGGATCGAACTCAAATACAACGAGGGCGAGCCAGTGATCAAAGAGATCCACCGCGTCTCCAAGCCCGGCCGGCGCGTCTATTCGAAGCTCCGCGAGTTGCCGCGCGTCTATGCGGGCCTCGGCGTATCGATCCTCTCCACGCCGCGCGGCGTGCTGAGCGATAACGAGGCGCGGGCGGCCAACGTGGGCGGCGAAGTGCTCTGCCGGGTGTTCTGAGGAAACCGCGATGTCACGGGTCGGCAAATATCCGGTCGAGCTGCCGCAGGGCGTGCAGGTGTCGATTGCGGGGAACGAGCTGGTTGCTAAGGGCCGGCTGGGCGAGCTTCGCATGAAGCTCACCGAGCATGTCGAAACCAAGGTCGAGGGCAACAAGGTCATGGTCGCGCCGCGCGGCAACGAGCGGCAGGCGCGGATGATGTGGGGCACCACGCGTGCCAACATCGCTAACATGGTGAAGGGCGTCTCGCAGGGCTACGCGAAGTCGATGGAGATCACCGGCACCGGCTACCGCGCGGCGGTGCAGGGCAAGAACCTCGTGCTCAATCTCGGCTTCGCGCACGACGTGCTGTTTCCGATCCCGGACGGGATCAAGATCACCTGCGAGCGGCCGACCGCGGTGAAGGTGGAGGGCGTCGATAAGCGCCTCGTCGGCCAGGTGGCCGCCGAGATCCGCGGCTGGCGTCCGCCCGAGCCCTATAAGGGCAAGGGCATCCGCTACACGGACGAGACGATCCGGCGCAAGGAAGGTAAGAAGAAGTAAGATGAGCGGGCTTCAGGATCTGCGGGACCGCCGGCGCTCGCGCCTGCGTTTCCAGCTTCGCCAGAAGGGAGCGGGACGGCCGCGGCTGTCGGTGTTCCGCTCGTCGAAGCACATCTACGCGCAGGTCATCGACGACGGCCACGGCCGCACACTCGCCGCCGCCTCCTCGCTGGAGAAGCCGCTGCGCGAGAGCCTGCGGACCGGCGCCGACAAGGACGCGGCCGCCGCCGTGGGCAAGCTGGTTGCCGAACGGGCGCTCGCCGCGGGCGTGAGGCGGGTGGTGTTCGACCGTGGCGCCTATCTTTATCACGGCCGCGTCAAGGCGCTGGCCGACGCCGCCCGCGAGGGCGGTCTCGACTTCTGAGGATTTGACCGATGGCACGTGAACCCCGCGAGGGCGGCGGCCGCCGCCGCGACCGCGAGCGCGAAGACCGCGACGACGACGGGATCATCGACAAGCTCGTCACCATCAACCGCGTCGCCAAGGTGGTGAAGGGTGGGCGGCGCTTCGCGTTCGCCGCGCTCGTGGTGGTGGGCGACCAGAAGGGCCGGGTCGGCTACGGCGCGGGCAAGGCGCGCGAAGTGCCGGAGGCGATCCGCAAGGCGACCGAGCGCGCCAAGCGCGGCATGATCCGCGTGCCGATGAAAGAAGGTCGCACGCTCCATCACGACGTGGAGGGCCGTTTCGGCGCCGGGCACGTGGTGTTGCGCACCGCCTCAGCCGGTACCGGCATCATCGCGGGCGGCCCGCTGCGCGCGGTATTCGAGAGCCTGGGTATCCACGACGTGGTGGCGAAGTCGCTCGGCAGCCGCAACTCGCACAACATGGTCAAGGCGACGTTCGAGGCGCTCGGCCGCTGCGTCTCGCCGCGCATGGTAGCGAACCGGCGCGGGAAGAAGGTATCCGACCTGCTCGGCCCGCGCCGTGACCAGGCCCAGGCGCAGCCTTCCGCCGAGGCGGAGGCGCCGGCCAATGGCTGAGGCAGCATCGGCCAAGCGAATCCGCGTGACGCAAATCGGCTCACCGATCGCGCGCAAGCCCGGCCAGCGCGAGACGCTGATCGGGCTCGGACTGAATAAGATGCACCGTTCGCGCGAGCTGGAAGACACGCCCAGCGTGCGCGGGATGGTGCGGAAGGTGGCCCACCTTCTGAAGGTGGAGGAGCTCGGCTGACATGAAGCTCAATGAAATCCGCGACAATCCGGGCGCGCGGCGGAAATCGAAGCGCCTTGGCCGCGGCATCGGGTCGGGCAAGGGCAAGACCTCGGGGAAGGGCGTGAAGGGCCAGCTCGCGCGCGCCGGCGTCGCCATGAATGGCTTCGAGGGCGGGCAGATGCCGATTTACCGGCGCCTGCCGAAGCGCGGCTTCAAGAACCCGTTCCGGAAGGAATACGCCCCGCTCAATCTCGATACGTTGCAGAAGGCGATCGAGGCCGGGCGCATCAGCGCCGAGGCGCCGATCACCGAGGAAGAGCTGCGCGCGGCCGGGCTGGTGCGGAGCGGCAAGGTGGCGGGGGTGCGGCTGCTCGCGAAGGGCGAGATCAAGCGGGCGGTGAACATCACCGTCTCCGGCGCCTCCACCGCCGCGGTGGAGGCGGTGCGGAAGGCCGGCGGGACGGTGACGACGACGGTGGTGCGTGAGGCGGCGGCGTCCGCGTGACCCTCACCCGGCGACGCATGCGCGTCGCCGCCCTCTCCTGCCCGGCGGGAGAGGTGGACGCTCTGGCGCCTCCAACCTAAAACCAACCGCCTCTCCAATTGGCGGGAGAGGCCGCCGCACGCAGCGCGGCGGGTGAGGGGTCGCCTGTAAGGAAGGACCACGATGGCCTCCGCGGCCGAACAGCTTACCTCCTCGCTTTCCCTCGGCGTGCTTTCCAAGGCGACCGAGCTCAAGAAGCGCATCTGGTTCACCCTCGGCGCGCTGGTCGTTTATCGGCTCGGCTCCTACATCCCGGTGCCGGGCGTCGATGCGTCGGTGATGACCGAGATGCTGCAGCAGCACGGCGGCGGCATTCTCGGCATGTTCAACATGTTCTCGGGCGGCGCGCTCGGGCGCATGACCGTGTTCGCGCTGAATATCATGCCCTATATCAGCGCCAGCATCATCATCCAGTTGCTGACGGCCGCCGTGCCGTCGCTCGAGGCGCTGAAGAAGGAAGGCGAGCAGGGGCGTATCCGCCTGAACCAGTATTCGCGCTACCTGACGGTGCTGATCGCCTTCTTCCAGAGCTACGGCATCGCCATCGGGCTTGAATCGATGCGCGGCAGCTTCGGTGCCGCGGTGCCAAACCCTGGGGCGATGTTCCTGTTCACCTGCGTTATCACGCTGGTCGGCGGGACGATGTTTCTGATGTGGCTCGGCGAGCAGATCACGGCGCGTGGCGTGGGCAACGGCACCTCGCTTATCATCATGGCGGGAATCGTCGCCAATTTGCCGAACGCCATCGCCTCCTTGCTTCAGCTCGGCGCCACCGGGGCGCTGTCGCCCGTGTTCGTGATCGGCTTCTTCGTGCTGGCCTTCGTGGTGATCGGCTTCATCGTGTTCATGGAGCGCGCCTATCGCCGCGTGCCGGTGCAATACCCGAAACGGCAGGTCGGCAACCGCATGTTCGGCGGCGATTCGACGCACATGCCCCTGAAGATCAACACCTCGGGCGTGATTCCGCCGATTTTCGCGAGCTCAATTCTGCTGATCCCGGCGACCATCGCCGGTTTCTCGGGCGGGGGCACCGGGTGGCTCACGTTCCTCGCCTCCCAGCTCGGTCATGGCACGCCGGCCTACATGGCGCTCTATGCGATCCTCATCATCTTCTTCGCCTATTTCTACACGGCGGTCGTGTTCAACCCGGAGGAGACCGCCGATAACCTGAAGAAATACGGCGGGTTCATACCGGGGATCCGGCCCGGCACGGCGACGGCGGAGTATTTCGACTATGTGCTGACGCGGCTGACCACGGTGGGGGGCATCTACCTCGCGGCGGTCTGCCTGCTGCCCGAGCTCCTGATCAGCAACTACAATTTGCCGTTCTATTTCGGCGGGACCTCGATCCTGATCGTCGTCTCGGTGACGATGGACACGGTGACGCAAATCCAGTCGCACCTACTCGCCCATCAATATGAGGGCCTGATCCGCAAGGCCCGGGTGAGGAACCGGCGATGAACCTGATCCTGCTCGGCCCGCCGGGCGCAGGGAAGGGGACGCAGGCGAAGCGCCTAGAAGAACGCTACGGAATCGCGCAAATCAGCACGGGCGACATGCTCCGTGCGGAGGTGGCGGCGGGCTCGCCGATCGGGCTGGAAGCCAAGGCGGTGATGGAATCCGGGGCGCTCGTCTCCGACGACATCATCATCCGGATGCTTGGCGCGCGCATCGCGCGCCCGGACTGCGCGCGGGGTTTCATCCTGGACGGGTTCCCGCGCACCGTGCCGCAGGCCGAGGCGCTGGACCGGCTGCTCGCCGAGAAGCGGCTGGAGCTCAATGCTGTTATCGAGCTTCGGGTGGACGACGCGGCGCTGATCGAACGCATCGCCGGGCGCTTCACCTGCGCCAAGTGCGGCACGGGCTACCACGATAAGTTCAAGCCGCCGCGCGTGTCGGGCGTGTGCGACGTGTGCGGCTCGATCGAATTCGTGCGCCGGGCCGACGACAACCGCGAGGCGGTGACCGTGCGGCTGGCAGCGTACCACGAGCAGACGGCGCCGATCATCCCGCATTACCAGGCGCAGGGTCGCTACTACACGGTGGACGGGATGGCGGAGATCGACGCGGTGACGCGGGAGCTGACCGCGCTTTTGGACCGCATTGCAGGGCGCGCGTGAACCCCTCCCCTTGACCCCTCTCCCGCAAAGGGAGGGGGGACTCTAAAGTGCCGAGGTTCCCGTCGAGGAGAAAAAGGGCCATGCCCAGCTACGAGCAGATCAGCGTCAGCCTGAAGGGCTTGATCGCCGAGATCGAGATCAACAACCCGCCTAACAACCATATCAACGTGCCGATGGCGGCCGAGATCGGCTCGGCGCTCGAATGGCTGGACACGCAGCACGAGTGCCGCGCTGTCGTGCTCTGTTCGGCGGGCAAGCATTTCTGTGCCGGAGCCGACTTGGTGAGCCGCATCGCTGGCGGCGGCAACCCGGCCGAGCAGGGCGGGCGGCATCTCTATAAGGAGGCGATCCGCCTCTGGCGGACGCAGAAGCCGATCGTGGCCGCGGTGCAGGGTGCGGCGGTGGGCGCGGGGCTGGGGCTCGCGGTGATGGCGGATTTCCGCGTCTCCTGCCCCGAGGCGCGGTTCTCGGCCAACTTCACCCGGCTCGGCTTTCATCCGGGCTTCGGGCTGACGGCCACGCTGCCGCGTTTGATCGGCGTGCAGCACGCCTCGCTGATGCTCTACACAGGCCGCCGCTTCACCGGCGAGCAGGCGAAGGAAATGGGGCTGATCGACCAGCTCGTGCCGCAGGAGAAGGTGCGCGCGGCGGCGCATGAACTCGCGACCGAGATCGCCCAGTCCGCCCCCCTCGCGATCGTCGCCACCCGCGAGACGCTGCGGCGCGGGCTTGCCGCCGCGGTGCAGGCGGCGACCGAGCGCGAGTACCAGGAGCAGAACTGGCTGCGTAACACCGAGGACTACAAGGAGGGCGTAAAGGCGATGTCGGAACGCCGTTTGCCGGAGTTCAAGGGTCGGTAGAGGCGCGCCCCCAGGACCGACGGCCCACTTCTGCTCCATCCGTTAACGGTGAATTAGTCACACTCTTGTACGCTGTCTTGCGAGGAACTCACTCCTGGGCATTTACGAGTTCCGTTCTTCTTCGTACCTCGTGGTTTTGAAGAACCGGCCAAAGTCTCGCCCACTTTGTTGACATCATTCGATGTGCCGGCCAAGCTCGTCTTTCGTTTTGAAACGGACGAATCGGAGGGGCAGCGCCAGTTTTATCATCGTGGTGCATTGGATCAGAGCTGGGTTGACCACGATCCGGACGGCGTTCGTCTCCGTCTGGAGAGTTGCTTCCCCTCTGAAGATTGCAAGCCTATATTCTGCTGCGGGATATTCCCTTTGGTTCGAGGTCTACGCCCGGTGCTCAACCGATCAGAGGCTCATCGCCGGTGAGGAGACGGGATTTGCATTCGAAGGGGAGGGGGCCTTTCGCACGCTCGTTCGACTAGTGATCGTGGGTTTGAAGAGCTGTACAGGGAGATGGCAGGCTTCCATTATCAGGCTTTCGTCTCCCGCTGCCATCTCCCGCCACGTCAGCAGGCGATCACCCCGCTCAGCGAAGCCTTCGTCGATGAACGCGCACGTCAAACTGGCATGGTGTTCCTCGGCGCTTATGACCGCGACGGGGTCGCCGTCGCGGAGCTTGGCCCGTCGGGCTGAAGGCGGGCGCCGCATGATCTTGCGGCTTCCTCATCAATTGGCGGGAGCCAGGGACTTCGTAACGTGGCCACGGATCGGTTCGATTCGAGCAGTGTGCATACGGTCGTCAGACGTGGAGAGCGCAATCCTCACCGAGATGGTTGACTGGACTTGAGCACAGGTCGCCCGGGCTCCTGGCGCAGTCCAATCACTGTGAGCGCGGCAAGTCCGCCGAGGAATGCCGCGCCAACCACGGCCCTGCCGCCGATGACCGTCCGCCAGGGCGGGTCGTTTTCGATGCTCAGATACCAGCCTGCCGGAAGCGCGGGCAACTTTCCAGGCTGGCGTGCTCGAACCGAATCTCGAAAGAGGCGAGCCGGCCGGGCGGATGACCGGGGTCACGGAACGACAGGAGGCAGTCGGTGCACGCTGCCGGGTATGAGACACGCGAGCGACACCCATTCGCGCAGTCTGCTCATCTTGAGGTAGAACTTCCCGCTCTATCCTTCGAATCCGTCAACCGGGGTCGGCCATTCGGACCCGTGGCCCAGTTCATAACCAACTTCGTCGACGAGGCGGTGATCCTGCCGCTGATCTTCGCGATCGCTCTGACGCTCGCGCTGCTCGGCTGGCGGCGCGGGGCGCTGGCGTGGCTCGTGGTGGCGCTAGCGACACTTGGGGCGATGCTTGCCTTCAAGCTCGCCGCCGTCGCCTGCGGGCCGCACGTGCTGCGGAGCCCGAGCGGTCACACCGCCGCCGCCGCCTTGGTACTCGGCGGGGTTGCGGTCGTCCTCGGGCGGGGACGGGGATGGCGCGCGGTGCTGCTCGTTTCGCTCGGCGGGGCGCTGCTGATCGGGCTCTCGCGCCTCTTTCTGCACGTGCATACGGCGGCAGAGGTGATGGCGGGAGCCGCCGTCGGCGTTGCCGGCGCGCTGGTTCTGGCGCGCGCGGCCGGGCCGCCGCCCTATCCGGTGCAGGTGCGCTGGCTGGCGGGCGTGGCGTTGCTGGTGGCTTTGATCTTCCACGGAGCGAATCTGAACGCGGAGCCGCTGATCGACGGCGCGGCGTTCAGGCTCGCGCACCGGCTGGGGGTCTGCGTTGCCGAGCCGCCCTTGCTCGATCCCCAGCATCTCCGCATGTTGCGCCACCCTTTCGCGCTGTGAGAGCCATGCAAGCACGTGCCAACGATCCCGCGACCGCGATCAGCGAAGCGACCAAGCGCATCGAGCCGCGGCTGATCGACATCCGCCGCGACATCCACGCCCATCCCGAGCTCGGTTTCGAGGAGGTCCGCACGGCGGGGATCGTGGCGCGCGAGCTGGAGCGACTCGGCATCCCGCACAAGACGCAGGTGGGCAAAACGGGTGTGGTCGGGCTGATCGAGGGCGGGCGGCCGGGGCCAGTTCTGGCGATCCGTGCCGACATGGACGCGCTGCCGATCGAGGAACGCACAGGGCTTCCCTGGGCAAGCCAAAACCAGGGCAAGATGCATGCCTGCGGGCACGACATCCACACCACCACGCTTCTCGGCGTGGCCGAGGTGCTGAAGGGGCTCGCGCCGCAGCTCGCCGGGACGGTGAAACTCGTGTTCCAGCCCGCCGAGGAAGGATTGGGCGGCATGGCGGCGATGATCGCCGATGGCGTGATGGAAAGCCCGAAGGTCGATTACGCACTCGGCTTCCACAACAATCCGGGCCATCCGGTCGGCCGGTTCCGCTATGTGCGCGGTCCCGCCCTGGCGGCGGCGGACGGGTTCGAGATCGTCGTGCGCGGCAAGTCGGGCCATGCGGCGCATCCGGATCATGCGGTCGATCCGATCGTCGCGGCGGCGACGCTGGTGACGCAGTTGCAGACCGTCGTTTCGCGTGAAGTGAACCCGCTGCGCCCAGCGGTAGTGACGGTCGGCATGATCCACGGCGGGGGTGCCCGCAACATCATTCCCGACGAGGTAGAGATCCGCGGCACCGTCCGGACGCTGCATCCGGAGGTGCGGGACCTGGCCGAGGCCGCGATCCGGCGGCTTGCGGCAGGCACGGGCGAGGCGATGCGGGTGCGCTGCGAGGTGACTTACCGGCGCGGCACGCCGCCGCTGCGCAACGACGACCGGGTGCTGGAACCTGCCGTCGCCGCCGTCCGCAAGCAGTTTCCCGGTGCGGCCGAGGAGGGCGGTGCCGGTGTGATTTTCGAGACCGAGCCTAGCATGGGCGGCGAGGATTTCGCGCTGATGACCGAGCTTGTCCCGGGCTTTCAGCTCGGCATCGGCTCGGGCGCGCCTGGCCGGAACGACAAGCTGCATAATTCCGACTACCAGCCGGACGAACGCTGCATCAGCTTGGGCGTGCAGGCGCTCTCGCGCGCGGCGCTGGAGCTGCTCTCCTGAATTCCGGGCTGCTCGTCCGTCTCGCTCCCACGATTCTCGGCGTGCTTGCGCTGCTGCTGTGGGAGGGGGCGGTGCGGGGGTTCGGGATTCCCTCTTACCTGTTTCCCGGCCCGCTCGCGATCGTGAGCGCGTTCCTGGCCGCCCCGGCGCTGCTGCTCGGCTCCCTGGTTTCCACGCTGATCGTGACCTTCGTCGCGTTGATGGTAGCGGCGCTGCTCGGCGTGGCGATGGCGCTGGCTGTGGAATTGAGTCCGCTCGCCCGCGCGGCGATCCAGCCCTGGGCGGTGGCGCTGCAGGTGACGCCGATCGTCGCCATCGCGCCGCTGATCGTGGTGCTCATCGGACAGCCCTTCGCGGCGCTCGCTGTGTGCGCGACCATCGTCGCGTTCTTTCCGGTGTTCGCCAACACCGCGAGCGGGCTCGCATCGGCGCCACCGGAGCTGCACGACCTGTTCCGTCTCTACGGCGCGAGCCGCTGGCAGGTGCTGCGGCTGCTGTGCGTCCCAGCCGCGCTGCCGTTTTTTCTCTCGGGCCTGCGCGTCTCGGGCGGGCTCGCACTGGTGGGCGCAGTGGTGGCAGAGTTCGTCGCCGGCTCCGGCGGGTTCGCCTCCGGGCTCGCGTACCGCATCCTGGAGGCGGGCTACCGGCTGGAAATCCCGCGCATGTTCGCCGCCCTCGTGCTGCTTGCCTTCACGGGAATTGCGATCAACCTGGGGCTCGGCGCCGTCGGGGCGCTGGTGCTGCGCTGGCAACGCGGGGGCTGAAGCGGCGCCCGGGGTTCAGTCGGCGGCGGCGCCCATCTTCTCGGCGAGTGTAGGCACATGCACGCGACTGCGCGGCGCCAGCCAATGCTGCAGCCGGTCGAGATAAAGATAGATGACCGGAGTCGTATATAGCGTAAGCACCTGCGACAGCGCGAGCCCGCCCACCATCGCGTAGCCGAGCGGCCGGCGCAGCTCCGAGCCGGCGCCATGGCCGAGCATCAGCGGCAGGCCGGAGAGCATCGCCGCCATTGTGGTCATCAGGATCGGGCGGAAGCGCAGCAGGCACGCCTGCCGGATCGCCTCGGCGGGCTCCAGGTTGTCGCGCCGTTCGGCGGTGATGGCGAAATCGACCATCATGATGCCGTTCTTCTTCACGATGCCGATCAACAGGATGATGCCGATCATAGCGATCACAGATAGGTCGGTGTTGAACAGCATCAGCATGAGCAGGGCGCCGACACCCGCCGAGGGCAAGGTGGAAAGGATGGTCAGCGGCAGGATGTAGCTTTCATAAAGAACGCCGAGGATGATGTACACGGTGATCAGCGCCGCCGCGACGAGCAGCGGCTGGCCGCGTAGCGAGCTCTGGAATGCCTGGGCGTTGCCCTGGAACGAGCCCTGCAGGGTATCCGGCACGCGCATCTGCTGCATCGCCGCGTTGATCGCATCCACCGCCTGCCCGAGTGCGACGCCCTTCGCGAGATTGAAGGAGATCGTGACGGCCGGGAACTGGCTCTGGTGGCTCACCGACAGCGGCTGCACTGGCGCGGTGGTCCATTTCACGAAGGCCGACAGCGGCACCACTGTGCCGCCGTTGCCGTGAACATAAAGACTGTTCAGCGTATCGACGTCGCTGGCTTCGCCCGGCAGCACCTCCAGTATCAGGTGATAAGAATTGATCTGCGTGAAATACTGCGTGATCTGCCGCTGGCCGAAGGCATCATAGAGAGTGTCGTCGATCGCCTGTGGCAGGATGCCGAAGCGGGCCGCCTTGTCGCGGTCGATTGTCAGCGTGGTCGTCATGCCCGACATCTGCTGATCGGTCGTGACGTCGCGCAGCAGGGGAAGCTTTTGCAGGCGCGTCAGCACCTTGGGGGCCCATTGGAAGAGCTCCGTCAGATCGGCGTCCTGAAGCGTGTACTGATACTCGGTCTTGGAAAGCCGCCCGCCGACGCGGATGTCCTGCGCGGCCTGGAGGAACAGCTTGCCCCCCTCGACGGTAGCGAGCTTGGGGCGGATGCGGTTGATGAAGTCCTGCGCGCTGCCGCCGACCCGCTGGTCCCAGGGCTTGAGAGCGATGAAGATGCGCCCGTTGTTGACGGTCTGGCCGCCGATGCCCGAGCCCACGGTTGCGTTGTAGCTGGCGACGTCGGGGTCGGCGGCGATGAGCGCGTCGAGCCGCGCCTGGATGCGCGACATTTCCTTGAACGAGACGTCCTCGGCGCCCTCGCTGATGCCGATCACGACGCCCGTATCCTGCGGCGGGAAGAAGCCTTTGGGAATGTCGATGTAGAGATAGACCGTGAGGCTGAGCGTGGCGAGGAAGGTCAGGAGCGTGAGGAACCGATGCCGGAGCGCCACGTCCAGCGTACGGCGATAGAAGGCGAGCAGGCCGACGAAGAACGACTCGACCACGCGGTAGAGCAGGCCATGGCCGCCCGTATGGTGCCGGAGAAACCGCGAGCACATCATCGGCGTGAGCGTGAGGGAGACGAAGGCCGAGACAAGCACGGCGACCGTCACCGTCATCGCGAACTCGCGGAACAGCCGTCCGACGATACCGCCCATGAGCAGCAGCGGGATGAATACAGCAACCAGCGAGAGGCTGATCGAAACGATGGTGAACCCGATCTCGCCCGCGCCCTTCAGCGCCGCCTCCATCGGCGCCATGCCCTCTTCCACGTGGCGGTAGATGTTCTCCAGCATCACGATGGCATCGTCCACCACGAAGCCGACCGCGATGGTGAGCGCCATCAGCGAGAGATTATCTAGGCTGAAGCCGAGCAGGAACATCGCCGCGAAGGTGCAGATCAGCGCCACCGGCACGGTGATCGCCGGGATGACAGTCGCCCAGAAACTGCGGAGAAAAAGAAAGATCACCATCACCACGAGGCAGACGGACAGCATCAGCGTGAACTGCACGTCCGCTACCGAGGCGCGGATGGTCAGCGTGCGATCCATCAGCACGTCCACATGGATGGCGGGCGGGATCGAAGCTTCTAGCCGCGGCAGCGCCGCCTTGATGCGCTCGACCGTGTCGATCACGTTGGCGCCCGGCTGCTTGAAGATCAGCAGGATGATGCCCCGCTCACCGTTCTGCCAGGCGGCGAGGGTGTTGTTCTCCGGTCCGTCGACGGCACGGCCGATATCGCGCACCCTCACGGGCGCGCCGTTGCGCCAGGCGACGATAACATTGTCGTATTCGGGAGCCTTGGTGAGCTGGTCGTTGGCGTAGACCGTGAACTGCCGGTGCTGGCTGTCGATCACGCCCTTCGGCGCCTCGACCGTGGCGTTGACCAGCGCGAAGCGCACGTCCTCGAGCGTCATGCCCATCGCGGCGAGCTTCGCCGGATCCACCTGCACGCGGATCGCGCGCTTCTGCTCGCCGCCGATGTAGACCTGCCCCACGCCAGCGATCTGGCTGATCTGCTGGCTCAGGATATTGTCGGCGTAATCGTCGGCCTCGATCAGCGGCACCGCGCCCGAGTGCACGCCGAGGATCATGATCGGGCTGTCGGAGGGGTTGATCTTCCAGTAGTTCGGCGTCGACGGCAGGTTCTTTGGCAGGTTGCCGTTGGCGGCGTTGATCGCCGCCTGGATGTCGCCGGCCGCGGCGTCGATGTTGCGGTCAAGGTCGAACTGCACGACGATCTGCGTCTGGCCGTTGACGCTGACCGAGGTCATCTGCGCGACACCCGGTATTTGCGAAAACTGCCGCTCCAGCGGCTGCGCGACCGAGCTCGCCATCGTCTCGGGACTTGCGCCCGGATATTTTGCGTTGACGAGGATGGTAGGGAAGTCGACGCGCGGCAGCGGCGCGACCGGCAGGAACGGATAGGCGGCAAGGCCCACGAGCACGAGCGCCGCCATGATGAGCGAGGTGCCGACCGGGCGCCGGATGAACGGCGTCGAGATGCTCATGCGGCGCGATCCACCGATTGTCCGTTGGCCGTATCACTGCTGCGCGGCGCGACATGCGTGCCGTCCTGCAATCGCGACTGGCCCGATGTCACCACCGTCGCGCCGTCCTCCAGCCCGCTGGCGATCACGGCGATGCTGCCGGTATCGACCATGACCTTAACCGGCGCCCGCCGCACGGTCGAATCGGCGGAAACGCTATAGACGTAGAGCCCGGCGGGACCGTGCTGCACGGCCACGGAAGGGACCGCGAGCACGTTCGCGAGCGTCTCCAGGTGCAGTTGCGCGGTGATGAATTGCCCTGGCCAGAGCGTCATGTCGGTGTTCGGAAATTCGGCCTTCAGCTTAATCGTGCCGCTCGATGGATCGATCGTGTTGTCGAGCGTGAGCAGTGTGCCGCGCGCGAGCAACTGTCCGCCCTCGCCGTTCAGCGCCTGAACGGCGAGCGGCCCGCCACGCATCGCCGCGGTTATGCGCGGCAGGTCCTGCTGGGGCAGGGTGAAGGTGGCGGCGATCGGCTGCATCTGAGTGATGGTTACGATGCCCCCCGGATCGGCGGCGTGAATCAGGTTGCCGGGATCGACTTGGCGCAGGCCGACGCGGCCGGTGATTGGCGAGGTGATGTAGCAGAAGCTGAGGTTGAGCTGGGCCGCCTCCACGGTGGCCACGTCGCCGGCGATTTCGGCGGTGAAGCGGGCGACGGCTGCCTGCTGGGTTTCGAGCTGCTGGCGCGATGCGAAATCCTGCCGCGCGAGCGCGGTGTAGCGTTGCAAGTCGCGTTTGGCGTTTTCGAGATCTGCCTCGTCCTGCTGCTTCTTGGCCATCGCCTGATCGAGCACGGCCTGGTACGGACGCGGATCGATCACCGCGATTAGGTCACCCTGTTTGACGGTCTGGCCTTCCCTCACCGGCACCTTGATCAGCGTGCCGTCTACCCGCGAGCGCACCAGCACCGAATTCAGCGCCTGCACGGAACCGAGGCCGGAGAGGTAAATCGGCACGTCCTGCCGGCCTGCCCTGGCCACGCTGACCGGCACGGCCTGGGGGGTGGCTGGGCTGGCAGGGGCTGCATCCTGCGCGCGCGCGGCCGGATGGGGGAAGGCGAGCGCCAGCGCCGCCAACAGCGCAAGTCGCGGCACGCACGCGCGGCCGTTCCCGCTTGCAGAATTGGGCATAAGCTGCACCCGCTTAGACGCTGGGGCCTTGCCGCCGGCACTTGGCGCAAACCCGATCCCGCTGAATGGCCCTTCCGACGCCTCTGCGTCAACCCGTCGTTACAAAACGAGAGAATCTATCCATCGGCAATGCCGAGCGCGCGGCGGAACCGGTCAGTGAGGTGCGCGCCGTCGCGTGGCGGCAGGAAGCGGGGGGCCTCGGCGGGCGAGATGCGGATCACCGCGAACAGCGGCTCGCGCCGCAGGCGCGGGCGCAGCGCCTCCACCTCCGCCATGTCGCGGGCGGTCGCGGTCGTCTCCCACCCGCACGCCGCGGCGACGGCGGCGAGATCGGTGCGGTGCGCGGTGTGGCTTTCCTGCGCGCCGGTCTCGCCGAAGCGGGCGTTATCCAGCACCCCGATTGCTAGGTTCGTCGGGCGCGCCGAGGCGATGGTGGCGAGCGCGCCCATACCCATCAGCATCTCGCCATCGCCGGTCAGCACCAGCACCCGCCGGTCGGGGCGGGCGAGCGCAAGGCCGAGGCCGATCATTGCCGCCCCGCCCATCGCGCCCCAGAGATAGAAGTTGAACGGCCGGTCGCCGGCCGCCGCGGCGTCGTAGGTGGCGGCGCCGAGCCCGGTGACCACCAGCAGATCGCCCGGCTCGCGCAGCAACGCGGCGACCACGGCGCGGCGGTCAAGCGTTCCGTCGTTCCTCATTGCACGAACACCTTGGCGCCGATCAGCCGCTGGCCGAGCAGCACCGCAACCGGCACGTGGCTGTCGAAGGCGAGTGCTGCCGCGGCGACGACCGTCTCGGCGGCTTCCTCGGCGTGGTCGGCGCGGCGCACATGCACGCCGGCCGCCTTCAGCACCTCGGGCGTGGCGGCGCCCATCGGGACCTGCCACGGGTTGAACTCGCCCCACTCGCCCCGCATGGTCACGAGGGTCAGGAACGGCATCCGGCAGTTCACCGGAATGGACAGCATATTGATCGTGTTGCCGACGCCGGAGGACTGCATGAGCAAGGCGGCACGCTGGCCGCCAAGCCAGGCACCGGCGGCGAGCGCCACACCTTCTTCCTCGGTGGTCAGCACCACGGCCTGCATCGCGGGGTCGGCGTGGGCCGCCGCGATCAGCGCCGCATGGCCCGCGTCTGGCACATAGCCGATCTGGGAGATGCGGGCGCGCTTGAGGGCGGCATAGACCTCCGCCTGCCAAGGCCTGTTGGACATCAGGGGCTCCATTGCTCGGGCCATGCTGCCGCCCGAGGGGGCGGACCGCAATTAGGCTGGCCTTCAGCCGGGGGCAACGGTTTCCCCGGGAAGCACGCCCCAGATGCCGTCGCGCTTGATCCAGCCCCGGTAATCGCTGACCTGCACGCGGCACCACTCGGAATTGGCCGGGCAGGCGTTAATCCGCCCGACCACACCTGGCTTCAGCACGGCAACCGGACGGGCAGTGTCCTGCGGTTCGGCACGCAGTGTGCGTTCCGCGCCGGTGACGACGAAATCCCGCCGCCCCATCAGCGTCGCCTCGTGTACCCACCCCTTGGTGCCGTCCGGGGCAGTGACGAGGCGCCAAACGTCGAACTCGCGCTCGATCTCCACCGGCAGCCCGCGACGCTTGTAGAGCCATTCCACCGGATAACGGTCCCCCGGCCCGGCGCGGAAGTTCACCTGATCGGCGCGCAGCGCGGCGAAGCGCGGCAGCGGCAGGCCGGTGACGGTGCCGATATGGGTGTCGGGCGGCGGCGGCGCGGGCTTGGCTGGGGCGGCGGGCTTCGCGGCCTCGGCGGCCTGCGGCTCGGGCTTCGCTGCTGCGGCGGGCTCTTTGGCGGGGGCGCGGCCGCGGACGGCCGTCCGCTCCTTCCCACTCTTACCTCTGTGGGCGGGCGCCTCGCGAACCGGCCCTTGCGGAGCGGCAACGATGTGCTGGGACGGAGCGGGAGCTGGCTGCTGCTGCGCGGCTGCGGCCGGGGCGATCAAGCAGGCGGAGAGGATCGCCGGTCGAAGAAAAGCCATTGGCGAGCAGTGCCAATCCGTGCGGACTCGGGTCAAGCAGGTTCCTCGCGGCGGAGGTTCTGCCGGACGGATCATCCGCTAGCTGAACCGGACAAATCGGCGCTCCCTCTACGGGGGGAAAAATGAGGGATTGACCGCGCGGTAGGGGCGGCCTAGATAGCCCGTCGCCGTTTCGGCGGGCCGATTGACCCGGCGGTGCGGTTCAGCTAGTATCAATGCCCCCTCGTGAAGGGGTGATGCGGAACCGAGGCGGGTCGCCGCAAGGCGGTCGCTATCGGTTACCTGTTCTTTGACTGATGAATCCGATGAAGGGATACGCGGGGAGCGCCTTTGGGTATTATGCTGTGATGGCATGATGCTGGTGGTTTGGGCATTGGGTTTGGGTTTTGTGGCCTGAGCTTGTTGGTCTGGACGAGGG